>Ga0210034_1000002_pt1 | contig 698539 bp, 710 predicted proteins | sample CryGeymeta201505_FD_185466 | JGI IMG/M metagenome (GOLD analysis project Ga0210034, IMG submission 185466) | Groundwater microbial communities from Crystal Geyser aquifers in Utah, USA - Crystal Geyser metaG 2015-05 (SPAdes) (version 2) | ecosystem: Environmental > Aquatic > Deep subsurface >... | reverse complement strand
TCTGGATGATTGAATATTTAGAATAATTTTAAATTTTAAAAAATGTGTTTTTTATGGATGATGCAAATTTAATGCTTTTAAAAAAGAAAGTAAAAGCTATAAAACAATATAAAGGCCAAGGTACTCAACTTATAAGTCTTTATCTTCCACCTGATGCAGATAGAAGTTCTGCAACAAAACAATTAACTGATGAAATGAGTCAATCTTCAAATATTAAGAGTGCTCAGACTAGAAAAAATGTACAAGCAGCTTTAAAAAGAATTATTAATTATTTAAAACAAATTGATTTTAAACTTCCTGAAACAGGTTTAGTTTTATTTTCTGGAGATGTTTCAACTAATCCTTCTAAATCAGATGTAATTTTACTTGCAATTGCACCTCCTGTAAGACTTACAACTAAGCTTTATTGGTGTGATTCAACATTTCACATAGCTCCTTTAGAAGATATGGCACAAACAGATGATGTTTATGGTTTAGTTGTTCTTGACAAACGAGAAGCAACAGTTGCTATTTTAAGAGGAAAATCTAAAGAAATTCTTTTTTCAGAAACCTCAAATGTTCCTGGTAAAACAAAAGCCGGGGGGCAATGTTTAAAAGATGCTTTTGTATCTTTATCTGATGGGAATTTAATAGATGTTAGTGAAATTTCTAAAAAGGATATTCTTTCTTCTATGAATTTTAAACAAAATAAATTAATTAATTCTAAGGTTTTAGATAATTGGTCAGTTTCTAAAAATAAAACATATATTATTAAAACAAAAGCTCCTGGTACAGAAATAAAAGCTAGTGAAGATCATATATTTTTTGTTTTAACTCCAGATGGTGTTGTTGAAAAAGCTTCAAAAGATTTAACTTTAAATGATTATTTGTTATTTCCAGAAAAATTATCTTATAAAAATAAAATTTGGTCTTTTGATACTAAAAAATATATTTCTAAATTAAATAAACCTTCTATAAAGATACCTATAAAACTTAATAATGTATTTGCTAAATTTTTAGGTTATTTATTAGGTGATGGTTCTATTGAAACTGATAGATTAACTTTTTATGAATCTAGAAAAGATGTTATTTTAGAATATAAAAAGTTATTTGATAAATATTTTAATGTAAATTCTTCTTTAACTTTTAGAGATTCTAAAAATTATTATCAATTAAGAGTTAATTCAACTGCTCTTGTAAGATTAATTAAAGAAGAATTTAAGGAAATTAAAAAAGCAAGAGATTCTTTAATACCTTCTAAAATATTAACTTCTTCTAATAAAATATTAGCTAATTTTTTAAAAGGATTTTATGATGCTGAAGGTTATATTAATACTTCTAGAAAATCAATAGATATTGGAATAAATAATAAAAAAATTGCACAACAACTTCAATTATCATTATTAAGATTTTCAATTATTGGATCTTTACAAGAATATGATAATAAACAAAATCCTTATACAAATAACCATAGGTTTGTGATTTCAATTTCTGATAAAGAGTCAATAGATTCTTTTGAAAAAAATATTAATTTTACTTCTTTTGAAAAGCAAAAAAAAATAAAAAAAATTCAAAAATTAAAAACAAACATGAGTTTCTCAAGAACACTTCCTGTATATGGTAGTCAGGTTAGATCTGTTGTTACAAAACATGGTTATAATTTAGAACTTTTCCCAAAAGTGAGTAGTTTTTTCAATAATAATAGAATGCTTAGTAAATGCTTTTTTAAAAGTTCTGTTTTAGATTATGTTAAAGATAAATCTCTTTTAAAAGATTTAATTAAATTTTATAATATGCCATTTTTTGCTGCAAAGATAAATTCTATATTTATTGAAAAAAAGAAAACAATTATGACAGACATTTCTGTTGCTAATAAATCTTTTATTGCAAATGGATTAATTGTTCATAATTCAGCACATAGATTCGAAAGACTAAGAGATAAATATGAAGAAGAGTTTTATAAGAGAGTAGGTTCTAAAGTAAATACTGCTTTTGTAGATCTTGATAATTTTAAAGGAATGATTGTTGGTGGTCCTGGACTTACTAAAAATGAATTTTTAGAAATTGGTGATTTAGACCACAGAATAAAAGATAAAGTTTTAGGAACTGTAGATACTTCTTATACAGATGAGTCAGGTATAAAAGAAGTTTTAGATAAATCTGAAGATATTTTAAAAGAAACTGGTTTAGTTCATGAAAGAAAATTAATTAATAAGTTTTTTGAAGACTTAGCAAAAACAGGCCTTGCAAATTATGGTTTTCAAGATGTAATTGATGCCTTAAATATTGGTAAAGCTTCAACTGTTTTAGTGTCTGAAGGTTTAGAATGGACTGTTTTAATTTTTAAATGTTTATCAGACAAATCTAGATTTATAAAAATTGTTAAAGATAAACATGAAGTTTCTGATACTATCTCAAAATTTGAAAATTCTCCAACAGATTGTCCAGAAGGTAAAGCAGAACTTGTTGAAGAAGTTGATATATATGATTATTTTATAGATATTTCTAAAAATACAAGTGCAAAAGTTGAACTTATTTCTATTGAAACTTTAGAAGGTAAACAATTTTTTGAAACTTTTGGAGGGCTTGCAGCTTTCTTAAGATATAGGTAAGGTGTTATTTTTTTGATAAAGACATTTAAAGCAAGAAAGATTACAAAAACTAATATTGGTTCTAAATGTGGAATCGTAGATATTCGTAAAAGAATTCTAGAAAATAAAACTTATTCTATTTCCTATACTATAAAAGGTAAGTCTTTAGAACTTAATTTTTTAAAACGATATCGAAAATCTAATCTTAGTGATTTTAAAAATATTTATTCTGATCTTTTAAATATTGCAAAAGAAAAAAAAGTTAAAAAAATATATACTAGTTCTTGGGTATTTTCAGAAACTAAAGGTTTATCTGAAAGATTAGGTTTTAAACTTGTTAAGGGTACTGATAAAAAATTAAATCTAATTAAAGAAAAATATCCTGATTATAAAATTATAGGTATTGAACAAAGATTTTCTACAGATTCAATAAATTATGGTGTAATTCCTTGTTTAGTTTTAGAAAATAAATCTTTAAAAAAAGAAGTTATAATAAATATGGATAAAAATATGCTCCCAATATATGTAAAGGAACTTTAAATTATGGATTATAGATATGTTACAGATACAAAAGGTTTAGGTGGAAGAATAAAACAACTTCCACAAGATTTCATTGTTGAGGAAATTGGTTTAGATTATGAAACTTCTGTAAAATACTTGCCTGATAAAAAAATAGAAACTATTGATTGGGAAAAAATATTTGAAAATAAAGAAGAAGGAAAAGATCATTTAATTTTAGATTTAGAAAAACATAATCTTTCTACTATGCAGGCAATTTCTCAAATGTCAAGATTTTTAAGACTTTCAAAATCAAGATTTGGTTATGCTGGATTAAAAGATAAAAGATCTATTTCTTCTCAAAAAATTTCTCTTTATAATCCTGAATTGGAAAGACTTTCAAAATTTTATTTTAAAGACATTAAAACATATAACCCTTTTTGGTCTTCTAAAAAAATAGATATTGGTGATTTAAAAGAAAATAGATTTATTATAACTATTAGACAAATAGAAGGATTATCAAAAGAAGAAATAAAAGAAATTATTGAAACAAATTTTCTTAAAATAAATCAAAAAGGATTAATTAATTATTTTGGTGAACAAAGGTTTGGAGGAGCAAGGGAAGTTACTGCTAAAGTTGGAAAACATTTAATATTAAAAGAATATAAAAAAGCAATTATGCTATACTTAACCTCTCCTTCTCCTTATGAAGATCAAGATTTAAAAAATGCAAGAGAAGATATTTTAAAAACAAATGATTTTAAAAAATGGGCTTCTTCTTTTCCATCTAAATCTGGTTTTGAAGTTCCTATTTTAAATCATTTAGCAATTAATCCTGAAGATTATTTAGGAGCTTTTAAATCTCTTTCAAAATCTATGCAATATTTATTTATTCATGCTTATCAATCTTATTTGTTTAATGAAATTATTAATTATAGAATTGATAAAGGTTTATTTTTAAAACCATTAGATGCTGATAACGTTATAAATGGTGTTTTACATTTACCTTTATTTGGTTATGATTCTAAATTTTTAGATGGTAGGGCAGGAGAAATTGAAAAAGAAATTTTTAAAAGAGAAGGAATTGATTTTAGACATTTTTTTAATAAAGATTATTCTGTTCTTTCTTGTAGAGGAGACTTAAGGCCAGTTATTACTTTTCCAAAAGAATTAAAGTTAATTTCTATAGAGGAAGATGATTTAAATCAAGAAGAAATTCCAGGATCAAAAAAAGCAACAATTTCTTTTATTTTAGATAAAGGGCAATACGCCACTGTCTTGATTAGAGAGATTATTAAAAAAGAAAATATTGGTTAAAATAAATATATTTGTTTTTTAGTGGAAAAATAATTTATGGTCCAAAAGGAATTCAGTGGATTTATAAACCTCCATTATATCTAAAGGACATAAAAAAAAGTACTTTGGAGATTTAACTTAAAATCTAAATAATATAATAAATTGAATTGATATAAATAAAAAGGAGTGATGAAAAATATGAAAAAAGAAGTTTTAGAAAAACTAAATATATTATTAACTAGTGCTTTTGGTTTAGTTGCTGCTCTTGCATGGAATGATGCTATTAAAGCTTTGTTCGTTGCTATTTTTGGACAAGCTGGAACAATAATTGCAATGTTTTTATATGCTATAGTGGTTACAATAATAGTTGTTTGGGTTACAATGAGACTTTCTATTTTTTCTGAAAAAACTGGTGACTTAGCAAATAAAGTTGTAAGTACTGCTAAAAAACCTTTAAAGAAAAAGAAGTAACTTATTTTTTAAAAAAAGTGAAAAAGTAAAGAAAAATTTATTCTTTCTTTATTTTTTCATTTATTGTTTTTTCTTGATATTCAATTTTTAATTCTTTTAAAGTATCAAGTCCAAATTTTCCAACTAAATTAATAAATTTGTCAGTATTATTTTTAATATCGTTAGCGCTCTTTATACCATTATTAAAAAGTCTTCTAGCTCTTACTCTTCCAATATTTCTAAGTTCAACTAATGGAACAAGTTCTTGTTTAATACCATATTTAATTCTAGAAAGAAGATTTGAATATTCTTTTATAGTTATAATACTTGATTTAGTGTGTTTTAAAAGTTCAATTGTAGAGTGACAGATCCATTCTGCTCTTGATATTAAATCTCTTATTTGTCCTGGTGTGGTATTATACTCATCAATAATGTAGTTTTCTTCTTTTTCTTCAATCCAGTCAGCTATAAGTTTTGTTAAATATATTTTTTGTAAAAGATAAATATCTTCATAATCAAAGAAAATATTAGGTCTAATTTCTTCAAAGATTGTAAATATATTATTTTCTTTTTCTTGTTTATATTTTAAATATGGATACATTTCAGATGTGTTTGAAATAGTAAATATTTTTTCCATAATTTTAGTATCTTTATTTTTTTTAATCTCAAGATCTTTTAAAATATTATTTGCAGATAATGGATCAATGTATAAATAACATACTTTTTTACCAAGAGAAGTTATTAAAAAATCATTTTCATTTTTCTCTAAAAAACCATATTCATAGAATTCATAGACAATATCTTGTATATTTTTTCTAATTTCATGATTATCTCCATATGTGAAATAGTAAAATGTTTTTGATAAATAATTAATAAGTTCTTCTATACTTTTTAGTTCATTAACTAAAATCATAGAAAGCAAATGTCCTCTAAGAATATTTATTTTAGAAAGTTGAGAATCTATATTGGAAGGACCAGAAATAATATATGTGTTGTATATCTTTGGAATATCACTTTCTTTATTTACAACACAAATAGCTTCTCCTTTTTTATCATATTTAGGTCTTCCTGCTCTTCCTGCCATTTGTTGAAATTCATTAACCGGTATTGGAACCATTGATCCTTCTGAAAATCTAAACACACTATTAATAACAACTCTATATGCAGGTAAATTAATTCCTGCTGCAAGAGTTGGTGTTGCAAAAATTGCTTTAATATTTCCTTTTTTAAAATTATTTTCAACAATTTCTCTTTGTTTATAAACAAGTCCTGCATGATGGAAAGCAGACCCCATTAAAAGAGAAAGAGAAAGTTCTTCACATTGTTTTGTAGGATTTTCTAAGGCTTCAAGAGCTTCTTTTGAAATTTGTCTTAGTTTTTTATATTCTTCTGGATTTATATGGGTTGATATTATTTTTCCATATTTTTTAGCAAACGACATTGCATTTTTTCTAGATGCACAAAAAACAATAATTTGTTTTTCTTTTTTTAAAGTGTCTCTAATGATTGATCCTAAATTAATGTTTTTAACTGCAAGAGAAGTTAAATCTTCTTTTCTATCTTCAAAATAAATAGAGTCGTTATAAAAAACCCCAGTCTCTAAAGGAACTGGCCTATAATTACTTAAAACTAGTTTTGCAGAAAGCCAATCAGATATTTCTTTTGAATTTTTAATAGTTGCAGATAAACCTAAAAGAGTAATTTCCTTGTAGTTATGTTTTAGTTGTGTTATTATTACTTCTAAGGTAGATCCTCTGTTTGATCCAAGTTCATGTATCTCATCAATGGTTAAAAGTCCAACTTGTTTAAGCCAGGATGGCTCATGTCTTATGATTGAATCAAATTTTTCGTATGTTAAAAATAAAACATCATAACTTTCAAGATATTTATTACTTGAATCAAGATCTCCTGTTGAGAGTGCTATTTTTACATCAAGTTCTTTTGCAAACTTTCTTTTAGTTTCAAGATAATGTTCTGTAGTTAATGCTTTTAAAGGAGATATATATATTACTTTTTTTTTCTTATTTAAAAGACAATCAAGCATATACATTTCAAAGACTGTTGTTTTACCTGAAGCAGTAGGTGTTGTTATGAGTGTATTTTCTCCTATGTTTTCTTTTGCTAAGATTTGCATAGGGTTAAGTTTATCATAACCGTTAATCTTTAAGATTTTTTGAATAATTTCTTCTTTTGAATGCATATTTATTTTTTTAAAAAATTTATTTTTCTGTTTATATATTATTTTTTTCTTTCTATATATTATTATAAAGAAGATAATATAATACCTCTTTTTATTAATTAATTACTTTTAAAAAGATTATTATAAATAATATATTTATGGATATAAATAATAAATTATCTAAAAATCTAAAGTTAGCTTTTAAAGCATATGAAACAAGAAGTATTTCTTTATCAGAGGCAGCAGACATCGCTGGTATTTCATATAAGGATTTTTTAGATAAAATGGCTGTAAATAATGTTAAGTTTGATTTTTCAAGTATTGGAAAAGATGTGAACTATTTTGTTAAGAAAACTAAGTAGTTTAATCTTTTTTTATAATTGTGTTGCATAACTCTTTTTAAAAGTATTGTCTAACCTATTTTATTACTAGATAAAGGAGGTTAGACAATATGAATATTAAGAACGAAAAGATTAATAAAAGGAACTGGTCAAAGATAAATTATGGAAAAACAAGACAAATCTTGTTTTTACTAGATAAAAACATTATTTTTAGTGAAAATGAAAGACTAGTTTCCCAAAATAAAAACAAACCAGGAAGACAATTTATATATAGTGATAGAATAATAGAACTATTAATTGATCTTAAAAATTATTTTAAATTTGATTATCGTAAACTACAGGCATTCTGCCTGTTGTTTAATAATGTTATAAAAATAAAAACACCTGACTTTACAACTATTTGTAGAAGAATGCACAAATTAGAATTATTTCTAAAAAATATAAAAACAAAAAAAGAACCAACCTTTATAGCTATAGATGGTTCTGGACTTCAAACTACTAATCGAGGAGAATGGCTTAGATTAATACACAAAAAAGGAAAAATAAACTTAAGAAATGGATTTGTAAAATTAGTGATTGCAACAGATGTTGCATCTGGAGAAATAACTGGAGTGTATATTTCAGATGATTCTGATTTTGAAAATAAAAGCTTATCAGATTTATTATACCAAACAATAAATAATCAAAACCAAGAAGTCAAAGGACTTCTTGGAGATGGGGCATACGATTCTTATGATAACTTTGATATGCTTGATGATATGGGAATAAAACCAATTATCAAAATCAGAAAGAATGCAATTACAACAGAACCTAATGACGATTATTTAAAAAGAAGAAGAAAACTTGGAAAAAAGAAAAAAATAAAAAGAATTGAAGTTGCAAAAAAGCAACTTAAAAATGTAGATGACTGGAAACAAAAAAATGAGTATAATAAAAGGTGGGTTGTTGAATACACGTTTAGTGTATTCAAAAGACTATTCGGACATAGTGTGTACTCTAAAAGAAAGAAATATGTCAAAAATGAAGTAATTTCTAAAGTAAATTTGTATAATAAATTATTAAATATCAATTAAGAAAAAAATAAAATGAATTAAAAAAAGAAATAAGCTAAAAATATTGTGTAAAACACAATATTTGTGCAACACAATTTTTTTTATCTTTTTTAGTTACATTTATAAATATAATCTTCTTTAATATTAGTACCTTATATATATTATACTCAGATCATTTATGGCTATAGACAAAAGATTTTTTTTAGGGATAACTATTAGTAAAAAAAGAAAAGCAATTTCTCCTTTAATTGCCACTATTCTTTTAATAGTTGTTGCCGTTGCAATTATAGCTATTATTGTTTCCTGGGGAAAAGGATTTACCAATGATTCTTTAAGCAAAGCCTCTGGTCTTGAAATTTACACTGAATCAGAAACTTCTTTTTACTTGCAAGTAAAAAATTCAATAAACGGAAGAACTGTTGTTCAATATAATCCTCCTTATAATTCTCCTCACACCTCTTTAACCATAACAGGTTATAGCCTACATGGTAACACGAATATTAATCCCATAGATCCACCAATTACAATAACTGCAAACCAAACTGCAGTTATTGATCATGGTATTTTATTTCCAGAATTAAATTTAGTTTTATATTTGGATAATGATCGAATGATTATTAAAACTGATCTTTTACAAACTATTAAATCTCCTCTTTCTTGTCCAGAAGGTTATGTTTCTGTTCCAGGAAACCACTTATATGGAACTATGAATGAAAGTGGGGGTTTTTGTGTTTCAAAATATGAGATGAAAATGGATAGAACAGGAGATGGAATAGGAAATCTTGTAGCTGATTATCCTGATTGTAACACCGGTTCTTTAACATATAATACTTATAGTTATGAATTATGCCCTACACCAGGCACTTTAGTTTCTACTCCAGAAGGTTCTCCCATAGCAAGAATCACACAAACTGAAAGCATATCAGCCTGTGAAGCTATTGGTGGTCATTTAATAACAAATAACGAATGGATGACCATTGTACGAAACATAGAACAAGTTCCATCTAATTGGTCAGGTGGAGCAGTTGGTGATGGCTACCTTCCAAGAGGGAATTCATCTTCTTCAGGAGCTATGGAAGGCTTTGATCAACTTTCAGGAACTACCAAAAGAACCTTGACCTTAACAAACGGAGAGGTAATTTGGGATTTAGCAGGAAATGTAAGACAATGGACCAGTGACACTATTCAAAGAAAGGACCAGCCTGATGGTTTTAATAATGTAGATGATAGTAATAATACTTCTGGTTTTAATTGGTTTGATTATTTTAAGGGCGGTGGAGTAGATCAATATATTTATTCTGATAATTTAGGTAACACCACCTTAAAGTATAAAGATTTATTTTTATTAACTAGTAATACTTATAATGCAACAGATAATGGTGTTGGAAGGATTTATACTTATAGTGATTTTAGTGATACTAGTACAACTGAGTACGCGTTTTTGCGCGGTGGTGGCTGGACCAATGGGACTTATGCGGGGGTCTTGAGCTTGCGCTTGAACAGTCCTCCTGGGGCCCGGAGCAGCCTCGTCGGCCTGCGCTGTGTCAAGTAGTTTTTAGAAAAAATATATTTCATCCCCAAACCATGTATTTAGACGGGTGAGACGGCAAGACGGCCAGACGGAAGAAGCCATGGCAACCTAAACGTTTCAAGATTGTTTTTGCAAAAAAATGAAAAAACGTATTTGTGAAGTTTTAAAAAAAAGAAATGAGTGTGATTTTTGCAAATTTTTTTGATTTTTTTCAAAAAAATTTGCTAGCCGTTAAACCAAATGGTTTTTTAATGTAAAAATAATTTTTATAATAATTAAGTTTTAAAGAAAAAATACTTTATATCTTGGACAAACAATGTGATTTAAATGAGTTTAGTTGGAAATGAAAAAGGAATTCTAAATTTTGGTGTTTACAAGGAGCTTTTCCCAATCGTTATTGAAACTTATAATTTTTTAGAAAATAATAAATCTTTATTTAAAGTAGATTTTGTTTATACAGATACTGTTAAAAATTTAATAGATATTCTTTCTTTTCTTTCCAAAGGGTATAATAAATTTCATTCTAATGAAAAATCTTTACTTTACTCTTATTCAAGAGATTGTGTTTCTACAACCCAATCTAATCTTTTAATATTATCTGAACTTAATAAAGATCTCTCAAAAGAAAAAACCTTATATTTTTATAATCAATTTGAGGATAAAATAAAGTATTTTAATGGTTTAATAAAAAAGATTGAAGAAAATAAAAACTAGGGTATATTATTATGTTATTTGACTTAAAGTTATATAAAGAAACTTATAACTTTTTACTTTATATTTATCCTGAAATAAATAAATTCCCTAAATCAGATAAATATTCTTTAGGAGAGGATATTAAAAAAACAACTATTTCTTTAATGTCAAATATTGTTCTTTTTTCAAAGCATAATGAAAATACTTTAAAAGAAGCAGATAAAAACTTAGAATTACTAAGAATATATATTAGGCTTTCTTTTGATTTAAAAATAATCTCTTTTAAAAAATATGAGGTTATTTCAAGGCAATTAAATGATATTGGTAATTTATTAGGTGGTCTTTTAAAACAAAAGATTTAAATATTTTTTCAACTAATAGTTATGTTGTTCTTTTAAATAAAAAGAATAGGGCTTTTACAGAAAAAAACAGGTGCGCGTTTTTGCGCGGTGGTAACTGGAACAATGGCACTAATGCCGGGGTCTTGAACCTGAACTTGAACAATACTCCTGGGAACCGGAACAACAACATCGGCCTGCGCTGTGTCAAGTAGTTTCTCCTTATTATTTTTAATAATAAGGTTTTATCAGAGTTTGTATGTTTATTTTTTTATCTAAAAAAACATATAAAGCGAATATTTTAAAAAACTACATCTGTAAAATGTTTCCTGATTGCACATAATGTGTGCCATAAGAACTATTTTGTTTTTATGTTAAAAAATCAAATATAAAGATAAGTTATTACATTTAGTATTTTTATAGTCTGTAAAAAGAAATCTGTAATAACTCTTAACTTTAAATAAGGCTTTTTAAAAATGAAATCATACAATAACCTTTGGCAAGAATTCACTTCTTTTAAAAATATTTTTAATGCCTATAAAAAAGCAAGAAAGTCCACACCAAACAAAAAGTATATCTTGCAATTTACCACAAATTTAGAAAAGGAGTTATTCTTATTACAAGATCAATTAATTTCAGAAAATTTTCAATTTTCTCCTTACAGAAGTTTTAAAGTTTATGAACCTAAAGAAAGAACAATAAGTGCACCTATTTTCAGGGATGTTGTTGTTCAGCATGCCATAATAAACATTATTGAACCTATTTTTGATAAAACCTTTATAGATAACTCTTTTGCTTGTAGAAAAGGAAAAGGCACACATAAAGGGCTTTTTGAAATTAAAAAAGTAATTCAAACCCCAAATCATCCAAAATACTATTTAAAACAAGATGTAAAGAAATACTTTCCTTCAGTTCATAAACCTACCTTAAAAGAAATAATTTTTAAAAGAATTAAGGATGCAAGATTACTTTCTCTAATATATAAAATAATTGATAGTTATTCTTTTGATTTAAATCAAATTCAAAAAGGTATCCCTATAGGTAATTTAACCTCTCAGTTGTTTGCAAATATTTATTTAAACCATTTAGATCAGTATGTTAAGCATTCTTTAAAAATTAAACATTATTATAGATATGTAGATGATTTTTTAATATTTTCAAACAATAAAAGAAAATTACATGTTTTTAGAAGAAAAATAAAATTATTTTTAAGTAAAGAACTATTATTAGATGTTCCAAAAAATAAAACTTATATAAACTTAGTAAGTAAAGGAGTTGATTTTTTAGGTTATAAGGTATTTCCTTCAAACATAAGATTAAGAAAATCAAATCTTAAAAGATTTCTTCTAAGACAAAATAAAAATAACTTTCTTCTAAAAAAAAATCAAATTTCTAAACTTAACTATAATTTTTCTCTTTTTTCTTTTTTAGGTTATGCAAAGCATGCAAACTCTTATAATCTCTTAAGTACTTTAAATATTAATGAGTTATAGTTTATTTTTATTATGGGCACTTGAGCGTCTATTTTAAACTTAAATTATAATCTTTTACTAACGCACTATACCTTAATTATAATCTTCTATCAAAAGACTATATTTAAAAATGTTTTTATTATATATTATATTAGTGATAAAATATGGATAAAGCTTTTTTAAGAAACGTTGTTTCTGACCAGTATGAAGATTTAAAAGATGTTTCAAAAACAATACAAAGATATGATTCAAAAGAAATAGCGCGCTTTGTAAATAATCCTGCTATATCTATAATTTCAGGAGTAAGGCGTTGTGGTAAGTCCACTTTTTTAGAGCAGATAATAAATTTATATTATAAAAATAACTTTTATTATTTTGATTTTTCTGATGAAAGAATTGCAAAATTTGAAACTGCTGACTTTCAAACATTATATGAGGTGTTTTTAGAAAAATTTGGAAAAAGACAGGCTTTTTTCTTTGATGAAATACAAGGAGTTCCAGAATGGAATAAATTTGTTAATAGAATGAAAAAGATTGGGCATAAATGTTTTGTAACCGGTTCAAATTCAAATTTGTTAAGTCAAGAAATATCTACTTATCTAACAGGAAGACATATTGATAAAATCTTATTCCCTTTTTCCTTTAAAGAATATTTAACGTATAAAAATATTAATGTAGATTTAGATTCTACAAAATCAAGAACCTTAATTATTAAAGAGTTTAAAAATTACTTTAAAATAGGTGGTTTTCCAGAGGTTGTTTTAACAAACGATACTTCAATTTTATTAAATATTTATTCTGACATAATTTCTAAAGATATAATTGAAAGATTTAGGATTAATGATGTTTCTTTATTTAAAGAATTTTGTAATTATGTAATTTCTTTATCTACGAATGAATTTACTTTTAAATCATTAAAAGATAATTTTAATATTCAGAATATTACTACTGTTTCAAACTATCTTGATTATCTTAAATTAACTTACCTTGTTTATGAAGTTAAAAGATTTTCTTCTTCATTACAAAAATTAAATAAATATCCAAAAAAATATTATTGTATAGATAATGGTTTATTAAATAAAGTGGGTTTTGGATATTCAATAGAGGAAACTAGATTTTTAGAAAATCAAGTTTTTATTGAACTTTGGAGAAATAATCCGCAATCTGAAATTTATTATTATAGAGATAAGGATAATAAAGAATGTGATTTTTTATTGTTAAATGATAGAAAAGTAGTTAAGGCTATTCAAGTGTGTTTTGCTTTTAAAAAGATAGATACTAGAAAAAGAGAAATAGAAGGTTTACTATCTGCTTTAAAAGAGTTTAATCTAAATTATGGCGAAATTATTACTTTTGAGCATAAAGAAAAATTAAAGATAGATGGAAAAGTAATAGAGATGATTCCTGTATATGAGTGGTTATTAAAATAATTTTTTTTAATTTTAAAAAAGGCTTTACCTTTAAAATTTCTAAACTTAACTATAATTTTTCTCTTTTTTCTTTTTTAGGTTATGCAAAGCATGCAAACTCTTATAATCTCTTAAGTACTTTAAATATTAATGGTTTTATAGTGTAGATTCTCTTTGCATTAAAAATATTGTTTTTGAAAAAAACAAAGCTTTAAATTTTGTTTATTTATATAATATATTAGGTGAAAGCAATATGAAATATAGAGTTTTAATAGAACAAGACGAAGATGGTATCTTTGTTGCTGAATGCCCTAGTCTTCCAGGTGCAATTTCTCAAGGAAAAACAAGAGAAGAAGCAATAATAAATATTAAAGAAGCCATAAAAGGTTATCTTGAAAGTTTAAAGATAGCTAATGAACCAATTCCTTCTCCAATATCTGAAGAAATAATTGATATTTATGGATAAACTGCCTATTATATCTGGTCAAGATTTAATCAAATTACTTCTAAAATTAGATTATCAAGTTCATCATCAAACTGGATCACATATTATCTTAAGACAAAATAAAGAACCTTTTAGAAGATTAACAATTCCAAACCATAAAGAAATTTCAATAGGGACTTTAAGAGCAATTATAAGGCAAGTTGGAATAACAAGAGAAGAATTTGTTAAATTATTCTAAATTAAATTGTTCTTTTAATTATTATTTTTAATTTTTTTAAAGTAAAATAAATAATTTTTAACCTAATTTAAATGTTTTTAAGTAATTTATAATATTTTTTTAATTTACTACATAAAAACAAATCTTTTTAAGCAATTCGGTCTATAATTATATTATATAAAAAATCTACTTTTATAAATATCCTATTTTTTGCGGCTGTTTTAATTATTAAAAACAGTAGTAGATAGGTTATTGATTTTTAGTTTCTATGATTAGAAGACAAGAGGTTAATTAACATGATAAAAACAAAAGATATTATTGAAATTGATCTAATTTTAAAAGATGTAAATACTAATGAAATTTTAGATACTACAAAAAAAGAAATTGCGAAAGAAAATAATTTAAATTTAAAAAATGAATATAAACCTTTAAATTATGTTTTTGGTACTGGAGAACTTTTAAAAGGTATTGAAGATAATATTTCTGATTTAGAAGTTTCTAAAACAAAAACATTTGTTTTAAAAAAAGAACAAGCTTTCAAAGATAAAGACCCTAAAAAAATAGAATTAGTTTCTTTAAATGAATTTAAAAAAGAAAATGTAAGACCAGAAGTTGGTTTATTTGTAAATATTGGAAATAGATCTGGAAAAATAATTTCTGTTTCTGGTGGAAGAGTTAAAGTTGATTTTAATCCTATTTATGCAGGAAGAGATTTAGAATATACTGTAACAATAAATAAAGTTATTTCTAAAGATTCTGATAAACTTCCTTTACTTTTAGAAAAGGCATTTTATTTTATGCCAAAAGAACAAATTAATTTAATTTCTAAAGAAGATGAAATTGAAGTTGAAATGCCTTTAGGTGTTCCTCAAGAAATTGATTATTTTAAACAATTTTTTGCAAAACTAGTTTTTGATTCAACTAATTATGAAAATGTTAAGTTTGTTCAAAAATTAACTAAGAAAAAAGGGTGAATTATTTTGAATGATAAAACATTAAAAACAGGTACAACAACAGTTGGAATTGTTGCAAAAGATGGTATTGTTTTAGCAGCTGATATGCAAGCTACAATGGGTAATTTAGCAGTTAATAATAATACTACTAAAATATACAAAATTAATGATTCTATTGCAATGACAATTGCAGGTTCTGTAGGGGATGCTATGGTTTTAATTAGATATCTTCAAAATCATGCAAATCTTTATGAACTTGAACATAAGAGGGCTTTAAGTACAAAATCATGTGTAACTCTTTTGTCAAATATTTTAAATTCTAGTAAAATGCTTCCGTTCTATTCTCAATTAATTCTTGCAGGAGCAGATCAAGAACTTTATTCTCTAGATATGCTTGGAGGATTTTCAAAAGAAGATAATTTTTCATTTTCAGGTTCAGGTTCAGAACTTGCTTTAAGTGCACTTGATAAAGGTTATAAATCTAATATTTCTATTAAGGATACTATTGAACTTGCAAAAGAAGCTATTACTTCTGCTAAGAAAAGAGATGTTTTTACTGGCGGAGATGGAATAAAAGTTGTAATTATTAAAAAAGATGGTATTGAAGAACTACCTATTGAAAAATACAAATAGTTCTTTTTTTATTTTTTTTTAAAAATTACTTTTAAATTTTTTATACTTTATAATCTTTATATTTATTTTAAATAAATTATAAAGAAAATTAATCTAAATTATACAATTAAATATATGATATTTATACTTTTTTAAAAATAATGTGAACAAATATGGACTTATTCGATAATATTAAAAAACAAATTTCTTCTCTCTTAAATGAGAAAAAAATGTCGTTTTCAAAGATAGAACCTGAAGCTTCAGAGATTGCTATCTATACAAATGACCCTTATTCTTTTTTCAGTAATAAAACAATTGTTGGTGAAATTGCTGATAAATTTAAAAAAAGAATTAACATTAGAACTGAAAAATCATCTCTTATGGATTCAGCTGAAGCCTATAATAAAATAAAAGAAATAATTCCAGAAGATGCTGGTATTAAATCAATTGCTTTTGATGGAGTTTTTTCAGAAGTTGTAATTGAAGCAGATAAGCCTGGTGTAGTTATTGGAAAACAAGGAGATGTTTCAAAATCAATTATAAAAGAAACAAAATGGATTCCAAAAATATTAAGAGCACCACTTGAACCTTCTGAAATAATTAAAAAAATAAGAGGGTATGCAATTAAAAATAATACTGAAAGAAGACAATTTCTAAAAGAAGTTGCAAAAAAAATATATTCTCCTCCTGTTAGTAATAAAGAATGGGTTAGAATGACAGCTCTTGGTGGTTTTAGAGAAGTTGGAAGAAGTGCTATACTTTTAGAAACTCCTGATACAAAAATACTTTTAGATTGTGGAATTAATCCTGCAGATAAAAATGAAGAAGCACCTTTCTTTGGTGTTATAAGATTTCCTTTAGATGAACTTGATGCTGTAGTAATTACACACGCTCACATAGATCACGTAGGATTTTTACCATATCTTTTTAGAGCAGGTTATAGAGGTCCTGTATATTGTACAGAACCTACAAAAGATATTATGGCTCTTTTACTTTTAGATGCAATTTCAGTTTCTGAAAAAACAGGTAGAGAAGCTCTTTATGGAGAAGAAGATGTTAAGGAAGTTATAAAACACTGTATAACTAAAAACTTTAGAGAAGTTACAGATATCGCTCCTGGAATAAGACTTACTTTCCATAATTCAGCACATATTTTAGGTTCTGCTTCTGCACACTTACATATAGGTGATGGAAAACATAACTTAGTTTATTCTGCAGATATTAAATATGGTTTTACAAGATTATATAACAATATGGATGCAAATTATCCTAGAGTAGATACTTTAATTTTAGAAAGTACTTATGGTGGTAAACCATTAAATCCTTCTAGAAATAAATCAGAAGATCGTTTAATAGAAGTTTTAAATGAAACACATGATAAAGGAGGAATTACTTTAATTCCTGTTTTTTCTGTAGGTCGTGCTCAAGAAGTTATGATTGTTTTAGAAGAATATTTTAGACGTGGAAAATTAAAAGCAGAAAATGTTTTTATAGATGGTATGACAAGAGAAGCTTCTTTAATACATACTGTTTATCCTGAATATTTAAAAATGAATATTAAAACTAGAGTTTTACAAAATAATTCTCCATTTTCTTCAAAACTTTTTAGATCAGTTGATTATGAAGAAAATTCTAGAGAAAATGTTTTAAATTCTCCTGGTTCAATTATTATAGCATCATCAGGTATGCTTACAGGTGGACCTTCAGTTGCATATTTTAATGAACTTGCAGATAACCCTAATAATTCTTTAGTTTTTGTTGGTTATCAAGCAAGAAATAGTTTAGGACAAAAGGTGCAAAAAGGTTTAAAATCAATGATTATTAATGATTCTAAAGGAAAAACAAAAACATTAAATGTTAATCTTAGAATTGAAACTATTGATGCCTTTTCAGGTCACGCTTATCGTCAAGAGTTACTAAATTATGTTACAAGTTTAAATCCTAAACCAAAAACAATTTTAGTAAATCACGGTGATTCTTGTCCTGAATTTGCAAGATTTGTTGCAAAGAAATTCCATATTAATACACTTTCAATTCAAAATTTAGAGAGTGTTAGATTAAGGTAAGGTATTATGTATTTTGTAATAACAGGTTCTGTTGCAAGCGGTAAAACTACGCTTGCACAAGAAGTTAAAAAAAAATTTCCTTTTCAAAAGTTTTTAGTTGTTAATGATAAAGATTTTTCTAAAGAAAATAATATTGCTATCTTAAATGAAGAAACAAAAGAATATGAAATAGATACTTCACTTCTTTCAAAAAAATGTTTAGAACTTTTAAAAAAGAAAAAAAATATTATTTTTGAAGGACATTTGTTTTGTGAAGTTTCTAAACTTTTTTTAAAAAAAATGGATTTTGTTTTTTTATTATTATCTTCTGAAAAATTATTAAGAGATAGAATGTCTGAGAGAAATTATTCTGTTTTAAAAATTGAAGAAAATATTCTTTGTCATAAGACAAGTTATTTTCAAGAAAAATTAAATTCTAAAAAAATAGATTATATTCCTATAGAGGTTTCAAAAGACCTTAAATTAAATTTAAAAAAAATAAATAAATATTTAAAATTATAAAATGTGATAAAAAATGGTTCAAGCATTAGTTTCTGCAAAAACACAAACTGTTAAAGAAATTAAAAAGAAATCTTCTATTAAAAGAAGAAATAAATTAATTGTTAAATTGATTTTAATAACTATTGTTGCAATATTAATTGCATTGATATTAAGCAAAATAGTTGTTGAAACAAGAACTTCTTTTACAAATAATGATATTGACTTTAAATCAGTAAACTTTCATATACATGAAGGTTTTGAAATATTTGGAACTGATAAAAATTATTTATTAGTTTTTAATTACTATTACCAAGATACAAATTATTTATCTTCAGTAATTGATGGCCTTGTATTTTCTCAATCCATGCTTTCTGCTAAAAATAAAAATACAATTCTTTTAATTTCTGTAATTGATAATGAAAATAATCTTCTTTATTGTCAATCAAATAATGGAAATGTTTTAGAAAATATTGAACTTACAAGTGAAGAATGTTTATCTCTTTTAGATACTAATCATTCTGTAATTATGGTTAATTATCCTTTTGGAGATGTTGAAAAATCAGAAGTTGTTTTAAATTTAAATGAAAAATTATTATTAATTAATCCTAAATCAAAAGAATTTGTTTATGACTCTTTATATGTTTCTTTTAATCAAATGTATAAAGATGCTAAAATGATTGAAGATTCTTTAACAGATATTCAAAATAAATTAAGCACTTCTAAAGAAAAGTCTTTGGTTGATAAAAATATTATTGATGAAAATATTGTTGATGAAAACTTTTATGATCAAAATATTTTAATTGATGAAAATTTTTCTGATGATAATTCTTTAAACGATGATAACTTTTCACAAGATATTAATAATTAAATATTTTTTTAAAAATAACTTTATAAAACAATTTATATTGTTTATGTTCTATAATTATAATTATGTCTTCAATAAATCTTGATAAATCAAAAGTATCAATTTATAGAGATACTAGAAAGAAATTACTTTCTCAAATCAAACCTAGTACTTCTCAAAATATAAAAGAAAAAAGATTTATTGATAATGTTATTAAAAAAATAGAAAAGATGCCAGGACCACATTTATCTGCTGTTTGTGCAGGTTCTTTTGGAAAAGGTACTAATTTAAAAGATACAAAAGATTTTGATGTTTTTGTAATTTATCCTCCTTCTCTTGAAAAAACAAAATTTATTGAAGAAGGTTTAATGTTAGGTCAAAAAGCTTTTAAAGGATATTTTTGGGAAAAAGCATATTCTCAACATCCTTATATAAGAGGTGTAATTGACGGACATAAAGTTGAAGTTGTGCCTGCATATAAAATAGAACCTAATGAACCTATAATTTCTGCAGTTGATAGAACTGTTTTACATTTAATGTTTGTTTTAAAAAATATGTCTGAAACACAAAAAGATGAAACTAGACTTTTAAAATATTTTTTAAAACAAATAGGGTCTTATGGTGCAGATACTTCTGTATCTGGATTTTCTGGGTATTTATGTGAACTTTTAATTTTATTTTATGGAGATTTTATAACTGTTTTAGAAAATGCTTCAAATTGGCAATATCCTATAAAATTTACTTTACTTAAAGAACAACATGTTAACTTAGCAAGATTTTCTGAAAGCTTAGTTGTAATTGATCCTATTGATGATACTAGAAATGTAGCTTCAGCTGTAAGTTTAAAACAATTAAGTTTATTTATAGCTTCTTCAAGAAAATTTTTAGAAAATCCTTCTATTGATTTCTTTAATACTAAAGTTATTCCAAAAGTTACATATCATCAATTAATAGGGAAACTTGAAAATTTTTCACTAGTAATTGTAAGTTTTGAAGTAAAAGATATGTTAAAAGAAATTATTTGGTCTAAAGTTAAAAGTAATACTTCAAAGTTAATTACTCATTTAGAATTTTCTGATTTTGATATTTTAAAATATGAAGTTTATCATAAAGAAGGTCAAGATAGATGTTATCTTGTATTATTATTAAATACTTTAGAACTTCCTAAATTTAAAAAAATTAATGGACCTTTAGTTTCTGATTTTAAAAGTTCTCAAAATTATTTAACTAATAATCGTTCTGTACTTGGGCCATATATTAAAGAAGATAGATGGTATGTTGTAAGAAAAAGAGATAAAACTTCTGCAAAGGCAATAATTTTAGATTTCTCACAAGTCTTTAATTTAAAATCTAAAGTTTATTCTGGAACAGAGATCAATGATTTATTTTTAGAAGATGATGACTTATCTGAATATTTAACTGATTTTTTTATTACTAAAGAGAAATTTTTAATTTAATTTTTTTAGTTATATATAAGTTAATTATTTAATATTAATATCTTATTTTTTCCTTTTTTATCCTAAGTAATTATAATCTGGTATGTTATTTTAGATTAAGGTGTTTTTTTTTGTACACTTATTTAGGGTTAATATATATATATTACACAAATTATAGTTATATTGGATTTGAGACCTTGGAGACAAGTAGTTTCCTAAAGAATGATTTTCAGGTGAGTTTTTTCATCTAGGAGGTGGTGATAAAGTAATATGACGATAAACGACTCGAACGATAGTTAGGGAAGCAAACCCAAACCAGGTTTATATGGTAAACTGATGTGATTTGAAGGCTTCCCTATCTTTAACAAATATTTTTTCTATTTCTCTAATTTTATTTAAATTCTATAAGCTTTATATATCTTTTCTATATATATTATATATATAGTACCTTTTTTTTATCAAAGACTATATGGTAAAAAATGCAGAGGTGGCGGAGTGGTCAAACGCGCCAGCCTTGAGAGCTGGAGCCTTGCGCTACACGAGTTCGAATCTCGTCCTCTGCGCTTTATCTTTTAAAATATAGGAATTTTTATTATGATTAAAGAAAACATTTCTTTTCAAGATTTTTTAAAACTTGATATAAGAATTGGAACAATTGTTGAGGCTGAAGCTGTTGAGGGTTCTGATAAATTAATAAAATTAATAATTGATTTTAAAGATTTTAAAAGACAGATTTTAGCTGGTATTAAAACAAAATATCAACCAACTGATTTATTAAACAAACAAATTCCTGTTATTGTAAATTTAGAACCTAGAAAAATGATGGGTTTTGAAAGTCAAGGAATGATCTTAGCTGTTGGAGATAAAACTTTAGATGCTTTACTTTTACCATCTGAGCCTGTATCGGAAGGCTCGATTGTACACTAATTTTTTTTTAAAACTAAAAATGCAGAGGTGGCGGAGTGGTCAAACGCGCAAGCCTGGAAAGCTTGAGCCTCGTGCTACGCGAGTTCGAATCTCGTCCTCTGCGCTTTTTTCTTTTTTAATTTAATATTTATTTTGCAGAGATGGCGGAGTGGTCAAACGCACAAGTTTCGAAAACTTGATTAAGGTTTTTTCCTTTACATGAGTTCAAATCTCATTCTCTGCGTAGCTGGTTTCGGTCAGCTAGCACCCAATGATTTTGCGTTTGTTAACGCTTATTTAAACTTTCTTTTTAAAAGAAGTGATTTTCCCCCAAAACTTTTTTTCTTTAAAAATTGTGTTTTAAAAATTTTTAATCTATTTTATATCTATTTAAAATACTTTTGCCTCTCTTTAATATTTATGACTGAAAAAATGATTGTAAATCCATACCAAGTAGAAGGAGAAGTTGATTACCAAAGACTTGTAAAAGAATTTGGTCTTCAAGAAATAACTCCTGAAATTTTAGAAAAAATAAAACAAATAACTAAAGGTCTTCATCCAATGTTAAAGAGAAAAATCTTTTTTGCACATAGAGACCTTAACTGGGTGTTAGATGAATATCTAAAAGGAAATAAATTTTTTCTATATACAGGTTGTGGTCCATCAGGTCCAATCCATCTAGGGCATGCATTAGTATGGTATTTTACAAAATACTTACAAGATACTTTTGATGTTGAATTATATTTTCAGTTTACAGATGATGAAAAATTTTTATACAAAGATAAACCTTATGAAGAAATACAAAAATGGGTCTATGAAAACATGCTTGATGTTATAGCTATAGGTTTTGACCCTAAAAAAACATTTTTCATAGTAGACACAAAGCATGCTGGTCTTCTTTACCCAGAGGCAATAAAGGTTGCAAAGAAATTAACTTTTTCAACAGTTAAATCTTCTTTTGGTTTTACAGATAGCAATAATGTTGGATCTATTTTTTATACCTCTATGCAAGCAGTTCCTTCTTTTTTGCCATCAGTTTTAAAAAAGAAAAACATTCCTTGCCTTATTCCTCATGCAATAGATCAAGATAATCATTTTAGAATAACAAGAGATATTTTACCAAAGCTTGGTTTTTATAAACCTGCAAGCATACAATGTTCTTTTCTTCCTCCATTAACAGGAGCTTTTGGAAAAATGAGTAGTACTGGAGAAGCTAAAGGAATATTCATGACAGACTCTCCAAAAGAGATTAAAGATAAAATAAATAAATATGCCTTCTCTGGAGGACAACCAACTTTAGAAGAACATAGAGAAAAAGGTGGAAACACAGAGATTGACATTCCTTTCCAATATTTAAAATATCTTTTCGAAGAGGATGATGAAAAATTAGCAGAGATTGAAAAAGATTATTCTTCTGGAAAGATGTTAACTGGAGAGATTAAAAAATATTTAATTGATAAAATAACTGCTTTCCTTTTAGCTCATCAAGAAAGAAGAAAAGATGCTCACAAGAAAATAGATGATTTTCTTTTAAAGGTTTAAATTAGGTGTTTTATGAATTTATTATTTTTAGGATTAGGTAATACAGGTATTTCTATTGCCGATAGATTATCTAAAAATAATAATATATTCTATTATGATGTAGTTAAAAAAAATGTAGCTTATAAGTATTTACCTTTAACAAAGTTAAAAAAATCTAATTTTGATTATATAATAGTTACACTTTCTTCAATTTCGATATTAAACCGACTTAAATTATGCTCTAAATATAATACTACTTATGATTTAAGAAAATATGAGTTGGTTAAAAATAAAAATAGTTTGAAAAAAATTATAAATTACCTCCCTAATTCTAAGGTAATTGTAGTTTCTAATCCTGTGGATGATATTGTTACTTTTTTATCAAAAAATACTAATTTAGATGTAATTGGTTTTGGGATTTCTTTAGATGCTTTAAGATATTCTAATTATTTTAAACAAAAAATTAATTGTATTGGTTTACATGGTTTTTCAGTTCCTTTAAAGGTATTAAAAAGTAAAACTCATTTTTTAAAAAGTTATTCGGCGGTTGATCTAAAATTATTTAACTCTTTTAAAGTTAATGGTATTAATTATGATCTAGTATCAAAAGAATTTGAATTATTTTTTAATAAACTTAATTCAGATAAACAAAATACATTATATTTATCTAAATATATTTCAAAAGACATTCTAGGATTAGAAAATATATCTTTATCTCTCCCTTATTTTGTAAAAAAAGGAAAAGTAGTTGGTCTTAAACAAATAAAACTAACTAGTCTTGAAAAAAATCTATTAAAATAAAATTATTTTCCTAATTTTCCAGGTCTTTCAAAGACAATTGATTTATGAGCAGAAAATCTAGTTAAGTTCATTATTAAATCTGCAAGAAGTTTTGCATATATAGGTGGAAAGTTTAAAAATTCAACAAAACCAATAACCATTATAAAAATAACAATTACTGCAGAAAAGTTAATTACATAATATCTTCCAAAAGCAAAAAGGTTTTTCTTAGAAAAAGCTTTTACATCATTTTTAAAAACAAATTTTTTATGAAGATTAAAATTTGTAAATGTTTTTACAAAATCAGAAATAAATGTAACCCATAAGTAATTATAAGCAAGTATATTATGTAAACCAAAAATCATTAATATATCTATTATTGTTCCTGCAAGACCTAAGACTGCATATTTTAAAAATCTCTTCATTCTATACATTAAAGGAAAAGAAATTAACCAATAATATATTTGATATACAAAATTACTTTTTTTAATAGTAATTAATGAATGTGTGAATTTATCATTTTTATCTAAAGCCATATTTTAAAAACTCTAATTAACTATATTATATATTATTTATAACCCTTAAGTTTTAAAAAGAATAACTATTTATATCTTTTACATATATAATATATTGTTATGATTTTTTAATAACTATTAAACTTTGATAAAATATGTCCGTAGAGAAATATAAAGCAACAAATGATAAAGATTTATTTGATGAAGTAGAATCTTCTAATAGAAAGTATGTTAATGAAGATACTATTAAAGATATTGAAGATAAATTAAAAAAATCAAGAGAAGAACATCCTTTAGAAGATGTTGAAAATTTTTCTGAAATTGATGATTCTGAAGATGATGATTCTGAAGATGATGATAACTTAGATGAAGTTGATTTAGAAGAAAACTCTGAAGATGAAAATTCAGAAGATAATAATTCAGAAGATAATAATTCAGAAGATAATAATTCAGAAGATAATAATTCAGAAGATAATAATTCAGAAGATAATAATTCAGAAGATAATAATTCTGAAGATAATGATATAGATGAAGCTGATTTAGAAGAAGACTCTGAAGATAATAATTTAGAAGAAGATAATGTTGAAAAAGACCTAAATGAAATTGATTCTAAAGAATCAGATTTAAAAGAAGATTTTACTAAAAACTCAAATATATCAAAAGAGATTACTAAAGATAAAGATATACCTGCTAAAAGTTCAGAAATTATAATTAAACCAGCACTTAAATTCTTAGAAGATTTACAAGACCCTAATGTAGTTTATTTAGGTAGAAAAAAATCTGTTTTAAAACAATATGGAAAGATAGCTACAGCATATATAGGAAAAGTTGCTGAAAATCAACAAGAAGGCAAACAAGTTAACATAGATGGTCTAAATCCGCACGTTATTTTCTTAGATGGTGCTAGAGGAACAGGTAAGAGTTATCTTTTAGGGGTAATAGCAGAAGAGCTTGCAAGAACAAACCCATATATAGGGCAAATAGTAATTGATCCTGTAGGTGTTTTCTGGTCAATGAAATTTCCAAACAGAGATTCAAAAGAATTAAAAATTTTAGAAGAATGGGGTTTAAAGGCAGAAGGTCTTAAAAACTTAAAAGTCTTTGTTCCAGAAGGTATAGTTTCTCAAGTTTCAAAAGATACTTATGATGACACTTTTTCAATGTTTCCTTCTCTTTTAACTCCAGAAGATTGGTGTTTAACTTTTGGTATTGAAAGATTTTCTCCATCAGGCTTACTTTTAGAAAAAACTTTAGAGTCTGTAAAGAAAGGATATGTTACAGGTGGAACAAAAGATGTTCCTGATGTTAAAAAAATATCAGCAAAAGGAAATCATTTTACTTTAGAAGATATTATTAACTGTCTTCAAAACAATTCTGAATTTCAATCTTCTCAAAAAGGTTATAAACCAGATTCTATAAGAGCTTTAGTTTCAAGATTTGAAGCTGCAAGATCTTGGGGTATATTTTCAGATTCTGGAACTCCTCTTTCAAAACTTTCAAGAGAAAATCAATTAACTGTGCTTGATACTTCTTTTTTAGATGAAAATATTACTGCTTTAGTTATTGGTATTTTAGCTAGAAGAATTCTTTCTGCAAGAAAACTTCTTGCAAGACAAGAAGCTGTTAAAAAATATGGTGATTCAACACAAAAAGCAGAAGAACTTTTAGAAATTGAAATTCCTCCAACATGGATGTATATTGATGAAGCACACACTTTAATTCCTTCTGGAAATTCTCAAACACCAGCAACTGCAGGAATTATAGAGTATGTTAAGCAAGGAAGAAGACCTGGTTGTTCTTTAGTTTTTGCAACACAACAGCCTTCTGCAATAAACACTAAAGTTTTATCACAAGTTGATATATTAATCTCAAATAAATTAGTTTTTAATGATGATATTTCTGCAATTCAAAAAAGAATGCCTGCAATAATACCAAAGCAATATAAAGAACCAAATTTTATAAAGACTTTGCCTTTTGCAACTGCTCTTGTAGGAGATAGATCAGAAGAAACTTCTAGAGCTTTTATTTTAAGAGCAGCACCAAGAAGATCTCAACATGAAGGTCGTGATGCAGAAACAATTAGAGAGATTCCTAAAAAAAATAAATCTGAAGTTTTAGAAATTGCTTTTAAAATGGTTTATGAAAAATTAGAAAAAACAAAAGAAATTAAAGTGTCTTTTGCAAAAGATATTTTAGATGTTATTAATATTAAATATAGAGGAACTGTTGAATATGATGAACTTTTAGAAAAACTTTTAGAAAAAAATGTTTTACTTAAAGAAGATCTTCTATATCTTAATGAAAATTTTTTCAAAGAATATAATCAAGAAGAAAAATTAGTTTCTAATGATTCCGAAAATACTGATGAAATAAATTCTTTAGATGAAAATGAGCTTGAAAATATTGAAGAAAATTTAGAACATGTTAAAAGTAGTGTTTCAAAAGTAAAAGTAAGAAATACTATTGCAGAAAGAATTTCAAAAGCAAATATTGAAGAAATTGCAAATCAAAATATTAAAAAATCTTTATTATTTAAACCAAAAGAAGAAATTTTAAATATTGTTTTAAAATATAGAACAATTTATAAAATAAGTTATAATGTTTATGATTCACAAGATTCTTTTAAGACAAATACTTGTTTTGTGGATTCTGTAACTGGTGAGTTTATACATTTTTTAAATGGAGAGTTTAAGATTTCTTCTGGTTTAAATGTTTTAGATAAAATTAATGAAGATTATTTAGAGATTCTTTATCTTTTAAATAAACAACATACTTTGTTTTCTTTAAATCAAGAAACAGATATTGAAGAAAAAGATTTAATTGAAATGATTGATTCTTTTAAAGAATTAAATTTAATTACTGTTAAAAATAATTCTGGTATAGATGTTTATAAAATAGATTCAAAAGCTTTTGATATTCCTTTTAACCCGACTATTAAAGTTCTTTCATCTTTAGATGTTTTACCTTTAAAAAAACAAGATGTTGAGTTTTTAGAATCAATAAACTATTCTTTAAATGTTATTCAAGATAATTTAAAGAAATTATGGGGTGAAATTGAATTTACTTCTCTTCAAGAAATCTATTGGCCAATTTGGCAAATTACTTATAATAATAAAGAAGGAAATAGAGTTTTAAAAGTAGATGCTGTAACAGGCAAAAAAATGTGATAAAGTATGGTTTTAACTGAAAAAGATTTTATACAAGATACATGTAAAGCAACACCAGGATTTGAATATTATCCAAAGAAGTTCTTAGAATTAAATGTTTCAAAATTACTCCCTATATTAAAAGAAAATGATTTTTATATATCTAAAGATAATTCTCCTTTTTATCTGCATGTAAAAAAAAAAGAATTAGAAGCATCTATTTTTTCATCAGCTAAGATAATTATTAAGAATACTACTGTTGAAGAAGATGCTAGTTTATTTTTACTTGATATTTTAGTTTGTTTAAATAAAGTTATGGAATAATTTTTTTTAAAATTTTTTCCATTCTTTCAATAACTTCTCTTTTTTCTTTTTTTTCAATATATTTTTTATGTCTTTTAATTATTTCTTTTCTAGCAGCTTCTTTAATTTTCTCTTCATTTATAATTGAGCTTTTAACTGTATTTATGCCCATATCTGTAGGAGATTTATACTCGTGCATTTTATTTTTTTTTGAAATAATTTTGTTAATTATTTTTTTTAAAATTTTAAAATTTTCAATATCTCTATTATAGTTAATAGCTGTAATTCCATATGCTTTTTTATGATAAGGGTCAATAATATTTTTATCTCCAATATCTGCTGTTGCAGCTTCATATGCAAGATTAATAGGATGATTTAAAGGAAGATTAAATACTGGGAAAGTTTCAGATTTAAAATATCCTGAATTAATTTTATTTTTTGAATCTAAAAATATTTGTGCTAAACAAATCCCCATTTTTCCTGAATTTGCAACTGCACCAATTACAACATTTATTTTTTTATTTGTTTGGATATATGGTTGTTCAATAAATCCTTTTTGTCCTAATATTTCATCTAAATCATTTGGATAGTCTTTAATTGTTTTTGAGAAATAAACTTTTATGTTTTTCTTTTTCATTTCTTTTTCTAAAACTTTTCCTGAATTTTCATTTTTATATCTTGTTATTACTATATCAATTTTTTCAAATTTTTTATGCAATTTTTCAATTTCTTCTAATACTAATTTTCTAAATTCTAGATTACTATTATAATCTCTTCCATTTTCTAGATGTTTTGAATAAATACAATATATTATTCCTACATCTTTTTTTATTTTTTCAAGAATCTTTACTTTTGTATCTTTTTTATAATCTATTAATACTCTATTTGCATGATAGTCTCTTAAAAGATGTCCTCCAAACTCAATATAGACTTTATCAAAGTTTTTAATTCTTTTTTTAATTTCATTTACTTGTAATTGAATATATTTATCTTCATCAAATGCTATTTTCTTTGTAATCATAATTATTTTTTCCTATATCTTTAATATACGATATTACTATCAAAGAGATTATAAATATTTATCTTTATAAATGTTTTGGTTTTCTTTTTTATATATGTATCTTAATAAAAATGCTATTTCTCCATTAATAGCAAGCATTTTAATTATTGTTGTAGTTGTTGCAGTTATTGGTGTGATTCTATTATGGGGTAAAAACTTTACAAATGAAAGTTTAACTTCCACTTATACTTTTTCACAAGATAAAACTGTTTCTGATTTTGTTTGGCAAGATGATATTACTGGTAAAAATCTTTTTATAAAAAACACACATATATCATTAAGTAAAACTATTATTGGTTATAAAATAAACAGTTCCTTAGATTATGCTTATCTTAATAAATATCATTATCTTGATGAATCTTTTTTATTATCTAAAAATTCCATTGCTCAATTAACTTTAGGTTGTGTTCCAGAAAAGAATTTTTCAATTGAACTTTTAACAGACTCTAATGAATATATTTCTTTTCCTGTCACTTCTAAGTTTTTTGATCCTTCAGAATGTACTTTTTCTTTTTCAATAACTTCTCCTTTGGAAAATTCAATCAATGCTTTAAATTCTAGTATTTCATTTACTTCTGAAATTTTAAATTCTTCAGGTACTCCTTCTTGTACTTGGATTTCTTCAATTGATGGTACTTTTTCAACATCTTGTGATGCAACTTATTCTTCTTTATCTTCTGGTTCTCATGATATTAATTTAGTTGTTGAAGATTCTGGTGATATTTTAACACAATCAACTTCAATTATTGTAAAAGATTCTTTAGAAAGTATTATTTCTACTCCTTCAAATTCATCAAATCATTTATTTAGTGATACAATTTCATTTAGTGGTACTGCAGATAATAATTTTGGTTCTCACACTTGTTCTTGGACTTCTTCTTTAGATGGTTCTCTTTCAAGTGATTGTAGTTTTAGTTCTAGTTTATCTCCAGGCACACATACTATTACTTTACAAGTAACTGATTCTCTTGAAACAGCATCTTCAAATATTTCTATAGATGTTTATGCTTTATTAGTTGCTTCTGTTTCTCTTCCTGCTAATAATTCTACAAAATCTTTAGGAAGTCCTATCTCTTTTTCATCAAGCATTTCTGGAGGCGATGGATCTTATTCTTGTAGTTGGACAGATAATGGTTCTCCTTTAAGTTCTAGTTGTTCATTTAGTCATACTTATCCACAAGGAAGTTGGTCTGAATATCAAGATATGCCTCAAGGTAGAGATTATCATGATTGTGTAGGTGTTGGTGATAAACTATATTGTTTTGGAGGAGATGATTCTACTTATAATGTAGAAAGAACTACTCAAATTTATAATTCTACAACAAATACTTGGTCTTTAGGTGCAAATATGCCTGCAGATAGAGAGCTTCCAGCATGTAGTTATTATAATGGAATAATTTATTGTATAGGAGGATTTAATAGTTCTTGGGATTATGTTAATTCAAATTATGCTTATAATATTTCTACAAATTCTTGGTCTAGTAAAACTTCTATGCCAACAGTAAGAGCTGAACATGATTGTACTGCCTTAGATGGAAAAATTTATTGTTTTGGTGGAAATAAAGATGGTGGAGGTGCAAGTAATCTTCTTGAAATATATAATATTTCAACAAATTCTTGGTCAACAGGTACAAGTTCACCTTCAGGAAAAGCAAATCATAATTGTGAGGGTTTAAATAATAAGGTTTATTGTATTGGTGGTACAACTACTACTTTAATATATGATGTTTTATCTGATTCATGGTCTACAGGTACAACTATCTCAACATCAAAATCATCTGGAGCTTCTGATTTATATGGTACTAAAATTTATTATGGAGGAGGTTCTTCTGCTGCACTTTTAGTTTACGATACTGTTTTAAATAGTTGGTCAACTCTTGCTAGTTTACCTTATTCTAACAGATCTTATATAGGTTGTGGAATTGCAGATAATACTTTTTATTGTGCAGGAGGAGATTCAAGTCAAGGTAGAGAAACATACATGGATAAATTACATGGATATTCTATAGGTGCTACAGGAACACATGAAATTGAATTAAATGTAAGTGATGGTTATGGTCAAACTGCTTCTAATACAATAAATATTAATGTTCAATAGACTTTATATAAAATAAATATGTTTTTAAACATTAACTCTATATAATTATATAATGAACTATAAAATTATATTTTTATTTTTAACATTAATTATATTAACTCCAGGGATTTTTTCTCATGTTAATTTATCAGTAGATCCTTCTGTTTCAAATAATACTGTTTATTTATCAAAAAATATTTCAAAAGATGTTTTATTTAATTATACTTCAAATTATTCTTCAACAATTAATAATACTTATAGAGCTGAATATGATTTAAAAATATATTCTCAAGAACTAAAAGAAATAGATTTATCTTTATCAAAAACAGAAGAATATTTTGTTTCAGATGTCTTTTCATCTTTTGCTTTAAATATAAGAAGTTTAAATTATATTGATCAAACAATTAATTTAAGAATAAAAGTTTCAGTCTATGATTCTTTAAATAATTTGGTTGATAGTGATTATTTATTTTTAAAAATAATTTCAAATAATTCTGAATATGAATTTTCAGAGTCTCCAATAAATAAAGTTCCAGAATATAAAGGTTATTCTTTATCTAGAGATAAGATGATACTTTTAAATTATTTAGATAAAGATAAGATTTCAATTAAAAATCATGTAGATTATTCTTTTGTATATGATGTTAATTGTACTTCAAATAGTAAAGATCTTTCTTTAGATTTAAGATATGATGGAGATAATAAACATATTTTAGAAGTTTCAATAGCTAATAATTCTGTTCAAGAAGATTTATTTTATATATCTTGTTATGCTTTTAATAAAGATGATATTAAAGACATTAGAACAATTACTGTTAATTATTTAAATCAAGATATTAATGTTAGTGATGAAACTATTATTGAAGAAGAAGTTATAGAAGATAACAAAATTAAAACTTTTTTTAAAAATATTTTTGAAAAATTAAAATAAGTTTATTTCTAAAAACTATCTGCAAGTAAGTGTACTACAACTCCTAAAAAACCTGCAAAGAAATAAACTGGATCTAAAAAAAGTAAAGGACTTGCTGTTAATATTCCAAAAGTAAAAGAATGAAGTGGCCCTCTATGTTTAATGACAGTTAAAATAATTTCTAATAATAAAAGTATCCCTGCAATAATTAAAGCTGTTTGATCATTATTAATAATACTTATTCCTGTAAAAAATATTAATAAAAGAATAATTATTTTATCTAATTGTTTTCTTATCCATGAATTATTTTTATCAATATCTGGAAGAAGTGTGTATACTATGAATATAAAGTATGCAATTAATATTTTTTCAATCTCAAGTTCCATTAAGTTTGAGATTACAACATATACAAAAGTAAATATAAATGTTGCAAATAGAACATGCCCTAATTTATTCATTTCTAAAAAATCCTTTTTTTCTTATAATATATATACTATAGATTTATTTATAAATTCTTATCTTCTTTAATATATATTAAATATATTTTAAAATAGACTAAAAATGAATGAAATAATAAGTTATATAATAATTGGTATTTTACAAGGGGTAGTTGAATGGCTTCCTATAAGTTCTCAAGGAAACTTAATGGTTTATTTATCAAATGTTTTAAATTTATCTTCTCAATTAAGTTTAAATTATTCTATTCTTTTACACATAGGTACTCTTTTAGCAGCTATTGTTTATTTTTATAAAGAAATTAAATCTCTTTTAACTGTTAAAAATATTTCTTTACTTTTTAAATATAATTTTAAATTATTAAAAATTAAAGAAAGTAATTTAGATAAAGATTTTTCTTACTTAAGATTTATTTTTATAACAGTTATTGTAACTCTTTTAATTTCAGGTCCAATTTATTTTTTAATAAGTGATGGAATAAATAATTTCAATATACTTTTAATAAATTTAATTATTGGTCTATTATTATTTATTACTGGTTTTTTAATATTCTTTTCAAGAAAAATATTTTCAAAAAAACCTGTTCTTTCAATAAAAAATTCTTTTCTTTTAGGTTTATTTCAAGGTTTTTCAATACTTCCAGGGTTAAGTAGAAGTGGGCTTACAACTTCTTTACTTCTTTTTAGAGGTTTTAGTCCAGAGAAAGCTTTCAGAATTAGTTTTTTAGTTTCAATTCCAACTATTTTTATTGGAGAAATAGCACTTTTAGTTTTTAATGGTTTATTTTTCTCTCCATATATTTTAATTTCAATAGTTGTTTCTTTTATTGTTGGTTATTTTACAATTGATCTTTTGATTAAATTTGCAAAGAAAATTAATTTTTCATATTTTTGTTTTATTTTAGGATTTATATATATTCTAACTTATTTTATTTAAATTCTAATAATATTCCTTTAATTCTTTCATATGTGATTTTAGGATCATTCAATCTTATTAGTAATTCATTTATGTGATTTTTATTATTTTTTAATTTTTTAATCAAAACATTTGTTATATTTTCTTTTTTAATTTTAGGTATTTTTTTTAAGAATTTCGCAAAATTAATTATTATTTCTCTTGCTTCTTTTGAATTATAATTAAGAGAAACTAATGATATTATTTCTTTTGCTTTCTTAGAAGAAACTTCTTTATTGATTAAAAACTTTAAATATATTTTTTTTTGTGCTGTAGTTAGTTTCTCTTCTTCGACAACTTTTCTTTTACTAACTTTTTTTAAGATTTCTTCTTCTTTTTTTAAACTGTTAAAAAACTGTTTTACACTAAACTTATTTTCTTCAATAGATTTTTTTATTCTTTCATAAATAATAGGATCTTTTTTAATGGTTTTTGTTAAAAGATTAATTTCGTTTATAGTTAAGTCTAGCCTATAAAGTTCAGGATATTTTTTATCCATTTTAACTAAAACTTCTTTTGTTCTTTTTAATGCTCTATTATTTATATTTCTTGGCATGTTTAATCTTTCTTTTATTTATATTTATTTAGAAGATGTATATTCTTTTAAATGTATTCTATAATATATATATTATATAAAAATATTTCAAGGAGTGAATTAAATATGTCAGAAAATGTAACTGAATTAAATGATACTAATTTTAAAGAAACAATTACTGGAAAAGAAATTGTAGTTGTTGATTTTTGGGCTGCATGGTGTGGACCTTGTCAGATGTTTGCTTCAATTTTTGAAAATTTTGCAAAAGAAAATACTAATGTTTTTTGTGTAAAAGTTAATGTTGATGATTCTCCAAATATTTCTAAAGAATATCAAGTAATGTCAATTCCTACAATACTTTTTATAAAAAATGGAGAAGTTGTTAAAAAACAAGTAGGTGTACTTTCTAAAGAAATTATTAAGCAAATTGTTAATGAATTATAAAATTATTTTTTTTAAAAATTTAAAAGGAGTTTATCAAAAATGAAACTAGAATTAAAAATAAAAATATTAGATATTTATGCAAATTATCCAATAGTTATTATGCATCCAAGATCATCATTAAGTTTAGGTGCACAAAATTTAGATAGATTAGAAGTTAAAAATGAAAAAATTGATACAGCTTTTGTTTTAGACACTTCAAATTCTTATGTTACAGAAAATGAATTAGGTATTTTTAAAGATACAGCAAAAGATCTAAGTTTAAACAACGGAGATAAAGTAGTTGTAAAATTACAAACACCTCCTCTTGCAACTAAATATATAATGGATAAAATAAAAAATAAAACTTTAGAAAAAGAAGAAATTGATGAAATTGTAAAATCTATAGAAAACAATTCTTTATCAGAAGTTGAATTATCTGCTTTTGTAACTGGAGTTTTCATAAATGGTCTTAATTTAGAAGAAACTAAATTTTTATGTAATTCTTTAGTTGATATTGGAGATAGAATTGATTTTGGAGAAAACATTATTTTAGATAAACATTCTATTGGTGGAATTAATGGTAGAGTTTCAATGATATTAACTCCAATTATTGCATCTTTAGGTTATAAAATTCCAAAAACAGCGTCTAGATCAATAACTTCTGCAGCAGGTACTGCTGATGCCATGGAAGTTTTAGCTCCTGTAAGCTTTGATGTTGAAGAAATTAAAGAAATTATAAATAAAGCAGGTGGAGTTGTTGCATGGGAAGGTAAATTTGATCTTTGTCCTGTAGATAATAAATTAATTGATATTGAACATGCTTTAGGAATTAATCCAGAAGGAATAATGATTGCATCTATTCTTTCAAAGAAAAAAAGTATAGGTTCAACTCATCTTGTAATTGATATTCCTGTTGGAAGAGATGTTAAAGTTAAAAATAAAGAAGATGGAGAACGTCTTGCAAAGAAATTTATAACTATTAGTGAATCTTTAGGTATTAAATCTAAGGTTGTTTTAACTGATGGTGATAAACCTTGTGGGGATTTCTTTGGTCCAGCTCTTGAAGCTAAAAATGTTTTAGAACTTTTAGAAGGTAAATATCAAGACTCTGTTTTAGAGAAAGCATGTCTTCTTGCAGGTGAACTTTTAGAGCTTGTTGGAAAATCAAAAAATGGAGAAGGTTATCTTCTTGCAAAAGAAATTGTAACTTCTGGAAAAGCTTTAGATAAATTTATTGAAATTATTAAAATTCAAGGTGGAAGTATTTTAAGATCAGAAGATGTTCCAAAAGCTAAGTTTATACAAAAGATTTATTCTTCACAAGCAGGGGATGTAAATAATTTTGATGTTTCAAAAATAACTCATTTAGCAAAACTTTTAGGTGCTCCAAAAGATATTGAAGCAGGTGTTGTTTTATTCTGTCAAGTAGGAGATTCTGTACAAGTAAATGATGCTATATTAGAGTTCCATGCAAATACAGAAGAAAAAATATCAAGAGCTATTGAGTATTTAAAAGATAATAATCCTGTTATCTTTGATAAAATGGTTTTAGAAGAGTTTGAATAAAACTCTTTTTCTTTTTTTATTTTTTAATTAAATTATATATTTTTTCAAATTCCTTTACAGATATTTGTTTTACTTTTTTAGTCTGTAATTTTTCTGGAATAAGTTTTATTTTATCTAAAGAAATTATTTCTTTATTTTCAGAATTAGAATGTTTAAAGCTATTAACTATATCTTTATTTGGATATCTAAAAATATTTTTAATAAACTGATTATAATTATCATCTACTTTTGTGTTCTTTTTTGGAATTATTGAAACTATTGAAGAATCAACTTTTGGTTTTGGAAAAAAAGATGCTTTTCTAATGTTTCTAATATTTTTTATATCACTATGTGATTGTAAAAGTACACTGATTGAAACATAATTTGCAAAACCTTCATATGCAACTAATTTTTCTGCAAATTCTTTTTGTACAACTAGACATGCTGGTTTAGTTGCTATTATCTTATCAATTATTTTTAAAGATATTGAATAAGGAATAAATCCAACAATTTTATCAAATTTAAGTTTAGATAGATCTACTTCTAAAAAATCAGAATGGATTATTTCTAGATTTTTATCTGGATATTCTTTTTTTAAGATTTCAACCATTATTGGATCTTTTTCAATAGCAATTACTTTTTTAAAAACTTTTAAAAGTTCTTTTGTTACAAATCCAAGTCCAGGCCCAATTTCTAGAACTGTTTCTTCTTTATTAGGTTTAATTGTTTCAATTACTTTAGAAATAGAGTTTTTATCTATTATAAAATTTTGATCTAATTTATGGTTAGGTTTAAATCCATGAATAAGCATTAATCTATATATTTCTTTTTGCATAATAATTAATTTTTTTATTTTTTAATAAGATATGGCATTGTAAATAAATTATATTTAATTTCTTCGCCACCGATGATTTCATCAATAACCCTATTTACAACAACCTTTACAGGATCTGGCATCATTTCTATTTCTCTAATGTCATCAAAAGAAGTGAATTTACCTTTTTTCTTAATATGTTCAATGATTGCCATTCTATGTTTTACACCTATCATTGGTAAAAGATCAAGTTGATGTCTTCTAAGACCAATTGGTTTTGCATTATTGAAAAAATTTACAAATTTATCTGAGTGTTCAGTTACAATTGTTTCAATTGCTTTGTCAAGTTCTTTTTTTCCAACATTTGATAATCTATTATAATTTATTCTTCTTACAATTAAATTTTCTGTGGAAATTTTTTCTTGAATCTTATGATTTTCTGAAGTAACAATTTCAAGTAAAGAAAAGTTAGAGCTACCAATACAGTGAATAACATCTGTTTGTTTAAATTTAATATCTTTCTTTAGTCTATCTAAAACTATTGCTTCTTTCATCATAAAATTTAATCACTCTTTTTTGTATTTCTTTAAAATTTCTATGATTTTTTCTTTTTTATCATCATCAATATCTTTTTCTTTTTCTAATATTAAGTTTAATTCTGTAACATTAGGCAAGATATCAGTTATTTTTGTTGCAAGTTCATCAGATAATTCTATTTCAATTAAAGCTGATTTTAACTTTTCTGCTGTTGCAGGAGTTAAACTTGCAAATAACTTTGCATGCTCGTGTGCATGTTTTTGTTCGAAATTTAATTCTTTTTCTTTTGCTTTTTCAGTTAATACTTTCTTAACTTCATTTAATGTTACGTCTTCAACATATTTATAATTCATTTTTTCACCTTTTTAACTTTAGGTATTTGTTTTATAGGTTTTAAATGAACTCTTTCAGTTATAACTTTCTTTTTTAAATTTCCATCATAAATTTCCATAACTGGGGCTTTTCCTTGGAAAGAAACTAATTTACCTGTTTTTCCTTGCATTCTTTTATGAGGAAGTCCTTGATGTTTAGAACTGTTAATGTTTATTTGGTATGTTCCACCAATTTCAACTGGTTTTAGTACTTCATTAACTGTTGTTTTTGCTCTAACATTTCTTTTCATTAAACTTCTTGTTTTTGCTCTTTTTCCGTGTGCTTTTTTTCCTGACATATTTAATTACCTTTTTTTATATTTTTTAAGACTTTGAAAAATTAAGTCACTAGACTAATAAATATCAAAATCTATTAATTATTCAATATATATTAATAGAATAGATATGTTTTAAAAGAGATTCTTAGGGGAAGAGGGTTTTGAAAATTCATTTTATTTATATTCCTTTAAATACCCCTTTATAAATATTTTGCTTTATAATATATCTAAAGTGCATATATAAAAATAGGTGATTTCTTATGTCTTATAAAATACAAAATTTAGTTGCATCTTCTAATCTTGAAACTACATTAGATCTTTATAATCTTGCAGCTGCAATACCTGATGTTGAATACGAACCAGAACAATTTCCAGGAGCTATATTTAAACTTAAAGAACCAAAAGTAACTTTACTTTTATTTAAGAATGGAAAATTAATAATCTCTGGAGCTTCAAATGAAGATGATATTGTTGCAGGAATTAAAAAAGCAACAAAGTTAATTAATGAAATTCAAAAAGAAGTTAAAATTAAAAAATCAGTAAATTATACCATTGTTAATTTAGTTGCAACTTCAAATCTTAATAAACCAGTTGATTTATTCCAAGCTGCAGTAACTTTAGATGATATTGAATATGAACCAGAACAATTTCCTGGTGCAATAATTAGAATTCATAATCCAAAAATTACAATTCTTTTATTTAAGAATGGTAAAATGATTTGTGCTGGTGCAAAATCAGAAGCAGATATTAAGAAAAGTATTACTGTTGTAAAGAAATTATTAAAAGACAACAATTCTGAAGGTGAAGAAAAGTTATCTTTTAAACCAGAAAAGAAAGCAATTGCAAAGAAATCAGTTAAAAAGAAATGATTTCTTTTTTTCTTATTTTTTAATAAAATATTTAAAAAGAATCTATTTATAAACTTTGTGGTTCTTATTATTTATGTTAGCGGCCATAGGGATGGAGAAACACCTGGACCCTTTCCGAACCCAGAAGTTAAGTCTATTGCCGTTTTAGTTCGCTGTTAGTTCATGCTAGTAGCGTCTTTAAAGCTGCTAACATTTAATATTTTCTATTTTATAAAAAAGAATTATTAAAAGCTATTTTTTTTAAAAATAATTTTTCTACAAGCAAAACTTATTTTTTTATAAATAATTTAGTTCTTGTTTAGATAAACTTAAATTAAATCTATTTTTTAAAATTAAATATCTTTTAATATATTTCCCTACACATTTATTTATTATAATTATTTATTTAAGGGGAAAAATATATGATAGATACAAAAACAGAATCAAATGCATTTAATACTTTTTTTACAAAACATAAAAAAATTATATTTATATTACTTATTTTTTTAATGGCTTTTGCTGTTAGGGGACATCTTTTAAAATATGACAATATGTTTGAATTTGATACATATTGGCACTTAAGAATGACAGGTTATGTTCTTCAAGGAGATTTACCTGATTATGATCCATTAGGTTTCTATGCAGAAGGAGGAACTCCACTTTCAGATAGACCCTCTTTTGTATGGTATTTAACTTCATTTTTATATATTTTATTTACTCTCGGAGCTCCCTACAATAAAGCTTTACTTATGGAGTTTGCAAGGTTTTTGCCAGCAATCTTTGGTGCTTTAATCTCAGTTGCAATGTATTTTTTAGGTAAAGAAATTTATAATCGTAAAGCTGGATTTATAATGGCAATAGTTACAGCTACAATTCCTGCATTTGTTTATAGAACCATGGCTGGTTTTTATGAAGAAGATGCTTTAGGATTTTTATGGATGATTTTAGGTTTTATTTTCCTTGTTAAAGCAATAAAAAATATGCATTCAAGAAAACAAAATATAAGATACTCTTTATTATCTGGTTTGTTTTTTGGACTTATGGCTTTTACTTGGTCTGCATTTATTTTGATACCTTTAATTATAGTTTCATTTTTAATTGCAAATTTAATATACATGGCTTATAAGAATTATTCAAATAAAGATATTGCTTTATTTTTAAAAACCATTGTAATTTCTTTTGTAATTTTTGCAGCTTTAGCTTCAATTGCTCAACCTGGTTGGGTAAAGACTACAGGTAATTATGTAATTGATAATATACCTTTAAATAAAGAAAACATAGATAAACTTTCAAATAATGTAACTTCAGAAACTGATGTTGTAAAAGCATCTGTTGGTGAGGAAAATACAGGAAAGCAATTTTTCTTATATAAGTATAGTTTCCTTTTATGGATTCCGTTTGTTGTACTTTTAATAATGCCACTTAATTTATTATTTTCAAAAAAGAAAGATAATTTAACTTTATTACTTTTCTTTTGGATTTTAATAACTTTATTGATGGCTTGGTCAAAATTAAAGTTTACATTTTATTTTGGAATACCGATAGCTGTATCTGCTGGATTTTTAATTTATTTTATAAATGAATGGATTAATAAAAATTCTACAGTTTTAAGAAAAAGAGTGTTTGCAATATTTATTGGTTTAATATTATTAACATCTATTGCTGCAGGTACACATGAAGTTTATTCTAAAGTTCCACATATTGTTGAAAAAACAGATTGGAGGGAATCAATCTTTTGGATTGCAGAAAATACGTCTCCTGATGCAAAAATATTTAACTGGTGGGATTATGGTCACTGGATAACTTATTTTTCAGAAAGAAAGGCCAGTACTGATAATACTAATTCCAATATATCAGGTACTAGTGACTTTGGATTATTTATTTTAAGTCAAGATTTAAATTATACAGCAAATCTTATGAAAAAATATGATGCTGATTATTTTATAGCAGATAATGGTTATTTTAATAGATATGCTTCATTTGGATCTTACGGTTTTATTACTACAAATTATCAAGACCCAAGAATTAAAAGTTATGTTTCATTTTCTTTAGATTGTTATCCTGGCTCTGTAGGTGATGGTAAACTTGCATACAAATGTGGAGAAAATATATTTACAGAAGAAGAATTTAATTCATTTCCAACAGTCTGGAATGATAAACCAAAAGATGTAATGAATGGAGTTCCAATCTTTATGTATCGTTTAGAAGATAACTCTAAATTATTTATTTTAAATACATCTTCAAATAATTCTACATTTGCAAAAATATGGTTTAATGAAAATATTCATTCTCAATTATTTTCTTTAGCTTATGAAAATGGGGCTGTAAGAATCTATGAAGTTAATAAAGAAAAAGTGAACGAGTATGCAGAATAGTGTTTTATTCTTTATATTTTTAGGTTTTTCTTTTTTCTTTTCTTTATTTTTATCTTTATTTTTAGTTCCAATGTTTATTAAAATTATTTCTAAGACTTCATATTTAGGAAAAGATATGAATAAATACAATAAAAATTTAGTTTGTGAACTTGGAGGAGTTCCAGTTTTTTTAAGTTTTATTTTTTCAATTTTTTTAATAATGTTATTAAATTTTGTTTTAATTTCAATTTTTAGTTTTAATTTTTCAGTAATTGATTTCATTCAGTTTAGTTTAATTATTATTGCTTTATTTTCAATCTTTTTTGTAGGATTTATTGATGATATTTTAGGTTGGAAAAAAGGAATTAGTCAAATTCAACATTTTATATATCCTTTAGTATTTTCAATTCCTTTAATCATATATGCTTTAATTTATGAAATTACAACTCTTTATGTTCCTTTACTAGGTGTTTTTAATGTTGGCTTACTTTATGCATTTATTCTAGTTCCAATTGCATTTACTGCAACTACAAATCTTTTAAATTTACTTGCTGGATTTAATGGTCTTGAAGCTGGTATGGGAATTATAGTTTTTTTAACAATTTCAATTTTTTCTATTTTTCAAGGAAACATTACTCTTGTAATTATTTTATTTGCATGGATTGGTGCACTTTTAGGTTTTTTAAAATTTAATAAATTTCCATCTAAAATGTTTCCAGGAGATATTATTACTTTAATTAATGGATCTTTAGTTGGAATTTCTGCAATTGTTTTAGGTTTAGAATTATTAATTGCTTTTTTAATTGTTCTTTTTATAATTGAATTTATAATTAAAGCAAAACACAAGTTTAAAACAGAATGTTTTGGATTAATTTCAAAATCTGGAATTATAAAACCAAATCCTAAGGGTGGTTCTTTAACTCATGTAGTTTTAAGCAAAGGAAGGTTTACTGAAAAGAAATTAGTTAATGTTTTTTATATTTTACAAGGAGTAATTTCTGCAATTTCATTAATTCTTTTCTTTATTGTGTATATTTGATGTATTATGAGGTTAATTTCTTTTAATAAATTTTTAATAATTTCAAGGCCTATTCTTTTCCCACTTATTTTTATTTGTTTATTGGTTGCTTTTTTTTATACTTTTAAATCTTTTAAATTTTTAAATTTAATTGATTTAATATTTATTTTATTATTAACTTTTTTAGTTCCTTTTTTTACATTTTCAATAAATGACCTTGGAGATTATTATTCTGATAAAAAAAATGTTAGGAAAAAAAATATTCTTTTTGGTAAATTTCAAAAAGATTTATTATTTTTTAAAGATTCAATTTATTTATACAATTTTTTAATATTTTTAATTTTATTTATTTATTCTTTAATATTTTATAATTTAGAAACAGTAATTATTTTGTTATTACTTTTATTTTTTATTTATTTTTATTCTGCAAAACCAATTAGATTTAAAGAAATTTTTATTTTAGATTTTTTATCAAACGGAATAATTACATTGCTTTGTTTTGCTTTAATTTATTCTTTTAAATATTCTTTTTTTGATTTACCATTAGGAATTTATTTAATTTCTTTGGCAATTTCTTCCTATCATTTAATTGCTGCTCAATTAGATTATTCTCCAGATAAACTTGCAAATCAAAAGACAACTATAATATTAATAAATAATAGACATATAATTTATTCATTAACTTTATTACTAAATGTACCTTTATTTTTAATTTCTTTTAATTCTATTTTTAGATATTTAGTTTATTTAAATATAATAATAATCTTAACTTTATGGTTTTTTCCAAAGATAAATAAAAAAATAGTTTTTTGTGTATTTATTATTTTTTGGACTTTTATTTGTATTTTTTATTTTATTTAAAAATCAAATATTCTTTTTTGAAATTTCAATCCTTTTAAAATTTCTGATTTTTGCAAAATCCATTTAAGATTTAAATTTTCTTTAATATATTCAATTACTTGATTTAAATCTTCAAAAACAATTTCTTCTTTTTCTAAAGATTCTTTTATTGCTTCTCTTATAACCCAAACTCCTTTAGAATTATATTTTTCATCAATATCTCTAAGGACAATAACGCTTGCTTTTTTATTTATTTTTTTTAAATATTCTAAAACAACTTCTCTTGCTGCATAGTATGCACCAGTTATTTGATTTGCATATTCTTTTTTAGGTGAATTTATTTCATAGTCCTGAGCAATTAAATTTCCATTAACATACTCAAACATTTCAAAACTCCAAGAATACGGCATAAATATAACATAAAATGTGTTGTTATAAAAACTATATTTATGCATCTTAAATCTATCAATTGTTTGATTGTTTTCAACATCTTTAAAAAATTCTTTTCCTAAAATATCATCAATTGATGTTATTGACCATCTAGTAGGTACAAAAATCCTATTTTTTTTAAGACCTAAAAGACCAATAGATAATAGTTGTTCAATCTTATATACATCATTTGTTTTATTATAATATTCAACAATTGCATCTTTTGCTTTTATTTGAGTATCTCCTGTAATTTTATCTACAGTTCTTGAAACTTTAATATTGTCTACTATTTTTATTTTTTCAAGTTCTAAAGCTTTATTATTTATTCCTGTTATTTTTTCATTAATGTTTATTTTTTTAATATTGTAATTAATTTCAACTTCAGTTTCTTTATCTGATTTTATTAAATTTTGAATTTCAATAATTTCATTTTTATTTTTAACAGCATCTATTTTAGAATAATTTTTAACTGCAAAAACTTGTTTTTGTCTATTTTTTTCAACTTCAGATATTTCACTTTTGATCCATTTTTCAGGAGTATTTGAAAAAGCTTCTTTTTTATCATTAAATATTCCTGGACCTATCATTAAGTTAGGATAATTGTTTTCATAAACTATGTTATATGGCTTTGAATAGGCTTGTTTTTTAATACTCATACTATTTTTCTATTTTCTCTTCTTTTAACTATATATTATTTTAAGATAGGTTTATAAATTATTTTATAGATAATTAATATATTATATTTATCGTTTCGCCATAGAAACAAAATTATAAAGGATTTTATAAGACCTTTAAAAAAAAGGATAGTGATTAGTGTATGTTTAAATTTTTAAGTTTATTTATTGATAAAAGCAAATCTCCTAAAATGTCAAGGAGAAATAATATTGCAATTTTTGTAGATGGTCCTAATATTTTAAGAAAAGAATTTAATGTTGATTTATCAAAAATAAGAAGATATTTACAAAAAGAAGGTGTTTTAAAAGTTGCAAGAGTATATCTTAATCAATATGCAACTGATAAGCTTATGGAAGCAGTTGTTAATTTAGGTTTTGAAACAATAATTACAGTTGGAGATGTTGATGTTGCAATGGCAGTTGATGCAACAGATATTGTTCACAATAAAGAAATAGATACTATTGTTTTTGTAACTAGAGATTCAGATTATCTTCCTGCAATTTTAAAAGCTAAAAAGCATGGAAAGAATACAATGGTTTTCTTAGTTGAAGAAGGTTCTGCAACAGCTCTTAAAAACACAGTTGATAAAGTTGTTTTCATGGACAAATTAAAATATGAATAGATTATGAATTTACCAATATCAAAACCAATAGTTGAAAATGTTTTCTTAGATGTAATAGATCCAGTTAAATTGTTATCTGATCTTAATCAAAAGCAATTTACTGGCTTTATTTATCTTACTATTCATTCTTTGAATAATTTTGAAGAAAATATTTTATTGTTTTTAAAAGGTAATATTTCTGGTTCTATTTATTTAAATAATACTTATAATGTTGAAATTTTTGGAAAAGAAGCATTTGATTTTTCAATTAATAATTTAGGTTATAATGATGGGACAATAAATATTTATGAATTGTCTGCAGAACAATTAAAATTAATATTAATTTTTAATGATAAAATAAAATATGAAACAAAAATTGATGAAAAATCACTCTCTAAATTAAGTTTTAAATACAATGAAGATTTATTTAGAGAAAGATTGAAAAATAAGATTTTAAATGTTAAATTAAGAGAAGAATTATTTGACAAATTTAAAATTAATGAGTTATTAAGGTTATAATTTATGAAAAAAATATTATCTAGATTTCTAACAAGATTATCTACAAAAATGTTAAATATTGATGATTTAAAAACTCCTAAAGAGTTAGAACCATTATTAGAGTATAGGCCAGTTAATTTATGTTCAAAAAACTTAGATGATTTTTTATTAAAATTAAGACATAAACATCTTGTAAATCATATAATTGTAACTGATCTTGAAGGAATAGTAATTGGTAGTACAGAAAAAGACTTAAGAGAGGGTTTTAAAAGTGCTGCAATGTATAATTATATTAATACAGAAATTAAAGAATTATCAATCATCTTAATTGAATCAAAAGGATGGAACATAATATTTAAATATAGTGACAATGTATATTTTATTAAAGCAAATGATAGTCTTAGTAGAATAGAAGTAATGGCTATTGTAAATGATTTAGAAAATTATTTAAAAGTTATAAAGTGAAATTTATATGGGTGAAATATTAACAATTGCATCAGGAAAAGGCGGTGTTGGAAAAACAACACTAACAGCTAATTTAGGGATTGCTTTAAGTGATTTAGGTTTTAAAGTATTATTGATAGATGCAGATATTGCAATGTCAAATCTTAGTCTATTAATTGGTCTTGAAAATCCACCAATTACTTTACATGATATTTTATTAGGTTCTTCTTCAGCTCAAGATGCAGTTTATGATGGACCTAATGGAATTAAGATTATCCCTTCTGGACTTTCAATTTCTAATTATCAAAGAGTAGATGCTGAAAGATTAATTTCTGTTGCAAAAAGTTTAATTTCAGATTTTGATTATATTTTAATTGATGCTCCTGCTGGTATTGATAAAAATGTTTTATCAGCAATTTCAGCTTCAACACAAGTTTTATTAATAACTGAACCAACATCTCCTTCTGTAGCAGATGTTTTTAAAGTTAAAATTGTTTGTGAAAGATTAAATCAAAAAGTTTTAGGAATTGTTGTAAATAAAGTAAGTAGTACTAAGGGTGAAATTTCTGAAAAAGAAATTATGAAAATGCTTGAACTTCCAAGTTATGGAACTATACCTTACAGTGCAGACATTAGAGAGTCTTTCTTACTTAAAAAAATAAAACCTATCTTAATACATAATCCTAATAGTCCTTCTGCAAATTCTTTTAGATATATTGCAATAAGATTATCAGGAAGAGAAGTTAAAGTTAAAGACGAAAAAAAGAAAAGTGGCTTTTTTAGTTTTTTAAAAAGATTATTTTCAAAAAAAAAATAAGGTGATTTAAAATGAGTGATTCAAAAATAACAAGACCATTTGACATGTTAAATAATGCAATAAATAAGCAAGTTTTAATACAGTTAAAAGAAAATGTTCAAGTTAGAGGTAAATTAAAAGCATTTGATGTACATATGAATATAGTTATTGAAGATGCTGAAGAAATAATTGATGGAAAGATGAAAACTAAATATGTTGAAACTTTAGTTAGAGGAGATAATATAGTTTGGATAACTGTTTAAAATTTAATTTTAAAATAAGATGTGTGTTATATGATATTGGCTATATTTACTAAATTTATTGAAAATTTTAATAATAATGTTAAAGATAGCCTTTATGATATAATTCCTCTTAACTATATTTTTATTTTTGTAATTATAATATTTGTTTTAGTTGCAATTTTAGTTTTCTCAACACTAATTTTACCGTTATTTAAAAAGTCTTCAAAAAGACTTTATAAAAGATATCTTTTTTTAAGAGATGAAATGAAAAGAGTAGATACTCTTTATTCTCAAAAAAAAATTATATTTGATGAATATGTATCTTTACAGTTTCAGAATGCACAAGAATATTATCAAATTGTAAAAATATTATCTTCAGATCCAAAATTTAAATCTAAACTTCAAAGTTACACTCTTCAGGATAATTTATCAAACCCAAAACCTCCTTCAAGAAAACCTTTAACAAAAGAAGAAAAAGATTTACAACAAATTGAAAAATTAACTTCTGTTTTAAAACCAAGAGCTAGTGATTTTACAAAAGAAGATATATATAGTGTTTTGCTTTATGAAGGTTTTGAAGAAAATATTATTCAAAGTGTATTAAAAGCTTTAGTCTCTCAGAATGTGACCTTTTCAAAAATATCTTCTACTGAAAATAAAAAAGATTTATCTTCTTTCTTAGATAATTTAATTAAAGGAAAAGAATCTGATCTTAAAAATCAAGGTGAAACTTCTCAATCAATTTCATTTGATAAAAATAAAGAGAATGATTTCTTTAAAGAAGATTTTAAAAGAAAAGAACTTAATTTTGATAATATTAAAGATGTTGATTATACTTTTAAGGTTGAACCTGAAAAGAAAGAAAAAGTTGGTTTCTTTAAAAGACTATTTGGAAAAAAGAAAAAACCACCTGTTAAAGCATCTATAACAGAAGTTGACAGTATCTTAAAGAATATTGAAAATGAATTAAAGACTAAAGAAATTTAATCTTTAGTCTCTTCCTGAATTTATTAAAAGTATTATTCCTATAATTATTAAAATTAGTCCTAAATATATATTTAATCTTGATAATACACCTGGAAGATCTGGAATATACATTCCAATACCAATTCCCATTATAATTCCACTAGCAAGAGATTTACCCATATTTCATGTCTCCTATTTTAATTGTTAGTTTATAATTTCATATATTGATGATAAGGTTTTTAAATTAATTTAGTTTGATAAATTAAATAAATACATTCTTTTTAATATTTATCTAATCTATTATTATATTGAGAAAATATGAATTTTGAAAATGTAATCTTTGGAAATATTAATGATTTTGATAAAAGTCTTTTAAAAGAAATTATTGATTATCTTAATGAAAAAGAAATAAACTATTTTTATTTAAGTGGACTTAATGAAGATTTTGGAAAAGAATATATTAAAAATAATAATTTTGATTATTTTTTTAATTTTAATAAAATCTATCATGTAGACAAATCTTATTTAGATACTCTTTCTGAAATTGATTTAGAAATTAGAAATAACAATTATAAAAAATCAAACGATTATATTGATCAATATTATAAAATTTATTTTTTAACAAAATTAAAACCAAATCTTAATAATGAAAAAACTTTATTTATTGGAAATGATATTTGGACTGATGCTTATTATATATCTGAATATACTCTTGCAAATGTAATTTTATTTAAATCAAAAATTACATTTAATAAAGAAGAATTTAATAAAGATTTAAAAACAATTAATTGTTTTGAAAATATATCTGATTTTAAAAAAATAATTGAAGAAGAAACTGAATTTAATTATTCTAAATTAAAGTCTTTTGCAAAAAGTTATTTAATTTCAAAGACTGTTGGAAAACTAGATTTAGATTTAAGTAAAATATATAAAAAGAGTGATAAGTAATGGAAATAAAAGAAATAAAAGCAATTAGAGTTCTTGATTCAAGAGGAGTACCAACAATTAAAACGTTTGTAAAAACAGAAAATGAAACAGGATCAGCATCAATTCCTTCTGGAACTTCTGCAGGTTTGTTTGAAGCTTATGAACTTAGAGATACAAAATCTAAAGATTATTTTAATTTAGATGTTTCTAAAGCTATAAAGAATGTTAATACTGTAATTAATAAAAAATTAAAAGGTAAATTTGTACTTGACCAAGAAGATATTGACAATACATTATTAGAGCTTGATGGTACTGATAATAAATCTAGACTTGGAGCAAATGCAATTCTTTCTGTAAGTCTTGCAGTTTCAAGAGCAGCTGCAAATGAATTATCTATGCCTTTATATCAGTATATTTCAAGATTAAATAATAATAATAATTTTAAAGACCCAACTCCTCTTTCAAACATTATTAATGGTGGACTTCATTCAGGATCAAATATTGCTTTTCAAGAATATTTAATAATTCCAAAATTTAAAGAAATTGAAGATTCTGTAAAATCAATGAGTGAAATTTATCATTCTTTAAAAAATATAATTTCAAAAGAATATGGTCCTTCTTCTACAAATGTTGGTTTTGAAGGAGGTTTTGTACCTAACTTTAAAGATGTTAATGAAGAAAATCCTTTAATATTAATTGAAAAAGCAATTAAAGATGCAGGATATACAAGAAAAGAAATTGGTTTAGGACTTGATTGTGCTGCAAATTCTTTTTATAATGAAAAAGAAAAAAAATATTTTTTAAATAATAAAAATTATTCTTCATCAGAATTACTAGATTATTATTTAGATCTTATTAAAAAATTTAAAATAAAATCAATAGAAGATCCTTTCTTTGAAAAAGATAAAAAAGCATGGCAAGAGTTTAGTAAAAAAGTAAGTTCTTCAATTAATGTTGTTGGAGATGATCTTTTAGTTACAAATCCAGCTTTAATAAAAGATGCAATTTCTAAAAAATACTGTAATTCTCTACTTTTAAAAGTTAACCAGATTGGAACATTAACTGAAAGTTTAAATGCATTTAATATTTCAAAAAAAGCAAATTGGAAAGTTATAGTCTCTCACAGATCAGGAGAAACTGAAGATAATTATATTTCTGATCTTGCTTATGGAATTAATGCTGATTATGTTAAATTTGGAGCTCCTTCAAGAGGAGAGAGAACTTCTAAATATAATAGACTTCTTGAGATTAAAGAAATAAAAAGTTAAAAAGAAAGAAAATTATTCTTTCTTTTTAAGCATAGGAAGTCCAGTTCTTTTGTTTTCTATGACTTTATAACCATCTGGAAGATCTATTGAATCAGTAGAGTCTCCAGAAAAAAAGAAAAGATGACCTTTTTTATGAAGATAATATGTTTTACCATTTTTTTTATTTTCTTGTGAATAACCCATATATTAACAACCCCCTTAAAATTGTTTTTTTATAATAACTATTTTTATTTCTAAATTTAATACTCTTAAAAACTAAATATTTTTTTATCTAGAAACTAAACTATTCAATATATAGAAACAATTCTTTTATAATAGTGTAGGTTTTTTTAATTAATTTATTCACTGAGATAAATAACGATACCTTTAAAAAACATTTATAAACATATTTATTTATAAGTTTAATATACTTTATAATATTTAAAAGGTGAAATGAAAATGGCAGATGAATTTGATTTAAATGAAGACATGGGCTCTACTTCTAAAAGATCTGGAACTTCAAAACTTAGACTTGAAGGAATAATTCCAATTGTAATAATAATTATTGTTGTTTTATTAATTGCTTTTAAAACAAACATATTTTCAGGATCTTCAGATATATTTAGTGGAAAGGGATCAGCAGTTTTAATTATTGGTTCTCCAAGCCCTAATTTACAATTAGTTTTAAACAATGCAGAAAATAAAGATTTAATTAAAGAAAAAAGACAAATAACGATGGATGCTCTTTTATATAATCCTACTGAAAGGATAAAAGGGTATGATATTATAATATTAGATCAAAGTTTATCTGCTGATAAATCAATTACAAGAACAGCAGGAGAGGCAATAGCTTCTTTTGTAAAATCAGGTGGAAGTTTAATGGTTGTTTTAAACTCTGGAATTGAAAGACCAGGAGATCCTTCAGTTATTGGTTGGAAACCAACTTTTGGAGATATAGTTCCTGTTTCTTGTGATCCTACACTTTACAGTATTCCAAGTTGTAAACAACAATTAAGAGTAAATGGTATTTTATATGCTAATAGATACAATAGTAAACAAGGTGCATATAAGATAATGTATGGTATTGAAAAAGTGCCTGCACTTGAATCTGCTGGACTTATTTCAACAGAGACATATCCTGTAACTGTTAATGGTAATGAAATTGCATATTTAGTTGATTCTAGAACAGGTACATACTATCCTGCAATTGTTGAAAAACCATTACTTTTAGGAAAAGTCATTTACTTTAATTATGATCCTGGACTTTCAGAAACAATTTTTGTAAATACTTTAAAATATTTAGGTTAGATTTTTTTTAAAAAGAAAAAATCTTTTTCTTTTTTCTTCTTTTTTTTTAAAAATATACATTTAAAAACACTTCTCTGCTATAATTATATTACTTTTAAAGCTATTTATAGTTTTAATATTATTAAAAAAACCGATATAACTGCTTAAAATAAAGCAGGAGGTGCAAAGTAGATATGGATAAAAAGACATTAGAGTCTACCATTAAAGATTTATTTTCAAATCTTAAGAAAAGAAATTTTGATGAATCAGTAGACTTAATTGTAACATTCAAAAATATGAATATTAAAAATAAAGATCATAGATTTGAATACTTTGTAAGTATACCTCATCCATTTGTAACTAAAATAAAGACACTTGCATTTGTTAAAAATAAACAATTTATAGAGTCTTTAAAAGGTATAGTGGATAAAGTAATTCCTGATGAAGAAATATCAAAGATTACTAAAAAAGAAGGTAAAAAACTTGCAAATGAGTTTGATTTAATTTTAGCAGAAGGTCCTGCTATGCTAACTGTGGGAAAATTCTTAGGACAAGTTTTAAGTCCAAGAGGAAAAATGCCTACAATTATGCCACCATCAGAACCAGCTGTAAAAAGTTTGATTGAATCTCAACTTTCAAAAGTAAAAGTAACTAATAAAAAAAGTAAATCTTCTGTTTCTTTAATGCTTAGAATTGGAAAGAAAAGTCAAGATACAGCTTTTATTGCAGAAAATACTTTAGCTGTTTTAAGTTCTATTGCAGATAAACTTCCAAATGGAAAACAGAATATTAAAGATGTTATTTTTAAAACAACAATGAGTGCACCTGTTAAGGTAGGAGGTGCTTTATAGATGGCAAAACATCTTAAAGAATGGAGACATAAAGAATTAGGTATTATTTCTGATCTTATATCTCAATATAAAACAATTGGTATTGGTGATTTGTATAATTTTCCATCAGCTTTACTTCATAAGCTAAGAAAGAATACTCCTAAAATACATTTCAAAGTAACTAACAGAAATATCTTAAAAATGGCTCTTGAAAAAATAGGTCAAAAAGATTTAATTGAAAAGTTACCTGATCAACCAATATTGATTTTATCAAATGATAATGCTTTTGAAATATATTCTTCAATTAAGAAAAATAAATCAAAATCAAAAGCAAAAGTTGGTATGTTATCTCCAATTGATATTGTTGTTCCTGAAGGAGACACTGGTCTTGCACCTGGTCCTGCACTTTCAGATCTTAAAAAAGTTGGTATTAAAGCTCAAGTTAAAGGAGCTACAATCCATGTTACAAAAGATACTGTTATTGCAAAAGAAGGAGACGTTATCAATGAAGATATTGTAAGTACTTTATCAAAGCTTGACATTAAACCTGTTGAATTAATTTTAGAAGTTGTCTTTATTAAAGAAGATGGCATAATTTATTCAAAAGATGTTTTAGATGTTGATGCTGAAACAATATATAACAATTTCATAACTGCTGTAAGACAATCAATTAATTTAGGTGTTGAAATATCTTACGCAACAGAACTTACAATTGAGCCTATGATAATGATGGCTGAATTGAAAGCAAAAGCCTTAGAAAAAGAGGTTGAAGAAAAAAGTAATTAATTTTACTTTTTTTCTTTTAAATAAAAAAAAATTAAAAATAAGAGGGTGAATTAGTATGGATTATATCTATGCAGTTTTATTATTACATAACGCAAAAAAAGAAATTACAGATGCAAATGTTAAAGCAGTATTAGCTGCTGCTGGTGTTTCTGTTGATGACGGAAAATTAAAAGGTCTTTTAGCTTCATTAAAAGAAGTAAATATCGCTGAAGCTATTGAAAAAGCATCAATGCCAGTTGCTGCTGCTGCAGGTCCTGTTGCAGAAGTTAAAGAAGAGAAAAAAGAAGAAGAAGTTGAAGTTTCAGAAGAATCAGCTGCTGAAGGTTTAGGTTCTCTTTTCGGTTAGAGGTTTTTTTTTAAAACCTTTCTTTTTTCTTTTTAATTTAAGAAAAGATTTTTTTTAAGAATAATAAAAAGATTTTTTCTTTTTTTTATTTTATTTTCTCGGCCTTGTTCTTTCAATAAATATATAAACTATTTATTCTATTATTATATATCATGTTAGAAGACAAGTATATTACTTTTCCATATATTAAGAAAAATACTGTGGAAAAAAGAGTTTATCAAGAACTATTGACTGCAAAAGCTATTGAAACATCTACATTAGTTGTAGCTCCAACTGGTCTTGGAAAAACCATTGTTGCGGTTTTACTTATAGGGTTTATATACAATCCAAAAAAATCAATTTTATTTTTAGCACCAACAAAACCTCTTGTCTCACAACATAAAAAATCTTTAGAAAAAGTTTTAGAAGTTGATCCTGATAAAATAATTTTTTTAACAGGACAAAATCCTCCTGAAAAGAGAAAAGAAATTTATTCTCAAAAAGGGTTAGTTATTTGTGCTACTCCTCAGACAATAGATAATGATATTAAAAATAATCTTTTAAAAGAAGATAATTTTAATTTAATAATCTTTGATGAAGCTCATAGAGCTGTTGGAGAGTATGCTTATGTTTCTATTTCTTCTTTTTTTAAAGAAGAAATAAAAAGACTTGCATTAACAGCATCTCCTGGTTATAATAAACAGAAAATTAAAGAAATTGCTGATAATTTAAAAATAAAACATATAGAAATAAAAACTGAATCTGACTTAGATGTTATTGATTATGTTAAAGATATAGAGATTGAAACTGTTTTTGTTGAACTTGATGACGTTTCAAAAAAAATATCTAAAATTTTAGATTCTTTTATTTTAAAAAAAATAGAACTTTTAAGAAAACTTAATTTATCAGTTTCTTCAAACTTTACTAAAAAACAAATATTAATGGTTCAACAACAATTGTTTAAAAGACTTGAATCTTCTAAAAATTCATTAAATTTTGTAGCACTTATAAATGTGTCTTTAGCTTTAAAAGCACTTTATGCAAAAGAATTAATTGAGACTCAAGGTTTTTTACCTCTTAAACATTATCTTGAAAAAGCATTTATTGATTCTAAATCTTCAAAAACTACTAAAACTTTAAATCAATTTGTAAATTCTAAAGAAATTTTAGAAACTTATTCTTTAATAATTAATTTAGATTATTCAAAACCAATTTATTCTAAGGAAAAAGAAATTGTAGAATTGGTTAAAAACTTTATTTTAAATAATCCTTCTTCAAAAATATTAATTTTTAATAATTTTAGAGATTCTGCTCAAAATATTTCAAATTACTTAAATAAATATGATAATTTAAATAGTGTGAGATTTGTTGGACAATCTTCTAAAGAAAAAGATAAAGGATTATCTCAAAAAGAACAAGCTCAAATAATTTCTGACTTTAGAGATGGTTTAAACAATGTTTTAGTGTGTACTTCTGTTGGTGAAGAAGGACTTGATATTCCTTCAGTTGATTTAGTTTTTTTTTATGATGCAGTTCCTTCAGAAATTAGGTCTATACAGAGAAGAGGAAGAACAGGTAGATTTAATGCTGGTAAAGTTATTATTCTTTTAAATAAAGATACAATTGATGAACATTATTATTATGTTTCTTTAAAGAAAGAAAAAACTATGAAAAAAAATTTAATTTCCATGTCAAGAGATGGAGATTTGAAAATTGTGAAAAGAAAGAAAAAAGTTCAAAAAAATTTAGGTGACTTTTAAGAAAAAATGTGATATAAATATGGATTTATTAGAATTTATAATTGAAGCAAAAAAAAATACTTATGCATCTTCAAAAATAACTGATAAATTAAATAAAGATGGTTCTAAAGAACTTATATTTGAAAAAGATTCTTTAAAATATATTGATAAATATTATGGTTTTAATCCTTTTTCTGGTCAAGAAATTATTTTTAAAGATTATAAGGGTATTTGGTCTATGAATTATTATGGTTTTATAAAAGATCATTTAGTTTCTGAAAAAGAAGTTTATTCTTTTTTAAAAAAAGCTTTACTTAATGTTGAAAAAAGATTTCCTTTAAGAGGTCCAAATATTTATAGAGAAGGAGATTTTGAATATTTTTCAGATACTTCTGGATTTATTGAAGAATTTAATGGAAAGGAAAGAATTGATTATAATGGTAAAACTGTATATCATGGTTTTTATCATGGTGGTCTTTTAAGAGATAAATTAATTTAATTTTAAAAAGTGATTTTAAATGCCTTTAAAAGAAATAAATATTATTTGCGATACTAGAGAAAAAGCTTCTTCAGTTTTATCAGAAATTTCACTTCTTTCAGATAATGATATAAAAGTTAATGTTATTTTAGAACAATTATCTGTTGGAGATTATCAAATTTCAGACGATATTGTAATTGAAAGAAAAACTTTATCTGATCTTGAAACTTCAATTATTGATGGTAGAATATTTTCTCAATTGCAAGATCTTTCTTTTGTTAAAAGATCTGCTTTAATTATTGAAGGTGATCCTTTTTTATTGTATAATAGTAAAAGAATAAATGGTAAAGCACTAATTGGTTTAATTACTTCTGTTGGACTTAATTATAGAATTCCTTTATTTTTTACAAAAAATCAAAAACAAACTGCTTTATTTTTGTGTACCATGGCAAAAAAAGAACAACTTAAAAATGGAACTTCTGAATCTAAACTAAGGTATCAAAAAAATAAAATGTCAGGTACTCAATTCCAATTATTTATAATGCAGTCTTTTCCAGATGTAGGACCTACTCTTGCAAAATCTATTTTAAAAGAATTTAAATCTATTAAAAATATTTCAAATGCAAGTATTGAAGATTTATTAAAAGTTCCAAAACTTGGTCCAAAAAAAGCTCAAAAAATAAAATATCTTTTTGAAAGAGAATATTAGTTATATTTTTTAAAATAAAGAAAGTGCCATCTTTTCAATTATTTCTTCTTCAATATTTTTTTTATTTTTAATATTATAATAGTTTATTATTTCTTTTATTTTAGGAGTGTGTTTTTTAGTAATTTTTTTAACATCTAATTTTTTTAAAACATCTTTATTTATTTTTTTCTCTTGACTTAAGATATTTAAAAAATAATTGTTTTTTCCTTTTTTAATATACCAATCTTTAGAAATTCCTTTAATTTGATTTGTATTTGAAAGAATCATTAAAGTTTCTGTAAAAATATTCTTTGAAATATTAATTTTTTCCAGAAATCTTAATTTTCCATTAAAAATAGCCCAATTAATGTGGTTTTCATTGTAAACTAGGGGTTCTGGAACCAAAATAACAGATATTTTCCCTTTTTGCTCTTTTTCTATGTTTTCAATTCTTTTTAAATATTTTTCTATATTATTAATATCTATAGAGCAATATATATTTTCTATATAATAGCTTTTTTTAAAAATACTAAATGAGTTTTTCATATTAATATATTGAATAATTTAGTTTAAAAACATAATTATATTTTAAATCAAGGAGTTGAATACAAAATGGTTGAATGGATTAAAAAATCAAAAAGAAAAAAAACAGGTGGAATAGATAACTCTGTTAATTTTAAAACAAAAGCATTATCTGATAGAGGTGGATCTTTTGTTAAAACTGTTGTTGATGATTCTGAAAAGAAATTTAAAGAAAGAACAAGAGGCGGAAATGAAAAATTAAAAATTTCAAAAGCATCTACTGTTTTAGTTTCAGACAATGGTAAATCTTTTAAAGCAAAAGTTTTAAATGTTGTAGAAAATCATGCAAATAAACAATTTGTAAGACAAAAAGTAATTACAAAAGGTTCAATTGTTGTAATTGAAAAAGATGGTAAAGAACATAAAGCAAAAGTTACTTCAAGACCAGGACAAACAGGTCAAGTTACTGCTGTTTTAGTAAAATAGATTTTAAGATATGTTAACTTTTTTTAAAAAAATTAAAAGAGATTTGAAAACTAAAAAAAAAATAAAAGAATCTCTTTATTTTTTATTATTTTTTATAATTTCTTTTTCTCTTATTTATTTATTATTATCAAAAACCTTAATCTATAATTTTATAAACTATTTTTATGGTTCTCTTTCAAGTATTATTCTTAATATTTTTTATGGAATTAATACTTCTTTTTATTATGATTTTATAGAACAAGTAACTTTTCTAATAATTCCAAGTATAGATTATCCTGTTGCAATTGTTTTCTTATGTACTGGTATTTTAGAATTTTCTTTAATTGTAAGTGCTATTGTTTCAACTATTGGTTTTTCTTTAAGAAAGAAAATAAAATGGGTATTAATTTCTTCTTTCCTTGTAATTATTTTTAATCTTTTAAGAATAACTTTTACAATATTTATAATAGATTATTTTAATTTAGAAATAGCAGATTTTTTCCATGGTTTTTTATTTAGATTATTTTTAGTAATTATTGTTATTGGTACTTATTATTTTTTCTTAAAATCTTAAATTATTATTTTTTAGGACCTTTCTTAATTTTTGGTTTTCTTTTTTTACAAGCTTCATTTTGAATAACAATTTCTTTTGTTAATTTATCATTCTTTCTTTGAAGACTTGCAATCTCACATAAAATAATTTCAGCAAATTCTTTATTTCCTTTATTTGATCTAATCATGTCTTTACAGTATTCTATGTTAATGTTATTAAGTTCAATTTTTTCAGAATTAGAAATTGTACCTACTCTATTTTTTTCTTGCAATTGATTTTTTCTTTTTGCAATTGGTGATGATGAATGATTCCATTTTTGATTTAATTCAGTAGTCATTTTTGCATCTCTTCTTTAATGATTTTTTTCACTTGTTCAATAGTTGTATACTCTAAAGGATTAATATTATCAATTACATATTTCATTTCTTTTAAATCTTCAGCTCTTGCATATCTTTTTGAAAACATCTCAAGATTTGATTCAATCCCTTTCATTCTGTTTTCAATATCTTTCATTTTTTTAAAAATTTCTTCAATTTTTTCATTAGATGCAAAAGAGCCTTGTGAATCTGAAGTATTGGCTGAAGCAATCTTTTTATTTAAAACAAGGATGTTTCTTCCAAGTATCTTTTCATTATGCACAAGATATTTTATCTTTTGTCTTAAAACAAGAAGACTTGATTGTAAAGCTTTAATATCTTGATACACATTCTGTGATTGATCAACCATAGTTAGTTCTTCTCTTTTGTAAATATTTTATATATTTATATAGTAATAGATAATATTTAAAGATGTTTGTTTTATTTTTAAAGATTTCTTTTTTTAAATTAACTTATAATAATTTAGTTCAGTTATTAAATTAAATACCTTTATAAACTATTTGTCTCATAAATATATAAAAATAAATGAGGTGTTAAAAGGATATGAATAAAAAAATATTAAATATTTTTGGAGTACTTTCTGTTTTAGTTTTTTTAATGTTTATTTCATTAAACTTAAGTGCAGAGAGATTTGATGTTACTGATATTTCTTACTCTTATGTAAGTTATAATTATCCATATTACCCAAATGGTCAATATTATAATAGTTACTATAATTATTATGATTATTATATTCCAACAGGTTATGTAAATTCATATACAGGCTATATTAATTATCCTGCTTACTCAAATTATGTTCCAACTTACTATAACACTTCATATGTAACTTATCCTTCATACTATAACAACTCAATCAGTTATGGAAGTCCAGAGGCATATGTTTCTTTTAGTTGGCAATAAATAAAAAAGAGGATTTAAAGATTTATTATGAACTATAAATATTTTTTTGTATTTTTATTAGTAGTTTTATTTTCATCAATGGTATTTTCATACACAATTGGTTTTGATTATGCTGAAGTTAGAACTACAAGTTATCCTAACTATCTTAATTATCAATATGCTCATTACTATGATAATATTGATCTAAGATATGGTGTTTATGGAAGTGGAATTTCTTCTCCAGTAACAATAATTGTTTCTCCAAAAGTTTATGGAATAACAACTACTGGTCAAAGAGTCTTTGTTCATAATATACAAACTCATTCTTTTTCAATGAATCCTTCTTCTTTTTATACTTATAGTTATAATCCAATGTTTTCTTTTGATCCTGCATATCAAAGTTATGAAGTTGTTTTAGATCTTCAAAGTTCAGATGGATCTTTTAATAATTCTGTAAGTAGATATGTTTATTCTCAAGGAACAAATCCAAACCCTGGAGGAGATGATCCTACAGGTGATGATCCTAATGTAGTTAGTTGTGATGATTTTTATGTTTCAGGAATGGAAGATATTTATTTAGATGAAGATTCAAGAGAATATTATAATCTTTATTTAGTAAATTCTGTTGACTTGCCACTTACAATAACTTCAGTTACAGTTTCTCCAAATAATCCTACTAACTTAGAAATTGAAGATATTACTTATCCTTTTACAGTTTCTGCTCTTCAAACAAGAAGTGCACAAATTGAACTTTTTACAGATACAGTTTCTTCTGATTATTCAAATAGTTTTCAAATAGAAGTTAAAGGTAAATATGATAATTCTTTAACTTGTGAAAAAACATATAATGTTAATTATAGAATACTAGATGCTGAACTTGAAAATAATGGTTCTTGTAGTGATATAAGAATTTTAGATGATTATTTTACAATGAGTGATAATTCTTCTAAAACTTTTGAAATTGAAGTTTCAAATGCTTCTCAAGATTATTATTTTGAAGTTGATGATATTGATTTAGATACTACAAATGATTCAATAATTGAAGCTAGTGTTAGAAACACAATTGATAAAATATATACAGATTCTTCTAAAATTTTAAAAATAAATGTTTCTTCAGATGACACTTCTTTTTATAGAACTGAAAAAATTGATTTAGAACTAACAGGTTATTTAAAAAGAGAAAACAGAGAAGATAAAAAATGTAGAATAAGAGAAGATGTTTCAATAAGAGTTTCTCCAGATTCTTCAACTGGAAATACTTCAAATGAATGTGATGATATAAAAATATATACAAGAGATGTTTTCCAAGATTCTCAAATAACAGAAAACTACTCTCTTCAAGAGGGTTTTTATATTTATAATGGAACTAATAAAAAATTTACTGTATCAGGTATTAACTATAAAGACAATACTATGTATGCAGATATCTTTTCAAAATCTTTTGATTATACTCTTTATCCTAGATCCTCTAATGCTTTAAATTTTGATATAAGAACAAGTGAAGTTTCAGAAAATAAACTTTCAAATGCAGAAATTTCTATTCAAGGATATTTTGAAGGTGGACTTTCTTGTAGTTATTCAGATATAACTTCAAACTTTAATTTAACTATAAGAGAAGAAAATGATTTTTGTTCAAATGTAGGTATTTATGATGACAGTTTTGTTGAAGGTGAAAATTATTTTACAGTTTATAATAACACTAATAAAGACTTTACTGTAAATGATATTATTTCTCAAAATTCAGTTAACTCAAATGTAGGTGTGATTGATTCTTCTTTTAAAGTTTTAAAAGATTCACAAAAAACTTTTAGAGTTGGTTCTTCAGGAAATGGTAGTTTTGAGCTTTTAGCTAAAGGTGTTTTTTCAGATGGCACTTCTTGTGACTATACTCAAACAAGCAGTGGTTATTTCAATAGTGATTCTGGTTATGATTTTTCAGATACTTCTTGTGAATTTGAATTTAATTATCCAAATGTAAAATATATCTCTTTAAACGGAGACTCTCTAAATTTTGATTTTAGAAACTTAACTGGAAAATCTGGTGAGATTAGACTTTCTGCAGTTGGTGCTGTAATTGAAGATCCAATTATTAAGTTTTCTTCATATTCATCTTTTAATAAAGAAATAGATCTTTTAAATATTAAAAATCCAAAAATGGTTCTTTATACAATTGAAATTTACGGTTGTTCTAAAAAATCATATTTTACAAATCTTTATCCTTTAGGAAATTCTATTCAAGGAGATGTTTCATTTTTAACATATCCTAGTAATTTAATTTCAACTAAAGATAAATTTATAAGTTCTTTTTCACTTAAAAACTCAAGTAGTTTTTCAGAAGATGTTGAAATTAAATTTTCAGGTTTTACAAGTGCATTTAATTTTGTATCTTCTCCTTATCCATTAAACCCAAATACTTTCTCATCTTCAGATAATGTTTCAACAGTTACAATAAATCCAAACTCTACAAAAAATATTTATTTTGGAGTTGATGTTTTAGAAAATGCAGAATATAAAAAATATAATGGATATATTGAAGTTTATAGTAATAATAAATTATTATTTAAAGAGCCTTTATCAATAGATAGATCAATTACTACTAATAATTTATTAGTAAATACTATGGTTGAAAAGACATCTGTTAAAAATACTGTTCTTTTAACATTTACTTTTGAAAACAAATTACCTGACCTTACAAGAGAACTTTATTTATCTTTTGAAGACGAGAATAGTTTTGAAGTAGATGGTAATAGAAATATATCTGTTGCACCATTAAGTGTACTTGAAAGAAGCTTTACTGTTAAATATAATGAAGGTTCTTTATTTAAGTATAATTTAATAGATACAGATAATTCTTCTCTTGCATATTCTGGAGAAGTAGATTTAAAAGAAATTGATAATTCTTCAAATCTTTTATCTGGATTTTTTACTCTTTCAGATACAAAAGGATTTATATTTGCAATTGTTCTTATATTACTTATAGCTTTAATTATTTTCTTAATAGTTTATGGAGATAAATCTAGAGCTAAAAGAAAACAAGAAACTAAATCAGTTTTAGAAACACAAGAAAAAATAAAAGAAGAAATTAGAAAAGATAATTTTTCTAATATTACTAAGTCTGAGATTATAATAGGAAATAAGCCTATTATAAAGCCTGCAGAACCAAGACAGATTACTTTAGGTGAGCTTGATTAAGTTTTTCTTAGAGGGAAATAACAAACCATTTATAAAGTTTTCTGTTCAAAGATTATTATATAATGAAGAATTAATGAAGCTTTGTAGACTGTGTGTTAACATAGACAGTTATTAACCATTTTTTTCAAAAATTTGGTTAACATATAAATGCAAAGCTTTTTTTAAAATAATGATTGTTTTTTAATTTTTTTTAAAAAACATTTGTAAAGTTTAAAAATTGTTTTATATAAAAAAAAGTGTAATTTATTTTGTGTAAAAAATATTAATGTGTAACATATATGCCAAAAAAATATAAACCTAGAGCTGGATCTATGGCTTTTTACCCAAGAGTAAGAGCAAGATCTATAATCCCTAAATTTAATTCTTATAATGGACTTGAAAAAGATGAGTCTGTGTGTAAACCAATTGCTTATTATGGTCTTAAGGTTGGAATGATGCAAGCAACTGCAAAGAATGCTCATAAAAACACTTCCTCTTATGGTCATGAAGTTGTTTTGCCAGTTACAGTAATTGAGACTCCTGATTTAAAAGTTTCAGGTGCAAGGCTTTATAAAAATAAAAAACCTATAACTGGAAAAGAAGCTGTTTCTGAATTTTTAAAATTTGATAATCTTCTTTTAAAAAAAATTAAAGGAAAGAAATCAAATGATAAAAAAGAATTAGATGTTTTCTTAAAACAAACTGAGAAAGCAGATGATCTTGTTCTTTTATGTTATATTGATACTAAACAAACAACAATTGGTCAAAAAAAACCAGTTCTTGTTGAAATTCCTTTGTCTGGAAAGTTTGAAGACAAAATATCTTATTTTAAAGAAAAATTTACTAAAACATTACCTATTTCTGAAGTTTTTGATGTTGATACTGATTTAGATGTTAAATCAATATCTAAAGGTCACGGATTTACTGGTCCTGTAAAAAGATTTGGTATTAAAATACAAAGACCTAAAGCACAACAAATCCAAAGACACGTTGGTTCTATTGGTCCATGGCATCCTGCTACAATTATGCACACAGTTCCAAGAGCTGGTCAACATGGTTTCCATAACAGAGTTGCTTATATGAAAAAACTTTTAATGATTGGTAGTGATTTAGAAAAAGTAAATCCTAAGGCTGGATTTAAAAAATATGGTGTTGTTAAAAACAACTATATTTTAGTTTCAGGAAACGTTCCTGGTGTTACAAAAAGAGTTGTAGCTCTTAGAAAATCTACAAGAAAACCAAGATCTAAATTGACTGTCACAGATGTGAATATAATTAATTAATAATTTTGATTGTTATGAAAACAAACGTTTATAATCTTTTAGGAAAATCTATTAAGGAAATTGAAGTTCCAGAATACTTTAGACAAAACTACAGACCAGATCTTATTAAAAGAGCTGTTGTAGCTTCTCAAAGTAATTCTTATCAACCAAAGGCACCTTCTCCATATTCAAATAGATTAAATACTGCTGAATATAGAGGTGCAAGAAAGAAAAACACCATGGATAATTCTATTAATACTGGTAAAGCAAGGCTTCCAAGAACAAAAAATAGAAGAATTTTAATGGCTGGGAGAGTAGCTGGTGTTTCTCATGCTGTTGGTGGACCAAAAGCACATCCTCCAAAAGTTACAAAGATTTTAATTAAAAAAATTAATACTAAAGAAAGAACAAAAGCTATTTTAAGTGCAATTTCTGCAACTGCAAATTTAGGACTTGTTTCTACAAGAGGACATGTAATTCCTCAAGAAATTTCTCTTCCTATAGTTTTTGAAAATACTCTTGAAAATTTAACTAAAACAAAAGAAGTTTATGATATTTTAGAATCCTTAGGTCTTTCTGATAATGTTGAAAAAGCAAAAGATAATAAGTCTTATAGAGCTGGAAAAGGAAAGATGAGAGGAAGAAGATATAAGAGAAGAAAAAGTGTTTTATTTGTTTTAGGTGACTCTAAGAATTATAAAGTTTTCCAAAACTTAGAAGGTGTTGATGTAATTGATGCATCTAAACTTTCAATAAAAGAACTTGCTCCAGGAACACATGCTGGTAGACTTACTATCTTTTCTGAAAGCGCTGTTGAAAAATTACAGGAGAGATTTTCAAAGGTGATGTGATATGGCTAAAACTTTAGAATACTATGATATTGTAGAATATCCTGTAATTACAGAAAAAGCTGTTGATTTAATCTCAACACAAAATAAATTAACATTTATTGTAAATAAAAAATCAAATAAAGCAGAAATTAAAGCTGCTGTTGAAAAATTATATAAAGTTAAAGTAAAAACTATAAATACTTTAGTTGATAGAAAAAGTAGAAAAAAAGCATTTGTAACACTTTCAAAAGAGTTTAATGCTCAAGATGTTGCAAATAAATTAGGAATATTATAAGGGTTGTAAATTATGGGAAAAAGACTTAGACTTCAAAGAAGAGGAAAAGGAACTCCAAAATATGCTGCAACTAATCATGCAAAAGTTGAAATAAGATATAATTATTTTAATGATACTCAATGTTTGAAAGGACAAGTTGTAAAATTATACTCAGATCCTATAAGAACAGCTCCTGTTGCACAGATTTTATTTGAAAATGGTTCTATTGACAATGTTGTTGCTTGTGAAGGTTTAAAAACAGGTGATAGAGTTGTTTTTGGAAAAGATGCTGAAGTAAAATCAGGAAATGTTTTATTTTTAAATGATATTGAGCCAGGAAAAACTATCTTTAATATTGAAAAAAATTTTGGAGATGGTGGTAAATTTGTAAGAGCAACTGGACAATCAGCAACTTTAATGAGTAAAAAAGAAGATGTTGCGATTGTTAAGATGCCTTCAGGAAAAATAGTTAATTTCCCATTAAATGTTAGAGCAACAGTTGGTATTGTTGCAGGTTCTGGTAGACCAAATAAACCTTATGTTAAGGCTGGAAATAAATTCCATGCGATGAAAGCAAAAAGCAAACCTTATCCAAGATTAAGAGGAGTTGCAATGAATGCTGTTGATCACCCTTTCGGTGGACTTCAACACCACGTAGGACACTCAAAATCTACATCAAGACATGCTCCTTCTGGAAGAAAAGTTGGTGCTATTGGATCTAAGAGAACAGGAAGAAAGAAAAAGTAAAGGTTGATTTTAAATGGATGAATATTACGGTTTTAGATATAAAGGGAAGACTTTAGAAGATCTTCAAAAAATGTCTTTAAGAGAGTTTTCAAAAATAATCTCTTCAAGATCAAGAAGAAATCTTTTAAGAAATGAATCTGATCCTTTCTATCAAAAGTTTGAAAAAAACATTGATGTAGATGGAACAATAAGAACTCATAGAAGAGATATTATTGTGATTCCTAAAATGGTTGAAAAAACAATTAATGTTTATAACGGAAAAGAATTTGTTCCTGTTGTAATTACTGAAGAAATGCTTGGACATTATTTAGGTGAATTTGCACTTACAAGAAAAAGGTTAAGACACGGAAAAGCAGGAATTGGTGCTACAAAATCAAGTACTGCAATTAGCGAAAGAAAGTAAATTGGTTGAATATTTATGTCAGATAAAAAATATAATTTTCAAAAAAAAGTTAATGAGAAAAAGGTTGCAAAAGCATGTAAACAAAATGCTCCAATCTCAACAAAATATTCTGTTGAATTTTCAAATTACTTTAAAAATAAGCCTTTAGATAAAGCTATAAAAATCTGTGACGATATTATAAATATGGAAGATCACCTTCCTTTAAAAAAATATAATAAAAAAGTTGCTCATAGAAAAGGAGATTCAAAAAGAGGTGTTGCTTCAGGAAGATGGCCTATTAAAGCTGCAACAACAGTTAAAGCTCTTTTAGAAGATGTAAAGGCTAATGCTGAAAATTTAAATTTAGATACTGAAAAATTAAAAATAATACACATGTTTGCTGTTAAAGGAGTTACTAGAAGAAAAACTCAACCTCTTGGTAGAACTGGCGGTAAACAAAGAGAATCAAAATCTACTAATATTGAAGTAATTGTTCTAGAGGAATAATGTATGAAAGAAAATTATTTTGTTAAAGATAAATTAAAAAAAATTGCAATTGCAAATTATTTAAAGAAAAAATTAGCTTCTGCAGGTTTTATAGATGTTGAAGTTTTAAAATCTGTGTTTAACACAAGAATTGTTATTTATTCTTTAAAACCAGGATTTATAATTGGAAAAAAAGGTTCAAATATTAGAGCTTTAACTGAAGATCTTGAAAAAAGATTTGAACTTTCAAAAGTACATATTGAAATTGGAGAAATTCCAAATAAAGATTTAGATCCAAAAGTTGTAATTGAAAATATTTTTTCAAATATTTCAAGAGGAGTTACTTGGAAAAGTGTTGTTTATAATGCTTTAAGACAAATTAAAGAAGCAGGTGCTATTGGTGCTGAAATTATTGCAAAAGGTAATACTTCTGGAAAAGGTCAAAGAAAAAGAAAATCTAGATTCTTCTTTGGTTATATGAAAAAAGCAGGAGATCAAAAAAGTCTTGTTGCAATGGAAAAAAGAACTACATTTCCTGGTCTTGGAACTATTGGAATTACATTAAGAATTGTAAGACCTGATATTGTATTCTCAGATAAAATTGATGTTTTAGAGTTTTCAAAGAAATATAAAATGGAAATTCAAGAAGAAGAACTTTTAGAAAGACAATCAGAAGTTTCAAAAGATGCTGAAGAAAAAGTTGAAAAGAAAAATGCTGATAAAAAGGTTGTAAAAGAAGATGATAAAACTGAGAAACCTAAAGTAAAAACTCCAGCAAAGAAAAAAGTTTCAACTAAAAAGAAAGATGATACAAAAGATGAAACAAAATCTGTAAAAGAAGAAAAACCTGTTGATTCTAAAAAAGAAGAAAAATCTTCAGATAAAGAAGAAACTAAAAAAGAAGAAATAAAATAAATTTAAAAATGTGATTTTTGTATGGTTAAAAAGAAACAAGTTACTTTAAGTAATATTTCAGAAATTGAGGAAAAGATAAGTAGCTTAAAGCTTGAATTATCTAACTTTAAAGGAATATTAGCTTCAAAAACAAAATCTAATAATACTTCAAAGAAAAAAGAATTAAAAAAAGAAATTGCAAGATACTTAACCTTAAAAAATCAATTAATAAAAAATGATTTGAAAAAAAAAGTGGAGAGTAAAGTTTAATTATGAAAGATATTAGTTCTGTAAGTCATCTTTCAAAAGACATTTTTGATTTAAATGAGATTTCAAAAGAATCTCAACAAATAAAAATATTTATTGAAAGAAAAAAATTCAAAAAATTTGCAACAAAAGTTTCAGGTTTTGAAACTGCTGCAGAAGCAAAAGAAGTTGAAAAATATCTTAAAAGAAAACTTGCTTGTGGTGGAACTGTTAAAGATAAAGTCGTAGAAATTCAAGGTAATCAAAAAGATAAAGTAAAACAATTATTGATTGAGAAAGGTTACCAAGGAGAATTAATTGATGGTTAATTTAAAAAATATTGATATGATTGGAAAAAAGATTTTTCTTGAAAATTCTTCAGATAAATCTAAAAAAAATCTTTCTGGTCTTATAATTTTTGAAACAAAAAACACTGTTGTTTTAAAAACAAATGAAAAAAAAATAATTAAAATTAAAAAAAATGAAATCTTAAAAATTAAAGAAGTTTTGTGATTTGATATGGTTGAAAAAAAATTAAGTGTTAGAGGAAAATTACTTGAAGGTAAAGTTTTAAAGATGAAAGCTAAAAAAACAGCTCAAATCGAAATTAAAACTACTAAGTATATTCCAAAATATGAAAGATATTTAGTAACTAGAAATAGATATTCAGTACATGTTCCTGAAGATATAACAATCTCTGTTGGAGATAATGTTTTATGCGGTGAAACAAGAAAAATAAGTAAAACTAAATCTTTTGTTGTTATTAAAAAAATAGATTCCGTTCAAGGTGATCTTAAATGAAACAAGTTAGTGCACACCCAGTAAGAAGTTTAATAGTTGGTTCAAGATGTAATTGTACAGATAATAGTGGTGCAAAAATAGTTGAAATAATTTCTGTATATAAATTTAAATCTAGAAGAAGACAATTTCCTTCTGCAGGAATAGCTTCTTTAGTTAATGTTGTTGTTAAAAAAGGAACTCCAAACACTAAAAAAAAGCTTGAAAAAGCAGTTATTGTAAGAGTTAAAAAAGAATATAGAAGACATAATGGTTTAAGAATTAGTTTTGAAGATAATGCGGTTGTTTTAACAGATGCAAAAGGATTTCCTAAATCTTCAGAAGTTAAAGGTTGTGTTGCAAAAGAAGTTGGTGAAAGATTCCCTAAAATTGCAGGTCTTGCATCAAGTGTTATTTAATTATATTAAAAATTAAAAAGAATGATTGTTAATGAATAAAAAAATTACAAAAAATCCTGGAAAACAAAGATTAAAAATCTATAAAGGTCCACTTCATACTAAAAGAAAATTATTAGCATGTCCTTTAGATAAACCTTTACAAAAGAAATATGATCTTAAAAGCATCCTTATAAGAAAAGGAGATACTGTTAAGGTTATGGTTGGAGATGAAAAAGGAAAATCTGGGAAAGTTGAAATTGTTGATCATGCAAAAGCGAAAGTTTTTGTAAAAGATATTAAATATAAAAACTCAAGAGGTCAAGAAAAAATGTATCCTCTTGTAGCTTCAAATCTTTTAATCACTGACTTAGTTGTTGATGATTTAAAAAGATTTAAAAAGAAAAAAACACCAGAGAAAAAAGGTGGAATAAATGACTAGTAAAGGCGAAACTAAATGTTTAAAAATAAATAACGCAACTTCTATAAGTAGCGTTTCAAAAACAAAAAGATTTGTATATAATCCAAAACCTGGAAAACATACAAAAACAACATCTATATCAATAGGTTTTGTTTTAAAACATTTACTTAATATTTGTGATAACACAAAAGAAGTAAAATATATCATTAACAATAGAGATGTAATAGTTGATAAAAAACTTGTTAAAAATTACAATCTTCCTGTAGGATTATATGATATTGTAGAAATTCCAAAACTTGAAAAATATTATGTTGTTGTGTATGCATCTAATAAATCTTATGTTTTAAATGAAATTTCAAAAGATGAATCAAATTATAAAATTTGTAAAATAACTTCTAAAAAATTAATTAAAAAAGGAGAAGTTCAATTATCAACAAATGATGGTAGAGTTTTATTAACTCAAAACCAAGCATATAAAGTTGGAGCTTCTATAAAACTTGATCTTTTAGAAAATACTATAAAAGAATATTTCCCTTTAGAGAAAGGAAGAGAAGTATTTGTATTTGCAGGAAAACACACTGGACAAAAAGGTACTGTTGAAGATATTAAAGAAAGTACTATGAAAAGACCTGCATTAATAAAATTAAAATCAAACGGTATTGATTTTGAAACTGTTGAAAAAAATATAATAGTTATTAATTGAATGTGATATTTTATGTCAAATGAAACAAAAACAAATCCAATGAAAGAAATCTTTGTTGAAAAAGTTGTTGTAAATATAGGTGTTGGTGAAGGTGGTCCTGAACTTGAAAAAGCAATTAAAATAATTAAGCTTTTAACAAACAAGCCTGCTGTAAAAACCATGTGTAAAGTAAAACTTCCAACATGGGGTATAAGACCAGGAATTCCTATTGGTTGTAAAACAACTTTAAGAGGACAAGACGCTCTTGATTTTATTGAATTAACTTTAAAAGCTAAAAGAAATATTATTAAGAAAAAATCTTTTTCAAAAGATGGTAATTTTTCATATGGTATACATGAATACTTAGACGTTCCAGGTATCAAATACGATCCTGATCTTGGAATTAAGGGGTTTGATGTTTGTGTTTCTTTAAAAAGAAAAGGTTTTAGAGTAAAACAAAGAAAAAATGATGTATCTAAACTTGGAAAGACACACAAAATATCAAAAGAAGACGCAATCAAATTTGCTGAAGAAAAGTTAAAGGTAGTGATTGAATGACTACAAATGATAAAAAAGAAAAAAAAGTTTTACCAACAATTAGTAAAACAAGTAAAGAGTATCAAAGATCAAAAGCTTGTAGATTTTGTGGTACTCACAGAGGAGTTATTAGTAAATATAACTTAAAAATTTGTAGAAGATGTTTTAATGATCATGCTTTAGAGCTTGGCTTTAAAAAATATGATTAAAATTTTAGTGCATTTAGGTGAAATAAATGAGTTTGAACGATCCAATTTCAAATGCTTTGAATAATATAAACAACGCAGAAAATGTGGCAAAGAAGATATGTACACTTAACCATTCTAAGTTAGTGGAAAATATTTTGACTGTGCTTAAAAATGAAAATTACATTGGTAACTATAAAGTAATTGATAAGGCACCACATAAGAAGGTTGTTGTATATTTAGACGGTAGAATAAATAAGTGTAAGGCTATTAAACCAAGGTTTGCTGTAAAACACGATGAGTATGAAAAGTTTGAAAAATCTTTTTTAATCTCAAGAGATGTAGGTATTTTTATTGTAAGTACCACTAGCGGACTTATGACCCACAAAAACGCAAAACAAAAGGGTCTTGGTGGAAGATTAATTGCATATGTTTATTAAATTTTAAAAAAAAGTGATTTTTGTGACTGAAAAAAAAGGTAAAAAAGAAATTAAAGAAAATATTATAGAGATTCCTAATGGAATTAATGTAACAATTGATGATTCTAAAATAATTTTAGAAAAAGCATCAGTTGTTCAAGAAGTTCCATATAATCATGTATATATTTCTGTAGAAAAATTAGATAATAGTGTAAAAGTAATTCCTAACAATAAAAAAACTAAATATACTTCAGTATCAAACACTATTAAAAAATTAATATTAAATGCAATTCAAGGTTTTGATAAAGATTTTGTTTGTAAATTACAAGTTGTTTATTCTCACTTTCCAATGACTGCAAAAGTTGAAAATAATAAATTTATTATTTCAAATTTCTATGGAGAGAAAAAACAAAGAGTTGTAAATTTAGTTTCTGGTGTTAAGGTTGAAATTTCCGGAAAAGAAATTACACTTTCAGGTAAAGATAAACAAAAAGTAGGACAACTTGCAGGAAACATAGAATCTATTGCAAGAATGAAAAACAAAGACTACAGAGTTTTTGATGATGGTATTTATATTGTTGAAAAAGTTAAATAATTAGAGAATGATTATTATGAGTAACGATACACCAAAATTTAGAGCCCATTACGGCTTAACAACAAGAAGAAAAAAGAAAAGAAGAGATGTACAAGCTTGGAGATTTCCAAGAGGTATTGATAGATCTTTATCTGAAAAAAGAGGTCCTATGCCAAAAATTGGTTATGGTCATAAGAAAGAAGAAAAAGGAATGCATCCTACAAAACTGATAGAAGTTTTAGTTTCTTCAAAAACAGATCTTGAAAACATCTTAACTGAAAATGTTGCAATAAGATTTAGTAAAAGACTTGGTGAAAAGAAAAAATTAGAACTTACAAATCTTGCAAAAGAAAGAAATTTCAAGGTTTTAAATTAAATGTGAATCTTTATGAAATTAAATAAATTAAAAGAAAAAGTTGGTCAAATACTTAAAAAAAGTAAGCATAAACTTAAGATTGCTCCAGAAAAATTAGAAGCTAATAAAAAGTCAGTTTCTGATGCAATTACAAAAGATGATGTTAGAAAATTAATTGTTGATGGAATTGTTACAAAAAAGCCAAATACTGGTCAATCAAGAGGACGAGCAAGAGTTTTACTTGAAAAAAAGAAATTAAAAAGAAAAAGAGGTCCTGGAAAAAGAAAAGGAACTCAAAAAGCAAGACAAAAAGTTGACGAATATAACGTAAAGGTAAGAGCTTTAAGAAAAAGATTAAGAGAACTTAAGGCTGAAGATAAATTAAATGGTAAAAATTATAATAGATTATACCTTAGAGTTAAAGGAAATTACTTCAGAGGAAAAAAACATCTTGAAGAATTTATTAATGGTGAAAATAAATGAAAATAGGTCCTACATATAACGTTCCTTTTAGAAGAAAAAGAGAGCAAAAAACAGATTATAATAAAAGACTTAAATTTTTAAAATCTGGTGAAAAAAGATTTATTACAAGATTATCAAATTCAATTGTAAGAGCACAAATTGTAGATTATAAAATTGATGGAGATCAATCATTAGTTTTCATAACTTCTAAAAAATTAAAAGATTTTGGTTGGAAACACTCTCTTAAAAATACTTCTGCAATTTATTTAACTGGTTTACTTGCAGGTGTTCTTGCTAAAGAAAAAGGTATTAAAAAAGTAATTTTTGATACAGGTGTTAGAAACTATAAAGCACATTCCAGAATTTATGCATCTTTAAAAGGTATTGTTGATGCTGGAATAGAAGCTCCACACGATCCAAAAGCATTTCCTTCAGATGATAGAATACAAGGAAAGCATGTTGAAGAAAACTTAAAGAATGATATTAGTAAAGACTTTTTAGAGGTTAAAGAAAAAATTCTTTCTAAAAAATAATTTTTAATTAATGTGATATTTTATGCCAAGAGAAAAAACTAACGGTCAAAATAAAAAAGGTCCAAGAAGAAGATCTGATAAATCTTATAAAGATAAAGTTTTTAACAAAGATTTATGGAATCCTAAAACAAAATTAGGACAAAAAGTTAAAAGCGGAGAAATTTCTTCTTTAAAAGATGCTTTAAGATATGGGAAAATAATGGAATCTGAAATTGTAGATTGTATTTTACCAGAAATTAAACACAAAATTGTTGATATTAAGAAAACAACAAGAGTTACAAGAGCTGGAAGACATTTCTCTTTTAGAGTAACTGCAATTGTTGGAGATAGTAATGGTCATATTGGTATTGGCTCTGCAAAAGATATCGAAAGATTTAATGCTCAAGAAAAAGCAATACAAAAAGCAAAATTAAATATGGTAGTTGTTAAAAGAGGTTCTGGTAGTTGGGAAAGTAACACTTATGACGATAACTCTGTACCTTACAGGATTGTTGGAAAATGTGCTTCATTAAGAGTTGAACTTTTACCTGCTCCTAAAGGTGTTGGTCTTGCTGTAAGTGATTCTATTAAACCAGTTTTAGAACTTGCTGGAATTACAAATGTATGGTCTAAAACAAGAGGCGCAACTGACACTAAATTAAACTTTGTTAAAGCAACAATTGATGCTTTACATAACTTAAGTAAACTTAAAACTTTACCTGAAAAGAAAGAAGAAGAATAAAGATTATAAATTAAAAATGTGAAATAAATATGTTAATGGCAATAATTAGAGTAAGAGGTCCTGTAAAAATTAAAAAGGACATAGAAAAATCAATGACTTTATTAAATCTTACAAGAGCAAATCATTGTGTTCTTTATAATGATTCAGCTTATCTTAAAGGTAGTTTAAAGAAAGCAAAAGACTATATCACTTGGGGAGAAGTTTCAAAAGATGTTTTAAAGAAACTTTTAGTTAAGAGAGGATATGTTTATACTGCTGAAAATAAATTAATTTCTTTTAATGATGCATTTTCAAAAGATCTTGATAAAATTATTGAAGAAATTTTTTCAGGTAAAAAAACTATTAAAGAATTAAATATTAAACCTGTATTTAGACTTAAACCTCCTTCAAAAGGTTATGATAGAAAAGGTATTAAAAAAACTTTTGTTGAAGGCGGAGCTTTAGGATACAGAAAAGAAGAAATTAATAAATTATTAAAAAAAATGTTATAAATATTTTTAAAGAATGTGATTATTTATGCCAAAATCAAAAGTTGATAGATTAAGAGGGAAAAGAACCCACGGAAAAGGAAATACAAAGAACAAAAGAGGTGCTGGTTGTAAAGGCGGTGCTGGAAGAGCAGGTTCTTTTAAACACAAGTTTACTAAATATTTCCCACTTTTAGGAAAGAGAAAATTAGTTTCTCCAAGACTTTCTGCAAAGGTAAGAGTAAAGACAATTACTTTACATGATTTAAACAAATATATAACAGACAAAGATTATATTGATTTAAAAGAAATTGGTTTTGGAAAAATACTTGGAACTGGTAATTTATCAAAAGCTATTAAAATTAAAAACGCACAAGTTACAAAAATTGCAAAAGAAAAGATTGAAAAGGTTGGTGGAGTGATCGAATGAGTTTTTATGCTGTAGCACAAAAATTACTTCCATCAGTTAAAGATCCAACAAAATCTTTAACCATTAAAGATAAATTAATTTGGACAGCAATTGTTTTAGTTGTCTTTTTTATTTTAGGTACTGTAATGCTTATTGGTATAAACCAAGCTCAGTTACCTCAACTTGAATATTTACAAATGATCTTAGCAAGTCAAATAGGATCTTTAATAACATTGGGAATTGGTCCAATTGTTCTTGCATCTATTATTTTGCAATTACTTGCAGGAGTAAAAATAATTAATTTAGATTTTTCAAATCCTCAAGATAGAGCAAAATTTAGTATTTTACAAAAAATATCTTCAGTTGCTCTTGCAATTGTTGAATCAATCGTTGCTGTTAAGATTGGTTTTTTAGTTCCAATGCCAGGAATGGGCTTTATTGTGGCTCTTCAGGTTGTAATTGGTTCAATAATTATTTTATATTTAGATGAAGTGGTATCAAAGTATGGAATTGGTTCTGGAATAGGACTTTTCATTGCTGCTGGAGTTTCACAAACAATTATTTGGAGAATTTTTTCACCTCCTTTAGCAGGTTCCACTGGTGGCCTTATTTTTATGGCTATTGATTATATTTCTACAGGATCAATGCTTCAGTTATTGACTTCTGTTTTAATTCCATTATTAATGACTATTATAGTATTTTTACTAGTAGTTTATGTGGAGGGTATGCATGTAAACATTCCATTAACTGTTGGAAGAAGTGGGATGGGTGCTAAGTATCCTGTGAAACTATTGTATGTTTCTGTAATGCCAGTAATTTTTGCATCAACGTTATTTGCAAATTTTAATCTTTTAGTAAATGTTGCAAAAAATACTTCTCTTGAAAACATAATGTTTAAGATTGGAGCTGTATTAACTCCTCAATATCAATTGCTTGAAAACGCTATATTAGGTGGTGCAACTGCTACTATGTGGCTAAATGCTTTAATATACATGGTGTTATTTGTATTAACTTGTGTCATCTTTGGTAAATTCTGGGTAATGGTTGGAGGACAAGATGCAAATTCAGTTGCAAGACAACTTCAAAATTCTGGAATGTCAATTCCTGGTTTTAGAAGAGATGAAAGAGTTTTAGCAACTGTATTAAATAGATATATACCAACAATTACAATTCTTGGTTCTATATTTGTTGGACTCTTAGCATTTGTTTCTGATCTTACAGGTGCCATTGGTTCTGGAACAGGAATATTATTAACCGTTGGAGTAATTTACAAGATCTATGAAGTTCTTGCAAAAGATCAAGTATTCCAAAATAGTGCGCTTTTAAAACAAGTAGCAGGTAGGAAATAAATTTTAAAGAGGTTTTTAATAAATGTTTGAAGCACCATTAATAAGTTATTGGGTTGATATTATAATAATATCATTAGTTTTTGCTTTATCAAGTAAATTAATTCAACATTTTACAATAAACCCAAAAGATTATTTTTATATTAAATTAAAAAGTAAACAAATAAACAAAGAAATGAAAGAACTTTCAAAAGTTCAAGATATGCAAGGTGTTAAAAATAAACAAAAAGAAGCTTTTTCAATGGTTGGAAAACAATTTAAGCTTCAACAAAAATCAATGATTGTAATGCTTTTAATTGCATTCCCTTTATTATGGGTTGTAAATAAATTTTATGCAGTTCCTTATGATTTTATTTTATTTTCAGTAAAAACAGGGTTCTGGGCTTATGTTATTATTGGTATTGTTTTATCATTTATAATAAGTAATATTTATGATAAACAAATGGTTAAAAGATATTACCCAAGTGGTAAATTAGATTAATATTTTAAAAAAAAAGGTGAATTAATTATGCCAAACTTTAATGAAAAATTTAAAAAACATAAAACAATAAAAACTCCAAGTGGTAAAAAAACAAGACATATTTTAAAAAAGAAGCCAGGTAAACATATTTGTGCAATTTCACAAAAACCTCTTCAAGGTATGCCACACGGAAAAAGAGCTTTTGAAGTTGCAAGACTTACAAAGACACAAAGAAGACCAGAAAATTTACTTGCATCTATGATTTCTCCAGATGTAAGAAAAGACATCTATCTTCAAGCTGTTATGCTTAAATATAATGTAATAACAATGGATGATGTTGATTTAAGATATTTAAAATATATCGAAATGATTAAAAACAAAATTGAATAGTAATATATATATAATGAGTGATTTTTTATGGGTGTTTTGAAAGTAGGAACTGAATGTATAATAATTCAGGGAAGAGATTTTGGTAAAAAAATTAAAATTGAAAAAGTTGTAAAGAATGATGTTTTTTACAAAAATAAAGACAAAGAGGTAAAACTGAGTATATTTCACGTTTTTCCAATATAAATTTATAAATGAGTGTTAAATATGGCTAAAGCAAAGAAAAAAGATAGTGGAAATTCTAAAGGTGGAAAAGGAAATTCCAAAAATAAAAAACCACAGAAACAACAAAAAGGGAAAGAAAATTTTGGTGTTAAAGTTGCAACAAGAACTGAAAGAGTTGCAAATCAACCAACAAGAAAAGCTCCTTCACACTTTGATGCTTCTAAAGAAACTAAAGACTTTAGACATGTTGTAAGAATAAGTGGAAGAGATGTTCCTGGTTTTATGTCTTTAAAAGACGGACTTGTTTTTGTATATGGTATTGGAAAAAGAGTTTCTGGTGCTATTGAAAGTGTTTTCTTTAATAAAACTGATAGATATATTAAAAAAGTTGGATATTTAAATGAAAAAGATATTGAAATGATTGAAAACATTATTTCAAATTTAGATAAAGAAATTCCTACATGGCTTTTAAATAGATCAAGAACAATGGATGGTCAAACAAAACATTTAATTATGGCTGACTTAAGACTTGAAAATAGAAAAGATTTCCAAAGACTTGGAAAAATTAAAAGTTATAGAGGACTAAGACTTCAATGGGGACTTACTGTTAGAGGACAAAAAACAAAATCTTCTTTTAGAAAAAGTGGTGCTGTTGGTGTTACTAAAAAGAAATAGTATTATTAAGATGTGATTAATTATGGGTGACCCAAAAAGATTAAATAGAAAATATGATGTTCCAAAAATGAAATGGAATAAATTAAAAATCAGAACAGATAAACAAATTACAGAAGAGTATGGTCTTAGACGTAAAAAAGAAATCTGGAAAGCTGAAACTGAAGTTAGAAACTTTAGAAAGAGAGCAAGACTTTTACTTGCTGGAAGAGTTGATGACTACAGTACAAGAAAAGATGAACTTTTAAATAAACTTGTAAAAATGGGTATTTTTACAAAAGAACATAAAGTTGAAGATGTTTTAAAACTTAATTTAACAGATTATTTGGACAGAAGACTTCAAACTTTAGTCTTTAAAAAAGGCCTTGCATTAAGCCCAAATCAAGCAAGACAATTAATTACTCACGGTCATATTGCAATAAATGGAAAGGTTAGAAAAATTCCTGGATCAATTATTTATGCAGATGAATCTGTATCATACAGTAATTCTCAAATCAAAGATATGATTGAAAAAATGCTTGAGAAAAAAGGAAAACCTGCAACTTCAACTAAAGAAGAAAAGAAAGAAGAAGTAGCAGTTGAAGAGAATAAGGAGTGAAGATAAATGGTATCAACTGAAAAGATCGGGATTGTAAATATTTTTGCATCTAGAAATAATACTATTATGGTATTAACAGATGAAACTGGAGCAGAAATTATTGCAAAAACATCAGGTGGACAATTAACAAAGTCTCAACATAAAGAAGGCTCTCCTTATATCGCTATGAAAATGTCTCAAATTATTGCTGAAAAAGCAAAAGAAAGAGGAATTAAAGAAGTTCATGTTAAGATAAGAGCTCCAGGTGGAAATCTTTATTATAATCCTGGACAAGGTGCTGAACCTTCTATTAAATCATTAACAAGACATGGTTTGAGAATATTAAGTATTTTAAACACTACACCTGTCCCTCATGATGGATGTAGAAAGAAAAAATCTCATAGAAGAGATTAGATTTTTCTTAAATTTATAAAAAAGAAGAAGTGATAAAGTTATGGTGAAGGTAAAATTTTTAGAAAAAGAACATAATGTATCTAAGTATTTAATTGAGAATACAGATCATATTACATTAAATACTATTAGAAGAACAATTAGTTATTATCTTCCAACCTATGCTATAGATGAAATTGATTTTTATGAAAATAATTCTGTAATGATTGATGAAATGCTTGCAAATAGAATAGGACTTTCACCTGTAAAAACACCAGTTGTAACTACTGGAAAAAAGGTCACTTTTAATTTAGAAGTTGAAGGACCAAAAACAGTATATACAAGTGAATTAGTTTCAAATGATTCTGAAATTAAAATGGTGTATGATACAATTGCACTTACAAAACTTAACGAACATGAAACAATTAAGCTTACAGCTTATGCAACACTTGGTCAAGGAAAAGATCATGTTAAGTATATGCCAGCAATTGTTTCTTATGCACAATTATATGATCTTGAAATTTCAAGAGGTTGTGAAGAGTGTAAAGCAGTTTTTGAAAAAGCTTCTAAAAATGCTATAAAATCTGAATCTTCAAAAAATATTATAATTAATCCTGAAGATTATGATTATTGTGTTGGTCAAGCTGAAGCTTGTGAAAAAAAGTGTTTAAAAATTAATCCTATCAATAGTTATATATTATCTGTTGAAACAATTGGTCAAATGACTGCGAAAGAAGTTTTTATTTTAACTGAGAGATATTTAAAAGAATATGTTTCAATCTTAAAAAAGAAACTTAAATAAAAAAAGTTGTTAAAAAAAAGCAGGGGTTCCCGAGTGGTCAAAGGGGCAGGACTTAAGATCCTGTGCTTAGTGCTTCGCAGGTTCGAATCCTGTCCCCTGCATTTAATATTTATATAAAAAAAAAGAAATAAAGGTGTCACATTATGGCAGTTAAAAAAGATTTAATGAATTTAGAAAAAAAACAAACTTTAGACAATCTATACAGTGTTTACAAATCAAGTAAGAAAGAGATTTATAAAAAAGTAGCTTCAATGCTAGAATCTTCAAGAAGAAATATGATTTCTGTAAATTTATCAAAACTTGAAAAATTAAATAATGTTATAGAAGGTTCAATTGTAATTGTTCCTGGAAAAATTTTAGGTGTTGGAAACTTAGAAAAAAAAATAACAGTTTATGCATATAGCTTTTCAAAAAGTGCAAAAGAAAAATTAGCTAAAAATGCAAAAACTTTTGATGATTTTACAAAAGATAAAATTGATTTTAAAAAATGTGTTATAATTAAATAATTTTTTTTAAATATTTGTGGTGAATGAAAATGATTGTAATAAATGGTGAAAATAAAGTTTTTGGAAGACTTTCAAGTGAAATTGCTGAAAAACTTTTAAAATACAATGAAAAAGTTGTAGTTGTTAATGCAAGAAAAGTAATAATTAGTGGAAACTATGAAAGTATCTTTGAAAGATTTTTTGAAAGAACAGAAAGGGGAGGAAAAGGTAATCCTAGAAACAACCCTAAATACCCTAGATATCCTGATAGATTAATTAAAAGAGGAGTTAGAGGTATGCTTCCAAGAAATCCTAGAGGAGCACTTGTTTTAAAAAATTTAATTGTACATATTGATGTTCCAGAAAATTTTAATAAAGAAATTCCTGCTTCTGTTAAATTAAAAAATATGAAATATTTAACTTTAGAAGAAATTTCAAAAAGATTAGGTGCAAAATATTCAAATTAAGAGTAATGTGATAGATTATGGTAAAAAATTATATGGTTAAAGCAACTAGAAAAAATGCAGTTGCAAGAGCTTCAATTAAACCTGGGAAAGGAGAAATAAGAGTTAATAAAATGTCTCTTGATGCTATTTATCCTACAGGTTATAAAAAAGCAATTGTTTTAGAACCTACAAAAATTGCTTCTGAAGAATTTTCTAAATTTAATTATAATGTTAATGTTATTGGTGGAGGATCTTCTTCACAAGTCCAAGCAGTTAGAAGTTGTATTGCTAAGGGAATTGTACTTGCTAATGGTAATAAAAAAGCATTAAAAGATAAATTCTTAGAATATGATAGACATCTTTTAATTGATGATGCTAGAAATAAAGAACCAAAGAAAGAACTTGGTGTTGGTGCTAGAAAGAAGAAACAAAAATCTAAGAGGTGAATAATTAATGATTATTCCAGTTCGTTGTTTTTCTTGTGGGCAAGTAGTTGCTCACAACTATGAAGAATTTTTAAAAGAAATTAAAGATAAAAAATTAAAACCTACAGATGTTTTAGATAACTTAGGTGTAAAAAAATATTGTTGTAGAAGAATGTATATTTCAAATGTTGAAGTAATTGATGAAATTATGAAATATAATTAAATATTGAAAAAAAAGTGTGAAAAAAAATGAATAAAAGTACAGAAAATAAAGCTATTGAAAATAATCCTTCTGAGAAAAGAACTCCAAATAATAGATTTCAAAAAACATTAGTAAATATTGATCTTTATTTAAAAAATGGTATCCATATTGGAACTAAATATAAAAATGGAGCTATGAGAAGATTTATCTTTAAATCAAGAAGTGATAAATTAAATGTAATGGATGTTCAGATAATTGATCAAAGAATAAAAACTTCAATTGAATTTTTATCAAAATTTAATCCTGAAGATGTTGTTTTTGTTTCAAGAAAAAAATATGCTTTATTTGGTTTAACTTTACTTGAAAAAACTTTTGGTTATAAAATAAAGGTTGGAAGATTTATTCCTGGTACTTTTACAAATCCAGATTCAGAACACTTTATGGAACCAAAACTTGTTTTTGTAGTTGATCCTAATATAGATAGACAAGCTATTTTAGAAGCAACTAAAATTAGAGTACCTATAGTTGCTCTTGCAACAACTTCTAGTAATGTGAGAAATATTGATCTTTTAGTTCCTTTTAACAATAAAGGACGTAAATCTATTGCTCTTTATTTTTGGCTTTTAAACAGAGAGCTTCAATTAAAGAATGGTTTTATCAAGTCTGAAAAAGAATATAATTACAAAGTAGATGATTTTGTAATAACTAATGATGATAAAAAAGATGATGAAACTAGAGATAGAAAACCAAGACCTAGATTTGTTAAGAAACCTTTTAGAAAATAAAAGGTTTTTAAATTTTTAAATAAGCTTTTAAATGTTACTATACATCTTATATATAGTAATTAATTAATCTAAAAAGGTTAATATTGTTAACAATTATAAAAAAACGTAAAAAAGAGTGTGAAAAATCATGAAAGATAATTATTTAGTTTCACTTTTAAAAGAACTTAATTTAACTGAATATGAAGCAAAAGCTCTTGTTACGTTATTTAAATTTTCAGAATCTGATGCTCCAACTATTAGTAGAAATTCTGAAATTCCAAAAACTAGAATTTATGATGTTTTAGATAGACTTAAAGATAAAGGTTTTGTTTTAGAAGTTTATAAAAGTCCTAAAACCTATAAAATAGTTAATCCTGAAGAAATTTTTAAAGGACTTTTAGATTTAAAACAAAATGAACTTTTAAATCTTTCAAAAAAAGTAGATGATGTTATTTTAAACTCAACATGGTCTTCTTATGCAAATAGTAATCCTGAAAAAGTATTACAAGTAAACAATATTAAAGATTATAATAAATTTTTATCACAAGAATTTGAAACTGCAGAAAAAGAAATACATGGTTTTACAAATCTTGATGAAAGAATTGATTCTTTAAAATCTGTTTTTACAAATAAAAATTTATCAATTAATATTTTAACAAATCCAGTTACAAAAATACATGAAATTCCAAAACATGTAACTATTCAAGAAACTAACCATTCAATGGATGCTTTTGTTTTAGATAAAAAGAAAGTTATTATGGCTTTAAATGATTTATCTTCTCCTAAAAAAGCATATAATTTAACTGTTCTTGAAAATAATCCTACCCTTGCAAATGCACTCTTATCTCATTTTAAGGATTACTGGAAAAAATAGTTTTTTTTAATATATTGAATACTTTTTTAAAGTTAACTATCTTTATAAATATATATAAGGGTATATTAACTTTTAAGAGGTAATAAATTATATGCAGTTAAAGAAACTAACTTTAGTTTTATTATTTTTATTTATTTTTTCCATACCAGTTTTTTCTTCTTCTATAACTCTTTATGTTTCCTCTCCTTTTTCCTCTTCATCTTCAAATTTTAGTATTTCTCCTTCACTTTCTTTTGACAAGTTATCTTTAGTTTCAGAAGATAATTTATCTTTATTAAGAGAGCAAAATATTATTGTTAAAGAAGAAATTATTAAAGAAAAAGAATCTTCTTTAGAAGATAATTCTCTGTTAGAAGAAATAAATTCTCCAAATCATATTTATGAAACTTATTTTCAAGATTCTGTAATGATTGGAGATGTTTATTTTCCAGAAGGTATAATTGATTCTTCTCAAGTAAGAGAAAGAAGAAATATTAACTCTCAGTCTACAGTTGATAATATTTGGGGTACCACTCCATTAACTGGAGAATATCATATTCCTGTTTTTTTAGTTGATTTTTCAGATGTTCCACATACTCTTTCTAAAGAAGTTTTTGAAGAACAATTTAATTCTCCTCTTTACTTGGACGGTAATGGTACAAGTGTAAGTCAGTATTACAAGAAACAATCCTATGGTGAACTTGATATTACTTTTGATGTTTATGATTGGAGAGAAATGCCTGAAACTTATGAATATTATAGTACAAGATTAGGTGTTTTTGGAGCTCAAACAATAGATCTTTTTGGAACTGGTCCAAATGCAATTGATTTAACTCAATATGATTCTGATAATGATGGTAGGATAGATGGTTTTGTAATTGTTCACGCTGGTTTTTCTTTACAGAACGCTGGTACTGGTCATATTAAGACATCTACTTTATTAATGTATTCTGATGAAATTTTAACCATTCAAGGTTTGCATTATGGTAATATAGCTGTTACTTCTGAGAGATATCCTAGTTGTTCTTCTGGTTTTAATGAAAATTTAATTCCATATCCAGATGATTGTAGAATTGGTGTTTTAGATCAAACACATGAGTTTGGTCATATTTTAGGTCTTCCAGACTTTTATGGTATTGATCCAAATACTGGTGGTCAATCTCCTGGTCTTCAAAACCTAACTATGATGATGATGTATGATGACATTCCTCAAAAACCAATTAATTTAGATGCTTGGGCAAGATATTTTTTAGGTTGGATACAACCAACTGTAATTGAAGAGGGCATGGAAGGTGTTTATCCAGTTTATTCAATTGACACCAATCCAGATGGTGCTTTTATTTTACAAGATCTAACTGAGATGGATGAACGTGAATTTTTTATAATTGAAAATAGATTTATGCAAAACTCCCCTTATAATCAAGATACTTTTCTTTTAAACACTTCTCAACTAAATTGGGATTATTTAAATGGTCATTTTGGTGGAATTGCAGTTTATCATGTTGATGAGCAATACATTGAAGATAATTATCCAACTAACAGTATCATGTGGGATCCTGATGGAGATTTTTATGATGATACTATAGGGCATCCTGGAATCGTTTTTGAAGAAAATATAAAATTTTCAGAAAATAATTGGGATTATTCATTAGGAGATTTATATTCTAGTGAACGTAATGCTGGTTTTGGAGATAATACTTTTGGTAATTTTGATAGATACCAAAGATTTTATCCAGAATATAATATGTTATGGGATTATCACAATAAAGCCTATAATGGTAATTTAACTGGTGTTACTGTTGGCACTTTAAGTGGTAGTGGATCTATAGTTTATGCTTATCTTCAAAGTTATCAAGAAACTTTTAATGCTTTAATCTCTTCTCCAAAAAATAACAGATGGTATAAGTATACTAATAATTTAAATTTCATTTCAAGTTATTATAATAATTTAGGAGATGTAAGTTGTGTTTGGGAAGATTCCAGTAATAATATTCTATCTCAAGATTGTGAATTTTCTGCAACTCCAGAAGATTTAGGTTTACCAATCAGTGAATGTTCTGAGAAAATCACTCTAACTTTAGAAATAACAGATCAAGAAACTGGTGATACAATTATTGATACTGTTGATATAAAGATTTATGAAACCATAAGAGATATTTGTGAGACTGCTCATAACAACACCCAAGCAGCCACAAAATAAAAAAATAAGTAAACCATTTATATACTTTATGTTATATAATTTATAATATAATTATTTAAAATAAAAAATAAATTAAGGTGAATATTTTGATAAAAATAAAAAAAGGACAAATTTCTTTAGAAGCAATTATTATAATTGGTGTTATTGTTTTAGCAAGTATTATATTTGCGACATTCTATATTTCTAATGTTAATAAAAAAATAGATACTGCAAGTAATCTAGATCCTAATTTTTCTGGAATGATTGGATCTGATGAAATGGGGTCAACTGATCCTATAACTATTGGTGAAGAACCAGGTCCAGGCCCAGGTCCAGGAGGAAGTACTTGTGGTGATAATATTATTGAAGGTACAGAAGATTGTGATGGTACTAATTTAGGTGGTGCTACATGTGAGTCTGAAGGTCAAGGTACAGGAGATTTATCTTGTAATTCAAATTGTACTTTTGATTATTCTGGTTGTTCTAGTCCAACAGCAAGTTATACAATAACTTCAAGTCATGGATCAAATGGAACTATTTTTCCTTTAGGAGCTGTAACAGTTTTAGAAGGGGCAAGTAAAAAATTTAATTTGTATCCAAATGCAGGTTATGATGTAGATACTGTTTCAATTGATGGTGCAGAAGTTTCTCTTAGTGAAAGAAGAAGTTATACTTTTAATAATGTTACTTCCGGTCATACTATTCATGTAACTTTTAAACCTTATGCTTCAAATGAACATATTATTTTTGCAAGTAGTGGTTCTCATGGAACCATAGATCCTGCAAGAAATAATACAGTTATAGAAGGAGATGATATTACTTTTACATTTAATCCAGATACAGGATATCGTGTAGGTAATGTCTATATTGATGATACTACTGTTGGTTCAGAACAAATAGAGATTATTAATGATTTTTCTTCAAAAGATTCTGAAAATAATAATTTATATTTTTCAGAAGAAGATGTTTTATATTTTGCATCTGATACAGGGACAGGTACTTCTTCAAATTTAGTTTATACTTTTGAAGATGTAGATGATAGTCATACTATTCATGTAACTTTTATATCAAACACAACTCCTACATATACTTTAGAATATATTGCTGGAGCAAATGGTAGTATTTCTGGTCCAAATCCTCAAACTGTAAGTCAAGGAGAAGATGGTACAGAAGTATGTGCTGTTGCAGATGAAGGTTATGAATTTTTTAAATGGGATGATGATTATTATTCTGAATGTAGAACTGAAACAAATGTAACAAGTAATCAAACATATACTGTTATCTTTAATGAAAATGCAGGTCAAACAATGGCTATGAATTTAGAAGGTGTTGAATCAACTCCAATAAATCAAAACTTTGATGTTGTTGTTAATACTTCTGAAACTCCAGGAACTGTAAGTTATGGTTTAGTTGCAGGATTATTAATTTATAATGATGTTGCAGGAGATTATTTGCCAACAAACAATTGTTCTTATAACGGAACTTTTGCTTCAAATCATACACTTGAAACAAATCAATCTCCAGGTATTGAAAATTATACTTTTACATGTAATACTTCTGGAAACTATAAATTTACATTTACAGCAACAGATACAACTAACTCAACAAATGATGTTTCAAGAGATAAATTAATTACTGTTGTAAATAACCAAACAGCAGCACCAACATTTTCAATTGATGGAGGTACTTATTTTAATGATCAAACATTAACTTTAAGTTCAACAACTCCTAGTGCAACTATAAAATACACAACTAATGGTACTATCCCAACTTGTACTACAGGAACAACTTATTCTCCTGCAAGTCCAATTCAAATTAATCAAATTTTAACAGTAAAAGCAATTGCTTGTAAATCTGGATATATTGATAGTCAAGTTGTTACAGAAATTTATAATTTAAAAGTTGGATATCCAGAACCAAGTGTTAATCCTGGTGTATATTCTCAAGCACAGACAATTACTCTTTCAACAGAAACAATTGGTGCAACTTTGTATTATTCAACAGATGGTTCTGATGCTTTTGATGGAAGTGTTTACGTTCCAGGAGAAGAAATTATAATTTCAAAACCATATACTGAATTAAGAGTGGCAGGAGAAAAATCAAATTATAATGATAGTTCAGAATTTGATGAATATTATTATATAAATGGTTATGAATCTCCAACTCCAAGTATGGTTTTTACAAATTATTATGGAGATGCATATAATCTTGTAGGTGCTGCAAATTTAACTCACTCAGATGTTTTCTTTGAAGATGAAGAAAATAATTTAGTAAGATTTGTTAATCCTAAATTAAATGGAGATTATTTTAACGGAAGTAATGCTTCAGGAGCTACATTAATAGATTGTGAGGCATTTTGTTCTGAAAAGTATCTTGGAGGAACTTGTGATTCTTTTGATAAAACTAATTATTCTGGAAATGCAAATAATTTGATATATTATAGAAATATGATTCCTGGTTCTGGTGGTGCAAATGATGTTTTCCCTTACACAATTGGGGGTGAGTTATCTAATTCTCCTCAATGGGCTTATGCTTCTGGAGCTATTGGTGGACCAGATAGAGTAGGATACTTCACTTGTGATTTTTCACACACCTCCAGTCCAGAAGATGCAGACTTTGGATTTATTGATTTATATACTGAAGATTTATTATTAAATTATGGTGATCCATTTGATGGTACAGAATTCTATTATGATTCTTCAAGAGTAACTTTTGATAATGTTACAAAGTCTGGTTCAGAATATACTTATTCAGGTTTAAATGTTGTAGGTAATTTTGACACACCAGGCGCAACTGCTCCAACAGGAACAGTTTATATACTTTCAGATGATTTTTCACAAGCTTGTGATGCTGTATGTGATGCTTTATATCAAGAAAGTTCTTGTGAAAATTATGATACAACAGATGTATATACTGCTAAAGGAGTTTCATATAATTATTATCCTCCTGAATATGCAACAATATTTAATCCTAATTTAAGTACAGGTTATTATTGGACATCTGGAAGTCAACTTTTCTATGATGTTTGGTCAGAAGCTGTTCTTTCAGAAGTTACTTGTTCAAAGTAATTTTAAAACAATTACTTTTAAAAAAGCTTAATTTCTTTTAAGCTTTTCTTTTTTTTTTCTTTTTATATAGCTTTTTTTAAATAATTATATTTAAAAACATTCCTCCATATATAATATTTATATATATAGTTCTTTTTTTTAAAAAAACTAAAAAACCAATGACACTATAAGGAGGTTGTTTGTCATGTCTGAATTTATAAAATTCTCTGTACCTGAAGATTTAAGAGTTTTACAAGATGAAACTATTAAAAAATTATCAAAATCAGGTAAAATAAAAATAGGTATAAACGAAGTTACAAAAACAATTGAAAGAGGAAATGCAAAATTTGTTATTATTGCTGAAGATGTATCTCCTGCTGAAATTGTAATGCATATACCAATAATCTCAAAAGAGAAAAAAATCCCTTTTTCTTATGCAAAAACTAAAGAAGATTTAGGTAAAATGGTTGGTATCTCTGCAAAAGCAAGTTGTGTTGCTATAACAGATGCTGGTTCAATGCAAAAAGAATTAACAACATTAATTGATAAGATTGAAGAAGTTTCTGGTGGTAAAAAAGCAGCTGTAAAAACAGAAGATGTTAAAAAAGAAAAACCTTCTCCTAAAAAAGAAGAAGTAAAAAAAGAAGCTCCTTCTCCTAAAAAAGAAGAAGAAGTAAAAAAAGAAACACCTAAAGAAGAAAAACCAGAAAATAAAGAAGAAGTTAAAAAAGAAAACAAAGAATGAGGTGAATAATTTATGGCTGATGAAGGAATACCTGCAGAAGTAGTAGAAGTTGTAGGTAGAACTGGTTCTCGTGGAGAAGCTACCCAAGTTCTTTGTAGAGTTATTGATGGTTATGAGAAAGGTAGAATTAAAAAAAGAAATGTCAAAGGTAATGTTAAGAAAGGAGACATTCTATTATTAATGAATCCAGAAACAGAAGCAAAGGACATTAAGGCACGTAGGTGATTTTTAATGCAATGTACATTTTGCGGAAAAGAAGTTCCAAAAGGGACTGGTGTTTTATATGCAAAGAAAGATGGAACTACTTTTATATTTTGTTCAAGCAAATGTAAAATTAATGTTCTTGAAAAAAAATTCAAAGCACATAAAACCAAATGGACAAATAAATATCATGTAGAAAAAGAAAGACATTTAAAGAAAAAATAATTTTTTTTTCTTTTTCTTTTTTCTTCAAATATTTCTAAATATAAATATTTTTTTTAATATAAATTAAATATTTAAAATAAAAATAAATAAAAGGTGGTTTTTGTTGTTTAGACAACCAATAATTACAATAATGGGACACATTGATTCTGGAAAAACAACTTTTCTAGATAAGATCAAGGGTACCGGTATTGCAAAACTAGAAGCTGGTAAAATAACACAGCATATTGGTGCAACAGAGATATCTTTAGATGTTATTTTAAAAATTTGTTCTCATCTTTTAGAAAAATATAAATTTGAAGTAACTATTCCAGGTTTATTATTTATTGATACTCCAGGACATAATGCTTTTGATAATTTAAGAGAGAGAGGTGGATCTTTAGCAGATTTAGTTGTTTTAGTTGTTGATATTAATAAAGGTCTTCAAGCACAAGATATTGAAACTTTAGAAATATTAAAAATGTATAAAGTTCCATTTATTATTGCTGCAAATAAAATAGATTTAGTTTCAGGATATTTTCAAGAAGGAAAAGATATCTCTCAAGCTTTAGAAAAACAATCAAAATCAACTGAAGATAAAATAGATGAATTAATCTACAAAATTGTTGGACAGCTTTATGACAAAGGTTTTCAAGCTGAAAGGTTTGATAGAATCTCTGACTTTAAAAAACAAATTGCAATTATTCCAACCTCTTGTGAAAAAGAATATGGTTTAACAGAAGCAATTTTATTTTTATCAGTTCTTTCTCAAAAGTTTTTAGGTCCAAGAATAACACTTGATTCTTCTCAAAAACCACAAGCAACAATCTTAGAGGTTGGAGAAATAACTGGTATTGGAAAAACAGTTGATGCAATTGTTTATCAAGGAGTTTTAAAAGTAAAAGATAAAGTTTCTTTTCTTTCAAGAGAAGGAGTTATTGAAACAAAAATAAAATCTCTTCTTAAATTAAATGTAATGAGTGCAATTAATAAAAAAAGAGATTATAAAAACGTAGATTTTGTATCAGCTGCAAGTGGAGTTAAAATAGTTGGTCCTGATCTTGATAAATGTATTCCAGGAAGTATTATTGTTTCTTCTGAAGATTTAGATGCTGTTGAAAGATTAAAAGAAAAAACATTAAATAGTTTTGTATCATCAGATATTGATGGTGCTTTTCTAAAAACAGATACTTTAGGATCTTTAGAAGCATTAATTAAACTTCTTACAAAAAATAAAATTCCAATTGCAAAAGCAGATATTGGTCCTATTACACAAAAAGATATTTTAGAGATAAAAGTTTTAAATCAAAGAGATAAGAAAAAAGGAGTTTTGTTTTTATTTAATGCAAATATTTCAAAAGATTTTTTAGAAGATTTAAATAAAGAAAAAATTCCAGTTTTTAAAAATAATATAATCTATAAACTTATAGAAGAACATGCCGATTGGCTTTTAAAAGAAAACAAAATTGAAAAAGATAGTTTACTTAAGGAAATTATTTTTCCTTGTGAAATTAAAGTTTTAAAAAACCATATATTCAGAACTAGTAAACCTGCAATTGTTGGAGTTAAAGTTGTTGCAGGAAAATTAACTCCTGGTTCAAGAGTATTATTAAATGATAAAGAAATTGGAGTTGTTGAAGGAATTCAAGCTGAAGGAAAATCTTTAGATATTTTAGAAAGAGGTTCTGAAGCTGCAATTTCAATTAAACATGCAGTATATTTAAAAGATTTTAAAGAGGAAGATGTTTTTTCAGTATATGTTCCTGATTCCTCTATTAAAAAACTTGAACAAATGATAGATGATCTTACAAATGAAGAACAAGAAATGTTATATAAAATTAAATCAAAAAGAATTAATGTAAATTAAAATAAACTGAGGTGTTTTGAAAATGAAATTAAATATTGCAGACCCAAAAAAAGCAAAAACATATTCCATAGAAGCAGATGAAAAAAATAGTCTTTACTTTGTTGGAAAAAAATTAAAAGATGAAGTTGATTTATCTTTCATTGCAGCAGGACTTAAAGGAGTAATTACTGGTGGTTCTGATAAAGATGGTTTTCCAATGCACGGAGCACTCGATTCAGAAAATAGAAAAAAATTATTATTATCTGGTGGAGTTGGATTTAAACCTACAAGAAAAGGTGAAAGAAGAAGAAAAAGAGTTGCTGGAAGAATAATTACAACACACATTCAACAAATAAATATTAAAGTAACTGCAGGAGATTCAGCAGTTTTAGAAGAAAAACATACAAAAAAAGATGAAAAAAAATAAAAGGATAAAATAAGTAGGTATTAATATATGAATAATGAAATTCAAGCAGAACTAAATATAGGGATTGTAGGACACGTTGATCACGGAAAAACAACATTAACTTCAAAGCTAACCGGTAAATGGACAGATAGACATTCTGAAGAAATAAAACAAGGAATTTCTATTAAATTAGGTTATGCAGACGCAGAGTTCTATATTGATCCATCAGTTTCTGGAATTTCAAGCTATACCTCTCAAAAAACACATCCTTTGACAGGAAATAAAACAGAGTTGGTTAGAAAAGTGTCATTTGTTGATGCTCCTGGCCACGAAACCTTAATGGCAGTTATGCTCTCTGGAGCTGCATTATTAAATGGTGCAATTTTAGTTGTTGCTGCAAATGAAGAATGTCCTCAACCAAGAACTATTGAACATCTTTTAGCACTTAAGATGCATGGTATTAAAAATTTAGTTGTTGCTCAAAATAAAATAGATTTAGTTTCAAAAGAAGAAGCTCTTTTAAATTATAAAAAACTAAGAGAGTTTTTAGATTCTGAAGGTTATAAGGATTCTCCAATTATTCCAACTTCTGCTCATTTTGATACAAATATCGATGCTTTAATTTATGCAATTGTAAACACTATTGAAAAACCTTCAATTGAAAAATTATCCTCTAAACCTTTAAAGATGCAGATTGTAAGATCTTTTGATATTAATAAACCTTCAACAAAATTAAAAGAACTTAAAGGTGGAGTTTTAGGTGGAGCTATTTTAGAAGGTAAAATCTCAGTTAATGAAAAATGTTTTATTTATCCTGGTTTTGAAAATGGTCCAATTGAGTTTAAAGTTAAATCTTTAAATTCTGAAAAGATTTCTCTTAAAGAAGCACATTTAGGTGGACTTATAGCAATTGGAACTGATTTAGATCCTTTCTTTTGTTTTTCAGATAAAATGGTTGGTCAGATTGTTTGTGAAGAAAAATCAAAACCTACTCTTTCAAATATTATTAAGATTGATTATAATAAAATAGAAAGATTAATTGAGCCAAATCAATCAGAATTTAAGATTGGAGAAAGAGTTGTTTTAGTTATAGGATCTTCTGCTCAAGTAGGAGTTATTAAAAAAATAAATAAAAATAATGAATTTGAAATAATGCTTGCAAGAAATGCAGCTTTTTATCCAAAAAATAAAGTTGCAGTAAGCAGAAATGTTAATAGTAGATGGAGACTTGCAGGATATGGGGAGATTAAATAATGTTTTGATTGATACTAATGTATTAATCTATATGTATGAAAACAAAAAAGATATCTTTGATTATGTTACAGTTTTAATCCCTGATCCTAAGTTTTTTATTTTAGATAAAGTTTTTGATGAACTTTCAAAAGTTTATAAAGCTAAACCAAATAAATTTTTAGGTATTAAAAGATATTTAGAAAAATTAAAAGAAATAAATAAGTTTGAAATTATTGAAGTTGGAGAAGATGTTTTAAGTCTTAGTGTTAAATTTACAAAAATAGATAACTTATTAATATATTACAGTAATAAATATTTAGTATATACAAATGATAAAATATTAAAAGATAAAATTAAAAAAAAAGGAAATAGAGTTTTAACTTTAAAAAATAATGGTGTTTTATTAATTTAAAAAAAAATATAAAAAGAGGAAGATTTTATATGGGTTATAAAAAATTTGATGTAGAAGGAATCGTTTCAGTATCTCCTTTAAATTTATCTGGAGAATTAAAAGATATTTTAAAAGAACAATTATCAATTAACTATGATGGTGTTATTGATAAAGACATAGGTCTTATAATTGCAATAACAGATGTTTTAGATCATAGTGAAGGAGAAATTATTCCTGGAGATTCAGATGTTTTCTTTAAAGTTAAATTTAGAGTAATAAGTTTTCTTCCTAAATTACATGAAGTTATTAGAGGTAGAGTTACACAAGCAACTGATTTTGGTGCTTTCATAAATATTGGCCCTTTTGAAGGTTTATGTCACGTATCTCAAGTAATGCCAGATTTTAATTCTTATAACCCTGAACTTCCTGGTTTCTTTGCAAAAGAAAGTAAAAAAACATTAGTGGTTGAAGATAAAGTTTTAACTAGAATTTCAAACATTAGTTTTAAGAAAACAATTGCTGAAACAAAAATTGGTCTTACAATGAGACAAACAGGTCTTGGTAAAGAAGAATGGATTGCAATTGATGCAAAGGCTGAGAAGAAAACTACTAAAAAAACATCTAAAAAAGATGATACTAAAGAAAAAAAGACCACAACTAAAAAAGGTGGTAAAAAATGAATAAAAAAGCATGTAGAAAGTGTAGAAAAATTATAGAAGAAGTTGAAGTTAATGAAAAAGGAAAAGAAGAATCTGTAAAGGTTTGTCCTGTATGTGAAAGTACAAATTTCACAACTTTTTGGAAAGGTTCTGCACTTGTTGTAAATCCTGAAAAATCAGAAATTGGTAAGGCAATGGATGTAACAGTTCCTGGAAAATATGCCTTAAGATTAAGTAGGTGATTTATAAGTATTATTATACTTATTTTTTAAGAATGGATTTTACGAAAGTAAAGTCTTAAATTTTTCTTGAAAATTAGTTTTTTTAAGGAAAATAAAAATCTCTCTCAAAGATTTTAGAAATATAAGGTGAAAATTAATGGAAATAGAATTTGAAAAATCAAGAAATGAACTTTTAAATAGAACAAATGTTTTTGTAAAAATAAGAAGTGTTAAAACACCAAGTAAAAAAGAACTTCAAACAAAAGTTGCTTCTGTTCTTGCGTGTGATCAAGCATTAGTTGTTGTTGATAAAATTTCTCAAGAATTTGGATCTAAAATTTCAAATGCATATGTTAAGGTTTATGATTCTTTAGAAGTTTTAAAAAAAATAGAACTTGAACATAATATTAGAGATCTTTTAAAAGAAGAAAAAGAAAAAGAAGATGCTCTTAAGGCTGAAAGAAAAGCAAAAAAAGAAGCTGCAAAAAAACCAGCTGAACCTGAAAAAGAAGAAGCTGAAAAAGAAGAAGCTGAAGAAAAGTCTCAGGAAGAAGTTAAAGAAGAGTAGTTTTTAAACAAAAACTAATTTTTAAAAAATTGGAAAATTAAGGTGAAAAATTATGGCTAAAAAGAAAGGAGCTAATTCAGTTAAGAAAGGTAAGAAAGCTCATAAGAAAACTGTAAGAGTTAAAGTGAATAAATTTTATGAAGTTTCTGGCGCAAGTGTTACAAGAAAAGGAAAAGATTGTCCTAAATGTGGTACTGGTGTAAAGATGGGTTCTCACAAAACAAAAGATGGTCAAGTAAGATATGCTTGCGGTAAATGTGGGACAACAGTTTGGGAATAGTTTTATTTTAAATAAATGTGATTTAATATTTTCTATATATTAGATCTCTTTTTATTTTTATTTCCTATTTATTTTTTATTTTTTGAAAATAGAAAAATTAAATTTAAAGAGATTTTGTCTAATTTTGGTGTTAAAAAAATCTCTTTTAAATATTTTATAAAACATACTTTTATTGTTTTTTTTATTTTGTTATTTATAAGTATGTTTATTAATCTAGTATTTATTTTATTTGGTTTTACAGATTTAGGTCTTGTTACTGAAAAAATAAAAACTCTTTCTCCATTTTTTATAGTTTATTTATTAGTTATTAGAGTTTTTTTAGAAGAATGGTTTTTTAGAGGTTTTTTAGTTTATAAAACAGGTATTTTATTTTCTGCATTTCTATTTGCTGCAGGACATTATGGGTATGGGTCTATTGTTGAAGTAGTGGGTGCTTTTATATTAGGTTTAGTTTTAGCTTTCTATTATAAAAAAATAAATAATATTTATCCTCTTTATGCTGCGCATTTTCTATATAACTTAATGGTTATTTTAGTTACTTTTTTTACAATTTAATTTTAATTAACAATAGTTAATTAATTATATTTTTTAAAAATTAATTTAAAGAAAAGAATAGTGGTATAGTTTAATTTATTAATGTGTAATATTTTGTATATCTATTTTAGTATTATATATATATAGTTTATGTTCTATTCTTATATTGGATTGAAAAAGCTATTCTTTATAGAGATGATAGAAGAGCTTTTGTGAGTATTATGAGTATGACAATACAACACAAATCCGATAGTTAGGAGGAGCTAAACTCAACGTGTTTAAACGGAAAAAAAATTAAGGTGTGCTCCCCTATCTTTAACATTTACTATTTTTATTATTTTCTAATATTATTTTTTCAAATTCTATTTTTTTAAGTAAATCGTAATTTATAAATAATTTTTTAATAAGTAACCTAAGTAACAATGTTACATAGGTTTATATTCTTTTTGTTATATGTATTCTTATAATGGTTACAATAAAAAATATGGCTGATAATCCTGAAAAGATATGGTTGCAATTTCTTATATTGAGATTGATTTATGAAAATCCAACTTATGGTTATAAGTTAATTAAAGATATTAATAAAATAAGTAATGGAAAATATATTGTTAAATCAGGTACTATGTATACTACACTTAGACGAATGGAAAAAAATAAATTACTAAATTCTATTTGGGAAAAAAATGAGTCTGGTCCTAGTAGTAGAATTTATAATCTAACTATAAAAGGTAAAATGAAACTTAAAAATTTACTTAAAATGGTTGTTGAAAGAAAAAAAATAATAGATCAGTTAATTAAATTTTATGAAAAAGAATTTAAAGAACAATAAATATAATGTAAATTAAGATTATTTATGAAAATAAAATTACATCAAATATTACTTTGGATTACAATAATTTCTTTAATAGTTTTAGTTATATCTACTGTGCCTTTATTAGTTAGTTATTTAAAAAATCTAGATGTTAAATTTCCAATGTTTGTAACTATTCATGTTTGGTCTGGTATTATACTATTAGTGGTTGTATTATTAAGAGTTTTTATTAATCGTAAAAAATTAAAGATAATGCTTACTAATTAGTTATTTTAAAAATTAAGGAGTTAATTGATTAATATGTTTTCAAAAAAAATTATTTTAGTATCTGTTTTATTTTTACTTACATCTTTATTTTCGGGGTTGATTTTCTCTGAAAGATATATAGATAGTTCTTATGTTCAAGTTATTGCTCAAGAAGTAAGTCCTGAACCAGTAGAGCCTGGTCAAGATTTTTTACTAAAAGTTAGAGTTCATAATTTTGGAACAGTGGATGCTAAAAATGTAAAAATTAATCTTGATTTAAATTATCCTTTTTATTTAAAAAATACAAGTGAGTCTTATATTGACTTTAATTCGATTTGTTCTAATTGTTCTGCAGAAAATACATATTATTTTACAGTTTCAAGTTCTGCAGTTTCAGGGATATATCCAATACATTTTAATATATCTGAAATAAATAATGAAACTGTTTCTTTTAAACCTCAAATAATAGATATTTCCATATTAGGTAAACCTGATTTAGTTTTAGAAACCATAAAAGTAGATCAAAATATTTCTGCCGGAGATATATTTAATATTAAATTTTTATTAAGGAATATAGGTACTGGGAATTCTAGAAATATAAAAATAATTCCTAATTCTGATGATTTTATGCTTATTGGGACAAATACTAAATGGTTTGAAGAATTAGGTCCCAATAAAGAAATTATTTTTGATTTAAATTTTATTTCAAACAAAGATTTAATTTCAAATAGTTATATTTTTCCTATAGATCTTGAATTTTTAGGAGAAAAACAAAATTTTTATACCTCTTCATATAATATTGGAATTAATCTTTTAGGAAAAGCAGATTTATCTTTACAAAATTTAAAAATTACTCCTTTAAACCCTTCTTTAAAAGATTTAATTAATTTTGAAGGAATTATTGAAAATATAGGAAATGGAAAAGCAAATAATGTTTCTTTAGAATTATTTGTTTCAAATGATGAGAATTATAAATATTATATTGGTCAATTAAATAAAGATGATGATGCTCCTTTTTATTTTAATGAAATTAAATTTAATTCTGTTGGAAATAATAAAGTAAATTTGATTGTAAATTATGATGATGATTACGGTAATTATAAAATAGAAATTCCTTTAAATCAAAATATAAATAAATCTAATAATTTATCTTTATTTTTTATAGTTTTATTTTTATTTTTGGTTTTATTTTTTAGTTTGTATTTATTAAAAAATAATAAACACAATAAAAATAAAAAAATAAAGAATTGATTTAGATTTATATGAATAAAAAAGATATTAAGCTAATGTTTTTTTTAGCTTATAAAAATATAATTAAAAGTAAATCTACTTTTATTGTAATTGTAGCTGTAATGGCTATGAGTTTTTTGTCAATAACTTTTTTTTCTGCAATTATTGATGGGTTAAGTTATGAATTTGAAGAGTCGATGATTGATGGTCAAACAGGGCATTTAATGATCGAACCATCTAATGAAGAAAGTTTTATATTTAATTCTGATAGATTAGAAAAAAATATTTCTAAAATTCCAGGAGTAATTGGTGTTTCTTCAAGATTAGAATCAAATATTTTAATTACTTATAAAAATGAAGAGCTAGGGGCACCTGTTTTCTTTATTGATCCTATTGATGAACAAAAAGTATCTAATTTTCATGAAAGTTTAATAGAAGGTAGTTTTCTTTCATATAAAGATACATCTGAAATTATTATTGGTTCTGATTTACTAGAACAGTATGCGCCTATAGATGATACTAAGAAAAGGTTTAATCTTAGAATAGGGGATAATATTATTTTAACTTTTAATAATGGTTATAAAAAAGAATATAAAATCAAAGGTATTTTTAAAACAGGTTCTAAGTTTAATGATGATAAAATTTTAATTAATAAAGAAGAATATTTTTCAATATTTAATAAAGAAGATATTTCTCATAAAATACTTGTTAAACTTCCTTCAAGAGGTCTTGAAAAAGAATATATTCAAAAGATAGAAGCTTTAGGAATAATTGAACAGATTAACCCTTGGGAAACTAAGATTGGTATGATTAAACAATTTGTAGGAAGTCTTCAAATTACAAATCAGATAACTGGTTTTATAGGTTTATTAACTGCATTTGCAACAATTTACATAATTATTTTTATAAATGTAACTAATAAAAGAAAGCAGATAGGTATATTAAAAGCTATAGGTATAAAAAAAAAAATTATTCTTGGATCATATATTATTCAATCTTTTATTTATGGTTTTGTAGGTGTTATTTTTGGAAATATTATTATGCAAATTTTGTTGGCTTTACTTGCAAGTTATCCATTATCTATGCCTATTGGGGATGTAGTTCCATTACTAACAATAGGTAAATTATTAACTACCTCTTTTATTTTAATTTTAGCCTCTATTGTTGCAGGTTTTTTCCCTTCTAGAAAAGCTTCTAATGATAATATCTTAGATGCTATATTTGGAGGATAGATTATGATTAAAAATATTATTGAAGTAAATAAACTTGAAAGAATATATTCTAATGGAATTGTTAAAACTTATGCCTTAAAAGACGTTTCTTTAAGTATAAAACCTGGTGAATTTGTTGCAATTATGGGGCCTAGTGGTTCTGGAAAAAGCACTTTACTTCATCAGTTAGGACTGTTAGATACTCCAACTAATGGAAGTATTATTATTGATAATGAAGATGTATCGAAATTAACTGATAAACAAAAAACTACCTTTAGATTAGAAAAATTAGGTTATGTTTTTCAGTCATATAATTTATTACCAGAACTTAATGTTATTGAAAATGTTTTTTTAACCTCTATGGCTAAAGGTTTAGATCCTAAAGAATATAATTTGAGAGCAAAAGATATTCTTGAAAAAGTAGGTTTAAAAGATAGATTGTATTATTATCCTTCTGAACTTTCTGGAGGTCAACAACAAAGAGTTTCTATTGCAAGAGCATTAGTTAATAAACCTAAAATTTTATTTGCAGATGAACCAACTGCAAATCTTGATTCTGATTCTTCTCAAGATATAATTGATTTATTTAAAAAATTAAATAAAGAAATTAATCAAACTATTGTTATGGTAACACATGAATTAGAAGAAGGTAAAAAAGCAGATAGGATAATTTGGATTAAAGATGGTATTCTAGATAAGTCTGTAAAAGTTTAACTATTTATAAATAAAATATTTAATATTTTTATTATAACTATATTTTAAATAAAATTTAGATCTATAGATATTTTTATATATTTTATTAATATAGTTTATTTATGAAGTCAAGATATATTTTATTAGTTTTAATATTGTTAATTATAATTATAGGTTTTATTATATTTTATAATAAATCAAATTCTAATTATTTTTTAAAAAATAATATTTTGGATAATAATTTATCTGTAGAAGAAATAAATGCTTTAAACGCAACTTTAAATGATGAATATAAAGCAGAAGCTATCTATCAAAAAGTTATTAATAAATTTGGAAATGTTCCACCTTTTGTAAATATTATGTCTGCTGAACAAAAACATAGTTCTTCTTTAATTATGTTATATAATAAATATAATTTAACTATTCCAGAAAATGATTGGTATAATGAAGTTCCAGAATATGAAAGTGTTCAAGAAGCTTGTAAAGCAGGAGTTAATGCTGAAATTGAGAATGCTGCTTTATATGATGAAATGATGAAAAATATAACTCATGAAGATATAATTCAAGTTTTTAATTCCTTAAAAAATGCTTCTTTAGAAAAACATCTTCCTGCTTTTGAAAGATGTTCTTAATTAGTTGTATTAAATTTCATTTTTCTTTGAGGTTCAATTTCCGCCAGAAGCTTTGCTTTTTAATTTATGTTATTTTAATTTATTTTTTATTACTTTTAGAAATAAATCTATTTAAATAGTTTATTTTTATATATATGTATTATTCGCGAATAATGTTGGACAAAAATTTTGAGGTGGTTGTGTGTTTGATATCGCAGATTTTCCAAAATTAGAATCTCCCTTTATAAGAAAAACTATTAATGAAAAATATATAGTAACTTTTGAGATTAATCCTAAATATAAATGGATTTTTAATAGAAACATTGTTTTAGCTTCAGAAAAGATAGATGGAACTAATGTTTCAATAATTATAAATAAAGGAAAAATAATTGATATATACAATAGAAAAAATAAAATTGAAATATTAGCAAATAAAAAATATTTTAGATTTATAGATGGTATCAACTATGCCTTATATAAAGAATTATTTAGAACAAATAAATCTATGCAAATATTTGGAGAATTAATTGGGCCAACAGTTAATGGAAATCCCTATAATGAAGTAAGAAACATATGGGTGCCTTTTTCTTACTTAAAAGAAAAATGTGAATTTAAATTTTGGAATAAATTTTTAGAAGAAGAAATTGACGGTAAAGATTTAAGCGAAAAAGAAATATTTGAAAAAACATCAAATATTTTTAAAAATCTTTGGAGTCTTTATTATAGAAGAAAAACAGGCGAAAAGATATTTGCTGAAGGAATTGTATTTTATAATAAAGAAACTGGAGAGATGTGTAAACTAAGAAGAGATATGTTTGATTGGTATGAAGGAATTAGTCATGATTTTTTTAAAGCTAAAGCAAAAAAAGATCTATAAAATGTAATTTTTATAAACATATTTTATATTACTCACATCTGTGTATTACTCACAATCTTTTTAAATGTTTTGAGTAATACATATTTATGAGTTATTTATCTAAACTTAAAAGAAATAATAAAACATATTATTATCTTGTAGAAAATATTCCTATATCTAAAGGTAGGCGAAAACAAATTAGAAAATATATAGGGACAATTAAACCTACAGATCAAAAATTATCTTTAGAACTATTAAAGTTTGAAAAAGAAATTACTTCTAAAAAAAAACAAATGCAAGGATTTACCTATTTAACTAAAGAAGAAATAAAAGAAGTAGATGAAATTAATTCAAATTTTTGGAAAAAATATAATAAATTATCAAAAACTGAGAGAGAAGAATTTTGGAATAATTTTATTGGAATTTTTGTTTTTAACACAAACTCAATAGAAGGTTCAACTTTAACATTAAAGGAAGTTGAACTACTATTATCTGAAAATATATCTCCAAATAGACCTTTAGAAGATGTTTTAGAAGCAAAATCTGCAAAAAAAGCAATTAATTTTATTTTAAATTATAAATCTGATTTGTCAATAGATTTAATTACTAAAATTCATAAAATATATTTTAAAGAAAGCTTTCCAGATATAGCTGGTAAATTTAAAAGATTAAATAATAGAATAAAAGGATCAAAATTTGATACTACTCCAAAAGAACTAGTTTTAACTGATTTAAAAATACTTATAGATAATTATAAAAAATTTAAAAAAGAATTACATCCAATAGAATTATCTGCTTGGTTGCATTGGTCTTTTGTAAAAATTCATCCTTTTCAAGATGGAAATGGAAGAATTTCAAGATTACTTATGAATTTTATACTTTTTAAAAATAAATATGCTTTAATAGATATTAAAACAAAAGAAAAACAAACATATTTTAATTCTCTTGAAAAATGTAATTATTTGAATAATGGAAAACCATTAGCTCAAAGATTAGTTAGAAGATTTAAAAAACAGTATAAAAATATATTTTCAAATTTATAGTTTTATTAATTTTTTTTTAAAAGAAAAAACTATTTATAACTTAAAAGCTTTTTAACATTTATATTCTCATTAAAAATCTCTTTTGACATTCCTTCAACATGTCCAGCACCAACAACAACCACAATGCTGTTAACATCTTCTTGTTGTAAGATCTGTCTAATACCATAAGCCATAAACTGATCTCTCTCATCAATCATTATTCTCTTTAAGGTCTTATGTCTTTTCATGAAAATTTCAAGAAGTTTATTTAGTTTGTCACCACTCTCTTCATCATCAACGCTTTTTAAAAGAACATTTACATCAAAGTCTTTACCAAGTTCTTTTCTTGTGTTAAATCCTCCAAAGAAAAGTCTAAATTTATCTCTAAAGGTTAAATTTTTTAAAAGTTTACTTAAAGTAAACTCTGCATCTCTATCCAGAAGTAAAAGCTTTGATTTATTCTCTTGAGCAGAAATAACTCCTTGCATCATTTCTTCTCCAGGAGTTGTATCAAATTTACTTGCAATTTTTTTTTGAAATTTTTGTAAAACATAATATACTAAAAAAAGTCCAGGTTTTTTAGCTCTAAAAATATCTTTTAATCTAATCTCTCTTTTATTTTCTTTTGTCATCATGCTTTGAAATCTTTTTCTATCAAGCTCAATTCCAACAACATCAGGTTTTTCTAAATCAATAGTTTCTTTTACTTTTTCCTTGCTTTTTTTAGAAATATGTGCTGTTCCAACAATAATTATTTTTTTATTATTATAAAAAATAGTTTTAATCATAATTTTCACTTAAAATAAACATTTAAATAGGTTTTTAATATATTATATATTATAAATAATAGGAAACATTTTTAATATGTTTTTAAAATATTTAAATTAAGGAAAATCAAGATATATATGAAAAATAAGATACTAATAATTTTTTTATTTACAATTTTACTTTCAACTTTTATTTTTTCAGATCCTGTTGTAAAGATAAATGATAATTTAACAACATATACAAACAGTGATTCTGAAAACTTCTATGTTGAAGTAAGTAATACTGGAGATAATTGTGAAGTTGAATCTGATTTTATAAGTATTAATTTAAGTTCAGATGCAGCAAGTTCTTTTCCATATTTAATATACTGTAATCTTGAAAGAAATTATAGTGGTTATTTTTCAGTAGATTTTTCAACAAACACACCAACACCTCCAATACCAAATGTTTTAGTTAATAATGAAGATACTGTTATTGCAGACTATAATGGGTTTACTGCTAATTTAGTAGTTGACACAATAAATACTATAACAGGAACTTTTGATTTAAATTCTGTTGATTCAGTTGTAAATAATTACTATAAAGGAGATGTTGAAGTTACTTCTTTAAGTTCTTTTTCAGATGCACATTCTGGTTTAAAAGAATATTACATTTATATTGTTGAAGTTGATTCAGTAAATGACTATAGAGATGATTATTATAAGAGATTAATTGTAGATGTTAATGAAACTTCTATTGATTTAGGTACATCTACAACTGTTTCTGATGGAAATTATTTTGTTTTAGTTGAAGCTTTAGATTATGCTGAAAATCTTGCAATACCTTCTCAAGTAATTTTAAATAAAAAAAATATGTATGTTGATAATACAGCACCTCAAGTAACTTCTTTTAGTTTAGGAAGTTTTTCAGAAGGTACAACTTATTATGTTCCTTCAACAACTACTACTTTGACTTTATTAATTGAAGATGATGGTGTAGGGGTAAGGAATGAACCTCTATATACACAAATAGATAGAGATAGTGTAAAGTTAGCAGATTATAATTCTATATTAGGCGGTTTCTTTTTTGATTTTACAACAGTTGATTATGATATTGATGGTTCATATGAGCTTGCAGCAACAGATCTTTTAGGTAATTTAAATGAAAAAACATTTTCAATAATGATAGATGAAACTTCTCCAACAACTCCAACAATTTCAACAGTTACAAGAGCTGTAGATAATAATGTTACAATTTCAAATTGGGGTACTTCAACTGATTCTGGAAGTGGTTTAAAAGAATACAAAGTCTATAGGTCAACTTCTTCTTTTACAGAAGTTTCAAATCAAGATTTAATTTGTACAGTTTCTGCAGCTGCTTCAAAAACTTGTCTTGATTCAACTTCAAAATCAGATGATACAAGATATTATTATGGTGTTACTGCAGTTGATAATGCAGGAAATAATAGTCCAGTTGTAACTGCAAGCATAAAAACAGGTCCTGAACTTGATATTTATATTGATTTAGAAGATTCTGATTTTGTAAATACTGTTACTCCAGAGATAACTTTAGAGTATGGTTCTGATGTTAATGCTGTTAGATTTAGTTGTAATGCTTCAACTTTTACATCATGGGTTGAAGTTTCGGGAACTTCTGAGGTTTATGAAAGTTTTAATGTAACTTCTGGAAATGGATGTAATACAGATCAAGGAGATAAAATAATTTATGTTGAAGCAAGAAGTGAAGACGATCCTTATCTTATTACTAGAGAATCTTTTGAGTTTGAACTTGATTCAAAAGCACCAACAATACCTAGTAACATAGAAGTTTTAGAACAAGCAAATGGTTCTTTAAATATTTCTTGGACAAGCTCAACAGATGTAAATGGTAGTGGTCTTGAAGAATACAGGATTTATTATTCAGAATCTGAGTCAGTTTCTAAATCCTCACAATATATGACTTCTTCAGATGAAGAGTATATTTTTAATCCTAATGAAGATAAAACATTTTATTTTAAAATATCTGCAATTGATGAAGCATTAAATGAATCTGATCTTTCATCTATTGCTTCTGGAACTGCAAAAAGATTTGGACCTTCTTTTACTTTTAATGCAAGCCCAAAAAATTTAATTGATGATGTTTATTATTTAAAAAAAGGAAATGTTTTATTTACTATTACAAGTAGTGAAGAATTAAAACAAACACCTATTATTAGACTTAAAATTGGTAATTCACCTTATAAATCAATTTCTGCAATTTATAGTAATTTAATTACAACTTTTAATTATTCTTTAGAAGAAAGTGGAGATTCAATTTTAGAAATTACAGGTACAAATAATAATAATGAAACAACAACTGATACTTTTAATTTTATAGTAGATGCAGAAGTTCCAACTTTTACTGCTGACTATAATTTCTTTGAAGATACTAAATTATATGAATTTAAAATAAGTGATTTTTCAGATGATGTTTTCAGAGTTCAATATTTATTTAATAATGTTGAAGAAGTTTGTTTTATTGAAGATTCAAATAACAATTATCTTTGTTCACTTGATTCTACTCTTTATAAAGATGGTAATCATAAAATGTATGTTTTAGTTTATGATAGAGCATTAAATTATGAAACTGAAATTATTTCTTTTGAAATAGATAATGTTGATGAAGCTTTAATTTTAAAAGAAAATTTAGTTGCTGAAATTAATACAAATATTTTTACAATTGAAGATAGAATTTCTTTCCTTCAAGCAATCTCTTTAGAAGTTTCTCAAGATGTTTTAGATAAATTTTCTGAAGCTAAAGAAAAAGTTGTTCTTGCAAAATCTCTAGAAGATTCAAATAATTTTTCAGAAGCTGTAAATACTTATACTTCTGTAAATAATTCTTTACTTGAGATATTAGAAGTTTTACCTACAGAAAATGTTTTAAAAACAAAAACTATTGAAATTGATCTTTTAGATAATTCTTTTGATCTTAATACAGTTATTTTGGATCAAAATATATTAACTGATAATTTGTCTTTTTATGATGTTAATAATCAAGACCTAAATTTTATATCAGTTTCAAGAGAATTTAGTGTTTTTGAAGTATCTGGTCAAAACTTTTATTCTAGTAATTTAATTTTTGTAAATGACTCTAATGTAGATAAAGTAATTTCTTTTATTGAAGTAATACCTAAAGAATTTGAAAAATCTTCAGATAATATTTATTTTGATAGAAATATTGTTGTAATTGATAAAGATCCAATAATTCTTTATAATTTAGTAATTCCTAAAAATTCTTCTCTTACAACAAAATATATTAGTCAAACAGCAATTACAAGTTTTGATATTTTAACTAAATTTGATGCAATTGTTTACAAGTCTCCTCTTCTTTTAACTGGATCTGTAAATTTAGAAGATTTAAATTTTGAAAAACCTTTAATTGATAGTAAATCTTTATTTATGATAGCAGTTGTTCTTTTAATAATAATTATCTTACTTTTAGTAATCTGGATGGTGGCTTCTGGTCGTAAGAAAAAAGAAGATGTCTTTAAAGAAATGGAACCTAAGGATGCTATGAATAAATATCTTGGAAATAAACTAAATAGTAATTCTCAAGAAAAATCTTCAACTGATTCTTCTTCATCTAAAACTTTAGAAGAAAAAGAAGAAGAGCATAAAAGTGATCTTGAAAAGAAAAAGAAGTATGATAGTAATTATGAGTTTATTTTAGATGCTGTTAAAAGAAGTAATAAATAATTTTGAAAAAATATGATTGAAGGTATAGATAAAAGAATAATTATTGTTGGTGGTGGACCAACAGGACTTTATTGTGCTTATCTTTTAAAAAAATTAAATCCAAATATAATTATTACAGTCATAGAAGAACATAAAACTTGTGGTTCTCCAATGTGTTGTAGTGGTTTAATTGATGTTTCTGGTTATAATAGATTAAAGCTTAAAAATTTTTTAGTTTTAAAAGACTTTTTAATAAATAAAATATATGGATCTCACATCTATGGTCCTTTAGAAGCAAAAATAGATGTTCTTTCAAAAGATGTTAAAGCATATGTTATTGATAGAGAAAAATTTGATAATAGTATAAAAGAATTAGCCTTAAGTTTTGATGTTGAACTTTTATCTGGAAAAAGAGTTGTTTCTATTGAAAATAATTTTGTAACTTTTAAAGATTTAGAAACTGATTCTGAAGAACAATTAAGATACGATTATTTAGTTGGAGCAGATGGTCCTAATTCTTTGGTGAGAAAAACTTTTTTCCCTGAAATTAAAAACTCAGAGTTTGTGCATACTTATCAAGTAACAGTTGAAGGAAATTTTGATAATAGAAATGTTTCTGTTTATTTAGGTGATTTTGCAAAAGGTTTATTTGCATGGATTGTTCCTGAATCATCAAGTGTTGCAAAAATTGGTTTAGGTGTTTCTTTAGGTAAAAATCCTAAAGATGCTTTTTTAAAATTTAAAGAAAAATATAAATTGACTTATCAAAGAGAGATTTATGAATGTTCAGGTATATTGCCTATCTCTAAACCATTAAAAAATTTAGTGCATGACAATGTTTTACTTGTTGGAGATGCTGCTTGTTTTGTAAAGTCTACAACTGGAGGAGGAGTGAATTTTGGACTTCTTTCTTCTGAAATGGCATCAAAAGCAATTAATGAAAGAATTAAAGAGTATAAGTCTCTTAAAAACTATAATACTTTATTAAAAAAATACCGTAAAGAATTAAATACTCATTATAAGATTAGGAATTATTTATTGTCTAAAAATTTTGTAGAACAAGATAAATTGCTTTTAAAGATTAAAGATTCAAATATTCATAAAATTTTAGAAGAATATGGCAACATGGATTATCCTAGTGAATTTTTATCAAAGATTTTTACAAATAAAAATAGTTTTTTATTAATTCCTGAATTTTTTAAATTTATTATTAAATAGATTTATTTTCTAATTTTTCAATTTCTCTTTCAAAATCTTTCCAACTTTCAATTTTTTTAGTATTTTTAGGAAGTGGTCTTTTTTTATTCCATTTATATTGATTATTTTTATCAAATAAAAAAAGTTTTGTTTTTGAATTTTTTGAAGCTATGTCTTTTATTTCATCTAAATTATCTTCAATTACAACATCTATTTTAAATTTATTTACTAAATCTCCTTTAGTAAATATAGGTTCATTTTTATCTGTATTTTTATAATCAATAAATAATATTTCTTCAAATTTATTTTTATAATGTTTATCAATCCAAAGAATTGTTTGAAATTTAACTTTACTATTTCTTGCTGTAATTATATATATTTGATGTTTTAAACTTAATTTCTTAATAACTCTTGTAGAGCCTTTAATAGGTTTCATTGATAAATGTTTTTCTGTATTAAGAAATTCTTCCCAGTCATTATAAAAACTATTAAAATCAGAATGGAATAAATCATAGCCTGATGGTTTTTTTGAATGCACTTCTTTTTTTTTAAGAGAATATTTTTTATTTAAATAGTTAATAATTGTTTTGAAAGTAGGTGCAATGGTATTATCAATATCTATTCCAATTTTCATAATTAATCATATTTTATTATATATATTAAATATAGCTCGGAGGAGATTCGAACTCCTGTCGTAAGATCCAGGGTCTTACATGCTTGGCCTCTACACTACCGAGCTTTTTTTGTTTTTAAATCTTTCTTTATATATAATATATTTATCATATAAAAATCTATTTAAAACAATTGTATTAATATATAATTATGGATATTTTAAAAATTAGAGAAGATTTTAAAGTTTTAAAAGAAAATAAAATAATATATTTTGATAATGCAGCATCTTCTTTAAAACCAAAACAAGTTTTAGAAGGAATTAGTGAGTATTATTTAGACTTTCCTGTAAACATTCATAGAGGTATACACAAATTATCAATGAGAGCATCTATAATCTATCAAGAAACAAGAGAAAAGCTTGCAAAGTTTATAGGATCTAAAGAAAATGAAGTTGTTTTTACAAACAATAGTACAGATGCAATCAATTTAGTGATGTATTCTCTTTATAATTCTGAATATTTAAAAAAAGATGATGAAATAATTCTTTCAATTCTAGAACATCATGCAAATTTAGTTCCTTGGCTTTTTTTATCTAAAAAAATAGGTGTTAAACTTAAGTTTGTTGAAATAAAAGATGATTTTACACTTGATATGGAAGATTTTAAAAATAAACTTTCTTCTAAAACAAAGTTAGTTGCAATTACACATATTTCAAATACTACAGGAACTATTGTTCCAATTAAAGAAATTATTTCTTTATCTAAGAAATATGATTGTTTAACATTAATTGATGCTTCTCAATCAGCACCACATTTTAAAATAAACTTTAAAGAACTTGATTGTGATTTTCTTGTATTTACAGCTCATAAAATGTTAGGTCCTACAGGTTTAGGATTTTTAATTTCAAAAGAAAATAATTTAGAAAAGTTTATGCCATTTAAGTTTGGTGGGGACATGATTAAAAATGTTTCAACAACTGATTTTAGTACTAATAGTGTTCCTTTTAAATTTGAAGCAGGAACTCCAAATATATCAGCAGTTTTTGGTTTTTCAAAAGCTATTGATTATTTATCTGATATTGGACTTGAAAATATTGAAAAACAAGATAAACTTTTATTAGAGTATGGTATTGAAAAATTAAAAGCTATTAAAAATTTAGAATTTTTTAATCCTTTAGATAAAAATTTACAAAGTCCTATCTTTTTATTTAGACTTAAAGGTATTGATTGTAATGATCTTTCTGCAATTTTAGATGATATGTCAAATATTGCAACTAGAGCGGGAGTTCATTGTGCAGAACCAATTGTTACAAGATTTGATAAAAATGGACTTTCAAGAGCTTCTCTTTATTTTTATAATACTTTTGAAGAAATTGATAAGTTTGTAGAGTCAATAAAGACAGTTGATGGTAAAATAAATGGATAGTTTTGTTTTTTGTATAATAATTAATATTTTAAATACTTTCTATTCATAATATTAATATAAAATGTACATATACAATTCCGATATAAAAGGGGGAAAAATATGACTAGCGAAAATGGATCTGTTGAAACAAATATAATATATATTGGTAAAAAAGTAACAATGTCTTATGTTTTAGCAGTAATAACTCAATTTAACCAAGGTGCAGAAAGTGTTGTTATTAAAGCAAGAGGTAAAACAATATCAAAAGCAGTTGATGTTTCTGAGATTGTGAAAAATAAATTTGTAAATACTTTAAGAGTTGAAAAAATAAATATTTCTACAGAAGAGATAACAACTGAAAACAATACCCCTATGAAAGTTTCTGCAATTGAAATTATACTTGCAAAGTAAATTTCTAATTAACTATTAGTTTTGGTATTGGTAAGTTTAATTGAGGAAAATAATTATTTATTTTCTCAATAATTTTTTTTTCTTTTACAATTACTTTTTCTTTGTCTATTAAATATTTATTTTCATTTACATCTATTTTCTTAATGGTTTCAAGCTTCAAATATTTTATTGATTGAGCAAGTAAAGAATCATAAAACTTAGTATTTTTATGTTCTATAAACTTAGGTATCTCTTCAATAAGGTCATTTATAAGTTTGTATTCTGTTAGATATTGTATAAACATAGGATTTTGTTCTAAATTGTTCTTGAAAGAATAATTATAGTTAAAAGAATTACTTAAATTTATAGAAGTTTCTAAATATTTTAATCTCTTTAAATATTCTTTTATTTTAATAGATAAGAAAGATTCTTTCTTTAAACAATACCATTTGATTTCATCTAAGTTATCAATTATTTCAATTTCTTCTTCTGAAACTAAATTTACTGCATCTATTAAAGGAATACTTGCAAAATCTCCTTTGTAAAAAGGTCCTGTTGGCATTTCTTTTAAACCATTATTTTTTTTGAAATTAATTCTATTTTCTTTATTTATATTCTCTTGATGGAATTGTTCATATGCCCATTTTTGATCTTTTGAAATAAAATAGAATCCTTGTTTTTTAAATCTTACTTTAACAATTGAATTTGATAAAACATTTATATCTAAATAGTTTTTTGGTTTACAACAATCACAATTTAAAGTATCATGCCCTATATTGTAAAAATCTTTTGTTAAAAGATATGGCCAGATATTTGAAAAATCCATTTTAATTCCTTGTCTTATGTTTTTTTCTTTTTCTAAGTATTCTATACTAATTTTATTGTTTAGCATCATTTTATTTTCAAAATATAAGTTTTCAAAGAAATTATTTAAAATTTCTTGATTATTAATATTTTTAATTTTTATTTTTAATATGTTACTTAAAAGTAGTTTTTTAGTTAAGTTTTCAATTAACTTTAATTGCTCTTCTTTTAAGAAAGGATTTATATATTTTTTAACAATTGAACTTATATTGTTATTTTCTATTTTTTTAATTCTTGTTTTTGAAACAATTATAAATAAATCATAATAACTCCATTCTTTCTCAATTAAATACTCTCTTTCAATATCTAAGATTAATATGTTTTTAGAAGTAGATATAGATAATATTTTATAAATCTTATTTAATGTTTCTTTATTTTTTGCAATTACTTTAATTTTATTTTTTTCAATTTTTTCTATATTTACTTCTCTTTTAAAATCAGATAATAGCTTTTGTACTACTTCTTTTGGAAGGTCAATATAAAAATAAGGGTTAAATTTTTCCTTATAAACAAAATCATACTTATTGCTATAAGGATCTTTTGAAAAATAGCTTATAATTCTTTGTTTTTCTTCTTCATACACGCATTCTGTTAAATATAGTTGTTCCATAATCTATTCACTTAATTTTCACAAATATTATAAATAATCTAAAAAGTTGGCAGTTCTTTTTAGGTTATCTTTAAAGGCAATATATAATTAGATTGTATAAAATATATCTCTTTTCAAGGGGGGTACTTGGCCGAGAAAGATAATCTTTTAGTTTAAAAATAGTTCTCTCCATTATTTCTATATGGCAATTAAAAAAAATATTTTAACTTTAGAGCTCAAATTATTAATATTTTCTCTAATTTCTTTATTTGTCCTTAAAATATTTTATATTAAACAATTAGATATAATCTTAATTACAACTTTTTTTGATATTTTAATTTTTACATTTATTTTTTCAATTTTTATTTTATTTAAAAATATTTTTTCAAAAGTTTTATTTCATATTATTTATGTTTTAAATTTTATTCTTTTTTCTTTTTTCTACATTTTCTATTATGATGTATCTCAAAGAGGGCTTTTCATTTCTAAAATAAAATTAGATGCAATTACTTTTGTTTTAAAAAATATTATTTCTTTTAAATTAATATTAATTGTATTTCTTGCTTTATTTTTTATCTATTTTTTATCTTTTTTTATTTTAAAATATAAAAAGTTTTTATTAAATTCATTTACTTTAAAATTAGTTTCTGTGATTTCTCTTTTAATATTTTTATTTCTAGTATTATTATTTAATCTAAATTATAATCCTTATGCTGATGTTGTTTTAAATTTTAAAAATAGTTTTAGTTATATTCCTTTAGAAGATAATTCTAAAGATTTATCTATTTTTCCAGTAAACAATACATTATATCCTGAAAATGAATTAGATATTAAATATAAAAAAATAATTCTGCTTATTGGTGAAGAATGGATGTTTTCTAGCTTTTTGAAAGATAGTAATTCTTTAGATAATAGTTTTTTTAAAAAAACTGAAAATAATACTCATTTTTATTCAAATTATTACACCACAAATCAAGATAGTAGAACTGCTATTTACACTTTACTTACAAGTCAATTTATTCCTTTTGAAGCATATTTAGATTCTACTTATTCAATATATCTTGAAAAGATTAAAACAGTTCCAAGTCTTGTAGATTATTTTAATGATAATAATTATTCTTCTTTCTTTGTAGTTTCTTCAATTGAACAACCAGATATTGCAACTCCTTTTAATTGGACTGAAATTGTAACTTTAAAAGAAGATGTTTATAATAGTAATAATTATTATTGTTCTTCACTTTTTACATATGAAACTTCTTGTGAAGATCTTTCTATTTTAGATGATGTGAAAAAAAAATTAATTTCTGATGAAAATATATTTTTAGTTCAAGAGTTTATTTATGGTCATAGCTACAAACATATTATAGATACTAAAAAATCAAGAACTCAATATTATAATAATTATTTTAATTCATTATATGATTTTTTAGAAAAAGAATCCTTGTTAAAAGATACTTTAATAATCATTACTTCAGATCATGGTTCTAGAGCTTACAATGAAATGGTTTCTCCTGAAGGATATCATATTCCTTTTTTAGTAATTTCAAACAATTTAGATTATAAAGATGATGATTCTCTTTTATCTCATTTAAATTTTAAAGATATTCTTTATAAATATATCTTAGGTATAGATTATATACCAAACAATAAATCTATAATGTTTACTGGTGGAACAAACAGTGATCTTTTAGGTTTTATTACAAATAAAAATGATTTTGGAATAATTAATTCTTCTAAATCATTATTAATAAATTATAATAAAGAAGATTTATCTATTAAAGAGAAATCTCAAAATCATTATAGTTATTATAATTTTTTAAAAAATAATTTTAAATAAATTTATCATGGCCTTTAAATTATCAAAAAGAATGTTTTTTTTTATAATCTTTCTATTTATCTTTATTTTTTATTATATTTCTATTAAAGGAAGTTTTGTAGTTTTTTTAATAATGTCTTTTATTTTTTTATATTTAATAGTTTTAATAATTATTTTATATGTTCTTTATCCAAATATTGCAAAAGAGAGGGCTTTTCCTAAAAAAGCACCAACTGTTGCAGTAGTAACTTATGCTTTTAATAATTTTCAACCTGTAAAAAGAACTATTGAAGCTTTATTAAAATTAGAGTATCCTATCCCTTTTAAGGTTTATGTAATAACTGACGGAACTTGTATTTTTTTAAAAAACTTAAAAGGTGTAAAACAAATTGTAATTGATAAAAAATATTTTAAAAAATCAAAAAATACTAAATCTATTGTGATGAATGAAGGTTTAAAATATATTAAAGATGAAAATATTTTTTGTGTTGATGGAGATACTATAGTTGATAGTAAGGCTTTAAAAAGAATGACTGGTTTTTTAGATGAAAAACAAGTAGTTGCTGTAAATGGAATTTTAGTTCCTGAAAATAGAAGTAGTTTTTGGGAAAAAGTTCAAGTTATAGAATATAGTCTTAATTGGGGTATTTATCAAAGAATTTTATCTGCAATGGATTCTATTAATATTCCTATTGGTGCAATGTTTCTAATGAAAAAGAAAGTATTTGATCAATTAGGAGGCTATTCTACAAACAATTTTGTTGAAGATAAAGAATTAGGTTATAGAATTATTAAAGCTGGTTATAAGATAAGATGTTGTGAAGTTGCATATGGTTTTACAGAAACTCCTAAAACATTAAATGGCTGGTATAAACAAAGGAAAAGATGGTCTAGAGGAGAGCTTGCAACTATATATGAGCATAGAGATGTTTTATTTAATTTTAAATATAGTGTATTTGGAATGTTTGTTTTACCTTTTACTTTTTTTGTTCAAACTGTAGGTGTTGCTTTTATTTTTACATATATTTTTATTTATTTAAGAAGATTTATTATTTTTATTTATTTTTTAATTTCTGAATTTTTAAAAAACTCTATTTTATTATATCCTAATTTTAGTAGTATTGTGCTTCCATCTACAATTTATGTTATTTTCTTATCTTTAATAATTTTCTTGATATATGCTTTATTTGCATTTAAAATAACAAAATTTAACTTAAATTACAAATATATTCTTCCTTTTGCATTTTTTATATTTATATATACCTATTTATTAATTTCTGTATATTTAATATCTATAATACAAGAGTTTTTAGGTTTTGAAAACAAATGGTAGTTGAAATGATATGAATAAAAAAGATAAAAAATTTATTAAAAATAAAACTTTTAACAATAATGTATTATTATTTGCATTCTTAATAATTGTGGTGTTATTTATTATTGTCTTTTCTGCAATTAATTTTTATGATAGTCATAAAAGAAAAGTAATTGAAGACGATTATAATATTTTACAACAACAGATTATTTTAAATGATCTTTATAAAAAATATTTAGATGAAACTAATTCTGAAAAATGTACTGTTTTAAAAAATCAATTAGATTCTTATCTTAATATTAATAGTGAACTTTACTTAAGACTTAAAAAAATAAATAGAAATGCAATTGTTGAATCAGATGATAGAACTAAACTTTTATTTGTTTTAACAAATATTAATCTTTGGCTTCATTATAACTCTATTGAAAAAGAGTGTGGATATAATAAAGAAAGAGCAATTTTATATTTTTATCCTGAGTTTCAAGATTTTAGTGTCGAAAAAGCAGAATCTGATGCTAGAACTTTATTTTTTGCAGAAAAATTAGAAAGATTAACTAAAGAGTGTAATTTAAATTCAATTGCTCTTCCTTATGTTGATTATATTCCTATTTTAAATCAAATAATTTCTGATTATAATATTAATTCATCTCCATCAGTATATATTAATGGAAAAGTATATTATGATGTAAATTTAGATGAATCTTTCTTAAAAGAGATTGGATGTAGATAAAAGGGATAACTTTTGGCTTTACAGCAAACACATGTTATTTTTTTAAAAGAAATTATAGAGCTACATCCTAATCTTTTAAAAAACTATAATAAAAAATCGCTTTATTATGGAGCTGTTTATCCAGATATTTTTTATATTAGGCTACTTAAAACTAGACCTAATTTTTCACTTTATCTTCATGAAAATAAAAATATTATAAAAATAGGTGAAGAACTTTATAATAATTCATCTAATATTTCTGAAAGATCTTTTTCAATTGGTTTTTTATCTCATTTTTTTCTAGATAAAAGAATACATGGTTATTTAGAGAAAATTGGATTTATAGATGGCCCTGAACATTTATCTCTTGAGTTTTATTTATATATGTTTTTAGATAAAAAAACAAAAGTTAGTGTTTCTAAAAATCCAAACAAATTATTAAAAAAAATATTTAAATTTTATTTTAATAAACAAAATTATTTTTTTATTCCAAACATATTAATTAAAAGATTATTTTTGTTTGTTTGTAATTATATAATTAAAGAGACTATTGATATTAAGTATAAAAAAATAAAAAAAGGTAATTTTTTTAAAAATAATTTACTTAAAATCTCTTATTATTTTGCTTTTAATTCTTATGGTTACAGTGTATCTAAATTATTTAATCCAGATTTTAAATTTTTAGAAAAACATTTGCCTTTTCTTTTAAAAGAATATAATCTGGCAAAAAAAGATTTTATTGATTTTTTAAATAATGGTAATTTTTATGGTTAAAATATTATTTGTTTGTAGTGGGAATGTTTTTAGAAGTATGTGTGCTAAATATTGTTTAGAATATTTTTTAGCTAAAAATAATATTAAAAATATTTCTGTAGATTCTGCAGGTATTTCTGTAACTTCTAAAAAACCACAAAATATTGCTTTAGAAGTTAAAGAGTTACTTTTTAAAAAAGGAATAGATGTTTCAAAGCATTTATCTAAGAATGTTTCAAAAGTTGATTTAAAATCTTTTGATTTAGTAATCTCTATGGGTTATAATCATAAAAAATATTTAAAAGAAAAATATGGTATTTCTTCTGTTTTATTTAATAAAGTGTGTTACGGTGTTAATTATCCTGTTTATGATAATAATGAAATTTTAAAAGAATATAAAGGTTTTAGAGGTAAGATTTATAATATAGAAGTTGTTAAAAAAATTTATTCAGATATTAAATTTTTTCACAAAAATTATAAAAAATTCATTTAATTTTTTTTAAACAAATTTTGTTTATTGGGCATTTTTCACAATTAGGATTTCTTGGAAAACAAATGTTTTGTCCTAAGATAACAAATAAATAGTTTGTATCTATCCAAAATTTTTTAGGAAGTTTATTTCTTAAAACCATTTCTGTTTCTAAAGGGTTTTTTGTTTCAATATAGCCTATTCTATTAAATATTCTGTGTACATGTGTATCTACACAAATAGCTGGTATTTTATATGATACTGCAATTACTAGATTTGCAGTTTTTCTTCCTACACCTGGAAGAGTAATTAATTCTTCTATGGTTCTTGGTACTTTATTATTAAAATCTTCTTTTAATTTTTTTGCAAGTAACTTTAAGTTTTTAGCTTTAGTTTTATAAAATCCAACAGGATATAATAATTGTTCTAATTTTTCAATTTTAATTTTTATTAAGTCATCTGTATTCTTTATTTCTTTAAATAAATTATCACAAACTTTTGCAGTAATTTGATCTTTTGTTCTTGCTGAAAGCATTGTTCCAATTAATACATAAAAAGAATTTTTACTTTTAATATCTATTTGTTCTGCAAGAGGAATTGTGTACTCTTTTAACTCTTTTTCAAGAATTTTATATATTTTTTCAATATCCATATTAATTATTTTTGTTAAGAAAACATTTAAAAAGACATCTATAATATATATTAATATTTTAAATATATTTTAAAGAGATTATTAATATGAACAAAAATTTAACAAAATTATTTTTCTGGATATTTGGTATAATATTCAGTGGAATTTTTTATTTTTTCTCAAAAACATCTACTTCTTTATCATATATTAATGAAATTAAGTTTCTTCCATACGTAATAATGTTAATAATTATTTTGTTATTTTTCTTAATTGGTATTTTATTTTCGAAAATACCTTTTTTTTGGTATTCAAAATTTAGAAAATCCAATCTTAATGAAGTTTTATCTGAAGTTGATGTAAAAAAAACTGAAGAAAATATTGATCAATTAATTGATAAATTAAAAGATGCTATAAAAAATATTAGTAAAAGTAATTATTCTCAAATATCTATAAATTATTTAATAAAGAATGTAGGTATTTCAAAAGAAAGTGCAGATGGAATTATTAAAAATATAAAGAGATTAAAAAGATTAAAAACTTTATCAATAGCTTTAGGAATTATAATTTCTTTAGGTTTATATTTTTTTGTAAGTAGTTTACCAGTATTTAATATTATTCCAAATTATGTGTTTATAATATCTGCAGTAATTATTTTTCTTTTATTTGTTTTAGAAGGTTATTTAATTACAAGAATGCCTGATTCATTTTATTTAAATTTAATTAATATAAATAAAGAAAAAATATTAGAAGTTAAAAGAGAATCTTTAGAAAAAGAAGAAAAGTTAAATAATTATAATCAAAAACAAAAAGGTTTGTTAGATAATATTCAAAAAGCAACTAAATTTCTTTTATCTCAAGATGTAAGTAAAGAAGCAATTTCTAATTTCTTTAGTAAATATGATGTTGATCAGTCTACAATTTCAAAATTTATTGAACTTTCAGAAAAAGAATTAAATATTGAAAAGAATAATTCTGGAAAAGTTTTATTTAATGCAAAATCAGATTCTGCAATAAGATTAACTCTTTCTAAAATACACGATAGTTTTGAACAAATTAATCAAATATATAATGAAGTTTCAAAACTTCAAAAAGAAGTAAGTGATATTTCTCAAAGACAAGAAAAACTTGAAAAAATGTCAACTATTAGTGTTTCAAAAGAAGTTAAAAAACTTAAAAAAGAACCAATAATGTCAAACAAGTATAAGGATTTAAAAAAAGCAGATCCTAAAGAAATTAAAGAATTGTTAGATAAAAGAAATGAAGAATATGATAAACTTATAAGTTATTTATATCACTTGTTCTTACCATCTGTTGAAACTTCTTCTCAAAATGATGTTTTTTCTACATTAGTTTATTATGGTTATCCTTATGAGATTGTAGAAGATGTTTTACAAAAGTTTAAAGATAAAAAAATTAATTTCGGGAAAGATAAAAAAGTATCTTTCTCTGAAAAATTAGTAAATAAAATTAATGGTTTTTATGAATTATTTGCCTCTAAATAAAAACTATATTAATTTTACTTTTTGTATTTTTGAAAAACTATAAAGTGAGCTTCCAAAGAACTTTTGTTCTTTTGAAAATTCTATTTCTTTAAATAGTTCTTTTAAATTACCTGTTAAATTTAAGTTTGTAATAGTTTCCTTAAAATTACCATCTTTAATAACCTTTCCAGAAGATATTGTTAATGAAAAGTCACCAGTTGTTATTTTGTTTGTGTGAAACCCTAAAATCTCATAAACTAAGATTCCTTTTTTAGTTTTTGATATCATATCTTCTATTTTTTTAGTACCTGCTTCTTGTATTAAGTTTGTATATTCTGGATTAAATCCATTTTCAAGGAATGCATTTCCAGTTGGTTTTTTATTATATTTTATACTTTCATAAAGATTATAGATTGGTTTTCTAAAAATACCTTTATTAATTATATTTTTCTTAGAAGTCTTAAATCCTTCATCATCTATTCTTGAAGAATTTAAAAAATAATCAATAGTTGGATCTTCTTTTAGATTTATGTTTTCAGAAAATATTTTTTTTCCTAAAGAATCGTGTAAAAAACTATTTTTCTTTTCAATAGCTTCTCCTTTTGTTCCTGAAAGAATAAATTCAAAAAATTCTCTTGTAATTTCTGGAGTAAATATTAAAGTGTATTCTCCTTTTTCACCATTTACAGGATCCATTAAAGTATATGCATTATGTTTTGCTTGCATAAATGTTTGATTAATGTCAATATCTTCTTTTTTTGTAAATATTGAAGAAAAATCACCAGATGATTTTTTTTTATTTTTTGTAATTACTAGAGATGATAGTGAAATAAAATCAATTTTATTTTCTTTACTAAGATAAGGATTTATAAAAAAACTTTCTATATGGTTTTTTGAAACACCTCCAAGATATCCTTGAATATATTTATCTTTAGTTAAGTTTTCTTTAATTTTTTCTAAAGTTTTTGAAAAATCTATTTTTTCTATTTCTGAATCATATTTTATTTTCTTATTATTAATATCTTTTCCAAAATTTTCAAACTTAACTTCTGATTTTTTATTTCTGGCAATATCTTTTGCTTTCTTAACACCTTTTTCAATTTTTTCTTTTGTAATTCCTTGTATGCTGTAGGAACCTATTTTTCCTTTATCTATAACTCTTATAAATAATCTATCTATGTTATTCATTCTATAATTTTCAATTGAGAAATTTCTAAATTCTCCTTTTTCACTTTCATTTTTTATATATTTAAAAGTAACTTCTTCTTTTTTACTTATTTTTTCACAATAATTAAATATTTCTTCTTTATTCATGTTTTGTACCCCCTACAATAACATTTTCTATTTTAATTAAGGGGCTACTTCCACTTACAAAAGCTGTTTGCCCATTTTTTCCACAATACCCAAATTCAAAATTTCCAACCTTGTTTGAAATTTCTGTTATTTTATTTAAATATTTTAAAATATCTCCAGATATTGATGCTTGTTTATATTTATTTATAATTTCTCCATGTTTATATTCATAAGCTTGTCTAATTCCAAACATAAATGTTCCAATATTTGTATCTACTTCTCCACCTGAAAATCCTTTAAGTAAAAATCCAGTGTAATCTGATAACATATCTTTTACTTTAGTTGTTCCTTCTTTAAAATATGTGTTGCTCATTCTAACTATAGGAAGATAATTATAGTTTTCACTTCTTGCAGAACCATTTGAAACTTCATTTAATTTTGTTGCAGTTGTAATATCTGTCATAAACTCATTTACAACTCCATTTTTAATAAGATCTACTTTTTTTGATTTAATTCCTTCATCATCATATTTAAAATATCCAAAATCTTTTTTCTCTGGATTATCTATAATATTTACTTCTTTGTTATTTGAAACTTTTAATCCTTTTTTAAGAACTGTTGTTTTATCTATTAAAAAATCTCCTTCACAAGCATGACCTATTGCTTCATGTGCTAAAAGTTCACCAACATCTGGACTTAAAATAATATCTGTTGTAATTGCAGGACATGGTTTTGATTCTAATAATTCTTGAAGTGTTCTTCTATTTTCAAGAACCGTTTTCATTTTATCTTCTTTGTTAAATATTTCAAGACCACCTAGATTTCCAAGTCTATCTACATTAGTTTCTATTTGGTTATTTCTTTTTCCTGTTATTTTTGAATAAAACACAGTATATGGTCTTTTTTGATGTATTTCTGAATCGTTTGTTAAAAAGTATTTTTCAATTTCTGTTTCTTTATAAATTATTTCTGAATTTAGTATGTTTATATCTCTATTACTTGTTTTTAATATTTCTTTATTAATTTCATTAAATTCTTTTATTTTTTGAGAATTTGAAATACTTTCAAAATCTTTATATTTTAAAATATCTTTTCCTTTATTTGTGGAATAATTCTTAAATTCTGTTTTTTTATTTATTTTTTTTGTATTTTCAATAACTCTATCTATTTTTTCTTTATATTTTGAAAATTCATTTAATGCTAAGAAACCTACTTTTTTATCTACAATTATTCTAATTCCAATTCCTTCAGTTTCTTTTTCAATAAGTTCTTTTGTAGAAGTATTTTCAACATCTATTATTCTATTTTTATGTTTTTCAAACCTTACTTCAAAATAATCAAGGTTTTTTGTATTTAGATATTTTTTAATATCATAAAGCATAGGTATTATTTTTTTATCCATGTAATATTAGTGTATAGTTACTTTTTTAAAACAATATTTAGTATAATTATTTATATACAGTAATTTAAATTATAGTGTTATATGATACAAACATGAAACAAACAAAGCTATCTGACTTTAAGCTTAAAAAACCTAGTTTTTTTAATAGTTTAATAGTTTATAAGAAAACTTCTTTTATCTATAAAATCTATTATTGGTTAATGGACTTTAAGTTGTTCTATAAAAATAAAAAAACTCTTAAATATCTAGTCATAGGTCTTTCAGGAGAAATTATTGATTTTTCATTTTTACTTTTATTTACAGAAGTTTTTAATATTTTTTATCTATTATCAGCTGTTATTGCATATTTTTTTGCTATAATAAATAATTTCTTTTTAAATGTGATATTTACTTTTAAATATAAACCTTTAAATAAATCTGAATTAATTGGTGCTTTATTTAATTATTTTCTAGTCTCTTTATTTGGTTTTATATTAAGTGTTTTATTGATATTTGTTTTTGTTGAAGTCTTAAATATTTATTATTTAATTGGTAAAGTCTTTTCTTCAATAATTGTTTTTATTATGATATATACTGGTCATAATTTTGTGTTTTCAAGAAAAAAATTATCAATTTGTAAATTCAATTAAAAAGAACAATTATATTTGTTTTGTTATAATATAATATATGTGATATATAATGAAAAACTTAACAACTGACGATATTGGTAAAATCATAGAAATCAAAAGAAAAGTAAATAATCAAGAGATAACTCATAAAGGTTATTTAGTTGAAATCTTAAATGATTCTTTAAAAGTTAAGCTTTTAGATAATGGTTATAATATAAGTATTTTTTCAAAAGAAATTTCTTCTTTTTCTTTAGATGAGTCTAAAGTTTCTTTAGGAAAAGTTAATTCTAAAGACTTTAAAGAAAATTCTTCTCTTCCAAATATTGTATATATTGGAACAGGTGGAACTATTGGAACACATGTTGATTATGTTACTGGTGGAGTTACAATGTCAAGAACTCCTCAAGAAATAATTTCTACAACACCTGAACTTGAAAATATAATTAATATTAAAAAAATAGAATCTCCTTTTAGAAAAGCATCAGAAGACATTTATTATAAAGATTGGCTTGTTTTATCTGAAGTTGTTTTTAAATATTTAAATGATCCTTCAATTGACGGAATAATTATAACTCATGGAACAGATACTTTATCTTTTACAGGGAGTGCACTTTCTTTTTTAATTGAAAACATAAATAAACCTGTTCTTTTAGTTGGTGCTCAAAGATCTCCTGATAGAGCAAGTTTTGATGGATCTTTAAATCTTATTTGTGCAGCTCGTTTTGTAAAGGAAAAAATACCTGGTGTTTTTACTGTTATGCATGGTTCTATTAATGATGATTTTTGTTCAGTTATTAAAGCTGTTAAATCTAGAAAAATGCATACTTCTAGAAGAGATGCTTTTATTCCAGTAAATGATATTGTTTATGCAAAAGTTTTTTCTGATGGTAAAATAGATTTTTTAAAAAAAGAAATTTTTTCAAAAGATAAAATTCCTTTATTAAATAAAGAATATGAAGAAAAAGTAGCACTTATAAAAATACATCCAAATATTGATCCTTCAATAATTGATTGGTATATTGAAAAAGGTTATAAAGGAATTATTTTTGAAGGAACTGGTTTAGGTCATGTTCCAACTGCAGAAAATAATGATTCTATTCTTCCTTTAAAATATCAGTTTATACCTTATATTAAAAAAGCAATTGAATCTAAATTAATTGTAGTTATGTCTTCCCAATGTCTTTTTGGAAGAGTAAATAATAAAGTTTATTCTAACCTTAGATATCTTTCTCAAGCAGGTGTTGAATATTTAGATTCTCATGACATTTTACCAGAAGTTTTACAAATAAAACTTTCAGTTGCTTTAAAAAAATTTAAACCAAAAGAAGAAATAATTAAATATCTTAAGACCAATATTTCTGGCGAAATAACTTCTAAAGAAGTTCCTTCTTTTTATGATGAAGTTTTATAATGTTTATTAATATGATTTATTATGATTAAAATTGATATAAATAATTTAGATTATGAAAAACTAGGCCTTATGTGTGGTCTTGAATTACATCAACAGTTAAACACAAATAAACTTTTTTGTAATTGTCCTTCAAAATTAATTAATGATGATTTAAAGCCAGATAAAGTAATCCATAGACAATTAAGAGCAGTTTCTTCAGAGACTGGAGATTTAGATGTTACTGCAAAAGAAGAACAAGATAAAAATAAAATTTTTAAATATCTTTTTTATAATTCTTGTAATTGTTTAGTTGAAACAGATTCACAACCTCCTTTAAATATTAATAAAGATGCTTTAAATATTGCTTTAGTTGTTTCTTTTTTAACAAATTCAGTTGTTGTAAATACTTCTCATGTTATGAGAAAACAAGTAATTAATGGTTCTAATGTTTCTGGTTTTCAGAGAACTACAATGATTTCAACTGATGGTTATCTTGATTTTAGTTTTGGAAAAGTAAGAATTGATAAAATTCTTTTAGAAGAAGATGCTGCTAGAACAATTGAAAAAACTGATTCTATTGTAACTTATTCTTTAGATAGGCTTGGTATTCCTTTAATAGAATTAGTTGCATGGCATGATATGCACACTCCTGAACAAGTTAAAGAAGTTGCATTATATCTTGGACAAATGTTTCGAAGTACTGGTAAAACTAAAAGAGGTTTAGGTTCAATCAGACAAGACATTAATATTTCTATTAAAGATGGTTCTAGAGTAGAGATTAAAGGTTGTCAAGATCTTGATTTAATTCCAGAGATTGTTAATAGAGAGATTGTTCGTCAATTAAATTTAATAGATATTAAAAAAGAAGTTATTGAAAAAAATCTTACTTCATTTTCTTTAAAACCTATTATGATTAATGATTATTTTAAGCAAACTGATTCTAAAGTTGTTTTAAAATCTTTTTCAGAAAATAAAAATGCTTATTTATTTTTACTTCCTGGATTTAAGGGTTTTTTAGGTAGAGAAATTCAACCAAACAGAAGACTTGGAACTGAAATTGCAAGTGTTTTAAAAATGAGAACTACTCTAAAAGGTCTTTTCCATTTAGATGAACTTCCAAATTATGGTATTACAGAAAAAGAAGTTAATTTAATTAAAAAAGATTTTTCTGTTAAAGAAAATGATTCCTTTATAATTATTTTTTCTTCTGAAAATGAAATTTCTTCAGTTAAAAATGTAATTGAAGATAGACTTAATAAACTTAAAGACGGGGTTTTAAAAGAAACTAGAGCTTCAACTGTTGAAGGAAATACAGAATATCAAAGACCTCTTTCAACTTCTTCAAGAATGTATCCTGAAACTGATCTTTCACCAATTGTTTTTAATGAAGAATTATTAGCTTTAGCTAAAAAAGAAGTTCCTTTATCTTTAGAAGATAGAAAAAAATTATATGTTGATACTTTTAAACTAAGTTCACAACTTGCAGATAAAATGAAACTTAATAATTTTGCACCAATTTTTGAAAAAATAGTTTCTGAATATAAAATTAATCCTACAACTCTTTCAGTATTTTTACTTGAAGATTTAATTAAAGCTTCAAGAGAAGGAGTTTTAGATCTTGATGATGTTAATGATTCTTTATTAATTAATTTTTTTAAAACAAAAGATTTGTTTAACAGAATTAATAAAAATAAACTTTTAGATGTCTTTATTGAATTTTTAAAAAATCCTCTTGATTTAGAAAGAATTATTCAAGAAAATAAAAAAGAGGATTTATCTTTTGATGTATTAACTAATATTATTGATCAAGTAATAGATGAAAATAAAGATTTTATTTTAAAACAAAAAGAAAGATCTTTAGGTTTATTGATGGGAAGAGTAATGTCTAAAACTGAAAATAAATATGATGGGAAAATTATTTCTCAAACAATTAAAGAAAGATTAAATCTTTTTTTAAAAAATTAAAAATGTGAATTATTTATGGCTAAACATGATATTCTTTATGCTCCTTGGAGAAAAAAATATGTAACTTCAAATACTAAAAAAGAAAGTAAAAATCCTAAAACTTGTATTTTTTGTAAAGCTCCAAAAGAAGAGGTAATATTTTCAAGTAAAAAAATATTTCTTCAAGCAAATAAATATCCTTATGGGGAAGGTCATCTTTTAGTAATTCCAAAAAGACATGTAAATCAAGTTATAGATCTAACTTCTAAAGAAAGAGAAGAATTATTTAATATGATTGATCTTTCAGTTTATGCTTTAAATATTTTTATGAAACCTGAAGGTTATAATATTGGTTGTAGTATAGGTGATGTTGCTGGAGAAAGTATTAAACATTTGCATTTTCATATCTTACCAAGATATAAAGGAGATGTTGCATGGTCAAGACTTTGTGATTTTGAAGTTGTTTCATTATCTCCAAATGAATTAGCTATTAGTCTTAAAGAAATTATTGAAAAAAATAAACTTGCAAAAAAATTTAATCTTTAAGTAAAATAGTTTGTTTTTTTATCTTTTTTTAAGTTTTTCTAAGGTTTATATGTAACCATTAGTTTTTAAATATATTTATACATTATATATATAAATTTTATATTTATGCTTTTTTGGTGATTAAGATATGTTTAAACTATTTAAGAAGACAAGAGTTACAGAAGTTGTTGAAATTGATGAGTCTACTATTTCTGAAATTAAAAGACCTAAAGTTGTTCAAGTAGAACAAAAGAACTATAGAGTTAAATCTATTGATTGGTTAGAACAACATTATATAGTTGTTTCAGAAGTTGCATCTGGTAAAAAAACTGGTGCAAGACAACAAGGAAAATTTACTTTTGAAGGAAGACAGATCTATAAGGATGATGTTACAAGAAAACTTTATAGTGATCTTTTAGATAATTATAGTTATTATGCTATGACTGTTAAAAGATATATTGTTGTTAGAAAAGAACTTGAGATTATTGATAAACAAAAAGATGAAGAATACTTAATTGCAGGTAGAGCGAAAGAATTTAATTTAGAAGCTTCAAGACTTGAGAATGCATTAAATGTTTATCTAACAAATATTAATGTTATTAAAAATAAGATTAAGGATTATTTATATTCTTAAATCTTTTTTCTATTTTCTTATAAAATTAGTTTTTTTTAAAAAATATTTTAAATCATTCCTTTTGCCATACCTTTGGTTGATCTTAAACATTTTTTATGCCAATACTGTCCACCCCATTTTTTATCACAACCTTTTTGGTTGCAAAGGGCGCATGTTTCATCAGGATATTTAGATTTTGAGAAATCTATTCTTTTTTCATTATCTTTTTTATTTTCTTTTTTTTTAAATAATCCAAATACCATTTTTTTTCACAATTAGTTTTTTTTTAAAAAATTATAGTCCGGAGGAGATTCGAACTCCTGTCGCCAGGTTCAAAGCCTGACATGCTTGGCCACTACACTACCGGACTATTTTATTTAGCAAAGAAATATTTTCTTTTCTATTAATATCTAAAAAAGGAAGGGTTTTTATTTCTTTATTAAGTTAAATATTTAATAATAGAAATATTTTTATATACTATTCTTTATAAATTAATATATAAAGGGAGTGTAGCTTAGTCTGGTTGGAGCACTCGACTGATAATCGAGAGGCCGCAGGTTCGAATCCTGCCATTCCCACTTTCTATTTTTATATAGATTTTAAAAAAAGAGGATAATTTATGAGAAATATACAAGATGTATTAAAATCAGATTCCGATTATGATTTTTCTGAATTTGATTATGATGAAGATCCTAAAAAGAAAAAACAAGACCAATTAGATTCACAAGAAGAAGAAATTCGTGTTGATGATGAATGGGATGATGAGTCAGATGATAGTGATTCTGACTATTAATTTTTTTTATTTTTTTACTTAATTTTAGTGCTATTTTTTAGTTAATAATAATCTATTTAAATACTTTGTACCATATATTATTATAGTGTTTTTAATAATTAATGAAAGGGGTATTTAAATATGAGTGAAGTTGAAAAACAAATAAATGATCAAGAAGTTTTAGAAAAAAAAGAAGAAGCTTTAGTTGATGATGAAGATGAAGCTTTAGAAGAAGATGATGAAAAACTTCCTTTCCCTAATGCTAGAGTTGTAAGACTTATGAGAGAAAGTTTAGATCAAAATAAACAAATCAAATCTGTTGTTAAAAAAGAAATGAATATTTTCTTAGGAAGAATAGTTGAAACTATTTGTAAGAAAATGAACGAATTTGATTATAGTTATGTTGATTATGGTATGTTTAAGCAAGCAATAGAAACTTTTGAAAATATTCAAACAATTGAACTTGAAAAAATAAGAATCATAAAAGCTTTAGAAAAAATAAAAGCAGATTGTGATGTCTTAGTAAATGATGTTGAAAGAAAATTCCATGAATAGATGGAATTTTTTATTTTTATTTTTTTTAAAATATTTTTTTTTTAACTTTAAAAAAAAACAAAAAACCTATTTAAAAAGAAGGTGATTTTTATGACTGATTCTCAAACACAAAATAACGCCATGTTTGGTGAAGGAACTAGACGTGAGAGGGGCAAAGATGCTCAAAAAATAAACATACTTGTTGCAAAAGCAGTTGCTAATGCGGTAAAGTCTACTTTAGGTCCAAGAGGGATGGACAAGATGCTTGTTGATGAACTTGGAGATGTAACTATTAGTAATGATGGTGCTACAATTTTAAAAGAAATGTCAATAGAACACCCTATAGGTAAGATGTTTGTTGAACTTGCAAAAACACAAGATGATGAAGTTGGAGATGGTACTACTTCAAGTGTTATTATTGCAGGTGAGTTAGTTTCTAAAGCTGAAAACTTACTTGATGAAAATATACATTCTTCAATAATTATTAGAGGATATAAAATGGCTTCTGAGAAAGCAATTTCTTTTTATCAAGAAATTTCAGAAGATATTTCTTTAAGTGATAAAGATCTTTTATTAAATATTGCAAAAACTTCAATGACAGGAAAAGCTTCAGACTATAGTGATTATCTTTCAAAAGCTGTTGTTGATTCTATATTGATGATTTTAAATGAAACAAATTATAAAGAAATTGATAGAGATAAAATAAGACTTGAAAAAAAGATTGGATCTTCAATTTCTGAAACAAAAATAATTGATGGTATTGTTCTTGATAAAGAGATTGTGCATCCTGAAATGCCAAAATCTTTAGAAAATTGTAAAGTTGCAATTTTAAATACTGCTCTTGAGATTAGAGAACCTGAAAATGATACTAAAATACAAATCAATTCTCCTGAACAACTTCAAATGTTTATTGAACAAGAAGAAAGTCAATTAAGAAAAATGGTTGATAAATTAATTGAAACTAAAACAAATATTGTTTTTTGTCAAAAAGGAATTGATGATCTTGCAGAACATTATCTTTCAAAAGCTGGTATTTCTGCAATTAAAAGAGTTAAACAATCAGATATTGAAATTTTAGCAAAATCTTCAGGCGCAAAGATTATTACAAGAATAAATGATATGTCACAAGAAGATTTAGGTTTCTTTGGAAAAGTTTATGAAAAGAGAATTTCTGGAGAAAATATGTTGTTTATTGAAAATCCTAAACAAAAAGGAATTGTTACAATTCTTTTAAGAGGTTCTTCAGAACAAGTTTTATCTGAAACAGAAAGAACAATTACAGATGCTATTGGTGCTGTACTTTCTTCACTTAGATCAGGAAAATATGTTTCTGGTGGGGGTTCTTGTGAAATTGAAGTTTCTTTAAGACTTAAAAACTATGCTAAAACAATTGGAGGAAGAGAACAACTTGCAATTGAAGCATTTGCAGATGTTTTAGAATCTATTCCTAAAATTTTAGCTGAAAGTTCTGGACTTGATGCAATTGATACTTTAGTTTCTTTAAGAAGTATACATCAAGATATAAATAATAAAAGTTATGGGGTAGATGTAATTAATAGTAAAATAGAAGATATGAAAAAATTACATGTTATTGAACCATTAAACCTTAAAACCCAAATTATTAATTCTTCTTTTGAAGTAGTTGAAATGATTCTTAGAATAGATGATATTATTGCAGCTTCTTCAAAGAATAAAGGGCAAGGTTTTCAAGGAATGCCAAATAATTTAATGTAGATTTTAAAAAAGAAAAATATATAAACTCTTACCTTCTATAAATATTTATAACTTGTAAATTTTAACAAGTTATTATTTTATAAATTTGATAAATATATGAAAGTAAAAGATATAAAACCTTTCCAAAAAAAAATAAGTCTTTTATGTAAAGTAATTTCAAAGACTGAAATAAGAAAAGTAGTTTCAAGATTAGATGAAATTGAACATAAAGTTTGTGAAGCTTTAATTGGTGATGATACTGGTGTTGTTTATCTTACTTTATGGGATTTATCTATAGAAAATTTACAAGAAGGTAAGGTTTATTCTTTTGAAAATCTTTATTCTTCAGAGTTTAAAAAATCTTTAAGACTTAATCTTGGAAGATTTGGAGAATTTAAAGAAGTTTCTCAAGAAATTGAAGTAAACAAAGAAAATAATCTTTCAAAAGAAGTTTAATTTTTTTCTTTTTAAAAAAGTATTATTATTATTTTGGAAGTGTAGCTTAGTCTGGTTAGAGCATTGGTCTTATACACCAAAGGTCGCAGGTTCGAATCCTGCCATTTCCACTTTTTTTTAAAAATAAAGCTTTATAAATCTAATTAACTACTATATATTAGATAATTATGGGTTATTCTTTTAAAAAAGAAAGTAGATTATTTTTTTGGATATTAAGTATTTTACTTTCTTCATTAATATTTTCTATATTATATTTCTTCCAAGTGTTTGGAAGTTCTCAAAATAATTCTCTTTCATTTATCTTTTCATTAATTATTTTAATTGTTTTATTTATTGTTGGTATGTTTAATTATAAACTTACAACAAAGCTATATGGTTTTATTTCTTCACAAAGAGATTTATCTAAACTTATAAGTAGAATTAATCTAGATGATTCTGAAGAAAATATTCAAAAAATGATTAGTAGATTTAAAGAAGTTTTTTATAATCTTGATCTTTCAGATAAAGAAGGTTCAATTTTAATTATTAGAAAAACTGTTGGCTTAGATTCTGATGCTGCTTTCAAAGTATATAAGATTCTAAAAAATATTAGTTTTACAAAAAATGTTTTAACTATTTCTGGTTTTTTAATATCTGTAATTGTTTATTTTATAATTACAAAAATTAATTTTTTTAATATTATTACTGAAACTAAGTTTTTCCCACTTGCAATTTCTTTATTATTATTTTTTATATTTTTATTTGAAAGTAGATTGTCTTCTAAAATACCTTCTAGTTTTTATATTAACCTTGTAATTATTAATAAAAAAGCATTAACAAATAGTAAAAAGGATGTAATTGATAGTGAAAATCAATTAAATAATATTTTTAAAAAAAGAGATGAAATTAGAGAAAAAATAAAAGATATTGTTTTTAATTTAACAAAACAAGGTTTTAAAAAAAAAGATGTTGTTGAAATAATTAATTCTAGAAAAAAAGATTCTTATGGTCTAAAAGATTTAATTATGCAATCAAATGAAGATTTTAATTCAGAAGCAAAAAAAGCTTCTTTTAAAGATGTTTCTTTAGATATTGAGAATATTTTAAAATTTTATGAAGATGTTAAAAATAAAGAAAAAGAAGTGCTTTCTTTAAAAGAGAAAATAAACCAAATTAGAGAAATTCAAGAAACTGTTGAAAAAATAAATTCTAATGATTGGGATTATTATAAAAATATTAAATTTAATTTAAATAAATCTAAAGAATTTGAAAGAAACATAACTGATGAAATTTCAAGTAAATTACATCATAGATCTGAACTTAAGGAAGATAAAGAAGTTATAATTAAAAATTTATATAATTTATTCATAAATTATAAAGACTCAATTACAAAAGATCAAGTTTATTCTTTTTTAATTTCTAAAGGTTATTGTTATGAAACTATTATGGATCTTTTTGATGAATTTAAGAAAAATAATATTGATTTAACTAAAAATAAAAAAACTTTTCAAGACAAAATTATTTCAAAGATTAATAATGTTTATGAAAGTTTTAAAGATTAGTTTTTAGATAAATTTAAAAATCTGTTTATAAATATAATAAATAAAAGAGATATATTTAAATTTAAAAGAGATAATAAAAATAGATAATAAAAGAGATAATAAAACATGATTGAACCAAACACATTTTTTTTAATATTTTCAGCAATTTTTTTAATTGCTTTTTTTGGAAATCTTTTTTTTAAAAAGACAAGATTTTCAGATATTTCTATTCTTTTAATCATCGGTTTTTTAATTGGTTCTGTGTTTAACATTATTACCAATTCTCAACTTGAAATTTTAAAAAGTATGTCTTCTTTATTTGGTTCTTTAGCTTTAATTATTATTCTTTTTGAAGGTGGACTTCATCTTAATTTTTATAAAGTTTTAAGAGAGATTGGAAAAGCTACAATGTTTACAATTGCAGTTTTCTTTTTTACAGTTCTTTTCTCTGGAGTTTTACTTCATTATATTTTTTCAATACCTGCAATTTATGCACTTTTAATTGGTTCTGCAATTGGAGGTGTAAGTTCTGCTGTGGTAATTCCTTTAGTTATGAACTCTAAATCTAAAGAAGAAACTAAAACTTTAATTACTTTAGAGTCTGCAATTACTGATGTTTTGTGTATTATTGTCTTTATAACTCTTTTTGAAATAATTGTGACTCAAAAATCAAGTATTCAGTTTGTTACTCAAAATATAATTTCTGCATTTGCAATTGCAACTGTTATAGGTGCAGTTTCAGGAATTGTTTGGACAAAGGTTTTAAGAGATTTTAATGTTATTAGAAAATTTAATTATCTTTTAACTCTTTCTTTTTTATTTTTAATTTATGTTTTAATTGAATATGCAAAAGGAAATGGAGCTTTTGGAGTTTTAATCTTTGGTTTAGTTTTAGGTAATTCTAATGAAATTTTAAAAATATTTAAAATGAAAACTTTAAGTCTTGATAATGTTGTTAGTTTAAATGAAGTTTATAAGTTTCAAGCAGAAATTAGTTTATTTATTAAAGCATTTTTCTTTATTTATTTAGGACTTATAATTGATCTTTCTTCTGTAACTTTAAATATTATTTTAATTTCTGCAGTTTTAATTTTTGTATCAATTGCTTCTAGGTATTTATCCATTTATATATTTTCTGGAGATAAGACAATTAAGCAAGATACAAGATATATTTTATCTCTTCATGCAAGAGGACTTGCTGCTGCTGTTTTAGGTACTTATCCAATTGCTATGGGTCTTGTAAACAATTATACTTTAATCCTTTTACCAATAACTTTCCTTGTAATCTTTTTAACAAATATTACAACTACTTTTATGTTTTTCTTTACAGAAAGAAATAAACTTAAGGAAGAGTCTTTAAATGAAGAATCTTCAGAAAAAGATTCTTCTCAGGAAGAAGAAACTAATCCTTATAGTTTAATTAAAAAATCTAATAAAAATAAAGATTCTAAAGAAAAAATAGATGATAATTAAAAATCTATTCCTTTATAAATATTTTGTATCTATAAAATATTTATGACTTACAATAATACTTTAAGTTTTTATAAAGATAACTTAATTTCTATAATTATAAGTATTATTATATATTGATAGGCAAAGATTAACCTTCATTCTAATTTTAATCTTTTGCCAAAATTTTAAGCTTTAAAGGTAGGTGGGCAAAAATTATGTTTTCAAATCAAAATGAAAAAGAAATAAAAGAGTTTTGGGAAAAAAATAATATTCCTAAAAAAGTAAGAGAAAAAGAGTCTGATAAACATTATTATTTTATAGACGGACCTCCATATGCAACAGGTTCTATTCATTTAGGAACTGCAATGAACAGGATCTTAAAAGATATTCTTTATAGGTTTAAAAGACAAGAAGGTTTTAAGGTTTTAGACATTCCTGGTTTTGATACTCATGGTGTGCCAATAGAACGTAAGGTGCAAAAAAAATATGATTTAAAATCAAAAGAAGATATTGAAGCTTTTGGTATTGAAAAATTTTCAAAAGAATGTCATGCATTTGCAACTAAACACATCTCTGAAATGTCAAAAGATATTTATGATTTAGGACAATGGATGGATTGGGAAAATCCATATAGAACTTTAGATCAAACCTATATGCAATCTGCTTGGTGGACTTTTAAAAAAGCTTTTGATAAAGGTCTTTTATTTCATGACAAATATCCTATCCATGTCTGTCCTGATTGTGAAACTTCAGTTTCTTTTAATGAAATTGAATATCAAGATTTAACTGATCTTTCAATTTTTGTTTCCTTACAATCAAAAGAAGATTCTTCTCTTTTCTTTGTTATTTGGACAACAACTCCATGGACTCTACCTGCAAACATGGCAATCATGGTTCACCCTAAATATACATATGTTGAGCTTATCTCAAACAATAAAAAATATATTGTTGCAAAAGATTTATCTGAAAAATTAATAAAAGAATTTAATTTTGAAAACTATACTTTAGGTAAAGAATATTTAGGAGAAGAACTTGTAGGTAAAGAATATCTTCCTGTTCTAGGAGAATGGTTAAATCTTCCTGAAGATTATACAAAAAATGCATATAAAATAATCTCTTCAGCAAGACATGTAAACCTAGAAGACGGTTCTGGTTTAGTTCATTGTGCTCCAGGACATGGTAAAGAAGATTATCAAGTTGGAAGAGAATTTAATATTCCTATATTTTCTCCGGTTACAATGTCAGGTGAGTATGATGATTCTGTTTCTTTTGGAAAAGGAAAAAAAGTTAAAGAACTTGATTTAGATATAATGAAATATTTACATGAAAAAGAATGTATCTTAGCTAAAAGAAAAGTAAAACATAGTTACCCTACATGTTGGAGATGTCATAATCCTTTAATAATGGTATCTTTACCTCAGTGGTTTTTAAGAATTGAAGATTTAAAACCAAGACTTGTAGAACTTAATGAAAGTGAAGTTTCTTGGCATCCTTCTTGGGGAAAAGATAGATTTTCAAACTGGCTTAAAAATTTATCTGATTGGCCAATTTCAAGAGCAAGATATTGGGGAACTCCTGTTCCTATTTGGAAATGTGATAACTGTGAAAAAATACATGTCTTTGAGTCTTTAGAAGATTTAAAGAAAAAAGCTCCTGAAGTAGATTTAAATATGGATATTCATAAACCATTTATTGACAAAATAGAAATTACTTGTGATTGTGGAACAAAGGTGAAAAGAATTCCAGAAGTATTTGATGTTTGGTTTGATTCTGGTGTTGCATCATGGGCATCTTTAGGTTATCCTTTCAAAAAAGAATTATTTGATAAATATTGGCCAGCAGATGCTAATTTAGAAGGTCCTGATCAAATAAGAGGTTGGTGGAATTCTCAAATAATTGCTTCTGTAATTGCTTTTGATAAAGTTCCATTTAAACAAATTTCTATGCATGGTATGGTTCTTGCTGGAGATAAAAGAAAGCTTTCTAAATCTGAAGGAAATGATATTCCTTTAATTGAAAGATTTTCACAAACTTCAATTGATTACTATAGATATTATTTTGCAAAAGAATTTTCAGGAGAAGACATTGTTTTAGATTCTAAAAAATTTGATGAAGTTAGAAGAACTTTAAATCTTTTAGAAAATCTTTATAATTTCATTTCTCTTTATGATGAAAAACAAACATTTGTAACTTCTTTAGATGTTTCAAAAGAAACTTTACTTGTTGAAGATAAATGGATTCTTTCAAGATTTAATAATCTTTTAAAAAATAGTTATGCAAACTTTTCAACAACTAACTATTCAAAAGTTATAAATGATTTTGAAAAATTTTTGCTTGAAGATTTTAGTAGAATATATGTTAAACTTTTAAGAAAAAGAAAAGATGAAAATCATGTTCTTTCATATGTCTTTTCCTCAAGTTTAATATTGATCTCACCAATAGTTCCTCATTTTACAGAATTCATGTATCAAAAGTTTTCTGTAAAAGAAAAAGAATCTGTGCATTTCTACCATAATCCTTTAATCAATGAAAGTTTAATTGATTTAGATCTTGAAAAGAACTTTGACCTTTCTCAAGAAGTTGTAAAAACAGCTCTTTCTTTAAGAGAGGACTTAAAGAAAAGATTAAGATGGATCTTACCTGAAATGCATGTTGTTTTAAAAGACTTTGAAAAAATATCTATCTTTAAGGAAATTATAGAAGATATGGCAAATATTGAAAATGTAAGTTTTTCAAATAATGCTCCTGATAACATGCCTTCAAAAGAAGTTTTAAAAGATGTTTTTGTATACATTAATGAAAACATTGATTCTTCTTATAAAGAAGTTTGGGAAGTATCAGAGCTTACAAGGCTTATACAGTCTGAGAGAAAGAAACAAAAGTTAAATCCAAATGATAAAGTTTCTTTGAAGATATCTTGTAGTGAAAAAGATTTCCTTGTAAAAAATAAACCTAAAATTGAAGATGCAACAAACACTATTCTTGATATCTTGGACGATTTAAGTGAAGACAATAAACAAAAGTTAATAGAGAGAGAAGTTTCTTTCTCTTTTTAATTTTTTAAGTGATATTTTATGAAATTAATTATAGATTCTAAATTAGATATATCTTTAAAAGAATGGTCTGAAGGAAAAAAATCTTTAGGAGATGTTTCTAAAGAAAATAATTTATCTATATGTCAAACAATGGAAGAAGCTAAAAAAAGAGGTCTTTCTTCAAGCATATCTTTAGAAGATATAAAAGATGATTTCAACTTATAAAGGTTATTTATAGTTTTTTCTTATATTTTATTTTTAATAATCTTTTTTTAAATTAATTTTTATAATTAATAAATATCTTTAAAAGGTTATTTTCAATTCCTTTATAAATATTTTGCTTCTTATTAATATTTATGTATTTCAAAATACTTTTATCAAAAACAAGATTTTTACAAATCTACTTATTTTCTGTAGTTAACTTTAATCTCCTTTAGAGGGAGAGAATTTAATATTTATCGGTTTATATAATATTTATAGTACTTTATTAAAATAAAGTCTAAACATATTTATAGTAATTTTTAAAAAAAATATATTTATAAAAAAGGAGTTAATAATTTATGGAAAAAAAATATTTATCAATAAAAGAAGTTTTAGAAAAGAAAGAAGGAGAGGTATCTTTAAGAGGATGGGTACACAGGTTTAGAGACCAAAAGACAACAATCTTTATAACCTTAAGAGATGTTACAGGGGTAATACAACTTGTGTGTGATCAAGATAAAGTATCTCCAGAGCTTTTTGAAAAAATAAAACAAACAACTATAGAATCATCAATAGTTGTTTCTGGAACTGTAAGAAAAGAAGAAAGATCTCCTCAAGGTTATGAAATTGATATAAAAGATTATGAGATTGCAGGTCTTGCAGAAACTTATCCAATATCAAAAGATTTTTCTGAAGAATTTCTTTTAGATGTAAGACACTTATGGTTAAGATCAAGAAAAATGCAAGCAATCTTAAAAATAAGATCAACTGTCTTTAGAGCTATTCATGATTATTTTAGAAGTCAAGATTATTATGAATATCAATCTCCAGTTCTTCAGTCAGTTCAATGTGAAGGAGGATCAAGTTTATTTAAGGTTGATTACTTTGAAAAGAAAGGTGTCTTTTTAGCACAGACATGGCAATTGTATGCAGAGCCAGCTATCTTTTCTTTAGAAAGAATATATACAATCTCTCCATCTTTTAGAGCGGAAAAGTCAAAGACAACAAGACATTTAGCTGAATATTGGCATGCAGAGATGGAAGGAGCTTGGGTTTCTTTTGAAGAGTTACAAGAGCATGCAGAAGGTTTAATAAAAAAAGTAATCTCTGATGTTTTAAAACACCATAGAGATGATCTTGAAACTTTAAAGAGAGATGTTAAAGTTTTAGAAACTGCAATTTCAAAACCTTTTGTAAAAATGACATACACCGAAGCTTTAGAGATTTTAAAAAAAGAGCATGACATGCATGTTGAATGGGGAAAAGACCTAAGAACTGTTGAAGAGGATCTTTTATCTAAAATGTATGATACTTTTATTATTATTACAAGATATCCAAAAGAAGTAAAAGCTTTTTATATGAAAGAAGATCCACAAGACCCTAGAGTAGTTTTAGGTTTTGATTGTATCGGTCCTGAAGGTTATGGTGAGATTATAGGTGCAAGTGAAAGAGAGGATGATATTAAAAAAATAGTTGAAAGACTTGAAAAAGACGGAGAAGATGTCTCACAATATGATTTCTATCTTGACACTAGAAAATATGGTTCTGTCCCTCATTCTGGTTTTGGAATGGGTGTTGAAAGAATAATCTCTTATATCATAAAAGCTGATACAATAAAGGATGCTATTGCTTTCCCTAGAACAATGGTAAGGTATAGACCTTAATTTTTTAAAAGATAAAAGTATTATACTTTTTATAATACTTTTTCTTATATTATTTTAGATAATTTTATTTTGGGAATATATGATTAAAAATAAATCTAAGATTGTTTTAGAAGTAATTAAAGAAGTTGAAAAATTAAAAAAACAAAAGATTAAACCAATGTCAAAGAATGATTTAAATGATTTCTTTGAAAATGCTAAAAATTAATTTTTTATATTTAAATATTTTTTATATTCAATTTATTTGTCTAATTTTGTTTTTGTAATACAAATAGATTGTTTTTTAAACTTTTTGTATTACATAAATATATATGTTAAATAATAAAGTTAATGCTGTAATTGACTCTTCATTTTGGATAAACTTGAGTAGAGTTGATCTTACAAAATATTTATTAGATTATTTTACTATTTATTCTACCATAAAAGTAAAAGAAGAACTTTTTGATTTTTACGAAAGAAGAGGTTATTTTTCAAAAGATTCTTATCTTTTTAAGTTATATTTAGAAGCAGATTTTATTATTTTAAAAGACCTTAAAGAAATTACTTTAAAAATAAAGCAAGAATTGTCAAAAGATTCTGGAGAGTTATATTCTGCTGCTCTTTTAAAGGAAATTGGAGGTGTTTTTTTAACAGATGATAAGGGGGCACTTAATTTTTGCAAAAATAATAATCTTTTTGCAATTACTTCTGTTTATTTAATAGTTAGACTTTATAAGGATAATTTAATATCAAAAGAAAAAGCTAAATTTTCAATTATGCGATTAAAAGGAAAAATAAGTAATATACATATACAATCTGCTTTAAAGGATTTATAGTATAAAAGGAGGTTTTTAACATGGTTAAAAAAGATTATAAATTGAAATCTTATAGATTATCTGATAGTTCCTTAAAATTAATATATAATGTTTCTAAAGAAAAAGATTTGAGTGAATCTGAAGCTTTAAGAATGTTAGTTGACAAAGGGCTTTATGAATATAAGTTAGAGTCAGCAATAAAAACATATTATGATAAAAATTTAGATTTAACTGCTGGAGCAAAACTTGCTGGTATTTCCAAAAGAGAGTTTATGGAAGAACTTTCAAGAAAAGGGGAAGGTATTAATCTTTCAAAAGAAGATTATGATTATTCTAAAAAATCTTTTGAAAAATTATTTGGAAAAACAAAAAAGAAAACTACTCAAAAGCCCAAGTAGTTTTTTCTTTAGAATCAAAAAGAATAACTCCTTTTTTCTTAAGGTTTATTCTTATGATGTCTGCTTCTTCCCATTTCTTAGAATCTCTTAATTCTTGTCTTTTTAAAATTAATTTTTCAATTTCTTCAACAGGCATTTTATTTTTTGCTTTATTTTCACTATTACTTTCAAAATTTAAAACTTTAAAAACAAGATTTACTTTTTTCAAAAATTCTAAAATCTGTGATGCTTCTTCTCTGGTTAATTTTTCTTGATCCATTAGTTTGTTTGTTTCTTTTACAAGGAAAAAGATTTGCGCCCATGCATTTGGTGTGTTAAGATCATCATCCATGGCTTTTTCAAAATTAAAGATTGATGTTTCAATAATTTCTTTTGCATAAAACATTTCTTTTTCTTGTTTAACTTCTTGAAGTCTTCTTATATAGTTGTTTAGGTTTTGTAAAGTTTTTTTAGCATCTAAAATAGATTGTTCTGTATAGTTTTGTGGTTTTCTATAATGTCCTGTTGAGAAAACATATCTAAGTTCTTCAGCTGTATTTTTCTTTAAAAAGTCTTCAATGGTTATAAAGTTTCCTAAGGATTTTCCCATTTTCTTTCCATCAATTGAAAGCATTGCTGTATGTACCCAGTAGTTTACCATCTTATGATTTAAACAACCAAAGTTTTGTGCAATTTCATTTTCATGATGAGGGAAAACATGTTCTATTCCTCCGCCATGAATATCAAAATTATCTCCAAGATATTTATTACCCATAACTGAACATTCCATGTGCCAACCAGGATAGCCAAGACCCCATGGAGAATTCCATTTCAAGATATGCTCTGATTTTGCTTTTATCCAAACTGCAAAGTCTGCTGGGTTTTTCTTTTCTTCATCATTTTTAAATCTTGTATCTTTTAAAAGATCTTCAATCTTTCTGTTTGAAAAAGAACCATATTCTGAATATTTTGAAACATCAAAATAAATTCCATTTTTAGTTTCATATGCAAAACCATTTTCAAGAAGTTTTTTAACCCATTCTATTATTTCTGGAACATGTGCTGAGGCTTGTGGTTCTATGTTTGGTCTTGATATTTTTAAATCATCAAAAGCTTTCCACATTCTATGTGAATATTTATAAGCAAGTTCCATTGGGTGTACTTTTCTTTCTTTTGCTCTTTTTGTCATTTTGTCTTCTCCAGAATCTCCTAAGCCATCATCTGTTAGATGACCAACATCTGTAATGTTTCTAACATAGAAAATCTGGTAGTTATGAAAAATTTTAAAATAATTGATTAAAAGATCATAGTAGATATATGACATTGCATGCCCTAAATGAACATCATCATAAACAGTTACTCCACACACATATATTTTAAGTAAACCTTTTTCAACAGGTTTAAAGGCTTCTTTTTTTCTTGTAAGTGTGTTGTAGAGTTTTATTGTCATATATTTTTCACCTTTTTATAATATATTTATAATTAATATTATAGTATAAAAAGTTTATAAAATGCTTCTTTTGTTTTATTTTTGTAATTTTTAATATTTTAAGAATATATATAAATATATTGTTTCTTATATAATATATAGTTTAGATAGTTATTGTTAACTTAAAAACTATATTTAATTAATTTAAATTTATGAAATAATAATTATGGAACATTTATAAAAGAGGTTTTATTAATATGCAAAAGAGATTAGGTATTTTAGGTATTTTTTTAATAGTTTTAATGTTTGTTTTTTCATCAGGCTTTGTTTTTGCTGAAAATTCATTTGTAAGTTATAGTTCTACTTCAAAAGTAGGTTGGGAAATAACTTCTGCTGAAATTACAAATGATAATATTGAAATTAATTACATGAATAATCTTGAAGCAAGAGATTCTTGTAAAACAAATGAAAGAACTTTTATGTGGGTTCCTTTTGCAACAGAATATAGAGGTTTGTTTTTAGTAACTCTTTTTGTTCCTAATAATTTTAATAATGAATCTGGATTTGATTCATTTTTGTATGATAATTTGTCTGACAGAGGAAAAAGTGAAAATGAAACAGAAGATACTCTTAAAAAATATGAACGATATTTAAAAAGTAATGATCCTACTTTTATGAATTATTTAAATAGTTATGTTAGTGAAGATAAATATTTTTATATAGTTAAAATTGAAGATGATTTTAAACAAAATAAAAATTATACTCATAATATTGATTTAAGTATGATTAATGAATTAGATAAATTTGGAAAAGTTTATATTTATTTATATGATCATTGTGGAAGTTTATCTTCATTTTATCATAATGACTATAAAATTTCTAAAAATCTTGCGAAAGCAGTTTATAATTTTAGTGATGGTCAAGAAGAAACTTCTAAAAAAGAAAATGCTACTTCAATAAAATTATCTTCTTCTATTGAAGATAATAAAATAAAATTAGATTCAAATGTTACTGATAATGTTAATATTTATTATACATTAGATGATTTTAATTTAGAAAACCATTTTAAATCAAAATTTGTTGAATTTAATTATAATAAAGAAAAAATAAATACTTATCTTAAAAGTAATTCTTGGAATATTAATCAATTTGGGGTAAATTTTAAAGTGACTAAATATACTGCACCTGTATCTTTATCTTCTGGACAAAAACTAAATGCAATTGCAGTTAATTATGATAATTTTACTTTAAGTAATTATCTTGAAGGAATTACTCTTTCATCTTCTGAAAATTATTCTTCATCTTCTCAAAGCAATAATTTTTCAATTAACTTTAAAGAAGATAAAAAAACAGATAATGTGATTTGTGAAAAGGAAACAAAAATTTGTTATGTTAAATTTAATCAAAACATTGATTTAGATTTAATTGCAAATAAAGTAAATGATGGAAATGTTTATTTTTATATTAATGATATAGAAGGAGATATTGAAAATATTGTAAAAAGCTTATCTTCTCCTCTTTTAAATATTACACCACCTGCTAAATTAAATGATAATAAACTAAGTTTAGGAAGTAATTTATTCAAATATTCAGATTTAGAAAATTATACTCTAAATCTTAATCAAAATGAATCAAAGTTTTTTACTATTAGTGCTTTCCAATTAAATACAAATGTTGATAAGTTATATTTTGTATTTTTACCTGACGAAAACTTTGAAGATTTAGTAAAATATAAAACTTTACAAAAAATAATAAATTCTGTATATTGTGATGGTTGTAAAATTCCAGATTGGATGCCAAATGGATTAATAATTGATAATCAAAATTTATCTACTAGTGATCCTGATCCTTCTACTAGTGATCCTGATCCTTCTACTAGTGATCCAAATTGTAAATATACTGGTGATTTTGAAATTTTATGTGATTTTCATATCTTTAATTTAGATAAAGATATTGGAAGTAGTTCTATTGATAGTTCAGCAGGAACATTTAGCCCTAAAGAAACATATTATTTAGAAATTGAATATTTTTATAATGATAAAAAAAATAATTTTAATAAAAATTTAGAAGCTTATAAATTATTTGAATCTGAAAAAAATAATTTTAATCTTACTGAAAATGAAATTACAATATTTTTTTCAATAATTGGAGGAGAATCCTCTTTTTTAAATGATCAAGCTGGTGATCAAGGAGAATCTATAGGTTTAACTCAAATAAATAAACCTATATGGAGAACAGAAAGTGGTTTTAATGATCTAAAAGTATATCTTCCAAGTGAAGTTAATACAGTTGAAAAATATTATAAATATTTTGATGATTCTAAAAATGATTTAAATAAATCTTTATATTTAGGTCTTGCAGTTTTTAAATATAATTTAAATTATGCTAAAAATAATATTTCTAACTTTAATTCAAAGTATTCAGATATTGATAGAGCATTTATAATGTTTTACGCACACCAGTTTAATATAAGAGATACAAAAACATTCTTTAATACTGTAAATATTCCTACAGATAAAGAAAATGTAATTATTAATTGTGCAGGAACTGGTAATGATTTATTCCAAAATTCTTCTTTAAAGAAACTTGGTTGTGTTGCGACTGTAGGTTCTGTAAGAAAAATTGGATGGTATCTTAATTACATAAATAATTTAAATTAAATATTTTTACTTTAATTAAAAGAGAAACAATTCTCTTTTTATTTCTTTATTTACTATATATTATATATGAGTAAAAGATATTTTACAATAATTTTCTTTATATTTCTAATAATAGGTTTATCTGTTCCTATTTTTTCTGCAGAAATAAACCTAAATCCTTCTAAAACTTATTACTACAACCAAGAAATTAATCTAGGAACAACTTCTCTTCCAGAAGAAACTTTCTATGTAAACCTAAAAATAACTTCTGAAAACAGAACTTTATTTGAAAGAGATTTTTTAAAAGAAGAAGCTTTTAACATCCCTTTTATCTTTCAAGACTTCTACCCTTCTTCTTTAACTTTAACTTATAATTATTTTTCAGTTTCTAAAGATTTACTTGAAACAAAAGAAGCTAATTTACTTTTAACAAAACTAAACCAAGAGATTGAATATTTTTTCTGTAATGAAATTGAATGTGAAAAAGAACTTTTTGATGTTATTGAAGAAAATAAAGATTTCTATCTTTCCTCTTCTCTAAAAAACATGTCTTTTACAGTAAAGATAACTTCACAAGATTATTTAAAAGACTACAAAGAAGTATCTTTACCTTTAAAACTTAATTTAAAAGAAGGAGTTTATTCTTTAGAGATTTCAACACTTCTTGATGATTCAATATTTTCAAAGACTTTAGATATTATTGTAGTCTCACAAGATCAGATTTCTTCTCCTGAAAACAATCCTTCAGGTCTTGAAGGTTTAGGTTCTGGTGTTCAAGGTGTTCCTTCTCAAAATATTTTTCAAAAAATAAAAAGTAACAGCTTACAAGATAATTTAAGAAGCTATTGGTATATTCTTTTAATAATTATTATTTTATTATTTTTAATATTTAAAAAAAGAAAAAAAGAACCTATGCAAGAAAATATTAAAAAAGAAAGTTCTCTTTCAAGAAGAGAAGCAAGAAAAATACATTTATTTATATTATTAATAATTATTTCTTTATTTTCACAAATTACTTTTGCAAACTTTGTTGATAAAGAATACGAGTTTAGTTACTTTACAGATGATTATAAACTTTTAGAAAAAAACTTTCCTCAAGAAAACGAAATTTCTTTATATCTTACAAATTTAAAGCAAACTAATTCTTATTTTTTACCTTTAATAAACCATACAAACCAATCTTTAGTTTATTCTCAGAAAAAAGAACTTTATCAAGGAACACTAGAATACATTCCAATATATTCTTTATTTGCAATTGATATAAATAAATCACAAGGAAATTATGCTCCTTTCTTGCCAAATGAACAATATTCTCAATATTGTAAACCAGTTTTAGATTATTTTAAAAATCATCCTGTTAGTACAAAAGTAGATTTAATAAACAGAAATAAATTTTATTTAACAAATTATATTGGTTTTTCAAAAGAATGTATAGATGAGCTTATCTCTAAAAGATGGCTTCAAGAAAAATATGTTTTAGCAGAAATTAAATATTCTCCTAAAGATTTTGATAATCAATCAAAAATTATTCAAGAAGAATTATTTTTTGAAAGTGATTTATTTTCAGATTCATTAACTCTTCCAATAAACATTATTAAAACAGATTCTGCAATTGTCTACACTTATCCAGATCCAAAAAACTATAATAGCATAAGACTTGAAGTTGAGGAAAATGGTTGGATCTTAAGTAATAGAGTAAATTATCCTTATAGTTTTACAGAAATGGAAGAAGTTTTTACTTTTAATTTAACTGAAGGTGCTTTTGGGTCCTTTAGATATACTCTTAATAATTATAATGAAAATTTTGCAGATGTTACTGTTAATTATTTAGATAAAGAAGAATCTTTATCTTTTAGTAATTTTTTACCATCAAGTTATTTTTCTATAAATGATGGTAATTTTAATACAGATGTTATAAGTAAATTAAATAGAAATAATGGTCATTTAATATTTAACAATTATCAATTATATAATGTTGTGGAAAACAGAAGAAAAAGAAGATTATCAATAAATGATAATTATCAAGATTCTTTAAATGTTTTATCAAGAAAAGAATATTCTTTAGTATATACTCCTTCTTTTTATAATGAAAATAATTTTTATCTTCATTTAAATTCAGGAAAATACTTAAACCCAATAATTAAAGGTAACATGCATTTATTTTATGATGTTGATCCTTTACTTTTCAAAACCATTGATTTGTTTATGATAAATAATGATAATGGTAAATTTTATTTTTCAGAAAACATGGCAAACTATAATTATAGTACAACAAGTTTTCTTCTAGAAAACGATACTCTTAAAATCAATGAAATATATTCTTCAAAAGACTATACTTCTTTCCATATTCTTTTTAAAGATGAAAATGTTCCTATAGTAATTTCAACAGATAGAAAAAATATTCTTTCAACAAACGATCCTTATTTTTATATTTATAAAGATTATTTTATAATGACTTTAAATGGTACTTTAAGAGTTTATAAAAATAAAAATATAAATATTACAGAAAAAGTAAACACTTATAGTAATTATGATGATAAATTTTTAACATTAACAGGCAGAAATCCTAATTTTGATAAAAATCAAAACATTTATTTTACAAATAATCTAAAATTATTTAATGACTATATATATGATGTCTCAACAGCACAAGACCTATCTTTAATTGAACAAAAAGTATTTTGGGCAAATTCTTTTAAAAAAGCAGACTTAGAAGTTGATGATTGGTTCTCTGAAAATAGTTTTTGTGATTCTAATCTTTTAATGGAAGATTTTAATAAAGTTTCAGAAAATCTAAAAAGACTAAATTTTACAATTCTTAAGTACCCTAATCTTAATTTAACTCCTTTTAGTAATGTTTTAGAAAATACTAAAAACTATATTATTCCAAGAAACACTTTTACAAAAGAAAATTATGATTTTTTATGTAATTATACAAAAGAAGATTCTTTTAGAAACTATTCTAATATTATTTTAAATTCTTCAGAATATTTAAATGATCAAAATAGTTTTATTGAACAACTTTCTTTTTTCCAAACTCCAATCTCTCAAATCTATCCTGGTCCTGATAATTATAAAGCTAAATATTTATCTGATTATTTTACTTCTTATAAAGAAGGTATTATTTTTATAGATGAAAATAATATTATTAAGGGTGCTTCTTCTCTTAATTTTAAGGATGATTATTCTTCAGTAATTGATTTCTTTTCAAATTATTTAGTGTTTGACAGATTATCTATCTTTTATCCTGATAATTTAGTTTTTAGTTTTGAAACTTCTGAAAATTTAGCAACTAGAAATTATATTAGAAATAATTTTTTAAAAGATAAAGAAAAATTATCTCTAAAATTTAAACTTCCAAAAAGAAGTGATGAGTTAGATGAAGATTATATTTATGAAAGATTTATTTTTCAAGATAGAGTAAATAATTATGTTGGTAATTGTACAAGGTTAAGTTTAGATGTTGCAAGAAAATATATCTATAACAATGTACGTAATTTTTCAGAAGATAACTCTTGGTGGGGTTCAGATTATAGAAGAGAAGATGCTTGGTTTCTTGCAAAAGAAAATCAAGTTATTTGGAATCATGAAAATGATCTTCCTTTAAATCAAGAAAATGTTTTTGAAGGTGTTGTTTTAGGGGTCTATATTGGTTCAACAGAATACACTTATAGTCCTGATTCAACAGTTCTTATTAGAGCTGGAAAAACTTTTAAAGATCTAGAATACACACATACTATGCCATATCTTGATAATTATAAAAATAAAACAGGAATTACTCTTAATGCAGGTTCAAGAAGTGTTAGTGTTGAAAACGCTTTTGAGTATACTTCTTCTTATGGAAGAGAATTAAGAGAGATAATTGTTCCTAGAAATTTTTATGATAATAAAATAAAAGATAAGTATGGTAAAACAGAACTTGATTATGTTAAAGAATATTTAACTTCTTTTGACTAAATATGTGATTTATAATGAAAAAAATAATATCTTTAGGAATTGAATCAACTGCACATACTTTTGGTGTAGGGATTATTGATAATTCAGGAAAGATTTATGCAAATGTTAAAAAACAGTATACTGCTGAGACAAAAGGAGAAGGTATTAGACCTTATGATGCATCTGTTTTTCACTTTCAAAACGCAATAGATGTTCTAAAACAAGCCTTAAGTGAATCAAATTTAACTATTGATGATATTAATGTAATTTCTTTTGCAAGAAGTCCAGGTCTAGGACCTTGTTTGTCTGTAGGAGCAACTTTTGCAAGAAGTTTATCCTTAAAATACAATAAACCAATAGTTGGTGTAAACCACTGTGTTGCTCATTTAGAGATTGGAAAAACTTTAATGAAAGCAAAAGATCCTCTTTTCATATACACTTCTGGTGCAAACACACAAATAATTGCAAAAGACAATAAAAGATATAAGATATTAGGTGAAACTTTAGATATTGGTCTTGGAAATCTTTTTGATTCTTTTGCAAGAGATTTAGGTTTTGGTTTTCCAGGAGGACCTATTTTAGATAAAATGTATTTTCAGTCAAATAATTATATTCTTCTTCCATATTCTGTTAAAGGCATGGATATTGTTTTTTCTGGTCTTTTAACTTCTTCAAGAAAATTAATTGGAAAAGTAAAAACTGAAGATTTAGTTTATTCATTTATGCATACTGCTTATGCTATGGTTTTAGAAGTTTGTGAAAGAGCATTATCTTATACAAATAAAAAAGAGATTATGGTTATTGGTGGTGTTGCAGCTTCAAAGGCTTTAAAAGAAATGCTTGAAAGTTTTTCAAAACAAAGAAATATTAAATTATTTATTCCTCCTGTTTCAGTTTGTCTTGATAATGGTGCTATGATTGCAGACTTAGGTTTAAAGCATTTTATTTATGATAAAAAACAAAAAATGAAAGATACAGTTATTAATCCAGAAGAAAGAACTGATCAAATAATTATTAATTGGTGAATATTAAATATGTTTAAAAGAATTAAATTTAAAACAAAAGATTTTTTTAATAACACTTCTTTAGGAGTTTCTTTAAGAGAGAGAAAACTTAAAAAAATTAGAGAAGAAAGATTAAAGGAAGAAAAATTAAAAAGAGATTTAAAGAAATAATATTTATTTTTTTTTACTTTTAAAAATAATTGTAGGTCCAATTAATCTTACTAATTTTAATGGATATACTTTTTTCCAGAAGTTTTTTGTCCATCCTTTTTCTATTTTTTCATCAAATGGTTCAATTATTTCTTCAACAATAAAGTTATTATCTACAAGGCATTTATAAGTCTCACTAATTTTATGTGTGTACGCTATAAATTCTATTTTACTTCCATCTGGTCTAATTGTTTCTTGACTACATATTTTTAGTTTGTTGTAGTTTAAAACTAGTTTAGATGTTTTAGGATCTAAGCTTGAATAGAAAGGATGATCAAAACTAAAAACAAATAATCCATTTTTTTTTAAAACTCTGTTAACTTCTTTAAAACATTTTTTTAAATTAGGTATATACTGAAGTGCAAAAGCAGAAAAAACTATATCGTAACTATTTGATTTTATACCTTCAAGGTTTTGGATATTTTTTGTTGAAAAATCAACATTTACTTTTTCTTTTTTTGCAAGTTCTTTTGCATATTTTATTTGTTCTACACAAATATCTAATCCTTTACAAACTGCACCTCTTTTTGCAAAAGCAATTGAACATTGTCCTCCTCCACACCCAATTTCTAGAATCTTTTTGTTTTTTATATTTCCTAGTAATTTAAGTTTATCTTCGTGAGGCGCATATGGTCCATAATGAGCATAGCTTGTACTTATTGTTGATTTTTCTTGATATTTTTTAGAAGATGCTTCCCAATATTTTTTAATTTTTTTAATCATATTAATTCTATTCTTTATAAGTCTCTTTATATCTTTTTAATGCTCTTAAAATTTCTTTTTGAGCCTCTTTTCTACCTTTTATTCCCATAATTGTGGATTTTTTTCCTTGAAGTTCTTTATATGTTTCAAAGAAATGTCTAATCTCTAAAATAACATGATCACTAAAGTCTTTAATATCCATTCTCTTATCCATTCTAGGGTCTGTTGAATGAACTGCAATTATTTTTTCATCTTTTTCATTATTGTCAACCATAAACATTACACCTATAGGTTTTGCTTTAACAATAACTCCTGGTGCTACAGGATAATTTGAGATAATAATAATATCAAGTGGATCATTATCTTCAGATAAAGTTTGTGGAATAAAACCATAGTCTCCAGGATAATGTACTGCAGAATAAAGTACTCTATCAAGTTTTATATGTCCTGAATCTTTATCAAGTTCGTATTTTAAGATACTACTTTTTGGAACTTCAATAAAAGCTGTTACTTCTTCAGGTATATTTTCTCCAGGGCTAAGTTCATGCCATGGGTGTTGTACATGTTTTATTTTCTTATTCATTTTTTCTCGCATTTTTTATTTATTTTAGTAATATATAATATATATCTATAATTTTATAAACAAATAGTTTTTTTAAAGAAAAAATCTGTTTTTAAACTTATTTGTCTTTACATATTATATTTAAGAATATTTATTTTAATTATAAAAGGGAGAGATATAATATGGAATATGTCTTTAAGATTGAAAAAAAAGTAACACATATGGAAAGTCCTTCTAGAAATACTTTAGAAGAAAACACAATAGCTGTAGAAATTAATGATTCTTTTGAAGAAGATGGTAATGATGGTCATGTTTTTAAATTATTGTCTGCAAATGGAAAAGATGCATGCTTAGAGTATGATAGACATTATTTAGTTAAAAATGAACATAAAGGTTATGAGTTTAATACAGACTTAATAATTAACCAACCAAAACAAATAACTTCAATGTGGGGTCCTAAACAAATAACTTATACTTTAACTTATTTAGGAATCTACGGTGAACATTTTAAAGAATAAATATGTATAAACAAATAATTCTTGTAAGAAATGATTTAAAGCTTGGAAAAGGCAAGATTGCTGCCCAAGCTTCTCATGCATCTTTAGAAAGTTATCTTTTAACTTCAAGAAAAACTCCTTCTATTGCAGAAAATTGGCTTTCTGAAGGTCAAAAGAAAGTTGTTTTAAAAGTTGAAAGTAGAGAAGAACTTTTAAAAGTCTTTCAAGAAGTAAAATCTTATTTTCCTGCAGTCTTAATTAAAGATGCAGCTCATACACAATTAAAGGAACCTGATTTTACTTGTGTTGGTGTTGGTCCTATTAAGGAATTTGAAATTGATAAGTTTACAAAAAGATATAAGTTATTATGAATGAAATAAAATATAAACTAATAGATTATAATAATTTTTCAGAACTTACAAAAGAAACTTTAATACAAGTACATGATATTTTAAAAAAAGAAGCTTCCTGGAACGATACTTTTTCTGAATTTAAAAAAAGATATACAAAAAGTAATTTTAAGAATACTAAGTTATTTTTAGTTTTTGAAAGTACAAAACTTGCAGGCTTTATTGAAGGTTATTCTATAGGGGATAAAGAGTTTTATGCAAGATCTTTTTATGTTTCTTCAGAGTTTAGAAATAAAAATATTGGAACAAAGTTAAAGGGTAGAGTTTTAGCTCATTTAAAAAAATTAGGTTATAAAAAATATTCAGATGGTTTAGTTGTAAATCCTTTAGTTTCAAAAATAAGTGATAATCTTATTAAAAGAAGAAAAAAAGATTCTTTAAAAAAACAACCTAAATTAACTTTTCCTTATGGTTTTAAAGATAAGGGAAGTATTTTGTTTAAAAATATTAAAAAAAGAAAGCCTGGTAAAAAATAAAATTTATATTGCATCTTTTCTATTTTTAAGTTCTGATAAGGCTTTTATTGCATTTTCATAAAGAATTCTATTTTTTAATCCTTTTTCTTTTAACATATCTCTTTTAAGGCTTGCAATTACTTCTTCAAGTTCTAAAAACATAGTTTATCTATCCTCTTTTTTTTGTTTAATAAAATCATTAAAAATTAATCCTTTTTGAATAATTTCTTCTTTTTTTATAGAAAATGCTTTTTTTGTTTTATTTAGTTTACTAAAATGGACAAAATACCATTTTTTACCAGTTAGTCTCCAAGCAATATATGCTTTATGTCCTGATATTTTTTCCCAAGTCTCAAGCTCTTTTATCTGTTCTTCTCTAATATTTAGATATTCCCCTGATTTTGTCTTACATTCAATTGCAAAACCTATATTGTCTTTAATAACAATAATATCAGGTGTAGGAAGAGTAGAAGATCCTGAGCCTGCAACTCTTGCAGCCATAAAACCAATGTCAAAGAACATAAAAAGAAGCTCTCTTTCTGCGTTTGACCCTTTTTTCTTATGCTGCATGTATGTTTTTCACATTTAATCTATTATATAAATATAATATAGAACAATAATGTTTATATATAGTTTGATACTATATATTTTATAGTAGAGAATATATTTGTTTTTAGATATAAGATGTTCTACAGTTTATTATTAAATTATAAATTAAACATAAATTATTAAAAAGAAGAAAAGTACTTTTAAAAAAATAAAAGAACTTTTTTATAAAAAAACTTAAACAATTAAATTAATCTTTTAAAAGTTATTTAAAATAAATAGTATGACTAAAAATTTACAGTTAAAAGCAGGCGAAATTATTGAAGTTACTGTGGTATGTAATTCAAAGTTTCAAGAGATTCAGAAGTTATCAGAAATTTACAAAATAAGGCTTAAATCACAAGCTATTAAAGGAAAAGCCAATAAAGAGTTAAAGGAATATTTTAAGTCTTTAGGGTATTTAGTAGAAATAGTTAAAGGAGAAAGGTCAAACCATAAGTATATTAAAATTTTATAGTTTGGTTTTTTATTTAAGTATTTCATAGTTTTTTTATAAAAAAATATTTGTTTTTTTAAAATCATTTGTTTTCTTTAAAAGATTTTTATTTCTTTTAACAAAAATCTTCTTTTTTTTAGTTTATAGAGAAAATACATTACAGGTGATTTTAAAATGGGTAAAACTTATTTAGAAACAATTAAATATTTAATTGTTGCAGATTTTCAAGTAGATGGTTTAGTTGAAAAACCAGATGTTATTGGTGCTATTTTTGGACAATCTGAAGGTCTTTTAGGTTCACAACTTGATATTAAAGAACTTCAACAGAATGGAAAAATAGGAAGAATAGAAATTACAACTAGTCATAATAACAATAAAACTTTTGGAACTTTAAAACTTCCATGTTCTCTTTCAATGGTTGAAACTGTAATCATAGGTGCATCTATTGAATCTATTGATAAAGTTGGTCCATGTGACACTAGATTTACTATTAAGAAAGTAGAAGATACAAGAGGACTTAAAAGAAAACAAATTAAAGATAGAGCAATTGATCTTTTAGGAAAATTAATGCAAGAAGAAATTCCTGACACAAAAGAGCTTATGGAAGAAATTGTTGATACTTTTAAAACAAAAGAAATTGTTTTTTATGGTCCAGATAAACTTCCAGCAGGCCCAACAATTGATGCAAATAAAGAAATTATTATTGTTGAAGGAAGAGCAGATGTAATAACTATGTTAAAATATGGATTTACAAATGTTATTTCAACTGGTGGTGCTAGAGTTCCAGCTTCTCTTGCAAATATTTGTAAAGATAAAATGGTAACTTTATTTTTAGATGGAGATAGAGGTGCTGATATTCAACAAAATCAACTTGTAAGAGCAATTAAAGTTGATTATATTGCAAGAGCTCCAGATGGAAAAGAAGTTGAAGAATTAACACAAAAAGAAATTAATCAAGCACTTAGAAGAAGAATTAAATCAACTTTTGTTTTAGATTTAAAAGATAAAAGTAAAGATGATAGAAATTCTAAAAGTTTTTCAACTCAACCAAATATTGTTAAAAATACTAAATTTTCAACAACAAATGATCATAAAGTAATTTCTTCAAGACCAAGCTTTGATTCAAGACCTAAGTTTGATGGAAATAGAAGAGATGATAGAAGAGATGATAGAAGAGATGATAGGTTTAAAGAAAAACCTGTAAATGATTTTTCAAGTATGCTTTCAAATATTCCTGATGTTGAAAGAATTGATGTTTCTAATGAAAGATCTAACTTTAGAGATAATAATAGAAATAAACATAATTCATTTCAAAAAGAAAGACCAAACTATGATAGAAACTCTAAATTTGATTCTTCTAAAAAGACTTTTGATTCTAAAAAGACTTTTGATTCAAGAAAACCTTTTGACTCAAAAAATAATTTAGAGGCTGATAAAGCATTAAATAAACCTTCTCAAACTAAAATAACTTTAAAAGATAGACTTGAGAGTGCTTTAAAAGAATTTGATAGTAAATCACAAGGAGATAAGTCTTTAAAAGAAAGTGTTTCTGAATCTATTGATAAAAAAATAAATACTTCTCTAAAAACTGAAGCTTCTTATCCTGTAAAAGCAGCTGAAGCTTTAAATAAACCAAAAGAAGAAGTTAAAGTAGAGGTTAAAAAGAAAAAACCTCTTGCAAAGATTACAGAAAAAAGTAAAAAGAATTTTTTAAAGATTCTAGAAGAAGTTGATGGTAAAGGACAATCTAGAATTTTAAATGAAAAATTAAGAAGGATAGGAAGTTCAAAGAGTAGTGAACTTTTATCTAAAATAAAATCTTTTAAAACTGGTAAGATTTTTGCAGTTGTAACTGATCTTGAAGTTGATGTTGAGATTTTAAAACTTTTAAAAGAAAAAGATGCTTCTTTTATTGTTTCTCCAAAATCTAAAATTAAAGAAGATCAAGAGATAAACATTGTAACTTACAATGAATTAAAGAAATAGTTTTTTTTAAAAAAATAAAAAAAAAGAAAGAAATTATTTCTTTTTCTTTCTTACTACTTTTTTCTTTTTAGTAGTTGGTTTTACAATTGCTTTAACTTTTGTTTCTTTTACTTTTTTTGTTTCTGTTTTATTTCTTTTACTTGAGATATATAAAAAGTCTCCAAGTATTATTAAAAGAACAGCAAGTAAAACATTAATTATTTGTCTTATATAGATTTTAAGGTATTGTCCTGTTGTAAACTCTACTTGGTTTGTTCTAATTGCAATTCCAAGTCCTTCAGATACATTTTCTTTACAGATATCTAATACTTCTGGTTGATATTTTGAAACTTCAATACAGTTACTATATTGGTCCATAAAGTCTATATCGTTAAAAATATTAGTAATTGATAAAAGTAAGAAAAATATACCAAAAACAAATATAAAAGCTCCAATTACTTTTAAAATATTATTTTTTTCCATTTTTAAATCACCTTTTTATTATAAACTATAATAATACATAAGATTATAGTTTATTTAAATCTTTTGTTTTTGTATAGATCTTTTGTGTATAATAAAAAGAAATACCTTTTTATATCTTTTCTATATTAAATATATTACTTAAAATCTTTTTTTAAAAAGCAAAAGATTAAATCAAAAAAGGTTCTGTGGTCTAGTGGTTATGATATCGCCCTTACAAGGCGAGGATCGGCGGTTCGAATCCGCCCAGAACCACTTTTTAAAATCTCTTTTTATTAAAAATATAATATTAATTTATTTTATAAATATTATGGTATACTATTTTTCTTATGAAATTTAAAATTATTTTACTTATATTTTTATTATTAATTACTCCTTTAGGATATCTTGAAGAAACAGATAGTCAATCTTTAGATTTTGATGTAATAAAAACAAAATTTATGGATGTTAATGTTTCAATTGAAATTCCAATATATCTTGATCAATATTCTCAAGAATCTTCTTTTGTCTTAACTACTCCTGTTTTTGTAACAACTAATTCTCAATCAGTAGACTTAGAGGCTTATTATTTAGAAAATGGACAAAAAGTTTATGCAGATTACAGTGAAGATGAATATGGTAATAAATTTGCAATTTTTGATATTAAAAAAATAACTAAAGCTCAATATTCTTTTTTTGTAGATGCAAGAATAGTTTCTGAAAATAAAATTATTTTTGCAGAAGATGTTTTTTCTCTTGAAAATGAAATTACTGATTTTAAGGAATATAAAGCTTCAACAAGATATATTAATTCAGATAGTAGTGAAATTATTTCAATGGCAAATTATTTAAAAAAATCAGATAATGCTTTAAAAGAACTTACAAATATTATTGATTGGACTTATAATTTTGTCGAATATGATTTAAGTTATTCAGATAAAACTGTTGAAGCAGTAAATGTTTTATCAGAAAGAAAAGGAGTTTGTTCAGAGTTTGCAATTCTTGCAGCTGCTATCTTAAGAGAAAGAGGTTTTCCTACAAGATATGTGACAGGTTATGCAAATAGTACTCTTGATTGGCAAGCCCATGCATGGCTTGAAGTATACATCCCTGGACAAGGTTGGGTTCTTGCAGATCCTACTTTTGGAGAAGTTGGTCTTGTTGATGCAAGTCATCTTTTAATTTCAAGATCTTTTGATCCTTCAGAAATTAAAGATAGAATAACTTCTTTTGGAAATGTATCTTTAAGATTTGGAGAAAAAAAAGCAAGCTTTAAGATTAATGATCATAAAAGTTTTTCAGATCTTGGATATTCAAATGCAATTTCTGTAAATTTTGATTTTCCTGAAAAAATAAAAGAAAATTCTGCTTTTTTTATAAAAGCAAATATTACAAATACAACCTCAAGAGCAATGTCTGTTTTTTTTATGTTAAATACACATCAGGATTTTGAATTAATCTATCCTGAAAATACAGATAAAATAATATATCTTGAACCATTTAAAGAAGAAGTTTTAACTTTTTATTTAAAATCAAATGTTGATGTTCCAAATAATTATTATAAAACTTATAGTTTTAATCTTAAGTCACAAGTAACAGACTATAGTGGTTCTTTAAATATTTATAATGATGAAGGTTATTTTCAAGAAGCTTTTTTTGTAACAGCGCCTTTATTGTATGTTGATAAAGATGTTTTAAAATATAGTTTAGAAATTATTAATTTTACTGATGAAAAAAAAGTTTTAAATTTTGATTTTAATAACAATAATGTTTTAAGTTCTGAAATTATAGAGGTTCCAATTAATTCTACGTATGTTTTTGAAAAAGAATTTGGTGTTTTAAAAGATACTTCTTTTAGTTATTTAATTTCACAAGATTATGATCTTTCAAATAATTTTTTTATTTTTGATGATTCTATTGAAGAAAAAGAAGTTGTTGTAATTGATGGTAATGTTCAAGATCAAGTTAAGCCTTCTGAAAAAGATAATAATTTAGTTGTTTGGGAAGATGAAAAATTTCCTAAAGAAGAAACTTCTTCAAATAACTTAATTGGTATAATTATTGTGATTGTTTTTATTATTTTTACAATAGTTATTTTTGTTTCAAATAAGAAAAATAAAGAAGGTTTATAGATTATTATATTTATAAAAATAGATATCAAATCTATTTATAAATATTTATCTTCTTAATTATAGTATAGGCACTCGTAGTATAGTGGTTAGTATGGGAGCTTGCCAAGCTTTCGGCCCGGGTTCGACCCCCGGCGAGTGCATCAACTGGTTATGCTCAGTTGACACGCAAAAATATCCAAGCTTGCAGGCGTTGTTGTCATGCAAAACTTGCTAAGCTTTAAGGCGTTTTTTATATATGGTTAAAGATAAAAAAAAAGTTATTGAAAAAATAAATTTTTTAATCGATTTTGCAATTTCTCAAAAACAAGAAAGTAATCCTTATATTTATGATTATATTAATATTTCTTTTAATTTAGCAAAAAAAATAAACTACAGGATGCCAAAAGAGATACATAGAAAAGTTTGCAAAAATTGTTTTTCTATAAGATCTTTAGAAAACACAAAGATTAGAACTTTAAGAGATAAGAAAAATGGTGTTATTGTAAAATCTATAAAGCTTCACTGTCTTTCCTGCAACCATATTAAAAAAATAAGAGTTTAATCTTCTTTATATGTTTAACACTCTTATATTTATTTTAAAATCTATTTTTTTACAAAATCCTTATATTTATAAATATTATGCCTAACATATAAGTATAATATATTTTAATAAATGATAGCTGATGTTTATAGATAGAATAAAAATTCAAAGAAAGGTACAACCTTTTTTTGAAAAAAATGTTAACGAAAAAAGAAAAGCTATTAGTCCACTTATAGCAACCATTCTTTTAGTGGTTGTTGCCATAGCTATAATCGGTATTGTTCTTTCCTGGGGTAAAGGTTTTACAAACACAACTCTTTCTTCTGCAGATAATATTAATACCAAAAATTCTTTCACAGGTCTTGTTTGGTCTTTTGAAACTTTTGGAAATAATGTCTTGGTTGAAAATAAATCAAAACAAGATTTAAACATTACTGGTTATACTATTAACTCTCTTGATCATAATGGTTTTTGGATAAACTCATATCATCCTTTAGAAACTACTTTATCAATTTCTCCTGGAACTTCAAACAATGTTCCTTTGATCTGTATGCCTGAGGGAAAATTTATTTTAACTCTAAAGACATCCTCAAATGAAAATATACCTCTTAACATCTCTCCTTCGAAAACACTTTTAGGAGGAACTTGTGAAGAATATAATGTTTCTCTTTGGGAATTTGCAGCAGAAACTGGAAGTTATGAGATTAATGAGATTGCTTTAGAGCAGGGTAATAATTATAGTAATTATAATTTTTTATTTAGTTGGACTGAAGTAAGTGCTACTATAAATGATTCTAATACATTTAGTTCAACAAGTGTTGGTGGAATCACTAAGCAAACTACATGGATGGAGGTAGGTAAGAGATATAAATTAAAAATTTCAGGGACAACAACCGCTTCAGGAATAGTTATATTTTCTGGAAACAACGGAACATATATAGGTTCTTTAACTACTGGCAATTTTAGTCAAACATTTAAAAAAACAATACTTGCTGTAAATCCTGGTTTAGACTTATATATAAGGAATTCATCAGCAGGAGTTACAACAATTACTGAATTGTCAGTAATAGAAATTCCTCCCCTTCCTGATTTTAACACAGGCACAAAATATTTACAAAATACTACTTCAGGAACAACTGCTATTGAAAGTAAACAAGCTTATGGTGAATGGGAGTTTGATGTTTATAAAGGTAGTACATTAACCAATTCATTTGTAAAAATAATCTCAGATGCCATAATAGGCAGCGTAGGTGGAAATTCTTATACTATTCAATTTAATGTAGATGAAGCATTAAAGTTATGGAGAGGTGGCACTGCCATTATGAGTACAGCAAATTCCTACATCTCCAAAAACACTTGGTACAGAATAAAAGTAGCAAGACTTCAAAGTTCTGGAACATTTGCAATTATAGTTCCTTCGATGACCACAACCTATCCAAAAGACACATTTGCAGTTTTCATAAAAGGTGGGGAGTTTGGAGATGATTGGACTTTAGTAGATACAACAGGTGGAAGTGGAACAAACCCTGTCACAGACTCTACATACACTACAAGCAATTATTTTGTTGCAGACCTTGATGTTGGAGATAGAATAGCAAATATTAAAATGAAGGAGAGTGTTGACTAAAATGTTTTCAAAAGTAAATAAAAAAGCTATTAGTCCACTTATAGCAACCATCCTTTTAGTGGTTGTTGCCGTAGCTATCATCGGTATTGTTCTTTCTTGGGGAAAAGGCTTTACAAACACAACTCTTTCAAAAGCTTCAAGTATTGAAGTTTATTCAGAATCAGAAATTGGTTTTTATTTAAATCTTCAAAACTCAATAAACGGAAGAACCACAGTTTCTTATAACCCTCCACAAAATACTACTTATAATAATCTAACAATAGTTGGTTATGGCCTTTTAGGATATACAACAAACATAGTTCCTTTAGAACCTCCAATAACTATTTCAAAATCACAAACTGCAAATATTGATCATGGTATAATTTTACCTGAATTTGATTTAGTTTTATATTTAGATAACAATACTATGATAACTAAATTTAATTTAAAACAAGAAATTAAACAACCTTCTTCTTGTCCTGAAGGTTTTATTCCAGTTCCTGGAAATCATTTATATGGAACCATGAATGAAAGAGGTGGTTTTTGTGTAATGAAATATCATGCAAAAAATGACACTGGCTCAAAAATAAATTCAACTTGTATAACAGGTCTAGAAGGTTCTGATAGTAATCTAACAGTTAAATCAGTTCCAGAAATTGCTCCTTCAGTAAATATAAATTATTGTGCTGCAAAAAAATCTTGTGAAAATTCAGGATATATTTTAATGAATAATTCTCATTGGATGACTATTGCAAGAAATATTGAACTAAATGAATTAAATTATGTTTCTGGAAATCTAGGTGAAGGCTTTATTTTTAGAGGGCATTATAATAATAATCCATCTTTAATTATTGAAGCAAATTCAGATGATTCAAATAATTTTTATTTAATAAACAGTCCAAACTCAGATCAAAGAAGAACTTTATATTTATCTAATGGAGAAATAATTTGGGATTTTACTGGAAATGCATGGAATATATTAGAAGATTTAGTTTTAATAAAGGATCATGCAGATGGTTTTTATACTTCTGATGATACTGAGTTTAATTCTGGTAATGATAATTTATTTCTAACGGATTATTATAAAGGTAGTAATAATTATTATTTAAAATTTAATCAATTAGGTAATACTATTTTTAATTATAAAGATATTTATTTATTAAATTCAAAATACAATGCTGTAAATAATGGTATTGGTATTTACCATGGAAATAGTAATAGAGGAAGTGTTTCTGAAACTATTACTTTTATGATGAGAGGTGGAGATAAACAAAATGGTCAATATTCTGGTTTAATGGAATTAACATTCCCTAATTTAAGTTCTAATGGAAATACAGTTGGATTTAGATGTGTGAAATAAATATATCTCTTTTTTTAAAAAATTATTAAAAATCCTTATATTTATAAATATTATGCCTAACATATAAGTATAATATATTTTAATAAATGATAGCTGATGTTTATAGATAGAATAAAAATTCAAAGAAAAGAAAAAACTTTTTTTGAAAAAAATGTTGACAAAAAAAGAAAAGCTATTAGTCCACTTATAGCAACCATCCTTCTTGTAGTTGTTGCTGTTGCCATCATCGGTATTGTTCTTTCTTGGGGAAAAGGTTTTACAAACACAACTCTTTCTTCTGCAGATAATGTTAATACCAAAAATTCTTTCACAGGTCTTATTTGGTCTTTTGAAACTTTTGGAAATAATGTTTTAGTTGAGAATAAATCAAAACAAGATTTAAATATTACTGGTTATACTATTAATTCTCTTGATCATAATGGTTTTTGGATAAACTCTTATCATCCTTTAGAAACCACTCTTTCAATATCTCCTGGAACTTCAGATAATGTGTCTTTGATTTGTATGCCAGAGGGTAAATTTATTTTAACTTTAAAAACCTCAACAAATGAAAACATACCTCTTAACATCTCTCCTTCAAAAACAAGTAGAGGTTCTACTTGTGAGGAGTATAATGTTTCTCTTTGGGAGTTTGTAGCAGAAACTGGAAGTTATTCTATTAATACTTTTACAATGCAGGAAGGAGAACTTGTAACTAACGGTGGGTTTGAGACTGATTTATCTGGTTGGTTAAGAACAAGTCATATTATTCAAAATAATGATGTTGCAGATGTTAATCTTATTGGCTCTGATTATATTTTAGAACAACAAAATGTTGTAGAAATGGGTAAAAGTTACTTAGTTACTTTTGAAATTAAAAACTATTATTCAGGTGCAGTTTATTTTTATAATGTTAATTTGCCAGGGGTAGGTAGTGGTTATACTGCAACTTCAAATGGGGTTTATGCACTAACATTTACATCTAGTGGAAATAACATCTTATTTCGAACTGTAACTAATTTTGTAGGATCTATTGATAATATCTCAATAGTAGAAATCCCTCCTCTTGAAACAATAACCACAGGCACAAAATACTTAGAGAACACAACAGCAGGAACAACTGCTATTGAAAATAAACAAGCTTATGGTACTTGGGAATTTGATGTTTATAAAGAAAATGCAAATTATCATTATACATATTTTATAAATTCTACCACAAATACAATGGATAATAGTTATAGAATTACTTTAAAAAATTTTAATGCTTTAGATTTAAGAAAACAAGGTGATTCAACTTTAACATTATTATTAACTTCTGATAATTATATTCAAGATAATACTTGGTATAGAATAAAAGTTGCAAGACTTCAAAGCGAAGGTGTGTTTAACGACATACCTACTTTGCAGACTAGTGATATGGTGAATAGTGCAACACAACCTTACCAATCATTTACAAGTAAGGGGAGATATGGATTCAGTGCTATTGCAAATGGAACTACAATTACTCATGCTAATACAGCAGATGAAATAGACCTTGTAAATACAGGAAAATACCTTGTAGAATTTGATTTAAAATTAAACAGCGGGATAGCCCCAGATGTAGCATTAGCAGCAAGTGTAACAAGTGGGTTGTATTCTAATTCAGTTCAATCTATTGTAGGGAGAAATAGTTTTATACTTACTGCAAGTAATTCAATTACAGGGATATTAAGGTTTTATAACAGTTCTACTGAGTCTGCAGACTACGAAGTTTCAAACTTAACAATCAGAAGAATCTACCCAAAAGACACATTTGCAGTATTTATTAAAGGTGGAGAGTTTGGAGATGATTGGACTTTAGTAGATACAACAGGTGGAAGTGGAACAAACCCTGTCACAGACTCTACATATACAACAAGCAATTACTTTGTAGCTGACCTTGATGCTGGAGATAGAATAGCTAATGTTAAAATAAAACCAAATATTGAATAAAAACCAAATATTTAGTAACTTTTAATTTTTTTAAACTATTTTTAACCATAAAGAAACATATTTAAATAGAACTCTACCTATATTATATATTATTAGACTTTTTTATATTAGTTGTTTAAACAATAACTTTTTAAAAAAAAAGAATCTATAAAGATGAGAATATATTCTTATATAAAAGATATATTTGATATAAACATGAGGTGAGAACTCTTGACAAGTGTTAAAGATGTAAATCCACACGCCCTTATCAATATGGTCGCAAAGGACCTTAAAGAAACAAAGGGTGTCAAGATGCCAGAGTTTGCCGCATTTGTAAAAACCGGCTCTCATAGAGAAAGAACCCCAGATAATCCAGACTGGTGGTTTGTAAGAATGGCATCTATTTTAAGAAAAGTATACATTTCTGGAAGCGTTGACGTAAATTCTTTAAGGAATTATTATGGTGGACGTAAGAATAGAGGTGTTAGACCAGAGATTTTTAGAAAAGCTGGTGGAAAAATAATTAGAGTTTGTCTACAAGATTTAGAAAAATTAGGTTTTGTTAAAATTTCAGATAATAAGACTGGAAGAATTTTAACATCTAAAGGACAAAAATATCTTGATTTAATGGCAAGTAATTTATCTAAAGTTTCTCCTAAAGAAATCAAAAAAGAACCTCTTGAAAAGAAAATTAAACAAGAAAAGCCAAAAGTAGAGGTTGAAGAAAAACAATAAAATGTTTTTAGGAGTTGAATATTTATGGCAAGAAATAAAGATAAAGAATTTAAAGAGTTTTTAATAGCTCAAAGGAAAAAAGTTGGTCCAGGTTATATGAATACTCCTGTTTGGATTATTCAAAAAGCAGGAAAAAGAATCTGGAATAGAAGACAAAAAAGAAATTGGAAAGAAACCGAATTTGGTGCCCAATATAAACAATTAAAAGAAGATCAAGAAAAAGCTAAAGCAAAAACTTATTTTAAGAGTGGAAAAAGAGTAAAATCTTCTAAGTCTTCTACAAGAAAGGTAAGAAATAGGAATACTACTATTGTACCTAAAAAAATAAAAGGTAAAAAAAGGTGAATAGATTATGCCTGCAGAAAGTTATATAGTACCATTACAAAGAGCTTATGATAAGCCTAGAACTAGAAGATCAAATGTTGCTGTTAAAGAAGTTTTTGATTTTTTATTTAAACATACAAGAAAGAAAAAAGAAAACATTATTATTTCAAAGGAAGTTAATGAATATATCTGGAGTAGAGGTATTCAAAAACCACCTAGAAAAGTTGCAATTTCTATTAAAGAAAAAGACAACAATGTTTATGTTTTTTTAAAAGATTCAAAAGAAATTGAAAAATTCTTAAACAAAGATAAAGAAGTTAAAGAAAAAAAATCAATTAAACAAACAGTAACTGAAATTAAGGAAAACATACAAAATCCTACAGCAACAAAAAAGACTTCTGTTAAAAAAGAAGAAAAAGCTCCTGTTAAAAAAGAAGTTGCTTCTTCTCCAAAAACAGAAGAAAAATCTTCAGTTAAAAAAGAAGAAAAAACTAAAGATGATTCTTTAGATAAAAAGGAAGAATAGTTTTATGAGACTTTCAAGAACAAAAATAAATAATACACCTTATTTAGGTGTATATTCTGTGTGTACAGATGATTTTTGTATTGTTCCAAACAATATCTTAAAAAAAGAAGAAGCTGTTTTAGAAAAGTTTCTTCAAACAAAAATCATTAAGACATCTATAAATGATTCTCCATTGATAGGTGTTTATCTTTTAGCACATAGAAATAAAGTTGTTGCTTGTAAAAATTCTATTAAAAAATATGAAATTGATTTACTTGAAAAGAATGGTATTGAAGTTAAATTAATTAAAGAAGAACATAATGCTTTAGGAAATTTAGTTTCATTTAATTCAAATTATGGTTTTGCAAGTCCAATTCTTTCAGATAAAACAGTTTCAGAGATTTCTTCTTTTTTTGATATAAAAATTGAAAAAAAAGAATTATTATCTTTAGATATTCTAGGAAGTATTCTTTATGCTAATGATTATCTTTTTATTATAAATCCAACTATTGATGAAAAAGATTTTTTAGCAATTAAGAAAAAACTAAAAGTTGAAGGTATTGCAACAACTCTTAATTATGGTGGTTTATTTGTTGGTAATGATATTATTGCAAATAAAAATGCTGTTTTAGTTGGAGCTAATACAAGTAACATTGAAATAATGAAAGTTGATGATGTTGTTTTAATGCATGATAAATTATAAAGGAGTGAAATAAAATGCCAGGAAATGAAAAAAAGACTATTAAACTTAATAAAGATCAAACAATTTCACTTTATAAAGCTAAAGAAAATGAAATTAATGGTATTTCTAAAAGACTTCAAGAAATTAATAATCTTTTTACAGAAATATCAAAAGCAGAAAATACATTAAATGAAATAAAAAATGTAAAATCTTCTGAAAGTATTTTAATGAATATTGGTGCTGGAGTATTAGTTGAATGTAAAGTTAATAATACAAAAGAAGTTAAAATTTCTCTTCCAGGAACAATAATTGTTTCAAAAGATATTGATTCTGTTATTAAAGATATTGAAAACAGAAAACAAGAGTTATTAGATATTAGAAAAAAATTATCTGATGCTTATAATAATAATGTTAAGACATTACAACAAATTTCAAAAGCAATTCAAGTAATGCAAAAACAAAACAATAAAGAAGCTGACTCAAATAACGTGAGTTAGATTTTCTTTTATCTTTTTTTAATTAATAGAGGTTTTTTAAAATATGTTTGGTCTTTTAAAAAAGAAATTCAAAGATTTGTCAGATAAAATATTAGGTAAATCTAAAGAAAAAATTGATTCTGAAGATCAAAGTCAAGAAGAAACTTCTTCTGATACTTCTAAGACTTTAGATGTTCCTGAAGAAAAATCTCCTGTTTCTAAAGAGCCAATATCTAATTCTGAAGAACTTTCTGTTCCTAAAGTTGAAGATGCTAAAGAAGAAATCCCTGTTCCTAAGGTTGAAGATGTTAAAGAAGAAAAATCTACTCCTAAGGTTGAAGATGTTAAAGAAGAAATCCCTATTCCTAAAGTTGAAGAAATTAAAGAAGAAAAACCTATTTTAAAAGAAGAAATAAAAGAAGATAAACAACCTTCAAAAGCATATACAGATTTAGAATCTAAAAAAGTTGAAGACGTAAAAAAAACAACTTTTACAAAAATAAAAAGTTTATTTTCATCAAAAATAAAATTATCTGAAAAAGAAATATCTGAATTTTTAGATGATTTTGAAATTTCTTTACTTGAAGCAGATGTTTCTATTGATTCTTCAACAGCAATTATTGAAGATTTAAAAAAAAGATTAGTTAATGCTTCTTTTTCAAAAACAAATATCTTAGAAGATATTAAAAAAAATATTAAAGAAACTTTAAAAGAACAATTAAATATTGATTGTGATATTAATAATTATATTTCTCAAAAACAAAATGAACCTTTAATAATTTTAATAATTGGACCTAATGGTGCTGGAAAAACAACAACTATTTCTAAATTTGCAAATCTTTATAAAAATCAAGGTAAATCTGTGGTTCTAGCTTCTTCAGATACTTTCAGAGCAGGAAGTATTGATCAATTAGAAGTGCATGCAAAGAGATTAGGTGTAAAAGTTGTAAAACAAAATTATGGTTCAGATCCTGCTGCAGTTGCTTTTGATGCAGTTGCTTCTGCTAAAGCAAATAAAAACGATGTTGTTTTAATTGATACTGCTGGTAGACAAGATACAAATATTAATCTAATGCAAGAACTCTCAAAAATAAAAAGAGTAGTAAAACCAGATCTTACAATTTATATTGGAGAATCTCAATCTGGACAAACAATTGTTGAACAAATACAAAAGTTTGATAAAGAAATAGGTGTTACTGGAGTAATTTTAACAAAGATTGATACTGACCCAAAAGGTGGAGTTGCAATTTCTATTCTTAATGAAATTAAAAAACCTATTTTCTATATTGGTACAGGTCAAGAGTATAATGATATAGAAAAATTTTCTCCAGAATATATTATTGAAAGAATTGTTTAGATTTTATTTTCTAAAAGCTTTTTTAACATTTTCTTTAAATCTTTTAATTTCTGGTGTTTCTGGTGTTTTACTATTACTTAATTTTTCTTGAATAGTTTTTATATTTTTTCTAAGTATTTTTAAAGCAAGTTCTTTTTGAGCTGGTGTTGCAGTTTTATTTTCTTTAATAATTTCCATTTTTTTTCTAATGGTATTTATAGCTTCTCTTGGATTTTCTATTTTACTTTTTTCTTTAATTACAAATTTAGCATTTCCTGTTCTTAGTTTATGTGCTCTTGGATTTGGTTTTGGCATTTTTAATCAACCTCTTTTATTTTTTCATTTCTTTAAGATAAGTTTTTTTAACACTTTCAAGTTGTTTTTCTAAAATATTTAAAAAAAGCTCTTTTTGTTTCTGGTCTATTGTTTTATCAAGTCTTATTTTTCTAATATTTTCTTTAATTTTTGAATATCTTTCTTTACTAATTTCTAAAACATTTTTTTTAACATTTAATGATTTCTTTGCAGCAATTCTATTTATATTATTTTCAAGAGATTTTTTTCCTGTTCCTGTTTTTGAAGAAATTAATTTTAAGGCTTTATTTCTCTTTTCAGCATTTTCTTTTTCAGCAAGAAATCTATTCTTAGTAGGACTAGATGTTTTTGTAATTTCTCTATTTCTTTTATTTTTAATTATAGGCATATTTTCTAACTCCACAAATAATTAACTAATTAACTATTGTTTATAAATATATTACTTTTAAATCAATTTATATTTATATCTTTTGATATATTATATATAATATACACTTAAAAAACCACACAAATGTTTTAAAATATGGGCTTTGGAGAAAAATTAAAAAGTGCAATTGATAAAATTAAAAATTCAATGCATGTTGATAAAGATTTAATTAAAGAAGTTATTAAAGATATTCAAAGAGCATTGATCTCTTCAGATGTAAATGTACAACTAGTTTTAAAAATTTCAAAAGAAATAGAAACTGAAGCTTTTGAAAAAATCCCTGAAGGTCTTTCAAGAAAAGAACATTTAGTTAAAACTTGTTATGATGTTATTTTAAAATATATTGGTGGAAGAGAACAAAAAAAGCTTCCTGAAAATCCAGAAACAATTCTTCTTTGTGGTCTTTTTGGTTCTGGTAAAACAACAACTACTGCAAAACTTGCAAAATTCTATAAAAAAAGAGGTTTTAAAGTTGGAGTTATTGCTGCAGATGTTTACAGGCCAGCAGCTTATGAACAACTTGAACAATTATCAAAGCAAGTAGATTGTATTTTTTATGGTGAAAAAGAAAATAAAGTTGCAGGAGAAGTTGTTAAAAATGGTCTTTCTATTTTAAAGAAAAAAGGAGCTAATCTTATAATTGTTGATTCTGCTGGTAGATCTGCTTTAGACCAAGAGCTTACCAAAGAGCTTAAAGAAATACACTTACAATTAAATCCTAAATTTTCATTTTTAGTTCTTTCTGCAGATATTGGACAGGCTGCAAAAGATCAAGCTGAAAACTTTAATCAAGCAGTTGGAGTTAATGGTGTAATAATAACTAAGCTTGATGGTTCTGCAAAAGGTGGTGGAGCTTTAACTGCTTGTTATATTACAAATTCTCCAATATATTTTATTGGAACTGGAGAAAAAGTTGATGATTTAGAAATTTTTGATGCAAATAGATATCTTTCAAGAATCTTAGGTTTTGGGGATTTAGAAGGTCTTTTAGAAAAAGTTAAAGAACTTCAAGAAACTGAAGATTTACAAGATGTTAATCCTGATGATATTTTAAAAGGAGATTTTTCATTTTATCTTTTTAAAAAACAAATTTCAGCTGCTAAAAAATTAGGTCCTTTTAATAAGATTATAGGTATGCTTGGTATTGGTGGTAACATTTCAAAAGATCAAATGAATTTAGGTCAAGAAAAAATGAAAAAATATAAAGTTATGCTTGATTCTTTTACAAAAAAAGAACTTTATTTTGAACCTCAAGAAATAAATAAAAGCAGAATTAAAAGAATTTCAAATGGTTCTGGAACAAAAGAAGAAGAAGTAAAAGAACTTGTTTCTCATGTTAAAAAAATGAAAAAAATGTTTAAACAATTTTCATCAAAAGGTGGAGGTTCTGCTGGAATGATGAAAAAGATGTTTGGTGGAAAAATGCCTGACATGTCAAAATTTAATGACATGGATCCTAAACAAATGGAAGATATGGCAAAGCAGTTTAAACTAAAATAAAAAGGATTTGTGTATTTTAATGATTGAAATAATTTTATTTATTAAACTTTTTATAATATTAATTGCCACAAGTATAGGTGCTTGGACAGACTATAAAACAGGGTATATCTATAACTGGATAACTTTTCCTTTAATTATCTTAGGTTTATTATTATTAATTTTAGAATCTTTTGTTTTATTTAATCTTGGTTGGTTTTATTTTTTAAAAGTGTTTATAATTGGTTTATTAATATATGGTATTGGTTATTTATTTTATTATTTTGGAAAATTAGGAGGAGGAGATGTAAAATTATTTTTAGGAATTCATCTTTTAGTTCCTTATGTAAATGGTCAACTTTTAATTTTATGGGTTTTAATTTTATCTTCTCTATTATCTGTCTTAATTGTTTCAATTAAATATTTATTTATTCTTTTTAGAAAAATTACATTTACTGAATTTAAAAAAATTATAAAAACAAGAACCTCTAAAATGATTATTTATTTATTAATGTTTATTTTTTTTGTTTTTCTCTTATATTCTGCAATCTATAATGTTGGTTTTTCAAAATATTATTACTTATTATTAATTCCTATATTTATAGGTCTTTTAACAGTTTTATTTGAAGAAGAAATTAAGAAATATATTTATCTTAAAAGAAAAGTTTTAAGGAAAATAGAAGAAGGAGATGTTTTAGCAATTGAGTTTTTATCAAAAGAACTTCTTAATAAACTAAATATGGGAAATAGACAAGTTATTGAAGAAAAAGATTTATTGATTATTAAAAATTTAGATGTTAAATCTTTACCTATATATGATAATCTTCCAAGATTTGGACCTTATATACTTTTAGGTTTTATTTTTTCTTTTTTATATTTATTTTTCTTATTTTAAGGAATAATTAAAAAAAGGTTACTTGAAAAATATGTATTTTAATCTTCATTCTGGAAAAAAGATTTTTATTCAAGATAAATCTTTTCAATTTATTTTTGTAGTTTTTTTAATTAGTTTAGGAATTGGTATATTTGATGCTATTTTTTCAATTTATTTAGAAAATATTTTAAAAGATCCTTCTCTTGTTGGTTTTGTAAGTGCAATCATTACAATGATTATGTTTTTTACATATCTTTTTTTAACACAAATGTATTCTAAATATCCAGTAACTCATGTTTGGCTTGTAAGTACTTTGCTTATGGGTTTTTGTTTATTTTTACTTTATTTTTTTTCACAAATAGTTATCTTTGCAATACTTATTGGTTTAGTTGTAATTTCTATGACTCTTCATTTTAATACTACAGCAATTATTTTAAGGCATTCCAGTACTCTAGAAAATATTGGTAAAATTCAAGGTTATTATTATACTTTTAGAAATATTGGTTGGGTTATAGGTCCATTAATCTCAAGTTTTATTTTATATAAGTTTGGACTTTTAAATAATTTTCTTGCAATTGGTTTATTTATATTTTCTGGTTGGCTTTTATTCTTATATTATCAAATTAAGGCTTATGAAGAAAATAAACCTCAAACAATTAGTTTAAAGTCAATAAGACAAAATATTGTTGATTATTTTAGAAATAAAGAATTATTTAAATTATATTTTCTAAGAGGTGCACTTTCTCTATATTGGTCTGTATTTTATATATTTACTCCATTATATATTTTGTATAATGGACTTTCAATAAGTTTTATTGGAATTTTTTTAGGAGTTGCAACAATTCCTGTTGTTGTTATTGAATATTTTATTGCAAAGAAAATTGATGTTATTTTAAAAAAAGAATTATTTATTACAGGAAGCTTTTTAATTTCTTTATTTTTAATTTTAGCTTTTGTTTTTAGTGGATATATTTATTTAAGTTTAATTTTTATATTACTTTCAATAATTGGTGCTGGTTTTTTAGAACCAACTTGTGAAACTTATTTCTTTAATAATGTAAATCAGTTTATTGCAGATAGATATTATGGTGTTTATAGAACTTCAGATTCTTTATTTAGTTTAACTTCTAGACTTTTCTTTGGTTTTATTTTATTATTTTTAAAGATTAAGTTTATATATTTATTTACAGGTATATTCTTTATACTTATATATTTTATTTCAAAAAACATAAAAAATTAGGTTTTATTTATGAGTTTTACAATTACAAAAAAAGATAAAAAAACAAATGCAAGAATTGGTATTTTTAAAACTAATCATGGAACCATAAAGACTCCTTTTTTTATGCCAGTTGTAACTAAAGGAATTGCAAAGTTTATAACTTTAGATATTTTAGATGATATTAAAACACAATGTTTTATTTCAAATTGTTATTTATTATACTTAAAACCAGGAAAAGAACTTTTAGAAAAAACAAAAGGTTATCATAATTTTATAAATTGGAAAAAACCTATTTTTACAGATTCTGGTGGGTTTCAACTTAAAAATCCAAGTTTTTTTATATCAATGAATGATAAAGGAGTTTGGTTTAAATCTCCTTTTGATGGATCTAAACATTTTATGTCTCCTGAAAAAGTAATTGAGATGCAGAATGTTATTGGTTCTGATATTGCAATGATATTAGATGATATGCAAGATGCTAATCTTTCAAGAGAAGCTTATGAAATTGCAACTGATAGAACTATAGCTTGGGCAAAAAGAGCTATCCTTGCACATAAAAATAAGAAGCAAATGCTTTTTGGAATAGTTCAAGGTGGTGTATATAAGGATTTAAGAGAAAAATGTGCAAAAGAAATAAATAAACTTCCATTTGATGGTCTTGCAATTGGTGGACTTGCTTTAGGTGAGCCTAAAGAATCCATGCATAAAGCAATTGATTATTCTTTAAAACATTTAGATGAAGAGAAAATAAAATATTTAATGGGTTTAGGATCTCCAGAAGACATTATTGTTTCAATTGGTAAAGGAGTTGATTGTTTTGATTCTATATATCCTACAAAAATGGCAAGACATGGTTTTATTTTTACAAGAAAAGGTCCTATTTTTTTAAAGAAAGCAAAATATAAAGATGTTTTTGAGCCTATTGAAAAAGATTGTGATTGCCCTACTTGTAAAAGGCATACACTTGCATACCTTCATCATCTTTTAAGACTTGATGAGCCAGGTGTTAAGATTCTTTTATCTATTCATAATATTAGATTTTTACATAGGCTTTTAGAAGATTCTAGAAAAGAAATAGAAAAAGGAACTTTTGAGAGTTTTCAAAAGAAATTTTTAAAAGAATTTAAAAAAAGAGATTAAAGAATAGTTTTTAAAAAAATAAAAACTATCTTAAAAATAATTTAGCAATCTTATATTTAATAGATCTAAAAAAACCTTTAGTCTTAATCTCAAGTTCTTTTGTTTTAAAAGCTTGATTAATTTCTGTCATTGGATCTTCTGCTTCTAAGATTCTATTTATTACTTCTTCTTTTCCTGTAATCCAAACATTTACGTTTTCAATATTTTCTTTTGTAACTTTATATTCTTTATTTTCAAGTCTTTCAATAAAAATTTCTAAAGGTTCTTCAGTTGTTTGAATCTCAATTTTCATTTTATCATTTTTAATTGCATTTTGTGCAATTTTTGGTAATTGTTCAATGTTGTTTACAAAGTCTATTTTTACTTCGTCTATATTTTCATAATAATATCTAATATCTTTTGATTCTGCAAAAACCATTGTGCTATTAAATATTAATAATGCTAAAGTTATTCCAAATAATATATTTTTATAGTTCATAAAGTATTTAAAGCTTCAAAATATTTTTAAATAAGATTGTTTTCTTTAAATGAGAAATATTTTTGATTTGTAATTATTAAATGATCTAAAAAAGTTATCTCTAAAAGCTTGCAAGCTTCTTTTATTTTTGTCGTAGCTATTTTATCTTCTCTTGAAGGATAACATTCTCCTGAAGGGTGATTGTGTGCTATGATTATTGCTTGAGCATTTTCTTTTAAAGCTTCTTTTAATATTTCTTTTTCAGAAACTAAGGTTTGGTTATCTGTTCCAATAGTTATTATTTTTTTTGAAATAACTTCGTTTCCTTTTAGAAATAGTGTGATTAAATGTTCTTGTTCTTTATTTTCAATATCATGTCTTAATATTTCATATGCTGTTTTTGGAGAATAAATTTTTTCTGAAGTTTTTATATTTTTTATAGATATCCTTTTGTAAAGTTCTATGATTGCTTTTATTTGAGAGGCTTTTACAATACCAATACCTTTTATCTTAAGAAGTTGATTAATTGATATATTTTCAAGATCTTGAAAGGTATATCTTGAAAGAATCTGGTTTGATATATCTAGAACATTATATTCTTTTGTTCCTGTCTTTAGAATGATTGCTAGAAGTTCGCTATTTGATAGACTTTTTTCTCCATCTCTTGAAAGTCTTTCAAGAGGTCTGTTTTCTGGTGCTATATCTTTTAGTCTCATTTTATTTAAAAAAGAAAATAAATATTTCTCTCCACTAATAAATATACTTAATCCTTTATTTAAGGGAGGGGAAAAAAAGGTCTTTCCATAAAAGAAAGTACCTTTCTAATAGATGCATATTTCTAAATAATATATATCCTTTAACAAATATATCTCTTTTCAAGCAGGGGGTAGCTGGCCGAGTAAATTAATTTAGTATTTAAATCTCTTTTCATAACTTTTATGATTAAACCATTCTATAATAATAGATATAATTTTAATTTGATCACTTTTAATTGTGTATACTAATCTCCATCCATTAAATAGATTATATTTCCAAAGGTTTGTAATTTTATATTTTTTAATATATTCTTTTGGCCATAATTTTTTTGAAATTTTAATTCCAGAAGTAGGATCTTTTTTAAGAGTTTCAATTGCTTTTAGAATATTTTTATACAAATCATGATTTTCTTTAAGGTTTTCAAAATTAATTTCTAATTCTCTTGAAACAAATACAACATAATTTTCTTTATCAATCATCTTAATTTAACACCTAAAGATAATATTTTTGAAATATTTTTTTTATCATATATCCAAATTACAATATTATCTTTATCAATAATAATCTTACTAGATTCTTCTAGATATTCAAGAATTATTTTGTATGTCTGATACATCATTTTTTTAGGTATTTTTTTCCATAATTGATAGATAGTATACTGAGAACTATATTTTTTAATAGTATTTTCAACCATTAAGATACTCTCAAGCTTTGGACTATGATATTTTATTTTTTCTTTAGGCATATTATATAACTTTATATAAGTTAAATTTTTAAATATTTTTATTTGCCTAAAGTATATATTAATATGTGTTTTAAAAAATATATCTCTTTTCAAGCAGGGGGTAGCTGGCCGAGTAAATTAATTTAGAACTTTTTTTAATTCTTTTTCATTTGGTAAAAATGTACTTAATTTTTTAGGAATTTTAGATAATTTGTATTCTGCTATTCCTAATGGATATTTATTATTTAATAAAGAATATTCTACTATTGTCTTATTCTTAGATTTACATATTAATAATCCAATAGTTTCTTTATCTTCTTTTCTTTTCATATCTTTATTTATTACATTAATATAAAACCCTATTTGGCCAAGATATTCTGGTTTGAATTCAGTAATTTTTAATTCAATTACTATAAATCTTTTTAAAATATAATTATAAAATAATAAATCTATATAAAAATCTTTATTTCCAACATTAATTTTAAATTGTTTTCCAATAAATGCAAATCCTTTTCCTAATTCTATTAAAAATTTAGATATATTTGAAACAATAGATTCTTCTAATTCTTTTTCATTAAATTCTTCTTTTAAATGTAAAAAATCTAATATATAATTTTCTTTAAAATAATTTAAAATAAATTTTGAATCTTTTTTTGGAAGTGTGTTTAAAAAATTAATGTTTATGTTTTTTTTTCTTGCATATAAATTTAATTCTATTTGATGTTCTAATAATACTTTAGACCATAAATTATTAATTGATTCTTGAATATAGAAAAGTGCTTCTTCTTTATTTTTAATTTTATCTAGAATTAATCTTATTTGATTCCAAGGTAATTGTGCCACAACTTGTGGCACATTTTCTGTTTTAAAAAATAAATAGAATTTTCTCATATAAAATAAATTTCTTCTCGAAAAACCTTTTACATTAGGGAATTCTTTTCTTAAATCTTTTTCTATTTGCCCAATTAAATTTATTCCCCAATTACTTTCTTTTTGTTTAAAATAAATTTCTTTTCCAAGAGTGTAATAAAGATTAATTAATTCTGAATTTACTTTTAATATTGCATTTTGTCTTGATTTAATAATGTTTTCTTTAATTTTAGAAATAAATTCTATATATTCTTTATTAAATATATTTTTTTCCATATCTTATCTATTCTAGATATATTTTATATTTTTACAAAAATATATCTCTTTTCAAGCAGGGGGTAGCTAGCTGAGTAAAAAAGATTAAATTTTAATTTCTATAGCCAATAACCTACATTAACATTATAAACTCTTTCTCTCTTAAATATATTATTAAATATAAAAAATAAGATTATATTATGAGATATTCACATTCTTCCATGGAGACTTTTAGAAATTGTCCTCTTCAATTTAAATATAAGTATATTGAAAAAGTAGATATACCTATTAAAAATAATATAGAAGCATTCATGGGTTCAATGGTCCATAATACTTTAGAAAAATTATATACAGATCTAAAATATAATAAATTATTATCTTTAGATGAAGTATTAGATTATTACAATAAATCTTGGACAGATAATTTTTCATTTGATAAAGTAGAAATTATAAGAGAAGGTTATACTGAAGAAAACTACAAGTCTTTAGGTCAAGATTACCTAAAAAATTATTATAATACTTATAAACCTTTCAATCAAGGAAAAACTATTGGCCTTGAAATGCAAGTAAATATTTCTTTATATGATAAAGAAAGACAAAAAACTTATGATCTTATAGGTTATATTGATAGACTTTCTTTAGTTTCAGATAATCATATAGAAATTATAGATTATAAAACAAATAATTCTGCAAAAACTCAACAAGAGGTAGATGTTGATAAACAACTTGCTCTTTATTCTATAGCAATTAAAGAAAAATTTCCTTTTGTTGAAAAAATAGATCTTTGTTGGTTTTTTTTGTCAGCTGGTATAAAACAAGTTTCAACAAGAACTGTAGATGATTTAGAAAAATTAAAACAAGAAACAATAGAAATTATAAGGGAGATCGAAGATTCTAAGCAAAAAAATAATTTTCCAGGTAAACCTTCTGCTCTTTGTGATTGGTGTGCTTTTAGGTCAATTTGTCCTTTTAAAGCACACGATGTTATTACTAAAAATCTTTCAGAAAATGAATATTTAAAAGAAGAGGGTGTTTTCTTAGTTGATAAGTATCAAGAATTTACTGAAAAAAAGAAAGCTTTACTTGATGAAATTGATCCAGAGATTGAAAAGGTAAAAGAAGCAATAATTAATTATTCTAAAAAGAATAATTTAGAAAAGCTTTTTGGAAAAGAAAAATCTTTAATTGTAAAAGAATATTCTTCTTTTAAAATACCTGAAAAAAAATCAAAAGAAAGAGAAGAACTTGAAGCTCTTTTAAAGGAAAATAATTTTTGGCCTTTTGTTTCTGATCTTTCATATATAGAAATTTCAAATCTTATAAAAAATGGTTTTTTTGAAAGTTCTTTTAAAGAAAAACTTTTAAAATATTTAAAAGAAGAAAAAATAAATAGACTTTATTTAAATAAAAAATAATTTTATTTATTTCTCATAAAAAACTCTAAAACTTCTTGTTTAGTTTTACCTGTTTTTTCTGCAACTTCTTTAATAATAATTTCTACAAATTTAGAAGATACTACTTTATTTCCTTTTTTTAAAATTATTTCTCTACCATGACTATCTCTAAAAACAATATGTCTATGGTTTCCTTTTTCCTTTTCAAAACCAAGTTTATTGTATATTCTTTCAAGTTGTTCTGGTCTTAATGTTGAAGGTTTTTTTCCATTAAAAGGTTTTGCCATTTTTAATCTTTCCTTTATTTAAAATCCATATTTATTTTAATTTCTTCTAAAACAGCAGTAATAAATTCATTTAAGGGTATATTTAGTTTAGTTTCACATAATCTTATTTCTTCTCTTGAAACAGCTGCTGCAAATGTTTTGTCTTTAAATTTTTTAATAATAGATTTTGTTTCTGCATTTTTAATTTCTTTATCTGGTCTCATTAAAACATATGCTCTAATAATTCCAGTTAAGCCATCTACAGAAAAGAGAGCATTTTCTACAGTTTCTTTTCTTTCTATTTTCAAAGCATCGTTATGTGATTTAATAATATCTATTATCTCTTGAGAGATTCCTTCTTCTTGTAATATTTTTTCTCCAACTAAACAATGCACATTAATATCTCCATTATATTTTTCAATATCAATGTCATGGAGTGCACCAATCAAAAACCATTCTTCTTGTTTTTCTTCTGGTAATTTAAGATATTTAGAAACTCCTTTCATTCCATAACCTACCATTAAACAATGTTCAAGGTTTGCTTTTTCTTTAATATGTTTGTTTAATATTTCTATAGTTTTTTCTTTTGTATTGTTCATATTTTAAAACCTTTAATTTTGATATTTATATCTTACAATAACAATTCCAGAACCACCATTTCCACCATTTGCTGATGAATTTGTTGCTGATCCGTTTCCACCATTTCCTGTGTTTGCAGCAGCAGAAGATGCATCTGAGTGAGCATCACCACCTTTAGCATAAGTGTTTCCCCAAATGGTCATACCAGGACCTCCATTAGGTACTGTTCCAGGTCCTCCCGCTCCTCCTCCTCCACCAGCTCCAACATTAACAACAGAGGTTGCACCAGGATATCCAAATCCTGTATTAGGATACCCATCATTTGTACTTGGTTGTGTTGCACTTCCACCATTTGCAGGCACTGCACTATAAAGGTTTGCACCTCCACCTGAACCACCTGATGTACCATCTCTGGAAGGATTATCTCTTGATCCTCCACCACCACCACCATATGCAATTAAATTTTTAAATACAGAATTATTTCCATTATTTCCTGTAAAGTCTTGATTTGTAGAACCTGTTCCTCCTGCTCCTACAGTAACAGTAATATTTCCAGTACTTGAAAGTGTGTAGTCTTCAACATATACAAGACCTCCAGCACCTCCTCCTCCAGGATTTCTTAAAGTATTTGTTCCTGCTTTTCCAGCACCTCCACCACCACCAACAACTAAAACATCTACTTTTCCCTCTCCTAATGTTGTTACATTAAATGTTCCACTTGATGTAAAAGTATGATATTTATAGTCTCCAGAAGTTGTAACTGTTCCTCCTGTTGCTTCTAAATATCCTTGATTTATTGTTAAGTTTATAGATGCTCCTGCTGTTTGATATTGATCATTTACTATTAAAGTTATCTTATGTTCTCCTGATGATAGATTAGTTGTTGAAAAGTTACAAGTTGAACTTAAAGTTCCATCTATATTTGAATCCCAATAACATGAATGGCTTCCAGATGGATTTGTAATTGTTGAATTAAAAGTTAGGTTTTCGCCATAATTATGTGTTGATGAGTTTGAGGGAGTATCAATTGTAACTGATATTGGATTAGGTATGCTACGCATAAATATCCAAGATATACCTACAATTCCAATTTCTTCAACTCTTAATAAAGGAATTGTACCATCGGGATCAAATGAAGAAATACTGACTGATGTAAAATCTCCACTTGTTCCTGTTACAACTGTTGAATTATTAATTATTAAATTTCCTGAATTTGAAGAATAAGATGCAGCAGTAGATCCTAATCCATAATAGACTCTTAATTGGTTTATGTCACTAGGTCCATTCCATGTATTCATTGTAAGTAATCCATTATCTGCAGGTCCACTATAGAAAAATGATAAAAATTCAGGTCTTCTTGTATAACTTGCAAAATTAACATTTACTCCATCATTATAATGTGTATAATAATCTAGATTATAACCATATGTAGATAGATCTGTAGTTAATATACGGTTACCATTCCATGCAGGATAAGATGAGTCATAAGTATTATCTGTTGAAAATGAAGAATACAACATCCAACCTCCTCCATTATCTTCCATATTACAATAAATTTGAGTTGGAACTCCGTCTTTTAATATCCAATAAACTCCGTTTGTAGCACTTGGATTGTTATTTTTAATATACATTGCAGAAGGTGCTGCTTTTTCTGAAGAACTTCCATCTAAATCTATAATTGTTATTGAAATATTTTTATCTATAGTTTGTTCTTGATCAGTAACAGATAATGTTATTGTATGTTCTCCAACTGTTAAACTACTTGTTGAAAAATCACAATTACTTGATAAACTTCCATCTATAGATGATACCCAAGAACAACTATAACTTCCGTTTTCATTTTCTATTTGAGAATTAAAATCAATTGCTTCTCCAAAACTGAATGTTTGTAAGTTTGTAGGAGAATTAATATTTATTGTAAGTTCTTCAACATATTCATTTTTAGTATTATCATAAATTGCTTTAATTTCATTTAAATTTAAACTTCTGCCATATAGTCTATAGTCTGAAATCATTCCTTTAAAATATCTTGTATTTGTAGAATTTATTCCAAATTTAACTCCTCCACCTTGTGTTTCATAACTATAAATTTCTTCTAATGTTTTTTCTAAGTTTCCATTAATATAACCTTTTAAAGTTTTTAATGTTTCATCATATGTAACTGTATAATTAATCCATTTATTTTCTTCAACAGGATCTGAAAGCTCATAAGTTGAATATCCTCCATCTAAATCTCTCCATCTTATTTCCATTTTTTTATCAACAGGATTAATACTAACTCTAAGATTATTTTTTTGAGACCAAAAGAAACTTTCATGTTCTAAACTTTGATTTTCTGTATAATATATCCATCCATTTATTGTAAATGAACTATAATCACCTACATTTGAAACATTAATATAATCATTAGCTCCATCTAAATTTAATTTAGAACTACTATTCCAATTTGCAGTTCCAACAATACTTCCATTATTAGAATTTCCTGAATAATCGTATACTGTGCTTCCTTCTCCTTCATCTATTTTCCAATATCCAATTATTTGATAATCAATACAGTCAAGTACATTATAGTTATTTGTTTTAATAGGTTTTACAATTTCTCTCCCTTTATCTGTATTTAATTTTAATATATAATTTTCTTCAGGAGCACATACAACATCTATTTCTTTAGTTTCTTTTTTTTCAATAGTTATTGGTTCTTCAAAAAATATATTTTTATTTAAATATTCTGTATCAACAGCATCTGATGCAATAAAATAACTAGTTAATACTAAATCTTGATTAATATTGTTGTTTGAAAGTACAATACTTTGATTTACAACTTCTTCAATTAAGATTTCATCTCCAATTCTTTGTATCTCAATTATAGGAATATTATTATTTTTATCCACAACACTAAATCTTAATTCTTCAAGTCCAGGCATAATATCAATGTAGTTATAAAAAAGAATATTATTATTATAATCAATATTATAAAGTAGACTTGTTTCTTGTCTATTAATTATAAGTGATCCTATTTGGCTTTGTGTTTTTAGATTTTCAATACTTCTTTTATTTTTAATTTCTTGTCTTAAATAAAGATTACTTGAGTTATTATCAACTGTAATTGGGTCACTTAAATCTAAATAAACTTCTTTATAGCTTCCAACTTCTGAATCTTTTAAATCTGTTAAAATATCATTAATATATGCTAAGTTATCTCTGTTGTTTTTCATTCTTTGTGAATCTTCTAGAGTTCCAAAATAATTCATTGCAAAATAAATAAATATACCTAAAAATATAATACTTACAAAAAGAATTGCTATTCCTGAAAATAAAGATGTTACTCCTTTTTGATTCATTATTCTTCACTTTTATTAAAATCTAATAATTCTATTTCTATAATTATTTTATTTTCATCAAGATTATAATCTTGATAACTAAAAACATAATTTGTTTGTCCTTGATTTAAATTAATTAAATTACAATCTATGTTTATTTGGGAATTATTGTTTATTGTTTTTTTAAAATAGGCTCTATTTGATTCTTTACTAACTTCAATATCTTTTATTGTAACTAATTGATCATCTCTAATCTCTGAGTTAAAGATTATTTCTCCTCTGATTTCATTTTGATTACAATCAATCTCTAAGACTTCTGGATTATATATTGTAATTTCTTTTGCTGAAAATCTAGATTTTGAAATTTCTTGAAAAGTATTTGAAATTAAATCTATGTTTTCAATCATTTGATCAAAATTATATTTTTCTTGATTTTTTTCAATAGTATCTTGCACCATATAAAGTATGCTTGAAAGAATGGCTATACTTACAAATATATATAGAAAGTATGAAAATAAATTTGCTGCTCCTTTTTCTTTTCTTAAAAACATATTTTAAAACCTTTATTCTATATTTAAATTTAAATTTTCAGTAATAGTTTGTTCTTGATCTGTCACTGATAATGTTATTGTGTGTTCTCCAACAGACAATGTTGAAATATTAATATCACAATTATCTAAAGAATATTGATTATTATATAGTTTTGAAACATCTTCTTGATCTATTGCTTCATCAAAAATTAAAATATCATCCATTTTACCATTAAAAAAATGATCATAAGTTCCAACAACTCCATTATAAGCTATAGCAGCACCAATTGCAACTGGCAAGCTATTTGATATTGATCCATAAGTTCCAATAGGAACACTAGCATCAAGAATTCCATTAATATAAAAATTTAAATCTTGGTTGTCTTTATAAGACATAATAACATTATACCAATTATTTTGAGCATATAGAGAACCACAATTACTACAACTTTTATAGTTACTTTGAGCATCATCAATACCAGAATAAATATCCCAATTACTAGAAACATTATTAATCATTAATTGCCAACCTGCATAACTTCCTCCGGCACCTCTTCCTCTAGTATTAATTATTCTTTGATATCCAGAACCAGTAGGATTTATCCATGTTGATACAGTAATTTCATCTAAATTTGAACTAATATTATTATCTAAAGTTGCATAGCTTGAAGTTCCATTAAAACTTAATGCATTATTTTCTCTTCCAAATCTGTCTGTTGTTCTAGTTACATTAAATAAAGTTCCGTCAATATTCCCTATATTATCATAAATAGTATCTCCTGTAGTTTCTTCAAATCTATATTCTGCATATGGTTTTTGATATGTTAAATTTCCATCAATTGATGATGCCCAAGAACAAGAATAATTTCCTACATTATTTGTAATATTTGTATCTATTTCTATATTATCTCCTAAAGTATATACATTTGAATCAATATTTATTTCTGCATTTAAAGATGGATTTTCTACAGTTATATTTTTTGTTTCAGTAATAGTTTGTTCTTGATCGGTCACTGATAAAGTTATGGTGTGTTCTCCAACAGACAATGTTGAAATATTAATATCACAATTATTTGAAGAATATTGATTATTATATAGTTTTGAAACATCAGAACTAGAAATTCCATTATTAAAAATAATAATATCATCTAACTTTCCATTAAAAAAATGATTAAAAGTTCCATACACTCCATTATATGCAACTGATGTCCCAATTGCTGTTGGTAAGCTGTTTGTTATATTTCCATATGGATCTAAATTTACACTTTCATCTAATTGTCCATCAACATAAAAATTAAGATTATTATCTTCATCAAAAGACATAACAAAATGATACCATTTTCCAAGTGTCAAACTATTTCCACAAGTGTTACAACCAGTAAATGGACTTGTTGAAGAATCAACTCCTGAATAAAGATAAAAATTACTAGTTGTATCATTAATTAATATTTGCCATCCTTCAACATCTGAAGCTGCAGATCCTCTTGTGTTTATAATTCTCTGATATGTACTAGATCCATTTGATAAAAACCATCCTGATATTGCAAATCTATTAAGTTCTTGACTTATATTATTATCTAATAAAACATAGCTTGAAGTTCCATTAAAGCTTAAAGCCTTATTTTCTCTTCCAAATCTATCTGTAGTTCTTGTAATGTTATATCCATTACCATCAATATTACCTATTAAATCATAAATTATATTTCCTGAAGTTTCATTAAAATCCCATCTTGCATAAGGTGTTTTACTTGGTATTAAGTTTCCATCAATTGATGATGCCCAAGAACAAGAATAACTTCCAACAGGGTTATTTACTTCTGATGTGAAATTAATTGGTTCTGAAAATAAGAAAGAAGTTGCTTCTATTGGATTTGAAATATCTATAGTTGTCACAGTTTCTATTGGATTTAGATTTGGTCTTTCTTTTTGAAGATTTAATTTTTCAGAAGAATCAATTTCTCTTAAAAAACTTATTTTGTTTCTACTTATTTTTTTAATATAAATAATTGTTTTTGTGTTATTAAGATATATTCCTTGTTCTATATCTATTCCATTGATGTCTAAACCAACAATTAATTTTTCAAATTCTCTAAAAGTATAAATTTCTCCTTCTCTAATTAATTGTCCTTCTTTATAATAATTTCCAGAAATATTATGAAATATTTCTATTTTATCTAAATTAGAATCTGCTTCAAAACTTAAACCATCAAGGTCTATTACAAAAGAGACAACAGATCCATTTGAATTTTCTAAAACTTCTTGTATTTTTCCTTGAATTTCTTCAATATACATTCTAGATTCTTCAAATTTTTGTTGTGAATTATTTCTTTCAATTGCAGGAACAACTCCTTGATAAATAAGTCCTACAACAGCAACAATAATAAATATAACTAAGATATAACTTAAAATTTCAGAAGCTCCTCTCTGATTTAGTCTTTTCATAATTATTCTTTATTTTTAAATATATTTTACTAATATATTATATATGAAATCTTTATAAACATATTTAATCTATATTATATATACAATACAAAATATTGTGGTCCGAATAGTGTAGTGGTTAGCATATGGGTCTGTGGATCCCATGACTCGGGTTCGAATCCCGGTTCGGACCCTCTTTATTCTTTTAAATTGTTTTAAAAATTATTTTTTCTATTTTTTTAAAAATATTTTTATATGTTTTGCCATTCATTTGTTTTTTTAAAAAAACAATCTATTTTTAAATCATATGATTTACTATATTTTTAAAATATAAAGGTGATATATAATGCACGAAGATCTTTTTAACACCCTAAACCCACATCAAAAAGCATATATTAATTTTGAAATTCCAAATGTTAAAAATGGAGAATATATGTTATGTGCTTTCCATTTAAGACCTGGAGGAGATTTAAATATCTTACAAGCAGCTTGTGAAACAGCAGCTGAATCTTCAACTGGTACAAATTTTTTAGTAAACACAGAAACTCCTTTTGCAAGAGAGATGAATGCTTTAGTTTATAAATTAGATTTAGAAAAAAGTTTAGTATGGATAGCATATCCTTGGAGACTTTTTGATAGAGGAGGAAATGTTCAAAATATCTTAACATACATTGTAGGAAATGTTTTAGGTATGAAAGAAGTTTCTGCAATTAAACTTTTAGATGTTTGGTTTCCACCAGCTATGCTTGAACAATACGATGGACCTTCCTATACTTTAGATGATATGAGAAAATATTTAGATGTTTATGATAGACCAATTTTAGGAACAATTATAAAACCAAAAATGGGTTTAACTTCAGCAGAATATGCAGAAGCATGCTATGATTTCTGGGTTGGTGGAGGAGATTTTGTTAAAAATGATGAACCTCAAGCAAACCAAGATTTCTGTCCATATGATAAAATGGTAAAACATGTAAAAGAAGCTATGGATAAAGCTGTAAAAGAAACTGGTCATAAAAAAGTACATTCTTTCAATGTTTCAGCTGCAGATTATGATACAATGATTGAAAGATGTGAAATGATTGTTAATGCAGGTTTTGAAAAAGGATCTTATGCATTTTTAATAGATGGAACTACTGCAGGTTGGATGGCAGTTCAAACTTTAAGACGTAAATATCCTGATGTTTTCCTTCATTTCCATAGAGCAGGACATGGAGCATATACAAGACCTGAAAATCCAATTGGTTTTTCTGTTTTAGTATTATCTAAATTTGCAAGACTTGCAGGAGCTTCTGGTATTCATACAGGAACTGCAGGTGTAGGAAAAATGGCAGGTACTCCAACAGAAGATATTACAGCTGCAACTGGTATTTTAAAATTAGTCTCAGAAGGACATATTTTCCATCAATCATGGTCAACTGTTCCTGAAAAAGATTTAGATGTTGTAAAGCTTGCACAAGAGGATGAAGCTCATCATGTTATCTTAGAAGATGATAGTTGGAGAGGTCTTAAAAAATGTACTCCAATAATCTCTGGTGGTCTAAATCCAACTCTTCTTAAACCATTTATTGATTTAATGGGTGGAGTTGATTTTATAACAACTATGGGTGCTGGTTGTCATGCTCATCCAAAAGGTACACAAGCAGGCGCTAAGGCTTTAGTTCAAGCATGTGAAGCATACCAGAAAGGAATTTCTATTGAAGAATATTCAAAAGATAGACCTGAGCTTGCAGAAGCTATTGAGTTTTTTACAAAGAAAAAGCATGTTGATAACTTAAAGAAGGAGTTTTCTTAAATTAATTTTTTTAAGAAAATCTTTTTCTTTTTTTCTTTGTTTTTTGGACAAGAGGTTTTGTGTTTATGCAGATAGATAAAAGTAAAATTTATTTTGAAACAGATCGTTTAATAATAAGATTATTAAAGCCATCTGATGCTTCTGATATTTTTGAAAATTATAAGGATAAAGTATATTCTAAAAATATACCTAATCTTCCTTATCCTTATACTTTAAAACATGCAAATGATTTTATTAAAAAAAATAAATCTAAAATTAATAGAAAAAAAGATCCTGGAATTGAGTTTGCAATTTTTTCAAAAGAAGAAAATCGAGTTATTGGTGGTGCTTCTTTAAACCATATTGATTTTAAAAATAAAAAATGTGAAAGCGCTTCTTGTCTTTCAAAAAAATATTGGGGTAAAAAATATATTTATGAAGCAAAGCTTGAAATCTATAAATATGCTTTCAATATTTTAAAATTAAATAAAATTTATGCTGATGTTTTTACTTATAATTTAAGAAGTAAAAAGCATTTAGAAAAGTTAGGTTTTAAGGAAGTCGGGCTTAAAAGAAAAGATATCTTCCATAAAAATAAGTTTATAGATCTTTACAGGCTTGATCTTTTAAAAGAGGAATTTAAGTATAAAGATTTAAAGAAAAATCTTCTTTCTTAATTTTTTTTTAATTTTTTAGAAAAATTTAAAAACTTTTCTAGAAAATATTTTTATTTTTTTTGTTACATTATATATTTATTAACAAAAACTATTTTTAAAAAAACAAAAAAAGGTGGTGTAACTATGAAAAAATATACTATCTGGGATGAAATGAGAAGAATGCAAAGAGAGATGGATTCTTTATTTGATGACTTTGTTTATTCTCAAAAACCATATCTTCTTTCAGGTTCTAAAAAAGATGAAAATTCTTTAACTTCTTTAGAAAACTATAGAGAACCAGTTTGTGATGTTAAAGAAGATAATGATAAATATAATCTTTCTTTAGAAATTCCTGGTTCAAAAAAAGAAGATATTAAAATAAATGTAAATGATAACAACTTAGAAATAAAGGTTGAACATAAAAGTGAAGAAAAAAAAGAGGATAAAGAAAAAGGTTACTATAGCTATTCAAAAAGTTATTCTGGCTTTTATAGATCCTTCTCTCTTCCAAGAAATATAGATAAGGATAACATAGATGCAGAGTACAAGGATGGTGTCTTACATCTTAAACTTCCAAAAAAAGAAATATCTTCTTCTTTAAACAAGTTAATAGAGGTTAAATAATTTTTTTAACCTCTTTTATTCTTTAAGTAAATAATAAATATCTTTATCTAAGATTAAGTTATTTACTTTTCCTAATTTTTCTTTTTTAATAATACCATTTTCTTCAAGTTTTAAAATTAGTCTATGAACTTTAATCTTTGATAACCCATCAATATATGTAAGTTCATATTGCCTTACTTTTCCATCATTTTCTAATATCTTTTCAATAATCTTTTTTTCATCTTTAGTTAAAAGATTAAGTATGGTTTTACTCTTAACATTAATATTTTTTTCTTTTTGATTAATTTCTTCAGATAAAAGATAGTAGATAAGTAACCCTACAAACATTCCAAAGAATGCACTAATAGGTATTAGATAAAAAGAATAATTTGATTTTTCTGGTTTATTTAACATCTGTTCTTTAAGTTCATCTATAGTATAAAGATCTATTGTTGTAATATCAATAGTATTCTGACTTCTATTTATCTTTTGTTGTGCAGATAAAAATAAAAGAGTTGAAACTATTAATAATATAAAAGATAATAAGACAGCTAAGATAATTATTTTTTTGTTCATAATAGATATATTGTTCTTTTCTGTTTTTATTCTTTATTGTTTATATATAGTTTCAGTTAATCAAACCATAGTTTCATAAAAGAGTATATATCGTTACACTTATAATTATCTAGTACTTTAAAGGGTTTTTTTAAAAGTTTGTTAAAAACTTTTTAAAGTAAAATTAAAAAAAAAAGGTGAAAAAAAATATGAATAATAAAACAAAAATAATTGCCTCTATCCTTACATTGTTTAGTTTTCTTTTAGTTTTAGGAACAGTAAGTGCATACAGAGGAGATGTAACAAAGCTAGGTCCAAACTACGATCCTGTAGTACATGCAAATATGCAATTTGCAATTGAAGCTGGAGATTATCAAGCTTGGAATGATATTGTTTCTTTAAGAGATAATAATTCAAAGATAACTACATATATAACAGAAGAAAACTTTGAAGAATACAGTAAAGCATACCTTTCTGCTTTATCAGGAGATTCATCTTCTTTACAAGAGTTTAGAGCTTCTTTAGGTTTAGGCCAAGGTAATCAATATAGAGGATCTAATAAAGGTTCTTTAAATGAAAACTCTAATTCTTTAGGTCAAAAGAAAATGAATAGATACAACTCTACAAATTAGTTTTTTTTAATAGGTTATAAAAATTAATTAAGATTATTTATTTAATCTTTTTTTCTTTTATAAGTTCTTTTTTTAAATGTATTTATGCTTAATTATATTATTAGTTTATAATTCTATTTTTCTTTTAAGAAGAATATTTTATATGAATTTTTGCTTCTGTGGCTCAGTGGTAGAGCGCAACCTTGGTAAGGTTGAGGTCGCGGGTTCGACTCCCGCCAGAAGCTTGATGCACAAAAATAACTAATTTGTGCATTTGAAATATACTTTTTAATCTTTAATTATACCAAATTATATGCATTTATAAATAGATTATAACGGACTTATAATCTTTTAGTAAAAGACTATATTTAAAAACATTTCTGTTATATATTATATTAGTGATTTGTATATGGATAAAGATTTTTTAAGAAATGTTATTACTGATCAATATGAAGATCTAAAAGATGTTTCTAAAACGGTTTTAAGATATGATTTAAAAGAAATAACATCTTTTGTAGAAAATCCTGCAATTTCAATAATTTCAGGAATTAGAAGATGTGGAAAATCAACTTTTTTAGAACAAATAATTAACCTACATTATAAAGATGATTTTTATTATTTTGATTTTTCAGATGAAAGAATTTCAAGATTTCAAACAGAAGATTTTCAAAAACTATATGAAGTATTTTTAGAAAAATTTGGAAAAAGAAAAGCATTTTTCTTTGATGAGATACAAGAAGTTCCAGATTGGAATAAATTCGTAAATAGAATGAATAAAATAGGCTATAAATGTTTTGTTACTGGTTCAAACTCAAATTTATTAAGCAAAGAATTATCCACATACCTTACAGGAAGACATATAGATAAAGTTTTATTTCCATTTTCTTTTAAAGAATATTTAGTATATAAAAATATAAATATTGACTTAGATTCTACAAAATCAAAAACCTTAATTATTAAAGAATTTAAAAATTATTTTAAATTAGGGGGTTTTCCAGAAGTTGTTTTAACAAATGACACTTCAATTTTATTAAATATTTATTCAGATATTATTTCAAAAGACATTATTGAAAGATTTAAAATAAATGATATTTCTCTATTTAAAGAATTTTGTAATTATGTTATATCTTTATCTACAAATGAATTTACTTATAAATCATTAAAAGATAATTTTAAAATTCAAAATATAACTACTGTTTCAAATTATCTTGATTATTTAAAACTTACATATCTTGTTTATGAAGTTAAAAGATTTTCTCCTGCTTTACAGAAATTAAATAAATTTCCAAAAAAATATTATTGTATTGATAATGGGTTATTAAATAAAGTTGGTTTTGGATATTCAATAGAAGAGAGTAGATTTTTAGAAAATCAAGTTTTTATTGAACTTTGGAGAAACAATTTAAATTCTGAAATTTATTATTATAGAAATAAAGATAATAAAGAATGTGATTTTTTAGTATTAAATAACAGAAAAGTTGCTAAAGCTATTCAAGTTTGTTATGCTTTTAAAAAAGCAGAAACAAGAAATAGAGAAATTGAAGGTTTATTATCTGCTTTAAAAGAATTTAATTTGTCTTTTGGAGAAATTATAACCTTTGAACATAAAGAAAGATTAGAAATTGAGGGTAAAATTATAGAAATGATTCCTATCTATGAGTGGTTATTAAAATAAAAAATGAGCGCTTTTAACCTAAGGTTTAGTTCCTGCCAGAAGCTTTGAACCGGTTTCGCTCGGTTCACGCGCAATCTTTAAAAGAGCTGGTTTCGATCAGTTAACACGCAATGGTTCTTCTTTTTCTTCTAGAAATTAAGCTTTTCTGAACAATAAAAATCCAATTGTAATTAAAAATAAAGCAATACAAATAGATGCAGCAGTAATTATTTCAGGATATTGATTATTAAAACCAACAGAACTTGTATGCTTAATAATAATCCCAAAATATGCCCACGCAAAAACTAAAATATAAGCAATATCTCTATTTCTAACACTGGTTAAAATACCAATAATAGAACCTACTAAAAGAATAGCAATTGTCCAAATACTTTCACTAATACCAAAACCATTCCATCCAACACTAACAAGAAAAGCTGTAATATTTGCAATTGTTGCAACTGTTATCCATCCAAAGTAAATACTAAATGGAAGGGATAAAAAGAAAAAATCTTTAGACTTATTTTCTCTTATTAGTAAATTAATTTTAATTAAACAAAATAATATACCTAGCATAAAGATTATAGATACCCATAATAAACCATAATGCCAAGAAAAGATCCATAATGCATTAGCTACAGAACTTATAATAAAATAAATACTTATCTTGTTTAATAATTTATTTTCTTTTAAACTAATTTTTTTAAAAGTTTCAAATTGATATAAAACAAATAAACCTAATAACAAATAAATTATACCCCAGATAGAAAAAGTAATTCCTGCAGGAGCAAATAAGTTAGGATATAGGTCAGAGACAGCCCCTGTATCAATGTTATTTATTGGCAGGGCATTAGCTAAATAATTAACTACAATCATTACTATATAGACTAATGCTACAAAAATTTTTCTTAATATAAAATTCATAATTATTTCTTAAACCAAAACATATTTATATGTTATTTCTTAAATATTTTTTTAAAATTAATCTACAAATATTTTTTAACTTAAGTTTTTAGCTAAAATTTTAATAATTAATATTTTTTAAAAATACATCTCTATTTATATTTTTTTTGTTTTATTTCTTAATTATGGCAACAAATAAAGCTGTAAAAGCAATAATCTTTAATAAAGATAATCAAATGTTAATTTTAAAAAGAACTCCTCTTTATAAAAGAAAAGGCAAAATTAATGTTTTAAAAAAATATGCACATTTAGATAAAAAAAATATATATGATCTCCCTGGTGGAAGACTTGAAATAAATGAAACTATCAAAACTGGCCTTAAAAGAGAAGTTTTTGAAGAAACAGGACTTAAAATTAAAATCTTAAAAAAAGTAAGTTCTTGGGAATTTATTTCTTTAGATAATAAAAAAGTAGAAGTGACTAATTTTCTTTGTGAAATTAAAAAGAATACTTCAAATAAAATAATTTTAAGTCAAGAACATGATAATTATAAATGGGTTGATCTTAAAAATATTAAAAGATATAGTTTTAAAGATAAAAGTTTTTTTGATTCTTTAAAATTTTTATCTAAATAATTTTTTAAAGAAAAAAAAAGAAAAGAAGAATTATCTATATGTTTCATCTATATAGCTAATATCTTCTCCAATAACAACTTCTGTTTCTTCTTGACTTGTAAAGTTATATGTCTTTAATAAATTATTAGTTATAGTATACAATTCATCTCCAATATATAAACTTCTAGCAATAGATCCATAGTAATATCTATTTTTCTTTGTGTGATCAATAGTTGTTATTTTACTAATACCATCTTTATCTGCTTTTAAAACAACAAATCCAAACTCAGAAGATGATGTATTATATCTTTCAGTAATAGGAAGTACAACTAAATTATTCTTTGAAATATATAAGAATGCTTTATGATCGTAAGATACTTGTGTATTTGAATAACTTGCACTTGAAACCCATTTTCCAACTTCTTTAGGATTTGAAAAATCACTTACATCAAACAAAGCAACCTTAACTCCAGAATTATTAGTTCCACCCCATTCATTAGCTTCAGTTTCTTGACCAATACCTAATATTAAATTTTCAGATATTGGATGAAGATAATCAGAGTAACCTGAAATTTTTAAATAACCTAGAACTTTTGGTTTTGTAGGGTTTTCTAAATCAATTACAAAGAAAGGATCAACTTGTCTGTATGTAACTAAATAAAGTTTATCTCCCATAAATCTAGCACTATATATTCTTTCATTTGGTGCAATTTCATCAACAATTCCAACTTCATTTAAAGAACTATTTAAAACTGTAACTGCATTTTTTGAAATAGTAGAATATCCGTTGTAATCTTGATAAGTTGTTGCAACTCTTAAATAACCTTCTTCTTCATCTAATGAAAATTGATTTAAAAGTTTTCCTTTAACTTCTCCTTGTGATATACTTCCAAAGCTACCATCTAAAAGAAGTTCAATTCTGTTAATGTATGTTTTATCATATTGATTTCTTTCTTCTTGATAATATTTATCAGATTCTTCTTGTATTAAATTATATAATTCTTCTTTTTCTTCTTTGTCAAGAGTTTGATAGTAGTTATTTAATATTTCAATTAATTTTTCAGAATCATTTAAATTACTTTCAATTTCTTTAGCTATATTTGTAGGATATACTTTTTCATAGATTGATTCAAAAACTAAATCTTTTGAATAGTTATTCCATCCAAATCTAAAGAAAGGATAATACATATTTTTTTCAGTTACAACATATAGGTTATTATTACTCATATATATTGTATTTGAATTATCAAGTATGATTTCTATACTATCAATAATTGAAGATTCTTTTTCTAAATAATTAAGTGAAGTTAAATTATACATTACTTTAGATTCTTCACTAACATCTCTTGGCATAATTATTTTAGATTCAAAATTACTTACAACATCATTTTTAATTTCTTTAACAGGCATTATAAATCTATCATAATAGATGTTAGGGTTAAAATCATATAGATAATCATTAGTTATAATATATACAATTCCATCTTTCATTCTTGATTGATAGTAGTTGCCTTTAATTTCTACGCTGTTAAGTTTTGAAAGAGAATTTTCTTCTATTCTATAAGTTTCAACAACAGTAAATGGTATATAAGTCATTTGAGGATAAAGATAAGAATATTGAGTAAATTTACTTTCTACAATATTTTTTTCAATTATTACATATAAAAGGTCTTCTGTATCTAAGAACATTCCTTTAATTGTTAAATATTCTGCATTTTGATCATTAATTTTAACAGTATATTTTTCTTCATCAGCTATAGGAACATCAACATCATTTATTACTGTTATTGTTTTGTCTTTTGCAATAAATATTTGTTTTCCATTAGTTTTTACAATATCTCCTTCATCTATACCAGAAACTTGTACATTAGTTTGAGAAAAATCATTTTCAGCTCCTGTTGATTGAACAGAACTATCAGTTGCCATAATAGGCATTGATTCTTCCATGGTTTTAGACATATCTCCTACTCTAATACTATTACTTGAATTAGTGGTAGTTAAAAGAGTTAATAGTTCTTGGGAGGTAATTGTTACAAATGGTGATTCTTCATTTGTTTTAAAATCACTATATGTTAAATTTTCATAGTTTTTTTCTGTTGATTGATCACTAAGATATTCATCTTGGTTATCATCTATTATTTTATTTTTTAAAATATTTTGATTAATTACAAGTCCAACAACTAATAGTGCAAGAACAAGTATTATAATCCCTAAAAATAAATTTGATTTATTTTTCATATATCTTTTCACCTTTACTTTTTTATGTAAAATTATTATTAATAAGTATTCTATGCTCTAAAGTCAATATAAACCCTATTTTTTAGTTAGGTTATTTCCTTTTTATAGTTTATTTTAATTTTAAGTTATTTTTATTTGTTAAAGATTGTTTTTTAAATTATTTGTAACATTTATATTCTATGCATTTTTATATTATTGAGTTTGTTATAATAATTTTATTTATACTTACTTTAATTCATTTTAGAAAAAATAAGCGATTTTTAATATTTTCATTTATTTTTGCATGTCTTTTTGAAATATTTGGAGTCTTTATTTCAGGTTATCTTTATTCTAATGATTTTTTAATAAATATTTATGGTGTTCCAATTTTTATAATTTTATCTTGGGTTATTATTCTAACCACATCTTATAACTTAATTTCAACTATAACAAATCATAAATTAACAAAAGCTATTTTAGTATCATTATCAGCAACTGCTTTAGACTTAGTTTTTGAAGCATCAGCTGTTTTTCTAAATTTTTGGACTTGGAAAGTAACAGTTCCAAATATTTTAGTAAGTATTGATCCAGCTAATTTTATTGGATGGATGATTGTAAGTTTTTGTTTTGTTTACTTATATGAGCTAAATTATAAAGCAGGTATGCTTTTTTCTTTTCCTTTTTATGTTTTTTTAGGGATATCTTATAAAATAATATATGATTTAATTTTTAAAAATAGTAATATTGATCCTTTTTTCCCTTTCTTTCTATTATTTACTTTTGTTTTTGTTTTGGCAGTTTATTTATTATATAAAAATTATAAATTTTCTAAAAATAATCTTTGGTGGTACTCTTTTCTTTTAAGAGTGCCTTTTTTGATATTTGGAGTTTTCTTTTCAATAAAATTTAAACTATTTATTGATAATTATATTTTACTTTTTATAGTCATGGGACTTTTAATAGAAATTGTTTTCTTATATCTTAGTTTCTCTTATAAATATAATAAATTTAAAAAACATATGAAATAAAATTCATTTATAAACCTTACTTCTCATATTTATATATACAATATAATTTTGTGAGAGGTAAATTAATATGAATTCAAATAAACAAAAAAAAATTAATTTTTTAATTAAAATTAATACTTATTTTTTAGCTGCTTTGGTGCTTTATGCAGGAATAAATAAATTATTTATAAATGGAATTGATGGTGTTATTGGTATGCTTACAGGAGCAGGTTTCTTTTTACCAGTGTTTTTAGCATGGGTTTTAGTTATTTCAGAAATCGGTTCAGGTATAATGCTTTTTACTGGTCTTTATAAAAAGTATGTTGTTTTAGTTCCAGCATTTATAATGATTGTGATCACTTTTACAATAGCTTTTGGTAATTGGCAAAGTATGATACAACATTTATTAATAGCATCTAATTATTTACTTATAGGTTGTATTTCCTCTAAGTAATTTTCTTTTTTTTATTTCTTTATTTTTTGGACAGAATCTATTTAAAAACCTTTAGAAATATAATTATTTCATAAAACGGAGTTGATATTTTATGGTTGTTAAACAAAATGATTGGATTGAAGTTGAATATACTGGAAAGCTTAAAGACGGTAATATTTTTGATACTTCAAAGGGAAGAGAAACCTTAAAATTTAAGGTTGGAACTGGTATGGTTATTCCTGGTTTTGATGCAGCTGTAATAGGTATGGATGAAAATACTGATAAAGATTTTACTATCCCTTTTGCAGAAGCTTATGGACCAAAAAACACAGAAGCAGTTGAAATCCCTAAAACATCTTTTAAAGATGTAACTAATTTAGAAAAGGGTAAAAGTTATAATTTTATGACAGATATGGGTCCTATAAAAATTGATGTTGAAGAAGTTTTAGATGAAAAAATTAAGGCAACAGTAAATCATCCTTTAGCTGGTGAAGACTTAACTTTTGAAATAAAACTTGTAAAAATTTTATCTCCAGAAGAAGCTAAATCTTATGAAGATGCATTAATTGCTCAACATCAAAATCATGAACATGCTCATTCTGATAAAGAAGGTTCTTGTGCATGTGGAGATCCTGATTGTGAATGTGATGATGATTGTGATTGTTCAGATTCAAAAGATTCATGTGGTTGTGGACACGATCATTAATTTTTTTAAAATAAATAGGATATATTTATGAATAAGTTTCTACATTTATTTAGAAAATTTTCTGCATATATCTTATTTATTTCTACTTTACTTTCTTTTATTTTTTCTGAAAATGAATTTTTAAGTATTTTATTTGTATCAATTGCTTTCGTTGCTTTTTTTAAAATAAATATTTTTGAATTATTTAAAAATAAAAGATATTTATCAAAATTAGAATTATTCTTCTCAATTTTATTATTTGTAAAAGTAATTTTATTATTTGATGTAAATATTTTTTATAAATATTTAAGTTATTTTTTTGGTTTTTTCTTTTTAATAGTTTATTTTTTATTTTTTTCAAATACACAAAATATTACTACAAATATCTTAGGTGTTAAGAAAGATAAGGCTTCTCAAGAAGATGATCTTGAAGATTATGACAATTATGAGGATGATTCTCAAGAAGTAGAAGAAGATTCTGATTTTGAGTTAGAAGATGATTTTGAAGAAGATGAAGATAATTTAGAAGAAGATGAAGATGATTTAGACGAAAATGAGGATATTTCTAAAAAACATTAAAAATAATTCCTTTATATTTTTTTTGCTTCTATATTATATTATACTTGTTATTAAAAAAAAAGCAGGGGTTCCCGAGTGGTCAAAGGGGCACGGCTAAGAACCGTGTGCTTAGTGCTTCGCAGGTTCGAATCCTGTCCCTTGCATTATATTTTTTTAAATGCTCGAATAGTGTAGCCCGGTAATCATATCAGACTCTCACTCTGATGACGGGGGTTCGAATCCCCCTTCGAGCACTTATAATATTTTTTAAAAATCTATTTAATAACTTAAATTTGTAATTACTTAATTTTGTGTTTTATTATGATTTTCAAACAATCAAAGAATCAAATTAAAAGAGATTTCTCTTTTTCTGTAAAAGATGGGATTTTTTGGGTACTAATGAATTCTATAGCTATAATTTTTTTAGTTCCATATTTAGTTTCTTTAGGTGCAAATTCTTTTCAAATAGGTCTTTTAAATTCATTTCCTTTATTTATAACTTCTTTTTTAGTTTTAATATCTTATAAACTTTTAAAAATATTTAAATCTAAAAAACATGCAGTTGTAATTTTTTTAACATTACAAGCTTTAATGTGGATTCCTCTTGCAATGGCTTATTTCTTTTTTCCAAATTCAATTACTATTTGGATTATAATTTTAATTTATACAATAATAACTGCTTTAGGAACAATTATTCATCCAATTTACATGGACTGGATAAGAAAACTTTTTCCAACAAAACAAATGGGTTCTTATATTGCAAAAAAAAATATAATTTTAGAGTTTGTTTCAATTTTTCCAATTTTTTTAATAGGTTATATTTTAGATGTTATTTTCAAATCAAATACTTTTATTGGTTATTCAATAATTTTTGTATTTGCAGGAATATTTAGATATTTTTCAACAAGATTTTTAAATAAAATGAGTGAAACAGAAGATAAAGAAGCTATTTTAAAACTTGTAAAAGAAAAAGAAAAAATTCCTCTTTTAAAATCTTTTAAAGATGAAGTTATAAAAGATAAGTCTTTTTTAAAGTTTTTAATTTTTATCATTCTATCATATATTGGTATTCACTTAGCAACTTCTTATGTTTCTTATTTTGTTTTAAACTTTTTAAATTATTCTTCTACTCAATATGTTCTATGGAAAATTTCTTTTATTTTAGGAACTGTTTTAAGTTTAAGTTATTGGGGTTATATTTCAGATAAATATAGTCCTGTAAAAGTTTTACAAATAAGTACTTTATTTATGCCTTTATTTTTAATAATTCCTGCATTCTTTTATTCTAGTTATTCTTTAATGATTTTTTCAATTTTTGTTGGAGGTGTTATTTTTGGTGCTTTTAATTTAGGGGTTTTAGATTATCTTTTTAAAAATATAAAAAGAGATTTAATAGGTCATAGTTCTTATTTTTTAATAATACAAGCAAGTTCAATTTTTATTGGAACTCTTCTAGGTTCTGGAATAATTTATTTAGCAACAAAATTTTATTCTTCAGAATTCAAGGCTTTAATATTTTTATTTGTATTTACAATATTTTTTAGATACATAGCATTTTTCTATTCTTTAAAGCTTAAAAAATTAGAAAGAAGAGATCTTAGATTTTTTAAATATGTTATTTTTCAAAGACCTGTTCTTTATGGTTTACTTCAATTTACTCATCTTTCACATGAAGAAAAAAAATTACTACTTGATTTAAAATTAAAATCTGAATTTAAAAAAATTAAATCAAAATTATTTAATCAGAAAAAACAGTAGCTGTTTTTCCTCCATCCCATGTAATTCTTGGTCTTATTTTTAGAAGCATTACTTTTTCGGAGTTATCATCAATCATTATTGCATATCCTTGTTCTTTTGGCATTTGTGCATAATATTTATCCATAGGTATATTTAGATAACTAGGTCTAATTGATGAAACTGCTTGAATATCTTCTTGTGCTGTCATTCTCATACTTAAGAAAAGATCACATTGAGAGATTGTTTCAGAATGTAGTTTATTTGGTCTTTGGGTTGCAAGGATTAATGAAAGTCCTGGTTGCCTTCCAACTCTTATCCATTGCAATAAAACATCTAAAGCCATACTAGGTCTGTCTTGAGGCATAAACATGTGTGCTTCATCTATTACCATCCAGACAATAGGCATTTCACTTGTTTTTCTTTTTCCTTCAAGAAGATTTTTTTCTTCTTCTTTTCTATAAAGCATTCTTTCTTCATATAGTCTTTTTCCTAAAAGTCCAACTATAAGTTCTTGAACTGATTCCATTCCAATTGCTTGTTTATATGTTGAAACATCAATTGTTGTAATTGTTCCTGGCTTTGCAAATTCTTTCATAGTTGTTCCTGATTTTGAAAAAAGACCCCATGATTTTGCAATTTTCATTCTATTTATTAAAGAGTCTTTAATTTCTTTTGTTGTTTCTGAATCTGTTAAAGCTACTTTAATAATATCATCAATATCATAAAGATTTCCAAGTTTTTGTTTTAAAATATCAATACTTCTTGACAGAAGTCCAGATTCTGGATCTCTCCAAGTTAGTCTAAAAAGACCAAGCCAGTCTTCTAAATCTACTTGTGAAGATCTTATTGAAAAAGGTGAATCAAAAGGTATTTCTTTTTCTTTATAAAAATCTTGTTTTCCTGCAGGAATCATATTTCTAATACCAATACCATCTGCCTTTAAATCCCATTTATCTAATAGTTCTTTAGGTACTTCTTTATTTGGATAGTTCATGGTCCAAAAAATACCTACAGTGTCAATAACAATTACAGAAAGTCTATCTTTAACATCAAAAGGTTGTCTTGCAAATTCTTCCATAACAACAGATAGAGTATAACTGTTGTGTATTATTATATTATTTGCAATAAAATTATGGTTTTTTAAAACTGTTATGTCATAAACTTCAAATTTTCCTTTTAAATGATTAATTTCTTTAATCTCATCCCAATAGATATCTGATGTTGCTATTTTTTCAAGTTCTTTATTATTTTCTTTTTTTGCAATAATTAATAATTTTTCTCTTGAAGGTGCATAATTTATTGATGATCTAATTGCTTTTGGTTTTTTATAATTAAATTCTACACCAATATTTTTCCATCCGTTTAAAGGTTTAAAATTATTCCAAATTTCTTTAGGAATTGTATCAATATTTGGATTTTTAATTTTATTTTTATATTTTAATGTTTTTTTTTCTTTTTCTCCAATAAATCCAATTTCTTTAATATATTTTTCTACATCTTGTTCTAATATTTCAAGTTCATAACTATCTCTTTTTTTAGTTTTCTTTTTTCTAATTTTTGAAAGTATTTCTAGTTTTAATAAGATTCCTTGAATCTGTAGTATCATTTTTTTAGAAGAAGATGAGTAACTTATTCTACATCTTTTTTCTTTTTCAAAATAAATTGTTCCATCACAACTAAACATTCTATTTAAAAATAAAGCAAGGTTTTCTTTTTTTTGTTTAAATATAATTTCTGGAATTTCTTTTTGATATGATAATTTATTATACATTCCAATTTGTTTAATATATTCTTTTAAACTTCCTTTCTGGTATGGATTTTCTTTTCCTTTTTTCCATATAACTTTGTAATTATATTTTCCTATTTCTTTTAAGTCTAGTTCTTTATCAAATAATTTTATTGAAGATCTAAAATCATTTACAATTTTGTCATCACCATTACAAAAAAGTACAACTCTATTTGAAAGATGCCCTTCTGCAAGAAGATATGCAATTAATTTAATATTTTCTTTTTTTAATTTATCTTTACCTATATTATTTAATTTTCTAGGTGTTGCAATTCTTGACTTTACTTTAAGATCTTTTGCTTCTTTCCAACCTTCTAAAGTAAGTAATGGATGTTCTAAAGTTAATTTTATTTCTTTTCCACTTCTAAGTTTAATTTCTAAAAGTTCATTTACTTTTCTTTTAAAAAAGTTTTCTTTTTTAGCTTTTTCTATTTTTAAATTATCATTAATAGACATTACTTTAAGATTTGTATTTTCTAAATCTTTTATTTCAATTTCTCTTCCATCTTCTAAAGCTATTAAAGTGTCTCCAGTTACACATTTTCCGCCGCCCCTTTTTCCGCAGATAATCATTACATGTGATCTTGAAAGATCCATTAATACTTTTTTACCTAAAACAGGGTCATCTCCTCCAGAGACAACTACTTTTCCTAAATATCCAGTTGCTTTTTCTTTGTATTTATCAAGATCGCTTTGTTTTCTTCCAACTACAATATTATCTGTAAAATCTAAACTCATATTTTTTCTTTTTTATATTTTTTTAAAAATTCTTTAATTGTTTTTATTGTTATATATCCTGATGCTAATATAATTAATATAAATATTATAACTATTAGTACATATGCAATTGATCTTAAATTTATAAAGAAAATAAATAATATTTTAATTAAGTGTGTTTGTATAATTGCTCCTACCATTATTGAAATTAAAGCTATGTAAAATAATTTAATATCTTGTTTTGTAAAGAAAATAGCTCTTATCTTATATTTATCTTCTTTAATGATTAAATTATTTAAAAATATTTTTACAATTAATAATAATGTTTTTATTCCAAGTGTTGAAAATATAATGTATGATATAAAAAATAAAAATTGAGGTATTAATTGAACTAATAATTTTACTTGACCTAAAAATGAAGATGTTAATAGTTCAACATGAATATATGCATATTGTATACCTATTGTTAAATAAGCAAATGGTGTGAAAAAAAGATCTAATGAATTATTAAATATTTCATAAATTGTTTGTTTGAAATAAATTGCACTTGTAAGAGATAAATTTTGTATAAAGTTTGATCCTTCTGTAATTAGGATGTCTCCTCTTGAGGCATAGATAAAAGCAATTATAATTCCAATAATATATGAAATTCCAAAAGTTGAAGCAATTACTCTATAATAGTTATCTATCTTTACCATATTATTAAATATATTTAAGAAAATAGTTTAAAAGACTATGGTTTTTAAGTATTATGTTGGTTTTATAAAAATATAGGTTTTTAATATATTTATTGTTTATTTAAATGAGATAATTAGATATGAAAAGAAAAATTAAAGATTTAAGAAATAAAAAAAATACTGCAGAAAATCATTCTGGAGTTTTAAGAATAAAAAGTGAAAGATTTAAAATTGAAAGAAATTTAGCTTCTCAAAAACCTCTTGCTATGGAATATAAGTCTGAATATAAGCAAGGATGTTTATTTATTAAGAAAATTTTAGATTATAAACAAAAAAATAAATTAATATTTTTTACTGGAAAACAAGCTGGTGAGATTTTAAAAAAATATCCAAAACTAGATTCTCCAGAAGCTATAAAAAGTATATTGATTGCAAGTTCTAATCCTAATTTAAATATTAAAAAAATAAATTCTATAGTTTCTGAAATATATAGTAAAAAGATCTCTGAAAAAGAAAGAAAAGATATTATTTTTACAATGATCAGAAGTATAAAAATAGAAAACTATGAATACCTTTTATAGTTTTTATTTTTTAAAAAAATAAGAAAAAAAAAGAGAAAGAAAAACTATTCTTGTTTAATTTCAGTTTTCTTCATTCTTTTTGGTATTACAAAATAACTTTTAGCTTTACAAACTGAACATTCAGCTGTATAAACTGGTTTTTTATTTTGTTTTTTAACAGGTTTGATTAATTTTGCTTTTCCACCATAACCTGACTTATGTTTAGCTTCATTTTTTCTAGTACCAATAGACATAGCTCTTGCTTTTCTAGGTTTGAATGCTTTTAATTTTTGTTCTGTATGTTTTTTACATTTTTTACAATATCCTTTTACTGTTTTTGGAAGGTTCATAATTATTCACTCTTTTTTTATAAATTTTAATTTTTAAATAAGTTGTTCACTCTTACTCTTATATAATATATATAAGCAAGCTTTAAAAACAAATTGTTTTTTAAAGAATTTAAGAAAAGAACTTTAAAATCTCTTCTTTGTATTCTTTTGTTTTTATAAATTTAATATTTTTAGGAATATGTCTCTTATAATTATCCCATTCATACCTAGAATCTAGATAAAAAACAACTCCTCTATCTTTTTCACTTCTAATTACTCTACCTGCACTTTGTATTACTTTCTGAATTGCTGGTTGAATATATGCATATTGCCATCCTTTTTTATAAAGTTTATCATAATATTCAATTCTAGCTTTAGTATAGATTTCTAATTTTGAAAGAGGTATTCCAATTATTACAGCTCCTAAAAGTAAATTCCCAGGCAGGTCAATTCCTTCTGAGGCTTTTCCACCCATTACTGCAAACAAACAAGATCCTAAAAGTCTAGATCCATCTTTAAAATCATTAATCATTTTTTCAAAATCATCAGTTGTACTTTCTTCTAATTGATATATTTTAGGTTTATTTATTTTAATATATTTCTCAATATCTCTCATCATTTCAAAACTTGGAAAGAAAACAACTGTATTTCCTGGTATGGAGTTAACTATTTGTGAAGTAATATCTCCTATTTTTTTATATTCATCAATATTTCTATTTGTAAATTTTGTTGTAACATTATTAATTAGAATATCTAGTCTATTTTCTTTTAAAAAAGGGGAATCATATTCTTTTAAAACAGAATTATCTTTAATTCCATATATTTCTTCATACATAGAAAGAGGAGTTAATGTTCCTGACATTATAACAGATGAAAAGCAATTTTTAAAAACTTCTTTTGTAATTGTTGAAACATCTAAAGCATTATTTTTAAGAGTTATTACATTTTTTTCAATTTTTATATATTTTACAAAATCTTTTTCTTTTATTAAAAACCAACTTTCAAGAAAAAGAGCAACTGTTACAAGAGAAGATCTAGTTTCATTTTTCTTTTCAATATAGCTAATTCCAGCTTCTTCAATTTCTATTATTTTTTCTTCAATATCTTTTATATGTTTTTCAGAAATTATTTCATTTTCTTTTACAAATTCTTCTTTTTCATATAGACTTTTTTTATCTTTAAATTTATTGTGTGCTATTTCTTCAAGTTTTAAAACAAATTCTTTTAAGAAACTTTCAACATTTTTTTCATCAATTTCTTCTGCTTCTTTAATAGCTCTATTTATTATATTAAGATTAATTGTTTTTGAAAGAAGTTTAATTATTCTTTCTTCTAAGTTATGTGCTTCATCAACAATAACTATACAATCTTTAATATCTACATTTATTTCTGCAAGGAAAGTTGAAGATATTTTCTTTGAAAATAAATGATTATAATCTGCAATTATTATTTGACAAGTTCTTGCAAATATTTTTGAAAACTCATAAGGACAAAGAGGTGCTGGTTTTCCATGTAAATTTTTAAAATCATATGAGATATTTCGTGAATTTTCTGCAGAAAGAATTGTAAGACTTCTATTTTCTCTTTCAATTAATTGTTCTGTAATTTCTCTTTCTGTTTTATTTGCAGGTCTTACATTATTATAAAAAGGACATTGTTTATTCATACATGCATTTTTACAAACTTCATAAAATCCAGCCTTTACTTGTGAAATTCCAGGTTCAATACAAAGGTTTCTTTTTCCTACAAAATCAATTGCTTTAACTCCTAAATTATACTTAAAATTTATTTCTCTAATAACTTCTAAAGCAATTTTATGTTGAGAGGTTTTTGGTGTTAGAAAAAGTATTTTTTTATCATGTTCAATTGCATAGCTAATGGCTGCTGAAAGAGAGGCATCTGTTTTCCCAGTTCCTGTTGGTGCATGTAGAATAATGTTTTTTCTATTTTCAAAAGCTTCAAGTATGTCTATAATGATTTGTTTCTGTCCTTCTCTAAAGGATGAATGTCTAAAGTATATTTTTTTAAGCACCATTTATTTTCTTAATTAATATTTTGTTTTCTTTATTTTAAGTAAAAGAAGATATAATATATTGTTTCTAAAAGAATATATATCTTTTGTAGGTTCTTGGCTTTTATAAAATAGTTTATAAAAGTTTCTAATGTATTAATTATCTGTAAAATATATAAATATATTTTATTTTAAGGTATGAATTAAAATGAATAATGTAAGGGAAATAATTAATTTTCATACATATTTTTTTAAGAATAAAAATTGATTTTTTCTAAACATTTGTCTGGTAAAAAGAAATAAAAAAGAAATTTTATGCCAATTTTAAAAAATAAAAATAAACCTTTAAAAGGAAATTTAACACAAGGAAGATATAGAGAAAAGCTACCTTTAAAAAAACCAGTTAACTTTAAAAAAATGAAATCTCCTGGTGAGTTGTTTAAAGGTAAGTTTTCAAAATCTGTTGTAAAGTATATTTATCAACTTTATCTTGGAAAATTAAATTTAACATCTAGATCAGGGATAAAGACATATCCTTTTGCAACTAAACAAGAATTAACTAAATCTTTTGTTTTTCTTAAAAATAAACTTAAAGAAAAAAATATAGATATTTTTAATAATTCTGGCCAGAAACTACATTTTATTTTTCCTCTTTCAGGTATGAGTCCTGTTGGTTATTTTTATAAAGGAATTATTGAACAGTTAATGCCTAAGGCAAGAATTACTTTTTTAAAAACTATTGGAAATCGCAGAAATGTTCCTGGCTATGATTTAGTAAATCTTAAAAAGTCAATTAATAAATATGATGAATTATTTTGTGTGATTGATTATTTTGAAAAAGGTAGTACATTAAGATTAATTGAAAATAATTTAAAAGAAATTAATCCTAAGTTTGATTTAATTGGAGTTAATTCTCCAGAATCAAGGATAGATCTTGAATCTTATAATATTATAAATAATAATAAAAATTTATTAGATATAATAGATAATGAATATAATAATAGTAATAAATTTATTAGTAAAAGTACTTTTAGAGAGAAGATGTCACCTCAAAAACCTTTAACAAGATCTTTTTATAAAGATATTGCTCAAATAAATACAAATAGATTAATAATTCCAAACTATCAAGCTTATAAAATAGAAGCTTTAGAAAAAGGATTTTTTAATGAAAAAGTTTTTAATGCTTTAAAAGAAATGGATAAAGCACAAAAGTATACCTATTATTATTTAGGAACTAGATTTATTAGTAATGTTTTAAAAAAATAAAAAAATATTTTAATTATGGACTTTAAAAAAATAAAAAATATAGCAATTTATTATTTCTCAGGAACAGGAAACACTTTGTTTATTTCTGAAACTTATAATAAATATTTTTTACTTAAAAGTAAATCTGTAGATTTAAAACCTATTGAAAATATTGAAATTGTTTCAAGTCAAGGTAAATATGATATGCTTGTAATTGCTTTTCCGGTTCATGCTTTTAAAGCTCCTAAGTTAGTTGAAAAGTTTATAAATAATCTTCCATCTTCAACAACTAAAAAACCAGTATTATTACTTGCAAGCTGTGGAGGAATGCCTGGATCTTCTTTTAGTATATTAAATAAAATTTTAATAAAAAAAGGATATTATATAGCTTCAAATTTTTATTATTCAATGCCAGATAATGTTTCTTTTATGTTTTCAAAAGACTTAATTTCAGAAAAAGAAATTATGGATAAAATTGCTTTAGCAAAAGATAAATCTTTTAAAGATTTTACAAATCTTTATTCTGGAAAAGAAGAGGTTATTAAGTCTAATATTTTTAAAAGATTATTTTCAAATATTGTTTTTTATTTTTTATCTAAATCTTTAAAGAAGAATAAATGGGTTGTTGATTATAATAAATGTATTTTTTGTGAAATTTGTTCTAAAAATTGCCCTACTCAAAACATTACTGTTAAAAAACAGAAGAGAGAGGTTAAATTTTCAGATAAATGTATTATGTGTACAAGGTGTTATAATCTTTGTCCAGTAAATGCTATTAATTATAAGTCTGAAAAGACTAAAGATTTTAAGAGATATAATATTTTTAAAAAGGAACTTATATCAAAATAAATTTTAATAAAATTAGTAAAGTGATTAGATTATGAAAAAAATATTATTAATACTTTTAATAGTAGTTCTTTTACTACCTTCTTTTACATTTGCAAGGTCTTTATCCATAGATAATTATTCTATAGATTATGTGATTAATACAGATGGACAAGTAAATGTTTCAGAAAAATTAACTTATACTTTAGAGAGGTGTTATACAGAGCTTTATCTTCAAAGACCAACTTCTCTACAAATACTAAATGCAAGTGGTTCTTGTGATGGAAAAGAATGTTTTTTTAGACATGACTTAAAAGATACCCCTTCAGGAGATCAAGAACTTGTTTTAAAAAGTAATTATTGTGATGAAACTGTAAATATTAATTTTGAATATTCTTTAACAAATGTTATAAATCAACTACAAGATGGTTATTTTCAATTTTATTATCAACTTTATGGAAAAGAGACTGATTATTCTACAGATTTAAAAATATCTTTAACAATACCAAATAGTTTTGATAATACAGAATATTTTCTTCATTCAAAAGATTATAACTTAAATGTAGTTAATAATCAATTGTTTTTTTCAAAGAAAGTTTTGCCAAAAGAACCAGTAGAGATTAATATTTTAATGCCTAGTAATTATCTTGTAAAATCTGATAAAATTAAATTAGATTCAACAACTTCTAATAATGTTAAAAATTTGGAAGAAAATTGGGAAAATGAGTATGATAAATATATAAAATCAATAACTCCTTTATCTACATTTAATCAAATAATTATAATTTTCTTATATCTATTAATACCTTTTATTATATTTTTCTTAATTTGGAAAAAACATTCAAAAGAATTTTCCAAAGAAGAAGTTGGTTTCTTTGAAGAATATTATAGAGAACTTCCTGATAATAAAGATCCTTTGTTTGCAAATTATTTTGTAAATGAAAAATTTTCTCAAAATTGGTTTTCATCAGGAATAATGTATCTTGTATGGAAAGAAAAATATTTGCTTGATAAGGAAGAAGATAATTATTTTTTAACAAGAACAGAAAAAGAAATTTCTCTTCCAGAATATGTTTCAAAGATTGATCAATTTATTTTTAAATATTTCAAAAATGATAAATTTAATGTTTTAGATATTTCTAAAAGTTTAAAAGGTCGTAATGTATTAAATGGAAATATTATAGATAATTATAAAAGATCTACTCAAATGTTAAATGATTTTAGAAAAATGGCAACAGAAATTGAGAAAGATTATGATACTAAATTCTATAAGAACAAAGAAATTTATAATAGGAAAGGAAAAAAGTTTGCAAGTATTTTTTCAGGGTTTTATTTAATTGGTATTTTTATATATACTATGATAATTATAAATAGAATGCCACTTTTATTTATTTTTCTTATGTTAGTATTTGTAGCTACTTTATTTTTAATTAATTCAAGAGTATTTGGTAGATTTACAAAAGAAGGAAGAATAATTAATCTTAAATGGACTGGTTTTAAAAAATATATTACTGATTTTTCAGATATTAAAAACCATCCTCCAAAGCATGTTATTCTTTGGGAAGAATATTTAGTTTATGCAACTTCTTTTGGTATTGCAAGAACAGTTTTAAAAAATATTAAATCTTTAAATTTAGAAACTTTTAATAATAATTCAAGACTTGGTGTCTATTCTTCATTTATTGTTTCAAATAGTTTTTCAAATTTAAATACTCTTTCATCAACTTCTTCTTCAGGTTCAGGAGGAGGTTTTGGTGGAGGTGGTGGTGGCGGCGGTGCCGGTGGAAGATAAACCTTTTAAAATAGAAGGTATATATTATTATTAAAAATAAATGTAGGTGTATGAAAATATGAATAAAGACAAATATATTTTATGGTTTAAAGAAATTTCAATTGAAGATGTTCCTATTGTTGGAGGAAAAAATGCATCTTTAGGAGAAATGTATAGAAATTTAACTAAAAAAGGAGTTTCAATTCCTAATGGTTTTGCAATAACTGCTGATGCTTATAGATATTTACTTGAAAAAGATAAAATTTCACAAGAGATAAAATCAACTTTAAAAGATTTAGATGTAAATAATTTAAAACAACTTTCAGAAAAAGGTTCTAAAATAAGAAAAATGATTAGAACTGCAGAAATTCCTCAAGATCTTGAAAAACAAATTATTGATTCTTATTATACTTTATCAAAACAAGAGAAAACAAAAGAACTTGATGTTGCTGTAAGATCTTCTGCAACTGCTGAAGATTTGCCTGATGCTTCATTTGCTGGACAACAAGAAACTTATTTAAACATTAGAGGCCCTGAAGAGCTTTTAGATGCTTGTAAAAAATGTTTTGCTTCACTTTTCACAAATAGAGCAATAGCTTACAGAGTAGAAAAGAAATTTGATCACACAAAAGTTGCTCTTTCAATAACTGTTCAAAAAATGGTAAGAAGTGATTTAGCATCTTCAGGTGTAATGTTTTCAATAGATACAGAAACTGGTTTTAGAGATGCTGTAGTTATTAATGGTGCTTATGGTCTTGGAGAAAATGTTGTTCAAGGTGCTGTTAATCCTGATGAATTTATGGTTTTTAAACCTACATTAAAACAAGGAAAGAATGCTATAATTTCAAAAAGACTTGGTGAAAAAGCAATTAAAATGGTTTATGATACTCAAGGTAATAAACCTGTTAAAAATATAAATGTTGATATTAATCATAGAAATCAATTTTGTATAACTGATAAAGATGTTATTACTTTAGCAAAATGGGCTTGTATTATTGAAGATTATTATTCTCAAAAAGCAGGACACTATAAACCAATGGATATGGAATGGGCAATTGATGGTGTTACTAAAAAAGTATATATTGTTCAAGCAAGACCAGAAACTGTTCAATCAAATAAAAATTTAAGTCAAATTGAAACCTATTCTATTTTAGAAGAGAAAGAAGCAATAGTTACAGGTATTTCAATTGGTCAAAAAATAGCAACAGGAAATGCTTCAATTATTAAAGATGTAAAAGATATTAATAAATTTAAAAAAGGAGATATCTTAATTACAGAAATGACAGATCCTGATTGGGTACCTATTATGAAAATTGCTTCAGGTATTGTTACAAACAAAGGAGGAAAAACTTGTCATGCTGCAATTATTGCAAGAGAACTTGGAATACCTTGTATTGTTGGAACAATAGATGCTACTTTAAAAATAAAAGATAAGTCTCCAATAACAATTGATTGTTCATCAGGAGATTATGGTTTTGTGTATGAAGGAACTTTAAAGTTTAAAAAAGATGTTCAAGATATTAAAAAAATACCTATAACAAAAACAAAAATAATGTTAAATGTTGGAAATCCAGAACAAGCTTTAGAACAATCTTTCCTTCCAGCAGATGGTGTAGGTCTTGCAAGAGAAGAATTTATTATTAATTCTTGGATAAAAATACATCCTTTAGCTTTAATTAACTATAATAAAATAAAAGATAAAAAAGTAAAAGAAGAAATAGATAAGTTAACAATAGGGTATAGTAATAAAGTAGATTATTTTGTAGATAAATTATCTCAAGGTATTGCAAGAATAGCTGCTGCTTTTTATCCTAAAAAAGTTATCTTAAGAACTTCTGATTTTAAGACAGATGAGTATGCAAATTTAATTGGTGGAAAAGAATATGAACCAATTGAATCTAATCCAATGCTTGGATGGAGAGGTGCTTCAAGATATTATCAAGGAAACTATAGAGAAGGTTTTGCTTTAGAGTGTAAGGCTATTAAAAGAGTTAGAGAAGATATGGGTCTTACAAATTTAGAAGTAATGATACCTTTTTGTAGAACACTTGATGAAGCTAAAAAAGTAATTGCTGAACTTAAGAAAAATGGTTTAGAACAAGGTAAAAATGGTCTTAAAGTTATTGGTATGTGTGAGATTCCTTCAAATGTAATTTTAGCTGAAGAATTTTTAAATATCTTTGATGGTTTTTCAATAGGTTCAAATGACTTAACACAATTAACTTTAGGTCTTGATAGAAATTCAGAAATTGTTGCAAGTATTTATGATGAAAGAAATCCTGCAGTAAAGGAACTTATTACAAATGTTGTAAAGATTGCAAAAAAGAAAAAGAAATACATAGGTATCTGTGGACAAGCACCTTCTGATTATCCTGACTTTGCTGAGTTTTTAGTATCTATTGGTATTGATTCTATGAGTTTAAATCCAGATACTTTAATTAAGACAAAAATATTAGTTGCAAACAAAGAAAAATCTAAAAAATAGATTTTTTTCTTTTTTTCTTTTTTTTTTATAATATAAAATTATTTTTTAAAAATAAAAATAACTACTTAATTTTCAATAATTTATCTTTACATAATTATTTTTTGATTTGTAAACCATTATTAGAATATGGTTTGAAATACAAAAACATTCTTTTTAAATTATATTTGATTTACTCTATAATTCCTAAAAAAGACTTTTTTTAGAAAACCAAATTAGATTGTAAAAGTAACTGTCAAACAGTCATTTTTTTTCTTTACAATTTAATAAAAACAAGTACTTTCAAACTAGTAAGATTCATACAGTGGAGGAATAACTATGCCTAGTAAAAGACAGAAAGGAATGGTTTTAATATCCGTAATTGCAACAGCTTTGTTTGTTTTATCAAATATTTTCTTTATTACTTTAAGTAGTAATGATTTAAAACAAACAGATATAAGCTATCAAGATAGAATTTCACAATATAAGATGCCTTTTTCAACAGCTCCTTATTGTGGAGATTTAACTTGTAATTATTCTTACGGAGAAAATCCATTAAATTGTCCTCAAGATTGTTATATGTAGGATGATTTTTCTTTTTCTTTTTTTTTTATTAAAAACATTTGTTTTTATTCTTTTTTATTCATAATATAATATACTATTTATTTTAATATTAAATAGATTTCACAAAAAAGGGGGAATTAATTATGGCAGTTTGGTTAATTATTTTGATCATAGTTGGTGTACTTCTTTTAATTGTGTTTGGTATCTATAATAGTTTAATAAGATTAAGAAACAGAGTTAAAAATTCTTGGAGTCAAATCGATGTTCAATTAAAGAAAAGATTTGATTTAGTTCCAAACTTAATTGAAACTGTTAAAGGATATATGACACATGAAAAAGAGACTTTAACTAAGATTACTCAACTAAGATCTCAAGCAATGAGTGCAACTGATATGAGTATGAAAGCAAAAGCTAATAATCAACTTTCAAAAGCTTTATCAGGTTTAAATATTGCTGTTGAAAGTTATCCTGATTTAAAAGCAAGTCAGAATTTTTTAATGCTTCAAGAAGAACTTTCAGGTATTGAAAATAAAATTGCATATGCAAGACAATTCTATAATGATTCAGTAATGATTTATAACAATAAAATAGAAATGTTTCCATCAAACATCTTTGCAAGCATGTTTAATTTTAAGAAAGAACAATTTTTCGAAGCACCAGAAGAAGAAAGAAAGAATGTTAAGGTTTCTTTCTAATTCTTTTTTTTCTTTTTTTTTACAAACATATAAATACTTTATTGTGTATATTTATTTATAAGATAAAGGGGACATGGGGTAGCCAGGTTAACCTTACAGGCTCCAGATATTTTTTAAATTAGAAAGTAATCTGGAACGCAGGATGTTTTTTTTTAAAAAAAACAGATGATTGATATTATACAGGTTTGTTTAATTTTATATTTATATAAAATTGAAATAGGAGAAACCTGTAGACCCGGGTTCGAATCCCGGTGTCCCCATATCTTTCTTTTTTTATAAATTTTAAATTTTGATTATAAATGATTTTTAGCTATTCTTCTTTTTTTAGTATTAAGCATGAAGATTTAAAAATAAATTTTGATCAAAATAAAGCTTGTTCTTTAGATGAATATCTTTTTTTAACACATGCACATACAGATCATGTTTGTAATACTTCTCAAAAGACTTTTGCAACTAAAGAAACTATTTCTCTTTTAGAGAATAGATATGATAATAATAAATTTAATTTTATAGAACTTGAATATAATAAACCATATTTTCTTAAAGCCGATTTTAAAGTTACTGCTTTAAATGCTGGACATATTTTAGGCAGTTCAATGTTTTTATTTGAAACTAATGATACATCTTTACTTTACACTGGAGATTTTAACACTAAAGATTCTATTCTTTTAAAAGGTGCAAAACCAGTTATTGCAGATTATTTAGTTATTGATTCAACTTTTGGAAGAGAAGAGTTTTATTTTAAAGAAAGAAGTTTAGTTTATGATGATTTATTAAAAAAAATAAAACAAGATCTTTTTGAAAATAAATTTATAATTCTTGCAGGATATTCTTTAGGTAAAAATCAAGAAATAATTGCTTTTTTAAATAAATATCTAAATATAACTCCTTTAGTTGATAAAGAAACATATAGGTATTCTAAAATATATAACACCCATAATAATAATTTAAATTTTATTCTTTTAGATCATAATATTTATTCTTCAAATGTTTTAGTTATGCCTTTATCTTTAATGAATAGAAATTTAATTAAAAGTTTAGAACATCAAATCTATAAAAAAATATCTCCTTATGTTCTAACAGGTTGGAAATATTCAAGAGGAGCAAATCTTGTAAATGTTTCTGATCATTGTGATTTTAATTCTTTATTAGATTTTATAAATGTTGTAAATCCTAAAAAAGTATTTACAATTCATGGTTTTACTAAAGATTTTGCAGATAGTATTAATTATAAGTTAGGAATTGAGGCTCAATGTGTTTCTTCCTTAAATAAAAAACTTTAAATAAATCTTTTTATATTTCTTTAGATATATATTTATATTAGGTGAAATGATTATGGATTCTTATAAAACAGATTTTTATAGAGAAGTTAGAGTTAATAATTTGAAGACATATATGTTATTTTTCTTTTTTTTTATATTTATAGGGCTTATAGGTGTTGCTTTATATTTTATATTTTCTGACTTAGGTGTTGGTATTTTATTTTTTGCAGGGCTATTTGCTATAATATATGCTTTAGTTGGATATTTTGCAGGAGATAAAATTGTACTTTCAACCTCAAGAGCAAAACCAATAGATCCAAATAATAATCCAAAACATAAGCAATTAGATAATTTAGTTGAAGGTCTTTCTATGGCTGCAGGAATTCCAAAACCAAAAGTATATATTATTCAAGATAAATCTCCAAATGCTTTTGCAACTGGAAGAAATCCTGAAAATTCATCAGTTGCAGTAACCTCTGGGCTTTTAGAAGTTTTAAATAGAGAAGAGCTTGAGGGTGTAATTGCTCATGAACTTTCTCATATTAAAAACAGAGATATAAAAGTTATGACAATGGCAACTGTTCTTTTTGGTCTTGTTATGATGGTTTCAGATATTGCTTTAAGAGGAATTATTTTTGGAGGTGCTTCTGGAGGAGGAAATGATAATAAAAGTCCTGTTCTTTTAATTATTGCTATAATTTTTGTAATTCTTTCTCCTATTATTGCTGCAATGATACAAATGTCAATTTCAAGAAAAAGAGAATATTTAGCAGATGCATCAGGTGCACAAATTACAAGATATCCTAAAGGACTTTCAAATGCTTTAAGAAAAATTTCTGGAGTTAATATTCCTGTTTCAGGTGCTTCAAGAGGGAGTGCTCATCTTTATATTGCAAATCCTTTTAGAGGTAAAAGTTTTTCTGGAATGTTTGCAACACATCCTCCTATTGAAGAAAGAATAAAAAGACTTGATGCAATGTAATTTTTTTAAAGGAAATATATTTTCTTAAATTATGTGTGGGCATATACTCCACATTACTTTTTAAATTATTCTTAACTAAATATATTTGGTGATTATTAAATGGCTAATATGACTTTAAGTATACCTGATGATCTTTTAAAAGAATTAAAAAAACACTCTTATATTAAATGGAGTGAAGTTGCAAGAATTGCTTTTGAAGAAAAGGTAAGTGCTTTAGAAAGAATAGATGTTTTTAAAGAATTTCAAGAAGCTGAAAGAGATTTTAAAGATGGAAAAAGTATTTCTTTAGAACAATTAAAAAAGGAACTTGGTAAAAAATGATTGAAGAAGAAATTGTAAATTTAATTTCAAAGATTTATGAAAAAAACCAAAGTGTTGTATCTATTTTTAAAGAAAATAATTTTTCTTTACAAAAGTCATTTTATAATCCTGAAGAAAATATAATTAATCCTATTGTTATTGAAAAAAATCAAAATTTATCATTTTTAGGAGTTGATTCTGGTTTTGTAAATAAACAATTTAATTTTGCAAATTTAATTATTATTAAAGAAGCAGGAGCTTTATTTAATTATAAAGATTCAAAACTTTCTTCTGTTAAATATTTTCCAAAAATATATAATATTGCAAAACCATATCTTACAACTTCTTCTTTAGAAATTGAAGAAATTATTTGGAATACTTCTATTCTAAGGCTTAAAAAAGAACTTTCTCTTTCAAAAAAAATTATGGAATCTGAAAAAGTAAATTTTTCTTTAATAGATGGTTCTATTATTCCTCAATATTTATCTAAACCTTCAAAAGATTCAAAATATTATAAAGATTATTCTTTTCTTTTATCCTTATTTTTTTCACTTTATGAAATTTCTAAAAATAAAAAAATATTTTTAGTAGGGTGTGTTGAAGATTCTAGAGCTGATAGATTTTTTAATATTTTAAAAAATAATTATTTTAAAGATAAAATAAATTTTGATCTTTCAGATTCTTTTTTAGTATTTTCTCTTCTTTCAAAAAATCAAAGAACTTGTGTTTTTAGATATACTGATGATTTAAGAGAGCATCCTATCTTAAAAGATTTTCCAAAAGAAATTGTTGATAATTTATATGTTTGTTATTTAAAGCTTTCAGAAGAGGATTATCCTTTAAGAATAGAATTTATTTATTTTAAAGAATTTGGAATGTCTTTAAAAGAATATACAGATTATATAATTTCAAATATTGCGTCTATCTCTTCTTTTAATAAAAGATATATATATCCTGCACCATTAATTGAAGCTGATTTACAGAGTAGACTAAAAATACAAGAAATTGATTTATTGGTTAGAAATTTTCTTGAAAAAACTAAAAAGTTTGGTCTTAAAGTGCCAAGAAGAGAAGCAAGGTCTTTTTGATTAATATATTTTAAATTTTCTAAACATTTATAAACTTAATGTGTTACTATTTTATTATATTTTAATAATTATTAAAAATAGGTGATTAAATTGAAATTAAAAAAATTAAGTTTTATATTTATTTTATTTGCTTTTTTAGTTTTTTCTGCAATTAATGTTTCTGCAGATATAACTACTAGAAGTCTTCCAACAATATATAAAGTTACAGGAGATATTGATATTCCTTCTCCAGGAACTAATTATTATTTTTTAGTAACATCTGTTAAAAACGGAACTACTTTATATCCTGTTTCAAAAACTCAATGTGCACAATATACTGTTTTGAAAGATCAATTAACTCAAGGTATGTTTATTGGTCCAATATCTTCAGAAGTTACAGGTTATAATAATAAAAGTTTTACTTTAAGATTAATGATACAAAAGTATAGTAGTCAAAGTTTATGTCAAACTGGAAATAATTCTATTAGTATGACAGGCAATTTAGGAGAACTTTATAGTTAGAGGGGGTTAGTTTATTTATGAAGTCAAAATTTATATTTTTAATATTTTCTTTAGTTTTATTATCTGGATTTATTTTTTCTGCAACTCCTGCAGATCCACCAGTAAGCAATACAGTTTTTAGTGTTGATATCGTGCTTCCAAATCCATATTATGGATTAATTGTTGCAGATGCATCTAATCTTGCAAATCCAGATTCTGTTTCAACTCAATCAATACTTAATAATGCTGTTGTATTAAGTAAGATTGGGGCTAGTAATCCTGGTGCAAACAAATTTTTAAAAATTAATTCTACTGGAAATTCTCTTGAATGGGCAACTGTTGAAGGTGGTTCTAGTTCAGGAGATGGTGTAGTTTATACTGCAACAAACCCTATAAGTATTTCAAATAATGTTATAAGTTTAAATGATTCTGGAATAACTACTTTAAAATTAGCAAATAGTGCTGTTACTTCTGATAAATTATCAGAAAATTCAGTTACAACTACTAAATTAAATAATTCTGCAGTAACTAATACTAAAATTGCAGATGGTGCAGTTAATAAAGATAAAATTGCAGTTAAATCTGTAGATCATGCAAGACTTGAAGTTTATCCTTTAGATAAATGTCCTGCTAATAATGCAACTATAATTTATAGAAATAATAGATTAGAATGGTCAAATTCTATTGAATGTGGATCTGACATGTTTATTACAGGGGATATTTCTTCTACAAGAACACAAACTTATTATCCAGCTCCATTTAATCAATGTGTAAAAGATGTAACTCACACTGTATCAGGAACTTCTTGTACAGGTGCATCTTGTCTTGAAGAATGGAGTCTTTTTAGAAGTGGAGGAAGTAATGCTGTTAATAATACTGTAAACAATATTAATGGTACAAGATCTGTTACTTTTAATGCTTCTGAAAATAATTTATATGCTTCAAGTTATGATATAAGATATAATTTATCTCAACCATCAACAGGGAAATCTGCAACTAGAATTAGAAATAGTAGTTATAATGGTTTTAATGCAATTTCTAATGAAGAAAATACTTGTGCTCCAGTAGTTCCAAGTTCTTTAAATGTTTTAAGATTTCCATCTGATGGATGTATTGATTATTTTGAAGTTAAAGCATTAGTTAGTTGTGTTGGTTCTTGTAATTATGTAATGTATGTAGATAATCTTCCTCATTCAGAAGGTTCATTTACTGGTACTCAAACAATTACTGAGAATGTATATGTTTCAGACATAATACATAATAATCCTAAAGTGAAATTTAAGATTACAAATACAGGCCCTGCTGGACTTGTAGGTCTTGAAAGAATTACACCTGAGGGTACACTTCAAATTACACTTCCACAAATGGTTGATGGACTTCTTTGTTCACAAAATTAAGATTAATTTCTTAATTTCTTTTTCTTTTTTTTATTTTTTTTTCTTAATTAAATACCTTTTTAAATAGTTAGGTGTATATTATATCTAAATAATATATTTATTTTTAAGGTTATTAAGATATAAAAAGATCTAATCTCTTTAATAACAAATTTTTATATCTTTTTTAAAAAAATATATTACTTTCATGTAGTTGTTTAAAAACTACATAACTTGGTTTGATTTTCAAACCAAAAAAACTATTTCTTATGGGAAATTTAAACCGAAGCTCTTTTAATACTTTCATGACATTATCATGATATATTATGACACAAAATGACAATATCACAAAACAGATATTTTTAGAAAAGTTATTAAAACAAGATACCAAAGAGCTGGGTTTGAATGATCTTATTCAGATCCAAGAGAAGTTTAACGATCCGTTGATACTTTCTGTAATATTACATCAACTTTTAGAAGAAAGAAAAAGAACAAACGAGATATTAAAAGATCTTTATGAAAAGTATGACTCTTTACAATTTTCTATTAAGAATAGTAAAGAATCTAGTAATTTAAATCAAGATCAAGATACAATTAATATCTTACCAGAAATAGATGATAAGATAATTTCTTTTATAAGAGCAAATCAAAAAGTTGATGCAGAACAAGTACAGGAAGCATTTAATTATAAAGGATCAAATGCAGCTTCTCAAAGACTTAATAGACTAGTAAAAGAAGGATACTTACGAAAAGTTCAAGCAGGAAGAAAGGTATACTTTATTGTAAAATGATTTTTCCCCTTAAAAATCATTTCCTTTAAAAAACCCCTTTAATATAGAAAAACTGTAAAAAACCCCTTTTTTACATTTTTTCAAAATTTATACCTTTTTTCCTTCTTTTAAAAATAAGTTTTTGTCTTTTATTTTAGTCATTTAATTTCCCTCTAAAAAACTTTAAAAAAGATTGTAAGGAAAACTTTTTTGTTTCTTTCCTTCTTCTTTTCTGCCCTTTAATTATAAAAATACTTATTAAAAAAAAGATTGTAAGGAAAACTTTTTTGTTTCTTTCCTTCTTCTTTTCTGCCCTTTATTAAAAAATACTTATTAAAAAAAAGATTGTAAGGAAAACTTTTTTGTTTCTTTCCTTCTTCTTTTCTGCCCTTTATTTTTAACTTAAAAAACTAAAAAAACTATTTTTTTTAATTTTACAACTCTTTTTAAATATTTTGTATATATAGATTTAATACTAATGAAATTGCTTTTTAACCTATTAAGCAATCAATTTAGCTACATTATAATTTTATATTAAAAAGAAGGAGTTGACTTAAAAATATGAAACTAGAAAAAATTGGTGCATTTGCTTTTCTTGGTGGTATCTTAATTTCAATTATTTTTGGACTTATTTACAATATTAACCATCCAGTATGGCTTTCAACTGTTTTAATTATTTTAGGATTAGTTGTTGGTCTTTTAAACATTGAAGATAAAAACATATCTCTTTTCTTAATTGCATCCATTACATTTATTGCAACTAGTAACTCAATAAATGCAATACCTGTTATAGGAGATGTATTAAGAGGAGTTTTAGTTAATTTAGTATACTTTGTAGCTCCAGCTGCATTAGTAGTTTCAATTGTTGCAATTATTAGAGTTTCAAACTCTAAATAATTCTTTTTTTTTCTTTTTTTTAAATAAAAATACATTTTTTATCTATAAATAATGAATATTTAAATATTTCTATTTATAGTATATTTAAAGTATATATAAAAAACTTTATATAGTAATAAATATATAATATTTATATAATATTTATAAATTTATAAATAAAGAAATAAATATGGTTAAAGATAAAAATAATTTAGGCTCAAATGAAAACAATGAAAATAAACAAAATATTTTTTCAAGATTTTATAATTATCTTGAAGATAAATATTCTTCTTTATCAAACTGGCTTACAGAAAAAGGAATACCATTAAATAATTTAAATAATTATTTAGAGGAAAAAGGACTTCCTGCTTTTGCAATAGTTGCATCTATTTTATTATTATTAATCTTTATAATTGTTTTCTTAATTATCTTTTCTTTTTCCAGTCAATCAACATTAATTTTTTCTGTTAAAGATTATTCTGGACTTTCAATCAATGATGCTTTTTTAAAAATTACAAATAGTTCAGGTAAGGAAATCTTTTCAGGAACTGTAAATGATACTGATGTTAAAAAATTAAAATTAAAATTAGGAGAATTATATTCTTTTAAATCAACTAAAGATGGATATCCTGATTTTTCAAAATCAATAACTATTACTGATAAAGATCAAAAAGTACAAATTACTTTTTCAGAATCAATTGAGTATGGTATATTAAGAATAAAATTAATAGATAGAGATAATAAAGGAATAATTACTTCAGGAACTGCGATCGCAAGATATTCAATTAATAATGCTCCTGAGTCTACAGAAAACATTGTAAATATTGCAAATGAACATTTTATTACTTTAGAAGTTCCAATGAATAAAGATATTGAACTTTTAGTTAGTGCAGATGGTTATGAAGATTTTAAAGAAACAAATTTTAGAATAACTTTAGAAAATCAAGAAAAAGTAATTGAAATGGATATTTCTTCTTTATCTTTTGAAGGTAAAAGTCAAGTTACTTTTGTTGTTTTAGATACAGAACAAAATCCAATTGATGGTGCTTTAGTAAGCATATATAATCTTGGAGATGAATTATTAGATTCAAAAAATACAATTGATGGAAGAGCTTTATCTTTTATTGATAGTGGTTCTACAATATCTTATAAAGTTGAAAAAGAAGGTTATAGAACATTTGTAAGTGATCCTGAAGTTTCTTTTAGAATTACAAAATCTGAAATAACTTATAATGTTACTTTAGAAGAGGGTGGAAATTTTTTAGATGTGTTTGTAAAATCTGGTTCTAATTTTTTAGCTCTTGGAGATGTTGCAATTACTGTTTATGATTTAAATAATAATATTATTAATTCTGGAAATACAGATGATTTAGGAAATTTAAAATTAACTGGTCTTTCTGATAAAGCACCAATTGTTGTAACTGCTTGTAAAGAAGATTTCCTTTGTGAAAATTTAACAGTAGATCTTTTAGAAAAAAGTTCAGTTGAGTTTACTTTAGAAAGAATAGATGTAACAAATAGTGCTATTCTGTCTGTTTTTGTTGTTGATGAAAAAAATTTACCGATCTCAAAAGCTTTTATAAAAATCTATCAATTACTTGAAGATGATAAAGAAGTTCCATACAACACATCTCTTCAAACTGATCTTACAGGTTCTCTTTCAATACCTCTAAGAGTTGGAGATTCTTTTATAGTTTATTCATTAGTTGGAGAAGTTCAATATTTTGAAGAAATTACAATTGATGCTTTAAGAGAAAATAAAATAATTTTTGTAATGGATAATGCTTCTAAAATAATTAAATTAGATCTTTATGATGAAAATGGTTTTAAACTTACTTCAGGTTCTTTACTTGTAAAAACAAAAGATGGAACTGTTCTTTTTGATGGTAATTTATCTGAAACTGATCAAATAAGTTTTATTTCAGAAGGCTATAAAGATTTATATGCTGAATACACAGATGTTAATGGTAATAAATCTTCAATTAATTTTAATGCTGATGAATCTGAGTCAGATGGATATATAAGACTTGATTTTAATAAAGAAGTTAATTTAACAGATTATCCTGTAATTGAGTTTTCAGGAATTGTAGATTCTAAAGGAGTTAAATCAAATTTTGTAACAATAGGTAAAGAATATTATTTAATTTTTGATGTTTTATTCCCAGAAAATACTTATAAAGGACAAGTACATATTAGAGCTGGTGATGATACTCAAGTTGATGTTGAAGAAATGAGTTATGGTATAACTGGTTTTTCTGCAATGGATATTTATGATTTTAAATATGGTACAACATATAATAGTTCTCCTCTTCCAGGTTTAATGAATATTGATCTTTTAAATGAAGGTTCTTCTCAAGTTTTAAATAAATGGCTTGAACTTAAATGGAATAGTGATCTTCCTTTAGGTAATAAACAAATCAAAGTAAAAATAAATGTTATAGATGATTCTTATTCAAAATTAACTTTTAAATATAGAACTTTATTTGAAGAAAATAAATTATACTATAGAGATCCAGTTGACTCTTTATTAAACCAAAGTTATTCTTCATCTCAAAAAGGTGCTTTATATGCAGATACAAAAGAAGTAAATATTGATGTTTATAATGTTCCTTTAGATTGTGAAGGTTCTCAATGTTTGTCATATACTTTTATTGATTCAAAAGGAAATGAATTTTCAAAAAATGATTTCTATGCTGTAAGAGATGAAACTTATTTTTTAAAAGTTAGTCTTTATTCTTTAGATAATAAACAATTAGATCTTTTAGCAGAAACTTCAAAAAGTTTCCCTTTAATTTCATTTGGTTCTTTTTCAGATAATCTTTATCAAAATGAAATAATAAATGATAATTCTTTATTTGAAATTTCAAGAGATGGTTTTTTACTTTCTGAAAATTCTTTAAAAAATATTTATCTTTCATTTATCTCAAAAGATATTGGTGCTGCATATATTGATCTTAAAGCAACAGATGTTATTTTAGGAAATGAAATTTTAAACAATAGATTAAGTTTTAATGTTTATGATAAAAAAGAAATGAATGTTTTAGTTTCTCCAAGTAATTATGTTGATTATGGATCAAATTTTACTGTTGATGTTTTAGATTCAGTTTCTCTTGAACCTATTACAGATGCTTTTATTTCTTTTTATGATGTTAGAGATACTTTTATTTCTTCTTTAAAACCAAGTAATTCAAATGGAAGGAATGGAAAATATACTATTACAAATAATTTTAATACTTCAACTGTTAAAATGGTAGTTGAAAGATATGGTTATCTTCCTTATGAAACTGAAATTTATATTATTGATAATACTTTATTAAATGCAATTCCTTCAGAAATAATTTTTAATTTAGGTCTTGACCAAACAGCATCAACTTCAAATTTTAGTTTAGAAAACTTAGGTAATTATCAAGCAACAAATGTAAGGTTTGGAGAACCTATTTGGATTGAAGGTAGTGCTGGTATTTATCTTGAAGGAAGAGGTAATCCAATAATTAATAAAAACTCAACTCAAAATTATCAATTGTTACTTACAACAGAAAATGATGTTGAACTTAAAACAGCATATGCACATCTTCCAGTATATGCATCTGTAGGTCCTAGAGAAGTTACAAAAATATTAAATGTTAGAATAAATAAAGGTTTAATGTTAAATGAATGTGTTGAAATTACTCCTTCTGAAGTTTCTTCTTTTGTTGGACTAAATGTTTCTTCAAATTATGCAGATCCTTTTAATACTCCTTTTGCAGATTATGATTATACTTCAAATACTTCAAATAATCCTATGCTTGCACCTTCTCAAAGTTATTCTAATTATGAAGAATATTTAAATTCAAGTGGATATAACATTACTGATTCAACAGATAATGGTTATACTTACACAGATTCTAAAAATTATACTTATCATGCAACTTCTCCTGCTCTTAATTCTCAAATTACTGAAAACACAACTTATTTTACAATTAAAAATAATTGTTCTCAAGCTATAACTTTTAATCCTCAAGCAGTTTTAACTTCTTCATCATCAAATAATAATTTAGAAGTTTCTCTTGCAAACATAACTGTTCTTCCAGGAGAAGAAAAAGTTTATGATGTTATTTTAAAAAATTCATCTGAACTTAAAAGAAAAACAACATATACCTATAATGTTTTATGGCATAATAATTATTATTCAATAGCTCCTTCAGTTTTAAATGTTGATCTTTTAGATTTAAGTAGAGCTTTATGGGTTATGCCACAACAAATAAATATTCCAATCTCTCAAGTACATCCTCAACAAGCTGCTGAAAATTATACTAGATTTTTTATTAAAAATATAGGTGCTGTTCCAATAACTGATATACAAATAAGTCAGTATCCAAAAATGGTGTCTTCTAATATTAAAATAACTGAATATCCAAGACAAGTATCTGTTTTAGAACCAGGAAAAACAATTCCTGTTGATTTAAAATTTTCAGTAAATATTAATAAATCTACATTAGATAATGCCTTTATACAAGTAACTGGTAAAGCTGTTGGTATTAGTGAACCAATTACTTCAACAACACAATTAGTGTTTTCAATTTCTTCTCCAAATTGCTTAAAAGTAAGTAATAAAAATATTAATTTTGATTTAGAAGTTGGGGAAACAAGAGCAAGAAATATTACAATTACAAATCAATGTTCTGAACCTGTTACAATAGTTGGAATTGATAAAAAACAACAAGGATATTATCAAGCATATGGGGATAATTCTTTTAGAATAACTCCTGCTTCTGGTAATCCAATAATTCCTGTTAACATGTCAAATTCTTATAGAATAGAGTTTACTGCAAATTCTTTAGGTGGTTCTCCAAAAACACCAATGATACTTCAAGGTAGATTAATGAATTCAGGTAATCCTGTAACTTCAGAAGAGGTTTTAGTTTCAATAACTATAGATGATATAATGGTTGGAGAAGAAGCTGAAAGAAATATTTCTATTTTATCTTCTCTTCCTTCTTGTGAAGATCCACAAAATATTAATTCATATAATAGACCATTAATTTCAATTAAAGATTGTTCTGAAACTTCAGGATATTGTGATGGAGAATCTTCAGCTGAATTAATTTTAAAAAAAGTAAATGAACTTCAAAATGAAATTAAACAATTTTCTGCACAAACACAATCAAAAGTAATTGATACTGGTTGTACTCTTCAAGATGCATATAGTGGTTTTTGTAAAATATCTGAACTTGGTGGAGGAATTGATCCTGTTGAGTTTTCTTTCTTTATGCAAAATGATAATGTTACACCTGATTTAATTAAATCTATTTTAACAAAATCAAATTATTCTTTTAAAAATTATTTTGTTGAAACAAATATTTTTAATAAAGAAATTAAAACTATAAATCAATATTCTTCTTATGGGGTATATGCTGGTGGAAATAAAATATTTGTATCTCCTCACCTATCAGGTTGTGGAAAATATACAGTAGAGATTGATGGTTATGTTGCTGCAAGTCCAGATTATATTTATCCTGAAAGAGCATATTATTATATTAATGTTGTAGAAAAAGATACTAACACTATTCATTGTGAGAAAAATATTGTAAATTATTTAAATTATCTTCCATGGGATCTTTCTTTTAATAAAAACCAAAGAGCAGGAACTTGGCTTACTTTATTTACTGGTGATGAAAATTTATCAAAAGCTTTAATTAAAAGTGTGGGTAAGTTTAAGTCAGATGAAATTGATTTAAGATATGTTTATAATAAAGATGTTTTATCTACAAGAAATAGTACTTTAAATGTTTCAACTGGAGAGATTTCTGAAAATAAAGAAGCTCTTGCAAAAATTTCTTTTAATGATACTTCTTTAAGAAAAAGCTCTTCTCCAGAACAAATAGATATTACTTTAAATTCTCTTTATAATTCTCCTGAAGGTAAAACTTCTGAGTATGCTGTTAAAGATTTTTCAAAAGTAATTTCTTCAATGATTTCAGATAATGATTATTCTGCAAAAGTTTGTATTTCTGAAGATAAAACATATATGCTTGTTTTAGATGTTATTTCAGCAGGAGATTTAACTTTTGTTGATAAAGAAGTAAGTCTTCCTTTAAAGGATGGAGCTTCATGTTCTTTATTAAAAGTTAAATCATCAGTTCCTGAAACTTTAAAGATTACTTCTGATTCTTTAGAGTTTGCAAATATTGGTTTTAAGAAAAATAAAGATGATACTCTTCAAGAGTCATTAGATATTAGTGTTATTGCAAATAAAGATTCTAACTTTTATATGTGTGTAACTCCAAATTCAGAGACTGCTATCTCAAGTCTTGTTGATAAAAAAATAACTGTAACAGCAACAAGTATTTATTCTGCAAGTGGTAGTATTGGAAATAGAAGCACAACTTCAGAAGTAGCTTTCTCTTCATGTGCAATCACACCTGAAGATTATCTTTTAGGTATTTATTCAAATATTTTAACTGAAAATAATAAAGCTGAAGATGATAGAATCTTACCTCAAAATTATACAGCTATTGTAGATTGGGATAAACAATATAATCCTGAAGAAAAAGAAAAATTATGTTCAACTTTACAAAAGATTGTAAATAGTAAAAAGTATAATGGAGAACTTTTCTTTGATTATGAAGTTTTAGGTTGTGAGATTGAAGATTCTTCACAAGAAAGAGATTCAAGAATAAGTAAAGGATTACATAATGCTGGACAATATTTCTTTTCTTGTTCAGGAGCTTGTGGACTTTGTTATGGTCTTTCAGGACTTATAATGCCTACACAATTTGTAGGTGCAATTGTTGATTGTTTAGGTTTCTCTTGTTTATTACCTTCATTAAATATATTTGCATCAAATCTATCTAATGGAGAAGGTGGAATATCTTGGCTTTTAGATGAATTTTTTGGATTATTATTAAATGATGATGTTAGTTTCTTTTCAAATATTACAAGTGAGATTGAAACATGGGTAAGTGGTGTTTTAGGTGTTGGAGGAGCTGCAACAAGTGGAGCTTTAAAAGCTAATGCTGCTTCTGCTGCTGTACCTTTAGATCAAGTTACTCAAGACTTAGTTTCACAATCTAGTTATGATCCTACAACACAACAAATATTAGATGATTTAGCAAATCCATCAACAACACCTGCTCCTGTAAATCCATCAACAACTTCTGGTGTAATTAATGGTTCTACTGAATTAAAAAATTTAAATAGTCAATTAAATAATTTAAATAGATATTTAAGTGGTAATGACAATATTAAATTACAAACATTTTCAAACCCACAAGAAGCAGGTAGATTTAGTGATATCCTTAGAAAAATGAATCAAACATCTGGATCTAACTTTGATAAATTGAGATCTTTATCTACTCAAGAGTTTGATGATTTTGTAAATATTCTTGAAAAACAAAATTTTACAGGTAAAAATAGTCATTTATTCAAAAAAGACTTACTTATTAAAAGATTAAAAGATGCTAAAGTAAATGATTTCAAATCAGTTTCAGCTGCAACTTCTTCAAGTGCAGCAGCTACATCTAGTAGTGCAGCTTCAGTTGCTGATGATTTCTATGATTACCCTAAAGCAGATTATGATCAAGCAATTAAAAATTTTGATAATGATATTAAAATGCTTGATGATTCAATAAGTAATCTTGAAAATCAAAAAGCAGCAATTGAAACTAATGCAAAAAGATCATCTGCAAATCCTAAAAAAGCACTTCGTTATAAATCAAAAGTTGATGCTCAAATAAAAGCAATAGATAGTCAACTTGATGAACTTAAAAAAAGTAAAGATGCTCTTTCAAGTGTTAAATCTAAATTTGCTTCAGCTAAAAATGTAAATGGTACTTATAAAGTTCCAACTTCTGCAATTGATGATTTATCAAATAATATTCCAAAACAAGCAAAACTTAGCAAATTATCTAAATTTGCAAAAATTAAAGGTGTTGCAAAAAGCTTTGGAAGAGGCCTTCTTTGTGGTGCTACAGGAAATGCTGCAGGAATATATTCTTTAAAAGAAGAAGGTAAAACAGGACTTAATAAATCAATAGAGTTTTTAAGTAAAAATGATTTTGAGAAAAATATATTCTATGTTTCAGAAGTTGATATGTTATCTCCAGAAAATGATCAAGAATACGAAACAAGATATACAATTAATATAAAACCTTATATCTCTCAAGATCAAAGTATTATTTCTTCAATTCCTACAAAAAGAATTGATTCTTGTACTATAGAAGAATAATTCTTTTCTTTTTTTATTTTTTTAGTAAAAAGAAATATATAAAAATATAAACATCTTATTTATATTAGTTAATATAATATATTAAAGATATAATTGGTGTTATCTAATCATGTTAAGAAATAAAAAAGGATTTAATTTATTTACTGCTTTAATCTCATTGATGCTTTTATCAATAACTCTAGTTTTTATTTTTAATATGGTTCAAACTGAAGAAAATTATTTAGAATTAATAAATAATCAATCTCAAGCTTCTGACCTCTTAACAATTGCAGATATTTCAAGAGCTGATGCTTTTAATAATTTTGTTGTTTCTTTTAGAGAACAATGGATGTCTTTTAGAAGTGATCCTCGTTCTGAAATCATACTTAAAAGAAAAGATATTATGCTTGATTGGGATGGTTTTGTAGATTATTTTGCAGATTATATTTTCTTTGATAATAGTTTTGAAAATTATTTTGCAGATAATATGGTTAGATCTTTAAATTATACAAATCCACCAACAGGTTATGCAATAAATGTTCCTAATTATTCTCGTGATGATTTATCTAGTATTATTAAAACAGCTTTTCTTGAAGCTGGAGATGATAAAATAAAAGTTGTAAGTTGTGAAAGAGAAGATGAGGTTTGTTTAGGTACACTTTATTTTACAATTGATACTAGAAAACTTTCTGCACAAGAATATGAAAAACTTCCAATGATAACTGTTAAAAGAAATGTTGATGATGAAGTTATTCAAAGACCAGTTTTTGCAAAAAGAGCATACAGGATATATATTCCCTGGAGAGGTTTTCAAGCTTTAAGGACTGTTAGAAATTTTGCACTTGATGCTGATCTTGAAAAAGGAGAAACAACAGCTCAAATTATTGAATATTCAAAAGATTCAAGAGGTTTTTTAAACCCCTATATTCATTATACTCTCAATAGTGCAAAACTTGGTGTTTGTGATATTGATAGTTGTGCTCTAAGAAAAGATTTATTTAAAACTGTTGAGTTTAATGGGTTTACTGGAGATGCATGTTCTAATCCGCCTGGAGTTAGTAATGTTTCTGACAATGGAGGAATTACTGGATCTTTTACTGGAGAAGTTTCTCTTTCTAATAATCATAGTTACAATATTCAAGATATAGATGGAACTGTAAAACCTATATATAATGATTTAGTTAAAACAACTATAGAAAACAATTTAGAATATAGAACTGATATAATACATGCAGGAAATAATTTGCCATCAATCTCTTCTTCTTCAATTTTAGATGATGAATGTCAAATGTCTTTAACAACTGGAAATTTTTCAATATGTGATATACGTGTAAGACTTCCTTCTCCAAAAGTTACAAAAGAAGTTATTTCTGTAGGAACTGTTTCAGAATCTTTAAGTAGTTTATCTCAAGTTTCATTCAATCCTTCTGGTAGTTTTAATAAAGCTTCAAACTTAAGTCTCTCTATTGATGATGATTTAAATATTAATGTTTTTGATCAAGAAAGTACTATTCCTAATGAAACTGATAATCAATATCTATCATGTACAACAATTGACTATATTGATTTATTATTTAAATTTGAAGAACAAGATGAAAAGTATATTTTTTCTCAAGATTCTAAAAATATTTATATTTTAATTCAAGATAGATTTTCAGATTATACTTTCTTTAATTCATTTGGAAGCGTTCCTAACTTTAGTGGAGGATATTTTCAAAAAAGAGAACTTCCTTCATTTACAGGAGGACAAGGTTGGACTTGTAAAAGTTATGAAGCAAATGAAGATGATGCAGCATGTGTTGCAGGTTAAATTCACTTTTTAATGTTAATAAAAAGGTATTTAAATGTATAAGCACTATAATTATATAACAAATAACATAGTTTTTAAAAGATTATGTTATAAAAATATAATATATTATAATATATACGAGAGATGATTTATGGGTCTTAGATCTTTTTACTTTAAACAAGAAGAAAAATATTTTAATTTTCTAGACAGGATGGAGAAAAAAGGAATTAATCTATACAAAATAATAGATCCTTTAGAAAAGAATGGTATACCTACTTTTTTAGTATTTAATATATTTATTCTACTTTTAATTTTATTTTTAGTTTATTTATTTGTTGGACAAACTCCATTAACTGATGAAAACTACACTTTAACTTTTGTAAATTCTCAAGACCAGCCAATCTCAAATCAAGCAATTGAAATTCTTCTTAATAACAATAGAAAGATTTTAACAACTAATGAATTTGGAATTTCAGAAATTACTGATGTTGAAATTAAATCTTATGATTTAGAAATAAGTAGTGAAAAGTATACTCTTGAAAATCCATTAACTTTAGATTTTAAAGAAAACACTTCTCATAAAATATTTTTAAAATCAAAAACTTCTGTTTTATCAAAAACTATATATTTTAAAACAAATAATGAATTATATAATTCTCCATTAACAATTTCAAATATTTCTTGTTCAAATAATTCTCTTTATACAAAAAATAATCTTCAAACAAATGATGGTTCTTTAACTTTAGATGATATTCCTACAGATTGTGGATATTTAGAAGTTGCTATTGAATCTTCAACAATTAATGCTGTTGGTTCTTTAGAAGTTTCAGAAGACTCTCCTTCTGGAGATATTGATTTAAGTTTTGAAGGTGTTGAAACTGGAAGTGCAAAAATAATTATTCTTGATAAAGATTTAAAAGTGCCTATTCAAAACATAAGTATTTCTATTCTTAATAATCAAAGTCAAATTGTAACTTCTTCAATAACAAATGCAAATGGTATAGCATCTTTTGAAGAAATAAATGTTGGAACATATAATCTTTTAATCTATGATGAAGAAGAAAGATACAAGCCAGTAACTGAAAATGAAAGTTTAGAACTTGTAGTATATGATTCTGTTTTAGAAGAAAAAGAAGTTCTTTTAGAAAAAGCATTCATTGGTAAATTAAATTATAAAATTATTGATACTCAAAGTAAAGAAGCTATTGAAAATGTAGCTGTAACAATATACAAAGGAAATGATATTTTAAAAACAATTAATTCAAATAAAGAAGGCGATGTTTCTTTTGGTGTTGAAGAAAATATTTCTTATAAAGTTTTATTTAATCATCCTAATTATATAATAAGAACTGAAAATAATCAAAGAATAAGTGAATCTATTAAACAAATTGCCTTAACTCCAATAACAAATGAAAATTTAAGAAGTTTAGTTATTACTGTTGTTGATGATTTTGCAAAACCTGTTGATTTTGCAACCATAAGATTATGGGATGATACTGAAGATATTATTCTTAGAACAATAACAGCTGATATTTATGGTAAAGCTGTTTTTACAAATTTAGATTTAGGTAAAGAATATAGACTTGATGCAACTAAAGATCAATTTACTTCAAATCCTACAAATCCTTTTAGAATCTCAGAACAAGAAATAACTGAAGAAACTATAAAGATGAGTATAGGTGAAGGAACTTTTAATATTAATTTAGTTTCTGAGTATGGAGAGTTCTATCAAGGAAATGTATATGTTTATGATGCAACAAATGATACTTTAATGCAAGATAAAACCACAACAACAAACCAAGATGGTTTTACAATAATAAAGATTAGAGCTGATAAACAAATTTATTTTGTTATTGATAATTTAGATTCTAAATTTATAACTCCAAAGTATTCAACAAATGCAAATGAAATAAATACTTTAAATTTTACAATTCCAGGAACTGTTGGGCAAACATCTGGTATTGAATTTTTAGGTTTTTATAATGCTGAAGGAGAAAAAATAAATTCAGTGGCTGCAGGTATGCAAGTTACTGCTAAATATTTATTAAATGTTACAAAAGAATATTCTAAAGCAGTTGCACATATAAGAACTGGAGAAGTTCCAAGTCCTTTATGTTCTTCAAACACATATAATGTTTTAGAAGATTTAATTTTTATAAAAGATGTACGTTATGCAAAATCTGATAAGATCGGTTCATTAACTTTTACTCCATGTAATGGAGAAGGTATTGATTTTTCAAATAAAACTTTAAGAAATGCAAAATGGTTTAATTTAACTTTAAATAATCCAATGCAAGGAAGTTATTTAATTGAAGCAGATGTTGTTGTTTTAGATACAGCTTTTGCAAATCAAGCTTTAAACTATAGAGCAGAGTTTTATCAAGGTTCAAGTATTATAAGATCACCTGTTGATTCTTCTTATAGTTCTTCAACAAGTAAACAAAATTTATATGCTCAAGCAAAACAAGTTCAATTATTTTTAGGAACTCAAAATCAATGTACTTCACTTATGTGTTATGCATTTATTATGACAAATACACAAAATAATTTATCTAGAAATATAATTGATAGTTATAAAGCTAAATTAAATAATGATTATAGACTTTCATTTAGTTTAAATGTTTTAGATGGAAAAATTGCACCAAACTCAATGCTTGTAATCTCTTCAGGTAGTTCTGTTGATTTAGATGGTTATTCTATTACTTCAGGAACTGGTTCTCTTTTAGTTGGAGAGGATTATGATGGAATTGATTTAGGTTCTTTAGTTTCAAATGATTTAATAACTGGAGAGCTTGCTTTTAAAGTAATAGATGATGTTTCTGATGTTTTAGACTTTTCAATAGTTTCTAATGGAGAAGTTGTATTCTCTAAAAAAATATATCTTGAAATTGATCCTGCAAAAGAAATGTTTGTAGAGTTTGTTCCAAGAAAAATTGTTCCTTTTGTTTCAAATGATTTACTTGTTGTTGTAACTGATGATTCTAATAATTTTATTTCAAATGCAATTGTTGAACTTTCAATTAATGATAGAAGTTTAACTGTAGGTTCAACTAATCAAGAAGGATTATTTGGTCATGTAATTCCAGCAACTGATCTTGGAGATGTTTTAAAGATTGTTGTAAAGAAAGATGATTATAAAACAGTTAAAACAGAAATTGTAATTGATGATAAATTAATCACAACAATTCCTGAAAAAATTGATTTAACAATTGATTCTTCAAAATCAATAAGAGAAGTTTATAATTTTAGTTTATATAATGAATCTTATGTTCCTTTAACAATTGTTTCTGCATCAGCATTTACTGATAATGAATTTGTTGATCTTGATTTAGGTATTGAAGAAAATATCATAAATGGTGTTTCTCAAAATGATATTTCTCTAACAGCAACATTAACAGATAAAGGTATTAATCTTTATAATCAACAAACAATTAATACAGAAGTTGCAATTAAAATTAAAAGTGAAGAAATGAATAAAACTTGGGTTATTACAGTTCCATTAACTGTTAGAATAGTTTTAGGAAATTCTCTTGATTCTCTTGAATGTTTAAAAGTTCTACCTCTTGAAGGAACAATTAGAGCTAAATCTCAAGAAACAAAAACTTTAGATTTTACTTTAGAAAACACTTGTACTTCAAAGAATGTTTCTGTTGATTTAGGAACTATTAATGCAATGGTTGATTGGGGTAATGAATCTGAAACTGGACTTTTATCAATTGTTGTTTCTGGTAAAGAATATATTTTAGAAAACTTAACTGAAACTGAAATATTATCAACTCTTTTAAAGAAATCAAAAACAACTTTACAATTAAAGTTTAAAGCGCATAAAATAGTTTCAGATGTTAAAATACCAATTATTTATTTTACTTCAAAGAAAGGAAATATTAATGGTGTTGATGAAGTTAAAACAAGACTTCCCTTAAAAACAATTATTAATGATTATTCAGAATGTATTGAGATCCCAAGAGAGACAATTCCTGCTCTTGCATGTAATTGGTATTCTGGACTTAATAACTATGGTAATTATTATGGTGGAGTAAACCAAGGAGGAGCTTTCAATAATCCTTATTATGGTGGAAATAATTTTAATGCAACATATAATCCTAATAACCAATTTAATTCTAGAAATTACTATCAACAAGGTTCTGGTTATGTTACACAACAACAAGGTGTTTTTAATCCAAATTATAATTTAGTGGGACAAACAAATTATACAGGAAATCAAAATTCTGTGTTTAACCCTTATAATTTCCCTTCCTCACAATATCAAAATACTTTTGGAAATTATGATAGTTATAATTTTACATCAGGTTATCCTCAAGGTAACTATGGAAACATGGGTTTTACAAATAACATGAATTGTCCAACAAGACCATTTTATATTAAAAATAATTGTTCTGAAGCTGTTGATATTAAACTTGATTCAATATATGGTTTAACAATTGCAACAGATAAAGAATTTACAATAGAACCTGGAGATACAGAAGAGATTAGTGTTTTAGGTGGAGAGTCTATGGGTACTTTTAAAATACCTGTAAATGCAAAAGCATCTCTTGCATCTAATGAAAATTATTCAACAATTGGAGATGTTTTATTTTCTTTAACATTACCAATTAGTTTTATGTCTTCAAATTGTATACAAGTAACTCCTCAAAAATTAGATTTTTCAAATATTATTGATCCTAACTATCAACTTGTAAAAGTAATTAATACTTGCTTTGCACAAGGATACAGAATAGTTGAAGTTAATTATCTTGATTTAATTTCACTTGACTTTGATGGTGTATCTTTCTTAAATGTAGGAGATATGCAAGGAAGAATTCAACCAATTAAAGTTGATACTTTAACAAATACAACTACAAATGAACCAATGGAAGTTTGGGAAATTGCATTAAGAAGAAATCCTGAAATTGAAAATACTAAGTCTGTAAAAGAGTATATGAATAAATATTCTGATTATTCTTTAGCTGCTGGTGTTATTTCTTCATTTAGAAAAATATTAATTGATGTTGAAGACGCAGTTAACTTAAAGTTTTCTTTACAAGTTGGACTTCAACCACCAACAGGACAAGCTTCACTTATCTATAATAATATAGGTATGGAACTTAAGGATAATTTCCAATGGTTAATTTTAGATAATCCTGATAATATAGGTCTTTTAAAAGATTTATTTGGTGATGAAGCTATTAGTGATGAAGAAATTTCATTTATTGATACTTCTGTAAAATTAACATATACCCTTGATCCTAATAACAATGCAGTTATTATTAATGTTCCTGAAGGAGAACTTGCTGCAGATAAATTCACACAAATTGATCAAGACCCTACAAGTAAAAGATGTTTCTATGGATATGTTAAAGATTTCCCTATAACTGGTATTGTAGATACTTCATATATACAAAACTCTGGTAAATATTATTTAAATAATAAATATGATCCATTAGATGTAAGTCTTGAATTTATTACTAGAAATAAAAATATCTTTAAATTATGTTTTGAAAGACCAGTTGAATCATTTGATAATATTTTAGCTACAAATGATAATTACAATATCTTAGATTTATTTAAAACAAGTAAAGATTCTCTTACAAACCAAAACTTTGAGATTTGGAGAATTTTAGATACTACAAATAAAGGTAAATACCAAGGTAGTACTTTAATTGGTGTAAAAGCTGATGTTTCAACAAAAGAAGTTGGCTCTAAAGAAGAGGGTGACTCTGGAAAAACTGATCCTTCTCAAACAACAGATGATTCTTTAGTTTGTCTTGCTCCTGACCTTTCAACAAATCTTGGACATACAGGTTCTAATGTTTATTCTCAATATGGATTTGATAAAATATTACTTGATTACTTACCAGAAGATATTACAGATTCTTCTTGTGAAGATTATTTCTGTGATCAAGAACAATTCTATAATTTCTTAACAAAGAAAGCAGATAAATTAAAAGAAGTTACTTCAAATAGTAATTATATAAATATTAATGGTATTTATTTTGAAAAAGAAAATAATACTATTAAAGAATCAAAAGTAAAAGTAGATCTTTGTGCAAACGGCGTTTGTGATGGCTTTGATGTTTCTGGTAAAGAAACTTTAAATGATTATATAAATCAAGCAAATAAAGTTTTAAATGCTGTTCCAGCAGACTTAAAGAAAATAACAATCATTAAGACTAAAGGTTTAACTACTAATGGAAATAAAATTGTAACAATTGGTGATTATCAATATACAACTGTTGATTATTTCTTAGAAAATTATGATTCTTTTGAGAACAAAGCAATAGTTTATGCAAACATGGATGTATACTTTGGATCTTCTCCTCAAGTATTCAGTTCTAACCTTAAGAAATTTTCTGGTAGTTCTGAAGATTTAAATAAAAAAATCTTAGCAAACTTTAATAATACTTTAACAAGTAACTATACAATTGAGTATGCTGAGGCTGTAAATATTTCAAAACCAGGAACTTATACAACAGTTATTTCTCTTGAAAATATAGATTCTCAAAATAAAAGAAAAATAAATTTAACAATAGGTTCTAAAGTTTCTGAGATTAGTGAAGAATATAGTAAAAATATTTTATTTACATATCCAATTAATCCTGAATATACAATGAAAGAAAAGAGTGATAAATATAATGCTCCTTTCATTAAGAATAAAAATTATACTTTAATTGATTATCCTTCAGAAATTATACAAGATGGATATATCTTTAAGTTTGAGGATATGGCAAATTATGATTTTATTGATTCAAGACCATTTTATTTCAATAAACCATATAGTTTTAAGATTATTGAAACTAATGAAAATAATACAGAGCTTGATTTAATAGAAAATAAAGCAAGTTTATTCTTACTTAAAGATAGAACAAATAAAAAGATTAGTTTGTATTCAAAACCACAAATTACAAGTCAAGATACAAAGAATAACACTGTCTTTTTAAAAACAACTACTAATAATAATTATATGATATATAATTTACAAATGAATAATGTTTTACCAAAATTAACATATTCATCAATGAAAGATGTATTTAATGAAATTAAAAACGAGAATGTATGTTTCAATATAACTGAAGGAACAACTCCTGAACTTATGTTGTGGCATAATCCTGAAAAATTTAAATGATTTTTATAAACTAAGAGGTTATGAAATATGGGACTTAAAAAGTTATACTATAATTTAGAAGATAAATATTACAGTTTTGTTGAAAGAACAGGACTTTATAAGGTTACTGATAAAATAGATAAGGTTATGCCTTCTTTTATTTTATTTATTCTTTTAATTGTAATATTAATATCTGGACTTGTCTTTTTACTACTTCCTTCTTCTCAAGTAAAAGACGGTGTTGATATTCAGTTTGAAGTGATTGATGCTGAGTCTGGTGCTCTTCTAGAGGATGTAACTTTAATGCTTACAACAAGTAAAGATATTTCTTCTATAACAACTTCTTCTGAAGGACTTACAGATTATATTAAAATTCCTAAAAATACCTCTTATCAAATAGATATTGTTGAAGATTCTTATGAAAATTTCAATGATATTTTTTCAACAAAAGAGTCTTCTGAAACTATAACTATAGCTTTAGAACCTTCTGGTGTTGAACCATTAACTGTTTCATATTCTTTTGATGTTGTTGATTCTAAAACTACTTTAATTGTAAATTCTACTGGTGCAATTTCTTTTAAATGTATGAACGGATCTTTAGCACCTAATCCAGTTAGAGTTTTAAATGGTAATGTTTCAGTTGAGGCATCTCCTGAATGTAATCTTGCAATTGATTCAATTTCATTTAATGGTTATTTATCAAAAGATAATATTCCAATAAATGCAATGACTGGAACAATTTCTTTAGAACCAACAGAAATTAATTTCCAAGATGATACTTATAAAGTTGTAATAAATGTTAAAAATTCATCTAATGAAGCTTTATCAAATATTAAGGTAACTTTTACAAATGATTATGGTATAATTGATTCTAAAACAACTTCAAGTAATGGAAATGTAACTTTTGAAGATTTAGATTCTGGAGAATATATTGTAAATTTTTCTGATCAAAGAGCAACTCCTATATACAGTACTCTTTCAAGAACATATTATATTTCATCTGATATTACAAAATCAGAAACTTTATCTTCTGATGTTTCTGGATATATTTTTGTAAGAATAATTGGTGAAAATTCAGGTGTTTTAGAAGGAGCTGAAGTAAATTTAAAAACTTCAGAAAATAATACTATTGAAACTAAATTATCTGATGTTGATGGTGAAGTAATTTTTACAGTTTCTGAAATTAAAGATTATAATGTAGTTGTTGATGCTGAAGGTTATTTAATAACTAGAAAACTTGTTGAAGCAAAAGAAGTAATGCCAACAAACCCTATTGTTATTCCTTTACCTTTAATAACACCTGCAACTTTAGCTTCTTTAAAGGTACAAGTTACAACTTGGGAAGGAAAGCCTTTTAAGTTTGCAAAAGTTGTTTTGTATGATGCAGAAACTGGTTTTTTAACAGACTATAAACCAGTTTTAACAAACTATGATGGAAATGCTACAATAAATATTACTTCTGGAAAATATATTGCAAAAGCTATTAAAGGAAGTGTTACTGGTGAGTCATCAGAGTTTGAGTTTAATGTTAAATATCCTGAACTTTCTGGTACTGTAACTATTCCAATGGGAATTAGTGAAGGTGTATTGAATGTTTCAGTTGTTGATAATGATGGTAATCCTGTTCCATATGCCATAATAGATTTATATGATAGATATAGTTACTATAATTTCACACCAGCAGTTCCTTTAAAAAAGACAACTACAGATTCACAAGGAAATATTGAAATGGTTGTGGATGCTGATATTGAATATTATGTTGTTGCAACTGATTTAGATGATGTTTATGGAAAAACACAATCTAGATTTGTTTATGTTGGTGCAGATTCTCAAGAGTCTCTAGAAGTTACTCTTTATCCAAGAAATAGTTCTACAACAAAACCAAGAATGGTATTTAATGGAATATATAAAGATGACTTAAAAGTTGAAGATAACTTAAAGGCTGGAGAAGATTACAAAATCAGATATAATCTTTTAGTTCCTCAAAATAGAACTGGAGATGATGTTTTTGAAGAAATTGGTTTAATGTTAAGAACTGGTTCAACTTCAATGATTGAAAATGATTCTTTATTTATTAAATATCTAGATGTTCCATATTTAGATAGTATACAAAAATATACACAATTTAATCTTAATGCACCTCATGAAAATGAAGGTTATTATGATGAAGATAGTTTAACTGAAGGAAACTTTAAATGGGCAAAAGCAACATTAAAAGAAGGTCCTATTAATTATAATGGTTCTTTTGGTTTCTATAATGCTTATGAAATTGAAGCAATAATTTCTGTTAAAGACACAGCTGTCTTTGGAGAAGAACTTAAAATATTTAGTTTAGGTTATGGTCTTAATGAAGATGATGAATATGAAACATATAATTCATATTTAGGACCTAATGAAGAAATTGAATATTATGATGTTTATGATCAAATAACATTTGGTGTTGGAAATGAACTTTTCTGTTCTGATGAGTTTTGTTTCTCTTCAACAATTGTTGATGTTTCAGAAGACTTAAGATATGATGTTACAAATAATTTTGCAGCTATGCCAAATAAAGATTATAAGTATAGTTTTACATTAATTAATAATTCTCTTGAAACTAAATATTTATCTTCTAGATTTATTTTAGAAAATATTGATGAAGGTTTAGATTTTAAAAATATAAAAATCTATAAACCAGATGGAGAAGTATACACCCAAACAAATACTAATGAAAATGAATTTGATATACCAATAACTTCTTTAGTTTCAAAACAAAAAGTAACTGGAGAAATTATTTTTATGCCTAAACTTAAAGGTACAAGAGAGTTATCTATTAAATTTATTTCTGATCAAAAAATAAAATTCATTAATCAATTATTCATAGATGTTCTTTCAGATAAAACATTTGAAGTAGAGATTGAACCTTCAATAATTCCTTCTGCAAAGAGTTTCTCACTTGTGATTAATGCTGTTGATTCTAAAACAAAAATACCTGTTGAAAATAGAACAATAACAATTAAAGATAAATTTAAAGATACTATTAAAGGACCAATTTCAGTATCTGATTCAGTTGATGAAATTGAAATAGGTAATATTCCTGCTCAAGGACCTGGAGATACAATCTATGTTTATATAACAGCTCCTGAGTATGAAACTGTTGTTGAAGAATTAAAAGCAACTGATAAATTATATAATATTATTCCAAGAAATTTAGCATATTCATTAAATATATTTGATGAAAAACAAAAAACTGAAAACTTTACAATTAATAATTTATCTCCAATTGATTTAACTATTGATGAAATGGTTGTAAAAGGAAATGGTCTTGAAGTTGTTGATCTTCACAGAATAAATAATACTTTACTTAATAGTGTTGGTGTTATTATAAAAGGATTTGATTCAGTTTCAGATCTGCCAGATAACACAGACGCTTCAAAAGAGATTCCATTAACTATTAGTTTAAATCCAAGAGCTGAAACAATTAGAGAAGTTGTAGATTTATCTTCAACACTTCATATTGTTCTTTCAAATGGAGAAAATCAATGGAAGAGTGAGATTCCAATTAAAATAAATATTGGCTTTGATGGTATGATTGATAATTCTAATTGTTTAACTTTATCTCAAGATCAATGGAATGCTGTTGCTTTAAATAAAGCTGTTGATACAACATTTATGGTTTCAAATAAATGTTCTGTAAATGGAACAAATATGCCTCTTTCAAATGGTCTTGAAGCAAGAGTATTATTTGAATCTAATCCTCAAGGTAAATTTATTATAAGTCTTGATAATAGATCAATTGAACTTACTCATGGTAACTATAGAAGATTACTTGATACTTTTGATAGAGATAGATCACTTCCAGTAATTTTAAAATATGAACCTGCTGGAAGAATGAAAGGAACTGTTAAAGGTACAATTGAGTTTAGATCTGTAAATAACACTGGAAGTGGAGAACAAGAATTAGTTTCATCAATTGCATTTGAAATTGATGTTACAAATTTAAAAGATTGTGTTGTGTTTTCAAAGAGTTCTTTAAATGTTGGACAAGTTGATGACGAATTCACAATTGAAAATGTTGCTTGTCCTGCAGACATGACTTACAGACTTTCATGTGACAATTGTCAAGGTTTAGTTGTTGAACCAAGAAATAATATTGATGTTCCTGCAAGTGGAAGTAGTGAAAATATTGTTGTAAGAAACATGGGAGCTACACCTGGTGCTTATGTTTTAAATGTATTTTCAAGTATGAAAGAATTTAGAGGTTCTGAAGAACTTATAAAAAGAATAAAAGTATATGTAAGACCAACAGATTATTGTGTTGATCTTGAAAGATATGAGTTTGATCTTTATAGATCTGAATATTCTGAAAGTACTGGTCTTGAACTTAATGCAACTTCATATGATACAACAAATTTAATTAATCTTTGTTATGGTCAAGAAGTTGAAGGTACTTTTAGTGTTAAAGAAGATGCTAAATGGAAGATGGCTTTAACTTCATTTTTAAGAGAAGGTTTGTATACTGGTGGTATTTCTGCTATCTTGCAAGGAAAGTTATTTGCATCAGCTGAAGATAAGGCAAATAAATTACTTGAAAGTGATGCTATAAAGAATAGCACTGATGAAAATGTAAAATCAGCTGCTGCTGCATTAGCTGCTGCTGTTGCTACTGGTAATAAGAAAGATATTAAAGAGAAGACAACTGCTCTTGAGAATGCTGTGAATGATTCTGTTAATCCAACTTCTTCAGAAGCTACACCTGGGGAAACTTCTACTGGAAATCAAACTTCTTTGATTGATAAATCTAACCAATTAGTTACTGATGTTGAAAAATATTTAGAAGATTACAAGGTTTCTGGAAAAAATATTTATCAAGAAGTTGGTGACACAAATATAAAAAAATTAATCAATGATTTAAAAGATGCAATAAAAACTAATAAAATTGAAAAAATAGAACCTGCTTATAATGAGCTAAAATATGTTTTTGAAGAATTTAAAAATACAAATTCTCCTGTTACTACTCCATCTGCTGGAAGTACTCCACCCGCTCAAACTACTTCCCCCGCTCAAACTTCTGATACTGATAGTTTAACTGTAAATGATGATGTTGATAATACTTGGAAAAATAGTGTTAATTTAGATATATATAGAGAGTTTGTTTTAGATAATCCTAATAAACTTGATTTTGAATCTAAATCCTATAAAGCAGAAGATTATTCTAATTGGGATACTTTCAGAGAAAAATACGATAAAAGTGTTATTACACTTAATAAAAAAATAGAAGATGAATTATTAGTGTCTGCAACAAGTCAAAATGATTTTTCTGAAAAAATAAGAACTGCAAAAGATGAATGGAAAAAAAATGTTAGAATTTTAATTGAAGATTTAAAAGCAAAGGAGGAGACATTAACTCCTAATTTAGATGTTCAACAACAAAGACTTCAAATTGCAAGTCAAGCACAAACAGGTGCTAGTTGTAGTAAAGACGAATTAATCCCTGGAACACAAGAAAATTTATTTAATATTATTGAACCTAATGATAATGGATTTGTATATGTTTGTACAGGAAATGGTCATTATAGAGCTTGTGATTTAAATACAAATAAATGGACTCCAATAGCAACTAATTACCCAATTTATGATCATGCAGTAGATACATGTATTGAAATAAATTAATTAATTTTTATATTAAAAATAAAAGGTGTAAAAAAATATGGAAAAAATAAAAAAAAATATTAAATTTTTAGGAATTTTTTTAATAATGGCGCTTATGCTTTCATTTGTAAGCATACCTGTTTCAGCTGAGTTAGGTGATGAAGCAAAAAGCCAAGTAGGAAATGTTTTAATTGAACAAGTATTTTTAGGTGGTGGAAAACTTCTAAATAAAGTCTTTGGACTAAACCCAATAGTTCACGGTGTCTTAGCAGGTGGTTTTTCTGCAATAAATACTTTTTCTCAACTTTCAAAAGTAGAAATTGATTTTTCCTTAGATAGAGATCAAGTAAACCTTTCTGAAGATAAAGAAGATTATTTTGAACCATATGATAATTACCTTTTAGATAATAAAATAGAACAAGATGTAACTTTAAAAGACAACATGCTTTTAACTGATAAAAATATCTTAGATGCACAATTTATTGAAACAAAAAATTTATCTGAAATTGATAATGGAAGTAATTCTCCAAATTTTAGACTTGCAGATAAAACAAAACTTGTAAAAGTTTTAGATTCAAATAATCAAGCAGTATCTTTACAAAAAAGAGAAATATTATTTGAAGATACAAATAAAACAATTGAAAACGAATATGAATATAGAACCTTTGTAGTTAAATATCCTAAATCAACATATACAGGAAAAGTAGATTATGATCTTGGTTTTTCTGATCTTTTAGGATCATGGGCAAATCTTTTAGTTCCATTCTATAATGGTGCAAGTAATATTAAAATAAGTAAATTTTTAGATGGTTCTAATACAAAACTTATAGAAAAAATAAATGAAGAAAAAAAAGAAGAAATACTTTTAGAACCTTTCAAATTAATATTTAATTCTTATGTTAGAGATTCACTTGAAAATGTTGAAACAGACCAAGTTAACTGTGTTACTGAAGGTGGATTACTTTTAGGTCAAACAGGAACAGAAGCTCTTCCAAATATAGCTTTAGATTGGACTTATAATTCTTCAAATGCACAAACAATTTCAGGTATGAATGTTTCAAGACTTGATTGGTGTGATGCTGATTTAACTGGTGAAGAAAACAAAAACTCAATCTTTTGTGATTCAACACAATTCTCAATTGAACTTTTAAATAAACTTGAAAAAATTCAAAACTTTGTAAAAGATAATAAAGCTTCATTTACATGTCCAACACCAGGTGTTACTCAAAGCTTAATTTCAGAAAATAACAATATAGGAATAACACAATTAAATTCAAGTTATGATTCTTCAATAATTTCTGTTGAATATCTACTTGAAGGAACAATGAATTTAGATGATTTTAATATTGTTCCAGAAACATTAGGAAGTTTAGCTCTTACTCTTCTTAAAGACGGAGTAGAGGAAGATAGTAAAATAATAGAGTTTACTTTAGAAGACTTTATTGAAAATAAATTCTCAGGAACAGAAGAATTTGATGTTGGTTTTATTTTTGATGATGAAACTAATTTTAAAATAACTGCAATTTTAACTTTATCAGATCCATATAGTTCAGTTGATTCAAAATTAGATAATCTTTTAGAAAATGAATTTACTCCAAATTCAGAAACTTGTGATTTAGAAAAAACATCTCAAAATATAAATCTTTTCTCTAAGAATAAGAAAATAGATACTTCATTAGTAGAGTTTAGATCTTATTTAATGAAAGATGGATATTCTAATGACTTTAAATCAGACTTTGATAGATATTATAGACATACAATAACAGCAGCTCCAGATATCTATAAAGATTATTATTATAAATATTTTACAACAGATAATTTTACTTTCCAATCATCCTTTGATTCAGAACCTGGAAGATTAATGCTTCAAGGTCCTGGAAGATACAATGTTTTATTAAAAGTAACATTTGATGATGAATGGAATTTATTTGATAAAACAACAGATGAAGTTACAGGAAAAGTTGAAGTTATTTTAACAAGAGAAATTGCACCTGAAAGAGATTCTCCTCTTTACTATATGCCATTTAATGGTCTTGTTGGAATTGATTCTGAAAATGCAAGACAAGGTTATGGTGTTGACTTTACAGGAGATGTTGTAACAGTTTCAAAACTTCAAACTAATGAATATTTAAGAACAGAGCCTTTTACACAATCTAATACAGTTAACACAGTTTCTGTAAAAGAGTATGGTAAAAATCCAACTGACTTTTCTTTCTTAAATAATGGACAAACAAGAGGAATGCTTCTTAATATTAATTTATCAAGTACAAAAACAAATCCAGAGCTTGTCTTTGTTCCATCAAGAGCAACTCCTGTTGCTTTAAAAGTTTCAAATCAAAATAATGATGCTTATGCTTTCTATAAGCTTGATATAGGAGCTCCTCAAGCTCAAGGTGGAGAACCTGCATTAACTCCTGGTAGTTTAGTTCCATGGACAGGTGTTGGAAATTGTCTTGACTTTACAGGAATTTCAATTTTAGAAACTTATAAAGGTAGACCAGACATACATGCAATTTCTTCAAAACTTGCACCTTCAACAACAAGTGACACTGTTTCATATGGTGTTGAATGGGAAGGAAGAAATATTACTAGAAGAGGAGATGTATTCTTAAGAACAGTCTTTTACACACCAAGTAATTTTAAAACAGGTGATGGTTTAAGTGTACTTACTTTAGATTCATATGATGATGCAGCAGCTTTCTATACATTAGGTCAAGAGAATGCAAGTTCTGTTGAGCTTAGAAATGTTTTAGGAAACAATGCAGATATTAAATATATTAGTGAAATCTTTTCACTTGTAAACGAAAAGAAAGCATGTATTGATTATACAGCTAATAATTTAAAAATTTCATATAATCCAATAGCCGTATCAGAACCATTATTTGGTGGAGATTTATCTTCAGATTCTCAAAATGCTTGGGTTGAAAGTAAAGGCGGATGTATAATAAATTAAAAGAGGGATTAATTAATGTCATTTAAAGATGCTTGGCAAAATTTTCTAACAAAGATAGACAACAGAATACCAATTAAAAAGATAACAGGCCCACTTGATAAAAAAAATCCCTTAACTTCTTTTTTTATTTTTCTTTTAATAATTTTAGTTGTTTTATACTTAATCTTTGGATCAAGTATAACACTAAATAATCAAAAACTAACTGAAGTTACAATAAGACTTGCAGATTCAGATAATAATATTTTAGATAATTTTGATTTTAAGATTAGAAATATATCTGATGGAATAACAAATAGTTATGTTACAAACTCATCAGGTTCTTTAACTTTAGAACTAGATTTAAATAAAAAATATTTATTAATTATTGATTCTCCTAATTATGAACTTTTAGAAGAAGAAATTAATTTATCTTTAGATTCTTTAAATTTTATAGTTACTGTTTTAGATACTCCAATTAATTATTTAAAAACAGTTTACTTTGAAGATGCATTAACTAATAGCTTAATTGAAGATTCTTTAAATGTTACAATTAGATGTGATAATGGAGAAATAATTACTCCAAATACTATTGATACTCAATCTGGAAGTGTAGAAATTAATGTTCCTTTAGAATGTGAAAATATTTATGCATCTGTAAGAGGAGATAGGTATATTGAAGAAAATCTAGAGATGCCTATTACAGAAAGTACTTTCAAGCTTGAATCTATAACTGAAATATTAGAGAGTGGAAGAGTTTCTATTTCAGTATTTTCTGGAGAAGATATTATTCAAGATTCAATAACTATTAAAATATTTTCAGTTGATGATTCAATAACTCCAATTAATACTACACAAACAACAAATGGAATTGGTTTTTTTAATTCAATACCAGTTGGTGAATATATTGTTAAAGCAAGTGATGTTTCAAATAGATATCTTCAAAAACAAGAACAAGTTACAATAATTAAAAACTCACTTTCTGAAATTACATTTGATTTAATAGATACAGATACAGACTCTCCTATAATAATTGATCCTGATACAAATCAAGAAATTGTTATAAGAGAAGTTACTGTTTTTGTAAAAGATAAGGATTCAGGAGAAATTATAGATTCTTCTTTTGATCCTAGTGTTACTTTACTTTTAGATGGTAATGAAAATATTGAACAAAGAAACCTTAATGAAGGTTTTATTTTTAATATTTCAGAGGATAAATCATATTCTCTTAAAGCAACAGCAGAAGGTTATATTCCTGGAGAAATTATTCCAATAATTTCTGGTAAAAATACATATATTTTTAATTTAGAAAAAATAACAATAAGTAATGTTTCAAACCTTAATATTACTGTTCAAGATGAAGACTTAAAACCAATTGTTGGTTTAAAATCTTGGATATATGATAAAGATGGACAATATATAGATCCTAGATTTGATTTTTCAACATCTGATGAAAATGGAAATATTGTTTTTGAAAATATTCCTGATCTTAATTTTACAATAAAAGTTAAAAATAGTTTTATTGAAGAGACTTCTTCAATGTATCATAATTCTCCACCAGAAGATACTAACATAACATTACCTGTAGAGATTGGTACTGGTACAGTTAATTTAACTGTTAAAAATAAATTAAATGATATTGTTTCAAATGCACAAGTTACTTTTTATTCTGAAAGTTTAGAAGTTTTAGGTAGTTCTTTTGCATCTTCAAATGGAACTTTAGAAAATGATCTTAAAGCTGATAAAAGAATTTTTATAAAAATAGAAGCTGATGGTTATCTTCCTTACTTTACAGAGCTTTTTAGAATTTATAAAAATAAAACAGTTACAAAAGAAATTATTCTTGAAAGAGAAAATTTATCAGATGATGTTTCTGTTGAGTTTTTAGGACTTTATAATTCTTTAGATACTGAAGTTGAATCTTTAAAAAACAATGAAGTATTTTATTTTAAGTTTAAAGCAATCATGCCTGTTTCAAGTCAACATTTTAATTTTGTATTTAGAGCAGGTTCTTTTACTTCAGTAACAGAAGATATTGTTTTTATAATGCCACAAAATACTTCTTTAGGTATTCCTGTTTATTATGAAAATGAGCCATTTAATGAATCAGGGAATTATTTAGAATCTAAGTTAGTTGATATTGAATTCTTAGGATATCCTGCTTCAGTTCATGAAATTACAATTCCTATAAGAATTAAAAATGCAGCTATTAATGAAAGAGTTTCTTTCTTTTATGATTCTTCAATAAATAATATTGACTTTATGTCAAATAATTTTAATCAATTACAATATTTTATAGAAGCTACAAGTCTTTGTGGAGAAGATTTTTGTTTTTCAGGACAATATGTTGATGTTTCTCAAGACTTAAGATATGATATTTCTTCAAATAATTTAATTTCAACAAATATTCATTCAGATTATATTTTAGAATATCAAATTACAAATTCTTCTTCAAATAGTTTTGAAGATGTAAGACTTTCTACAAGAAATTTAAATAATGATGATAATCCAGTAGCTATGATTAACATTAATAGTTATTCAATTTCTGGAGAAGCAACTTCTGTTGGTCAAACAATTGAAGGAGAAAATAATTTTAATATTCCTTTTACTGGTGATGAAATTAATTTAGAAAAAATTAATCCTTTTTCAAGTATTAATTATACTTTAAATGTAACTCCTTTAAATCTTGGACAATCTAAACTTACAAATAGAATTATTTCTCTTCAAGAAGAAATCTATTCTCTTCCTATAAACTTTTCAGTTTCAGAACTTGAAACTATGGAAATTGATTATGAACCTAAAAATATTGTTCCTGGACTTCCTTTTGATTTATTAGTAACTGTAAAAGATACTCAAGGAGAATATTTAGAAGGAGTAAATATTAATATTTTACAAAAAGTTAGAAATGAGTATATTACTGTTTCAACAGGAAAAACAACTGATCCTCAAGGAAATGTAATAATAACTTTACCATCTTTAAGACCAGGAGAGACTTTTGAAATACAAGCTATAAAGTCAAAATATTTTTCTCAGAATGTTTCTTTTACAATCGGAACTGATATTTTAGATGTTTATTCTCAAGAGCAAATATTATCTTCTGAAAGTCCACTTGAAGTATTTATTCATAAAACAAATATTAATGGTGAAACTTATTCTTTAACTTTAAAAAACAAAACAAACTATGCTTTAAAAATTAATCAATTTAATACTGAAGATTTTTCTTTTAATAAATCTTATTTACTTAATTTAGAGCAAACTGTTAATTATCTTAATAATCAAATAACTTCTCAAGCAGAAGGTTTTGTAATTCCTGCAAATGAATCTAAAGAAATTGTAATTAAGTTTGCCCCTTCAGATTCTGCAAGAACTCATCCTGTTTCAGAAGATATTTTAGGTGCAATTACAGGAAATTATTCTTTAAATAATTATGATTATCGTTTTACAATTCCTGTTAAAGCAAAATTTTCTGTTGGAAGTGGTGTTTTATTTGATGATTGTTTAGTTGTAACTCAAAGTCCAGGAGAATGGAATACTGTTGTTTCTACAAGTACTCAAACAACTTCTTTTACAATAAAGAATACTTGTCTTTCAAAAGAAGGAGAAGTCCCAATACCTATTAAAAATGTACAAGCAAAGATATCTTCTCAAGCAGATAGATATGGTGTTTATTTCTTAAACCTTATAGGCCCATCTTCTTCAAATCAAATACAGTTGTCTGAAAATTACTATAGAGTTGTAATTGATCAAATGGCTCCTGAAGAAGAATATAGAGTTGATTTAACATTTAATACTAATGGTACAAGATTTGCAGATGTTAAAACAAATATACATCTTAATGCTCAAGTAGAAACTGAAGATGGTTTATCTTTTGTAAATAAAGAACCTAAAGATATTTTCTTAAAAACAAATATTTCAATAATGAATCTTAATGATTGTTTTTCATATATTGATCAAAATGGAAAAGTAATTAATTCAGGTGGTCTTTATACTTTAGAAGGTATTGAAGAAAATGAATTAACTATTAGAAACAATTGTCAAGGAAAAGCTACTTTTAAAATGAATCTTTGTGATGCTTATGATTTAGGTTGTAATGATTTAATTATTACAAATACAGATGAAGAAAATAATATTTTAAGATTTTCACTTAACGATTCTGAAAAAACAGTATATATTAAAAAAGATTCAACAAAAGCACCTGGTGCTTATATTCTTAATAACAGAGTCTCTGTTATAAATAATTTTGAAAGAGAACTTGCATCTTCTTTTGCTCTTTTAAAAATAAATGCAAAAGATCCTAATGGTTTATGGATGGAAGATCCTTTTATAGAGATTAATGAAGATAAAGTTTCTGAGATTAAAAGATTATATAATAATAATTTAGAAAAGACTCCTTGGGATTATGCAAGTTATTATCAAGGAGAAGAAGGTTTTGGAAAATTTATAACAAATATTTATTATACAGGAAATACTTGGAAAAAATCTTTTAATCAACATTGGAGTAGATGTATAGCTGGAGATGATACTTGTTTATTTAACGGGGATAATTCTTTACTTTCAATGAGATTTTTACCAGAAAATCAATTAAGTAATGTTGGTGCAGAAGGATTAAGTGCAGGTGGTGCAATTGGGATAGGAATTGGTACTGCTGCAATTGTTTCATTAGTTTTAATTATGGCAAAAGTTGCTGTATTAGGAAGTCTTTTAGGACCTGTCGGTTGGATAGTTGCTGGACTTTCAATTGTTGTTGCATCAATAGCACCATCTTTCTTTTCAGATTATGATGTAGATGTGCAACCAAGGTTTTTGGATGTTTCTGAAAATAATACTATTGATAATTTAGTTGCTTTAAAAGAAATATCTGTAGATGATTTAAGTGATCAAAAAGAATTAATTAATGTATTTGATATTACTGGTGCAAGATATTTTAAATATTTTAATAATGTTATTTTTGCACATGGAAAACTTGCTTCTAAAAAAGAAATTAAAAGTGTACTTCCAAAATGTAATGGTATAAATAATTTAGTGCCTGTTGATCAATTTTTAAAAGTATATAATAAACCTCCATTTTGTGATGAAATAACTATAGAAGAAACTGAAGATTCTTATATTTATAAAACAAGTTGTAATGGACAAAAATTAAATAGACTTGAATTAAATTTATTCTATAGTGCTTATTCAATATGTAAAAGTGATGAAACATATTGGCCAGAACAAGCAGGTATAAAACCTTTACAGTTTAATTTAACTGATGAAATATATAATTTATTAGATAATGATTCTAAAAAATATTATTTTAAAAAATATGAATTTAATCCAACTTTAGATGATTCAAATAGCACACAAGATTTAGCTTTTGTAGATTCAGATAGTGTAGGAAATTATAGATTTGGTTTCTTTTTAACAAAACCTGAAGAAACACCAAATTATGATCTTTCATTACAAGAATGTGTAACTGATACTGGAAGAACTGGAAAAACAGGAGAAGGTGCAGTTCCAAATATTTCTCTAAATTGGAATTGGGCTGAAACTGATTGTGCACAAACATATTGTGATGCAACTCAATTAACTCAAGATGTTTTAGATAGAATTAATGATGCTGAAAAATTAATTTCATCAAATGTTGTTCAATGTCCTATAAGTAATCAAGAACTTTATGACCAAGCATTAAATGGTTCTTATAAAGTAACTGCAGAACCATCTGATGTTATTAATGAAATACCTGTTGGAAAAGTAGGTATTAATTCTGTAAAATTAGATTCTCAAAATAATAAATTAGCAATAAAAGTAGTTTTAGAAAACAGATCTGATACACCATCTTCAGGAACTATTGTTATTAGTCTTGATGATAAACAATTAGAATCTATAAAATACAGAGATGTAGCTTCAGGAGAATATATTGAAGAAAATATAGATTATCCTGGATCTTATTCAAAAAGTATAACTGTTCCTTCTGGTATTGATAATACTAATGAAATAATTTTTGTTTATAAAGAAGGAATTTATGGTGAAGACTTACCTTTAACTATTGATTATTTAGCAACAAATTCACATAGTAATATGTTTGCTTCAAGTGTTGATTTATCAAGTTATCAAGCAGAAGAAATCAATGAGTGTCAAGTTCCAGCAACAACTGCAAGATTTGATGGAACAAGTTATTTAGATATGTGGCTTAATAAAGAAATGTATCCTGATAATGTTGTAGGTTCTGGTTGGTCTCAAACTGATATTACAAAACTTAAAGAACTTTTAGAGTTTGATGCATACTTAATAACAGATAATTATAATAGTAATTTTAAAAATGACTTTGATATGGCCTTCGGTGGTCTTGCTTCAAAAGAAGATGGAGCTGGAGCTGGAAATTATGCTATAATGTCTTCTCCAACTGTGTTTTCAAATGGTTATCTTTCTAAATTATTTAAAAACAATTTAATATTTACAAAAGAATATTCAAGTGAAGAAAATGTAAATATTAATGTTCCAGGAAAATATAAAATTAAAATTGATTTATTATTTGAAAATGGTTCTTGGAATTTTTATGAAGGTGATGATCTAGATGTAAATGCATTTGTAACTTTTAGATTTATTTCTTCTCCAGAAACAGATAGTGTTTTCTATAGAATGCCATTTAATGGATTTGTTGGAAAAACAACTTCTGGATATGATAGACAAGGTTATGGTGTTTCTTACTTAGGAGATTCTATAAGAGTTGATAATGAAAATGTAATTACAGAAGAAGATTATGGTTCAAATTCATTAAGAACAATAACTGTTACAAAATCAAATGATCTTTCAAGAATTAATTCAAATATTGAAACAAGAGGTAATCTATTAAGTATTAAATATAATCAAACAGACAATGTAGATTTAATATTTACTCCAAGCACACCAATTCCTTTACTTATGAGTATTGATAAGAGTAATAATAGCCCTCTTAATGTGATTTATAGACTTAAAGATAAGAGTGGTAATGCTATTAGTTCAACTTCTTTATTAAGATGGACAGGTGTTGGTTCTGGTTGTGACTTTTCTGGTAATTCTATATATAATATGACTTATTATGATAGATATGCTGGAGATGAAGGTGCAGTTTCTGCATATGTAGTTGATTGGCCACAAGTCTTAAGAACAGGAAAAATATATTTAAGAACTGTTTTCTATAGTCCTGAAAGAGAGTCTTATTCTTTAGAGAATAGATCTGATCAAGGTGTTATGGTTAAGTTTTCAAAGAATGGAACTAATTATTCTTCTTCAGTTTCTTTAGGTGAAGATGATTTAACAGGCATTAAATCTATTTCAGATGTATTTAATTTAATTAAAGATAATAAAGTATGTGTTGTAAATTCATATGATGGAAAAACTTCTGATTTCTTTTATAATCCTTCAGAAATTTTTACAGAGAAGTTTACAAAACAACCTTCTGATTCTTTAGAATGTAGTTAAAAGTAATATATATAAATATATTGCTTAACTATATTTTATAGGTTTAATATATATATATTAGGTTAGTATAATTATGAGAAGATACATTTATTTATTTTTAATCGTTTTCTTAGTTTTTCCATTTATTTCTGCACTTAGTTATGATAATGAAATCTATGTAAACCCTTTTGTTTTTGGTGTAATTAGAGGGGATGATGGGGAAGTTATTTCAAATATTTCTGATGATGAAATAATAGATCCTGAAATGCAAGTTTCAAGTGCAAATGGGTTTACTAAAAAATCAGATCTTGATTTAACCATAAGAGAGAATCTTTTGATTTTTAAACTTCCTTCTTATCAAAAAACAAATAATAATTCTTTAAATAAATATACTTTTATTTATAATACCTTTGATTATCCTTCAAAGAATGTAAATATTTTATTTAAATTAAATTGAGAAAATATATGAGATATTTAAAAAAAATTATTTTAACAGTAATATTAATTACTTTTATTTTACTAGTTCAATCATATGTGTTTTCAGCAAGTTGTAATTTAACTCCAAATCAAACTTCTCTTAGAACTCTTTCTTTAGGTTGTAGTGGTGATGCTTGTGATTTTGTTTTAATTAAAAGTGAAGATGTATCTTCTCAATATAATTCTTGTATTGATTCTTGTGATCCTGATAATTATCCTGAAAATTACAAAACTTGTATGACTGATTGTTATGATTCTTCAATTAATTCTACAACTGATATTTCATTAAACAGTTCTTTAAGTTTTTCAAAATCTTCTGAATGCTCTGATAAAGAAATAAATGTTTCTTTAGCAGCAGATATTAATTTTGAAATGTTAAATGAAACAACTTCTCTTTCAATTTCAGGTATTGATTCTTTAAATACTAATGGAAAAGATATTATAATTTTTGTAAACAATAATGATAAACTTGGAGATGCAACTTTTAGGTTTGATTTTAGTGATTTAATAATTTCTGATACTTCTAAAATAATTATGACAACAAAAGAAAGAACTTCAATTACAGATTCTATTAATGGTGGGTGGGATGATTGGAAAAGAGATGGTATTAAACTTTATTTTAATAATTTAGAAATATTAGAAAATGCATCACTTGATTTAAATATGTATATTCCTAAAAATATTTTTAATGTAATTGATGAAATAGATATGCCTAGAACTTCACTTGCAGGTGGTGAATTAACTTTTGATGGAAACTTAATAGTTAATAATGGTAATTTAAATATTTATCTAAAAGCACAAGATAGTCAAGATGGTAGAAATTATATAGATTCTGGAAATTGTTTTGATGATCCAGCTTCACAAGGTGGAACTGTTAAAGAGGCAGGGCACATATTTTTTAACTTAAATTATTTAGAGAATAATGGTTTACTTTTTTCTAAAATGTTATCTGGAAATGGTGGTATTGGAGGTAATGGATCAAAAGCTCAGGATGGATGTCGTGGAGATCCTCCAGGTCATGGTGGTAGAGGGGGAAATGCAGGAGATATTTTTTTATATATTAATAATATAGATAATACTAGTAATATTGATTTTAATTTAATTGCAGGAAATGCTGGTCCTGGTGGAGATACAGGTTTTGATGGTGGAAATTCTCGTGAAAATTTTGCTATTGGAGGTTCTGGTGGTAATGGAGGAAATATTTATTTTTGTAAACCAATTTGGAATTCTGGCTTTAGTTGTTTGATAAATAATTATAATTCATTAATAAATAAAGGTAATTTTAATTTAGTTGCAAATACTGGTTTTGGAAATAATGGTGGAAATAAGAATAATCATCCTGATGAAGGTAGAGCAGGAGATGGAGGAGATGGTGGTTCTTATTTATCAAGTTTAACGTTTGATTTTATAAGAAACTCTGGAAATTTAAATATTGCTCTTGAAACAGGTTATGGTGGTTTTAAAGGAACTACTGATGGTGGTGAAGATGGTGTTGGTGGAAGAACTCCTAATTTTTTTATTAATTTCTTAGAAAATTCTTCTGAAAATTTAAATATATTTTTAAACAGTAAACATGAAATTGGTAATCTTGAATCAGATGTTATTATTGATAAATTACAAAATGGTAGTTATCTACCAAGTATGATATATACTGTTTTTACTGATTGGACTTTTACACCTAGTGAAGAGTGTGCAATTAGTTGTCAATCTAAATTTGATTCTTGTTATCATTTGCCTTCAGCTTGTAATAGATTTTTAGATATGTGTTTATATACTTGTGATAAAACTACAGAAGATCTTGAAACTGTTACACAAAATAGAAAAATAAAAATTAATGATGCATGTTATGTTAAACAACCATCAAGTGCTTTAGATTATATGACTGGATTTATATATGTTAATTCTGCAAATAAAGATGTTTTTGAAAATCTTCTTCCAGAAAATGTTTCTTCTAATCTTACTAATAACTCAGAATGTGTAATCTGTGATTATTATGATTTTGAAAATTTAAATGAAATATTTCCAACAGGTTCTGGAAATAAATTCTTTAAAAACTATACTTTATATTCTACAGTTCAAGGAAAAATTAATGCAGGAGATTTAGAAATACATTATGCTAAAAATGATCTATCTTTTACAAAAATAAATAAGCTTTATAATCCTTTTACAAAAGAAAATAATCTCCCACTTTATTCTAATAAACAAGATATAACAAGTAGTCAAGAACCTAATTCTCTAGGTTTGTATGAATATAATATAGATGCAAGTAATCTTGAATGGTATTATGATAAAGAAATGGACTTATCAGAAAAAGATTTATATTGTTATAATCAAAATTATAGAATTGAAGGAAAAATAGGAACTAAGATTTTTAACTTCCCATTTACTCCATTATTTAAAAATTAATTTAAAAAAAGAGAAGAAAGAATATGTCAATATTTAAAAAATCAAGAGACAAAATAGAAGCAGAAAAGCTATATGCTCTTTTATCAGACAAAACTACAAACTATACTCTAGAGGATATTAAAGAGACTATTAAAAAACAAGGTTATTCTGATAAAGTTTCTTCAATTGTTGTAAAGATGATTACAGATAATAAACTTCCTTTAAAAGATTCAGTTAATAAAACAAAAACAAAAGAAGAAGTCTTAAAAGAATTATCAGCTTCTGTTGATAAAAACTTCTCTAAACAAAATCCAAAAGATTCTTCAAAAGATTCAAAAAAAGAAGATAAAAATAATCAAAAAGAAAATACAAAAAAACAAGAAGATATTAAAAAAGAAGATTCTAAAAAACAAAAAGAAGATCTTAAAAAAACAAAAGAAACAAATTTAAAAAATATTAATAAAGTTCCTTTCTTTACAAAAGTAAAAACTTTCTTTAAAAGAATATATTTCTTTTTTGAAGATAATTACTATAAGATGGTTGATGGTGTAAGTAAAGTTATACCTCTAAACAAATTAACAGACAAAATAGATAAAGTTTTCCCAAGTTTCATATTATTCTTATTAATCTTAGCTTTATTGATATATTTAATACTTTCAGGAAGTTTATCTTTCTCTAAAACTTGGACAGTTGCTGTAGAGGTTTATGACCCATCTTCTGTACCCTTAAAAGATGTTTCTGTAACTTTAATGCTTAAAGATGAAAATTTTTCAACTTTAAAAACAGATATTTTTGGTGAAGTTATTTTTAGTGATTTTAAATCTAGAAAACAAAATATTAATTTAATAGCTTCTAAAGATAATTATGATACAGTTGAACATTCCTTTAAATTAAGTAAAAGTAATTTAAGACAAAAGTTATATCTTCCAACAGATGTAAATTCTAAGATTGATCCTTCAGAAGAAGAAGTAAGAGAAATTTCTTTTGTTGAAAATAATACTGTTTTAATAACAGATTCTGTATTAACTACAAATTTTTCTTGTACTAATGCAGATGTAGAACCTAATCCTACAAGAAAAGTTATTTCTTCAGGAAAGGTAACAGTTACAACTTATTCTGGTTGTGGTGCTTTAAGAGTTTCTGTAACTTCAGATGATTTTTCTTCAATTACAAATCAAGTTATAAATTCTTCAAATAAAGTAAATCTTACAAGAATTAATCTTGATAGAGGTAATTTAGGTTTCTCTGTTAAAAACATATCTGGAAGTTCAATTCCTGGAACAGAAGTTAAAGTTTATAGTTCTTCAAACACTACTTTTCCTCATGATACAACCACAACTGATCTTTATGGTTTAGGTGAGTTTAGTTTAGAACCTAAAAGTTATTTTTTAACTTTCTCAAAAGAAGGTTATCTAACAAATCCTTTAAAAGGTCCTTTAACTGTTATTAAAAATGATTCTGTAAACACAGATGTAGTTTTATTTACTTTAGATGATCTTTTAGAATTTGATTGTTCTGATGATAAATATTCACAATTTTGTATTGCTGATGAAATTGATTGTTTTAATCCAAACTTAAAACCATTTTTAATAAATAATGCTGATGGTTCTTGTACAATTGGAAGACCAGGTTATATTTCTGTAACTTTAAAAGATGTTAATTCTGGAGAACCTGTATATGCAGATATAACTTTAGATTCAAAATTAAAAGAATCTGATCAAAACTTTTCTCTTGGTGAACATATTGCAAGGGATACTAATTTCTATACTTTTAATGTTATTGATTTCTATAATTATAGAGTAAGAGTTTTAAATACAGAAGAGAGTGGTTATCTTCAACCAGATCCAGTCACTGTAAACGGTATTGATCAAAATATAACAGTTAATTTAGAATATTCTTCTTCCCTTAACTCAGGAGATATTTCAGTAAATGTTAAGAGTGCAGATATGCCTATCTCAAATGCAAGAGTTTATTTATATAAAGAGTTTGAAGATGATTTTGTTTTAGTAAATTCTGATCCATTATTTACAAATCAAAATGGAGATGTTAATTTTTATTCTCAAAGAGCAAATAGAGATTATTATGCTTATGCTTTACATAATGTTTTAGATAAACAAGGAACTTCACAAACAGATGATTTAGATGTTAACTCAATACTTGATTTATCAATAGATCTTGAAGATATTCCAAAGATATTAAATCTAAAGGTAAGTCCAAGTATTTCTTATGATATTAATTTTTATAATTCTTCAGATAATCTTGTAACTGAATATGTAAGAACAGATCTTGAAGATGGAAATTCTCTTTATTATTTTACAGGTTCTATAAATAAAGTTTATGCAGTTGTTTCTTCTTCAGGTTATACTACCTATCAAACAGATTATATTACTTTAATACCTGATCAAGAAGTTTATAAAACAGTTAATCTTTCTACACTTTCTTCTTGTGAAGACTCTAAGTTAGAAATTTTAGGTCTTTATGATGGTTCTGGAGTTTTAGAAATTGATAATATTGATTTTGTTGAAAATGATTTAGATAAAGAATACAGATTAAAGTTTAAATATATTTCATGTACAGAAGATGAAGAATACAATCAAGCTACTTTAAGACTTGGAAGACAAGGTTTAATAGATGATGAATATTTATTCTTTGTTTCAGATCAATTTACTTCTCAAGATATAGATGTTACAAGAGGTTATAAATTTTCACAAGAACATATACCTGACTTTAATTTTGATCTTTTCAATCTTAATTATTCTCAAGATAGATCTTATGATTATTCTGGTGAAGGTTATAAATGGATTGAAATTGATTTTGAAAAATTAAATTCTGATATCTTAGAGTTTTCAACTAACTTTAAGTTCAGAGAAGATTCAATTGTTCCTTTTGAAAACTATGTTTTAAATTATAAATCATTTGCAAGTATTTATGATGAACTTTATTCTTTTGATCCTGTTTTAAATGAATCTTGGACAGAGATACCAATCTATCCTAATGGTTATTTTTATGCAGAAACAAACAAATATTTAATACCTTTTGAAAATACAGATTATATTTATTCTGTAAAATTAAAAGACTGGAATCAAAATCTTTTAGAAGAATATGCTGGTGGTTATCCTGTATCTATTAATAATTTTTATAAATATGATCTAAGTTATTTATATTTAAATCAAACAGAAAGAAACGGTAGTGTTTTACAATCTTCTCAATATACAAATAATAATTTAGATTATTTAAGTTATGGTTATACTTCATCTTTAGGTAACTCAAGTTCAGGAGATACTCAAAATGCTACAAATAACATGACTTCATTTTTAATACTTCCAGATTATAATACTCTTCCAGGTTCAACAGATACTACTATAAATCAAGAAATCTATTATCATATTAATGTTGATGATTATAATTATTCTTTAGATGATATTAATGCAGAGATTGGTTATTATTTAAATACTTATACTCTTTTAGAGCCAAAAGGTTTTTTTGAAAATACTAATTTTTCAGATTCAAGTATTATTTCTGATGTTTTAGATGAGTACCCTTTAGTTAATACAAGTATTTATTCTTATTTATCTGATGAAAATTTTATATTTAATATTTCAACTAACTTTTCAGGAAACAGAATAATTATTGGTGAAAATAATTTAGGTTTTAAAGTTTTAGATAATTATGGTTCTCCAGTTTCAAATGTTTTAATAAAGTATAAAGTTGATGGTGATGAGCTTATAACTTTAGGGTCTACAAATGAACAAGGTATGCTTAGTGATCAAAATATTTTTATAAATCTTTCAGATATTGGAAAAAATATTAATTTTGTATTTTTGTTTTCTCCAGAGTTTGGTTTCCTTGCAAACACAGTTGTAAGAAACAAAGAAATCTATTCTGGATTTTCAATAGTTCCAGAAGATATTAATTTATCTGCAAGTTATTATATTTTAAATGATCAAGTTATAATTGATCAAGTTTCTACAAATAATTATAATCTTTTAAAAGAAACAAATTATTCAAGCACTTTAGAAGAAATTGATTTTGTTGGAGAATCAAGTTTGTTTAATCTTGATTCTATTAAAAATAAAATGATTGAAGATAATAATCTTGTAAAAGATTTATTAGAAGGAGAAAATGAAATTATTACAAGTCTTTTCTTAAACAATAATATTTCTCAATCAACAAATCTTTTAGGTTATTATAGAAATGAAATTGATATTAATAATTCTTTAACACAATTATTAGATATTAATTCAAATGTTGAAATTATTAATCTAGGTTCAATTAACTATGATTTTAATCTTGAAAAACATTTTATGAAAGGACTATTAATTGAAAACAATAATGTTTCTCTTGAGCTTATAAAAGAAATAAACGAATTAATTACTTTAGATTTAAATCTTTTATCAGATAACTCTCAAGCAACATTTGATAGTATTTCTGTAGAGCTTCCTGAATTTTTAGATCTTGAAGAATTTAATGAAGGTTATTCTTCTTTAGTTGGAGAGTCTTTAACTTCTGATGGTTTAATAATTCCTCTTAACTTTAAGATTAATAACTCCTATTCAGGTTCTCTTCCAACTCCAAAGGAAGATATTAATTTAACTTTTAATGTTTATCTTGATGATAAATTAGTTTCTTTTAATAAAATAATTTCAATAAAAGTATATTCTAAAGATGACATCTTTTTAATAGAGTCTGAAGGAGACTTACAGATCTATTGTACTGTTGAAAATTGTTCTCAAAAAAAATCTTTTACTTTTAAAAAATTAGTTAATAATTATATATTAAATCTAAATAAAGAAATTGAAATCAATGAGATGGATTTAATTGAAGTTTCAAATCTTTTAAGTAATATTAATTTTATTGACCTTTCTGAAAAGAACAGAGCTTTATCTTTTAGTGCCCTATATAATTCTGTTAACGAAGAAAATAAACAAGGTAATTTTGATTTAATTTTTAATATTAATATTTTAAATGATTCTTTTAATATAGAAATACCTATTGATTATTTAATTATAAAATATTTAGAAGAAGAAACCATAAGTGAAATTACTTTTAATTCCTGTATTGGTGTTGGTGGTCAAGAAAGCAGTAGTGATTTATTTATTTTAGGTTATTGTCAAGATACCCAAGATACTTGTAAAACAGGAGAATCTGCTGTTCCAAAAGTATTTTTTAATTGGGCAGAATCTGACCTTTCAACAGATTATGACGGAAAAACCTGGAATAATGTCTGTATTGGTAATAGCCAAGATACAATGTCAAGTAAATATGCTTGTGATTCCTTACAAATGTTAATTTCAATTTTTAATAAAATTGATAATGGTGTAGAAGAATCATTCTATATTAAACTTTTAAATGATGGAATTTCTGATGCTCTTTTAAAAGATTTTATAAATTATAATACACTTTACTTAGGTTATGATAAACCTAGTGAAGAGATCTTTTCAGAAGATGCAGTTGATGATGGTTTATTTAAAATAACAATTAATAATTCTCCAGAAATTAAAATTTTCCAACCTGGTATCTATAAAGTTTTAGTATATGGTGATGATTCAGGAAATGCATATATGGGAAGAGAAGAAGATCAAATGATAGATATACGTCTAGAAAAGGTAAGTGATCTTCCTGCATCAGAGATAAGTGTATTCCACTATATGCCATTTAATGGTAATTTAGGTTTAGATGGTACAAGAGAGGGTTACGGTATTAAAAATCAAGATAGTGATGTTGCTCAATTAACTCAAGATGTTGATATTAATTATATTGATGTTATAGATGAAATAATTCAACTATCTTTAACTAATAATAATCTAGAAACTTCTCACTTAACACAAACATTAAAGTCTGAAGGAAAAATACTTGAATTAAATAAATATGATAGTGTTGTTGAAATGATTTATTCTCCTTCATATCCAGTACCAATATATTCTCATGTAGCATGTATTGATAAAGATGATTTTAGTTATAATCTTTATGAAAATAATAATGCTTTAGATAATATTATAGGTGGATCATTTATTGATTGGAATTTTAATAATACCATAAGATCAGATGTTAAAACAACAGTAACAGGAGATGTTACTAGATACGTATTTAACAATAATAATTTAGAAGGTTCTTTAAACCTTAATTCAATGTTATATCTTCCTGTAAAATTAAATATTGATTCTTTAAAACTTAAAACCACAGAGTTTGCAAATAATAAAAATACAACTTTATTTACAAAGAATAATTTTACAGGTGTAAATCAAGCAGATTTAGTTTTCTCTGAAGATGATTATGTTCTTGGAAATGATTTAATAAACCTTAATACTATTAAAGGTTTATTTAATTTTATAAGTCAAGAAAAAGCATGTATTGAAAAATCTATTGATAACACAACTATTAAATGGATTGATGAAAAAGTTAATTTTACAGAACAAGAATTACTTGATATAAATAGTAATATTCCTTCTGATTATTCTTGTCTTGAAGGAGAGGTAATCATAGATTAAATATGAGTAATATTTTTTTAAATTTTTTAAATGATTTTGATTTAATCTTACAGTTATTTTTAATTCTTACAATCATTGCATTTATCAGAAGAAGAGTAACTCACAATACATTAGCTCTTTTTTTAATAAGTGTAACAGTTATTGCTATGATCTTTTTATTCTGGCCTGTCTTTAAAATTGGATATATTTTCTATATTCTTTTGTCAGTTGGAGTTGCAGGAATATTTGTTGATTTCTTCTTTATTAGTGCTGGTGGTTCTGCAGAAGAGATGATGGGTAAAAAAATGGAGACTCATGGAACTCCTGGAGCAACTGAACATGCTGCAAGAAATCAATTAGTTAAAAAAATGGGTGGAAGACCTCCTGGAAGATGAATTAAAAATGAATAGTAATAAAGGTTTTTTTGGTGGTATTCCTTTAATTGCAAAGATATTAGTAGTGTCTGTTATTGCAATTTTGATTGTTCCTGGGGCAATGGCAATTTTTCCTTGGGTTAAGTATGTTATAATGGGTTTAATTGTTTTTTTTATTTATGAAAACGCAGCACAGGCTTTTGGTGAAAAAAATATTCTTACCTTTATTGTGACTGGTATTTTAGCTTATTTTTTAGTTTATAAATATTTATTTCTTACAAGTGCTATAATGATGGCATATTTATTTTTAGGCTTTGGTTTAGTTTCTGTTTTCTTTTGGGGAACTTCTACTCTTTCCAGAAAAGGCAAAAAATAATTTTAATAGGATCTATGGTGTAGCCTGGATAGCACGTAGGCTTGCGGAGCCTAAAACTTGGGTTCAAATCCCAATAGATCCGTCTTTATTCTTCTCTAAATGCCCATAAAATAAGGTTTTTAACACATCTATTTAAAAAGCTTTGGTATTATTAATTAATTAAAACATATAACTTTTATTACATAAAAGGGGGAATTAAAAATGAATAAAAGTACTTTAATAGAAGCTGTTGTTAAGAAAACAGATTTATCAAAAGCAAAAGCTGAAGAGTTTATTAATACAACTTTAGAAGCTATGAAAGTAATTGTAAAAAAAGAAGGTAAATTACAATTAGTTGGTTTTGGTACATTCAAAGTTAAAAAAAGAGCTGCTAGAATGGGTAGAAATCCACAAACAGGAAAATCTATGAAAATAGCTGCTAGTAAAACAGTTTCATTCAAAGTTGGTAAAGAATTTAAAGAGAGATTATAAATCTCTTTTTTTTTCTTTTTCTTTTTTTTATAATTTTTTAAAAAATCTATTTTTTAATAATCCCACTACTTCTTTTAAAACCTTTGTATCATAATTATGTTATACAATTAATATAAAAAAGGAGCAAAGATATATATGTTATCAAAAATAGATGATAGACAAAGATTTACAATTTCAAAAAATCTTTTAAAAGAAAATAAATATTTCTTAGATTTCAATTTAGAAAACTCAACTGTACTTTTAAGTCCATTCTCTACTGCTCCCCATCATCACTAATTCTAAAATAATTGTTTCTTCTGACAAGAAAAACAGATTTCTAATACCTACAAGTATAAGAAAGTCTTTTGGCGTCTATAGTTTTGTAGAGGTCACTTTAAAGGAAGATTCTAAACTTTTATTGAAGTTTATTTAAACTTATAATGGTCATAATAGTGTAGTGGTTAGCATAGGAGTCTGTGGAGCTTCTGGCCCGGGTTCAAATCCCGGTTATGACCCTTTTTAACCTTCCTTTTAAGAAAAGAAACGTTAACGAAAGAAAAGTAAACTTTCTTTTAGGTAAAGAAACGGTATAACAAAAGAAAAGTAAAAAGAGATGTTAAAATGAAAAAAAAAATAAAAACATTTACTTTTTATATGTTTTTGTAATTAAAATATAATATAGAAAAAAAGATTAAATATGAATGATAAAATAATACTTGAAACCGCAAAAGGTTTTAGAGACTTTTCTCCTGAAGAAAAGATATTAAGAGATAAAGTTATTTTTAAAATAAAAAACATTTTTGAAAATTATGGTTTTTCTCCTCTAGAGACCCCAACTGTTGAAAAATTAGAAATTTTAGAAGCAAAGTTTGGAGCTGGAGAAGCTTCAGATGCAGTTTCTGAAATCTATAGGTTTAAAGATCAAGGTGATAGAGACTTAGGTCTAAGATATGAGTTTACTTTTGCCTTAGCAAGATACATTGGAATGAATCCTCAAACAAGACTTCCTTTTAAAAGATACCAAATAGGTCCAGTTTTTAGAGATGGTCCTATTAAAGCAGGAAGATATAGAGAGTTTTATCAATGTGATGTTGATATTATAGGTGTTAATTCTCAAGAAGCTGATGCTGAAATAATTTCTTTACTTGATTATGTTTTTAAAGAACTTAATCTAGAGGTTAACATAGAAATTAACGATAGACGTCTTTTAGAAGAAATCTTAGATTTTCTAAAAGTTACAAAAGAAAAACAAACTTCAGTAATTATAACTATTGATAAGCTTAAGAAAACAGGTAAGGAAGGGGTTAAAAATGAGCTTTTATCTAAAGGTTTAGATGAAAATACCTGTGATTCACTGTTAAATATACTTCTTATCTCTAAAACAAACCAAGAAGCTTTAGAAGACCTATCTAAAACAATAGGAGAAACAGAAGGTATTGTTTCTTTAAGAAATTTATTTAGTTTTTTAGAGTATTATAATGTTAATTATATTTTCCTACCTTCTCTTGCAAGAGGGCTTGGTTACTATACAGGTCCAATCTTTGAAGTTTTTTTAAAAGATGAAACTATAATGTCTTCTTCAATTGCTGGTGGAGGAAGATGGGATAAAATGATAGGAAAATACTTGCAAGATGAAAATAGAAATTATCCTGCTGTGGGTGTTGCTTTTGGTCTTGAACCAATCATGGAAATTATAAAAAAAAGAGATGGTATGGATAAAAAAACAACTGCTGATCTTTTTATAATACCAATTGGTGATAAAAATATAAAAAAAGCTATTAGAATAACTCAAGAGATTAGAAAACAAAAAGTTAATACTTCAATTGATCTTTTAAAAAGAAATATTGGAAAAAATATAGATTATGCAGATAAACTTGGTATAACATATGTTGGTTTTTTAGGAGAAAATGAAATTTTAGAAAATAAAATAAAAATTAAAAATATAAAAACTGGAGAAGAATCTTTAATTGATGTTAAAGATGTTAAAAAACATTTAGTTGTAGAAGGTAATTAGATATGGTTAAAGGCGCTATAAAACCAATTAAATTAGAAAATATAACTTACTCTACAGGCAAGGGTTTAAAAAAATATGTTCCTAAAAATATTAGAAGTACTTTAAAGATAGAATACTTAGAAAAAAATACAACTATTAGTAGAGCTTTTAAAAATAAATTAGAAAAAAATGTATCTGAATTCTATACTAAAAAAGCAACTACTAAAGAAGAATATTTTTCAAAAAAACATTCTCAAATCTTAAAAGAATTTAATAGTCTTAGTTTGAAAACTGACCTTCTATCTTTAAATGAAAAACTAAAAGATATTAATGTTTCTTTTAATTATTTAATTTCAAGATTACAACAATCAAAATCAAAAGAAACTACTTATCAAAGAAGGGTTTTTACTGCCTTTTTTAAAAAAGAAAAAGAAACAGTAAAAAGTCTTGTAGATAATTTAAATCAAATAAATAAAATTGATCTTAAAATATTTAAGCTTAGCTCTGATCCTGCTTTTAAAGAAAATATATCTTCTTTAGGACATGAAAGAACATTGTTAACTGAAAAAACATTAGAAAAGTATACTGAACTAAAAATGAATTTAGATCTTTTTACTTCAAGTAATATGCTTGAAGCATTTAGTCTTTAAAATAATTTAACAAAAGCAATACAAATAATGATCAAAAATGGCAATAAACAATTTAATATTTAATGAAATTATAAAAAGAGGATATTCCCTTGAAGGAAACACAAGAGTATGGGATTTATCAGATTCTAAACTTTGGTATATTACTCCTAAACAGTCTCAAGGTTTTTTAAATGTTGAAGAAGATGCAGAATATAAAAAATCTTTAACTGAAGTTGAAATTAGTTTAATTAAAAATAATCTTAACTTTATTCTCTCACAATTAAAAGCAAAATCATATAATATAGTTGATATTGGTTGTGGAAATGGTAAAAAAGCTTCTTTATTTATTGGACAACTTTCAAAACATCTCTCTATTAGATATTGCCCAATTGATATTAGTTCTTACATGGTAAATACAGCTTCTGAAACTATTAGAAGATTAAACATAGGTGATGTTTTAGAGTTTAGTTGGAATATTTCTGATTTTGAAAATCTAGATAATGTTACAGCTCTTTTTAGAAATCAAAGTTATAAACATCATTTTATGTTATTTCTAGGAAACACTATGGGTAATTTTAGCCAAAATAACATCTTAGCAACTATTAAGAAAAGTATGAAGAAAGGAGATTATCTTTTAATTGGAAATGGTATTATTGATAAAGTTACTCCTGAACTTATTAAAAGTTATTATAATAAAGCAATGATTGATTTTTTAGTTCAACCATTAAAGCTTATAGGCTTTAAAAAAAATGAACTAAATTATAGTTCTAGGTTTGTAAATTCAAGAATGGAAATGTATTTTACTGTTTTAAAAGATAAAACAATTAAAAGTATGGATAAAGTTATTAATTTCAAGAAAGGAGATCAGATAACAGTTGGTATATCTTATAAATATAAAAAGACAGATTTTAAAAAGATTTTAGGTAAATTTTTTAGAAAAGTTAAAATTATAACAAATAAAGAAGAAACTTATGCTCTTGCTTTTTGTAATGTTTAGTTTTTTAATTAATTAAAAGAATTATTCTGAAATAAACTAGTTTTAAAATAAAAAATAACTTTTAAAAACAATGCATACAATAATATATAAGTTATTTATAGATATATTTATGTGATTTTTGTATGGCTGAAACAGAACTTAAAAAACAAGTAAGACCAATGTTTGAAAAAAACTGGAAAGAACATTATCAAGTAGATGCTCTTGAAAAACTTGGTTATGAAAGAAAAGTTTGCAGGAAATGTAATAAACCTTTCTGGACAAACACAAACAGAGATACTTGTGCTGAATCTACTTGTGAAGAAAGAAGTTTTATTGGAAAAAAAACAAAAGAATTTTCATATACACAGACCTGGAAAGAAATTGAAAAATTCTTTGAAAGTAAAGGACATACTTCAATACCAAGATACCCTGTTATACCAAGATGGAGAAATGATCTTTATTTTACAAATGCATCAATCATTGATTTTCAACCATATGTTGTTAATGGAGAAGTTAAACCTCCAGCAGACCCTTTAATAGTTCCACAAACTTCAATAAGGTTTGGAGATATTACAAATGTTGGTGTTACTGGAACACATTATACAACTTTTGTAATGTTTGGTCAACATGCTTTTAATACAGATCCTAAAAAACCATACTGGAAAAACGAAGCTTTATCTCTAGATTTTGAATATTTAACAAAAGTTATTGGTGTTAAAGAAAAAGATTTAGTCTTCTTTGAAGATGTTTGGGAAGGTGGAGGTTATTTTGGACCTTCAATGGAATATTATGCACATGGTGTTGAACTTGGTAATTGTGTTTTTATGCAATTTCAAGATCTTGGAAATAAACAATATGATCAATTAAAAAGACCAATTATAGATATGGGTGCTGGTTTTGAAAGACTTGCATGGTATACAAATGGTACACCTACAAGTTATGATGTAACTTTTAAAGATTTATTAGATTATTTAAAAAAATATACAAAAGTTAAATTTGACGGAAAACTTTTAGAAAGATTTTATAAACTTTCAGGAGAATTAAATATTGATGAAATTTCAGATGTTGATAAAAAATATAATGAGATTTCAGAAAAACTAGGTTTTGATAAAAAAGAACTTCTAGAAAAACTTTCTCCTGTTCATGCTCTTTATGCTATATGTGATCATACTAAAACATTACTTTATACTTCAACTGATGGTTTATTACCTTCAAATTCAGGAGGAGGATATAATTTAAGGATATTAGCAAGAAGAGTTTTAGATTTAAATAAAGAATTTAATTTTAATTTAGATTTTGAAAAAATATTTGAAATACATGTAACTTCTTTAAAAGATTTTGATCCAACTTTAAGAAATGGTTTAAAGACTGTTATTGATGTTTTTAGAGAAGAAGAAAAAAAATATATTGCAAGTAAAGAAAAAGCTGTTCAAAAAATAAATGCTTTTTCATCTTCTAAAAAACAATTAACAACAGAAGATCTTGTAACTTTATATAAAAGTGATGGAATTACAGCTGAACAAATAAAAGAAGTTTACAAAGATATTGAAATTCCAACAGATTATTTTACAAAAATAACTTTAGATAATGCTCAAGAAAAAGCAAAACAAGAAAACTTCTTAGATAAGCTTTTAGAAAATGAAAATAAAGAAATTATTAAAGCTTTAAAAAATACAGAAAAATTATACTATCAAGGAATTACAGAAGTTACTGCAAAAGTAATTTTTTCTTCTAAAAAATTTGTTATTCTTGACAAAAGTGTTTTCTATCCTCAAGGTGGAGGACAAAACTATGATCATGGAACCATAAATGGTCTTTATGATGTTTCTGAAGTTTATAATTATGAAGGAAAAATATTAGTTGTTTTAGATAATTCTCAAAAAGAGTTAAATATTGGACAAAATGTAATCTGTTTAGTTGACAGAGAAAGACAAATACAACTTAGATCTCAACATTCTTCAACACATCTTCTAAATGCTGCTGCAAGAAAAGTTTTAGGGAATCATATCTGGCAAGCAGGTGCTTTTAAAGACGTTTCTCAAGCTCATTTAGATGTAACTCATTATAGAGCAATTACTGATGAAGAGATAAATGAAATTGAAAATCAAGTTAATGAATGGATTCTTGAAGGAATACCAATAAATAATTATGAACTTTCAAAAGATGAAGCTGAGAAAAAATATGGCTTTAGACTTTACCAAGGTGGTGCAATTCCTGGGAATGTTTTAAGAATATTAGAGATTCAAGGAATAGATGTACAAGCATGTGCAGGTCTTCATTTAACAAACACATCTCAAGCTGGTATCTTTAAGATTATTAAAAGAACTTCTGTTCAAGATGGTGTTGAGAGAATAATTTTTACAACTTATAAATCTGCTTTAAAATATATTAAAGAAAATGAAAATATTTTAAATAACTCTTCTCAAGTTCTTTCAGTTTCAAGAGTTGAACTTGAAAAAACCATTAAAAATTTCTTTAAGGAATGGAAAGAACAAAGAAAAGAAATTGATTCTTTAAGAGAAAGAATTGCTGAATATGAAACCAATAATGTTATTGAAACTTCTGAAAAGAAAGTAATTGCAAAGTTTAATTTAGATTCTATTGAAATTTTAAAAATCTTTAAAAAAGTTGGAAATGTTGAAAAAGCAAAAGATAAAACAATTGCTATATATAATAATAATGGTAATGTTTTTATCTATAAAGGACCAGATTCAAAAATTTCAATTGAAGAAGTAAAAACTGAACTTGAAGAAAAAATGAAAAGAAAAATAAAAGGAGGAGGAAATATCCTCTTCCAAGGTAAATTTATATAAAGTGAATAAAAAATGAATTTTTTAAAAATAATCTCTTTTGTCTTAATTGGTTTAGTTGTTTTTTTAGTGGCATCTTCATATCTTGCAAATGATTCTTTTCAAGATGTAAAATCAGATACTTCTGATAAAATAGATTCAACTATTGAAGATGTTAAAGATAATAATCTTTTTTCAAAACCAAAAGATGCATATGATTCTATAAAAAATAAAATTACCTTTGGTTCTTTTGATAGAAATATTTCAACTGAAGTATTTTTTTGTCCTGAAGAAGATTGTTTAACAGAACTTTTAGAGTTGATTTCTTCTTCTAAAAAAACAATTGATTGTGCGGTATATGATGTTTCTCTTGAAACTGTAACTGATGCTTTAATTGAAAAATCAAATCAAGGTCTAGAAATAAGGTTTATTTCAGATTATGGAACTTCTCAAAATAAATCTTCAAATTTAGGATTATTAAAAGATTCAAATGTTACAGTTCTTACAAACTCTTCAGAATCTTCTTACATGCATAATAAATTTTGTGTTTTTGATGAAAAAATTGTTTTTGTAGGTTCAATGAATTTTACATTAAATGGAAATTATAAAAATAATAATAATGTTTTAATAATTGAAGATAAAGAAATTGCAAAAGAATATACTAACAAAATAGATTCTTTTTTTAAAGGAGAATTTTCTCCAAAACCTAAAGAAGTTTATAATGTTAATAATTATGGTAATCTAGAAAATTATTTTTGTCCTGAAGATGATTGTTTATATCATCTTTTAAGATTTGCAAATGATGCTAATTATTCTATTGAATGTATGCTTTTTAGTTATACTTTAGATGATTTCTTTCAAGAAGTTGTTGATAAAAATATAGATCAGAGATATATTTTAGAGTCAAGAGGAATTAGTCAATATTCTAAATATAATGATCTTAAGAATAATTCCATTCCTGTTATTTTAGATCAAAACCCAAATAGTATGCATAATAAATTTTGTATTATTGATGATTATATTGTTTTAACTGGTTCTATGAACTATTCAAATAATGGTACTAAAAATAATGATGAAAGTTTTTTAGTAATACATGATTTTGAGATTGCTCAAGAATATAAAGATTATTTTAATGACTATTGGACATCTTGGAGTAATAATTAAAAATTTCTTTAAATTAATAATAAAAGAAATTTGTTTATAAACTTATTGCTTCTATATATATATTGTAGTAAAGGGGCTGTGGTGTAGCCTGGTTAGCATTTAAGCTTTGGGAGCTTACGACCCCCGTTCAAATCGGGGCAGTCCCACTCTTTTACTAAACTTCTTTAATAGATTATTATGGCTAAATCAAATTCTTTATCTAAAAATTTTTTAGTTGAAAATTTTAATCCAAGGTATAAAGAAAAGAAACCTACTTTTTCTTCAAGAACAATAAGCATATTATCTGAAGTTAAATCTGAACAATTATTTTTAAGAAACTTTAAGCAAGCTAAAGAAGAATATTCAAAAATTAAAAAAGAATTAAATCCTGTTTTTGAAAAAAGAAAAAAAGAAAATCTTGCAAAATTTAATGATTATTTATCTCTTGAAAGAACTTCTGTAAAAAATCTTTTAGATTTTTTAAGTAATAATGATCAAAAGATTAGAAGAATAAAAAATATGATTGAAAGTAGAACTAAATATTCTTCTGATATTAAATTAAATAAAGCTCAACAATTTTATTTAAAATATTTAAATCTAATGTTAAGAAAAAGCGATCAATTACTTTATTATTTAAAAGAAATGAAAGCAATTCACAATCTTCCAAAAAGTAAAGAACTTCCTAAAAGATATTCTGATAAAATAGATGAACTTAAACTAAGATTAAAAAAAATGTCTCATAGAAAAAGATATTTATTAGAAGAAAAAGATTATTCTTTAAATTTTTTAAGTAATAATTTACCAAATCTTAAATCTGATTATAAACTTAAAGCAGCTGGTGAAGGGAAAGAAATTATTAATGCTGAAAATCATCATGAATCACAAATTAAAAATATTGATTCACAATTAAGTGATATTGAAACTAATACTTTAAGACTAAAAAAAAGAATTGAAGAATTAACAAAGCAAGGCCATGAAGAAAATCTTAGATCTTTTATTTCTCAAGAAAAAAAGAAGATTCCAGTTCTTAAAAAAAAATTTAAAGAAAAATTTCCTGATTTTATAACTCTTTATCAAATTTTCATGGAAGAAAGAAATAGTATTGAAGAAAAATTTTATATTGACCTTTATCTTAATGGTAAGTTAAGTAATATTAAATAAATTTTAATTTTATATTATATAGTTTCTTTTTTAAATATATTGCCTTATATAATATATTACTTAAAATATGTGATTATATATGCCTTCAGATGAAAAATATAAAATAAAAGATTTAAACGAATGGTTTAATGATATTATCTTTAAAGCAGAACTTATTGATGTAAGATATAACTTAAAAGGTTTTACTGTATTTAGACCAAGATCTGTTTTTTCAATAAGTAAAATGTTTAGAATATATGAAGATAAGTTTAATGAAACTGGTCATCAACAAGTAATGATGCCTGCATTAATACCTGAAGAAAATTTTTTAAAAGAATCAGATCATATTGAAGGCTTTACTCCTGAAGTTTTCTGGGTAACTAAACATGGAGATGAAGATTTTGAACAAAAGTATGCATTAAGACCAACTTCTGAAACTGCATTTTATTATATGTTTAAATATTGGGTACAAAGTTATAGAGACTTACCTTTAAAAACATATCAAAGAGCAAATGTTTTTAGATTTGATTCAAAAGCTACAAAACCATTTATTAGAGGTAGAGAATTTTACTGGTATGAATCTCATAATATTTTTGAAACTTTACAAGAAGCAGTAAATCAAGTTTATGAAGATATGCAAATAACAGAAGATATGCTTCATGAAGAATTTGGTATACCATTTATTTTCTTTAAAAGACCACAATGGGATAAATTTCCAGGAGCTGTAGATACTTTTGCAGCAGATACTATTTTAGATAATGGAAGAATATTACAACTTCCTTCAACACATCTTTTAGGAACTAAGTTTACTGAAACTTTTGATGTTAAGTTTAAAGATAAAGATGATGAAATGAAATATCCTTTTGGTACTTGTTATGGTCCTGCAATTTCAAGAATATATGGTGGAATGATTTGTGTTCATGGAGATTCTCTTGGTTTAAGAATACCTTTTGATTTAGCTCCTGTTCAAATAATTTTAGTTCCTTTATATTTTAGTGATTTTGATAATACTAAATTAGAAGCATTTTGTTTAGATATAGCACAAGATTTAGATAAACTTGGATATAGAGTAAAAATAGATGATCAGACTTCAAAAACTCCAAAAGAAAGATTTTCAGAATATGAAATGAAAGGAATCCCTATAAGAATAGAAATTGGTCCAAAAGATATTTTTTCAGGAACAGTTGTAATCTTTAGAAGAGATTTAAATGAAAAGAAAAAAGTTGATGTTGCAGATATTTTTGATGAAATAAAACTTATTGAATCTGAGTTTATAAATAATTTAAGATCTCAAGCAGATGAAGTTTTTGAAGAAAAAATTATAACTGTTAACAACATGGATGATTTAAAAGAAGTTATAGATGATAACCTTGTTGCAAGAGTACCATTTTGTTCAATAGATATGGATGGTAAAAATTGTTTTGAAGAACTTAAAGCAGAAACAAAAGGTGGAGACATTAGAGGAGTAAGGATGGATGTTAAAGAAGTTCCTGAAGAAAATGATGTTTGTGTTGTTTGTAAAAAGAAAGCTCAATCTATTGTGTATGTAGGTAAAAGTTATTAATTTCTTTTAAAAAAGCTTTAATAATTAAAAGGTAAAATAAAATGGAATTTAGTTTAGTATCTAAATATTTTCAAAGACTTGAAAAAACTTCAAGTCGTCTTGAAATGAGAAATATATTGTCAGAATTATTTTCTATTTGTTCTCTTGATCAAATATCTAAACTAATTTATTTTTGTCAAGGAAAGATTGGTCCAAAATATAAAGGTAAAGAAATAAATATTGGACAATCTACACTTATTGTAATTTTATCAAGATATCTTGGACATACTGTAAGCACAATTTCAGATAAATTTAAAGAACTTGGAGATTTAGGTTTAGTTGTTGAGAGCTTATCTTCAGGAAAAAAACAAGAAACTCTTTTTTTAAAAAAACAATCTTTTCTGCAAGTTTACTCTTCTTTTGAAAAAATGACAGAGATTGATGGAAAGGGTGCAATTGATACAAAAATAAAAATATTTGAATCTATTCTTTATAATGCAGATAATCTTTCTGCTAAATATATAATAAGGTTTCCAATTTCCTTAAGATTAGGTTTTTCAGACTCAACAATTATTGATGCTTTATCCTTATTGGAAGAAGATGAAGAAAAACAAAAAGAAGCAAGAGATTTAATTTTAGAAAAATACAATTTAGTTTCTGATCTAGGACTTATTGCAAAACAATTTAAAGAAAATAAAACTCAAGGTATTAAAGAATTATCTGTTCAACCATTAATTCCTTTAAAACCAGCTCTTTGTGAAAGATCAAAAGACTTAAATGAAATTTTTGAAAGACTTGGTAAAGATGGAGATTTTTTAATTGATTCAAAGATTGATGGTTTTAGAATGCAAGTACATAAGCTTAATGATACAATTAAAATATATTCTAGAAATGAAGAAGATATAACTTCTATGTTTCCAGATATAACTTCTAATATTTTAAAAATCAAACATAATTTTATAATTGATTGTGAAGCAATAGGTTATGATCCTATTAATAAAAAATATCATGATTTTCAAGTAACAATGCAAAGAAAAAGAAAATATGATATTTCAGAAAAATCAAAAGAACTTCCTTTACATTTAAAAGTTTTTGATATTATTTATTTTGATGAAAAAAAGATTTATCTTTTACCTTTTAAAGAAAGAAGAGAGCTTTTAGAGAAATATTTTAATATTCCTCCAGTAATCTCTCCAACAAAAATATTAATTACAAACAATCTCTTAAATTTAGAAGATTTCTTTCTTGAAATGAAAGATTCAGGTTTTGAAGGTTTAATTGCAAAAGACCTTAATTCTCCTTATAGTGCAGGATCAAGAGGCTTTAATTGGATTAAATACAAAAAATCTTATGATAAAGAAAATTTAGATACAATTGATGCTGTTATTATTGGTGGTTTTTTTGGACAAGGTAAAAGAACAGTTACTGGTCTAGGTGCAATTTTAGTTGCTTTATATGATGAAACAAAAGATTGTTATTTTTCTCTTGCAAAAGTTGGAAGTGGACTTAAGGATGAAATTTTAGTTGAGCTTTCTGAAAAGTTAAAAAAAATAACAATTCCAAAAAAACAAGATAATATAGTTTCAAACATTGAGCCTGATTTTTATGTTCTTCCAAAAATAGTTGTTGAAGTTAATTATGATGATATTACAGTTAGTTCTGTTCATACAGTTCCATTACTTAACAGAAATGAAACTCTAGCACTTAGATTTCCAAGATTTATAAAATACAGAACAGATAGAACAGAAAAAGATACAACCTCTCTTAAAGAGATTGCAAGACTTTTTTCTCTTCAAGAAAAATCATTTTCTTAAAAATTTATTTACTTTCTTTTCAGTAAATTTTTGTATATTTAGTTTATCTTTTTCTATGTTTAAAGCACTACCAAATATATAAGAACTTGAGGCAATACCACAAAAACTTAAGATGTTTTTTGTAAGACCTTTTGTAAATTTATTACAAGTAAATAAATTATATATTTTTGGAGCTCCTGAAGTTGTTAAAACTAGTGCTTTTTTATTTTTTAAAAGTCCTCTTGGAATAGAATTTACATATTTATAAGCAAAACCAGGAGTAAATACTCTATCACAAAATCCTTTTAAAATTGCAGGCATTGTTCCCCACCAAATAGGGTAGATAAATATTAGTTTATTGCTTTCTTTTATTTTTTCTTGAATTTTTTTAATTTCATTTGAAGTTTCTCTATTAAGTTCTTCTTTTCCTAAAATAGGATTAAATTTCATTTTATAAAGATCTAATACTTGATAGTCTATTTTTTGTTTTTTTAAAATTTCTGTTGTTTTTGTAAGTATCTCTTTATTATAGCTTTCTTTATCTGGATGTGAATACACTATTAATATTTTTGATTTCATTTTTTAAAACCTCTTTTTTTCTTCTAAAAATAAAAATAGAAAAGAAGACTTTATTTTAAAAATCTTCTTTTATTAACGATTTAATATTGTTTAATTGATGACCACATAATTTCATCATGTGGATTAATTTCAATTCCTTTTGGTGTTATAAACAAAGGATGTACTTTTTGATCATGTTTAGTTCCTCTTAGTTTTCTAATGAAAATTGATCTGTGAGGTGGTATAAAGTAAAGCATAAAAATTCCATCTACAACAAATTCTTCAACACCAAATGCAGAAAAGTCATGTGGTCCTCCAGAAGTTTCAGCTGTTAGCATAGTTGTACAATCTAAATCTTTTAAATAATCTGAAAATCTAAAAAGAAGATTTCTTAATTTTCCAGGATCAGTTATCCATGCAGAAAAAGCTGTTGTTGAGTCAATTGTAAGTCTTTTTGCACCAATATCTTTAACCATAGATGTTATAATATCAAGTTCTTTATCTATTTGTGGTTCTATTGGTTTTCTTGGGTCAATATGCATTCTGTATATTTTCATTAAATCTCTTTGTTCAAGTGATTTAATATCCCATCCAAAGTTTTCCATGTTCCAGACAATATTTTTAAGATTGTCTTCAACAGTTACAAAAAGACCTGGTTCTCCGTATTTTTTAGCCCCTTCATAAATAAAAGTGGTTGCAAAAATAGTTTTTGCAGAACCTGCACCTCCTGATACTAAGACAGACGCTCCTCTAGGGATTCCTCCATCTATAAGTTCATCAAAGCCAATAACACCAGTTGGTACTCTATCCATTTTTAATACACCTTTTTTTAAATATTTGCTTATATATATTAAATATAAACATATAATATAATGTAAGGTAAGTTATTTAAAAGTTTACTTTATTTTAAACTAATTTTAATAATATTTATAATACATAAAAAACTCTTAAAAAGCTGTTTTTTGAAGTAAAAAACACATCTATTTAAAAAGTTTTTGTATGTAAATTACTTTATGCTCTTATTATCATCTCTCTATTTATCTATACCGACGAATTTTACAAAATATATATATTTATCACTATTTAAATTTAGAGCAAAAGAGTTTATGAGATTATATTTATAAGTATAGCTTTTTTAAGAAGGTGTTTATTTTGGATCAAGAAGATTTTATAATGGAAGAAGAAAATTTAGAAGAAAAAGATTCTTCAGAAGATGAAGAAAAAGTTTCAAAAGTTAGAAAATTAAGTAAGAACAGAAGACAAAGAAGACTTAAGGATGAAATTGTACATAATTTTATACCTCTTCACACTATTGCTGATGAAAAAGATTTAGCAGAGCTTTCTTTAAAGAATATATTTGTTGAAAAACTTCCTTTAATTTTAATTACTGATTCTGCTTTAAGACATTTAGAAGTTAAAGTAGGCGATGTCATTAAAATAAAAAGAAAAAATGAAATCATTGGGGATGTTTATTATTATAGAAGGGTTGTAGCTGATGAATAAATCATTCTTTTTAAGCAACCTTTTTTTTAAATTTTTTAAAAAAAATATAAATGTGATTGTAAATGGATAATTGGCCATTAATTGAATCTTATTATAAAACTGCAGGACCTATAGATCAAATTTTAAAATCTTTTGATCAATTTATTGAGGAGAAAATTCCTGAAATTGTTGAAGAATATTCAGATGTTGAATGTAATAACAATGTTAGAATTAAACTTGAAAATGTAGAAATTTTTAAACCTGAAATTGTTGAAGCAGACAGAAGTGCAAGATTAAGACTTACACCAATGGAAGCAAGACAAAGAAATATTAATTATGCAGGTGCTATTTATTTAGATATTAAACTTTACAGAAAAGATGTTTTAATTGATGAAAAAAGAACATATGTTGGTGAAGTTCCTATTTTAGTAAAATCAAAATACTGTAACCTTAATGGTCTTTCAGAAGAAGATTTAATTGAGCAAGGAGAAGATCCTTTAGATTTTGGTGGTTATTTTATAATTAATGGTTCTGAGAAAGCTTTAATTACTCAAGAAGTTTTAGCACTTGATAGAATTTTAATTAGTGAAACTTCAGGTGTTGTTAAAGCACAAGTAATCTCTGTTAAAGGAGCTTTTAAAGGTAAAGTTAAAGTTGAAAGAAATTTAGAAGGATTAATGTATATTTCTTTTCCATCTTCTCCAAGAAAATTAGCTCTTGTTGAACTTTTAAATGCCTTAGGTATTATAAAAGAAAAAGATATTGTTGATCTTTTCTCTGATGAAAAAGTTATAAATAATGAAATATTATTAAATATTGATAAAATTGGATGTACAACAGAGCAAGAAGCTTTAGATAAAATTGGAAAAGCAGTTGCTCCTTCTCAAACACAATCCTATAGATTAAGAAGAGCACAAGAAGTTATTGATTCTTTCCTTTTACCACACATTGGTCAAGATAAAAAAGATAGAGCTGCAAAGGCTTTCTATTTAGTAACAATGACAACAAAAATCATTGAAAAAGTCTATAAGTTAAGAGAAGACGAAGATAAAGATCACTACTCAAACAAAAGACTTGAACTTTCTGGAAAATTAATGGAAAATTTATTTAGATATTCTTTTAAACATTTTGTAAATGATTTAAAATTCCAGATTGATAGAACAATTTCAAGACATAGAAAATTAAATATTACAACAGTAATTAGACCAGATGCAATTTCTGATAGAATCAGATTTGCTGTAAGTACAGGAACTTGGGTTGCAAATGTTACTGGTGTTTGTACTTTCATGGATAGAATGAATTTTATAGCTCCATTAACTAACCTTAGAAAAGTTAAATCAACTCTTGATTCTCAAAGAGAGCTTTATGAAGCAAGAGATGTACATGGAACTCACTGGGGAAGATTATGTCCAGTTGAAACTCCTGATGGTCCTAATTGTGGTTTATCTAAAAACCTTTCTATTCTTTCAAGAATTACAACTGATGTAAGAAGTGAAAGTATATTAAAAACAATAGATATTGAAGAAATTAAATTGTGAAGACTTATGCCTATTAATAAAAGTAAAATATATATAAATGGAAGTTTAGTTGGATTTCATAACAATCCACTAAAATTAAAGCAAGAGCTTTTAAAAAAGAGAAGAAAAGGAGAAGTTGATGACCAAGTAAACATTGCTTTTAATCAAGAGACAAATGAAATCTACATCAGTACTGATAGTGGAAGAGTTCAAAGGCCTTTGATTATTGTTGAAAATGGAAAATCAAAATTATCTGCTGATCTTGTAAAAGATATAAAAGACCAAAAAATAGTTTGGGATGATCTTGTAAAAGATGGTGTTTTAGAGTATTTAGATGCTGAAGAAGAAGAAAATGCATTAGTTGCTTTAGATGAAAAAGAATTAACTCCAGATCATACTCACTTAGAGATTTCTGGAACTGCTATTTTTAGTGTTATTTCATCAATGATTCCATTTATAAATCACAACATGGCTGGTAAAGCTATTCACGGTGCTAAAGTTTTCAAACAAGGTGTTGGTATTCCTTCTGCAAATTACAGAAATAGATTTGATACTGAAATGCATGTTCTTTATTATCCTCAAAGAACATTAGTAACTACAAGAACAGAAGAAATGATTCAATCTTATAGAAGACCAATGTCTCAAAATGCAGTTGTTGCTATTATGCCTTTTAAAGGATATAATATGACTGATGCTTTAATAATTAATAAAGGTGCAATTGAAAGAGGAGTTGGAAGATCTTCATACTATAGAACTTATTCTGCTCAAGAAAACAGATATCCTTCAGGACAAGCAGATGAATTTATTGTCCCTGATGAAACAATTGTTGGATATAGAGGAGATGAAGTTTATAAAAATTTAGGTGCAGATGGAATTGCAAATGTTGAATCTTATGTTGAAGAAGGTGGAGTTGTTATTGGTATGTCTTCCCCTCCAAGATTTGTTGAAGAAATCTCTGAGTATGGTGTTGTTTCTGAAGAAAGAAGAGAATCTTCTGTAACTTCTAGAAGACACTTAAAAGGTTATATTGACAAAGTTATGTTAACTCAAACTGTTGGTGGTGTTAAAATTTGTAAAATTAAAGTTAGATCAGACTTTATCCCACAGACAGGAGATAAATTTTGTTCAAATCACGGACAAAAAGGTGTTATTGGTGCTGTTATAAACGAAGAAGATATGCCTTTTACATCAAATGGTATGAAACCTGATTTTTTATTAAACCCTCACTCAATTCCTTCAAGAATGACTATTGGTCACTTACTTGAAACTATTGGTGGAAAAGTTGCTTCTTTAAAAGGAGAAATTATAGATGGTACTCCTTTCTATATTGATAAAGATAATCTTTTAGAAACTTTAAAAGCATATGGTTTTAGAGAAGATGGTAAAGAAACATTTTATGATGGAACTACTGGAGAAAAAATGGAAATGCCAATTTTTGTAGGTCCAGTTTCATTTAAAAGATTATATCACGTTGTTACAAATAAAATACAATCAAGAGATACAGGTTCTATACAATTATTAACCAGACAACCAACCGAAGGTAAAGAAAAAGGTGGTGGACTAAGATTTGGTGAAATGGAAGGAGATGCTTTAATTGGTCATGGATCAGCTATGCTTTTACATGAAAAATTAATTGATTCTGCTGATGAACTTGAAGTCCATGTATGTTCTGATTGTGGAATGATTGCAATTGATGATAAAATTAGAAATAGAAAATATTGTCCTATTTGTACAAATGGTACAATTGAAAAAATAAAAATTAGTTATGGTTTTAAGCTTCTTTTAGATGAACTTAAAGCTTTAGGTGTGTATCCAAAACTTGAAATTGGAGACAAAATAAATTAAAAACTTTATAAAAAGGATTAATTATGAGTGGTGTTAAAAAAATAAAATCAATTGAGTTTAATATATTAAGCCCAGAAGTTATTAGAAAGATGTCTGGTGTAGAAATTTCTAGATCAGATACTTATGATAAAGATGGATATCCAATAGAAAGAGGGGTAATGGATCTTCACTTAGGAGTAATTTCTCCAGGTTTAAGATGTAAGACTTGTGGTCATGGTATGAAAGATTGTCCTGGTCACTTTGGACATATTGAACTTACAAGACCTGTAATGCATCCTAAGTTTACTGAAAAAATATATCCTATACTTCAATCTAGTTGTAAAGAATGTGGTAAACTTTTAATTGAAGATGAAAATAGAACTGAGCTTATGAGATATGCTCAAGATCCTGACAAACTTGCAAAATTCATAATTGATACTTCAAAAACTTTAAAAAAATGTCCTCATTGTCAAGCAGAAATTTCAAAAGTTTCTTTAGATAAACCAACTAATTTCTTTGTAGATGGTGAAAGATTATATCCTTCTGATATTTTAGATTGGATTTTAAAAATAGAAGATAAAGATTTATTTTTATTTGGATATTCTGAAAAATTAAAACCACAATGGTTTATTTTAAATGTTCTTCCAGTTCCTCCAGTTTCAATGAGACCTTCTCTTTCTCTTGAAAATGTTGTTACTGCTGAAAATGATTTAACTCACATGCTTTTAAACATTGTAAGAATTAATTCAAGACTTCATGAAAACATGAATGCTGGTGCTCCACAAATAATTATTGAAGACTTGTGGGATCTTTTACAATACAATGTTACAACTTATTTTGATAATAATACAGCAGGTGTACCTCCTGCAAAACACAGATCTGGAAGAGCATTAAATACTTTAGCTCAAAGATTAAAAGGTAAAAAAGGAAGATTTAGATATAACTTAATTGGAAAAAGAGTTAATTCTGCATCAAGATCTACAATATCACCTTCTACAGAAGTTGCAATTGATGAACTTGGAATTCCTCAAGAAGTTGCAGATACTTTAACAGTTTCTGAAAGAGTAACTTCTTGGAATATTTCAAAGATTAAAGATTTTATTATGCAAGATAAAGTAAAATATTTAATATCTAAGAATAATAGAAAAAGAATGATTACAGAATCAAACAGACAAGAAATAATAGATGCTTTAGAAGAAGGAACTATTGCTAAAAGAAAAATGGTTGATGGAGATTTAGTAATTTTTAACAGACAACCAACACTTCATAGATCTTCAATTATGGGACACAAAGTAAAAGTTTTACCTGGTAAAACCTTTAGACTAAATCCAATTTCATGTGCTCCTTACAATGCGGACTTTGATGGTGATGAAATGCAAATTCACGCTCCACAAAGTGAATCTTCTATTGCTGAGATTAAAAATCTTTTAATGGTTAATAATCATGTTTTAAGTATTAGACATGGTAAACCAATTATTACACCTACAGAAGACTTAATTTCTGGTGGATTTTTACTTACAAAACAAGATACTGAATTTACTAAAAAAGAAGCCATGGAAATGCTTTATTCAATAGGTGTTACAGAACTTCCTGCAGCTGATAGAGGAAGAGGACTTTATTCTGGTAAGTTAATTTTTAGTCAAATCTTACCAAATGATCTTAATTTAGAATATGAAAATAAAATGTATACTATTATTAAGAAAATAAAAGGAAAAGTTACTAAAAAAGATATTGAAAAATACGATTGTTACTTTAAAATTGAAAAAGGAAAATTAGTTTCTGGAGTCTTTGATGAAAGAGCAACTTCTCCTAAAAACTTAATTGATGTTATTGTAAGACATTATCCTACAGATTTTATTTCTGAGTTTTATTATAAATTATCTAAATTAGTTTTTTATGCTTTATCAAAGAAAGGTTTAACTATTGCTTTAGATGAATATAAAACAACTAAAGAATTACAAGTTGAAATTGATCAAAAAATAAAAGAATTAATTGTAAGTACAAATGCAATTGTTAAAAAATATGAAAATAAAACATTACCTTTAGTATCTGGTAAAAATCTAGATGAAACTTTTGAAATTGAAATGATGACAGCAGCATCTAATGTTAAGGATTATATTTCTGACAAAATACTTCTTGAAAAATTCAACGATATGTATGATGATAGAAAAGTTTCAAACAATAACACAACTATGCTTTCAAGTGTAGGTGGGTCTAGAGGAAAAGTTTTAAATGTTGTAAACATTATTGGTCTTTGGGGACAAGTAACTGTTAGAACAGGAAGAGCTAAAAATGGTTTTAAAAATAGACTTTTAAGTTCTAATGTTTTAGGTTCAAATGCATTAATGGATTATGGTTTTGTTAAAAATAATTTCTATAATGGTATGACCCCTAAAGAATATTTCATCCACTCAATTGGTGGAAGACAAGGTGAAATTGACACTGGTGTTTCTACAAAAGTATCTGGATATCTTTATAGAAGACTTTCAAATGCTTTAAAAGATCTTGTTGTACAAGATGATTTATCTGTAAAGACAGCAGATGGACAAGTAATACAATTTACTTATGGTGATGATGGTCTTTCCCCTGATAAAGCTTATCTTGGAAAGAATATTAATTTCTTCCACGAGTAGAAATGTTATGTTTGTTGGACAATTTAAAATATTAAATGTGAAATATTATGAGAGAACTTCCAAAATTAGTTTTAGAGAGAATTGAAAATTATTCTAAAAAGAAAAGTTTTAGTGATGCAAAACAAAAAAAATTAGTTGAAATTGTAACTAGAAAATACAATGATTCTTTAGTAACTCCTGGAGATGCTATGGGTCTTATTGCTGCTCAATCAATAGGTGAACCTGGAACACAGTTAACTTTAAGAACAAAGCACTATGCTGGATCTTTAGAAGTATCTGTTGGTCAAGGAATTCAAAGAGTAATTGAAATTGTTGATGGAAGATTATCTTCAAAGTTTCCTTCTATGAAGCTTTATTTAAAGAAAGATGTTTTTAATACTGATAAAAAAATAAATAAATTTGCAAAAAGTTTAATAGATATTAAAGTTGGAGCAATTGGAGAATTCCAAGAAGATTTTTTAAACAGAACTGTTTCTTTTGTCCTAGATCATGAAAAAATTAATGAACTTGATATTGATAAAGAAGAAGTTATGACACTTATCTATGATAAGATAATTGATGTTTATGTTTCAAAAAGATTTACTCCAAATAAAAATGGTATAAATTTTACTTTTGATAAAGATACACCTCTCTTCAATATTAGAAAAGCTATTATTAAATGGAATAAAATACCTTTATTTGGTATAAAAAATATAGAATTAACTGTTGTTTCAGAAGAGAATGGAGAAAAAGTAATTATTACTAAAGGTTCTAATCTTTCTGAAATTTTAAAAGTTGAAGAACTTGATACTCAAAGAAGTTACACAAATGATATTTTAGAAGTAAATAAAGTTTTTGGTATTGAAGCTGCAAGAGAATCAATAATAAGAGAACTTTATAATACTTTTGATAGTAATGGAATTGATATTAACAAAAGACATATTGCAATTTTAGCAGATCTTATGTGCTTTAATGGAAAAGTTAAAGGAATTGTAAGAACTGGAATTACAGGAGAAAAATCAAGTCCATTTGCAAGAGCTTCTTTTGAAGAAACTGTTAAACATATTCTTTCAGCTGCATTTGATGGTGAGAGAGAAAACTTCAAAGGAATTATTGAAAACCTTATTGTAGGACAACCAATACTTGCAGGAACTGGTAGAGTAAAACTTACTCTTGATCCTAAAAATCTTAAAAAAATGATAAAAAAACAAGAGAGTTTAATTGAAGATAAATAAATAAAAAAAGAGATTCCTTTTTTAAATGTTGTGAAGCATAATTATATATTATATTAAAGGATTTTTTTTAAAAAAAATATAAGTGATTAATATGGATTGGAATAGATTTAATACACAATTAAGAAGTGCAGTTGATACAGGAAAAGTAATTTATGGAACTAAAGAGACTTTAAGAGAATGTCTTGTTGGTGAACCTAAATTAGTTGTTGTTTCAAAGAATATAAAAAACATTACAAAAAAAGAAATTGAACATTTCTCAAACAAACTTAAGATTCATTTTATTGAATATCCAGAAAATGGTTTTGAATTAGGTTCTGTTTGTGGAAAACCTTTTAATATTTCTTCACTTGTAATTAAAGATTTAGGTCAATCATCAATTGTTGATGTTATTAACTTAAAAGAAGTTGTTGAAGAAAAAATGACTAAGTCTAAAATTAAAGCTGAAAAAAGACAAGTTAAAGAAGAAAAGAAAGCTGAAAAATCTAAAGCAAAGAAATTAAAAGAAATACAAAAAGAAGAAGATGATGAAAAGTCTATTAAAGAAGACGCAGCTTTAAAAGGAATTTTAAAAATTAAAAAGAAATAATTAAATGGCTAGAAAAAATATAAATAATTTTAACAGGAAAAAAAAAGTTGTAAAAGAAGCTATACCAGTTTCTGAGCAAAAAGTTAAAAAAATAAAACCTGGTAAAATTACTGCTGAAATTTCTACTTTAATGAGTTTTGGTATTTATGTTAATAATCCAAAGAAAGCAGAAATGCTTTTAGCGGAAATATTTAAGGAAGCAAAAATAAGCGGCGAATCTATATCTCTTGTTGCTAAGAGATTTAGAAATAAATTAAAAAAATAAAAACTTAAAAAATAAAGGTGAATTTATATGGCAAACGGAGAATTTGCAGCAAAAAAGAATATCAAAGATAGAAAAAAATGGAATAAAAAAGATCCTAGAGAAAAAAGAAGCATTAAAGTTAAAGCTAAGAAAGGACTTTTAAGAGGTGCTCCTCAAGCAAAAGGTATAGTTCTTGAGAAAAAAGGAATTACTGCAAGACAGCCAAACTCTGGTATTAGAAAATGTGTTAGAGTTAAGCTTATTAAAAATGGTAAGGAATTAACTGCTCTTGCACCTAAAGATAAAGCTATTAAATTTATTGAGATACACGACCAAGTAACTGTTGAAGGTATTGGTGGACGTAAAGGAGGTCCAGTTGGTGATCTTTGGGGTGTAAAATACAAAGTTATCAAAGTTAATGGACAATCTCTTGAAATGCTTAGAACAGGTAAAAAAGAGAAATCTAAAAAATAGGTAAAATTTAAAAATTGGTGTTAAATATGATGATTTTAGGTAAATGGGCAACAAATGATGTTGTTTGTAAAGATTTAGGTATTGCAAGATATGTAAGTTTTAAAGAAAAAGAAATTCCTCATACTTTTGGAGTTGCTAAAAGTACTCCTACAGATAAAGCAAAAGTTAATGTTGTTGAAAGACTTATCAATAAAATGATGAGATCTGGTCAAGGTAAAAAGAAATTATCTGGAAAGTTTATTAGAGGAAAAAATGCTTGTGGTAAAAAAGATCAAATGATAAGAGTTGTTGATGAAGCTTTTGATCAAGTAAATAAAATTACAAAGCAAAACCCAATACAAGTTTTAGTTGAAGCTATTGAAAATTCTGCTCCTAGAGAAGATATTATCAAACTTCAAAGAGGAGGAATTAATTATAATCAAGCAGTTGATATTGCTCCTATACAAAGACTTGATGAAGCTTTAAAGAATTTAGCTCTTGCACCTTTCAAGGCAACTTTTAAAACTAAAAAAGACATGGCTTCAGCTCTTGCAGAAGAACTTATGGCAGCAGCTAAGAATGATCAAAAGAGTTATGGTGTAAAAAGAAAAGATGAAATTGAAAGAATTGCACAAGGTTCTAGATAGTTTTATTATTTTTGTTTTCTCTCTTTTTTTAAAAAAAGAGAGGAATTTCTATTTTTTAAAAAAAAAATTCTTTTTTAAACTTATTGATTTATTTATATTATTGTATCATTTATGACTAGATTTAAAAATACTTTAAAAAAGTTATTACCAGATAGACTTAGATATGGAAAAGGCTATGTTCTTGAAAATAAAATGTCTAAAGTTTCAACTTCTTATAATATTAAAGAATATAATATAAATTATTTAAAAGAAGTTAATAATTTTTATAAAACATTTAGACTAGATTCTAAAAAATATTCTCTTTCTAAAACTAATTTTAAAGCTTTAAGAAATAAAGACTCAAGAGAGCTTGTTGTTAGAGGAGTTTATTCTCTTTTTAAATCTTTTAATGTTTCTGATGAATTAATTTTAAAAAGATTTCCAAATAAAACAAAAAAAGAAAGAGAGCTTATTAAAAATAAGTTATATAATCAGAAATATCCTAAACTTGCAAGTGAAGTTATTGAAAGTATTAATTTATTTTTAAAAACTAGAAAACAAGAAATGCAACCAAGATACTTAGAAAAATTTGCAGAAATTTTTTATGAACTTAATCTTTTAAAAGAAAAAGAAAATTTAAGAATTGAAGGAAATAAATTTTTTTTAGAAGTTTTTAATAAACTTAATGAAATCACAAAACAAGAAAATAATTCTCAAAAAATAAACAATTCAACTCCTGCTTATGATTATTTATCTTCAATTTCTGGAGATTTTATTGAATTTGTAATTAGAAGTAGAAGTAATAATAAAAATAAATATGTAACTGTTAAAGAATTTAAAAAAGAACAATTTTCTTTAGATAGAATTAAAAAATATAGTGTTAGGTAAATTTTATAATAATTTTTAAAAGAAAAGAAAAATCATGCAAAAAGATAATAACTGGGATAATATTTATTCTTCTGTAAAGAATCTTAAAAAACTTCCTTGGGTAAGAACCACAATACCAGAGTGGTTTAAACTAATAATTAATTCTAAATGGATAGCCCCTTGTAAAACATTAGATGTTGGGTGTGGAAATGGTTATTTTTCATATTATCTTTCAAAAAAAGGCTTTAAAGTTACAGGTATTGATGTTTCAAAAGAAATTATTATTTATGCAAAAAAATCTTATCCTCAAAGTAATAATCTAAAATTTATTGTGTCTAATTTTTTTAATAAAGAAACTCTTTCTGAAAAATATAATTTTATTTTAGATATTGGACTTTTCCATAATATCTTACCAGAGAAAAGAAAAGAATTTTCAAAAAGACTTTCAGAGCTTCTTTTTGATAAAGGTAAGGTTTTAATCTTTTGTTTTGATAAAAGAGAAGGTACTTTTGAGAATAAAGAAATATACTTTAATTCATTAATTAACATGTATTCATATCCTCTTTCAAAAGAAGAAATAATTAAAACTTTTAGTAAAGATTTTATTATTGAAAAAATAGAAGAAATAAGACATGGTACAAATAATTATAAAAGACGTTATCTTTGTTTTTTAATTAAAAAATAAGTGATTTTAAGTAAAATATATGATTTTTTTAAAATAAGAAAAGGTATTTAAATAAATCTCTACCTATATTATATATAGTATACTATTTTTAGTATTATCCTAAAGAAAAGGTAGTATAGCAAATATTAATATTTTTTTAAAATCATATTATAAAAAAATACATTCTAAAAATAACTATAAAGGTGAAAGTAAAATGGGAAGAAAAGAACAAGTTGCTGAGCTTGCAGAAAAGCTTATGGCAAATACAAAAAATATTAGAAATATTGCAATTATTGCACACATTGATCATGGAAAATCTACTTTAACAGACAATTTAGTTGCAACTGCTGGTTTAATTTCAAAAGATTTAGCAGGAGAACAAAGATTCATGGATTCATATGTTTTAGAACAAGAAAGAGGAATTACAATTAATTCTGCAAACGTTTCTGTTCCATGTGATATTGATGGTGAAAAATTTTTAATAAATATTATTGATACACCAGGTCACGTTGATTTCACTGGTGATGTTATAAGAGCGATGAGAGCTGTTGATGGTGCTGTTTTAGTTGTTGATGCTGTTGAAGGTGTTATGCCACAAACAGAAACTGTATTAAGACAAGCTTTAAGAGAAAAAGTAAAACCTGTACTTTTTATTAATAAAGTTGATAGATTAATTACAGAAATGCATGTAACTCCAGAAGATATGCAAAAGAAATTTGTTAAAGTTGTAATGGATATTAATAATTTAATTGCAAAAAATGCTCCTGAAGAATTCAGAAAAGATTGGTTAGTAAATATTGCAGATGGTTCTGTATGTTTTGGTTCTGGTTTCCATAATTGGTCTCTTTCAGTTCCTGCTATGAAAAAATATAATGTAACTTTTAAAGATGTTATTGAGTATGCAGAAAATGAAAAACAAAAAGAACTTGCAGATAAAATTCCAATTTCAGAAGTTTTCTTAGGAATGGTTGCAAAACATCTTCCTGATCCAAAGACTTCTCAAAAATATAGAATCCCAACTATTTGGAAAGGAGATCCTGAATCCCCAGAAGGAAAAGCAATGTCTGAATGTAATACTACATCAGAAGAAGTTTCAATGATGGTAACTGATATTGTTTTAGATAAACATGCAGGAGATATTGCTTCTGGAAGAATTTATTCTGGATCAATTAAAAAAGGAATGGATTTAAAAGTTTTAGGAACAGATAGAACAACTAAAGTTCAATATGTTGGTATTTATTTAGGTCCTGAAAGAGTTATTTTAGATGAAGTAAAATCTGGAAATATTGCTGCAATTATTGGACTTAAAGAAGTTTATGCTGGTCAAACAATTGCAAGTCACGATATTGTTCCATTTGAAGATTTCATGTCAGATGTTGAACCAGTAATGACTGTTTCTGTTGAAGCTAAAAATTCAAAAGATCTTCCAAGATTAATTCAAGTTATTCATAATATAACTAAAGAAGATCCAAACATAAAAGCTGAATTAAATCAAGATACAGGAGAACATCTTTTATCAGGTATGGGTGAACTTCACTTAGAAATTACACAATACAAGATTGAAAAAGATAATAATATTCCAATAACTGTTTCACCACCAATTGTTGTTTACTATGAAACAACAACACAAGAATCTCCAGTTGTTGAAGGAAAGACTCCAAACAAACACAATAAATTTAAAGTTAGAGTTGAACCAATCTCTTCAGAAATGCTTGAAAAAATTAGAAAAATTAAGTTTACTGGAAAGATAAGACCTAACAAAGATTTAGATATTATTAAAAAATTACAAGAAGCAGGATTTGATGTTGACGAATCAAAGAATGTTTGGGCAATCAATAATCATTCAATTTTAATTAATAGAACAAAAGGAATACAAAACTTAAATGAAGTTAGAGAACTTATAATTGAAGGATTTACAGATGCTACAAATGAAGGTCCTGTTGCTAAAGAAAAAGTATCTGGAATTATTGTTTCTCTTGAAGATGCAACATTACACGAAGATGCAATCCACAGAGGTCCTGCACAAGTTCTTCCTGCAATAACAAGAGCAATATATGCTGGTGTACTTGCTGGTAACTATGTTCTTTTAGAACCAAAACAAAGTTTAACTGTTTCAGTTCCTCAAGATTTTATGGGTTCTGTTTCTAAAGTTTTATCTTCAAGAAGAGCACAAATTGAAGATATTAAAACAGAAGGAGATTCTTCAATTTTTATTAGTAAGATTCCTGTAAAATCAATGATTGGTTTCTCACAAGAGATGAGAGGAGAAACACAAGGTAGAGCTGTTTGGACTGCTGAATATTTTGGTTATGAACAACTTCCAAAAAGTATGCTTAAAGACACAATCATAGATATTAGAAAAAGAAAAGGTATGGATCCTGAACCAAAACCTGCTGAGTTTTTCATGGATTAATTTTTCTTTTTCTTTTTTCTTTTATTTTTTTGTCCTTCTTTATATCTAGGACAAAGCTTCTTTTTTTCTTTTCTTTTTCTTTAAAACTATTTGTTTTATAATATTCTTCAAACTTTTTCTTGTTTTATTATTTGGACAGTTTATTTTTTTTATTAAAAATAATTATTTTTAAAAAATATATAACATTTATAAATGTTTACATCTACAGTATATAATATATTTTATTATTCTGCTTTTGCAGAAAAATTGGAGGGAGAAAAAAAATGGCTGTAAAAAAGAAAGTAGTTGCAAAAAAAGCACCTGCTAAAAAAGCTGTTGTTAAGAAAAAAGCACCTGTTAAAAAAGTAGTTGCTAAAAAAGCACCAGCTAAAAAAGTAGTTGCAAAAAAAGCACCTGCTAAAAAAGCTGTTGTTAAAAAAGCACCTGCTAAAAAAGTAGTTGCTAAAAAAGCACCAGCTAAAAAAGTAGTTAAAAAGAAAGCACCTGCTAAAAAGAAAAAATAGGTGTCATCTTTATTTAATAACTATTTTATTTTAATAAGTCTTTTTTTATAAAAGGCTTATTTTTTCTATTTTTTTAATATTTTCTTTTAAAAAATATATTTAAATACCTTAATATCTATCTATATATATCATGATTAAAAATATAACTTTATTAGGTTCAAATAATGATATTGGTATTAAGACAATTGAGTTTTTAAAAAACAATACTAATAAGTTTAAAATCTATTCTCTTTCTTATGACTCTAAGGTAGATAATCTTGATTTTTTTATATCTCAAATAAAAGATGTTTCTCCAAAGAAAGTTTTTATACCTTTAGAAAAAGATGCTGAATATATAGAATCTAAAACTAAGGTTGAGATAATTACAGGTACTGAAAATTTTCCTGAGTTTATAAAATCAAATGAAATTGATCAAGTAATTTCTTCTTTATCAGGACTTTCAAGTGTTAAAAAAATATTATCAACTATTTATGAGTTTAAAGATATTACTTTACTTAATACATCTCCTTTTCTATATTGTGGAAGAATAATTACAAATGAAGTTAAATCAAAAGGAGTAAATTTTAATATTTTTTCATATCCAGTTTATTCTTTAGATTTTATTTTAAAATCTTCAAATATTAATTTTATTAAAAATATTAATTTATTTACAAAACAAAAAAACAAAAAAGAAAAAATAACTATTAATGATTATAAAGATTTTGGAAGTTATCTTAAAGCATATTATTCTGAAAATAATATAAGACTTGTAAATGATATGTTTATTATTTATTATTTATATAATATTCCAATAGATAATTTTAATTTTTATGAACAATCAGAAAGAATAATAAATATTGAAATAAAATTTTTAAATGGTACAAGTGTTTTCTTTAAAGCAAATCTAGATATAGATAGTATTTTTAATTATTATTTTTTAGATAATGAAAAAATAGTTGAAAATAAAGAAAAAGATCTTGATAAAATATCTTTTTCATATAAAAAAATAGATCCAACTAAAGAAAAGTTTTTAAGTTTAGGTATAGAAACTTTAAAAAAAGGTGGTTCTTTTCCAATAATCTATTATATAACAATTGAAACATTACTTTATTATATTTATAAAAGAAAAATTAAAGAAAACATAGATATTTATAAAATTGTTAAAGAATTTTTAGAAGACAAAACACTTTATGATAAATTCCCTGATTTAAGTTCTGTTTATGCTATTGATAATAAGATAAATGAAAAAATCAAAAATAAATTTAATATTAAAAACTAAATTGATTCTTCATAAATTATAATTCCAGCATTACTTTTTTCTTTAGCTTCTTTTAAAAGATTTTTATTTTCTTCAATATATTTAACACCATAGTTTGCAACTACATGCCCAAAACAGTATTTATTATTTATATTAAAGGTAAGTCTATTAAATCTTGTACAATAATGACTTCCTCCAACACCAACAGCTTCAATCCATTGATTTTTATTTTTAATTTCTTCTTTGTTATAATCTTTAATATTTTCTATTAAGATTTTAATCATATATTTTGAAACTAATTTATTTGTCCAATCATTTTCACAAGATCCTATTTCATAAAATAAAGTTGGTTCTTCAAGATATGGTCCATGATGCGTTGCTTCTTGTTTAATTTCATATTCTTTTATTTCTTTAGGTTTATTTTTTTTTAATTCTATTAAAAGTAATCTCATTAATATTGGGTCAGCTTTTACAACTGCATGATCTTTTCCACCTAATTCTGCAATTCCCCAATTACCGATTGCATGTACTGTCATACATTTAGGTTTATTTTCAGAAAGAGTAGAATGTCTTGACAAAAAGATAATTTGATCATATTTTTTTTCTCCAACAATATTTTTTTCTGAAGAATAAATATGTGTTTCTGATATTTCTTTGAAGAATATTTCGTTTTTACTTTCAATATTTATTTTATAGATTTTATCATCTATTTTTTCTAAAGAATAATAATTAAACAATTCTTCCTTAAGATTAATTGAAGCTAAATCTTCTTTTGAAGTAATTATTAAAATTTTCATAAAATTTACACCTTTTTTTCCAAAAGTTATTTAAATATATTTAAGTATATATATATAATAGACATAAATAATTATAAATTGTTTAGTATATTTAAAAGAAGGTGAATTTAAATGATAAATATTACAAACTCTCTATTTCCGTTTAGATTAAACATTAATGAAAAAAACCCAATAGAATTAACTTTAAAAATAAAAAATATGGGTGTTGAAGATAAATTTATAAGTTATGATGTAATTTTAGAAAGAACTCTTTCTTTTGATAAAAGTGGTCTTAAAAAATCAGTTTCAATAAGACACGGAACTTTAAAACCAGATGAAACTATATCTGAAAAATTAGACATTTTTCCTTTCCAAGGTATTAAAGCAGGAGACCATAGAGTTTTAGTTATTGTTAACGAACATTATTTAGATTATACTTCTTTAAAACAAAAAACAGAGAAAGTAATTATCATTAGATCCTTCTAATTTTTTTATTATTTTTTATTTTAAATAAAATCAATATAAAAAACTGAATAAAATATGTCCTTTATATATACTTGTCTTGAAAAATTATCTATTTTTCAAAAAAAATATAAATATTTAATTTTATTAATAACTATACTTATAACTATTTTCTTTATATTAGGTGTTCCAAAAATACAAATGGAAACTGATTTTTCAAAAATGTCTCCTTCAGAACTTGATATCTTTAAATTAAATGAAAAAATAACAGATAAGTTTGGAGGTTCTGATGTTGTTGTAATTATTTTAAAATATAATGATTCTTTTAATTCAAGTTTTAAAGAATATGATATCAGAAATATTGATGTTATAAATTATTTAGAAGAACTAGAAACTGAATTTAGAAAAGAAAGTCAAGTTAACACAGTAATTTCTGCATCAACTTATCTTTCTATGTTTTCTTTAAACTCAAATGAAGATGTAATTAATTCTATTGATTTACTGCCAGGAATATCAGATTTTTTTAGTAAAGATTATAAAACAACAATTTTGTATTTAACTTCTGATTTATCTGGAAGTCAAGATAAAACAATTGCTTTTACTGAAATGATTAATGAAAAAATAAATCTTGTAAACAAACCAACTGGTATTGATGTTATGGTTACAGGAACAGCTCCTGTAGGTGTTACAGTTTTAGATATTTTAGGTAAAGATGCTGTTAAAACATTAATTTATGCGATTATTATTATATTATTTTTATTATTTATTACAGAAGCTTCTTTTTCAAGAGGTTTTTTAGTATTTTCTCCAATATTTTTAGGTGTTATTTGGACTATTGGAACAATGGGTTGGCTTTCAATTAAACTTTCAGTTGCAACTGTTGGAATTGGTGCAATGATTTTAGGTTTAGGTGTAGAGTATGGAGTTTTTATGACTTCAAGATACAGAGAAGAAAGAAATAAAGGAAAAACACAAGAAGAATCCTTAAAAGTTACTGTTCCTTCAATAGGTTCTTCAATTTTAGGTTCTGGCCTTACAACTATTGTTGGTTTCTTAGCATTAACTTTTTCAATTATGCCAGTTTTAAAAGATCTTGGTAATTCTCTTGCAATTGGAATTGGTTTTAGTTTATTTATTGCAATTTTTATTTCTCCAAGTCTTATAATTCTCTTTGAAGACTTTACTTTTTGGTTCTCTAAAAAGATGCATGATACTTATAAAAATATCACTGATAAACAAGGAAGGTTGATAAAATGAGTTGGTATGATAAACCTTTGAGCAGGTATTCTTATTTTGTATCTCATAGACCTTATCTTGTAATACTAATTGTTATTATACTTATTATTTTTGCAATGTATTTTTCATCAAAAGTAGAATATGTTAATTTTAGTAATTCTGATATGGTTCCTGATAATTATGAAGTTGTAAAAGCATTTAATCTTTTAGAAGATACTTTTGGAAATCCATCAAGTATTTTAATTGCAATTGAACTTGATGATTCTTTTCAAGGTTATAATAAAGTAAATGATCTTAGAGATTATAAAGTTATTGAATATATTGATGTAATTTCTCAATATATTGAAAACACAGATTATATTTTGGAAGTTTCAAGTATTTCAACAGCTGTAAAAGAAGTTAATAATGGAATAATTCCTAAATCTAATCTAGAAATTAATAAACTTATTAGTAATAATTTTATTTTTGAAAATATAATTAGTAAAGATTATTCAATGACATTAATTAGAATTTCTTTAACTGATGATTTCAGTGAAGAAGATAATGCTGAAGAAGTTGTTTTTAATCTTGAAAAAATAATTTCATCAATAGATGACCCTAATATAGGTCTTAATGTTAATGTAGCAGGAGAAATTTCAGCAGGACCAATTGTTGAAAGAGAAATTGGACCTGATATGCAAAAGACAAGTAGTTATTCTATATATGGAATAATTATTTTATTAATATTTATATTTGTAGTTGGAGAAGTAATTTCTTCATTTAATAAAAAACAATCAAAAAAAATAAAAATTTTAACAGTTCTTGGTTCAATAAGGTTTGGACTTATTCCTCTTTCAACAATATTAATTGGAGTAATTTGGACTTTTGGATATCTTGGACTTGTTAAAATGGGTCTTTCTTCAATTACTTCAGGAGTAATTTCAATGATTATGGGTATTGGAATTGATTTTGGTATCCAGACAGTTATGAGATTTAAACAAGAAATAAAAGATAAAACTCCTGAAAAAGCAATGGAAGAAACCATGAAAAATGTTTTTATTCCAATGGCAACAACAACTATTGCTGCATTAATTGGTTTTAAAGCAATGTCAATGGGAGAATTAACTTTACTTCAAGATTTAGGGAAAATGATGAGTTATGGAGTTACTGCTTGTTTTTTTGCAGCAATAACATTTGTTCCAGCAATTTTAGTTGTTTTGGAAAAATGGATTTTATCTTTAAAAGTAAAATTTAAAAAGAAATGAAATATTTTTAAAAAAAAAGGTGTGATTAAATATGAATAAAAAATATATGCTTATAGTTTTGGTTTTATTAACAATGATTTTAATAAAGCCAATTTATGCAAATGATTTAGATGTAGTTAAATTATCTGCAAATTTGCAAAATCAAGATCCAGATCCTGCAGTTCCTGGAGAATACTTAGAACTAAGATTTAATGTTTATAAAACAGGTAATAATTCTGCAGAAAATATTCAATTTTACTTAGATGTTGAACATCCTTTATCATTTGATTTATCAGATACTCCTGATAGAAATATTTCTTTATGGAAAGGTCAATCAGGAGATGATTGGTATTATACTCTTTACTATAAAGTTTTAGTTGATTCTTTAGCTTTAGAAGGAGATTATGAAATTTCATTAAGATATAAATATAATGATATAGATGTATGGAATATTGAAAAATTTAATATTAGAGTTGATAATAAAGAAGTCCCTAATTTTGTTTTTGGAAATTTATTAACAACTCCTAGAAAACTTTTAAGTGGTCAAGAAGAAGCAAAAATAGATATTGATTTATTAAATATTGGAAAAGGGGATGCAGAAAATGTAATTCTAGAAGTAAATCTTCCAGAAGGGTTTAATCCTACATATGCATATTCAGATAGAATTAATTTAGGGAATATTGATGCTTCTCAAAATAAAACTGGATCAATATATCTTGATATTGATGATGAAATCAAATCAGGAATATATCAAGCTAAAGTTAAGGTAAAATATATTGAAGAAAGCGATTCTAAAAAAGAATTAAAAGAAAAAGAAATGATTTTAGAAATTCCTGTTAAAGCAAAACCATATCTTAAAGTTACAAGTCAAGAAGTTTTAAATGAAACAAAAACTATATTTCCTGGACAAACTATTGACATTAAGATAAATGTTAAAAACTTTGGAGATAAAGATGCAGAATCAGTTTCTTTAAGAGTTTTAAAAGATTCTTCTCATCCTTTTGATTTAGTTGAAAAATCTGATTTTATAGGTAATTTAGAATCTTTGCAAGAAGGTGAGGCTGTAATATCTATAGAAGTTGATCCTAATGCAAATTTAAAAGAATATAAATTAAATGTAGAAATTAGATCTATATCTGAAAATACAGTATTTATTGATGATGATTCAATTATTTTAAAAGTTGTTTCTGAAGATAAAAATAAAAATAATTTATTGATTCCTATTTTAGTAGTCTTATTTTTATTAGCTGGTTTGATTTATTATATATCAATTAAGAAAAAAAATAAAAAAGGAAAAAAATAAGTGATATTATATGTTTTCACATCAATTAAAAATAACTAAGAGTAGATTATATTTTGCTCTTACTTTTATTTTTGTTCTTCTTTTAATTGGTACTTTATTATTTAGTAATATAGAAGAATGGTCTTTTGTAGATTCTTTTTATTTCTCTACAGCAACTTTAACAACTGTTGGGTATGGAGATTTAGTTCCTACTCATAATTTAAGTAAGATATTAACTTCAATATATACTCTTTTAGGTGTAGGTACATTCTTGTATTCTATAGGTATAGTTGCAGAATTTTATTTCTATAAGAGATTTACAATACTAAATAAAAAAATAGAAAAAAGAAAGAAGTAGAATTTACTTCTTTTTAACTTCTTTTCTTTTTGTAATATAGGTTTCCATAAGTTTACTTGAATAATTCTTTACAGATCCACTTAAACCTATACCAATTGCAATTGCGAAAGCTAAAACTACTCCACCTAATATTATTAGAAGTATAGCTTCAATAAATTGTATTTGTACACCTATTTGTCTTAAAGCAATATTTAAAATTAATATTATGATGATTGCTTGAACAATTTCTGATATTATTTTTGAAAATTTGTGATCTTTTGAAACATGTATACTTCTTGCAACAATTTCTGAAAGAACAAGTCCTACAATTGTTAATATTATTGCAAATATTAAATGTGGTATCCACATTGCAAATTTTGTTAATAAATCAGTTAAAACATTTATTTTTATTAAACTTGCAGCTGGAGCTAAGAATACTATGAATATACCCCATAAAATTAATTGTTTAATAATTTTTGAAAGTTTAATATGTAATAATACGTTTGAAAAATCATTTTTTTTTACCCAATTATCAATTTTCCATTTAGTGATAATTTTGTAAACTATGTGAGCAACTAAAAGACCTATTAGATAACCTATAATTATTACAACCAATGCTCCAATAATTCCAGGAATATTTTGAACAATAGATTGCCAAATTGCTTCTAATGGGTTTAATGTAGCTTGCCCAACTTCAACTAGTGTGCTAACCATTTTTTAAAACCTCCTTGTAAGTTTAAAAATAATACATATATATTTAAAGAATATGTTTAAAAATACATTTATTTACTATATTTTTTAAATATTAACATTATTTTTATTTTGATTAGCTATGAAAAAAGAAAATAAAACAATTATTTCTATTAAAGGTTTAAAAAAAACATTTAAAACAAAAGTTACAAAACCTGGCATGAGTGGTATTTTTAGAAATATATTTTCTCCAGATTATAAATATATAAAAGCTGTTGATAATATTTCTTTAGATATTAAAAAAGGAGAGCTTGTTTCTTTTATTGGTCCAAATGGTGCTGGTAAATCAACTACTTTAAAGATGCTTTCAGGTATTCTTTTTCCTGATTCTGGAAAAATAAAGATTCTAGGTAAAGATCCTTCAAAAAAAAGAAAAGAACTTTCTTATGATATTGGAACTATTTTTGGACAGAAACCACAGTTATGGTTTCATCTTCCACCAATAGATAGTTTTAATTTATTTGCAAAAATTTACGATATTGATCAAACAATCTATAAAGAAAGACTTGATAATTTAATAAATCTTTTTGAAATATCTGATATTATTAATCAACCTGTAAGAAAATTATCTCTAGGTCAAAGAATGAGGTGTGAGTTTGTTTTAGCTTTACTTCATAATCCAAAAATATTATTTCTAGATGAACCAACTATAGGTATGGATATTATTGTTAAAAAAACAATGAGAGAATTGATTAAAAAGATTAATGAAAAGGAAAAAACAACAATTATTTTAACAAGTCATGATATAGGAGATATTGAAAATATATCAACAAGGCTTGTTATCATTAATCATGGTGAGATTGTTTATGATGGGGATTTTAAAAATATTAAACAAAAATATCTTTCAAAAAAGTTATTAAAGATTACAACTGAAGATAAGATTGATGAAAAAGATTTTAAAGATTTAACTGTTATAAAAAAATCAAAGTACTATATTGAGTTTGAAATTGAAACACATAAATTTCCTTTAAAGAAAGTAATTGATTTTTTGTTTACTAAATATAAGATAACAGATATTGGCATAAATGAAATGCCTATTGAAGATGTTATTGAAGAGATTTATAGAGATCAAAGATGAGCTCACAGTTAAATAAATATTTGTCTATTTCTTTTATTAATATAAAAGAAAGTTTGACATATATCTGGGACATAATATTTGGAAAAGTTATATTTATAGCTTTAATTATTTTTGTTTTTGCAAACCTTTGGACAGTTGTTTTTGCATCAAAAGGAGAAGTTATACCTGGTTTTACTCTTGCAATGATGGTCTGGTATTTAGTTTTTGGTGAAGCCATAATTACTTCTATTGGAAGATTTGTAAAAGAGGTTGGAGATGATATTAAGAGCGGAGAGATTGCAAATTATTTAACAAAGCCATACAACTATATAGTTTACAAAATGTTTGTCTCTTTTGGAAAAGGTTTAATTAATTTTACTTTAATACTTATCTTTGGTGGACTTGTTGCTTATCTTATGGTTGGTGGTGTTGAAATATCTTTAATCTCAATACCTTTTCTATTAATTGTAGCTTTACTTGCAATGCTGCTTAATTTAGTAATTGCATCTGTTATAAGTCTTTTTGCTTTCTGGATAGAGGATGCAAGTTCTCTAAATTATATTTATTCAAAGTTTACTTTTATTTTTGGTGGAATGATTGTTCCTTTAGAGGTATATCCTCCTTTAGTTGAAAAAATAGCATCATTCTTACCTTTTAGTTATTCTGCATACCATCCTTCAAAATTAGCTTTAATTTTTAGTTTTGAATCTTTTTTTAAAGTTTTTCTTGTTCAAATAGCATGGATAAGTTTTTTTATAATAATTTTAATTTTCTTTTATAAATATATAATTAAAAAAGTGAGTGTTAATGGCGGTTAGAGAAATTATTTCAAATTTTAAATTATTTATAGAGTATCAAAAGATTTTCTTAAAGTCAGCCATAGAATACAGGGCTAATTTTTTACTGTCCACTTTTTTCATGTTTTTAAATGATGTTATTTGGTTATTTTTTTGGTATCTTTTATATTATAAATTAGGAGATATTAATGGATGGGTCTTTCAAGATTTAATATACATTTATGTTTTTGCAACAATTTCTTTTGGTATTGCAGGTTATTTCTTTGGAAATCATAAAGAAATTGCAGAGCTTGTTGTTAAAGGAAAATTAGATTTTTATTTAACACTTCCAAAGAAAGATTTAACACATATACTAATATCTAAGAATAGTTGGTTTGATTTAGGAGATCTTTTATTTGGAATTTTATTACTTATATTTATGGTTTCAGTTACAAAGGTTCCTTTAATATTATTAATGATAATTCCTGGTGTATTAATATTAATTGGTTTTGGTATACTTGTAGGTAGTTTATCTTTTTATCTTCAGTCATCAGAGAGCTTTGGTTCAACTCTTTATGAATCACTTATATCTATATCTCTTTACCCTGGTTCAATCTTTACAGGAGCTACAAAGTTTATAACATTATTTATTCTTCCAGCAGGTTTTATAACAGCTGTTCCTGTTCAGTTACTACATTCTTTTGATTTAACTTGGTTTATTTTACTTTTCTTATTCTCAATAGCTTTATTTTTACTTGCTATCTATGTTTTTTATAAGGGATTAAAGAGATATGAGAGTGGAAATCTTCTTTATGTAAGAATGTAATTTAACTTTTTTAATAATTTTTTAACCTGTGAGATATATCTAACATATTTAAAAACATTTTGGTGTTATATATATCTAACAAGTACAATTGGAGGAAAAATTATGATAAATAAAAATTATTCAAAAAAATTTAAAATTTCTTTAATATTTGGTGTTATTATTTTATTATTAGGTATTCTTTTAACTGCTTTAAATGTATTAACTGAAAGTTTTTCAAGTGTTTTAATATCTGTAGGTTTAGTTTTAATAATAGTTAGTTATGTTAGAATGATTAAATATAAAGATGGTCCTGCAAAAGATGAACTTACAAGGAAAATTGCAGATAGGGCGGCAGCATATAGTTGGTTTTATACTTTAATTGTTCTTTTTATTATTTTTTGGATAGATTATTTTAAATTAATAGTTTTAACAGTAGAGGGTGTTATTAGTATATTATATATTGTAATGATCTTTACAATGATATTCTATCAACAATGGTTCTGGAAAAAAGGTGATGTATAGTTGAAAACAATAATTAAAGCACTAAGACAAAAATATAATTTAACACAAGAAGACCTTGCTTTAAAGGTAGGGGTTAGAAGAGAAACAATTGTCTTTATTGAGAAAGGATCTTACAATCCTTCTTTAAAACTTGCAAAAAAGATCTCCTTAGTTTTAAAAGAAAAAATAGATAATATCTTTATATTTAGTAAAGGAGATTTAGATTTTTAATATCTTTCTAAAACTTTCTATTTTTTTATCAATATATCCTTTATCATAAAGATATTTATAATTTTTTAAAATATCTTTAATTATTTTCTTTCTATCATATAAATTATATTTAGTTTCTTCAAAGATTAAATGTAAATAATATTCAGAACTTGTAACAAGCCAAAAATATACTTGTAAATCTTTAAAAAAGAAATATTTTTTAGAAACATTTTTTATTTTTTTAAAATTTTTTATATATTCTTTAAGAAATAATTTTTCAAATGTTTTAAATTTATTAGAGTGAGATAATTTTGCAATATCAAGTATAGGATTACCTACTTTCAAATATTCCCAATCAATAAAATTTATTTTTTTATTATTTTCAATAATATTTTTTGAATTTAAATCTCCATGTGTTAAATAATTATCTTTATTTATATCATTTGGTTTATTTACTTCAATATTTTTTCTTATTCTTTTATACATTTTTGAAACATCTAAACATCTATGACTAATATACGTCTCTTTAATTTTAAATTCTGATATAAGTTTATTATAATTTTGTTTATCAATATTTATTTTTTCTAAAAATGATAATTTTGTATTATTTGATTTTGCTAATTTTTTAGCAATAATTGAAATATTTTTTTTATTTAAAACTATATTTTTTCCTTTAACGTATGTAATTATTATATATGAATAAGAACAAAATCTACCTTTTTTTGAAAAATAGATTTTTTTTGTATCTGATAAATTATATTTTTCAACAATTTTTAGTTTATTATACTCTTTTTTTGATTTTTTATAAGAATCATTATTTAATCCTTTGATATTTATTCTAAAAATATATTCTTTTTTATTTATTTTAAAATAAATGTTTATATTTTTTCTATTAATTTTAAGAAATTTAATATTTTTCACTTGTATTTTTTCATTAATACCAAATATATCTGAAGATAAATTTTCAATTTCTTTTTTAACATCGACAAGCTTTATTTCCATAATTATTTTATAATTAATTAAGTTTTTAAACATAATTATTTAATATTTATATTAAATAATTTATTTAAAATAAGAAAAGAGTTTATATAAGTATCTATCTTATATATTAATTATTAAAATACAATGAAGGTCTTTTTAATGAATGAAATTGAATTTGATTATGAAAATAAAGAATTTAATGAAATAATTTATAAAATAATGTTACATACTATAGAAATATCTGATTTTGATAATTATTTTACTAAAGGTCTTACAAATGAAGATAAAGAAAAAGTATTGACTGAAATAAAAAATTTAGATTTTAGTATTATAGCAATTAATGAAGTTATTGTAGAAACTAAAAACTTTTTTAAAAAATATTTAGAATCAGATTTTACAGAATATTTAATTGATTATTTGATAGGTTATAAAGAATTAGCACCGATCATGAAAAGTGATGATTATGAAGAAATAATGGTTAATGATTATAATAAAGTATTTGTAATTTCAAGAAAAAATATATATTATAAAACAAATATCGTTTTTGATAGAAGAAGTTTTAATGTTTTTTTAGAATATATTAAAAAAACAATTAATGGTGACTTTAATAAAAGAAAATTTATTGATGGTGTACTACCTGATAACTCAAGAATAAATATTGTTTCTAAAGAGATTGCAAGATTTAATGTTATAACTATTAGAAAATTTTTAAGTAAACCATTAACAATAGTTGATTTAATTAATAATAATACTTTTAATTATGAAGTTGCAGCTTATTTATGGACTGTAATTGAAGGATTTAATTTAAAACCAGCAAATCTTTTTATTTGTGGTGGAACAAGTACAGGTAAGACAACTCTTTTAAATATTTTACTTAACTTTGTACATCCAAAAGAAAGAGTTATTTGTGTTGAAGATACTAAAGAAATAAATACAACTATCTTTGATAATTCTGTAAGTCTTATTAGTGATATTTCTGATCCAGATAGTCTTTATAATATTACTTTAAACATATTAAGAATGAGACCAGATAGAATAGTTATTGGTGAAACTAGAGGTAAAGAAGCTAAAGCTTTATTTATGGCAATGGATACAGGGCACCAAGGTTGTATATCTACAATTCATGCAAATAATAGTGGAGATTTAATTAATAAATTATTATCTGAACCAATGAATATAGAAGAAAGTTACATTAAATTATTAGACATAATAATTACTTTTGATAAAAAATATATTGGTAATAAAATGTATAGATATGTTTCTCAAATTTCAGAAATTAGTAGACTTGGAAATATTACATTAAATCACATTTATTCCAATGATAATATGGAATTTAGTTCTTCAGTTAATTTTATGAGTTCTCAATTTTTAGAAAAATTATGTAATTATATAAGTATTTCAAAAATAGAACTTCAAATTGTAATTGATAATAGAATTAAAATACTTAAAAGTATGGTTGATAGAAATATTAAAGATTCTGAAGAAATTAGAAATTTACTTATTGATCCAAGATTTGGTTATAAAGAATTATTAAATAAATAAAAAAGAAAGGTTTATAAATAAATTGAATAACAATATAAATGATTATTATGGATATTACAATGATTTATGCTTTATTTATAATAGCTTATGCAGTTTTAATATTTTTAGGTTCTACATATCTTGAAGAATCTAATTTATTAAGAAATAAAGGTAAAAGAAAGAAAGTTGATCAAGCAAAGAAATGGTTTAGTTTTTTTATATTTAGTTTCTTATATGCTGTATTAATATATGCAAGTTTTTATGTGCATTATTTAATAGTAATTTCTCTTCTTTTATATGCTACCTTATTATTTTTCATAGCGTATTCTATTAGAAGACACTTAAAATAAATGTTTTATTTTTAGGACATTTATTTTATAATTTTTCTTTTTTTTGTATAACTATATTTATTATTTTTTTTAATTATTTCAAATAAGTATATAAAATTATTATTAAAACTAGAAATATCTTTATTATATTCTTTATTAGTAATGTATGATATTATTGCTCTTCCTATACCATTGTGACAAGTAATTAATATTGTTTTTTCTTTATAATTTTTATATAAATAGTCTATAAAATTTTTAGCTCTTTTTAAAAATTTTTTATTTTTTTCTCCTTCTTTATTTTCATATATAACAAAATAATAACTTTTTAGTGACCAATTAAATTCTTTTTTAGTTTTTCCTGTAAGTTCTCCTAAATCTTTTTCTCTTAATTTTTCTGTGTAAATTAAAGGTTTAGATTTATGATATTTGTATATTTCTTTAATAGTGTCTTTGGCTCTTTTAAGATCACTTGAAAAGAAAAAGTCTATTTTTTCATTTTTTAAAGTAATTGCTATTTTTTTTGCTTGTTCTATACCTTTTTTTGTAAGTTTACCTGGTAGATGTCCTTGCATTATACCTTTTGTGTTTTCTATTGTTTCTCCATGTCTTGTTATTATTAGTTTCATATATTTTTCACATTTTTAAATATTTATAATGTAGACTATATTAAAAATAGTCTTTTTAATTAGTATAATTTTTTTGTAGTAATTTCTTTTTCTTAAGTATACTATAATTTTATTTTATATTTTTAAAATAGATATACTCATTTTCTATATTTAGATCAAATACTTTTATGAAAAAATTTTTTGCATTAAATTCATTTTTATCATCAAAATTATCTTTATTACCTATAGTATTAAACATTTTTTGAAAAGCTTCTTTATATGAAATATTTTCTTTTTCAGAAATTTTTTTTAATAAATAATCCATAAATTTACCTGCTGATTGATAATATCTATTTTTAGTTATATTACGCTTGTCATAGTCAAAAACATTAATTCTTTCTAAAAATAATTCTTTTGCTGTAATTAATTCTTCATTGAAATCTTTTGAGATTTGATTTGCACATATTACTGTTAATCCTTCATTAAATAATAATGGTAATGAATTTAATTTCCCATTTTTTTTTAAATTATATTTGTGAAAAAATATGTGTAACAATTCATGAGCATCTCCTAGTATTGATTCTTTAGAATGTACATTTCTTTTTGCATTATCTAAAAGAAATGTTTGAAGATAAATTAAAGTTGTACTAGATACTCTTCCTTTTGCATTTGATGGTAAATTCATTTTTGTAGTGCGTCCAATTGAACAAAATTCATCAAAGTCTTTAGCCAAAAATATATTAATTGAATAGCATTCTGAATAGAATATTTTTTCTGGAGAATAAAAAAATGAAATTAGATGGTCTTTTGCTTTTAAAAATCTTTCTTTAACATATATAAATACATTAGCCTTTTTATAAGTTCCTTTTAAAATCTCATCTAAATTTTTTTGGAATTCATTAATTAAAGAAGTATAATAAAAATTAAAAGGAATTTCTCCATCTATATTTACTTTGAAAATAGATTTTTCTTTTGAAATTACAAAATTTTTACATAAATTTTCTTTTTCTTTATCTTTAACTTCATAAAATTTTATTTTAAGCATGGTATTCTATTTTAGTATTTTTTAATTATTTTTAATTATAAATATAATCACATATAATATATTTAAAGCTTTTGATTTAATTTTTATTGATATATTTTTCTCGGCCAGGTAGCCTCTCCTTGAAAACAGATATATTTTTGTCTTTACACTATATTATTATAATTTATAAAAGGAGGTAATAGATGGTTGTGATAAAATGAACTTTAAACTACATAATATTTTAGATTATTTGTTTCGGCAAATTTAATATAGATAAAAAGTAAGTAAGTTATGTATAGTTTATAAGATATTAAAAATTAAAAAATTGTTATGTCTTTGGGAAGTAAATTATTTTATAAAAAATTATTTTTGTGAGAGATGATGATAAGAAATACTTTTTTACAATTATTATTTTTTATAATCTAATTTACTATACATAACAATATAATTTTAAAAAATATTTTTTTCTAGAAAGTGTCAAAAAATTAAATTTTCAGCTTCATTCTTCGGTCGGCATAATATCTCTTATGCCGAAAAATAGCCTAAAAAAGAGGTGTTTTTTGTGCTTTTTTTAACCTTTTTAAGGGATTTGATTTAAGGGAAAAATGTGCTAAAAAATATGTTCTAAATAGGGTAGGGTATTTGACCACTAAATGCCCTGTTTTTAAGGGGTTTTGATGGAGTTTCTTAAGATCTTTAAAAAAAGTAGATTTTTTAGTGTTTTTTTACAAAATTTATTTAATAAAAATATATTTTTTGAAAAATCTGTTTAAATTGTAAAAATTATAAGATTATAAAAAAATTTAATTATGAAATATTTGTATTAAAATTTGATGGAAATTAATTGTCCAATATTTAATGAATTTATAAAAATAATAGTTTTTTTATAGATTAAAAAAATTATTTAATATTATTAAAAATAAAAATAATGTGATTTTAGAAGTAACTCTATATATACATAACGATGTAATAGTATTTCATATAATCATCCTCTTTAAAATTATTTAAAAGGATTAATTACCTTTATTTCTTTGATTTTTTTAAAAGTTTTGTAATCTTCAGTATATATTGTTTTAATGTTGTTTTCTATCATAGTTTGAGCTAGTAATGCATCAAAAAAAGGTATTTTCTTATTATAACTTATATTAATTGCATCTAATATACTGTTTTTATTATATTCTACAATATTAAATAATGTTTTTATTTCAGTTATATAAGTTTCTAGCTCTTTTTTTGATATTTTTAATTTGTTTATAGAAATATTTGTAAATTCCATTATTGTCTGTATACTTATGTAGCATTCTTTTGTATTAGCAAATTTATCTATTATGTCTATTGCTTTTTCTTTATTTTTACTATTTACTAAAAAATACGCATTTAACAAGATATTAGTATCTAATAATATTTTTTCAGTCATATTATTCCTCTCTATTTATAATAATTATCTCTATTTTTTATTTGATTTTTATTTATTTTTTTAGTGTTTTTTTTCAATTTATTAATTAGATTTTTCTTAAGATCGTCTCTACTATTTTCTAGATTATTTAGTGCTTTAATAATTGTTTTACTTATAGCATCTTTTCTATTTCCATAGTGTATTTTTGCAGAATCTCTAAGTAATTTTTCAGAATCGTTGTCTAAAGATATTGTAATTACACCCATAATTTCCACCTTATTTTTATTATACCGAAAGTGATTTTTAACAATTATATTTACTATGAAAAGGTTTTTAAATCTATTTATTATTTAGTTTAATATTTAAATATATTATTATTTAAATAAACAATTATTTAATAATTTTATAAAATATTTTTGTCCAACAAAAATAGTTTTTTTTATTAAAATGTTTTTTTATAATTTGATATTTTTTTCTTAATTTATTTGATATTTTTTTTACAAAATATTAATCTTTTTTTATTTAGTGGTTTACTTTTTTAAATGACACTACTTATAGAAACTTTTTTAAACTTATAATACTAAAAATATTTATGTCATTAAACTTAGAATTATTTTTAAATGATCTTCCTACAAATATCTCTGAAAAGCAAGGTATTTATGAATATTTTAAACTATATGCTGTAGAACCTTTTAATAAATTTAATAAAGAACAAACAAAATTTATTTTAGATAAATATAAAGATCCTTTAAAACTTGAAAAAGCTTTAAAAATAATGATAAATCTACCTAAATCTCTTTCTTTTAAAAATTTAATTAAATCTACTGATTATAATTTAAATTTTAGAGAAAAATTTAAAGAATTAAATCTAAGAAAAGATTTTAAAATTAAAGTTTCAAGTTATAATTCTCCTCATAATTTTTTTAATGGTACTCAATACGACATGTATTTTAAAAATGAAGTTATAGGTAATTTTAATTTTATTTTTACTTATGAAAAAAATAATTTAACTTTAAGATTAAAATATATGCAAGGTGTAAAAGGAAAAGGTAGCCAATTAAGTTCTCTTTCATCAAGATTAAATCAAGACTGGATGTCAAGATTATTAATTTTTTTAAAAAAATATTCTGAAGCTAAAAAAATTAATTATGTTTTTGAAATACCTCCTAAATATACTACAGCTAATGAAAAGGTTTATAGAAAATATGCTTTTGAAAATTATTTAAAAAGATATTTAGATAATAATATACCAATATCTAAAATTGATTTTAAAAATGTACCTAAAGAATATCTTCCTGAAATTAAAGAAATAATTAATTCTAGAAAACCAAAAAAAACTATACCAAGACTTTTACTTAAAACTAAAAGAAATTTGCGTAAATTTCAAAAAAAGTAAGCTTTTTAAACATTTTTTAACTATATATAGTTATAGTAAATAATAGGTTTAGATAAAAAATGAAGCAAGAAGTTAGAATTCTTTTAGGATTATTAATATTTTATTTAATGTATGTTCTACTTGTAGACTTTACAAAGCTTTCAAGTATACCTTTAGTAATAGTTGCAGGTATTTTTTTAATTTTTTTATTCTTACCAGATATTTCAAATGAAAATAATATGATAAATAAAAATCAAAAGAATATTTCTATTTTATTATTTATAGCAGCTATTTTAGTTTTTATTACAACAAAGCTTCTTTTAATACCTTTAATAATTATAGGAAGTATATTTATTTTAGTATTTTTAACAACAAGTCCTGGAATTTATAAGTCTTTAACAACTGGACTTTATTTGTCAGCTCCATTATTTTTATTAAGCCCTTTTTATTTTCTATTTGCTTTCTTAGGCTTTCTAACATTCTGGATATCTTCAAGAATTTAAAATAGATTAAAATGATAAATTATAAAAGATTTATTGATTCAGAAATTAATAATATATCTGAAAACGATTTCAAAAATATTTTTAAAATAAGTGATAGACAATTTAGTAAGGACTATTTCTTAGATAAATTTAATAAAAAGAAAAGTTTTTTTAAACCAATTTCAAACTATTTGTATCTAGCATATAATGATAAAGAATTAGTAGGATATTTATTTGGAGAAAAAAGAAAGTCAAATTTTAAAATTAAGTGGATGGGAGTTAGTGAAAAATATCTTAATCAAAAAATAGGTTTAAAAATAAAAATAAGAGTGCTTTCTGATTTAAGAGTTAGTGGAATTAAACAAGTAATTTCTCAAGCACATACAGAGCAAATAAAAAATTTAAATGACAAAATAATTAAAAGGAAAGGTAAAACTCATTATCAATTAACTGAAGAAAAATCAAAAAATAGTGCTTTTAAATATAGATTTTTTAGTAAATTTAAAATTAAAAGAAAATAATTTTTATTTAACCTTTAAGATATTTTAGTCTTTCTTTTTCTTCAAACCTTTCAATAGAATATCTAAGCATAGTCCTTGGCATTTCTTTAAAGTGCTTATCTAAAAAATTAGTTTCTTCTTTTAAATCTCTATTTCCAATCTCTCTTAGCATCCAACCAACAGCCTTATGGATTAGATCTTCTTTATCTCTTAAAAGTAGCTTAGAAATTTTTAAACTGTCCAAGAAATAGTTCTTTTTAATAAAATAAAAAGTAGAAATAATAGCAATTCTTCTAACAAACAACTTCTCTGACTTTACCCATTTGTAAAGAATTTTTCTTTTTGAAGGATTTTCAAACAAATACCACCCTATAATGTTTGGAGCAGAAGAGTCAACTAAGTCCCAGTTGTTAACCTTATCTATATTCTTAACATAATAGCGATAAATCTCATCCCTTCCTTTCTTATCTTCAATTTCAAACCTATAAACCATTAAAAAAAGAGCTACTTGTCTATGTTCATGCACTTTTGAAGAGATAAGGACACTCAAGTCAGTGATTTTAATTTCTTTAAAGTATTTTTTAGCAATACTTCTTTGTGAAGGAACAGATAACCCTAAGAAAATATCCCCTTCTCCATAATCTCCTTTACCAGTCTTAAAGAATCTTTGAAAGTTAAGACTTTTTTCTGGATCATAAAAAGAGTCTATTTCTTTTTTAATTTTTTTAACATCCATAATTTATCTTTTAATAATTTTTTCTAATAAACAAAACATTTTATTTCTAACATTTATTTTACTATCATAAATATTTATTCTAGAAATATTTGGAAGATATTCAGATCTATTTTCAGAGCAAGCAACTTTATATAATTCCTCAATCCATTTACTTGCATACCTTTCGTTTACAAGCAGCTGATACCTTGTATTAAGTTCATAGTCATCCAATATCCTTCCTTCACTTCTTTTTTCTCTAAATTTAGTATACTCTTCTATTTCCCATTTTTCAGGTCCACAAACAATAAATAAATCTGTAGGAGGATATTTAAATGCAATTTTATGCCCAGGAAGAGATATATAGTCTTTTAAAGAAACTCCACTTTGGTTATATTTTTCATCATATATTTGATAGCAAGCGGATTCTTCAGATCTACTTCTTACAATAATTTTATTATGATCTCTTAATATTTTTCTAATTCTATAAAATTCATCTATTCTATATGCTTGGTGTAAAAGTACAGCTGAATAAGAATCATGTGTAGGGTAATTAGTTTCTAGAAAATCAAAAGAACTTCTATTTTGTTCAATAACTCTATTTGTTTGTCCTGCACTTCTTTTAGAAGGTTCTTCTAATATCCAAACATCTGCAGAATCAGGATTAATATATGTAGTCACTTTATTTTTTTTAAAAGATCCTACAAGTAAGTCATTATTTCTATTATATCCAGAAAGTAAATAATAGATTTCAAATAATAATTTACTTTTATCTTCGTCTTTGATTTTTTTTGATTTTAAAAATTCTTTAAAAGATATAAATTCTTTATTATATTCTTTAAAAATTTCTGCATGAAATAATAAATCAATTTCAGTCCCTCTTAAGTCTTTTACAATATAATTTTTACTTTTAAAAAAATCAATTGTATCTTGAATTTGTGTACTTGTACCAGACATATCTGGCCCACATATAACAATATCAGTAAATAATTTCATATAAATTTAGTAGATGATAATGTTTTTATATAAATGTTATTTATGTAGTAAATACTTTCTTAAAAAGCTTTAAATATTTCAAAAACCATAATATATATATGCTTTTGACTCTTACTTTAATTTTCTTAAAGAGAAAGATAAAGGAGGTGAAAAGAACTGACTAAACAAGGCTTTTGATGTTTCTCTTTTGTTTGAAAAGATAACCTTATTAATTATTCTTCTAAAATCTATTGAAAGTTTTCTAAAAGAACTTTATTCTTTAAGTGCTTTTATGTTATATTTAATTGCAATAGCTCTAATATTAATATTATATCTTTTATAGATTGTTAAAGAAAAAGGTTAATTATTCATTGGCATTTTAAATAATTTATTAAGTGTGTTATTTCCTTTTCTTAATACTTGATAAAATTCTTTCAAATTTTCTGTTTTTTGTGATTCTTTTAAAATAGCTAAAAATGTTTTTTCAAAAACTGTATTCACTTTGAAAGTACTTTGTAATGTTAGACTTTTTAAAAGATTAATGTCTATACTTCTTTGTGATTTTGGAATTGCTTCCATTTCTTGAATAAAATATTTGGTGTATATTGTCATTTCTTTTTGTTTCATATAAAAATTATTAATTGCTTCTATTTGATCGAATGATCTTTTATAATAATTTTGATCATATTTTAAATTATTTAATCTTGTATTTAATAAATTAATATTAAAAATAGATTTTGTATGTTCAATCATTTCAGGATTATTTTTATATTTTTTAAGATTTGTTCTATATTCTTTTAGTATATTAAAAAATTCATTATAAGAAATTTGTTTATCTACTTTTACATCTTTTTTAATTCTTTCTTTAATTTTTCTTAAGTTTTGTTTCTTTAAAACACTTCTATTATTTGGTTTCATAATTTTAGCACACTTTTAATTTAATTTAGGATCTTTTGGTTTATATTTTTTTTCAATTTTTTCAATAAAAGAATTTAATAGTGGTTCAATTTCTTCAATAAATTCTATTTTTAATCCTTTTCTTGATAATTGTTTAAGATCTTTTATATAATCATTAATAAAAGCATCATGATATTTTTCTTTAAAATTTGGTTCTGAAGAAATAAATTTAGATGTAAGTATTTCTTTTGATTTACTTAAAAAAATATCATTAGATATGTTTATTAGATTTATATATTTTTTAGTGATTTTTTTTGCATTATCTGCATTTTTAAATCTACCATTACTATATAATACTCTAAGTCTTGAATCTAGAATATTTAAATTTGTTTTTTCTTTTAAATATTTAATATCAATTTTATTAGATAATTTCCCTAAAAATGTTTTATATCTTGTAATATTTGGATTAAATTTTTTCTTTGTTGCAATTTTAATATTTTTTGAAACCATAATTCGCACCATATATTTTATTAATATATTAAATAGTAAAACAAAAAGTATTTTAAACCTAATTATACAACATTAATTTGCAAATATAAAAATAAGGGGTTTTTATAATATGTATGATGTAATTATTGTTGGCGCAGGACCTGCTGGTCTTTTTTCTGCTTTAAAGTTTTCACAAAAAAATAAAAATTTAAAAGTACTTTTAATAGATAAAGGTAATTTAGTTGAAAATAGACAAAAAACAGAAGTTATGAATGGTTTTGGTGGAGCTGGAACTTTTTCTGATGGAAAATTACATTTTACACCTGTTCTTTCTCATGAGAAACTTTTACATCTCTATACAGTTTCAGAATACCAAGAATATTTAGATGCTGTTGAAAAAATATTTTTAGATTATGGAGTAAACCCAGAATACTATCCAAAAGATTTATCAAAAGCAAAAGATTTAGTTGATAATGCTGAAAGAAACAATATTAAACTATTTATTAGAAAAACTTTACATGTTGGAACAGATAAACTTCCAAAAATTATTAAAAAAATGCAAGATGATATTTTAAAAAGTAATATAGAACTTTTACCAAATACAGAAATTAAAGATTTAATTATTGAAAATAATAAAATAAAAGGTGTAGTTACAAAAGAAAATAAAGAAATTTTAGGTAAATATGTAATTTGTGCACCTGGAAGATATAATGCTTCCTGGATTGAAAAAATTACAAATAAATATAATATCAAAACTGTTTATGATAAAATAGAAGTTGGTGTAAGAGTTGAGTTTCCTGCCTCAATTAACAACGGTCATTCAGAATTAATGTATGAAACTATTTATTCACTTTATACAAAAACTTTTGATGATGTTGTTAGAACTTTTTGTCCATGTCCAAAAGGTTTTGTTGCAATTGAAGATTATAAAGATTATGTTTGTGTAAATGGTTATTCAAATTCTAATAATGATGGTAAAAATTCTAATTTTGCATTAGTTGTAGAAGTTGCTTTAACAAAACCTTTAGAATCTTCTAGAAAATATGCAGAATTTATAGCTCAAGGTGTAACTCTCTTAGGAGCTGGTAAACCAATTATTCAAAGATTTAAAGATTTAAAACAAGGTAGAAGATCAACTCCTGATAGAATATTAAAAGCACATATAGAACCTTCTTTAAAAGATGCTATACCTGGAGATATTGGTATGGCAATGCCTTACAGAATCACTAAAAATCTAATAGAAGGTATTGAAGCTCTTTCAAAAATTTTACCAGGTCTTGATGGAGATTCAACTTTTTTATATGCCCCAGAAGTTAAATTTAGATCTACAAAAGTTTTTACAAATAAGAAATTAGAAACAGAAATTGAAAATTTATTTATGGCAGGAGATGGTGCTGGAGTTTCAGGAAATATTATCGGAGCTGCAATTTCAGGTATTATTGCCGCAGAAGGAATTATTAGTAAGGAATTTACCTAACTAAATAATTTATTTTAAAAACTAATAATAACAATTGAATATATATGACTGAAGAAAAAATATTAATTGATAGAGAAACTTTAAAAGCTATAGCTTCAGATACAAGATTAGATATTTTGAAATCTTTATCTAAGAGGAAAAAAACTCTTTCAGAGTTATCAAAAGTATTAGATTTAAAAAGTCCAACAATTAAAGAACATTTAGATCATTTAATTAATTCTAATTTAGTTTTAAAAGAAGAAACAGAATCTAAATGGAAATATTATTCTTTAACTGATAAAGGTTCAAAATTAATTAAACCAAGAGAAATAAAAGTCTTAATTTCTTTTGTAGTCTCTTTCATTTCTACATTAGGCCTTATTGGGTTATATTTAATTAAATATGTTTTTTCTTCATCTAAATCAATGATGGCTTCTTCAGATTCTATTGCATCAGACATGATAATGTCAAAATCAATTGAAGAAACAATAATGGATACAGCCTCTCAAACAGTTTCACAAGAAATTTCACAAGCACCTCCAATGATTATTTCTAATACTTCAAATAATACAGAAATATTAATGATAATTGCTATTGGTATTTTATTATCTTTAACAGTATTTTCATTAATCTTATTAATTAAAGATAAACAAAAAAGAAAAAAAGAATGTGTTTCTGTTATTGATTAAACATTTTTTAAAAACAAATATTTATAAATTCTTTCTTCTTATTTATAATTAGTTAAATAATTATTAAGAGGATTGATGTAATATGGATTTTTGGGTAATGTTAGGTCTTACTTTAATTGTTTTTGGATGGATGATTCAATTACTTGAAGTTTGGGAGCTTGATAAAAAATTAAATATTTGGTTTATTTTTTTCTATGCTTTAGGTTCAATTTGTTTAGTTATTGATGGTTTTATGACAAGAAATTTAGATATTGCTTTATTAAATATTTTAGCAGTTATTTTTTCAGGTCTAATTTTTGCAGTAATTCTTTCAAATTCTACAAAAAAGAAAACTAAAAAAAAATAAAGATTAATAATGATTCCAGAAATAATTAAAGATACAGAATATGTTGTTTCTGGAATCACAGATATTTTTGTAAAGGCAATAACAGGTATTGTTTTAGCTTTTATATTTTTAATATTTAGTAGATATTTAGATGTTGTATTTGGTGTTTATTGGCTTTCAAATCATTATATCTTTTTATTTGGAATTATTATTTTTAGTTTTTATCATATTTTTGTAAATTATAAGCAATTCACAGCCTATTATTTATTAGGTTGGATTCTTGGTATTTTTGGTATGGTTGTAATAAATCTTATTACAACTTCTAAAGCTTTAATATATATTGCAATTCCTTTAGTTGTTCTTGCAATAAAAAGATTATTATTTCATTGATTTTAACCAAAATTATTAAATACTTTTAGTTTTATATTTAATATATAAAAATGATCATTTATGAAAAATCCATTACAGTTTATTAAAAAAAGTTCTATTACAGAAAGAGCAAAAAGCATAAGTCATCTTTTACACAATAAATTATATTTAAAAGTATTAATTGCTTTATTTTTTGGTATTTTAGTTGGATTTATTTTAGGACCAACATTTGGTTTTGTTTCAACAGATATTTCAAAGATTATAACTGAATGGCTTGCTCTTCCAGGATATGTTTTTTTAAGTTTAATACAAATGATTGTAATTCCTTTAATTTTTGCATCAATAATAAAAGGTATTGCTTCTAATGAATCTTCTTCTAAATTAAAAAAAATAGGATTATCTATTACAATTTATTTTATAATTACAACTGTAATTGCAATAATAATTGGAATTGGTGTTGCAAATATTATTCAGCCAGGAAAATATATAACTTCTGATCAAATTTCAGCAATTAATGTTGATGGTTCTCAAGAAGTTGTTACCACTGAGATGCCAAAAATTGAAAAAATTCCTGAAATGATAGGAGATATTTTTCCAAAAAATGTTTTAAGTTCTATGCTAAAAGGGGATATGCTCCCTATAGTTATTTTTTCAATAATTTTTGGTATTGCCTTAATTAATCTTAAGAAAACTCAATCAAAACCATTACTTGATGTTTTAAGTTCTATTCAAGATGTCTCAATAATGATTGTTAAGTGGGCTATGGTTCTTGCTCCTTTAGCAGTTTTTGGACTTATGGCAAAAATTAGTAGTCAGTTTGGGATAAGTACTCTTGTAGGTTTAGGTGTATATATTTTAACAGTAATGCTTGGTTTAATATTATTAATTTGTGTTTATTTATTAATAGTTTATTTTTCAACAAAACAAAAACCATTTACTTTTTTAGGAAAAATATCAGAAGCACAATTACTTGCTTTTTCAACTTCAAGTTCAGCTGTAGTAATGCCTTTATCAATTAAGACTGCTGAAGATAATTTAAAAATTAGAAAATCTATTTCACAATTTATAATTCCTTTAGGAACAACAATTAATATGGATGGAACTGCTCTTTATCAAGCAATTGCTACAATTTTTTTAGCACAAGTTTTTGGTATTGAAATTAGTTTTTTAGCTTTAGTTTTATTAATTGTTACAATTGTAGGTGCATCTATTGGAACTCCAGGAACTCCAGGAGTTGGAATTGTAATTCTTTCAATGGCTTTAACAACAGTTGGCGTACCATTATCAGGAATTGCTTTAATAATTGGGGTTGATAGAATCCTTGATATGATGAGAACTACTGTAAATGTAACTGGAGATTTAACAGCAGCAACTTTTATAAATAAATTTATTAAGTGATAATTAAAATATGTATTCTTTATTATTCTTAACAATTTATGTTTTAATCTATTATTTTATTATTTATAAGAAAACTAAACATTTAGATCTTACAAAAGAAACTATTGAAATGTTTAAAACTGATTTTGCAACTTCTCTTTATATTTCTATTTTTTATTTAGTTTTACTGGTTTCTTTAGTTTATTATGTTTTCTTTACAAATTTTTTTAAATTAGAAATGTTAGATATTCTTGGTGTTTTTTTAATTATTTTTTCAGGAATAATTGAATATCATGGAATAATTAGTTTAAAAGATAATTATTATCCTCAAGTTGGTATGGAAAAATATTTAGTAACTAATGGTATTTTTAAGTATATAAGACATCCAATTTACTTATCAGGAATTTTTTTAGGAACTGGCATTATTATTCTTTTTTCAAAGGATATTTTTATTTATTTATTTATAATAATAATTATAACTATTATTTATAAAGTAGAATCTGAAGAAAAATATTTACTTAAAAGATTTAAAGATTATAAAAAATATACTAAAAAAAGTTATAAGTTAATACCTTATATTTACTAAAAAAGAAAGTATTTAATAGTAGTTTATACTTAAATATCTATATTTTGAATATTAATGTGATATAACTATGATAGAAACTTATAAAGATTTTAAAAAATATGTTGCAATTGCTATAATATTGATTCTTTTTATTTTTATGGTAAAATATCTTTGGCCACATGTTAATGGTTTTTTAGGTGCTTTTATTTTATTTGCTTTATTTTTACCATTACATTTATTTTTAACTAAAAAGCTTAATTTTAATAAAAATTTATCTGCAGTTTTAATAATTATTTTAACTTTGTTAATTGTGATTATTCCAAGTTATTTTATAGTTACTGAATCATATAATCAAGTAAAACAAATAACTTTAGAAAAAAATAAAATAATTTCAGAAATAAGTAAATTTGAAGAAAATTTTCCAGGACTTGAAATTTCAGATAAAGTAAATGAATATCTTCCAAGTTTTGCTAATTGGAGTGCAGATGTTTTGTTTAAAAGTATTAATAATGTCATAAAAACTATTATTACTTTAATTATAATGTATTTTATTTTATTCTATTTACTTGTATATAATTCTCAATTATATAAAGTACTAAGAGAATATCTTCCATTTAGTTCTAAAAATTCAATAATTCTTGCAAAAGAATTTAAAAAAGTAACTTATGCAACTTTAATTTCCACTGGTCTTGTAGCAATTTTCCAAGGGTTATTATTAGGTTTAGGTTTCTGGGCACTTAATATTAAGGGTGCTATATTTTGGGGATTTTTAGCAGCAATATTATCTTTCTTACCAGTATTAGGTATTCCTTTAATCTGGGTACCTTATGGTGTTGTGTATTTAATAAAGCATGATTATTTTACAGCTATTGCAATATTAATTTTAGGACTTATTATTAATTATTCTGAATTCTTTATAAGACCATATCTTCAAAAAAGAATAGGAGATTTACATCCTTTAGTTTCAATTATTGGAATATTTATTGGAATTCCTGCTTTTGGTTTTGTGGGTATTGTTATTGGTCCTTTAATCATTTCTTATTTTGTATTAATATTTAGAATGTTTAAAGATGAATATTTATAAAATAAAAGAAAAATAAAGAATAATTATTTCTTTATTTTTTTAGTTGTTTTTTTCTTTTTAGAAACTACTTTTTTAGTTTTTGGTTTAGTAGTAGTTTTCTTTTTAGTCATTGGTTTTTCTTTCTTTGCAGATACTTTTTCTTTTTTACTAGGTTTATCAACCCATGCAACAATACCTAAAACAATTAAGTTTGCAAGGCTTACTAAAGTTAATAAACTTAAAGCACCGTGATAATTTCTTTTTTCAAATATTTTCCAAATCCAGTATGTTCTAAAAGACACTAATATTAAAGTTCCAATTAAAATAAGTAAAGATAAAAACATATTTATAAATGGAATTAGTGTAAATGGAAGGAAAAGTAAAGGTGCAACTATTGGAAGTAAAGCAATAAAACCCCATTCCCATCTTTCTTCAGCTAAAATTGGATAAAGAAAGTATTGTCCTATTGGTATCCATGCAAGAAAAGCATATTTAGAGTTTAATTTTTTTGCAATTGTATATAATGCAAATGCTTTATATAAAAATACTGCTAATAAAATTATTATTGCAAAATAAAACATAAACACTAATAAAGAACCAAACCCTAAACCAAAAAGAGTTCCAGTTAGTAATTCATCAGTAATCATTTTAAATACTCTCCTATATAATTAATATATAGTTATTATACTAAAGTATTTATAAATATTTTCTTTAAGTTTAAAAGTGTAAAAATATGAAAAAACCAATTATTTTAAGCCCAGTTGGAAACTGGGATATGTTAGTTTCTGCAATTGATGCAGGATGTAATGCTGTTTATTTAGGTATTAAAGGCATAAACATGAGAGAGAGAGCACAAAATTTTACTTTACAAAATATAGGTAAAGTTATTAAGTATTCTCATGAAAGAAATGTTGAAGTTTATTTAACATTAAACACAATAATTTTTGATAAAGAAATTAATAAAGTAAAAAAAATATTAAAAAAAGTTAAAGAATTAAAAATTGATGGAGTGATTGCTTGGGATCTTGCAGTTATAAAACTTGCAAGAGAATATAAAGTTCCAGTTCATTTAAGCACACAAGCAAGTGTTTCAAATATTGAAGCAATTAAACAATATTATGATTTAGGTGTAAGAAGATTTGTTCTTGCAAGAGAATTAACTTTGGAAGATATTAAAAAAATTGTAAAAAATGCAAAAAAAATAGATCCTAAAATTGAAATTGAAATATTTATTCATGGTGCAATGTGTGTTTCTGTTAGTGGAAGATGTTTTATGTCTCAATTTTTATATGGAGATAAGACTTCTGCAAATAGAGGTAAATGTATTCAACCTTGTAGACGAAAATATTTAGTTTTAGATCCTGAAACTAAAAAAGAACTTTTAGTTGAAAATAATTATGTTATGAGTCCAAAAGACATGAACACTATTTTATTTATAGATCAATTAATAAAAGCAGGAATTGATGTCTTTAAAATTGAAGGAAGAATTAAAGGTGCAGAGTATGTTAAAATAGTCACTGAATGTTATAAAGAAGCTATTGATTTATATTTTAAAAAGAAATTAACTTTAAATAAAAAGAAAGAACTATATGAAAAATTAGATTCTGTTTATAATAGAGGTTTTTCAGATGGATTCTATCATGGAAAACCAATTAATCAATGGGCTGAACAATATGGTAATAAATCAGAAACTAAAAAAACATATATTGGGAAAGTTACTAAGATTTTTAAAAAAATTAATGTTGCAGAAGTTAAAATTGAAGGAACTAAACTTAAATTAAATGATAATATTTTATTTATTGGAGAAAAAACAGGTGTTATTGAGCAAAAAATAAATAGTATGCAAAAAGATGTAAATCATCCTTTAACTATTGCAAAAAAAGGAGATTTAATTGGAATTAAAATAAATTCAAATAAACTTCCTTATAAAAACGATAAAGTTTATATTTTTCAAAAAGATAAACTTATAAATAGTTAAATTAATAATATATAAATATAATTTTATTAAAAAATGTGATTAGATATTAAAAAAGAAAAAAATATTTCCTTACCTAAAAAAACATTACTTGGAATTCAGATGTTATTTGTTGCTTTTGGTGCAACTGTTCTAGTTCCACTTTTAATTGGTATTGATCCTTCTGTTGCTTTATTTACAGCTGGACTTGGAACTTTAATATTTCATTTAATTACTGGTGGTATTGTACCTATATTTTTAGGAAGTTCTTTTGTTTTTATCGTACCAATTATTGCAGCAACACAGCTATATGGTTATTCAGGGGCATTGAGTGGACTTATTGCTGTAGGTTTAGTTTTTATAATTGTATCTTTAATTATTAGAAAAAAAGGTATTGTTTTTATTAAAAAAATATTTCCTCCAATTGTTGTGGGGCCTGTAATTATGGTTATAGGACTTTCACTTTCTTCAACTGCAGTTGAAATGTCTTCTCATAATTGGATTCTTGCAAGTATAACTTTAATTACAGCAATTATTATTTCTATTTTTGGAAGAAGAACAATTAAATTACTTCCAATTATTGGAAGTATAATTTTTACATATATTATAGCAATGATATTTGGCATGGTTGATTATTCAAGTATTATTAGTGCTAGTTGGATATCTCTTCCAAACTTTATAACACCAACTTTTAGTCTAGGCGCAATTCTTTTAATTATCCCAGTTGCAATAGCTCCAATGATTGAACATGTAGGAGATATGTATGCAATAAGCAAAGCTACAGGAAAAGATTTTATTAAAAAACCAGGAATTCATAAAACAATGCTTGGAGATGGTCTTACAACTATTATTGCAGCTTTATTTGGTGGTCCTCCAAACACAACATATTCAGAAGTTACAGGTGCAATTGTTTTAACAAAATTAAAAGATCCTATGATTTTAAGAATTTCTGCAATTACAGCAATATGTTTTGCATTTATAGGAAAAATAAGTGGTTTTTTGCAAACAATTCCAGATTCAATATTAGGTGGAACTTTAATATTATTATTTGGGATGATTACAATTGTAGGTATAAAATCAATTGTTGAATCAACAACAAATCTTAATAAAACAAAAAATATGATAATAGCAGGGGTTATGCTTACAATTGGTGTTGGTGGAGCTGTAATTTCTTCAGGCACATTTTCAATTGAAGGTGTAGGTCTTGCATCAATTGTAGGAATTGTTTTAAATTTAGTTTTACCAGAAAAAGAAATTATTTAGGTTTTTTAAATTTTAAAAGATTAGGTATTTTTTTAAAAGATAAAGAATTCTTTTTTTCTTTTAAGTGATTTGACAATAATCTTTTAACTCTTTCTTTATTTGGATTTAAGTCTCCAAGTTTAGTAAAATATCTATCCCTTATTTTACCATTTATTGTAATCAATCTATCGATTTTTAAAACTGTTTCTTGAATTTCAATATTTGCTTTCTGATATTGAATTCTTTCTAAAACTAAACTTTTTAATTTAGCTTTGTCTTTTTCTTTTTTTATTTTCTCTTCTAGTTTTTTTATTATTTTTAAATTTGTTTCTAATTGCTTTTTTTTATTTTTAATATAATTTTTATTATATTCATTTTGTAAAGAAACTGGATCATATACTATTTTTTTTCCAGTCTTTAGTGAAGCTTTAATAAAAGAATCTAATATTATTTCATAAAAAGGTTTTTCTAAGTTTTTATAATTAAAATTATTTTCTTCTTGTTTTACACCTTGTATAAAATTAATAATTATTTTATTAGATGTTGGTGAATTAGTGTAATTAATAAGTCCAAGAGGATTATTTTTATGATATAATACTAGTATTGGAGAATAAAGTTTAGATTTATAAACAAATCCATCAGGAAAAACCCAATAACTTTTTTTTCTAAAATAAAAATCATTACTGGGTTTATTTTTTAATAGATCTAAAAATATATTATTCATATTTAAAAACTATATAAATCCTCTTACAATTACAACAGGAGTATTAGAATCTGCAGAACCAGAAACTAAGTCTGCTAAAGATGAAACTAAATTTTCTATTTTTCTAGGTGTAGTTCCTTGAGCTGAAAAAGAATCTTTTTTTTGCTCTCTTACAAATTTTTCTTTTTCTTCTTCAATAATTTTTGAAATCTCTTCTTTACTTTTTCCATCATTATATAATTTTTGCATTAAAAATTTAGTTTTAACACCTATTCTGTTTCTATTCTTTATTCCAGGAGTAACACCAAAAGCAGAAACAGGATCTGCAAGTTCATATATTCCTGATTCAGGATCTTTATAAGCTCCATCACCATAAATAATTACTTCTACATCTTTAGAAAATTCTTCTTTAATCATCTTTTGAACATCAAGACAAACTAAATCTCCATTTTTTGGAGCTAATTTTATTTTTTCATTTTCAGGATCTAAAATATTTGAACCTAATAAACCATATTCAGAATAAGCTTCTTTTTGTGAATCACTACAAATATTTTGAAGAGTAATAACATTTTGATATTCTCTTTTCTTAATTGCATTTAAAGTATCGTTTCTATGATGTACATTTGATACAATTATTCCATCTGGTTTTTTATCAACTAAATATCTAGTAGAATTTGCAAGATAAATCTCAACATCACAACCTTCTTTTTTAACAATAGATTCATAGAATGCAATATAGTCAAGTCCAGTTTCTGGATGTAAAAACCTATCTTTTCCGATTTCTTCAGTTGTTATTTTATCCTCAAAAGTTTTATCTAACTTATGTAACATTTTACTATCAGTGATTGGATTTCCTTGTTCATCATCAGGAAACTTAAGTTGAATTATTATTTTTCCTTTAGGAACTGTTTTTGCAATTCCTTTTAATATCATTGAAAATCTATTTCTTGAAAGAATAGGATAAATTATTCCAATAGTTGAATCTTCTTTAAGATTTAATTTTTCTTTAATTTCTTTTGAAACATCGTTTAAATAGACATAGTTTTTTTGAGTTATTGCAACAACTGCTTCAGTCATACAAACAATATCTCCATTGTCTATTAAATCTTTTTCTTTTTTTAAAGAATTTTTAACAACATCAACCATATTATCTTCAAAAGTTATAATTCCTGTTTTAACACCAAAAGCTATAACTCCTAAATTACTTCTATTTAATTCCATAAGATTTTCTCCACCTACATTTTTTAATAATATTAATTAAATACATGTAGATGGATATCTTAATAAATCTTTTCTTAGAAAAAAATTATTTAAATTTTCCTTCAATTACAATTTCTGAAAGTTCTTTTCTTGAAGAAACAATTTCTTTATCTTGAAGTTCTACTGGTAAATCTTCAATCTTTCCTTTATTACCTATAGCTAACATTGCAAGTACATGATAATTTTCTGGAATTTCTAAGTTTTCTCTTATTTTTTTATAATCAAAACCAGACATAGCATGTCCAACAAGTCCTAAATCTTTTGCTTGAAGAGCCATATTTTGCATTGCAGCTCCAGAATCAAATATATTTATTATTTCTTCTTTATCATTAAACATTTTATCTGCAATTACAAGAATAATAACAGATGCATTTTTAACCCAAGATTTATTAAAATCAACTAAGCTTTCAAAAAATAAATCCCATTCTTTTGTTTCTCTTTTTGCATATAAAAATTTCCATGGTTGATAATTATATGCTGAAGGAGCATATCTTCCTGCTTCTAATATTGCAAAAAGATCATTATTTTCAATAGTTTCTCCATTCATAGCTCTAGGAGAAGTTCTATTTAATATTAATTTGTTAACATTATATTCTGATTTTCTTTCTGATGACATGTATATTACACCTCTTTATTTTTTTTATAAATTTTATTTATTTTTAAGAAAAAATAAATTATAGAAATAGCTATATATTTAGGTACAGAAGTATATTTATATGTATTTATTTTCATATATTGTTCAATTAAATAAATATATCCTCATTAACCCTCAATTCTTAACAAAATAATAACTTTTAAGTTTTTTTACCAATATCTTTTTAAAGATTTCCAACTACATTTTTTTATCATTTTTAAAAAATAATTGTGAAATTAGAAAAAATAGGTTGTGATAAGAAATGTTATATAAATATTGTTCAAATTGTTTTTCAATAGATGTTAAATATCTTCCTGCTGAAAAAAAATATCATTGTTTAAAATGTAATTTTAAGGGAGAATTTAAAGAAGATTCAATAGATAAGATAAATAATTATAAAAAACAAGGTAGTACTGTTATTCAAAGAGATACATTTATTGAAGCAAAAAAAGAAGTTGCGTCAGACACTGAAGAATTCGATTCAATTGATGATAAAATAAAAAGTAAGTTTGGTGAAAAATCTAAAAATTCAGATTGGGAACTTTTATAAGTTTCTTTTCTACTTTTTTTATTTTAAAAATTATAATTTTTCATAAATTTCTTTTAAAAAAAGTGCATCTTCTACAATTTCTGGAGATTCACAAATAACAGTTCCTGTAGTTTTATTATCTTTTAAATTTGCTAAAATTTCTTTATAAGGCAAGTCTGCTTCTCTAAAAGGAAGATGATGTTTTTCTCCTTTTTCACCATAGGCAATACCAGACATATGCATATGAAGATTTTTAAAAAATTCAGGATAACTTTTTAATTTTTCAAAAAATAAAGATACATTTTTTTTATCTTTAAAATAACCATTTTCTCTTGCATGTTGATGTGCAAAATCAATAACTGGTTTTACAAATTTAGGATGTTTGTCAATAAAATAAAATATTTCATCAATTGAACCTACTTGTGTTTTTTTACCTGTAAGTTCAATACCAAGTTTTGTATCTCCTTTATATTTATCTTCAATTAAAGAAATTTGATGAGATATGTTTTCTAAAACTTTTTTAGGTTCTTGTTTTAAAAAATATCCAATATGGCAAACAATTGTTTTTGCACCAATTTCATGTCCAACATTTAAGGAATCTAAAATATATCTGTGAGAATTAATTATTTTATGTTCTTCAATAGCATTAAGGTTTATAAAATAAGGAGCATGTATACTTAAACTAACATTACTATTAATTGCATTATTCTTAATTTCTTCTTTTTTTTCAGGAACACTATTCTTTAAATAAACAGATCTTACAAATTCAATTTCCATTGCGCTAAGACCTATTTTGGAAACTTCTAAAATAGCATCTGCAGTTGGATTTTTACTATTTTTTGGAATTTCTAATATTGTTCCTCCAAAACCAGCAGGTCCAAAATTTAATTTATTCATTCTTCTTCAATAGTTATGCATTGTACAGGGCAAACATCTGCAGCTTGTTTGTTACATCCAACTTCTTTAACTTCTGTCTTTATAGGCTTTGGTTTTTCTCCTTGAAATTTCCAATTATCAGCACAAACAGAAACACAAGCTCCGCAACCAATACAAGCAGAATAATCTTGTTTAATTTTTACAACCATTTTAAAATTACCTCACATATTTTTTTTTAAATATACAATAAAATAATAAATAAACACATATAAAAATATATCTATATACAATTTTAATATATATTTTTAAAAAACAAATAAATTAAGAAATTTTATGGATGAAAAAATACCTAGAGGATCTCCTGGACAACTTTATAGTTCAATTTCCGTAGAATCCAGAGATTTTTCTTTAGATGAAGATAAACTATCTAAAAAAGTCGAAAATGGATATGTTTTATTTTGTAAAAAAGTATATAATCAATTTCCTTCTCTTGGTAACAATACTAAATATGATGAAAAATTACAATCAACAATTGATTTCTTAAAATGGGATTTAAAAGCTGAAGAGTATTTTGCAGGTTATAAATTTGTAATTTTTGCAGGTATTTTTTTAACTTTTGTAACAGTATTATTATTATATTCTTATCTTCTTCCAACTCTTACAAAAATGTTTGGAAATGCAATGGTTCCTACAGTTTTTATTTTTGGAGGTCCAATTGTTCTTTTTATTCTAGGAATTGATTCTTTTAAAAATTATCCTCACAAAAAACTTAATCTAGAAAAAATATATGCACTAACTTTTGTACCTGAAATCTTAGGGTATATGATAATGTCAATGAAACTTGTTCCAAATCTTGAAAAAGCAATTGAGTTTGCATCAAGTCATGGTCACGGTAAAATTGCAGATGACTTAAAAACTTTACTTTGGGAAGTAAAGGTTGGAATTAAAACAAGTGTTGCAGAAGCAATAGATGAACTTGCTTATAAATGGGGAGATGTTTCTCAAGAATTTAAAAAGTCTTTAATGAAAATAAGGTCTAGTGTTATTGAAATATCTGAATCAAAAAGATATCAAATATTAGATCAAACAATGGAAGACACTTTAACCTCTATTAAAGGAAAACTAGAAGAATATGCAAGAGGGCTTTCACAACCTGCAATGGTTATGTTTTATCTAGGTATTTTACTTCCTTTATTATTAATTATTATATTACCAGTAGGTTCTGCTTTTTCAGATTCAAATCTTGCAAGACCAATTTATTTAATTTTAATTTATAATCTAATAATACCTATTGGTTGTTTAATTTTTGCAAGAAAAGTTATAAGAGAAAGACCAATAACATATATTCCTCCAGTTATTCCAGATAATCATCCTGATCTTCCTGCAAAAAATACAATGGTATTTGGAAGTTTTAAAATAAACATTTATGTTTTATTAATAATTGTTGGAACAATTCTAGTTGCAGGAAGTATTTTTACACAAGCAACTTTTGGAAAAACAAGATATAATGTTTTACTTTCAGAAGGATATATTCAACAAGGAGAAGATATTTCTCAAGCAGACTTTTTATGTACTACAGAAGAACTAGTCTATAAAGCAACAGAACCTAAATTTCAATGTGCTTCTGAAAGAGATTTTTGGCAAAGACCTGAAAACAATACTACTCCTTTTTTCATAATTTATGGATCTTTATTAACAATTAGTTTTTTAGTTTCAATTTATTTATATGGTAAAAATATTTACAAAAGAAGAGTTCAAGTTAATTCTCAAAAAATGGAAGATGAGTTTAAAGATGCATTATATGTAATTGCAAGTAGATTAGGTGAAAATAAACCAATTGAAGAGGCCTTAAATCATACTAAAAATTTCCTTCCAAATTCTTTAATTGCACAAAATATTTTTGCAAGAACTTTAGATAATATTAGAATAATGGGTCTTAATTTAAAAGCTTCTTTGTTTGATCCTAATTATGGAGCTTTAAAAAATAATCCTTCTAGGTTAATTAATAGTGCAATGCTATTAGTCGTAGACTCTGTTCAATTAGGTGTATCTGTAGCTGCAAAAACATTAATGTCCTATTCAATGCAACTTAGAAATACTGATGAAGTATCTAAAATGCTTACAAGTTTAATTGCAGATATTACTGGAACATTAAATAGTATGGCAAAATTTATTGCACCAATTGTTCTTGGTATTACAACTGCTCTTCAAAAAATTGTAATGTCAACATTAAACTCTATATCTTCAAGTAATGTTATGCAAGATATGGAAAAAATGGTTCAAGGTATTGGTGAAGGTGCTACTGCTGCAGGACTTGGAAGTGTAAATATAGGTGGTGTTTCAGGTTTAGGAACCTCCATTGATCCTACAAAAATAGCACAGTTTGCAAGTGCAACAACATTTTTAATAATTGTTGCAATATATGTTATACAGATTGTAATAATTATTGTATATTTTACAACAATGATAGAACAAGAAAACATTATCTTAGCAAAGGTAAGAATTGCACAAACTTTACCAATTGCAACAATTTTGTTTATATTAACAACAATTTTATCCAATTTTTTATTTTAAAAAAATGAGTATAAATGTTTATAAAAAATAATAAAGGACAAGCTTTTGAAGCATATCAATTATTGATTGCATTTATTATAGCAACTGCTATTTTAGGAATTATTGTAATGATGATTTCAAAAACAAATAGTCAAGCAATAATTATTAGTAATCAAAAGATTGAAGATGCTTTTACTTCTGCAATAAATAGTCCTGTAATTAGTATGGAAAAACCTTTTGTTGTAAAAGATGTTTTAATAACAGGTATTTTAAGTTATGAAAGATATGAACAAATTTCAGGTATTGAAGAAGGGTGCTTTGGGTTTATTGTAGGGCCTGGAGTTACTTTACAACCATATGGAGTTATTGTTGATAAAAAATATTTAAAAACAAATGTTTATTTTTCATGTGGTTTAAGAAACATGAGTGGTCTTCCTGATGAAATTTATCCAGGTGTATCTGGAAATAGGCCTTTTCAAGATGATCCTTCAAGGGAATGTGAAAGATTATTTTGTGTAATGTATATTAATAAAACTCCAGAAGTTTTAAATTAGATTAAAAGAAGTAATTATGAATAAAAATAAATGGACAAGAAATATTAAATATTTTTTAATTGCTATAATAATACTTGTTTTTGGATATTTTTTTGGAATAATTATTTTAGGTATAATTGCGTTAATTATTGTTTTAATGAGTATTTTATTTTTAATATCTTTATTATTTAATAAATCATTAGATTTTTTCTTAAATAAAAAAGTAAGATTGTTTATAACAATGTTTTTTTCTCTTGCAATATCTTATGGATTTATTATGTTATTTTGGAAAAGTATAGATTCTATTTTAAATGTAGTTTTAAAAATTTCTGTTATCTGGGCAATTACTGCTTTTATTTTTGGATCTCTTTGGAATATTTTTGTTATTAGAAAAAGAGTAGTTTATAAAAATAAAGTTTTTGATTATAAAGAAAAAGATTTAAAGATTGGAATTCAGTTTAAAGATATTATATTTATGATTTTAATTCCTTTAATCTTTAGTTTAACATTTAGTATTTTAAAAGGAATTTTAATAATATAATAACATTTAAATATCTTTTGGACTAAAAAATTAATAAATATTATATTATTGAGGTGAAAAATAATTATGAAATTAATATCTTTAAAAAATAGTAAAGGTCAAGCTTTCTCAACATTTCAGTTATTAATTGCTGCTGTTGTTGCTTTAGCTTTATTAGGTGTATTAATGCCAATTATTGGTGGAATTAATCCTGGTACAGACCGTTTAGTTGATGCTTTAAAAGAAAGAATTAATACTCAACAAGATCAACCAGGAACTTTAACCTTAACTGATGAAATAAAAGTATCTTCAAAAGGAGATCCGTATGTTTCTGCAGCAACAATTACAGAAGGAACAGGACTAGCTGATGATCAAGTAAAATTTATGTTAAATGGATATGAAAATGATTTTGCAGTTAACGAAGGTAATAATGTTTTAGAAGTTAGAGCTTCAAGTTCAGTAACATATCAATTTGGAGTTTTATGTCATAGAAATTTTGAAGAACTTGAAAACTCTATAAATGATTATTCATCAATTATTAAAGAAACAGAAGATCTTCCTACATTTGATGAAGAAAACGATAATGTAAGAGTATGTGTTGTTGTTCCAGTAAAAAGATAAAATTAGTTTAAAAAAGATAATATATGAAAACAATTAAAAAGAAAATTTTAATGATCCTAAAAGATCAAAAAGGACAAACAGAGTCTAATACAGTTTTCTTTTTAATTGTTGTCGCTATTGTTGCAATAATTTTGATTGCTGTTGTAAAACCAATGTTTAATAAATCAGTAAAAACTTCAGCAAAACAAGCAGCACTTCCTTCTCAAACGATACCTGTTGAATAAATAATTTTATTTAAAAAAGAAAACTATTTTAAATACTTCTTATAATATCTTTATAATATATGTTATTAAAGATATCAAATAAAGCACAAATGAGTGCACCTTTTGAATTATTAGTTGCAATTATAGTTATGATTTTTGTAGTTGCTGCAGGAAGCTATGCTCTTGCAAACTTAAATGAAAATACTTGTCTTGGAAATAAAAGACAAGAAATGAGTAATCTTGTTTCTTCTTTAAGAGAAGTTGTTTTAGGATCAGATCTAGCATACAGAACAATTGATTTTTCAACAAAAGCATGTTATAATGAAAATAATGAACAAACATATCTAAGAGTGGTTGATAATGATAGAGATGTTTGTGAAAGATTTTGTGGGTCTGGAACAAGCTGTATTCTTTTACAATACCAGTATGTTGATGAAGTTAAACTTGATTATAAATATCCAATAGATCCTGTTTGTACATATCTTCCTACAAATTTAGTTTTTGGTTCAGATACAGATTGTGGAATAGACCCAGATGTTACTAATGAAGAAACTATTGATCCTACTGAAGATAATTCAAATATAAAAAGAGGAACATATAAAATATATAAACTATCAAATTCAGGTCCTTTATATAAAGTTTGTATGATAAAAATAAGGTGATTTTTTAAATGTTTGATTTTGCTCTTTCAAAAATAAATATGTTAATTTTTGTAACTGCAATAGCTGTAGTTGTAATTTTTTTTATGAATACCTTAAATGATACTCTTAAAACAAGACAAAGTTATGAACTTGCATTTAAAATAGGTAAAGAAATCAAGACTGTAATTGATTCAGATAGTTATTGTTCAATAAAATTTATTGAAGTTCCTAAAACAATAAGAATTAGAGAAGGAAGTAGTCTTTCTGGAATTACTTATAAGCTAGGATTAAAAAGTTATATGCAACTTGATAATCAATCACTAATTATTTATTTAACTGATTTAAAAGAAAAAAATATTCTTGGAGCTTATAATTTAGATTATAATGGAACAATTAATTTTTTTTCTTCAGAATATAATAACACAGAATATAGATTTAATAATGAAGGTGAAGAAGAAATAGTTTATTACCCTAGAGAAGAAAATTCAAATACTACAAGTTTATTAATTCTTAAAAATATTGAAAACAATGAAAATAATTATTTTGTAATACCATGTGAAAAAAAATATGGTGAATATAGTTGTAAGAGATATGTTTGTCAAGATAATGATGATATAAAAGATTTTTCTTGTTTAAATGATTTCTGTAGCACATCTATGGAGGAAAATAATACATGAATCAAAAAGGATTTATAGGATCAATTGGAGATGATCTTCCAAGTCTTATTCCAATCTTTTTAGGTTTAGTTGTATTTTTTTCTGTATTCTTAGGTGTATTTAATGATTATAATGCAAAAAATAGAGTTTATACTTTAAATCAAGAAGCTGTTGAAATTTCTATGCAACTTAAATCAGATCCTGTTATTGTTAGTTATGATCATTTTATTGAAAAATGTAATGAGATTAATACTCCAAAAAACTGGAATGCTTTTTTAGTTGATCTGCCACAAAATACTGAAGATTTTAAGTCTATAACTTTAGAAGATATTTATGATGATTATCAAAATAATGTAATAAAAATAGAAAATCCTGATTTTGGCACAGAAAATTATTTTATCTGTAATGAAGATGAAGAGAACTTAGATCAATTAAAAGATACTTCTAAAAATATAATTAATTTTTTATATCCTGTAGTTTTACAAAACCAGGATGGTTATTCAACAACTGCAAGATTATATATTTTAATATGGGAATAAAATGAAACTGAAATTAAAAAATTATAAAGGCCAAGCTGCAATGACAGATTCTTTGTTTTTTTTAACAATAATTGTAGCTTTGTGTGTTTTATTATTTCAATTTTCTGCAACATATGGAGAAAGAGTAGATCTTGCAATTAATAATTTATATTTTAAAGAATACACAAATTCAAGTCTTAAGACAATTTATTATACAGATATACCCTTAGATAATACTAAAGATATAGAGGATAGTTTAGAAACTGATTATTTAATTACATCTTTAAAAAGTGATTATTTAAGTGATGAAAAAATAGGTTATAGTGATATTAATTCTTTAAATAAAGATGATGTTAAGGATCTTTCAAAATATAATTTATTCCATACAATTAAATCTTTAATGTATGCACTTCCAAATTATGATTATATTTATTATATACAAGAATCAAGTGGACAAAAATTTATTTATTTTATGCTAAAAATAAATAATTTTGAAGATAATGAGCTTGAACAACTTTATTATTTATGTGAACCTACATCTATTAATCCAGTAAGAAATGTTGTTCAGAGAACAAATAAAATATATTCATCTTCTTCTCCTCAAATATATCAAACAAAAGATACTGGAGAAGTAAGAGCAACTTCTAATTTAACAATATGGCCTTCAACAAGCAGTATTAATAAAGAATATCTAGAAGGAAGATTAGACTCTCTTACTGATAATGAAATTGAAAATATAACTAATTTAAAATGTAAAGAATATATTGAATAAGAAGACTAAAACTTTAAACCTAAGTCATCTTCATTATCTTCTTCAAGATCTAAAGAATCAGAATCATCGTCCAATAAATCTTGTATATCAGAATCTTCTTTTTTCTTAGTTTTCTTTTCTTCTTTAACATTTTTTTTAGAAGGTTCTTCTTTCTTTTTTGAAGTTTCTTTTTTTGGTGCTAATTTATTTTCATTTCTTATTTCTTCAGATTCAAGTTGATTAAAAACATCTTCAACTAAAGATTTCATATTGTCTGTTTCAACTATTTCTCCTGATTCATCTTTAGAGGCTCTATAATGTTTACTACTTTTAATAGTTTCTTGAATTTCTTCTTTTTTAAAATTATTTAAATTATCATCATTACTTACTTGAGAATAAATAGCATCAGCAATACTATCTATGTCAGGAGCTACAATATCTGAAATGTTTCTTAAAACTTTTTGAATCTTTTCATCTTTATGTACAATTAGTTTTTTCTTTTGACCAACATCTAAAAGACTTTTAATATTATCCTCTTCTTCACTGTTATCTTGATAAGTTTTAGAAGAATAATTATGTTTTTCTTCATGTCCAAAAGGTACATCTGAATAAACAATTTCTCCATTTATATATTTTCTAAAATGTCTTCTTTCTCTTCTAGGTACTTTTTCAATTTCCATATTTAATTTTCTCTTTAATTTTCTTATTTTTATATAAATTAATATATATAATAAGCCTTTTAAATCTTTCAATTAATATATATTATAGATATATTATATTTTTGGGGATAAATTAATGGAAAACATATTTCAAACAATCTTAAATTATTTATTATTTATTTTAAAGTTAGTTGGTGTTTCAATACTTTTCTCAATTCCTTTCTTTATAATTGTAAAAATATTCAAATCTAAATTTATTAATTTAAGAAAGAAATTTAGTGTTATTGGTTCTCTTTTTATAATTATTTATATAATTTCATACATTATTTTATTATTAATTTATTTTTTACCAATTATTTCAACTTTTTATCAAGATTTAACATTTTGGCAATCAGTAGGTTTTATTTTCTATCATTTAATAAGATTAATTTTAATTAACATAATAATTTCAGGAGTTATTCTTTCCTTTTCATTTATAACTCTTGCAATTTATGATAAGTCTGAAACAAATAAAAAGAAACCTTATCATAATCTTAATTTATTTAAAAGTCTAATAATTACAAATATAATTATATTTTTTATATTATTAGTCTTTCCAAAATTAATAGCATTATTAGTTTATTTAATATATATATAAAAAAAGAGAAACTATGAAAACAAAAAGACTTTGGGCAATATTTTTTTTAATATTAATGATAAATGGAGTTTTTGCATCTACAATAGATCCAAACAGAGTATTTTCAACTGAAGATACATCTTATTATTTTGATGATGCTATTCCAATTAATTATACAGATGAACCTATAAACTATACTCAAGATAAAGTTATTTCAGAATGTTACACAGAAGAGCTTTCTCCTGAAGCTGTAGAAAATATTTGGAATGAGATTTTAGTTAATGGTTTTAAAGCTGATTTAATAACAAGTGATCAACCTGCAAACTTAAATAGAGAAACATTAAAAGCAAATGAAGTTATAATTACAGACAAAGATACAAAATCAGGAGATGTTGTAGGAAAAACAGAAATTCCTGATAAAATAATGGATCCTTTAGAAGTTCCAACTATTTTAGGTCAAGTATGTTATGGTCCTTTTTCAAGTGGACTTGATCTTGATAGTACCCTAAGAGTTGGAAGATGTGCTGGTGGAGACCAAGCAGCTTGTTATCTTGAAGGAGAAGGATTATTTAGACAAAATGGAAGTTATGGTTTTATTGATCAAACTTTTTCTGTAAGTAAAGATTTTTTAGATATGTTAGGTCTTAAAAAATTAGAAGAAGTTTCAAATGAATTAATTGACCCAGAGTTAGATTATGATACAAATGTTGATTTAGGTTTATTTTCTGATATGTCTTATGAAGAACTTGCAGAGTTTAGAAAAAGTCAATTTCAAGATAGTAATTTAACTGAAATAGATATTAAAAAAATGGAATTAGTTTTAGATAAAGCTATTGAAAACAGTATGTTTACTGATTCTTTTAATGCAAGTATGGAAAGCACTTGTAATTCTGATAATTGTTATATTAACATGTATTCTCTTTTTGACAAAGTTTTTAATCAATATTATTCTGCTGATATGGTATTTACTTCAGCATCTCCTGTTCTTTGGAAATTTACTGGAAAAATATTTAGAAATGTACCAAATAAACTTGGAGCTCAAAAATTAATTGCATCTGATAAGATTGGTGGAATAAGAGGTAAAAATGGTTTTTTAGATAATTTTTTAAATAAAGATATGAGTGCAGTAAGTTCTGCAGTACAAACCTATAAATATTCAAAGATTACAAAAAACATTGATGATTATGCTGCTAAACTTGCAAAAAGTAATGACAATATAATCAAGAATATTAATAGATATAACATGAAACCAGAGTTTGATAAATATGTAAATGCTTTAAACTCTAAAAAGAATGCAGACACAATTAAAAATGAATTCTTTAAAGATGGAGCTTTTGCAAAAATGAATAAACCTCAACAAAGAGTGTTCATGGAATCTGTTCTTGAATATCAAAACAATATTAGAACAGTTAGAATGGTACAAGATTTTACAACTGATAATTTAAAAAATACTTTAAAAGAACCTCTTGAAAATTTATTTAATAAATCTAAAACAATGGAAGACTTTTATCAATCTTTAACAAAAGAAGAATATGATCTTTTACTTGAAGAAACAAAAAGATTAAATGGTCTTAATAAATCATTTTCAACATTTACTGAAAATAAATTTAAATGGGATGATGGTGCTGATAATATCACTCTTTTAAAAGAAAGAGGAAAAATAATTAATGATGAAGAAGTTTTATTAAATAAAGTAAGACTTAAAAATGAAGTAACTTCAACAGAACTTACAGGATCTTCTAAATTTGGAGATATTATTTCTGAAAATAAAGTTTCTCCTTTCCAAACTAAAAAAATAACTGTTAATTTTAAAGATGGTCCAAGTGAGGTTGAAGTAATTATTCCTTTTAAAGAAAAAATAAGTGATACTTCAACTATGCTTAATTATAATGATATAATATATAACAAAAAACCAGATGTATTAATAGAATATGTTGCAAAAGATGGAACTGCAAAAAAAGTGAGAGGCTCTGTAATTGATATTGGAGATGTTGATCCTGGTAAACAAATAAATATGAGAGATATTAAAGATACTGCAGTTCCTGATGCAGAACTTTCAAAATATGGAATTAATCCTTTAGAAGTATCTTATGGTTATTTACAAGAACTTGGAATTAAAAAAATAAAAGATGCAGAAATAGTAACTGATGGTGTCGTAAGTGTTTTAAAAGACCAAGGATGGAGTACAGGAAGAGGATTAAGTTATATAAATCAAAGAATGAAACAACAAACTGTAACTCAATGGGATAAAAGAGGATTTAATATAATGTCAGATTCTGCAAAAGCTTATCTTTATAATTTTGGATATTGGCAATTTAAAACAGCTGGTTCAACTATATTTGGTGGAGCTTTTGATAGATATAGTATGTTTAGAATACCAGAAACATATACTTCTATTATTTTTAAACATGGTGAAAGTGGAGATATATACAATGATTCTTATATAGATTTCTTTGCAAATGATGGTTCTGATCAAGGAGATCTTTTTATGGATTATTTTAATTCAATTATATTTTGGATGGTAAATCTTCCTAAAGGTGCTTTAGAAAACACAGAGTGGGAAACAACACAAGGTTTTTCAAACTGGATAACAGAACTAACTGAAGGACATATAAGAAGAAGTTCTACAGATAATATTGCAATATTAACTGATGCAATGAACAATAATTGTTCAACAACTTCTTGTCATATAAAAGTTGGAGACTCTTCTCTTCTTGAAGAAGTTACAAGAAGTAAATCTATGGATGCAAATAATTCAACATCTACAAGTCTTAAGAAAAATATTGAAGTTAATTATGCAACTGGAAATGCAATAAAAACAACAAGTTATATTTTAGAAAACACAAGTGAAGAAAACTTTGAAGAAGAAGGACAAACATTAATTGCATTTTCTCATCATACAGATTATGATGGTTCTCTTGCAGGTTTTAACTCTACAGATTCAGTAAATCTTTTACAATCAATTAACGAAGAAGAAACTTGTTCTGATAAACTTAAAAATTTAGAAGTCATGGGAATACCAATAGGTTGGACAAACCAAATAACAGGAAAATCATATAGAGCAGGTGCTGTTGCAGCTGGTTTTTCAAATATTGTTTATTATTCTTTAAGTGTTCCTCAACACAGAGTAGTTTTAGGAGCAATTTTTGGTGATATTTTACCACAAGTTGTAATTGTTCCAGAAATTTATAATTGTGTAGATCATGAAGAAGGTTATTATTCACATTTCTTTGTTGCCTCTGAAGAATATGAAAGAATTGAAAAAGATCCAAAAAATAAAGTTGGAGATGCAATTTCAAAAGGAGCAGATTCTGTTGAAAAGAGTTTAACAAATATTACAAAGAACACAGAACTTCAAGAATCAATTTCAAAAACAACACAAGAAGTAAAACAATTTGCTGAAACTGAAATTAAAGATAATCCAATTATGCAATCAAGAATAGAAACACAAGGTAATACTTCTGGATCAATGAATGCTAAACTTTTCTTCCTTGAAATTGGAGAAAGTTCAATGTGTAGAGCAAGTGGTTATAATGATAAAGGTGTTGAACATTTAGTTGATTCTAAAACAGGAGAAACTTTAGTTGTTGATAAAGAAGAAGGTGTTGTTGAAATTGTTGATAAAGATGGAAATGTTAAAGAAATAATTTCTTCAAAAAATAAAGATTGGGTAAGACTAATGGCAACTAACTTAGGAATTCCTGCAAAAGTAATTCCTCATAGTCTTTCATATATCCCTGTACCTGACACAAATACTCCTTTGTTTAATATTGATGTTTATGGTAATCTAAAGATAGATGATGCTGAATTTTTAAGTTGTTTAAAAAGAAATTACTATGAACAAACTGGTCTTGAAATGAGTGGTAATACTTTAACAGAATATTTAGGTTCTGTAAAACAAGTAATCACAACAAATAATTTAAACCCAGATAGTCAATATGACATAATACCAAAAGGAATGAATAGTTCAGCAGAAATAATAGCAGAAGGAACTCCAAGAAAAATAGCTTCTGGTGAATCTGCAAGAATAAATGTTCTAGGAAACAGAACTACAAAATTATATCCTATTGAAGGAAAAGAAGTCACTCTTGGTAAAAATATTTCTGTTCAATTTGAAAGAGGACAATTAATCTATAATGGAGAAAAGAATAGTTATATTATGTGGGTTGAACAAACCTATGTAATGCATCAATCTGAAATAAAAGGAATGGATGTTGATCCTATAAAAGAAACTAATCCTGAAACTGGTTGTGAAGAAGATGCCTTTGAAATTAGTGTTTCACCAGATACTTCTAACCCTGAAGCTGTTAAAAAGTCAGAAAATATGAATAAAGCTTTAGAAAAAGTTGGACCATTTAAGATGTTTGATACACCTACAAAAACATTTATTTTCTATACAACAGAACCTCCAGAATGTCAAAATAGAATGAAAATTATAGATAAAGAAACAGGACAAGTAATTGATCAAGCAATTGATGAAATTATAACAACTCCTGATGGATTTATTGTAAGAACAGAAGATGGACAAGAACATAATTTTGAATTTAGTGCAGAAGATGGTGTCCCTAAATTAAAGTATAATGATCAAACAGAAACTTTACTTTCAGCACAAGGTAAAAATGGTTCTTTCTGGTATGATCCTAAGACAGGTAATTGGTATACAGAAAACGGTCACTTAATACCATTTGATCCAGAATACAGAGATGGAATGACATTTAAAGTTGGAGAAGATGGTAAAGCTTATGGAACAACAGTTAATAACCTTCTTGGAAATCCAGCTGCAACAGGAGGAAGTGATAGAGGTACTTTAAATCTTCCATTAACTCCTGAAAAAATACTTCCATTCACTCTTTATATCTTAGTAATAATGGCAAGTTTTATGTACTTGTTTTCATCTAGAAATCAAAAATTTAAGAAAAGGTAAAACTTTTCTTATTTTTTAGGATTTCTTTTAATTAGTCTTTTGCTATTATCTCTAGATGCATTTTCTTTTTCTAAAAAATTAGAACTACTATTTTCTCTTGATTCTTTTCTTGGTTTCATGAATTTTCTTAAAAATGGCATTTGTTATAACCTCTTTTATATTTTCTTAAATATATTATTTACAATAATCTATTTAAATATATTTATATATAATATATTAATTAAGGTGAAACAATTATGGCTGAAATAAATGAATATGAACAAAATAGAAAAACTAATTTTCAAAAATTAGTAGATAATGGTATAGAACCATATCCATATACTTATGATAGAACACATCACACTATTGATATTTTAGAAAAACATAAAGATTTAAAAGAAGATGAATATACAGAAGAGAATGCAAGTGTTGCAGGAAGAATATTACTTATTAGAAACTTAGGAAAAATTGCATTTTTAGATCTTCATGATAAAACAGGAAAAATCCAAATTGTTGTAAAAGAAGCAAATCTTAATGAAAAAGAAAAAATAATTCTTAATGCTTTAGATAGAGGAGACATTATTGGAGTTAAAGGAAAAATATTTAAAACAAAAAGAGGAGAAATTTCAATTGACTTAGAAAATTTAACTTTTCTTTCAAAAGCTTTTATGCCTCTTCCTGAAAAATATCATGGAATTAAAGATACAGAATTAAAATACAGAAAGAGATATATTGATTGGATGGTAAATAAAGAATCAAGAGATATATTTATAGTTAGATCAAAAATAATTTCTCTTATGAGAAAGTTTTTAGATGAAAAAGGATTTTTAGAAGTTGAAACTCCTCTTTTACAACCATTATATGGTGGAGCAAATGCAAGACCTTTTGTAACTGAAAGTTTTGTATGGAAAAGAAATCTTTATTTATCAATTTCACCTGAACTTTATTTAAAAAGATTATTGGTTGGTGGGTTTGAAAAAGTTTACACTATTTGTAAAAATTTCAGAAATGAAGGTGTAGATAAATCTCATAATCCTGAATTTACAATGCTTGAACTTTATGAAGCTTATAAAGACTATAACTCAGCTATGGATATTTTAGAAGAAATGCTTGAATATGTCACTACAAATATTTTTGGAACAACTAAAATAATTTATGATGGAAATGAGTTTGATTTTAAAAGACCATGGCAAAAAATGACAATGAAAGAAGCTATCTTTAAATATGCAAATATAGATATTGATAAATTATCTGACCAAGAAATTAAAGATTTATTAACAAAAGAAAAAATAGAACTTGAAGAATATAAAAGAGGACTTGCTATTGCAGAAATCTTTGAACATTATTGTGAAGATAAACTATATGGTCCAATACATATAATTGATCATCCAAAAGAGACAACACCTCTTTGTAAGTTACATAGAGATGATAAATCATTAATTGAAAGAAACGAACCTTACTTAAATAGTATGGAACTTGCAAATATATACAGTGAACTTAATGATTCCTTTCTTCAAGAAGAATTAATGATTGAACAAAAAGATCAAGGAAAATCTAAGGGTGAAAATCATCCAATTGATACAGATTTTATAGAATCATTAAAGTTTGGTATGCCTCCTGCTTATGGTATAGGTATGGGTATTGATAGACTTGTTATTCTTTTAACAAATTCTCAAAATATTAGAGATGTAATATTATTTCCTTTATTAAGAGAAGAAGAATCTTCTAAAAAGAAAGAGGGAGAAAGTGATAAAGATGGTGCATAAATGTATAAAATGTAATAAAATAATTGATTCTACAAGAATCTATTGTAAAGCTTGTGAAGCAAATATTAGAAAAAAGGATGAAATAAAAAGATTAAAAGAAAACCAATGGAATAAGGCAGATTTCTTTGAAAGACAAAGAATGAAGTGATTTTTTAATGAAAAAAATATTAATTATTTCTCATAGAGATTTAGATGGAATTACTTCTGCTGTAAGTTATATCTGGAATTATTTAGAAACAATAAATGTTTCTAAAAATATTAAGAATATTTCTAAATATTCAGATATAATTGATTATAACCATGGAGAAGATATTTTAAAGAAATTAAAATTAAAAAAAATAGATCTTAAAAATTATTCTCATTTAATAATTACAGATCTTTCTTTTTCTTTTGAAATAATGAATTTTTTTTATAAAAAATTTAAAGAAAATTTAATCTGGATCGATCATCATAAAAGAATTACAGATGAACTTGAAAAAGAATTTTCTAAACAAAAAATTAAAATTACAGGTATAAGAGACTTTAAACATGCTGCTTGTTTTTTAGTTTGGAAATTTTTTAAAAAAGATGCACCTGATTTTGTAAAATATGTACAAGATATGGATCTTTGGACTTTTAAACTTGAAAATTCAAAAGAATTTATTGCAGGTTTAGATACTTTTAAAGGACCATATACTAAGAAAAATATTAATTTTATTTTAAAATTTATAGATATTGATTATTTTAATAAACAAAAACAAAAAATTATTGAAAGAGGAAAAATAATCCAAGAACATCAAATTAAACATGTAAAAGAACAATTGTTTTCTGGAAAAATTATTGATTTTTTTGGAAAAAAAGCTTTTGTTGTTAACAGTATCTTTATACCAGGTGTTTTTGCAGAAGTAATATTTAAGGAAAAAAAATATAAATCTGCAGAAATTTTAATAATTTGGTATAAAGACCATAATACTAATAAATTTAAGTTTAGTTTAAGAAGAAGAGAAAACTCAAAGGTTGATCTTTCCCTAATTGCAAAAAGATTAGGCGGAGGAGGGCATCCTGCTGCTTCTGGCTTTACTTTAAATTCTTTAGCAGAATTTAAATATGAATAGATATGACAGAATACTTAATAAACCTTGCAAGATTTGTATCCTACAATGAAAAGAAAGAAATCTACAGAGACCTTAAAAATAAAGGCTACTTTGTTTCAAATGATTCTTGGTCTTATAGAAGACTTATAGTTAATAAACCTGTAAAAAATAAACCTTTTGTTGCAAGTTTAATTGAACTTAAAGAAACTTTTTATCAAAATAATTTAAGTCAAACAATAGATAGACTTTCAAAATATAAGATAAAAGAAATAAAAGCAAAAATTGAAAGAAATGTGCCTTTTCATTCAAAAGCTATAACTGAAAGATATCTTAAAAAATATAAATTTGATCCAGAAGGAGAAACAATTTATCTTGAAGCAAGACTTGAAAAAGATAAAGTTGCAATAAGACTTGGTTTTTATTTAGATGATAAAGAAAATATTCCTGTTAAAAAAGAAGTTGTATATCCAGATATTGGAATTGAAAGCCCATTTACTTTAGGAGAAGTTGGAGATTTTTTAAGACTTTCAAAAACTTTTAAAACAAAAGTTTTTATTTTTACTTTAAATGATCCTGATTGCTTAAATAATATCCAAAATTTTTTAAAAGAAAATAGTTTTGATAAAGGAAATATAACTATTGTAAAAGATATTGAATCTTTTAGAAATGAATATGAAATTATAGGATTTAGTATGTGGGGTAAAGATCCTCTTGAAACAATTATTAAAAATAAAGAAAAAAAGAAATTATTATTATTTGGAAATGAAAGAAGAGGGCTTTTAAAAAAAACAATGGATCAGTGTAATAAAATAATAAAGATTGGATCTTCTTCTGAACCATTAAGAGCAACTCAAGCAGCATCTTTTGCTTTAGGATATATTTTTTCTAAAGAAAATTAAATCTTATATTTAGATACTGCTTTATCTATTTCTTTTATAACTTTTTTATCAAGAACAGAAGGAATTATTTTCTTTTCTGTTGGTTTTTTAATTACACCAGCAATTGCTTTTGAAACATCTATTTTTAGTTCTTGAGAAATATCTATAACATTATATTTTAATAAAGCTTTAAAAAGACCAGGAAATACTAAAACATTATTTATTTGATTTTCAAAATCACTTCTTCCAGTTGCTATAATTTTAGCTTTTCCTTTTTTAGCGTCTGTTGGAAAAATTTCAGGAGTTGGATTTGCAAGAGCAAAAATTATTGAATCTTGGTTCATTGTTAAAATATCTTTTGAAGTTAAGAGGTTACCTTTTGAAGCACCTATAAAAATATCAGCATTTTTTATAGCTTCTAAAAGATTTCCAGAAATATTTTCTTTATTTGTTATATCTAATATTTCTTTTTTATAACTATTAAGATCTTTTCTTTCATTTGAAATTATTCCTTTAGAATCACACACTAAAATATTCATAAAACCAGCAGCATGTAAAAGTTTAGTTATTGAAAGTCCAGCAGCACCAGCTCCGTTTATTACAATTCTACTATTTTTATCTTTTTTTGTAACTTTTAAGGCATTAATTAGGGCAGATAAGACCACAATTGCAGTTCCATGTTGATCATCATGAAAAACAGGTATGTCTAGCTCTTTTTTAAGCCTATTTTCTATTTCAAAGCACCTAGGAGCGGCTATATCTTCTAAATTTATGCCACCATAACTTTTTGAAATTAATTTAACTGTTTTTATTATTTCTTCTGTATCTTTTGAATCAATTGTTATTGGAAAAGCATCAACATCTGCAAATTCTTTAAAAAGAGCAGCTTTTCCTTCCATGACAGGTAAAGATGCTAAGGGACCAATATCTCCTAAGCCTAAAACTGCAGAACCATCTGTTATAATGGCAACAGTATTTTTAGAAGAAGTTAATTGTTTTGCTTTTTTAAAATCTTTATAAATTTCTAAAGAAACAGCACCTACACCAGGAGTGTAAAGTAAAGATAAATCTTTTTTTGAGGAAATTTTCTTTTTTGAAACTATTTCAATTTTACCTTTTAGTTTGTTATGTAGTTTAATACTTTCTACATTATAATCCATATTATATCATCTCTGTTATATTTATTAAAAATAATTAAATTATAAAAAAATAGTAAAAAAATAAAAAAAATAGTTTTTATGAAAAAAAACTATTTTAAAGCTTGATCAATTGCAGGTTTGTTAAAACCTATGATAACTTGACCATTAACATCTAAAACAGGAACACCTTGTTGTCCTGATTTTTGAACCATTTCCATAGCTCTTTCCATGTTTGATCCAACATCAACATCTTCAAATTCAATGTTTTTAGATTTTAAATATTCTTTTGCCATAACACAATAAGGACATGACTTTGTAGAATATACAGTTACATTATTCATATTTATTCACCTTTTAATTTTTTAATATCAGATATTATTTTTAATAATAGTTTTTTATTTTTTATTTTTATACACTTAGATTTATTTATTTTTTCAATAGTTATAATTCCTTCTTTTTTAAGAATTGCTAATTGTCTTGAAATAGTAGAAAGATCTTTACCTGTAAAGGATGCAAGATCTGTACAACAATTATCTTTCTCATTTAAAAGTTTTAGAACTATTGAATACCTGGTTTCTTCTCCAAGTGCCTTAAAGATTTTATATTCTTTCATATTAAATTTTTCTTTTATTTTTTTAAAAAACTATTATTGTATAAATATACAAGTAAAGAAATGTTTAAAAAGCTTTCTTTTAAATAAAAAAATACAATTATTCAACAGTAACAGATTTTGCTAAGTTTCTAGGTTTATCAATCTCACAACCTTTAAGGTCAGAAATAAAATATGCAATAAGTTGCATAATTACAAGATTTAAAAAAGGAGTTAAATCATTATCAATATCTTCAACATAGATAACATAATCTGAAATTTTTAAAATATCCACATCTCCTTTTGTTGCAATAGATATTACAACTCCACCTCTTGCTTTTACTTCATTAATATTTGATATTACTTTTTCATAATTATTATTTTTATTAACAATAAAAACACAAGGCATGTCTTTATCAATTAAAGCAATAGGACCATGTTTCATTTCTGCTGCAGGATAACCTTCTGCATGGATATAAGATATTTCTTTAAGTTTTAAAGCTCCTTCTAAAGCTATAGGGTAGTTTATACCTCTTCCAAGATATAAGAAATTTTTAGAATTTTTAAAATTTTCAGCAATTTTTTTAACTTCTTCTACAGAATTATTAATTTCTTCAAAAATAATTTCTGGAAGAGATGAAAGATTTTTAATAATTTTTAATCTATCTTCAATTGAAATTAAGTTATTCTTTTGTCCAACATATAAAACAAACAACCACATAGATATTAATTGATTTGTAAATGCTTTAGTTGATGCAACACCAATCTCTGGACCTGCTCTAGTATAGATACCACAACTAACTTCTCTTGCAATAGTTGATCCAACAACATTTACTATTCCTAAAGTTTTTGCATTTTTTTCTTTAGCTTCTCTTAAAGCTGCAAGAGTATCTGCAGTTTCTCCAGATTGTGAAATTACAATTACCAAAGTATCCTGGTCAACTAAAGGATCTCTATATCTAAACTCTGAAGCATAATCAACTTCTACAGGTATTTTTAAATATTTTTCAATAATAAACTTAGAAACCAAAGCACAATGCCAAGAAGTTCCACAAGCAAGAATAACTATTCTTTTTAATTTTTCTAAATATTCAAAATTAATAAAATCTAATCCTCCAAGAATAACAGAATTTGATTTTAAATCTATTCTTCCAGCTAATGCATTTTTAATAACATCTTTTTGTTCATAGATTTCTTTTAACATAAAATGTTTATAACCTTGTTTTTCTATTTGATCAAGAGTAACTGATAAAGTATCTATATCTTTATCAATTATTTCATTATTAAAATCTGTAATATAATATCCTTGATCATTAATTAATGCAATTTCTCCATCATTTAAATAAATAACATCTTTTGTATACTCAATAATTGCAGAAGTATCACTTGCAATAAAATATTCATCCTCTCCAATACCTAAAACAACTGGAGATCCTTTTCTGGCTACAACAATTTCTCTTTTATTTTTAGATAAAACTAATATTCCAAAAGTTCCAACAACTTGAGAAATAGCTTTTAAAACAGCTTCCTTTAAATCTCCTTTATAAAAATAAAAAATTAATCCAACTAAAACTTCAGAATCAGTATCAGATCTAAAAGTAATATTTTTAGTTTGTAAAAATTTTTTTAAACTTTCATAATTTTCAATAATACCATTATGTACTAAAGAAATATTATTTAAAAAATCAGTATGAGGATGAGAATTAACTTCTGAAGGAATTCCATGTGTTGCCCATCTTGTGTGTGCAATACCAATAGTTGATTCTGTTAAAAGATCTAATTTTTCTTTTAACTCTAAAACTTTACCTTTTGTTTTTACAGTTATAAGATCATCATTATAAAGAAAAGAAACACCACAAGAATCATATCCACGATATTCTAATCTTAAGAGTCCATTAATTAATATTGGTAAAACTTTTCTTCTTCCTAAGTATCCAATTATTCCACACATATTTTATAAAATTTGTATTTTAATAATTATATAATAGTTACAAAACATTTATAATATAACTTTTCTTTTAAAAAAAATCATTTTTTTTCTTCAACAAAAAACTTAAAGAAAATTGCAATAAAATTATGAATAGAATGTGCAATTGCAACAAAAATTAAATTTGTATAAAAAACATATATCATAGCAAGTAAAAATCCTTCAATAAAAACTAAAAGTAAGTCTAAATTTTTACGACTATAAATAACATGAATATACATGAAAAGTAAAGAATTAATAAAAACAACCATAATTGAAGAATTAAAGATATCAAATAATTTAGGAATTAAATAACCTCTAAAAATAAATTCTTGTAAAAAGCATAAAGGAATAAAAACTAAAATATGGAATCTTTTTTCATGCCAATAATGAATATAATGTTCTCTTTTTAAAACATATTTTGAAAGATAAATAATTGCAACAGAAACTAAAACAGTAAAAGCAATATATGGAAATATATGATTATCAATATTATCAAATCTAATACCTAAATCATAAAATGTCATTCCTTCAATTATTATAAAGAAAATAACTATTAAAAAAATAGAAAAAAGAACATGTAGTCTATACTTAAAAGGAATAATTTTTTTATATAAAAGATATACAGGTAGTACAAAAACAAGTAATACCTGTATTATTGATATTAAAAACATAATTTATCTTTTATATATATTTTTTTTAAAAATTAACCACATGTTGCGTCTGTTGTTGATGTTGTTGTTTGACTAAAACCAAATCCAGGAGTTGGAGAAGCTGAACTTAAAACTTCATTACATGCTCTTGGTAATGTTTCAAATCCACTACAAATTGTATTTAAAAGACTTTGAGGATCTCTATTTGAATTTACAACAGTCCCATTAATTACAAGTGTTGGTGAACCTTGAACTCCATATTTTAAATTATCAGCATCATGTACTAAAAACTTAGGATATCTTCCATTAAGCCATGAAGCTTTATCTTCATAAGATGCCATAACATTAAATTCTTGATCAGTTTCTGTAATACATGTATCTAAAGAATCTCTTGTGATTTGTGTTTCTTCAAGACATCTATCTGTATTTCCATCTTCTAAGAAACAATAAAGATAGTCATTAAATTTGTCATTAAATTCTTCTTGAATACAATATTGAAGTAATTGTTCTTCAACTTCAACAATATCATGCATAGCATAATTTACAAACTTAATTTTAAAATCAATTGTGTCTTGTAAAACATCAACTGCAGGTAAAATTCCTTTTTCAACTTGAGTTCCATAAGGACAGTGAGACATTACAAACAATTCTACTGTTGGTTTTTCAGTCTTTGGAATTTCTTGAACTTCAGGAGTTGTATTCTCTCCTTCTGCTAAATTCAGGTCAGATTTATTAATTGGTTCTAAACCAGGAACGAAAACCATTTCTCCATCTAAAGAAGTATATATTTCTACTTCTTGTCCTTCAATTTCAAAAGTATTAAGGCATAAGCCATTAGAAGATACTGTTGAAATTAAACTTAAAGAAGGTAATTGAAATGTATCAATTAAGAAAGTTTGTGTGTCTGGTCCAATATTTGTTGCACATTCATTAGAAGTCAATGATTTTTCAGAATAATTATTATTTGTTTCAATATTATTAAATAATATTTCTAAATCATTTAATAAAATTGTGTCTGATTGTGGATTTTCAGATTTAATTATTTCTAATAAATATTCTAAATCTTCTGATGTAATATTAGATTTATTGCCAGTTAATGCAAAAATACCTACTACAATTAATAAAACTAAAAGAACAAAAGAAGTTATTTGCCAAAAATGATCTTTCATTTTACAAGTTTTATGTTTAGAAGAACTTACATTATGATGTTCTTCTTTATGTGTAGGTGTGTTTTTTTTAATTGTTTTTTTCATATCATACCACCATATTTTTAATAATAATTTATATATAATATTACAACAGAAATGTTTATAAAAAGAAAGAAAAATTAGATTCTAAAAATTTATTTTCAGAAAATAATTTTTAAAAAAAATAAAGAAATTTATAAAGAATAAACTTCTTTATAAATTCCATGAATATTACATAAAGCCCTAATTGTAACTTTTCTTCCTAAAGGAACTTTAAAAACAACTTCTGGTTTATCCCAATAATTAAGACTCTTAACATATAAAGACCCATCAACAGAAATTTCAATCCATTTAATGAAATGTTCTTGTGTCATTGGATGCATAGGATCTCCAATCTTAACATATATTTCTTTTTCGCCTCTAATCTCTATATAAGGTTTATGAATATCTTCATTTGATGTAACTTTTTCTTCTTTAATTTCAAGATCCATTTCTTTACCACAACAAACTAAAGTTCCACCACCAATTTCTTTTAGTTCTACAACATTTCCACAAACTGAACATTTATATTTATCTCCAACTTCCATAATTTATTTCTCCTATAACTATCTTCTTTTTATCAAGTATATTATATAGAATAATTAATAAATATATGGATTATTTATTAAAAAAAGTAATTTTGTTTAAAATATTATTATAGTATATTTTAAAGTTAAATGTTTAGTTTTTTATTAAATAAAAAAAAATAGACAAGAAAAAATATTTAAATATTTTCTCTAATTTTTGATTTTGAAAAACCAGCATCTAAAAGATCTTCTTCTGAATAACCAGCAAGTCTAAGCTCTTCTAAACTATAACCTACACTTCTAAGTTCTCTTGCAGAAAAATGTAATTCTTTAAGTTCTTTGGCACCATAATGAATAACTTTCATAAGTCTAATTCCAACACCTAAATCAAAAACATCTTTTGCAGGATAACCAGCATAATGAAGTTGTCTTGCAGTATATCCTACATCATAAAGATCTTTTGCAGAAAATCCACCTTCTTTCATAGAAGATGCATCATAACCTGCAATTTTTAAATCTCTTGCAGAATAATATGGATTTAAATCTTTTGGATAAAATCCAGCTTGAGACATTTCTTTTGCAGTATATCCTGCATTATAAAATTCAGAAATTGGTATACCTAAACCATAAAGTTCTTTTGCTTTATAACCTGCAAATCTAATAGTTGAAACATCAAAACCAGAATCATACATTTCTTTTGCAGTATATCCTGCAGCATGATATTGTTTTGCAGTATATCCAATACTTAAAAGTTCTTTTGCACTAAATCCAGCTCTTCTAAGTTCAAGTAAAGAAAAGCCTTCTAAATGAAGTTCTAAAGCAGTAAATCCTGCAAGTCTTAAATCAATTAAATTATAACCATTTGCAAGGAAATCTTTTATTGTACATCCAAGCATATGAACTTCTCTTAAAGAATAACCACCTTCAAGTAAATCAAAACATGTACATCCAGCATTCTTTAAATCAATTGCTTTGTATCCAGCTTCTTTTAAATCTTTAATAGTATAACCTAATTTTAAAAGTTCAGGTATACTGTACTTTAAATATTTAAGTTCTTCTAAAGATACAACTTTATCATCTGAAAGAACAACAGGTTCAATAGGTTTTAAAGCAATTAACTCTGAAATATCAAATCCTGCTTCTTTAAGTTCATCAATTGTAATTCCATTTTCATATAATGGTTTTGCAGAAATTCCTTCTTTTCTAAATCTTACAAGAGGAATCTCTTTTAGAAGTTCTTTATAAGTAAAACCAATATCTAAAAGTTCTTTAATTGTAAATTTTTCTGCAACAATTTCTTCTAAAGAATAAACATCTTTAATTTCTTTTAAAGTATATCCTTTTTTTAGTAATTGTTTTAATGTAAATATTTTTGAAAGATCTTTAATTGTAAAACCACAATCTAATATTTCTTTAAGTTTATAACCAGCAGAAACAATTTCTTTTAAAGAATAACCAGCTTTTTTAAGATCTTTCGCAGGATATGCATATTCTTTTAATTTTTTAGCTCTAAATTTTGCATCTCTTAAATCTTTTGCATCAAATTCTGCAAAAAGAATTGAATGTTGATCAAATTTAACTTTCTTTAAATCACTTGGAGTATATCCTAAGTTTTTAAGATCTTTTGTTGAAATTCCTGCTTTCTTTAATTCTTTTAAAGAAAAATTTACATCATTAATTTCTTTAGGAGTATATTGTAGATAATAAAGATCTTTTGCAGTGAAGCCAAGTGACTTTAATGCTTTTGCATTATATTTATGTTCTTTTAAAACTTCAGCTGTTAAGCCATATGAAAATATTTCTTTTGAAGACATTTTTTTTAAAGTTTGATCATTAATAACTATTTTTACAACTTCTTCTTTTTTATTTTCAACTTTTTCTTTTTTTGCTTTTTCTTTTTTAATTTTATCTGTTTTTTCTTTTTTGCTTTTTACTTTTTCTTTTGGAAATTTATTTAAAGGTTTTATTTTTTCTTCTTTAATTTTAATTCCAATTTCTTTATCTGTAAAACCTGCTTTTCTTAACTGATCAATACTATATTTTGCTTTTTTAAGTTCTAAAATAGTATATGTACCTTGATATAGTTCTTTAGCAGTTAAACCAATATTTTTTAATTGTGATGCATCAAAACCTGCTCTCTTTAAATCTTTAACACTAAAACCAACTTCTAAAAGTTGTCTTGCAGTAAATTTAACTTTTTTTAATTCTTTTGAAGTATAACCTACAGATTTTAAATCTTTTAAATTAATTCCAAGTTCTTTTAAATCTTTTAAAGGAAATCCTGCAACTTGTAAATCTTTAACTGAATAACCTACAGAATAAAGTTCTTTTGCAGTAAAATCTAAATTTCTTAGATTTTGAGAACTAAAACCAACTTCTTTTAATTTCTTAACAGTAAAGCCTGCTTTTTCTAAAGTTCTAGCCTTAAAGCCTAATCCCTTTAAAACAGTATAATTTGCTTTTACTTCATTTAATTTTTTTGCAAATTCTGTTTTATTTATTTTAAATTTTGAAAAAATAGAAACTGTTATTGGAGAAATAATATATCTTGAAGGAGAACTGATTTGTTTCTCTAAATATTCATTTAATTCTTTTTTTGTTAAATTTTTTAAGTCAATAGCCATTTTAATACACCACCTAAAATATAATTATATTTAGTTAAATAATTATAGTAAAGTTAAGTTTAAATACACATTTATTTATTTATGTATAGTAAAAAAACTATAATTATCTTCTAATAGATTTATTTATAACTCCTTTTAAAAATTCTAATGTTTTTTTTGTTGTAAAATCATCTTTTTCTCCAAAATAACTATGAAGTGTTGAATGATTTCTTTCTTTAACAATATAATGTTCTGCATAAATATTATTCTTAATAAGTTTTAAATAAAGATCTAAAGATTCAAGTTTTCCTATCCTTAAAATACTATTTTGTGCACTAAAAACAATCATTGGAGGAATATTTTTAGAGTCATTTATATAATTTATTGAGGAGGCTTTTTTTAAAACTTCATTATTTTCTCCAAAAGGAAACATTAAATATTTATTTATAATTTGACCATCAATATCAAAATCTTTATACTTTAAAATATCATAACCAATTCCTTCAAGAAGAATTGTTCCTTTAATAACATTTAAATCTAAATCATTTTCTAGCAAATAAGATTCATCAGTTGAAATTAAAGAAATAATTTGTGCTCCTGCAGAATGTCCTTGAATAAAAATTAAATCTTTATTACCATTATAATCTCCAATATTATCATAAACCCATTTAATGGAACTTGAAACATCTTTTACATATACAGGAAATTTAACTTCAGGAAAAACTCTATAATTAATTGTAACCAAAATAAAATTATTATCAGTATAAAAAATACTTTTAAGCAAAGAATTTTTTTTAAAATCTTTATTTCCAAAAAAATCTGTCCATGCTCCACCATGTACAAAAATAACAACAGGTAAAAGTTTATTTTCAATAGTTTTTTTTGGAGTATAAATATCTAAAAGATTATATTTTATATCATGATTTACATCTTCAAGATTAATATATGGAATATCTTTATAATAATTAAAATTTGCTTTTTTTTCAAGATCATTATAATAATTATTTGTAGAAATTAAAGAAGATAAAAATATAATTATAATAATTGAAAAAAAAATAAACAGTTTATGTTTTTTAAGTGAATCTTTAATACCCATAATTATTCTTTAAAAAATATAAAAAAACCTTAGAAAAGAATCTAAGGTGTATACTCACAAGAATCTAAAAGTTCCTTTGCTCTATTTTTTTCATCTTTAAGTTCTTGATTGTCTGGATCTTGAAGTAAAGCCATATATGCGCTTGTATGATCAGAGGTATATTTTGAATATTCTTCTTCTGTACAATTACCATACATTCTTTCAGTCTCAATTTCATTTTCAGAATCTAACTTTTCATTTTCTGTATAAGTATCATTATCTTCTGTATAGTTTAAATAATCTTCTGTGTCGTTTGAAGAACTTGAGTTATTACTATAACTTGAATCTACAGCTAAATAATCATCTCCATAAAGATCTTTTCTTTTATCAGGATATCCATCAAAGTCTTTGTCAAAATCATCAAATATCCCATCATTATCAAAATCCCATGAATCTGCAAAACCATCTCCGTCTGTGTCATATCCTTCAATCTTACCGTTAGCACCATAATCCCAGTTATCAGGAAGACCATCTTCATCTAGATCATACAAGATAACATCAATTTTAGCATCTCCGTCAAAATCAATTTTAATAACTTCAAAAACTCCAGTGTTATCTAAATCATAGAAAAAACTATCAAGAATTTCATCTCCATGAACATCTATTGCTGCAAAATCAATAGAGCCATCTTTGTTATTGTCTATTGATACAAAATCTGAAAGTCCATCTCCATCTGTATCAACATTGTTTGCATAAAGATAAGGATTATTAATTACTTCTCCTTTCTCAAGATTATCCATAACTGAAACTTTATCTAGATCTTTTCCTTTCCCACCTGAAAATAAAAGTATTAAAATAAAAACAACTACTCCAATTATAATCCATGTTCTTATGTTATTTTTCTTTTTCACAGCCATAATATATCACCTAATATATAATTAGTTATTAACAGGTGTTTTTTGTGTAATAACTTTTACATCCTCCCATTTATCTGTTGTATGGTTAAAGATTTGTAATCTGTTTTTACTAAGCCATGGAGAATAATATCTATACAACCTACCAGTTCCTTGAGCATCATCAAAAGTTTCAGTAGAACCTTTTGGTATACTGTAGAATGCTTCAGAACCATCTTGTGCAGTTACTTTTTTAAAATCCATTTGTCCTCCAGTTTCTTCAAAATAAGTAGAGGTATTTGGATCATATATTTTTATTTTAACTTTATAGTCACTTGAAATAATATTTCTTTCTGTATATTGTTGTAAATTTTGTTGAAGGAACCTATAATCACTATTTGAAACAACGTTTGCTTCTTTAGCTCTAGAATTATAATACTCTGTTGCTTTTGTAACTGCTTCTGCAGCTGTTTCAACACTGTTTCCTAAAGCTCCAACACCATCACTTAATCCTGGTGGAAGATAGTTTGCAACATTTTTAGTAATTGAACCCATAACTCTTAAGGCTTTAACAGCATCTTTTGTATTTGGATCTATATCTAAATTATTTACTTTATCCATAAATTTTACATTGTCATAAGTATCGCTTGCCCAACCATAAACTTCATTAGCAGTTCCTACATTTTCATAAAAGTCTGCTAGTTGTTTTGAAGGTTTTACTTGATAAACAATATCTCCAACAGCACTACTTACACTTCCAGCTTGACTTGCTGCAAAGTTAGCCCAACCCATACCATCTCCAACTGAGCTTTTTAAATCATCAAAGACACCTGAGTCTGCAAGCATTGTATCTTTATAACCTTTTTCAACTATTGCTTTACTTAAATTTTTTTCAATATCTGATACGTTATTTCCAGAGTTTAAGATTAAATCAAGATCTTGGTTTTTACCTCCAAGTTCTAAATAAATATCTTTTAATTTTTGAATTTTTGAGTCTTGAGAATAATTTTTCTTTTCTTCTCTTAATTTTTGAATCTTATCATATGGATCTTCCATATCTTTAAGTTCTTCTGTTAAACGTTTAATTAACTCTTCATTACCTGCAAACATTTCTTTTAAATTTTTTTCAAGATCATTTACAAGTCCATCGATTGTTTCTTGTTTTTCTTTTTCAATATTTTCATAATGATTATCTAACATTTCTTTATTTTCTTCAATTTGTTTCTTTTGTGTATCTTCTTTAATTGCTTTTGAAGGGTCTTTTTTAGAATAAACGTTATCCCAATTTTCATTTATACAATCATAAGCTCTCATTCTTGCCATATCTGAGTTATTACAGATTGCTAAAAAAGAACCAAAATTTTCTTCATAAAGTTTGTCAGAATCAAAGTTTGGAGAACATTCTTTTTCTAAATCATGATCTTGGAAAAAATCATCTAAATCTGCATCAACATTTGAAAATTTTGCTAAGGCTATTTGAGTTACATTAATATTTAATAGATCATCAACACACATAATAAAGGTATTTTCAACAGTACCCTCTATCATACATTCATGACCATTATAACTATCTACAACTTGTATACCATCTTCAATTTTAAAATAAAGTTCATTTATTTTATCAGAAGCTTCTTGTTCAAGTTGATCTGCATTAATTTTATCTCTACATTTTTTCATTTCAGTAGATTTTTTAGTTTCACATTCAGATGTTAAATTTAAGTTATCAACTATTAATTGACCACATGTCTTTGCTTCTAAACATTCACACTCTTCTTTTCCATCTACAGTAGTACAAGAAGGGTTTGCACAGTATGACATGGTACTTATTTTTGAAGCATCTTCAAAACATAAGGTATTATAAAAAGTTGAATAATCACAATAATCTAAATAAGGTTTATAGATATCCTTAAATTCTTTAAATTGTGGTGTAGAAATAATTGCATTATTTGCAATCATTGAAACTTTGCTAAAACAGTTTCTTTTTTCAAAATCCCAAGCATCTGCGTATTCTTGTTGGGAATTATAGTTTTGTCTTAAAACTTGGTTGTCATTAAATTCTTGTTGATATTTTTCTGCAACTTTTTGTTGTTCTTCTGTGAGATCAAAAAAGTCCATTGCATAAATTTGCGATGTTAATATTATAACACTAAATAAAAGTAGAAAAATAAATAAAATGTTTTTTTGTTTTAATTTATTTTTAAAAACCATTTTTATACCCCTTTTCTTTTTTTTTAAAAATATAAAATTAAACCTAATTTTTTGAATATTTATATATAATAGACATAATAATATTTATAAATAGAATTAATCTTTAAATAATATATAAAATAAGAAAATAATTACATATGACTAAAGAAAATATTATTGGAATTATAAAAAATGTCCAAGCTAAAGGAAAAAATACATTTATTAAGAAAAACTGCGATCTTTATTTTACAAATAAAAGATTAGTATGTGTAGTCTTAAGTAACTCTAATTTTGTTGCTGGGATGAGTGGTGGATTGATTGCAGGAGTTTCAGGCATTTTAGCATATTCTCAAGTAACAGATTATACAGCTAAAAATAAAAGACTTCAAAATAAAGAAAAAGAAGTAGATGAAATTATTAGCCAATGCCCAAATAGTTTTGATATTAAGAATGAAGAAATTATATTTCAGAAATCAAGATTTGAATCTAGATTCTTAAAAACTTTTGGAATTTTTGCACAATTAATAATTAAAACTGAAAATAAAAAATATTATTTTGATATTCCCTATAGTGATAGAAAAATGGCAAAAATAATTGTTTCAGAATACAGTTCAGAAATAAAAATTAATTAAAAGATTTATTCTCCAATAATCTTAATAATAACTCTTTTATCTCTTTTACCATCAAACTCTGCATAATAGACTTCTTCCCAAGGTCCAAAGTCTGCTTTTCCATTTGTTATTGGGATTGTAACTTCATGCCCTATTATCATTCTTTTTAAGTGAGCATCTCCATTATCTTCCCCTGTTAAATGATGTTTATAATCTTTTCCAGACGGTGCTAAAGTTTCAAGCCATTCTTTTATATCCTCTATAAGTCCATTTTCAGCATCATTGATGTAGACACCAGAGGTGATATGCATGGCATTAACATGGCATAAACCTTCTTTTACTTTAGAGTCTTCAATAGCTTGATTTACTTCTTCTGTAATGTTTATAAATTCCATTCTTTTTTTTGTTTTAAATAACAAATATTTTGTAAAACTTTTCATAATTATTTCATTCTTTTTTTATTTTTTTAAAAAACTTTAAAGCTTCAGGAATAGTAGTGACTCCATCACCTTGACAAATATGCCCTTTTTTTCCAACATTAACTTCAGTAGCATCTAAATCTTTAATTAACTTAGTAATATCTTTCTTTATAGCAAAAGGATCATCTTGTGAATAGATAACAATAAACTTCTTTGCCTTATCTTTTATCTTCTTAAAATCTATTGGGGTTTCTGCCCATGGCTTTGCAACAGACCATCCTTCATTTTCATCTAAATTATTTTTATTAATAGTCATCCAAGGGGCAACTAAAATTACATTACCTACTTTTCCATTATACTTTTCTAAAAACCTTAAGATGGTTTGGCAGCCAACAGAGTGTCCAACAAATATAGTGGCTCCATCTACTTTTAAGGATTGTAATTTCTCAACCCATGGCTTTATCTTAGGATTATCAGTATCTGGCATTACTGGCAAAGATACCTTATATCCTCTTTCACTTACCTTTTCTTTAAGATAAGGAAACCAATCTGATTTAGGGTTAGCTCCCCATCCATGTATAATATATACTTTCATTTTATCACATTAAATTTAATAAAAATACAAATATATTATTATATACACTTAAATGATTTATAAATATTTGTTTTAAAACAGATTAGATCTCTTTCTTAAAATAAAGCCTAACATTACCGTCTTTCTTACCAATTGAGATAAGCTTATAGTCATTCTTTAAAATATTCTTTTTACTATAAAGATTATCAGGATGTGCACTAATAACTGAATATTTATAATTAATACTTTTAAGATAACCCTCTCTTAACTTTATAAGGTAATCTTGAAGCCCATGCCCTCTATATTTCTTTAAGACACCAGCTCCAGCAAACTCAGCTGTAAGGTCCATATCTTTTTTAGATATCTTACAGTATTTTTTAAAGTTTTCTTTAAATTTGTTATCTTCTTTAAAACAATACACAAAAGAATAAGCAATAGGTTTATCTCTATAGTATGTTAAAAAAATAGCAGACTTATAATCAAAATCTTTCTTTAATAATTCATAATCATAAGGAAAGTCAAATTCTTTAGGTGTTTTTTTAAGTATTTCTAGATGTAATTTTTTAAAAATATAAACTTCACTTTTGTTTATCTTATAGGTTTTAAAAAGTTTATCTTTTAATTTTACAGACTCAATATATTTCATAAACAACTCTTTGGAATATCATTAAAAAAAATATTGATAATTTTTAAATTTGAACTTAATGATTCTATTTTAATTAAATCTAATAATAGAGTATTTACATTCATAAGATAATATAAATACAAATAATTTATAAATAGTTTGTGGGGATAATTTTAAACTATATTTTTAATAAAAAAGAATAAGAAAAATATCCCTCCTCCCAGATTTGAACTGGGGATCTTCCGGTTACCGCCATTAAAAGAGATTAAAAATCTCTTTAATTTTAGTATAATCTAAAATGTCTACAGCCGGACGCACTAGGCCGCTATGCTAAGGAGGGACTATTTACTATATATTATATTAGCAAAACATATTTAAATAAAACTATTTTAAGATAGCCTTCTTTAATTGCTTCTTTCTTGCAGGAAATAATATTTTATAATAACCAACAGCATCTTCTTCCATAATCTTATTATGTAATAAATATTTGTTTAAAGAATAGGACTTTAATACATCTAAAAGAACCTTGTCTTTTTTATATTCATCCTTTAAAATATTTTTTTCAATAACTTTTAAGAAAGATGCAGAAGATATTTCTTTTATAAAAGAAGTTACATCTTTTGTAAATAATTTTTCAATTTCTAAGTTAAAAGTATTAGTATCAACTATTTTTTCAAGAAGTCTATTTATCTGTAAGTTTGTTGTAACTTCAACAGATACTAAAAATTCTAAAACATCCATTTCCTTTACACCAGGAATTACTTTCATTTTTTTAACAGCTTTGTACTCTTGTGTACTTGATATAAAATTAATTATTTCACTCATAATTATAGTCACATTTTATGCATTGATGGAAATATTTCTTTTTTTGAAAAATACTTTTCTAAAAGATAAACTTTACAAGAATTATATAAAGCTTTCTTTTGATCTTTTTTATAATCTTCTAAGATTTCATTTATTTTCTTTTTAAATTTTTTTGAATTAAGTTCTTTTAAAAAATCATCTTCATTTAGAGTAAATAAATCTTGATTTTCTTTTTCTAATTTTTTAACATCTATTGCTTTTTCTAAAAGTAAAGTAACTTCTTTGTTTATTGGTCCTTGAATAGATAAATAATATTTTAAAACATCTAAATCACTGGTCTTAGATGTTAATACAATTTTTTGATCTTGTTTAAAATCTTTTAAGTTTGAAGTAAATTGAATGTAGTCTTCCATAAATCATCACATATATATAATTTGTAAATATTAATAGTAGATAAAGAATATAAACCTTTGGTAGTTTCTTTTTTGAAAGAAACTATTTTCTAAAACATTTAGTACATCTTGCTTGGTAACTATCAGTTCCACCTAAAACAACAGTTTCCTTAGATTCTCCTAAACGATATGTTTTAGTTGCAGTTTCTCCACAATGATTACAAACAGCATCTAAATGTATTAAAAAATCTGAAAGTGCCATTAATGTTCCAATATGTTCTTTTTTATCTTTAAAAGGAAAAGGTTTTCCTTCAAAGGTCTGGTTTAAACCACATGTAAAAACATTTATTCCTTTTTTTGAAACTTCTAAAATTACATCTATAATATCTGATGTAAAAAATTGCACTTCATCTATAAAGATATTAACTAAAGGTATTTCTTTACTTCTTTGAGAAGATAAATATTCTTCTACATTCTTTAAAATTTCTAAAGGAGAATTAACAACAATTGCTTCTTCTTTAATACCATTATGGTTAACAATTGATTTTTCATCATATCTATTATCAAGTTTAGGTTTAAAGACAAAAGAATGTCTTTTTGCAACCTCTTCTCTTGACTTAAGTCTTAGAAGTTCTGTTGTTTTTCCTGAAAACATTGGTCCTGTTATTGTAGTTATTTTTCCCATATCTATATCACATTAATAAATTTAATAAAAACGAGATTTAACCCCTAAAAGTAAATCTGTAAAATAAAGCTCTATTTTACCATCTTTATTTCTTTTGTAAAAAATATTTGAAAAATTTTCAAAATCACCTATTCTTTTTTGATTAAAATCTGGTTTCGTAGGAATTTTTTTATGTTCTTGAATTAATTTAATTTTATTATTAATTTCAATAAGTTCTGTTTTAGTTAATAATTTTTGATTAAAATCTTTTTGTAAATTCTTAAGACCTGTAAAATCATAGACAATAACACTTTCTCTTTTACTTAGGTTTGTAAATGCAAAATGTGGCTTTATTGTATTTACACCAAATTTTTGAAAAACTTGATTTGCAAGAAACTCATTGTTTGCAAGATAGTCTTCTTGTGTTACTTTTAGAAAAAAAGATTTTTTTTCACCCTTATCTTTTAAAAATAAATTTAACTTTAATAATTTTAGATTGTTAAAGCTATTGTTCTCTTTAATTGGTCTTATCTCTAAACTAAACTTTTTGGTGTTATGTATTGAATGTTTTGAAGTTTGAAAAATTCCTTTTGAAATAAGCTTTACAAGTTCAGGGTATTCTTTAATTAATTTTTTACCTAAAACACTAAGATGCATAACTTCTGATTTATTTAATTTAACTGAATAAAACTGAGTTTTAGAGTTTATCTTCAAAACTTTTAATTGTTTTTCGCCTTGGTTTACAACTCTTCTTTTAACTTTAAAATTAGGATTAATGTTACCAATAGAAACAACTGGTTTTTTATTTGAAAATAATCTTTTAAAAAATCCAACCATATCTATCTACTTTTTATTAAAAAAATATAGTGGTTTACTATAAGCCGCTTTATGTATTTAATAGCAATTAATCTAAGCGGAGATTTAAAAAAACTCCTTGCACCAATTTTTGCTTCCTGCATGATTTCAGCCTCTTTCTTCTCCCCTCAGTTTTACACATCACAGGTTTTTAAAAGGAAAAGAACCGTCTTGTTTCTGTTCAGGCATGCAAAAGCCCCATTAAGGACTTTATTTTTTTTTTAAAATATTTGGTGAGCGGACCTTCCTCAGATATTTAGAATTACTCTAAATAAATGTGCTAAACATAAACCACTATATATAATATAAAGAAAAAATAGTTTATAAAGCTATTTATAAGCTTTATAAATTTCATTAAAAATAATAAATGTTACAAATATATAAATATAGATAAATATTATTGTAAAAATACCTATTAAATAATAACTAATACTAGGAAATAGTAAAGTTAATATTGAAAGAACTAGTATATATCCTATTAGAAGAATAATTAAATATCCTAAAAGATAGAAAAAAGAAACTAACATATTTTTTGTAAAAACTATTTTAAAATGTTTTTTAAAATTAAAAAAATCTTCAAATCTACCTGATTTAATATAAGACATATAACCTATGTTTTTTACAAATTCTAAAACTAAATAACAAAAAATAACTATAATTAACAATAGAATAACTATTAATAGACCTGAATTAAATGAAAAAACATTTTCAACATCTATACTTGATTTAAGTAAAAATACTGGTATTAACAATATTATTGATATAATACCTTGAAATATTAAATATAAAAAAGATGCTATAAAATAAACTACAGATAGTTCAAATATTTTTAAAATTGTTTTAGAATTATAATTTTTAAGACTTGATAAAATATTTGCACCAACAAGTCCTATTGATAAAAAAACAGTTAAAATAATTGAAATTAAAGAAGCTGTACTTCCTAAAATAGTAATTAAGCTTAATATTAATATTATAAGTAAAAACTTAAAATTAATAAAAGGTATTTTTAAAGAGTTTTTAAATTCCATCATAATTAATCAATTAAACATATTTATTTTATATCATATAATTATAGATAGAAAAGTATAAATAGATATTTAAAATTAGAAAATTAAGTTAAAAGAAGAAAAACTATCTTCTTTTCTTAATAAGAGAAGATCTTGGTTTTTTATCTTCTTTTTTCAAAACAGTAGTTTTTGGCTTAGGTGTTATATAACGTGCATATTTTAAAAATAAACTATGATTACTTGATTTACTTGGATCAACAACACTTAAAATTCCAATTTTGTTTTTCTTATTTATGAAGATAATATCAAAATTAAAGTATTTTTTACCTTTTTCATAACCAATACCAACACCAGGCATAAATAAAGATTTATCTCCCTTAATATTATAAGTTCCTCTAACTTGCCAGTACATATCTTTTAACTTAGTATCTCTAGCACTGAAAAAACCAAGAGCAGCTGTAAATGATTTTTTTTTGTCAGCAGCAAAATTAACCTCACCTATTCCAGAATAATTAGTTAATTTACCATTATTAAAATTTAAACTTACTGCACCTAATACTTTTTTACTAATTAAAGCAGCTTGTGCTCTAGAACCTTTTGATGCTTCAACAATATTAAATCCTTCAAGTTTATAATTATTTAATTTTTTATCAAAACCAATTTTTAAATTTATTTCTTTACCAAAAATTTTTGAAAGATTTGCAGCAAGGTTTACTTGTTCAAATAATTTATCAGTAGTAGGTTTTTTATCAAATAATAATGTATTTGTACCTACAGTTAAACCTAAATTATATTTCCCTTCCATAAATTTATTTTTAAAATCAGCACCATATCTGGCTTCAAATGATTGAAATAAAAAATCTTTTTGAGTTATGGTTGTACTTAATAAAGCAACACCATTTTTTTCCATAGAAGGTGTTAAACCAGCATAATTAGACAATTGCTGTGCTTTCACAGCAGGTAAAGTTAATGAACCTATAACAATAGGTAACCCTGCAACTAATATCTTTGAATCTTTTAAAACTGCAGAAACAAAATCTTTAAAATCATTAAATTTATAAGTCATAATTAATTTTCCTTTTTTATAAATATTTTAAACAACAATTAATTTATAAAGATATTCTTTTACTTATTAATTATAATAGATTAAAAGAAATTAAAAAGAAGAACAAAAATGATAAAGAAGTATGATAATTTAGCTTTATTAATACACCCAATGTATTCAATAGTTACTGACATATATAGAAATACAACAGGTATGGGTAAAATCACTTTTAAAGAAATGGAAAGTGAATATGTAAAGAGATTAAATGTCTATAAAGAAAGTATTTCTTCTTTTAAAAACACAAATACTCTTTTTGTACTTGTTGAACCTACAAAAGATTTAATGAATTTTAAATTAGAATTTTTCTATAAGCATATGATGGAAGATTTATATGTTTTTGCAAAAAAAGAACTTGGTCTTTCTTTTAGAAAAATAACAGATCTTAATTATCTTTCAGATATTAAAAAAATAACACCTACTCTTAAAAAAAATATTGGAGTTTTTTCTTTTGGAGAGCATAGAGAAGTTTGTGTTAAAACATTTAATGAATATACAATTAATTTTTTAAAAGAAAATAATTTTAAACCTATTTCTAAAGGAATACAAATAAAATTTTCATTTGATATTGAAAATAAAAGATTAAGACAAGTTCAAAAAGAAAAGCCTAAACCAAAGCCAAAAAAAATAATAAAAAAAAGAAGATAAGAAATTTAAGCCATTAATATTTCTGTATGACCAAAACATCCACAAGAGTCAGAACCGCAATCTCCTGCTTGTAAAATATCTGTATGTGTGAAACATCCACAAGAGTCTGAACCGCAATCTCCTGCTTGTAAAGTATTTAAATTAAAATTTTCTGTATTCATATTTTATAACCTCTTTATATATTTTAATTATTAAAAAAAATAGTTTTTAAAAATAATATTCGCCTGCAAGCTTGGCGGAAAGCTTAAGTGGACTCTGCGAGATTCGAACTCGCGGCCTCGTCCTTGCAAGGGACGCGCTCTACCAGCTGAGCTAAGAGCCCTAATAACTATTGAACCAATATATTATATATATTATAGAACAAAAATATTTATAAACACATCAGATTTATTTTTAATCAAAATTATAAAAATAAAATTATGGACTGATAAATATACTTTTAAAAAAATATTATTAAATAAAAAAAGAAAAATTTCTTATAATTAAAGAAATTTTGATGTGTGGAAGAAAAACAAACACTTCAGGTTAGGTAAGTTTTTAAAACTTTTAAAATAACAACTAACATTTAGTCATTATATAAAATAGGAGGTGATCCGTCCGCAGGTTCCCCTACGGACACCTTGTTACAACTTAGTCTACCTCGCGAAATATAGAATAACTTTATCCTTTAGTAGAGTAAAGTTCATCAACACTCCACTCGGTTGGCTTGATGGGCGGTGTGTGCAAGGCGCAGGGACATATTCACCGCGTGATAGTGACACGCGATTACTGGGGATTCCAGCTTCATGAGGGTGAGTTGCAACCCTCAATCCGGACTTAGACTAAGTTTTTGAGATTGCCACCCCTTTTCAGGTTAGATACTCTTTGTCTTAGCCATTGTATGCCGCGTGTTGCCCAGAACATTCACGCTATACAGACCTACCTTCGCCCACTCCTTCCTCATTGTTACCAATGCAGTCCTATTAGAGTGCCTTCTTTTGCAAGCAAAAAAAGTAGCAACTAATAGCATGGGTCTCGCCCGTTACCTGAGTTAACAGGAAGCTTCACAGTACGAGCTGACGATGGCCATACAGCAGTTCTCAGCGCATCAGGTAACCCCTTCAGAGTGACCATCATATTGCTGTCAGCCCTGGTAAAATATCTGGCGTTTCATCCAATTAAACCGCAGCATCCACCCCTTGTAGTGCACCCCCGCCAATTCCATTAAGTTTCAGTCTTGCGACCATACTTCCCAGGCGGTGAATTTAATGGTTTCCCTTCGGCCCTGAGCTAACTCGTAGTTAACCCAACACCTAATTCACATCGTTTACGGCTGGGACTAACCGGGTATCTAATCCGGGTTGCGCCCCCAGCTTTCGTATCTCACTGTCGAATCCGTACTCGTTAAGCGCCTTCGCCACAGGTGGTCTTTTTAGTATCTTAAGATTCTACTCCTACTCTAAAAATACCCTTAACGTCTTCCGGTTCCTAGTCATGCCAGTATCTTTTGCAATTCAACTAGTTAGGCTAGCTGCTTTCACAAAAGACTTAACAAACCAGCTACACACGCTTTAAGCCAAATAATGCTGGATACCACTTGGGGATTACGTATTACCGCGGCGGCTGGCACGCATATTGCCCTCCCCTTATTCACATAGTTATTCACACTATATAAAAGCTTACATAGTAAGCACTTGGAATCTCTTTATCACGATTTCTCGCATTGTAAAAGTTTCGTAACTGCTGCACCCCGTAGGGCTAGGGACATTATCTCAGTTCCCTTCTCCGGGCTACCTCTCTCAAGGCCCGTACAGATCTTCGGCTTGGTAGGCAGTTACCCTACCAACAACCTAATCTGGCGCAGTCCCATCCTTTCGCGCCAAAGAAGCATGATTCTTTGACCTTTAAAATAGTAATCATTCCAGATTTACTTTTTTATAGAGCATTATACTCAGTTTCCCGAGTTTAACTCTTCAAAAGGGTAGGTTGACCACGTGTTACTGAGCCGTTCGCCAAAACCTCTCATAGCTGAGGCTTTAAGACTTGCATGTCTTAGTCAGATTCCAATAGCAGTATCCACCAGCAGGATCAGCTGGAATTGGATAATAAATTTGCACACTTTTCTAACACAGAGTGTTTTTGCTAAAAATGTTTTCGTCTTATCTTCCACATCAGACTCAAAATAACTTGAGACCTCATAGTTTCCTAATAAATTAGGATCAAATGAGTTACTTTGCTAAATAGTTTAGCGCAGTAAAATAATACTAGTAGAGGTAAGTTTTTAAAGCTATTGTTTTTTACTTAGTAAAATTAGATTTTTTGAATAACTTATATAAATACTTTTCGCTTTAATCTGTAAAAAAAGTATTTTTTATTTTAAATCATTATTTTTTAAAATTTTTTTCAAGATTTTATCTTTATTTTTTTGATCAATAGGATGTCCAACTAATGTTGTAATATAACCAGGATATTTTTCAAAATATACCCCACCAGATAATTCTCCAAACTTTTTATCATTAATTTTATGCATTGGATAAAGTTTAGTATGTATATGATCTACTCCTTGTCCTTCAAAAACCATTGCAACTCTTTTAACCTTAAGACCTTTTTCTAAAATCTTAGCAACTTTTTTTGAAACTAACAATAGTCTAGTATATACTTCTTCTGGAAGATTAAAAACATAAGAAGAATAATGTTTTTTTGTTAAGACTAAAGTTTGACCTTCAGTATTAGGATTACCATCTAATATTGCAATAAAATCTTTATCTTCATAAACAATAGAAGCTTGCAGTTTTTTATCTGCAATCTTACAAAAAACACATTCTTTCATAAATTAAAAAAATAGTAAGAGAGAAAAGTAAAATGCATCACTTTATCTATGATGCAGCTCTTTTTCTTAAGTATCTTCTTTCTCTTCTTGTTTCTCTCATTTTTTTCTTTTTCCATTTCCATCTTTGTCTGGATTTTGTTTTCTTAAATCTACTTGAATCTTTTTTTCTAGTACCCATGAATTTTCGCCTTTAATTTTAATATTAATTTTTTTTCCTTAACATATAAAGAAAATGCTCTCGCCGGGATTCGAACCCGAGTCTCTGGCTTGAAAGGCCAGAATGATTACCGGACTACACCACAAGAGCATAAAGTCTTTTAGATTGATTTATTTTATAAAACTACAATAAAATAAGAAATATTATTTTGTAGTTTATAATATAAATAAGTAACGATTTATTTATATACTGTTTGTTTTTTTACTTCAGAGAAAAAACTCTTGTTTTAAATACCTTTTGTATGTTAAATATATAACATAATATATTAATATTTATAACAATTTAAAAATTATTAAGGTGAAACAAAATGGAAACAATTGCAAAAGAAAGAAGATTAAAAAACATATGGGTTTGTATGTCATGTAATAATACAATGAGAAGTCCAAAGAAAATGGAATATTGTAATAAATGTGGTGCCATAAAAATCAGAGCTAAAAAGAAAGGAAAGAATGTAAAGTAATTTTATTTTCTTTTAATTGGTCTAAAAATTTTTTTAGACTCTCTACTTTTTATAAAAACATTTTTTTTAGAATCAAGAAGTCTTTTCTTCTTGATCTCAAAATTTTTTTCTATTTTTTTCTTAATATCATTTTCAATTATATTTTCTAAAGAAATATTTTCTAACTTCAAGCCACCTTTAAGACCAGCCTGTATATATTGTCTTAATTGTCTATAATATTGAGAATTATCTTTATTTGTTTTAAAAGGAAGTTCTAAAAGAATATTTATTTTATTTTTATCAGCATATTTTTTAAATAAAGAAACAACTTTAACTCTCCAATTTTCATTAAGTTCTTTATTTAATTTATCTAAATAAATTCTATTTTTTTCTAATAATTCAAGTTTATTATTATTTTTATTACTACCAATATATCCTTGAATATTACTTATTCTTAAAGTTATTTTATTATTCTTATTAATAGTAAAATAAATACCAAAAGTTGAAATTACATTCTTATTATAAGAAATTTGATATTCAATAATTGATTCAGGATGTAAATTTTCAAAAGGATTTACACGACTAACTTTAAATTTGTCATTTTTACCTAATTGTAAATTTTTTAAATTATTTTTTTCTAAAAATTGTAAATTTAATTTAAATGAATTTAAAATTTCTTCTTTAGAATGATTAGTATGCATAAGATCTATTAAATCAGATAATAAATGAACTTCTTTTGCATTTAAAGAACGTCCAACATTATTTACAACATACTTTTTAATATCTAATTCATGCATCATAATAAATCTCTTTAAAACCATTTATCAATAGTTTTTTGTTTATTTGAATTAGTTCTAGCTGTAATAAATTTATCTAAACTATTTACAACTCTTTCTTGAGAAAAATTAAACCTATCTATTAATATATTTTCAATTTTATTACGATCAAACTCAGATTTACTTATTTCTGGATTTTTTGAAATTAATGGATTTAAAAATATATTTTCAATTTCTTTATAATCAAAATTAACTACTTTATTTTTTTCTTTTAAAACTTTTTCAATACTTTCAAAACTATTATTTTCTAATACTAGTTTTAAAGCAGTTTTTGGGCCAATACCTTCAACTTTATCATTAAAATCAGTTCCAATAAGCATTGAAAGATAAATTAATTTTTCTCTTGAAATATTTAATTTTTCTAAAGTTTCTTTAAGATATATTATTTCAGGATTAATATCAACATAAACATTCTTTGAAGGAATTTTTTTCTTTCTTGAAACAGTTAAATTTCTAACAAGATTTGGAGAACCAAATAATAAACAATCAAAATCTTGAGAAACAGTAAAATCTAATATATTTTCTTTTGTCATGTAAGAAATTTGAGCTTCAGCTTCAGAAGGAGCATTAATTATAGAGATACCCATTGCTTTTAATAGATCTTTTGATTCTTCTATTATCTTTTCATCAATTGAAGTTATTCTTTTTGAAAACTTATTCATATCTTCAAGATCTCCTCTTAAAACAGCATCTTTAAAATGTTCTTTAGCTATTTCTTTTCTAGATTTTCTTTCATCTTGTGTTTTTTGCTTTAAATCTATACTTTTTCCATCATATACAAAAAAAACATCAATGTCATTAGATAAAAGGTTAAGCATTCTATAAAAAAGACCATTTAAATGGCTAGTAATATCACCATTTTCGTTCTTTAAAGGTTCTCCATCTACACCTCTAATTGTAGTTAAGAACTGATATAGAATATTATAAGCATCAAAACCAAATTTTTTATGTTTATGTGTATGATTAAACTCAAATTTCTGTTTTGATTCTTCTATTAGTTTTCCAATTGCAACTCCCATACTATATTATTAAATAGATAAAGTATATAAACCTTTATCTGCATATAATATTTATAATGATAAAGTTATTTTTATCATTCTTTAAAAAAAAAGCACTCGTAGTATAGTGGTTAGTATGTGAGCCTTCCAAGCTTAGGACTCGGGTTCGAATCCCGACGAGTGCACTTAAGCTTTTCGCCAAGCTTGCAGGCGTTGTTGACAAGCAAAGATGCTTAGTTAACAAGTATTATTTTATAATAATTAATAAGCATAAATTTAATTCTTTTTCTTCAACAAATATTTTTTATATCTAAAACAACTATTTATAAATATAATACTTTAGTAAATATTTATATAAAAGATGATTAAATATGGCTAAAAGAAATTATGCATCAGAATTAATTAAAAAAATTAATTCAGGAAATAAAAAACCAAAAGAACCTACTTCTTATTTCTCAATGAATGATAAAAACAGAATTGAAGAAATAGAGTATAAAAAAAAGAAACTTCAAAAAGAAAGAGAAAAACTAATTTTAGAATCTAAAAAAATAGCAAGAGAAAATAAAGAAAATGAAGCAATTGATTTAACTAAAGAATTATCAAAATATAAAAATATATTTCATCTTACAGAAAAATCTTCAAAAGAAGAAATAAATAAAATTATTAGAGATGAATTAAAAAATATAATCAGTAATAAAAAGAAAAATAAAGAAGACATTGTAAAACTTGAAATTGAAGAAAGTTTTCTTAAAACAATGAACCAAATTTATAATAAATCAAAAAATAGAGACGATATAAAAGTATATATTGATTTTGTAAAATATGTTGATCAAATCTCAAAAATACAATTTGGAAGAGATGCATATAAACAAAATCTTTTTAAAAATCAAGCTTTAAAAGAAATTAATTCAAAAATATCAAATTCTAATGACATACATCAAACTTTTAGAGAAATATTTCTAAGTCTTAGTAAATAAAAAGACTTAGAAAAAATAAGGTAAAATATTTAATATAAGTAAAATAACTATAATAGTTCCAAAGAACTTAGAAACTTTACTCATTCTTTTCTTTTCAGTTTGTTTTCTTGAAAAATAACCTTCAAAAATAATTCTTGACATCATTCCACCATCAAAAGGGAATGTTGGAAGAAAGTTAACTGTGGCAATCAAGAAATTTAATATTGCTGTCCATAAAATAAAGTCAACTGTATGTTTATACCAATTATAGTTTGAAGGTATAGGATAATCTTCATCATAACCTACATTATAAGTAAAACCAAATCTACCCATTTCATTTGGTGTTAAATAAACTTCTCTTTCTATATTTGTATCTATGTTTTTAACTACAAATAAATTATTTGAATCAACATTTGTAATTGATTCACTTAAATCATAACGATTTTTTATTTCTTTACCATTAATAGATAGAACAATATCATTTTTTTCTAAAACCCCGTATGCAGGGCTTTCAAATATAGTTCCACAAACAGAAATATTTTCATCAACTGAATTAATGAAAACATAAGACTCTCTTTCAATTGCTATGTTTTTAGAATAATCTGCAAAACCTGGAGCTATTAAAAAATAAAGTAAAATAAAAAATATTGCAATAATAGCATTACTTGTAGGACCTGCTGCAAGCATTCTTATAACAGATTTATTTTTCTTTTTTTCAAGTTGTTTATCATCAGGTTCAACAAAAGCACCTAATGGTAAAATTCCAGCTAAAATAAAACCCATAGATTTTACTTTTGCTTTAAAAGTTCTAAGTAAAGCACCGTGTGCAAATTCGTGTATTATTGCTGAAAATATTAATATTATCCATCCATACCATGGTATTAATAAATCTACTTTTGGCATTTTAACACCAGGTAGAACAAGACCAACTCCAGGACATGCATTTCCTGCATTTCCTGCAAATAACTTAATTACAATATCATATGCAGAAAATACTAAAGATGCTAAAGTAAATCCTGAAAGACCCATGATACCTGTTAAAACACTCATGAAAACTATAAAGTTTGAAGATATCATTGGATTATTATTAAACACAATTTGTATTAAAATATATGAAAGATATGTAAAAACTATTGAAGATCCTAAAAATATTAAAAATCTTTTATATCTTGTAGTTATTTTTTCTTTAATAACATAATCAAGACCAAAAGATCCAAAACCTAAAATAATACCAAAATCTGTTAAAAAGTTTAATAGCTTTTTAGGTTTTGCTAATTTATCTAATAAAGGTATAAATCTTTTTGTTTTTGTCATTATAAATAACCCTAAAAAAATATCTGTTTTAAATATTTTTCTAGAAGCCTGTGATATTAAAAACAAAGAAAATAGTACGATAATAATCCATAGAATTGAATTCATAATTAATCATTTTTTATTTTATATATTTATTTATAGACATATATAAAAAGCTTTTTATTTAAATTTATAAGCTATAATTTTATATACTAATTTTGCTAAAAAATAACTCTCAGAAGAAAAATTCCAATTAGCCCCTTTTGGTGAAAATTCAACAATGTCAGCACCAATAATTTCTTTTTCTTTAAAAATTAAATTTAAAATTTTCATTGTTTGATTCCAATTAAATCCACCTGGTTCAGGAGTATTTGTATTTTTAATAATTGAAGGATCAAAAAAATCAACATCAATAGATAAGAATATTTTTTTTGGTAATTTTTTTAATTGTTTTTTAAAATTATTTAAAGATTTATGTAAATTATCTGCATATATTACAGAAACATTTTTTCCATCTTTTGTTTTTAAAAAATCATATTCATAAAAATCTTGAGATCTAACCCCTGCAATTAATGTTTTATGATTTTTAGAAATATATCTTGAAACACAAGCATGATGCCAAGTATCTTTTCCCCATTCTTCTCTTAAGTCAGAGTGAGCATCAAGAACTATTATTCCAAAATCTTTTTCAATTTTTTCAAAAGCAGAAACTACAGGAAAAGTTGTTGAATGATCAGAACCTAAAATTATTGGGAATTTAAAAGAAGAAATATTTTTATAAACAGCATTTGAAATTTCTTTTGAAACTTTAAAAAAATCTTCTTTATTTTTTAAAAAATTAATTTCTTTAAAAGTATAAATTCCATTAAGATAAGGTTCTGTTTTTAAATCACAATCAAAATATTCAAGTTCATAAGAAGATTTAATAATTTCTTTTGGTCCCTTATAAGCACCCTCTCCAACAGTTACTTTACCATTATAAAGTAAAGGTAAAATACATATTGAAGATTTATCTTTATTTGAATATTCTTTTAAAAGATTTAAAAATTGCATACATTATCTTTTTTTAACATATTTTTTATTTTTTACAATTTTTTTTTGTTTCTTAATATCTTTCTTTACTTTTTCTCTAAACTTTGTATCATCTTTTTTTCCATCATTAAAAGAGGATCTAGGACCATCTCTCTTTCTATCACCATCAAAGGAAGATCTTGGTTTATGTTTGTCAAAAGAAGGTCTAGGACCATCTCTTTTTCTATCTCCATCAGTATGTGGTCTAGGTTTATGTTTATCAAAAGAAGGTCTAGGACCATCTCTTTTTCTATCACCATCAAAGGAAGGTCTAGGACCATCTCTTTTTCTATCATCATGGAATCTATTTTTAGATCTTTGATTTTCAAAAGAGCTTTCAGAAACTGCTCTTTTTCTATCTCTAAAACTTGTTTCATTTCTTGTTGTTCTTGGATTTTGAGAACCTCTTGATTTTCTTAAAAAACCTACTTGTTTATTAAAAAAATCTTTTGCTCTAATATCTGATTTATTATTTGTATTTTTTTCAACATCTCTAGTCCTATCAAAAGAAACAACTTTAACTTCTGGAACATCAATTTTTTTAATTGAAAAACCAAATCTTTTACACATTTTTATAAATGTAGGTTCATCTCTATAATCAATAAAAGTTATTGCTTTTCCTTCTTGACCAGCTCTTGCAGTTCTTCCTATCCTATGAACATACTGAGTATCATCTTTTGGAAGATCATAATTATAAATATATTCAAGATTATCAATATGTATACCTCTTGCAGAAACATCACTTGATATTAAAACTGCAGTTTTATGAGTATGATATTTATCTATAGTGTGTGTTCTTTTTCTTTGTTCAAGTCCACCATGAAGTTTAAATGCTTCAACTCCATTTTTAATTAAATTATTATAAATTACATCAACTTCTCTTCTAGTATTTGAAAATACAATTGATTTTTTAGGATTTTCTTTAATTAAATGTAAAAGAAGAGAAAATTTTTGATTTGATTTAACAACATAATATTCTTGTAAAAGTTTTGAAGGATCAACTTTTGATTCAACAGAAACTCTTTCTGCATTTGGAATATATTTTCTTTCAATATTTGAAACATCTTTTGTAATTGTTGCAGAAAACATTAAAGTTTGTCTATGTCGTGGAATTTTATCAATAATTTTTGAAATATCTTCTGCAAAACCCATATCACACATTCTGTCAGCTTCATCTAATATTAAAAATTTAACTCCCTTTAGATTTAAATTACCTCTATTCATTTGATCGATTATTCTTCCTGGAGTTCCAATTACTATGTCTGAAAATCTAATATCTTTTGCTTGTTGAGAAACAGATTCTCCTCCGTAAACAGCACATGAAATTAATTTTTTAACTTCAGACATTTTTTTAACTTCTTTAAAAACTTGCAAAGCAAGTTCTCTTGTTGGAACAATAATTAAAGCTTGAACTTTCTTTTCTTTATTAACATTTGGTAAAATACCTGAAAGAAAAGCTACTGTTTTTCCTGTTCCTGTTGCAGATTCTGCAATTATATTTTTACCTTCTAAGATTAAAGGTATTGTTTTAATTTGTATTTCAGTAGGTTTTAAAATACCCATATTTGTTACTGCTTGTAATATAGTTTTATCTTTAATTAAACTATTAAAATTTTCATTAGAATTAGTCATATTTAATTTTCCTTTTTTTAATTTTATTAAATAAGTTTATAACTTATAAAAGTATTAAACTCAATATATATTTATGAAACAAATAGTTTAAAAAGAGCAAAGAAATCCTAAACAAAGCAAAGATTATTTAACAATACCTTTATTTTTTGCAAAATCAAGTATTTCTTTAGGATTTTTTAAATTTACATCTAAATATTCACTATTTAACATTTTAAAATCTGCAGAAAAAACATCTATTAAATATAATTTAATTTCTCCATTTGAAAGTCTTTTATAAAAACAATTTTTTGGAGTAATATCTAAAATTTGAATAGAATCTTTTAACATAAAATTTGCAGTAACATCCATTAAATTATTTTTGATTTGTAAAAATTCTTTTTCAGAAATTAATTTCTCTAAATATCCTTGTGTTACATTTTTAAGAGAAGTAAAATCATATGCAATAAAATGAATTCCTTTTTTAAGATGTGTTTTAGAAAAAGCAAATCTTGGCTTGATTATAGAAATTCCATTTTGTTCAAGATATTTTAAAAGAATCATTTCTTGAGCAGCATTTTTATAACTATAATTATCAAGAGCTACTTTAATATATAATGATTTATTTCTACCATTTTTATTTATGGTTAATTTATAAGAAGTAACAGTATTTCTTGACAAATAACTTAAAGATAATTTTAAGGGTTCAACCTTAAATCTTCTCTTAGGATCAATATAGGAATATTCTTTTTCACTATTAATAATATTTTGTCTAAATTTTAAAGAGGATTTATTAATTTTTCCTTCACCACCAAAAGATTTAAATAAATCATATATAACTTCAATGGAACTTGGAATATAATCTTTATAACCTTTTTTTCCTATACCTCTAGTGTAATTTACTAAAGACTTAATTTTAGGATCATAAACAATCAAACTTGATGGAGAATCTTTAGATTTATATTTAGAAGTTTCAATATGTTTTAAAGGAGGTTTTGAAATTTTGGATGTGTTTTTTTTTAATCTAAAAGGTTTTATCATAATTATTCAGTCTATTATTTCTATTTTTGGTCTTTCTAAATTAAAAAGATCAGTATAGTAAATATAAGCTCCTGCATTTAAGAAAATAACTTTATCTCCTATCTTTGGAACATATCCTTCCTTAAAATATACTCTATATCTAAAAATATCTTCTGAAGCTGGAGTTAAACCTTTAATTGTATAAGGTTTAAGAGTATTAGTTTCACTTTCTCCATCAACTAAAAGTTTAATATGAGTAACTAAAGTATCCATTGAACAATTAAATAAAGATGCATCAATAAAAATAGTATCATCAACAATATTTTTTATAGTTGTAATTAACTTTCCTGAAGGTGCAGCAATACTTCTTCCAGGTTCAGTTAAAAGTTTAATATTTAAACTATTTAAAAATATTTTAAGTTCTTTTAATTTATCATAAATAACCTCTATTGTTTTAGGATTAATGTTTTTATATAAAACAGGAAGCCCTCCTCCAATATCTAAAAAATCAATTTTTTCTAAAGTTTCTTTTATAAGAGAAGATGAAATCTCTTCAATTAAAGACCATTCAGATAAATTTTGTGTTTTTCTATGGAAATGAACACCTAACTTTTCAATTAAAGGATTATCTTTTAATGAAATAATTAAATCATTAATTTCTTTTGAATAAAAACCATAAACAAAAAACTTACCAGTAACAACAGTATATTCTTTAAGTCTCATTCTTAAAAGTAAAGTTATCTTATAATTATTTTTTTTAATTTCTTCTAAAAGAAAATTTAAATCATTTTTATTATCAACAATAAATTTATCAATTCCTTCTTTAAAAATTACACTAATCTCTTCTTTATCAGGAGAATGAAGCATATACCATATTTTTTTTTTATCTTTTATTTTTTCAATCTCATTATTATGATGTATTAAAAAATTAGAAGAGGTGTTTTCTTCTAAAACTGAAGTAATATAAGGATTAGACTTAACACTATAACAAACAATATCAGATAACTTTTCTACTTTTTTATATTCTTTTAATATTTTTTCTTTTGAAAAAACAAATTTTGCATTTGATTTCATTTAAACATCACACTTTTAAAACATAAGATGGAAGCTCTAGTTTTAGAGAGATTTCTTTTCCTTCTTTTGTAAAACACTTTAATTGATTTCTTTCAAAATCATATGAAACAACTTTCTTTACATTATTTTTTGAAAGTATTTCTCTGTATTTATTAATTCTATTAAGATTTGCAGGAGTTTTTTCTAACTTAAAACCACCTATATATTTTGAAAAACCTTTAAACTCTTCAAAAAACCAAGTTTCTAATTTTATTTTTTTAAATTTATTTATTTTAGAAAATTTAATTAAAAAGTCAGCATATTTTTTTATATCATATAAATTTCTTAAAGAGTTTTTATTATCATTTTTAAAAATTGTTTTTGAAAAATGTATACCATCTCTTTCAATATAAGATAGGAAAGATACATATTTTGATTCTCCAACAATTGTTGTTCTTTTTTTATCAGTTAAGAAAGTAACTATTTTATCTTTATTAATAGCTTCATTTAATTCTTTTAAAGAAGGCTTTTCTGGAAAATATTCATACTTAACATCTTTATATCTTTCATTTAGTTTCTCATAAACACTTTTTTCTCTTTTGAAAGGATTTATTTTTTTTATACTGGACCTAACTTTTGAAATACTTTTTTTAATCATACTTTAAAGCACTCCTTCTTTTTTTAAAGTATCAAGAGCAGAAACCATAGCTATTGGAAAAGTAATTGTAACATCTCCAATAACAGTCACTGCATCAGAATTATCTTTAATCTTACCCCAAGATTTAGCTTCATCAGTTGTTGCACCAGAAAGACTTCCTGAACGAGGAGAGGCAGTTGTCATATAAAGAGCATAATCTGCTCCACCATTAATTAAAGTTGTAAGAATAATATGATGTTTTGAAACTCCACCACCAAGAGCAACAATTCCTTTTTTTTCATCATGTGATGTTGAAAAAATAATATTTCTAAAATCATTAATAATATCAACATTAAAATCTTTATGTTCTTCTTTAAACAAATATAAATGAAAACCAAAAGAGCCATCTGTTATTGCAGGACAAAAGACAGGAACATTGTTTATTGCTGCTTGATAAAGTATTGATGAAGGATCATTTAACTTAAGACCAATCTCTCTTAAAAGTTCAGAGATTGTTAAAGATTTTTTTTCTTTATAAACTTCTAAAAGTAAATTTTTAATTTTTGCTTCAAGTTTTTGGTATTGATCATTTGTAATTAAAATATTACCAACTCTATTTTCTCCTCTTTCATATAATTCTTCATCATTTGAAGAAAATGAACCTAAAATAAACTTATCTCCATCAGCTTTCATAATATCTTCTTCAATTGAACCTACAGTTGTAACTATAACATCACACATTTTCTTTTCAATTAACTGTGCAAAGAAACCTCTTAAACCAGAAGTTACCATGTTAGAAGTAAATGAAAAATAAACTTTTGCACCTTCTTTTTTCATTTTAACTAAAAGATCAGATGCTCTTTTAAGTTCATAACTTTGAAAACCTATCTTTCCATAACCTTCTAATAATTCTGAAACTGTTAAATTTTCTTTCCATAAAAAATCTTTTGTATAATCCATAAATAATCTTTATTTTTTGTTTATTTTATAAATATTATATAGAAAAAACAATATTTAAATATACTTATAGAATAAATATATATATATAAATTATAAAGATGTGAAATTTATGAAAAAAAGATATAAAAGAAATAGTAAAGATGTTATAATTGGTGGAGTTGCAGGAGGACTTGCAAATTATTTTAATGTTGACCCTGTATTTATAAGACTTGCATGGGTAATCCTTTTATTTGTAAGTTTTGGATTAATGCTTCTTGTTTATATTATTATGTGGATTGTTGCTCCAGTTGATCCAAAAAATTAAATTTTATAGAAAGGGTTTTAGTTTGCACTTCTATTACCCATTTTTATAACTAAATTATATGCAACAAATCTTAAATTTTTTTCAATTAAATTAAAATATCTTTCACTGATATTGTTTTCTTTAGAAATTTTAAGAGCAATTTTTATACATTTATCAAATTGATCAATAATTGTTTTATAGTCCCATTTTCCTTCAATTACAGGAGTTACAACTTTATTTTTTAAATCATCTTCAAGATCAATATAATCATCAAGCATTTGTACAAAATATGCAAGTTCAAACATAAGTTTAATATTTTTTCTTTGGTTTTCTTTAGATATTGTAGAATATAAAAGCTCCATTGAACCAAAAATACCAGCTTTTCTATTACTTTCTTTACCTAAAAGACATCTTGTTTCAGCATCACACCATTTAAGTCCATAATCTACTGCTTTTTTATCAAGGTTGCTTGCAAGATAAGATAAAAGAGATAACTTTCCTTTATTTAAAACTTTTTTAACTAAAGCTTCTTTAATTATTTTTGATCTTTTTCTAGGTGATAATTCTTTATAATCATTATCATATATTTCATCAAGTAAAACATTACAAACAGCAGAATACATTATTTGTTTTCTAAGATTTTTATTAACTGAAGTATATTTAATTATTTTTATAAAAACAAAATTATTAACTAATAGTTTTTTTGAAAAAAACCTATATTTATTATAACTTTTACCTGAAAGTAAAAGCATAATATATCCACCTAAAGCATATAACTCAGTTGAACCTAAAATTAGTTTTAAATAGAATTTTTCTTTTCTAATCTCAGGACAATAAATATCAATTAATGGTTCTATAAATTGATTAAAATCATTTTTTGTTTTATTAAATAATATAGAAATTAATCTATCATCATTATCTTTAAAAAAAGAAACTAATTTTTTAATTCGCTTTTTTCTATCCATTTAAAAAATCCTTAAATTAAATGAGTTAAAGAAAGGTTTAATTTTAAAAGAGGATCTTGATAGAACTTTAAGATATCTTGATCTTCTCTAAGTCCATTATTATGCATTATTGCTTGAAATTTAGTAAATAGTTTTGTTGTAGCATAAACATCTGACATTGCTCTATGAGCATATTCGTTTTTAATATCAAAATAATTACATAAAGATGATAGCCTATAGCTTGGCATTGTTGAAATTATTTTTTTTGCAAGATTCATGGTACAAATATTTTTATTTTCTAAAGTTTGATTTAAATGTAAATTAAGATTATGATTTATAAAACCAATATCAAAAATAGCATTATGTGCAACTAAAATATCTTTTTTAATAAAATCTATAAAATTAGGTAAAACTTCTTGAATAGTTGGTTTTTCTTTAACCATATCATCTGTAATTCCTGTAAGTTGTGTAATTTCAGCTGGAATTTTCATTTGAGGATTTATTAATGTCTCAAATTTATCAACAATTCGATTTCCTTCAAGCTTTAAAGCAGCAATCTCAGTTATTTGATCTTTTGATCTATTAAGACCTGTTGTTTCAATATCTAAGACAATGTATCTTCCAAGCATGTTTTTCACCAGTTATGTATTATAAAATTATTTTTTAAGATTGTTATATTTAATATAGAACAACAGCTTTAAAAAAAGAACCATTAGTTTTCTTAACTTTTTATGTAGTGATTTAATTTTATTCTTTTTAGAAATATAAAAATAGTATTTATAATACTATTTATGGTACTAATTATATATTATGATACCAAAAATAACACCAAAAATATTTCCAAAATCAAAGATTGGAAGAAATAAGTTTAATAAAACATTAAAAAACGATCCTTCAGTTAAAAGAACTGAAATTCAACTTCTATCTATCCCTGGAAAAGGAATACATGATGTTTCTTCAAATAGACGAAAATATAGAGTTGGAAGAGATACTTTAAAGTTTGAAAAAATACTTAATGAAAGAGTAAAAGAATCTTTTAGAAAAAAATTAAGAAACTTAGAAAATAGAAGTCAACTTTTACACACACATATAACAAAAAGAAAATCTAAGAGTACTAAAGAAGAATTTGGAATGGCTCTTCCATCAAAATCAGATATTATTTCTTTTATGGAAGATAGAAGAAAAACTATTAAATATCAAATAATTTCTGTAATTGACCCTAAGATTAGAAAACCTATAGGATATACAACTATTAAGATTAACACTTTAAAAGCAACACCTAAACAATTTATTGAAAGAATAGATGGGTTTATTACAAAAGAAACTATTAAAAATGCTGAATATAAAAAACATATTTTTGAAATGATGGAAAGTTTAGGTATGGAGATTTATTTCACTCCTGAAGATGGTTATTCCTTAAATAGAAATTTTAATTATGTGAGGAAAAATGAAGCCAAGAAATAGTCCAAGAATAACTCCAAAAGTAAAAGCTTTGCCAAAGATAGGAAAAGTAAAATTTTCAAAAGAAATCAAAACTCTTGAAATTAATAAACTAAATAAAGTTGCTTTCTATAAAGCTCCTGGAGAAAAACCTGTAAGCATTTCAGGAGATAGATTGAATTCTTTTGCAGTTATTGATTCTGCAAAGTTTGATGCTATTTTTAAAAATATTAATAAAAAAAGAACAGATACTGGAAAAAAATCTATAGATAAAGAAAAGGGAAGTCTTTTTTATTTTAAACTACAAGACCCTAAACTTAAAGGAAAATATAACAATGGAAATGCAATTCCTGATCTTTTTTCACTTATTGATTCAATGTTTAAATATCCTAAAACAAGACATGGTTATGATGTTATGGCTGTTGTAAGTCCAGAGAAAAAAGTCTTAGGATATACCACTGTTAAAATAAATCATGCATTTATGAAAAAAATACTTCCAGAAATTGAAAATAAAACTATTAAAAATAGAAATGATTTTACAAGAAAAATAGTACATCTGCTTTCGAATATGGAAGGAAATATTAAAAATAAAGAAACTGTTTTTAATGTTTTAAAAGTTTTAGAAAAGATTGGCTTTGAGGTTTATTTTACTCCTGAAAAAGGATATAAGCTTGATAAGGAATATAGATTTATTAAAGAATAATAATTATCTCCAAAAAATAAATTTTTTATCAGAGTATTTTGAATATAATTCTTTTGTCATAAATTTTTCTTTTTCAGTTAAGCTAGATGTCATGAAATTAATATTAAAAATTTCCTCAAAACCTTGAACAATTGCAGAAATAATTTTTTCTTTTGGAATTGTTTTATAATCATATAAACCACAAACAAGGTCTTTTGCAGATTTTACTTTTTTTTCAAGAAGTTTTTTATCGTCTATTTTTAAATATTTAAACATTATTTCACATTCAGGTTTTAAAAGAATAGTACCATGATGCAAAATAACATTATCAACTCTTGTTTGTGCATTTCCAGAAATTTTTTTATTATTAAGTAAAATATCATTTACAGGTTTAAAAGTAGTTTCAAATCCAAGTTTTCTTAGTCCAGCTATAATACCACTGCATATTAAAGCATAAGATTTTTCAACATCTTTAGGTATACAAAAATCATCTTCTCTAATAATTAAACTATAATTTATTTCATAAAGAGGAGACTTATAAACAGCCCCTCCTCCTGTAATTCTTCTAAAAATTTCAATATTATTTTTACTACATTCTTCAAGATTTAATTCTTTTTTAGCTTCTTGAAAAAAGCCTAAAGAAACAGCAGGTTTGTTCCAAGAATAAAACCTAAGTGTTGGAAGAGAAGATTTATCTCTAACAGAAGACATAATAGCTTCTTCTGATGCCATTTTATAATAAGAATCTTCTTTATCTTCAAGAGAGATTAACCTCCATTTTTTCATTTATATTCCTCTAAAGCTTCTTTAACATATGACAAATAAACAAAAGAAGGTCCTCCTCCCATTAAAACTGCAACCCATGCAATTTCTAAGATTTCCTCTTTAGTATATCCTTTATTTAATGCATTTTTTGTATGAATAAAAATACACCCCTTACATTGAGATTTAATTGCAATACCAAGAGCAACAGCTTCTTTTACTTTTGAAGAAACTTTTCCATCATTTTCTACAATTTGCATAAAATTTTGAAAAGCATTAATATGTTCTAAATTATTTTTTTTAAGATATATAAATAAATCATTAAATTTTTGTTCTTCATTTTTCATACTACAATCACCTTTACTTCATTGTTTTATCAAGCCATTCAATAATTTTATCTGCTTTAAATAAATCATCTATTTCTTTAATATCAGATATCTTTAATTTAATAATCCAAGAATCATAAGGACTTTTATTTATTTTTTCAGGAGCATCATATAATTCTTGATTTATTTCAATAACCTCTCCACTTAAAGGAGAAGTTAAATGACCAGACCATTTTAAAGTTTCTAAAGAAACATATATGTCTTTTTTTTTTATTTTTTTAAAATCAAAAAATTTTATAAATAAAAATTCTTTTAATGTTTTTGCAATAGGTTCAATAATACCTATTGTTGCAATATCTTTTTCTATTTTAATCCAACTTGAGTCTTTATTATATAATAAATTATCAGGAAGATCATATTCTTTATATTTCATAATAAAATCACTTTTTTATTTTATTCTTAATAAAAATAATTATCCCAGTTAAAATCAAAGCTATTAAAATAACTCCAATAGCAGAAAATATATTATTTAAAAGACCTGGAGAAAAGACAAGCATACCACCTAAAGATAACATCATCATACCTGAAAGTAATTTTAAGGATTCTCCTTGAGATTGAGATAATTTTCTTGCACCTAAAGTATATGTAAATATTAAAACTATTACAAGTAATGGTAAAACATACATTAAGTTATAAAATAATAAATAAGAATAATAACTTACATTACTTAATTGATTTAAAACTAATATTTTTGTAAAAACCATAGGGAAACCAGCAGTACATAATAACTCATAGATGTTTGCTGTTATTGCAAGAACTATTGTTCCAATCATCATTGAAGTCATAGATTCTGCTTTTAAAAGACCTCTCATCTTTGTAATCAAATTTTTTCTATGATCATCTGAAACTGATAAAGTAATTCCTTTTTTAAAAGCAAAAAAATCTTTAATATTTATAATTGCAATTACTAAAGCTATAATTCCTGCAATTGTTGTAACAATTGAAATATTTTGTGTGACTTTAAAAAAATTAAGCCATGCTGACATGAATAAAAAATAAATTAAACCAGAAAAGAAAATAAATGTAAGACCAATAATTAGCATTCTTTTCTTATTCTTTGCATAAACAAGCATTGATAATAAAAATAATAAAACAAAAAAAGCACAAGGATTAAAACCATCTAAAAAACCTAAAATTATTGTTAAAAGTGGTAAAGAAACAGAACTTCCATCAATTTTACCAATTAATGGAATATTAAAGGTTTGGGAAGAATTTTGGTTTATGTCTTGTAAATTATTATCTTGATCTAAATTAATATCATTTACTTCAATTTTTGCATTTTCAATTATACCAATAATCTCATCATTCATTTGAGAGCTATAACCTACAAAATATTGATCACCTATAAAGGTTGTAGGCACACCCTGAGGTTGAAAACCATGAGATTGTGTTAAATCATAAAAGAGCTCCTGATTTTCAACTGAAGACACTTCATAATAATTAATATTTAGATAATCATAATTATTTTCAATAGATGTTAAAAAATTTTTTAATTCTGCACAATGAGGACAAGTATTACTTACAAAAATATTTACATCTAAATTGTTTTCTAAAGCATTAACAGATACTGAAAAAACTAATAAAAATAAAAAAGTAAATAAAAATATTTTGTTTAAGATAATTTTTTTTGTTTGCATGTTTACATCACCATATTTAGTTAAACTACATTAATAATTCTAATTCTTTATTTAAAAAAATAATATTTTTATTATTTTCTTTTTTAACAAGAACAATATTTTTTTCCTTAAGTTTTTTAATTAGCCTATGAGCTTTTATTTTGCCATATTTTTTTGCTAAAACCAATTGTTCTATTCTACCATTTTTTTCAATAATATAACTTAAGAATGATTTTTCTTCAAAAGATAATATAGAATAAATAGTATTTTGATTTGAAAAAATAATTTTATTTTTTTTAGTTAAAGATAAAGAATGAAGATAATAAAATAAAGATATTGAAAATATAATGATTAATAATATAAAAATAAAAAAAGTGTTTTGAGAAATAACATTACTACAAGTACAATCTTTTCCACTTAAATAATCTTTTTCAAGAAATATAAAAAAGATTATAATAGATATAAAAGAAATTATCGAAATTATAAAAGAATATTTTGATTGCATAATAAAAAATAAAGTACAAAAAACTTTAAAAAGAGATGTTTCATAAAAATGAAACTTCTAAAAAAAACAGTTACTATATATTGAAACAAGATTTAAAAATAAAACTATTAAAAATAAAAATTACTTGACAAGAAAAATAATAAACCTAATTTTAAATATTAAAGAAAATATAAATAAAAAAAGAAGAAATGTTTCTAATGTTTTAAAAATTTTAGAAAAGCTTGGTTTTAAAGTTTATTTAACTCCTGAAAGAAGATATAAGCTTGATAAGGATTATAATTATGTAATAGACGGAAAATAATTTTTATAAGTATAATTTAATCTTTTTTAAAATAATTGAACATAAGGTTAAAATAATTCGTAATTATCAATACATATAATATATAAAAATATTTTTAAATATTAGCAATAACAGTACCAACAAAATACATTTATTAGGTATCTTTGTTGCCAAAAGCTTCTGGCGGGAATTGAACCTAAAGGGAAAAGTGCTTTTTAATATCTAGATGGTTGAATTAAAGTTATTAAATAATCTTTCTTTAAAGAAGTCATAAGCAATTCAACTCTAAACCCTGTGTCTTGTAATATTTGTACAATTGAACCCATTGTAAATTTATAAGATCTGCCTATTAATAAAAAATCATCTTTTTCAAGTTTTATTTTTTCAGAACCTATCTCAATATAAATATCATCTTTTAAATAAATGGTTTGCTCAACCTGATTTAATAAAATATTCCAAGCAACATTATATTCTACTTGATCATCTTTAATTCCAAGATAATGTGGAACAAACATAACAAAATTATAAGCACCTGTTATTTTATATTTATTAATTATATTATCTGTTTTATAAATATTAGATAATTCTACACCTAATAACATATAATCATCTGAGCCCATTGAATCACGAATATTAGTAAGAACTCTTTCTCTATTAAAATGATTTCCTAAAGTAGAACCTAAAAAACAAAGTAAATTATTAAATCCATCTTTTTTTAAAGTATAAATTATATCTGAAAATTGACCTTGCTCAAAATCAATATTGATAGGTAATATTTCTACATCAAATTTTTTAGATATATTATTTTTAGCTAAATTTAACATAGAATTACTTATATCTATAGGCACATATCTAAAAACAATATTATTCTCTTTTAAATAATCTAAAATAGGTAATATTGGCTCACCAGTTCCACAACCAAGATCAATAATATTTAGTTTAATATCCTTTAAATCGTAAGTAGATATTATATCTTGTATTCTTTTTTTAAGTAAAACAGATTCATTAGAATTAATTGTATTTTTAGAATTAGCTCTTAAATTTGAAATATTAAACCAATTTTCTGCTCCTTTATCTAAATAAGCAAATTTTAATGGTATTTCACCAGTAGCCTTAATAGAGGTAATTAATTCAAATTCTTGTTTTTGTGATAACATAAATAAATTATACATATACTATTTAAATAATTTTCGGTTAAAATCTATTTTTAAACTTCTTATCGGTAATTGAACCTTATAAAAAAAAACTATTTTCTAGTTTTTAAAATATTTATCTTATCCCTTAAAGTTATAGCTGCCTCAAAATCAAGATTATCAGAGGCCTTTCTCATTTCTTTTTCAAGCTCTATTATCATTCTAGAAACGTCCTTTTTAGGTATTGACTTAACATCCTTAATCTCTGTGTGCTTCTCTTCAATAGGCTTAATGATTGTCTTAGGTGTTATATTATTCTTTTTATTATATGCAAGCTGTATATTTCTTCTTCTTTCAGTTTCATCCACTGCTTTTCTAATAGATTCAGTTATTCTATCAGCATAAAGAATAACTTTAGAATCTTTGTTTCTTGCAGCTCTACCAATAATCTGTATTAAACTTCTCTGGTCTCTTAAAAAACCTTCTTTATCAGCATCTAAAATACCAATTAAACCAATCTCAGGAATATCAAGACCCTCTCTTAAAAGATTAATTCCTACAAGAAGATCAAACTTTCCTAAACGTAATTCTCTTATAATCTCTGATCTTTCTAAAGTATTAATCTCTGAATGAAGATATCTTGTTTTTATGTTTTGTTCAGCAAAATATTCTGAAAGTTCTTCTGCAAGTTTTTTAGTTAAGGTAGTAACCAAAACTCTAAATCCTTTTTTAATAGTTTCATTTATGTTTTTTATTAAATGGTTTATCTGTCCTTCAGACTTATGAATCTCTATTGGAGGATCAACTAAGCCTGTTGGTCTGATAACAAGCTCTGAAATTAATTTTGATTTTGAAAGTTCATAATCTCCAGGAGTTGCTGACACAAAAATAACTTTATTCATGAAATTCTTTTCAAACTCTACAAACTTTAAAGGTCTGTTATCATATGCTGATGGAAGACGGAAACCATAATCAATTAAGTTTTTCTTTCTTGAAAAGTCCCCTGCATACATTGCTCTTAATTGCGGTAGAGTTTGATGACTTTCATCAATAACTAAAAGAAAATCTTTTGGAAAATAATCAATTAAGGTGTATGCCCTTTCACCAGGTTTTCTTCCATCAAAATGTCTTGAATAGTTTTCAATACCTGAACAATAACCAGCTTCTCTTATCATCTCTAAGTCATACATTGTTCTTTGTTTAAGTCTTTGTGCTTCTAAAGCACCCATAGAAGGGAGGACTTCATTTAGTTCTTTTTCAATAGATTCTAGAGCTCTTTGTTTTGAAACATCATCAATAACAAAGTGTTTTGCAGGAAAGATATAAAGAGAGTTAATCTTTGATAAAACTTCTCCAGTTATTTTATCAATCTCTGTTATTCTATCTATTTTTTTACCAAATAACTCTATTCTTATGATATTTTGTGAATATCCTAAGATTAAATCAATAACATCTCCTTTAACTCTGAATTTTCCTTGTGAAAGCTCTAAATCATTTCTTTCATATTGTATGTTTACTAAATTTTCTAAAATTTCTTGTCTTGAAACCTCTTGTCCAAGATTAATCTCAAAACCCATTTCTTTAAATTTTTCTGGATTTCCTAAAGAATAGATACAAGAAACAGAAGCAACAACAATAGTGTCTTCTCTAGAAGCAATTGATGCTGTAGCAGAGAGCCTTAACTCTTCTATCTTTTCATTAATCTTTGTGTTTTTTTCTATATATAGATCTCTTTGAGGAACATAACTTTCTGGTTGGTAATAATCATAATAAGATACAAAATATTCAACTTTATTGTTTGGGAATAACTCTTTAAACTCTCTGTAAAGTTGAGCTGCTAATGTTTTATTGTGTGCAAGAACAAGGGTTGGTTTTTGATGTTGTTCAATGATCTTTGCAACAGTAAATGTTTTACCACTTGCAGTTATTCCTTTAAGGGTTTGTAGTTTAGTTCCTTTTTTTAAAGAAGCTGATAGCTGTTCAATTGCTTTTCCTTGATCTCCTGCAGGAGAATATTTTGAAACTACTTTAAATTTATTCATGTTTTTCTTTTTTAAATAATAAGTATATATATTAGTTATTTTAAAAATATAAATAGGTTTCTAAAGAGGGTAAATGGCCGAGAAAATTAAAAAGAAGAATTTATAAACTTTTTTAATAACTTTATAAATATATTAAATAGGGAATAAACATGCCTCAAAGAAGAAATTTACTTAGAAAAAATCCATCCATCTCAGAATCAATTAAAAACACAAGAGAAAATCCAACCAAAAACAGAAGGAAACTAAATGAAACTTTAGAAAGATCAAAATCACAACAATATGAAGGTTGGAGAGGTTGTGATGGTGGTTTTCAAAGATATAAAGAAGTTTTTAAAAAAAGTTTAAATGATAGACCTACTAATTTTCTTTTAGAAGAATTAAAAGTACATAATCCAAATGTAATGATGCTTGGACCTGGAAAAGGACATTATGCAGCTCTCTTTAAAAAAGAGCTTGAAAGTATTGGTGTTAATATTCACATAGATACGCTTGGCTTTAGTAAAACTATTGATAAAGAATTAATTAGAGATGAATTAATAAGAAAAGATCATTCTCCACATATTTCAAAAGCAACTGCTTTTGAACATATAAACCCAAAAGAACATCCAAAACTTATAAAAAAAATAAAAGGAAAATATCATCTAGTCATAGGAGAAAGATCTGTAGGTTTATATGGTGAATCAAAGCCTTATGCTATTTTTCAAACAGCTTTATTACTTGAAAAAAGAGGAAGAGCATTTTTGGACGTGCAATTTACTAAAGAAACCTTAAAAGATATTGTAGAAGTCTCAAAAAGGATGTTAAGAGCATATAATAAAGCAAACAATACAGATTTAGAGTATAAAATAACTGCTTTAAAGGACACTTTAGTTACCTCTCAAGATCTTAGAACACAAGCAATATATATTCAAATAGATAGGGTAAATTAGTTATTCTTATTTTAAAAAAAAGTGTTTTACTTATGATCTTAAATTGGAAATTAATTATAAAAAAATCAAAAGCATTAATGGAAAAACAAACAAAATTAAATAAATCTCCTCCATTGCAACTTACAAAAATTGCAATAGAAAAAGGAAAAGACTTATCCAAAAGTCATAAAGTGGATAAAAATTTAGTAATAGTCTCTCTCTATTTAGCACACACAATATTTAATCAACAGAAATCTTCAAAAATAAGAAAAGAACATCCTAAATTAAGTTCTAATTTTGTAAAACCATATTTAAACGAATGGAAAATACCTATAAAAGAGCAAAAAATAATATTAAATAGTATAGAAGCACATCACGGTAGTATAAAAACAGAAACTAAAATTGCAGAAGTTGTAAAAAATGCAGAATGTTTTAAATTTGTCACAATAGAAGGTTCTTTAATATATTTTCACGAGCTTGGTAAAAGAGGTACAAATTATAAAGAAGCAAAAAAGTTAGTTTTAGAAAAAGCAAATGAAAAGTACAAGTTATTAACATTTAAAGAATGTATTAAAGATGTTGAAGAACAAATGAAGGTTATAAACCATATTTTTAAATAAATAAAAAGAATCAATTTTAACAAAGCTTAAAGATAATGGGCATATACCTTACCATTATAGATAGCTGATTTTTTAAAAAGCCCTTCTAACGGTCCGATTTTTTCGGACACTTCGCTTTCTTTTAATTAACTATATATCCTACAAGTATATTTATTTTTAAAAAAAATATATCATACAATTATCTTTAAAATTAGTTTTTCAATTATATCTTTATTTATTCTAAGTATGCTAGAGACCTGTTCTAGTTCTTCTTTAGTTATATTTGTTTTAAATTTAATCAATCTTTCTTTAATCGTGTGATTTTTTATAAAAGAAATTAAAGTAGATATATCTTCTCCAGAATATAAACATAAAGCAACTATATCACAATAATCTTTAATCTTTTTATGTGTTTGACCTCTATTTACTACAGAATTTATCTTAGTAGCTAATAATAGAGGTGGAGAGGGTAGCCATAATTTTTTATTAAATTCAATTAATTCTGTTCTATATTTTTTATTCTCAAACACTAACTTAACTAAAGGTTCATCTGCAGGTGCAAATCCAAGTTCATTTATTATTTGTTTGTTAGTTTCTGCAATTAAAAGATCAATATACATAGGAAAAATATTATGAATAGGAGTGGTGATTGATTCTTCTTTGGTTAGTTCTTTTCCAGTTTCATAATTTATTTCTTTTAAATATCTAAAACTAACTAATTTAAATCCATTTTCTTCTAAAATATTAGATGTATATTTAAATGATTTTATAGTATTAAACCCTAAATCTACATCTCTTGAACCAATATAATCAGTTCCAAATTCTGATTTATATCTTGAATTTACAGTTAAATATGTAGCCCAACCTCCAATAATTATAATTGGTTCTTTTAGTTTAGATATAATTATTTTTAAATAATCATAACTAATTTCAGTTTCTTTTTTGTCGTACATATTTATTAAGTAGTATATTATATGCTTCTATACATACCCCACCTTCTTTTTTAAGATCAATTAATAATTGAGGAATAGAGACAACCTTGAGTTCGTTTATTTTATTTGATTCTTTAAAAACATCTTTACCTTTTGAAATGATTAAAACTACATTTCCATTACCAATCAATCCTTTAGTTAAGATTAAATCTTTCCATTTTACATAATCTTCTTTAGAAATATATGCTTGAAATTTGTGTGGGAATAGATGATGATTAATTATATTTTCAGCAGCATAGGTTGTTAATGCATAATCTAAGTTAGTTGTTTTAAAAAAATCAAGTGGATTTGATATATGAAAGTAATATTGTTCATATTTTTTATCTATTTTTATATAATAATCAATAAGTTTATTGACATCAATAACTTTTGTTTTTTCAATAATCCCTTCATTTTCTAATTTTCTAAGAAATTGAATAGTCCAAGCAATAGAGGTATTTGAAATTTTTGAAAGTTTATACTTAGTTAAACTTCCATCTGGATTATTTAGAAGAATTTTTATGATTTTTAGATTTTTTATATTTCTCATCATATATATATTGGTTATTAGAAGGGTTTATAAAGGTTACCGATATATTGGTAATATTGGTAGTATATAAACTTAACCAATATAGCTATTAACCAATACTTCTTTTTATACTCTCTAGCATCAATTCTTTCTTTTAATTTTATTCTTTCTTCTACAAGTTCTTGTTTTCTTGTCTGAATTGCAAAATAACTTTGAGCAAATGCAATTTCTTCTTTTCTTGAGTCTCCATTTTGTGCTATTAAGTAACATGCATATCTAGTTAATGTATAATCAATTATTTCTCTTTCTGCATCAGATCCTAATTTAACCTTTTTCCTGACCTCAAGAAAATGGTCATTAATATTAAATCCTGAATTTTTACAAGAAATTTTTGCTTTTTCAATTATACTTACAAAATTTTCCCATTTAGTATAACCTAAAAGGTCTTGTAACTCCCTTGCAAGCCAAAATTCAAGATTATCTTTAAAATAAGCACTATCTTGAAAACTTTTAGTTAGTTTATAAATTATTTCTCTTTGCATAGAACATCACATATATATAAGAGTCTTTAATTTATATATTGATTTTGTAAGAGAGGGTAAATGGCCGAGAAAGAGAAGAATAGAATTTTATTTTAATAAAGCATAAAGATAATTATCATATACTTTACCATTATAGATAGCTGATTTTTTTAAAAGCCCTTCTTTTTTAAATTTACTTTTTTCTAAAACTTTAATAGAGCCTATATTTTTAGTACAAACTTCAGCTGCTATTCTTTTAATACAGGTATTTTTAAATAAAAAATGAATATATGCTTTTATAGCTTCAGACATAAATCCTTTATTCCAATAAGAAGAATGAAGCATAAAACCTAAATCACATCTTTTAAAATCTTTAATAATTGTAAAAATATCAATAGAGCCTATTAATTTATTTTCATAAGTTATAAAAAAAGAAGCTCCTTTTCTTTTTTTCCAAGCATCTACTTTTCTTAAAATTTGTTTTTCTACAATCTTTCTTGAGTTTTTATTATCTCCAGAACCATTATATATCCAGAGATTTTTATCTTCATATAACTTATAAAGTTCTTCTTTATATTTTATATCTGGTTTTATAAGTAATAATCTTTTTGTCTTTACTGGCTTATACTTATAACCTTTGTTAAATATTTTTTCATCCATGGTTTAACCTTTTATATTCTTTAATTGCTTTATTAAGTACATTTAAAAAATTAGGATCTTTTTTCCATTCTTCTAAAATAAATACTCTTAATTTAGAATGTTTAGAATAACCATCATCTTTAATTTCTATTAAATCTTTAAATTCCTCATTAATTATTACTGTAAAAGATTCTTTAATATCATGAATTTCAGATTCAGATAAATTACTTTCTTTACAAACGTTCCAAAAATAACTATGAAAGAATAAATGCATAAGCTCATGAATTACAACTCTAAATAAATATTTATCCACATATTCGATATAAATGAATATTCCAAACCACTTTTGGTTTTTTCTAAATTCATAAGGACAAGCAACAAAAGTATTATATTTAATATATACTTTATTAACAGGAAATTTATTTTTGTGAATCTTTTCTAATTTATTTATTATCTCATCCTTATATTTATTCAATTTTAGATTAGAATTATAAAAATTAGTTAAATACTTTTTAGAATAAAATTTTTTAGTGTATTTATCTATTAACTCAACTTTTTTAGAATCAGATGCACTTATTAAAGAATTTTTAAAATCCTCAGGATAATCTTTAAACCAATCATTACCATAAGCACTAGAGTTTTTAATAAATTTAAGCCAATTTTTTAAATTTTCTTCTTTTGATACAATAAATTCTATTTCAACCATAATAAATCTTAAATTTCAATTATGTATTCTTTTAAAACTTTTGTACCCCATATTCTAAACTGAGTTGCTTTAGATGAATTTACTCTATATCCTACTGATATTATTGCATCTAAATTATAAAAATCAACATTTCTTTTAACATCTCTAGTTCCTTCTTTTTGAACTATTAGGAATTTCCTAATAGTTTGATTTTTATTTAACTCTGCAGAATCATATATATTTTTTAGATGTTCATTTATAGTTGGGATTTCAACTCCAAATAATTCTGCAATCCTTTTCTTAGTTAACCATATATTTTCATTATAAATATAAACATCTAATTTTACTTCTCCATCTGGAGATTTATACAATAAAAATTTATTATTTTTAGAAATGATCTCTTTAGTCATAATATTTATTCTACTTTTTATATTTATTCTACTTTTTATATTTATTATTCTTTTAAATTATTTAATCACAAACAATTTTTCTAAGTATAATAATAGAAGATTATTTATGTTTAAAAAGCTTTCCAAAGTGCCTGACCATAAAAGGATTTTTAATCTTTTGATAACTTGTAGTATAGTTATTAATATTAAATTTTTCAGAATCAGAAACACCCTTTTTTGATACTTTTTAACTTAAAAATATCATGAGTGATACTTTTTTAATTAATAGTGTCAAAAGACTACCTTTTTGATAATTTTCTAATAATCTACAAAATAAGTTATGTTTAAATAGATTATTAATTATTAAACTATCTATGGATATAGAAAAATTACCTTTTAGAAAAGAAGTTACAGCATATATTGTAAATGAAAATAAAGAATTTATAGTTATCTTTTCAGCACTTGCAAACAGGTTTTGTAAAACTCCTGCTGGAGGTGTTGAAGAAAATGAGCCTTCAGATAAAGCAATATTAAGAGAAATTAAAGAAGAACTTAATCTTGATATAGAAATTATTGCAAAATCAAAGATAGAATACAAATGGGAACATACAAAAGAAAGAATAATTGAAAGAAACTTAAAATTTAGAGGATCAACTGGAGAAGTTTTTCTTGCAAAAATAAACCCACCAAATCAAGAGATTAAAATACAAGAAGAAGAAATCTCAGGGTATAAATGGATTAAAAAAGAAGATGTAGATAATTATTTTGCAACAGACACTTTAAAAGAAACAGCAAGAAAGATGTTTGAAGAGTTTAAAGAATATTTTTAAAAAAATGATATTATTTATGAAAATAAGAAAAATAAAATTAAGAGAGCTAAAAGAAGCAGATATTTTTAAAGAAAAAATATTAAACCCAGAAAAAAAAAGAAGATATAGACCATATTATAAAATTTTAAAAAATTACAAAAGAGAGCCTTCTTTATTTATTGGAGCTTATGATAAAAATAGAATTATAGGAGTTGCTTTTGGGCATATTATAAAAAATAGAATATTATTAGGTGAAATGGCTGTTTTAGAAGAGTATAGAAACAAAGGGATTGGAAAAAAAATATTAAAAAAAATTGAACAAAATTCAAAAAAATTAAATAAGAAATATATAGAGCTTGGTGCTCTTGATAATGCAGAAAAATTTTATCTTAAACAAAATTACAAACCAATTATTTTTGTGCAAATATATCCAAAAAATATCTTGAAAAATTACAATCATTTAAATTATAAAATAATTAAAGAAACAAATTATGTTGATTCTAAAAGATTTTATATTGAGGTTAAAAGATATGATCCTAAATTAAAAGAAAAAATAGAAAAAGAATTTAAAGCATATGATGTAATCTATTTATTTAGAAAATATTTATAACTTAAAATCCCAAAGATGTTTACCATCAATAGTTGCATTCTTATCCATCTCTTGGATATACTTTCTAATTACCTTATAACTCTTTTCTAAAGGAGTTACTGGTTTTTTACCTTGATCAATTCTTGTAAAAGAAGAAATAATGTCTTCTTTTGAATATTCCTTAAGTAATAATTTATAAAAACCTTCTTGTAAGAAAGGTACAAGATTTCTAAAATAGGAAGAAGCTAGATTTAAATTATTTTTATTTTTTGCCTTAAGATACTCTTTAAAGTTATCTTGCATAAATTCAACCATATTTTTTAACTTTATTTCAATATTTATATAATCTAAAGATAAAATATACTTAGTTAATTCTTTTTTATCATTTTCAAATTCTTTTGTTTTAATTATTTTTATCATTTTAAATAAAGATTTTTCTTTATTAACTAAAATTTTTAATTTTGGAGAATAATATACTTTTCCTTTCTTTCCATCAACTATAACTTCATCAAAATTATTTGTTTCTTTTAATAATTTTGAAATATTAATACCACCAATACAAGGTATATTATTTTCTCTTGCAACTATTGCAGGATGTGAGGTTATTGAATCAACTTCACAAATAACAGCTTTAGCTTTTTTAAAAATAAGGTCATATTCTGGAAAAAGAACATAAGTAACTAAAATATTTCCTTTTTTAAATATTTTATAAGCTTCTTTAGGGTCAGTTGCATCTGAAACATATTCTATGTTTCCTTTAGCATAACCATTTGAAAGGGTTATACCTTTTAGTTCTTTTTGGTTTTTTGCTTTATTTACTATAATTTTTTTAATATTTTTTAAAGTAGTAATATTTCTTGTTTGTAAAAACCAAATTCTGTCTTTATTATCTATTGCAAATTCTATATCTTGAGGATATTTAAAATATTGTTCAATTTGTTTTCCTTCTAGATATAATTTTTTAAAAGTTTTATTTAATTGTTTAGTAGTATTAATTTTTAAAGAATTTTTCTTTCCTGAAACCATTTCTTCTAGATGTCCTTTTACATGTTCTATTAAAAAACCTTTATTTGTTATTGGGTTTTTTGTAAAATATACTCCTGATAGTTTTGGTATTATTTGTTTTTGTATAATTACAGCTAAGGTATCTTTTAATTTTTTATTAGTATATGATTTTAAAGAGATTTTCTTTTCTGAAGCAATAACTTTAGATATTGCTAAAAATAGTTCTTTTTCATTATTTATATTTGTAATTGAGGTAAACTGTCCTGCAAAAGATTGTTTTACAGAATCTTCATAGATTGAAGAGCTTCTAACAACTAAAGGGTATAATTCTCCTCCATAGTCTATTTGTTTTAAATAATCTTTAATTTGTTTCTTTAGATTAAGAGAAAAAGATTTTTTTATTATTTTACAGAAATCTCTAGAGAGAACAAAACCATTAGGCACATTATAGGCTGCTCTTTTTAAAAGCATTAGGTTATATGCTTTATTTCCTACTTGTTTTTTATCAGCTACAGTGTAAAGGTTATAGATCATATTTAATCAAGTGTAATAGATATATGAGGATTTATGTTTAAAAGGCTTTCTTAAGTAGCTTATAAAAGGACTTTTTTCTTTAATCTGTAAAGAAAAACCTTAAAATCCTTAAAAAAAAGAAAATAATAAATAGATTAAAAATAATTTAATTTTAAATTATAATCTATTTATTAATTATATTGATAACATCAATTAAATCTTCAATTACATAATCTGGTTTATATAAAAAATGTTTATAAGGCAATTTAAGTGGATTATATAAAACAGCATTAATTCCATATTTTTTAGCTTCAATATCAACAGATAAATCCCCTATATGTAAAACATTTGAAGGTAAATAACCATCTAATTTAATTTTATTAATAAAATCAACATATGGTTTACCAGATGCTTTCTTTCCACCTACTTCATTAGATAATGAAAAATATTTAAAATTATTAAATTTATTTTCTTTAACCCAATCTTTAATCCAGCTAGTTTTTGTATCACTAATAATTCCAAGAATATAATCTTTTTTTATTAAGTATTTTATTAATTTTAAAGTATTTTTAGAAAATTTATTTTTTAAAGTATATTCTTTGGAATTATTTATTATATTATTATAATTTTCAGAAATTGCTTTAGATAGACTTTTAGTATATTTAATATTAATTTTTTTTAATAAAACTTTTAAAAAAGCATCTTCTTTATATTTACTATTTTGAAAATCTCTCCAAGTTTCTTCAACAGCCTTAAGATAATTATTATATGTTAATGTAAAATTTTCTTTTTTTAGTATTTTAAATTCACTTTTATATATTTCAAATAACAAATTTGGATCACTATCCATAAATAAAGTATTTGAAACGTCAAAAGATATTATTTTTATAGTTTTAATAATAATCCCTCTTTATTTTATATTTATAATAATATATAAAACTCATATATTATTTAATTATATCTTTTATAATAAAACATTTTAAATAAGAAAGAAATTACAAGAAAAACCTTAAAATCTTTTCAAAAAGTTTAAAATTATCAAAAAAAGAATAAAAGAAAATAAAACTACTTACAATTAATAAGACTATTGGAAAATATAATAAAAGGTTTCTAAATAAAACTAAAGGCCATGCAATAACATCCATTATAAAGAGAGAAAATTTATTCTTAAGTAGTAATAACTAAAAAAGTATTATAACTATATTGATCTGTTTTTAATAAAAGAAAGGTAAAAATTTAAAAATATATTAATAATTGCAAAGGAAAAAGTGGCAATTAATAGATATATTGTTATTTTTTGTTTGTTTTTCATAATATAATATATTGTTAAAAGCTTTCTAACAGCTACAATTAAGTAAAACTTAAATATACTTATGTAACTCTTAATATTTATATGGTAGAAAAAGAACTTGCACTTATAATAAATGGAAACTTAAGAAAAAAGATAATATTAAGTTTAGCAATTCCTAACATAGCCACAAATTTAGCAAAAAAATTAGATGTTTCAAGATCTTCTGTATCAAGGACCTTATTATTTTTAGAGAAGCATTTTCTTGTAGAATGTATAAATAATGATGCAAGTTTTAACAGGTTATACAAGCTTACCTTAAAGGTACAAGAAAGTTTCTGATATGTTAAGGAAGATGTGATTATTATACTTTAATTAAGTATAAATTATTTTACTTTTTATAAATTTAATTTCAAGTTTTTCTGTGCATTTAATTTTAATTATTATATTTGCACTTTTTGAAAAATTATCTGCAAAAATATTTATGTTTGAACTAATTTTATATATTTTATTTTTTTCAAATTTAATTTTAGGAAATCCAATAGGTATTTGTTTAATCATAGGTAAAATATTTCCATTTATATTTACACTTCCTTCAAAAAAATTAAATAAATCTAAATAATGCAATTCATTTTTAGATAAATTAAAATTTTCTTTACCTTCAGAACATTTACCTTTATGAGTTGCACTCCAGACAAAATAATTAGGATCAAAAGGATATATTTTTTTATTATTCAATTTTATTTCATTACATTTAATTTTAATATTGTTTATTGCTATTGAACCTATATTTATTACTTTTATTCTAAAATAAATTAAATTACAACTTGAACCATCATGTTGATTAATATAAATTTTATTAATCTTATGAACACAGTTAACATCATCTAAATCAATTTTAATTTTTGGTTTTTTAATAAAATTAATAATATCTTCTTTAAATAATGCAACAACTACTGCACATAGAGTTAAAAAAGCCATAATTATTTGAATAATTGAATCTAAATTATTTTCAACCATCAATACCATCTCTACAAATTCTTTCTGCTTGTTCTAAAACCAATTTTACTGCTTCTGCTTGCATATCAGGAGGATAACCATACTTTGAAAGAATTCTCTTAACCAAAACTCTTATCTTTGCTCTTTCAGTTTCTCTAATTTCCCAATCAACGCTTGTTGTATTCTTTTTAATAGTATCTGTTAAAATTTTTGCAATAACAACTATTTGTTTATCCCCTAAAACATCTAAAGCACTTTTATTATTTGAAAGAGCATCATAAAAAGCAACTTCATCTTCGGATAAATCAAGTTCTTCACCTTTCTTTTCAGAAGCTTTAATTTCTTTTGCAATTTTTAATAGTTCTTCAATAACTTCAACAGTTGTTATACTTCTATTAGTATATAATTTAATAATATTTTCAATCATTTCCTTAAAAGATCTTTGTTTTACAATATTTTTTCTAAATCTGGATTTAATTTCATCATTAAGAAGTTTTCTATACATCTCTAATGCTAAATTCTTTTGAGGTAAATTTTTAATTTCAAGCATAAATTCTTCAGAAAGTATAGAAATATCTGGTCTTTTAAGTCCTGCAACTTTTAAAACATCCATAATTCCAGAAGACATTATTGATTTTGAAATTAATTGATTTAAATTTTGTTCTAAAAGCTCAGTTTGAGAAATATTTCTAGTAACAGTATTTTTTACAAACTGTGATTTAATTGCTTGGAAAAATGCAATTTCTTCTTTTAAATCTAAAGCTCTTTTATCAGGAACTGCTAAAGAGAATGCTCTTAAAAGATTAATAGTTGCATCAATAAATCTTTTTTTACCATCTTCTTGTTTTAATATATGTTCCATTGCATTAATTAAAAGCTTCATTCTATAATTTGTGTCTTTATTTTCTAAATCATATTCAAACTTATATAATAAAGATTTAACAACATCATATTTATTTAATAATAAATTTACTGCTTCTTCTTGATTAATTCCAACCTTTTGTTGATCTTTTGGAGAATAATTACCTAAGGCTTCTTTTAATTGAGTAAGTATACTTATATAATCTACAATTAATCCACCTTGTTTTTCTCCAAAAACTCTATTTACTCTTGCAATTGCTTGCATTAAATTATGGTCTTTCATTGGTTTATCAATATACATTGTATGAAGAGAAGGAACATCAAAACCAGTAAGCCACATATCTCTTACAATTACAAGTTTAATCTCTGAAGAAGGATCTTTAAAAACATCTCCAATTTCTCTTCTTTTTTCTGAATTTCTAATATGTCTTTGCCAGTCTAAAGGGTCAGTTGCGTTACCAGTCATTATTACCTTTAAAAATCCTTTTTTATCATCTTCGTTATCCCACTCTGGTTTAATTTTTATTATTTCATTATATAAATCTACACATATTCTTCTAGACATACAAACAATAATACCTTTTCCTGGCATTCCTAGTTGTCTTTCTTGGAAATGATTTATTATATCTTTTGCAATTTCTTTAATTCTTTCAGGATGACCTATTATTTTTTCAATTCTTGCCCATTTACTTTTTAATTGTTCTTTTGTATCTTTTTCTTCAGTTTCTGTTACATATTCAAAATCTTTATCTAAAGTTATTTGAGATTCTGGATTTAAAGATATTTTTGCAAGTCTACTTTCATAGTAAATAGGAACTGTCATTTTATCTTCAACAGCTTTACTGATATCATAAACATCTACATTTTCTCCAAATACATTTCTTGTACTTTTATCACTTTTTTCAATTGGAGTTCCTGTAAAACCAATATAGGTTGCATTTGGAAGAGCATCTCTTAGGTTTTTTGCAAAACCTTCTAAAAAACCATATTGTGATCTATGTGCTTCATCAACAATAACAACTATATTTTCTCTATTTGATAGTTCTGGATAAACTTCTCCTTTATTTTCTGATGAAAATTTTTGAATTGTTGAAAAAATAACTCCTCCAGAAGATACTTGTAATAGTCTTTTAATTTCTTCTCTATCTTCTGCTTGTTTTGGATCTTGTCTTAAAACATCTTTACATTTTGAAAATGTTGTGAAAAGTTGATCATCTAGTTCGTTTCTATCTGTTAAAACTAATAAAGTTGGATTGTTTAGTTGTTGTATAACTTTTCCTGAATAGAAAAGCATGGTTAATGATTTTCCTGAACCTTGAGTATGCCAAACAACACCTGCTCTTTTATCTTTTCCTTTAACAGCTTTAATTGTTGAAGATACTGCATTGTTTGTTGCATTATATTGATGATATGCTGCTATTTTTTTAATAGTTTTATCTTTATCTGCTTCATAGACTATAAAATTGTTTATTAAGTCTAATAATGTTTCTTTATTTAACATTCCTCTTATTAAAACTTCTAATTGTGTTAAATAAGAGGCTTGATCTTTATATATTGTTTTCCAGATCATGAATCTATCTAGATTTGAAGAAATTGTTCCAACTCTTGTGTCTGTTCCGTCTGAAATTACTAAAATTTGATTATAGTTAAAGATTGTTGGAATTTCTTGTTTGTATGTTTGTAATTGGTTGTATGCTTTTTTAATATCTGCATTTTCATCTGTTGGATTTTTTAATTCTATTAAAACAACTGGTATTCCATTTATAAATAAAATAATGTCTGGTCTTCTGGTATGTTCAGTTTCTTTAATTGTAAATTGGTTTAATGCTATAAATTCATTATTGTTTATGTTATCTTTGTCTATTAAGTTTATTTTTATCCATTTTAGGTTTCCATTTATTCTTGTTTGAACGGTTATTCCTTCTGTTAGATATTTGTAAATTTGTTTGTTGTTTTCTATTAGTTTTTGTGATTCTATTCTTTGTAGTTTTTTAATAGCTTCTTGTTTTGCATCTTCAGGAAGATTTGGGTTTATATCACTTATTTTTCTTTTTAAAGTTTCATTTAAGAGCACTTGTGAGAAATCATCTCTTTCTGGTCTTTGGCTATCTGGAGCTATGTCTACTCCATTAAGTTTAGTGTAACCTATTTCTTCAAACCAAGAAAGTGCTTGGTTTTCCACATCTCCTTCTCTTAAAAATGATGTCATAATTTATCACAATTATTATTTTTAATAAAAACATATAATCTTTTTATTAATTCTTGAGTAATATTTGGTAAATCATTAAATTTTATTTCTTTATCAGTCATATATTTAATTGATTTTTTTGAAAATTCTAATTTAGAATTTATTTTTTTATATTTATTTGTATCTTGAATTGAATTAAATAAACTTGAATCTATTTTGTTATCTACAAATATATTTTGCCCTAATTCATCAGGAGTAAAAACTTTATCTTTAAAACTAAAAATGTCATTAAAAATTTCACAAGGCAACAAATATTCTATTTCTTTATGATATGCCCAAAAATTAGAAGGTAAATTTTCAGATAATATTTTTAATCTATTTCCTTTAATATTAATTTTTGGTTCAATAACATCATTTTCTGAATCTATAGATAAATATTTTTTACCAGTTAAAGGGTTATAACCATCATTATCAGCAATAATAAAATTATTTTTATTAATTGCATCTACAGTAATTTTTAAATTATCTTCAATATCTAAAAAGTTAAAATGAACAATATTGCCTCCACCATATTCAATAAAAGAATAGTGTTTATCTTCATTAAATTTAATTAAACTTGAATCTGAATCAAAATATAATTCCAAATATTTTTTAATATATAGTCTATCAGATATCCCTTCTACCCAAATAATACAATTAGATAAAAATACAGATGAGTTACGTACTTCGAGTAAATCTAAAATATCCTTATTTTGAGTAGTATTTTTAATTACAAAATTACTATTGTTTTTTTCAAATGAATAAATAGATTTATTATTATAATCAAGTGTAATATCTAAAAGATGATTGGAATGTGTAGTTATAAATATTTGTGCATTTTTTGCAAATTCACTATTATATACTTCTAATAATTTTCTTTGCATCCCTGGATGTAATGTTAATTCTGGTTCTTCAATAAATATTAATAAATTTTCATTAAAATATTTAAATAATGGAAAAGTACATATCATAATAGTCTGTAATCCATCTCCAAGTTCATAAATAGGTCTTTCAACATCATCAATTTGTATATACAGTACATCAGAATTAATATTAGGAATTAAATTTATGTGCCTATCATTAAAAAAAGATTTACTTAGAAAATCTTCATAATTTTTTATTAAATTTCTTTCTTTTTGACTTCCTAATAGCATTTTTTTAATATCCTCATATAAAGATAATCCTGTAAATATAAAACAATTGGGATATTTTGTATTAAAATCAATAATATATTTATCAGAGTGATTTTCATTAAAATAATCGTATTTTGTTCTATCTTGATAACAATCAAAATCATTAAATAAAAAAGATTCACTAATTAATTTTGATTTTTCATCAGAAGAATCATTTCTAATTATTGGTCTAAGACCTCTTAACATAGGAATATATAAATAAGTATATTTTTGATCTAATCCAACTGTTAGTTCATCTTTAGTTTTAATAAATTTATCTATAAATAGAGCTAATTCATTTGTTTTAATATTACCATTATAAGTAGTGACATCTCCATTAGTTGAAGTCTTTATATTTGTTTTAATTTCGTCGTGAAATTTTAAAGAAATAGACAGGTCAGAAACATATTCTATATCTTTATATTTTAAAGGAATATTTAACACTTCAGTATTAGGTAATTTATCTATATTAGGATATTTTCTAATTAATTCTTTAGAAATATTTTCATACATATTATATACTTCTAAGGTTTTTACTGTATTATAAGTAGTTTTTTTACTAAATATATGTCTTAATAATCTACTCTTTCCAGAATTATTTCCACCTACAAAAATATTTAGTTTTGATAAACTATTAATAGTATCTGGATAACCTTCAAAATTTAATTTAATATTTTTAATTAATTCCATTAATATTTCACCCTTATTTTTCCAGACATTAATTTAGGTAATAATAAATCTCTTATTTCAGATAATTTCTTATTTTGCCTTTTATTTTCTGAAATTTTAATAAATGTACTTCTGATCATTGAATTATATTTTTTCAATATTTCATTTGATGGATTCAATATCTGTATTTTCTGAATGTTTTCATTATTAATTGCTTGCATTGTTGTACCATTACATAAGTTATTTTTTATTATTTCAAAATCATCATTTAATACAAAATTCCAAATATAATACAAAGCATTTTCTTTTATGTCTAACCCAGCAAATCCAGTAGATAAAATTAAATTTTCTAATTCCCAAGCGCTATACTTATCAAAATAAGTTATTTTTTTACTATTTTTCATTTTAGCAAACCACACTGTATTCTCTTTAGGTTGCATATTTGCTCTTGATGGTCTTTTTATAAATGTAATTTTAGTATTATAATTTATTATTTCAGAATTATCTATATCTGCAGTTGCAACATATGTTTTTTCATCAAAGTCTTCTGTACCAACCTTTGTAAAAGACGTTAGATTATTGTCTCCTAAATGCCCAACATCCCATCCTTTAGGTATTTCTTTTTTTAATTCTTTATTATAAACCATTTCTCCTCCACTAGATTTATAAGGTTCTCCTTTTTCATTTGGAAATTCAAAATCAACAAACCATCTTTTAAATAAAGTTTTTCCTATTTCTTCAAGTGTTTGATTCATTTTTCTGTTTAGTTCTATTTTTTCATCTAAATCAGAAAGGATTTTTGCAATTTTTAACATTTCATTATTATTTTTTGGAACTATAACTAGTAATTTTTTAATATCCCCTAAACTAAGTGTTTTTTGTGTAGAACCACCAACATTTTTTTCAATTTGATTTAAAATATATTTAGAATTTAAGGCATAATATAAAAAATAACTGTTTATATTCGGGTTAATTATCACCGTATTTTGCCCTAAACAAAATAATTCTGTTGTATTTACAAAACTTGTAATTCCATATGTTCCAACCCTAGTCATTATGATATCATTTTGCTTTGGGATATAATTTTTAGTAAATTCATCATAAATAGATTTAGTAACTTTTAATGTATTTGATAAATCTAAACTACCTGATTTCACATCAGTTACTCTTACCATTGATATTCCTTTATTAACATAAATTGGAGTTTTATGACAAGAATCAATAACTATAGATATATCATTTAATGATTTAACGTCCCAATCTTTAGGAATTAATCCAATTTCTGTTTTTTTAAATTTTATTTTATTAATCATAATATTTCCAATTTATGTTCTGAATTAACAATTTCATAAAAATCATTAATATAAGTAATTATGTTTAAATATATCGTATTATTTTTTACATCTGATACTTCTATGTGAGAAGTTATTTCAAAAATAGATCCTGTTCTTGTTTCTTCAGGAATATTAATATTCTCAGAATACTCTAAAATTCTAAAATTTTTAATTTTAACTTTATCTTCTCCAATTTCAATTTGATTTAATTTAGACATATAATCATTAATATAACTTTTAAAATCATATGAATTGCTAAATTCCTCAATTGAATTAATAAAATTTTCTTCAGGATAAATATTATCTAATTTAATAAATAAACCATCACCTATCGGTTCTATAACTATATCTTTATTAAATAACTCTTTAAATTCTAATGCACAATTTTTATTAAATCCTAAATCCCTTGTAATTAAAAATACATTTTCATAATCATCAAAATCTTGAGATAATATTGTCTCCCATATCAAGGCATCTTTAAAACCAGAATCAGATTTTTTATCTTTATTAAAAGGAGACTTTTTTTCTAATGCTCTTATTTTTAGATCATTAAATTTTTGAAAAATTAAATCATCAGAAATTTTTAAAATTTTTATTTTGTTTTCAAAAATATAATTTCCAATTTTATCCAAAATAAAATCTTTTATATTAAAATCATCTGAAATTTTAAATAAGTTAATTTTCGAATCAATATAAGCATATCTTTTTTTAATGTCACCTAATTTTCTGCTATCGGATTTAAAACAATCTCTTCTTTGTTTTTCTAATTCAAATAAAGTTATATCTGTTATTGATAATTTAATATATTCAAACAAATTTTTTTTAAAAATATAATCATACAATTTTTTAAAATCATTATTAAATGTAAAAGTATGATAATAAATATTATCACTACTATTTTCTTTTAACACATTTGTATCAAAAATAATTATTGTTTTTGGCATCATTTAAAATCAAATATTTTCTTTTTATTAGAATAATTAATTATTATTTTATATTTTAAATTGTTTTCTAAATTCATCTCTTTTTCAAAATTTTCTTTTGAACTATAATTTAATTTAACTAATATTTTATCAGTGTGATTTGGTTGTAATAGAAATGGAAATATAACTGGTTTATATGATGGTAGAGGATAACTTGTTTTTAAACCAACACCCAAACTTACAGATTCAGATACATTCAAATAAACTGAATTAGGCATAAATTTAGTTTTATTATGATATAATTCCATCTTCTTAATTGTAGTTGGTCTTTGACCAACATTACTTAAATAAAAATAAATCCAAATTTCATTTTCATCCATCTTAACTTCTAAAACTTCTTTTTCAACATATAATTTAGGTTTATTTTTACTTTCTATATAAAAAGATAATAATATACCTAATATTGCAACTATTAAACCCAATATACTAATTATATATTCCATTAGTTATCATTTTTCTTTTTAAACTTTCTAATTAATGCTAATAATAGTTCTTGTTTAAAAAATATTATACTTAGTAATTCTATACCAAAAGCAATATTTAAAACAACAGATAATTTAAAATTATTAATTATTGTTTTGTAAATACTTATTTGACTATTTTCTATATTTTCAAATTTTTGATTTAAATTAGTTATTTGATACTGTATAATATTATAATCATTTTTTATTTCTTCAAAATCTTTTTTAGTTATATTTTCTGTTATTAATTTGTTATAGTCAGACTGACAATTTTTTAGTTGTGAACTAATCTGTATTATATTGTTATTTAATGTAATTTTATTTAATTCACAATTATTTAATTTATCTACAATAGGTTTACATTTATCCTCTGATAATAAACCAAACAATCCTTGTATAATTGGAATAAATATCATCACAATTATAAACACAACTAAAATACCTCCAATTATTGCAAATGGATTATCCGCCATATCTATTTCACCTCAAAGCCGATTCCTTTAAGATTTTTCTTAATCTCTTCTTCTAATTTCTTAGATTCTTTAAATTGTTCGCTTAATTCTTTTGTAAGGCGAGTCATCTTTTCTTGAAAAACTTCAGGATCTTCCTCTTCTTCCTTAAAACCAACGTAACGGCCAGGTGTAAGAATAAAGTCTTGCTTTTCAATCTCTTCAAGAGAGGCTGATTTACAAAAAGAAAGCTCATCTTGATAACTTTTTTTGTTTATCGGGTCTTTTGACCTCCAAAGAGAAACAGTTTCTGAAATTTTTGTAAAATCTTCTTCAGTGAGTTCTCTTTGTCTTCTGTTAATCATTTGTCCAAGATTTCTAGCATCAATAAAAAGAGTTTCTCCTTTTCTATGTGCAGGTTTATTTCTATTAACAAACCAAAGACAAGCAGGAATCATTGTATTATAAAATAATTGAGATGGAAGAGCAATAATACACTCTACAAGATCATCTTTAAGTATATTTTTTCTAATTTCTCCTTCTCCAGAAGTATTAGAACTTAAAGAACCGTTTGAAAGAACAAAACCAGCAATTCCTTTAGATCCTAAATGATAAATAAAATGTTGAACCCATGCAAAATTAGCGTTCCCTGCAGGAGGAACTCCATATTTCCAACGAGCATCCTCTCTTAATAGATCTCCAGACCAGTCTGAATCATTAAAAGGAGGATTTGCAATTATAAAATCAGCTCTTAAGTCTTTATGTTCATCATTTAGAAAACTACCTTCATTATTCCAAACAACTTTATTATCAATACCTCTTATTGCAAGATTCATTTTACATAATTTCCAAGTTGTTTGATTAGATTCTTGACCATAAATAGATATTTGACCTATTTTTCCACCATGTTTTTCAACAAACTCTTCAGATTGAACAAACATTCCTCCAGAACCACAACAAGGGTCAAATATTCTTCCTTTAAAAGGTTGTATTATTTCAACTAATAATTTAACAATAGATTTAGGAGTATAGAATTGGCCTCCTTTTTTTCCTTCAGCAGAAGCAAATTGTCCTAAGAAATATTCATATACTCTTCCTAAGATATCTTTACTATTATCTTTAGAATTAAAAGAAATTGTTCCTATAAGATCAATTAACGCTCCTAATTTTGTTTTATCTAAAGATGGTTTTGAATAATCTTTTGGAAGTATTCCTTTAAGTGTTGGATTTTCTTTTTCAATTAAATCCATTGAATCATCAATAATTCTTCCAATTTCTATATTTTTTGCATTATCTTGAAGATATTCCCATCTTGCTTTTTTTGGAACATAAAATACTCTTTGAGAGACATATTCATCTTTATCTTCTGGGTCTGCATATTCTTCTTCTTTTAGTTTAGTATATAGTTCTTCAAAAGAATCAGATATATATTTTAAAAATATTAAACCTAAAACTACATGTTTATATTCTGCAGCATCCATATTACTTCTTAATTTATCTGCTGCTTTCCAAAGCTTTTCTTCAAATCCTAAATCTTGAGTCATAATTAATCTCTTCTTTTATATAAATATAATATACATCTAAACACTTTTAAAGGTATTATGTATTAAAAAACTATTCAAATCTAATCTCTTTTCTATCATCTTCTATTGCTTGTTTTATTTTATTATATTCTTCTTCACTTAACTCTATTATATTACTATAAGTATAATCTTCCTTTGCAAGCTTAAATCTTTCTTGTAAAGAACGTGCACCAAGACCTTTATTAGATAAAAGTAATAAAGAAAGTTTAATCTGATAAGGATATGGTTTTTTCCAAGAAGTAAATTCATTGTCTACTTTTTTAATAACTTTAAATATTCCAAAAATTACTCCTTGACCATAATATACAATAATATCATCTAAATTAACTAAATCTCTTTCATTTTTGTCTATAAAACCACAATATTCTTTTGTTTTAACAAAAGATTCCCAAGAATGGTTAATTAAGTAATATTTCATTTTTAATCATATCTAAATCCATATTTTTCAGTTAATTTTTGCCATTCATCATGATATTTTTTCCATTCATTATATTCAAATTCATCTAATACCTGGCCAGAACCATAACTATCTAATTTATTTTGCAAAAATTTTAATCTCAAATTATCATCATATTCTTCTTTAACACTTTCAAAAGATTTACCTTCAGAAACAACATAAATATTTGGCTTTGAAATTAATTTACCTACTCCAATATAATCTCCATCACTATCTGTAATAATACTTGGAGTTGTTGTTTCTATAAAACAATAACCAGAATTATTATAAGAATATTTAATTGGGCATTTTAATCCTATTGAAGCATGCTGCTCTAATTCAAAACTAAAAATTGCAACACCATAACCTAACTCTTTTAACATTAATGCAAGTAAATTTGTTTTATCCCCACAAACTCCTGTTTGATCATATAATGTTTCATAAGCATATCTATTACTATAATTATGATTAAAAGAATCCCAATCATAAGGCATTGTTTGAACTAAACTGATTGCAATCCTTGCTTGATCATCAGTATTATTTGTTATTTTTTTAATTTCATTAATTAATGGTAGAATATATCTTTCTTGATCTTCAGTATTAACATACATTAATGACATATATTCAGAAGTAGGAGGAGATTCATAAGAAGAATAAGTTACTGTTCGAGGTAAATTTGACAAATAATAATTAAACCCATTATAGACAGTGTAATTAAAACTATTAGGTACACCTCTTAGAGTATAATTTAACTTAATTGGCTTAGGTTCAGTTTGCAATTTATGTAAACACTTCCCATTAATATAAATTTCATCTATATCACATAAACATTTTTCAGGAAACTCAATTAAATTACCTTTCTGACAAAAATAAGGCTTAATATTTGAACAATTATTATATAAAGTACCATCTTCACACCTATTAATAACAAAATTAAATAATAAATTCATAATTATATAAATTAGAATAATAATAATAACAATATTTCTTAATTGTTTAAATCTAATTTTTTTAAGTAAATGAATAACTAAAGTTAAAATTAAACTATTTAGTAAAATTATTATAAAAAAGTTAAAACTAACCTTTAATAATAGATAATTAAAACTTAATAAAATAATAACATAAACTAAAGTCCATATAAATAAATAAAAATTAAATCTAAATTTATTTTTATAAATTATAACAGTTATTATGCGTGAAAATAAACTAAATATGATTGCTATAAATACTAATTTAGTGGTATTATTAACAATATTTAATAAATTTAAAAATAAAGAAGATAAATAATATAATAGACTATAAATTAATATCCAAAATAGAAACCAGTAAGATTTATAAAATCTAAAAATATTATTATTTCTCATTTTATCACATTAATATTTCAATGTCTTTTTTTAATTGATCTTTTAGAAATATTAGAACTTCTATATCTTACAGGTTTACTTTTTCTATAAGAATCTTTTAAAACAGAATCACTTTCATTTTTTAAATCATGAATAGTTGGTTCTTTATAACCTAACTGCTTTAAAGCAGAATCAAATATCTTTGTAAAGCTTAAGTTATTCTCTTGTACAAATCTTTCTTGACTTTTTGTAATTCTCATATTTATTCTTATATTTCTTCTTTCTGGAGAAGTATCTCTTTTTACATCTTCTATATTCATATAAATCAATCCCTTAAATACACTTTTCCCAATCAAGAGCATAGTGTATATACAACTTTGACACAACGAGTTTATAAATAGATCGATTACACTAAAATATAATAAAAAGAGAAGATTAAAAAATAAATCTTATCTACTAAACTTTAATCTCTATTAAAACAGGATTATGGTCACTAAATCTTCTAATTTCATCATTTTCAAGAACTTTGCAAGAAATAATGTTTTTAAAAATAGGTTTATTCATAAAAAAGTAATCATTTTGCCACTTAACTTTACTTTTTTTATGTCTTAAGGTCTGTACAGGATATTCTTTATCAGTTAAATCAAAAGCATCAAAAAAATTAAAATCTTTTAATCTATCAAAAAAAATCTTATGAGAGTTATTATATTTATATATTAAATCAAATTGAATACTTGCATTTAAATCTCCCCCCAATATAATATTTCTTTTACCATTAAGTTTACCATAAAACAAAGGAGATAAATCAGATAACATGCTATGTAGATTAGGAATTGAATAACCATCTGTCATAAGACCATATAATGATATAAAAGTAAGTTTTTTATTATTTATAACAGTATTTGCTATTGTTAAAGATCCATTAAATTTAGTATTTATTGTTTCCTGAGAAAGATTGTATTTTTTACTATAAATTCCAGATCCCCAATTACGATTTTTATCAATTTTATTCCAAATAAGATTTGAATCTTTTTTAATATGTTCAGGAGGATTTGATTCTTGAAATAAATATATATCTGCATCAATATTATTTAAAAAATAATCCCAAATATCTTTATTTAGCTTTTTATTTTTCCAATAATCCATATTCCAAGTAACTATTTTAATATTCATTCTTATCAATTTTTATTTTAAATAACCTTCTTAATATTCTTTTCCAAGTAAACAATAAACTTATCTTTATTCTTTCCTTTTAACTTTTCCCAAGAATTATATACTTTTCTTATTTTATCTTCTAAAATAATATCTTCTTTATCATTATATCTGTATCTTGCATATTTTTCTTTATTATAACCTAACTTATATGCTAAAATATTTTCAATAGTAGATGTAAAAGTTTCACTAAATGACTGCTTTTTTATTCCACCATATTTATCTAAAATATATTTTTCAATTCTATTATATATTTCATTATTTGAATTAATTACATGAATAAGTTCATGAATTAATAAAATATATATTCTATTTTTAGTAAATTTTCTATAATCAACATCATCTCCTATAGATATATGAAAAGATAAATTTGTTGCAGAACCTCCAAAACCAGGCCTTGTATTATTTGCAACAAAGAAAGTAGAGCTTACTTTTGTAGAATTATAAATAACATCTAAATAAGGTTTAATTATTTTAAGTTCTTTCTCTTTAAAATTAGTTATAAATGTATTTAGAAAATCTTCTGATTTTTTATTAATAACAATAGGAAATAATTTTTTTAAAACAATTAGATGTTTTTTTTCAATATTACTTAATTTTTTTTTATTAACAATATTATCTATTAAATTTTTGTAATTAAGCCTATTTGTAGAAATAATACTATAATCTTTATTAATCAAAAAAATTAAATCTACCATTTCTTTTAATTGATTTTTATTAGCAAAAGTATAAACTTTATCAATATTACAATATGCTTTACAAGCAAGTCTTAAATCTTTTGAAGGTTTTATTAAGTTTAGTTTAATATCAACACTCATAAAGATATCTATTAAATAAAGGTTTTTTAAAAGTTATGTTTAATAAGGAGCTATCATAAACTAAAAATTAAACATTTACCCAAATAACACAACCTTTCTTATGAACGTAAGGTTTTGGAGAAGAATATCTTTTGATATCAGACAATACCCAAGCATGAGGATTATTATATTTTAAATCTAAAACATCTTCTTTCTTTATTTGATGCTTTTCTAAGTTTTTAAATAAAATATCTTTGTTAATTTTTATTGAATCTTTAATAGTACATTCACCATATACTTTTTTGCTGCCACTCATAATAAGAGCAATTCTTTCACCAATCTTTGAAGTATTAAAGTTTCTTATCTCCCAAGTCTTTTTTCCTTCTAAGATTAAATTTAACCATTTTTCTTTAATTATAAGGCCTTTCATAAAAGATATCTATATTTCAAAAGGCTTTTAAACTCTTTTATGTAGTAATTAAACTATTTATTAAAAAACAAAAATATATCTTAATTAAGATGATAAATTATTTATCAATAACTTTCCAATATCCTGCTTTGTCTGAACCTATTCTTTTTATCTTCTTTTGCTCTTTTAATATTTTTAAATATCTTTCAATAGTCTTTGTACTTAAATTAAATTCTGTTGCCATTTGAGCATAAGTAACTTTATTATTAGCTTTAATTAATTTTAATATTTTTACACCGACATTTACACCGACATTTACACCGACATTTACACCGACATTTACAGTGTCTTTTACAGGTGCATTTACACCGACATTCATAGTAGATTCTATTATTTTTTGTCTTTTAAAAACAATACAAAACCAATCAGTATCTATATTAAACTTAACACTTGGAAAAAGTTTTTTTATTCTTTTAATACCAGAACCAATCTTTTCAATAAACTCTGTTCTTTGTAAACAACCTGCTAAAATAGGATTTCTTAATATACTTACTTTTCCAAAATCTTTTGGACTAAAAAGAAGTTTTCCTGGATTTAATATTTCAACTCTATCTTCATACACTTCTACCAATATTCTTCCTTGAACAAAATAATCTCTATGAATCATGGCATTTAGTACTGCTTCCCTTAAAGCAGCCTCTGGTATTTCAGGGGTTTCAACTCTTCTTAAATTAATAATATCAGCCCGTGTTTTTGTATTTCTTAGGATAAATAACACAGCATTTTCAAAATTTGATAAAAAGTCAGATTCAAATACTTTTTTATCAAGCATAACAGCCTTAGTATCTCCTTGGTATAAAACACAACTAATATCTGCATTTAAAAAGAATTTAGTAATTCTTTTTGAAAATAATAATGCACAGGCATTATTTGGAATATCATTTGTTAAAAGATTTAAATTTTTTAAAATATGCTCTTTTGATAGAGTTGTTGAAAATTTTGCTTTTTTTCTATATTTAAGAAATTTAGTATTATCTATATCTTTAAAATTAAATGAAGAAGTTTGTTTTTCAAAAGAAATTTTATTTTCGTTTTGTAAAAAATCAATAATTTCATTTCTATCTAGCTTTTGAGAGTTAGCACCTTGCCTTACATAAAAAGAACCACCTACTAAATATGGTTTATCTTTTCCTAAAGGAACATATATTATACCAATATTATCTATGATTTCAAAATTAACAACTAAAGAGGGATCTATGTTTCTTGCAATTGTTTGTACTTCAGAGGAAAATCTATTGTTTATAGAAATACCTTTTATTTCTCCTTTATCTGTAACTCCTAAAAGAATTTTACCTCCATCTGAGTTTGCAAAAGCACAAATTGATTTTCCAATTTCTTTATGGTTTAAACTTTCTTTAAACTCAAGAGTATATCCTTCTCCTGTTTTTATAAGATTAAGTAAGTTCTTTTTATCCATTTATATCATTCTTTTTAAAATTATACTTTTCTTTTAATTATTAAAAATTATGTTTTTTTGGAAGGTAATCTCTTTTATAATATATATTAGGACCTTTAAACTACATATATATTTTGAAAGGGAGAGGCCTCGTGGCCGAGAAAAGAGCTTTATAATTAAAAGTTACTAAAATGCGCAAAATAAAATTAAAAAAAGAATATATTTAACAAAAAAAAGTAAAATTATTTTATTTAAATAAAACATAAAGTAAAATATGTTTAAATATGTTTTGCAAAGAAGATATATATTATATATAAAAGAATATATAACAAAAATTAAAAAAATATGAAAACTTATGGCCTTAGAAAACTGGAACAAAGATTTAGAAAAAGAAATCATTGAATTTGAAATTAAAAATAAACTATTTAAGTTTAGAGAAGCAGAAGAAAAAGAAGTCTTTAGTATAGACACACCTCCTCCATACTTAAACAGACCAATACATATAGGACAAGCAACAACTTATGCAATCATGGACATGATTGCAAGATATAGAAGAAAGAAAAACTATAATGTTATTTTTCCTCTAGGACTTGACAGAAACGGACTTCCAATAGAGATGGAAGCTGAAAAAAAATATAACATGAATATTTTAACAACTCCAAGAGAAGAATATGTTGATAAATGTAGAGAAATTTTAATTGAATACTCTGGAGAAACACAAAGTAGTTTTAGAAAAATAGGAATAAGCTTTAATTCCTATGAAGTAAATGAAGAAATAGGTTCAGTATATGAAACAGATTCTCCAAAATACAGACAACTAACACAAAAAACATTTTTATCACTTTATAAAAAAGGACTAATCTATGAAGATGAAAAAGTTGTAAACTATTGTCCAGGCTGTAAGACAACAATTGCAGATTCTGAAATTGATTATAAAGAAACAGAATCTTCATTTAATACAATTCTTTTCACAGTTAAAGAGACTGGAGAAAAAATACCAATAGCAACCACAAGACCAGAACTTATGTGCAGTATTGGTATGGTTATCTTTAACCCAGAAGATGAAAGATGGAAAAACTTAGATGGAAAAACAGCAGTAACTCCTTTATTTAACCTAGAAGTTCCAATAAAAGCACACACTCTTGCAAAACAAGACAAAGGAACTGGACTTGTTATGATGTGTTCTGCAGGTGATTATTCAGATATTAGATTTTTTAGAGAACATGGTATTAAACCAATAATCTCAATTAACATAGACGGAACAATGAACAGTAATGCTAAAGAGTTTGAAGGATTAAGAGTTAAGAAAGCAAGAGCACAAATAATTGAAACTTTAAAAGAAAAAGGCCTTGTAACTGAAGAAAAGAAAATACAACATAAGGTTCCTATCTGTGAAAGAAGTAAAGATGAAGTTGAGTTTATTGCTCAAAGTGAATATTATTTAAAACAACTTGATTTTTTAGAAGATGTTAAAAAAATAGGAAATTCAATGAATTTTACAAATCCTGCAAGTAAAAAAATATTTGATGATTGGCTTAACACAGTTTCAACTGATTGGCCAATTTCAAGAAGAAGATATTATGCAACTGAAGTTCCTTTATGGTATTGTAAAGACTGTGGAGAAGTTATCTTAGGATCTGAAGATAAATATCAACAACCATGGAAAGAACTTCCAGAAACAAAAACTTGTCCTAAATGTTCTTCTGAGAACATAGAAGGAGATAAAAGAGTTTTAGATACTTGGTTTGATTCTTCAAACACTCCTCTTTATATACATCATTTTGGAAGTGATTTTTTTAATAAACATCCAGTATGTTCTCTAAGACCACAAGGTAAAGAGATTGTTAGAACCTGGCTTTATTATACAGTTTTAAAAGCTTATTTAATGAATGGTGGAGTTATCTTTAAAGATGTATATATCCATCAACATATCTTAGATGGAAAAGGATTTAAAATGTCAAAATCTAAAGGAAACATTATAGATCCTCAAAAAATCTTAGATAGTTATGGTGCTGAAAGTTTTAGATTATGGGCTGTAACTGAAGGTAATTTAGATCAAAAAGATTTTATGTGTTCTGAACAAAATATTAAAGCTGAACAAAAAACATTAAATAAACTTTGGAATGTTTCAAAGTTTATAACTCAGTTTAAAAAGAATGATTCTGTTGACACTAAGTTTACAGAACTTGATTTAACTTTAAGAAAAGAAATAAATGAGCTTGTAAAGCTTGCTGATAGAGATTATAATAGATATAATTTCCATATACCTATAGTTAAAGCAAAATATTTCTTAAACAATACTCTTTCTTCAAACTATTTAGAACTTGTTAAAAGTAGATGTTATAATGGAGAAGGAAAGTTTAAAGAGGAAGAAAAGAATGGTGCTATTGAGACTTTAAGATATGCTCTTGAGAAATTACTATATATTCTTTATCCAGTAATACCTTTTACAACTAATATTATTGTTAAAGAAATATATGGAAAAGATATTAATGAAATTTATTTCCCTGAAGCTGAAGAAATTACAAGTAAGTTTACAATTGAAGATATTGAAACCTTAAACAACAGTATTTGGAAATATAAGAAAAATAATAATATTTCTCTAAAAGATTCTGTTGAAAAAGTTACTTTACCTTTAAAGTATGAGATTATAAAGGATGATATAAAGGTAACTCATAATATTATAAACCTAGAGTTTAAAGAAGGAGAAGAAATTATTATTTAATTTCTTTTTTTATAAATTTTATATTTTACCCTGGAGAAACTACTTTTTTTAAATGTCCAGGGTAAAGAATAATTTTGTATTAAAAACTATTTATAGCTATTAAAAAGAAACTCTGCTTGCTTCCAATTTACAACATTCCAGAAAGCATCAACATACTCTGCTCTCTTGTTTTGATATTTAAGATAATATGCATGCTCCCAAACATCTAAAGCTAAAATTGGTTTTAAGCCTAAAGAGATTGCAGAATCTTGATTTCTTGTCTGTATAATTTCAAGTTTTCCTTCCTTATTTAAAACAAGCCATACCCAACCAGAACCAAATAAAGTTAAAGCTTTTTCTTTAAATTTTTCTTTAAAGTTTTCAAAACTTTCAAAAGAAGTTACAATTTCTTTTTCTAAAGCTTCAAAAGGTGCTTTATTTGAGGTAGGAGATAAAATATCCCAAAAGAAATTATGATTGAAATATCCTCCACCATTGTTAATGATCGCTTGCTTTTTATCTTCTGGTAGAACAGATAAATCTTTTAATATATCAATAACTGACATGTTTTCAAGAGATGTACCTTCAATTGCTTTAATAAACTTATCATAGTAGGCTCTATGGTGTTTTGTATGATGAACACTCATTGTTTCTTTGTCTATAAATGGTTCTAAGGCATCATATTCATATGGAAGAGATGCAAATTGATTTATATTGTTTTCACTCATTTTAAAATCACACTCCTTTGGTTATAAGAATTTTTTTAAGTAAAAATATAAGAATAAGATTATATGAAATAACAATCATATATATAATAATAGAGAAAAAGGTTTAAAAAGGGTAAGATTAAACCTTAAAACTTAACTTCTAAGAAATATTACCCCATTTAACTAAAGTTGCCTTTTCTATCTTTTTAAAAACTAATTCTTCCATTATAAGCCCAATAATAGCTATTAAAAATATACCAATTAAAACTTTATCAAAAGAAAAAGTCCATTGTGCAGTCCAAATAAACTTTCCAAGTCCACCAAAAATTGAAATTAACATTTCAGCTCCAACTAAAGATCTCCAAGCAGAACCAAAACCTAATCTTATACCTGTCATAATTTCAGGAAGAGCACCAGGTAATATTACTTTTAAAATAATTTTAAATTTTGAAAGTCCAATATTTTTAGCAGCCAAAATCCAATTTGGATTAACATTTCTAACTCCACTAATAGTACTATATATCATTTTCATAAAAGCAGAAATAAATATTACAATCCAGATAGTTTCTCTTGTAAATCCAAAAAATAAAATAATAAAAGGAATCCATGCAAGTGAAGGAACTAAATATATGGCCCCTAAGAAAGGAGATATAATTTTTCTAAAAGTTTTATTAACTCCAATTAAGATACCTAATAATATAGAAGTAATTAATGCAAGTATAAATGCAGGGATTGCATTTTTCATACTTATAAACAATAATCTAAATAATGTTCCATCTATTAATAATTTATAAAACTCCTTTAAAACTAATAATGGAGACGGAAGCATCCAATGAGGTACCCATTGAAAAACATAGATTAATTGCCAAAGTACAATTAAAAATACAAATGGAATTGATCCAAGTAATATATTTTTAATGTTTTTATTCTTTATATATCTCATATTGTGCATTCTTTAATTTTTCTTCAAATCTTTTATCAAATAAATCATCAATAGTTAAATTAACATCTATTAAATTATTTTCTTGAGCATATATAGCATAATCTAAAAAATTATCTAAATCAACCCATAAATTAAATTTTAATAAAGATAAAGAGTTTATAACTTCTTCTTTAGAATAGGAAATTATATCTTTATTAACAGCATTAATATGCTTTTGTAAAAGATTATATGTTTCATCAGGATTTTCAACCATAAACCTATGACTTTCAATATATCCATCAATAAATTTTTCAACAACTTCTGGATTACCTTCAAGATAATCAGTATTTACAACTAAAGAAGTATTTAAAAAATATCTTTTATCATATCCTTTTTCCTCCCATTCTGGAAGAATAATTGCCCCTGATTTAAAAAATTCTTCTTTACCTTCAGCACCTTTCAATGCTGCAGAAATTATTTTTTTTTCAACTAAAGCAAGAGGGGTATATGCATTTTCAATATCAACATAAGTATATTGAATATCTAAATTATTTTCTTTTAAAATTCTATTAAGCACATAACCACTAGTACTATCAACTCTTGTTGCAATAGAGGTATTATTTAAATCTTTTAAGGTTAAAATATCATTAGGTCTTACATAAGCCATACTTGGTGCTAGTGCCATTGGAGCAATAAATTTAATATTTATTCCTTTTGAAATTGGATCTATAAAATTATTTGCACCACCAGTAACTAAATTTACTTGGTTACTTGATACTGCTTGACGAGAATATTTAGTAGAACTAAAAGGAACATATTCTACAATAATTCCTTGTTTTTCAAATAAACCTAATTCTTTTCCAACAAATATAGGAGAATGACCAAAACTATCTTCACTATATCCAATAATTATGTCTGATTTTACTTTTGAATTATTATTAAAAATAAAAATTCCAATTATTATTAATATTATTATAATGGGTATTACCCAAAATTTTAATTTCATTTAATCTCAACTCCTTTTATAATTTAACATTTAATATTTTATTTTCCATATCATTACTAACAAAATCAGACTCTTTAGTTTTAATAAAATCCTCTTTCATTTCTTTTTCAATATCTTCTCTTAATTTAATGATTTCTAAACTATTAAGTTTTCTTGGTCTTTTATGCTTTAAGTTATAGATTTTTTTAATCTTTGCAGGTCTTGGGGATAATAAATATATTCTATCTGCAAGATAAAGTGCTTCATTAATACTATGAGTTACAAAAATAACTGTTTTTTTTGTTTTAAGCCATATTTTTTCAATTTCTTCTCTTAAATGTTTTCTATATTGATTATCTAGAGCAGATAAAGGCTCATCCATTAATAATAATTTAGGATCTACAACTAAGGCTCTTGCAATTGATACTCTCTGTTGCATTCCTCCTGAAAGTTTATGAATATTCCACTCTTTAAAATAATCTAAACCAACTAAAGAAATATATTTATTTACAGTTTTTTCTTTTTCTTTTTTACTAAGATTTGAATTTTCTAAAGCAAAAGAGATATTTTCAGAAACAGTTCTCCATGGAAAAAGAACATAATTTTGAAAAACCATCATTCTTTCTGGAGAAGGAGCTATAATTTCTTTATCTAAAAATAAGATTTTTCCTTTAGTTTGTTTTAGAAAACCAGCTAAAAGATAAAGTAAAATAGTTTTACCACAACCACTTGGACCTAAGATACAAATAAACTCTCCATCTTTAACAGAAAAAGAAATATCATCTATGATTTTAAATTCAGAATTATTTTCAAAAAAAGACATGGATACATTCTTTAAATCCAACATATATATTTTAGAAGAGAACAATTTTTAAATAATGATTATTTATGTTTAGAAAGAACCTTTATGTTTAAGTTTAAAAATTATTTCTTTTTTAAGGACTTTTTAATAGATGTTATCCCATATTCTAAAGGGATGGTATCTAGATTTAAATGAACTCTATTAATCTCTAAGACTTCAAGAAACTCTCTATAGGAAAGACCAGCAATTTCTGAAGCTGCAGAAATGTTTACAAGATTATTTTTATAAGCTTCTATACCCTTTGAAACCCTATACTCAGAAATATCTTTCTCAATTAAAGACCTGATATACTCTGATTCAGTAAGATTTTTCTCTTTTGCAATAGTATAAACAATACTTGATAAAGAATCTTTAAGTCTTAATGTTTTCACATTCATTTTATCTTTTTCATCTATTTTCTTAACCACAATAAACCATCTCCTTTATTTTAAATAACTTTCAATATTTTTTAAATATTCTTTTGAAATTGATCTTTCAATTAACTTAATCTTTAAAAGAAAGTCTTTTTTAGATATTTTCTTTTCAAAGTATAAAAACAACATAAATTCAATAATATTTGAAACTAGTATATTATTTTTTTTACAAAAATCATAAGGTCTTCCATTATCAATAAAAGATATATATCCTTTCTCTAAAGATAAAGCAATACAGAATATTTCTCCAGAATTTTTTGAAACTTGACTTTCAAGCTCTTTTGAAACCTTTAAAGGATCTTTAATTATTATTATTTCTTTTTTTTTAAGTCTTCTATACTCTCTAACATCTAATGGTATAAAAACCTTATACTTAAAAGATTCAAAGAAAGTAAGTTCAGCTTCAACTTTTGAAGGAAATATAATTTTAGAATAATATTCTAAAAATATATCTAAAAGATCTACTTTAACCAAATGTATCCAAAAGGAAGTATCTACTATAGCTATAGAGGCGTCTTTCATATATTATATATAGACCAAAAAGTATTTAAATGTATTACATAGTAATACGCATCAATTAAATTTTTAATTTGTTTTTATCAACAATCTTAGATAAAAGAACAGAGTCTTTCTTTTCATAAAATTCAAAAGCATCTAAAATATCTAAATAAACATTTTCTAAAATATTGTTTGCAGTCTTTTTTGAAATCTTTTTAGTTTTATTTAATTTTTTTAAAAAAGAGATTACATCTTTAATGTCCTTACTTATATTTTTTTCATTAAAATTATTAAATTTAATAGTAAGGTCTTTTAATTTTAAAAAATCTTTATCAACTTTGATAAATACAACTTCTTTTTTATTTACTTCTTTAAAAAACTTATAATGTTTCTTTAAAAAATCATAAATATCTTTATCAATTATGCTTTCTTGTATAAAATGTTTCTTATGATTTAATTTAGAGTATACAAAATGCTCTAAGAAACTATTTGTTTTACCTTCTTTTTTAAGAAGTAAAAGTAAATAGAAATAAATATGAAAGATACTATTTGAATAAAGATTATGCTTTTCACAATAGACTTTAACATAATTAAAAAAAGAATCTAAATCGTTTTTTAAAAGAAGTTTTAAAGATTTAGAAATAAACTCATCATTAATGTAAGAAGGTTTCTTAAAGTATTTTTTTAAAGTTAAATTATTTTTTAATTTTAAAAGCATAATTTATCACTAATTAACATATATATTATATACATGTCCTTTTTAAATACATATTTTTTATTAATTTCAAACCAAATAAAATAAATATAAAAAAAGAGATAAAATATAATATCAAGGAGGGATCTTTTTGGAGTATGATAAAGAAAAAATGGAAAAGGCAAATAATTTAGTTAAAATACTAGAAAAAAAAGAAATACCTATTGAAATAACTAATTTTAAAGAAGAAACTATTAAAGAGTTAAATAATTTCTACAATTACAACATAAACCCTGATTTTAAAATCATTCTTTTAGATAAAAGAGAAGAGTTTGATATTATTTCTGGAGAAAAAACCAAAGATTGGATGATTGGTAGAACCATATATGTAATTGGAAAAATAATAATATTTAACATAGATGCAGTTGAAAGAGAAACAAATCACAAAAAAGAAGATTTTTATAAAACTTTAAAACATGAAATTGCACATCTTTATTTTTTTAAAATAAGCTCTAAAGGTCACCCTAAATGGTTAAATGAAGGAATGGGATATTTTCTTGCAAAACAAGACTATAAAGATCTTCCTTTAGAACAAGCAGTTGAAGCAATAGATCAATTTAATAGCTTTGATGGAAAACATTATCCACATAGTGCAAAATTAGTAAGATTACTAATAGAAAAATATGGAAAAGAAAAAATTATTGAATTAATTAACTCTTGGTACTATAAAAGAGATGAGTTTGAAAATAATTTTAAAGAGATATATGGTTTTAAGTTTACAAAAGAAGAGCTTATTAAAAATCTTTAATATTGTCTAATCTTATCAATATTAAGCTCCATAGTTACCTTATGAACCTCTTCTGTTAATTCCATATCTTTTAAAAGATATTTTTCAATAGAGGCATAGTCTTTCTTATGACAAAGCTCTGCAACCATAGATCCATCAATATCATCTATTAAAGAAACACCAATAGCTTCTCCAAACTCTTTTAAGGTTCCTCTGCTTTTACCATATCTAAAACAAGTAATATAATCTCTTAAGTCAAGTATTTCTTTTAAAGAAAAATGTTGTATCTTTACTCTATTAATAAAGCTTCTTGTAACTAGAAAAGAAATATCAAAACTTTTAATATTAAAACCAACTATTCTAAAGACAGGATATTTTGTTTTAAAATCTTTAAAGTAGTTCCAGAACTTTTCTAAAAGTTCTTTTTCATTCTCTCCAATTAAAATAACTGAATCTTTATCTTTTTCTTTAAGACCAATAGCTATAACTTTTGAATCAACTGGGTTAATTAGCTTTTGTCTTTCCTCTTCCTCTTTTTCAAAATAACCATCAAAGGTAACAGGACAGGTTTCAATATCTAAATATAAGTAGTTCATATAGATATATGGTAGCAAAAATATATATCTTTATCTAAAGAGGGTATCTGGCCGAAGAAAGCTATTTACACTTCTAAAAAATAAAAACAAAGATAATTTTCTTTTTCTTTTTTTCTCTTTACAAACTTAAAATTATTCTTTAAAATATTTATTTTACTAAAAATATTCTTAGGGTTTACAGTAATTAATATCTTTTTACAACCTTTCTTCTTTAATATTTCAATTCTTTTCTTTATAAAAAAGTCCTGTATTCCTTGTCCTCTATATTTAACATCTACAGCAGTTCCAAAAAGAAAAGCAGATTTTAACCCTTCTTTTTTTGAAATATTATATTTTTCAAAATCTTTTTTTACAGGAAAAAGATATCCACACCAAGAAATAATCTTATCTTTATCTAAAAGAAGTAAAAGTTTTCCTTTTTTTAATTTTCTTTCAAAATTTTCTTTACTATGTAAAGGATAAAAATCTATAGTTGTTGTTTTTGCTATTCTTTTATCAAATAAACAAAGTGAAGGAATATCTTTTTTATTTGCAAACCTAAGTTTATATTTTTTTGAAATCATAATATCATAAATTACATGTATTTTAAATAATATATACAAAAGCTATATTTTTAAACAAATCTATTTAAATAAATATATATGAAGTAACTACTTTATAATTTATAAAAAAAGTTTTCTTTATTTATATTTTTCTTTTTAAGAGAAGAAGACTTTAAAAAAATACAAAAAAACATATTTATGAGTGAAACTAAAGAAAAAACAAAAAAAGTTTCTTACAAAGAAAGAATAAAAACTTTAAAGTTAATCTTAAAGTGGTCCTATAAGTCATCTCCTTCAATATTTATAGGTGTAATTCTTTTAACAATTGTAAGTGGACTTTTAGTTGTTGTAACTCCATATGTCTACAAAATCTTAATAGATTACTTAACAACCTTAGACCTTACAACAACAATAAAAGTGACTTCTTCTATAATATTTTTATTAATCTTATATCTTCTAACTATCTTTGGAGTTTATTTTTTCAATGAAATGAACTATCTTCTAAGAACTAAAATGTCTTTAAGAATAGAAAAATATGCAAGTAGAAAGTTAATGGAAAAAACAACTTCTCTTGATTTAGAATATTTTGAAGATTCTGAGTTTTATGATAGTTTATATAAAGCAAATCAAGTAATTGGACAAACACCAGGAATTTTAAGAGACTTTGTTTCAGTTTTTAGATTTTTAATAGCATCAGCTGCAATATTAATCTCTTTAATTGTATATGATATAAAAATAGCTATACTTGTTTTAATAGGAACAATTCCAACATTATTAGTTTCTTTAAAATATGTAAATGTAAATTATATGGTGTTTTCTTCAAACTCAAAAGAAAAAAGAAAAGCAAAATATTATCTTAATTTAATAAATACAGATAAAAAGTCTGTTAAAGAAATAAAACTATTCTCACTTAAAAATACTTTTTTAAACAAATTTGAAGAACTTTTCAAAAGTGCAATAAAAAGACAAGATAAAGCAATCAACAAACACATGTTACTTGTATCTTTAAGTATTCTCTTTAACATGGCTGCAATGGTTTTTGCTTTAATAATTTCTATAAACCTATTTATTAAAGGACAAATAACCATAGGAACTATAGTTTTCTTATTTGCTTTAATTACAGATTTTTCATATAATGTAAGTGTTCTTTTTGAATTATTTGGATATCTTAACACTTCAGTAACAGAATCAAATAGTTTAAGAGAAGTCTTAGTCTATAAACAAAAAATGATAACAAACAAGAGAAAAGTTTTCCCAAAGAAACTAAAACAAGGAATTACTTTTAAAGATGTATATTTTAAATATCCAAAAACAGAAAAATATGTTTTAAAAGATATAAACCTTACAATTAAGCCAGGGGAAAATATAGCTATTGTTGGAGAGAATGGCTCAGGAAAAACAACCTTTATTAAACTTCTAACAAGGCTTTATGATACTTCTAAAGGAAATATCTTAATTGAAAATAAAGATTTAAAAGATTATAATTTATCAGAGATTCATAAAAACATAGGTGTTATCTTTCAAGACTTTGTACAATATGAAGTAACTGTTAAAGAAAACATACATTTTGGAAATATTACAAAATCACCTAAAAATATTCAAGACTCAGCAGTAAAATCAGGAGCTCATAACTTTATAAAAGACTTTGATAAAAGATATTTAGAAAATTTAGGAAGAACCATTGAAAAAGATGGAAAAGAACTATCTGGTGGACAATGGCAAAAAATAGCTCTTGCAAGAGCTTTCTTTAAAGATTCAAAGATACTTATCTTAGATGAACCAACAGCTGCAATTGATGCAAAAGCTGAATATGAGTTATTTAAAAGATTTAAAGCTTTAACCAAAAATAAAACAACTATCCTTATCTCTCATAGATTTTCAACTGTGAGAATGGCTGATAGAATCATTGTTATGGATAAGGGTAAAATTGTTGAAGAGGGTAGCCATAAAGAACTTATGGAAAAGAAAGGTGTCTACCATAACTTATTTACTCTTCAGGCTAAAGGATATGATATAGAATAATTAAAAGTCCCCTCAACCGGATTTGAACCGATTCTAAAAGGTCTACAGCCCTTTGTGCTATCATTACACCATGAGGGGTTTTTTCTTCTTTAATATTTCTTCTTTTTAAAAAAATAAAAAAAGAGGTCATCTTTTATCCTCTAAGTCTCACCATCTTCTTTCTCAAATCATCTGTATCCATAGCTATGCTTATAAGGTTATTTTTTAAAAGCCTACTCAGGTTATGCCTAAGCGTTCTATCAGATATATTCAATGATTGATTTAATTGAGAAATAGAAATTGACTCACGACTAGATAACTCTTCTAATATCTTTTTAGATGTTTTTGTAATAGGGACACTGGGTTTTTATCCTTTTAACATCACTTAAAACCCAACACCTTTTATCGTCGTTCATAAATAAGTAAATAAAGAGAAAAGCTTTTAAAGACAAAGAAAGTGGCAATTATTTAATTTTGTCCAAGAAATATAGAAATTACCTTTATAGAGAAAAATACATAAAGTTTATATATATTATGTTTATACTATATAAATATATTATATATATGAAAACTTATAAACAAACGAGGTAGACTTAAAAATGAAAAAAATATTTTATATACTTATAATCTTTATGACTTTATTTTTTGCAGGAAATTTATTTGCATTCACACCAACATTTTATGTGGGAGACGGAGTAACAGGACAAGCAACTCAATGCCTTACTCCTAATTACAATACAATAACTGGAGCATTAGAAAATATTTATAGTAACAATATTCCAAATTCACTAATAATTCTTTGTGAAGGAACATATAAAGAAGATGTGTTTCTTTCAAGTGAACTTGGAATTACATTAATGGGAGAAAATGAAAATGTAATTCTTGAAGGATTAGATAATGAAAATAGTGTAATTTCTATTTTATATGGAAAAAAATTTTTTCTAAAAAATTTAAAAATTAATTCTGATTCACTATATGGAATTTTTTCAATACAATCAGAAAACATAAATCTAGAAGATATAGAAATTAATCTTTCTTCATCAACAATTAAAGATGAAAATTCATCAGGAATAAATTTTTCTTATTCAGATAATGTAACATTAAAAAATAAAATAGAAATTAATGTTAGTTCTAAAGATAAAGATAAAATAACAGGAATTACAATTAATAATTCTCAAGTTAGTTTAGAAGCTGAAGATTTAATTATAGAAAACTTATTTTCAACAAATAATTCAGCAATAATATATGGACTTGAGATTATAGATTCAGAAGTAGATTTAAAAGAAAATATTAAAATAAAAAATATCAGTGGACTTGAAGCAATTGGAATTTTAATAGATAATTCAGAAATTAATAATACATCTCAAATAAGTATTAATTCAGAGAAAATAGATTCAATGTCAATTTCTAAAGGAATAGAAATTAAAAATAATTCTCAAATTAATATTAATGGAGATACAATAATTAATCTATTAGAAATAGGTAATGGAAATTCAGAAGCTTATGGTTTATTTTTAGAAAATACCCAAATACCTTCTTTTGGAGAAATTAGTCTATATGATATTAGAGGAGATTATATTTCTAAAGGAATTTACATAAAAGATACTGATGCTTTCTTTATAAAAGAAATAATCTTTTCAGAGAATAAAACAAATGATCAAACAACTTTTGTTGAGATAATTAATTCATCAGGAGATATTTCAGAGATATATGATTCAGAAGAATCTTTTACAAATTATTCTAATTTTAAATATATACATCTTAAAGAAAATTCAGATATTAGAATTAATAAATTTAATATATATAGTGGAGATGCTTTCCCTGAATGTTTATATATTGAAGAAAATTCAAAAATAGAAATTACAAATGGTAATTTTCAAAATTGTCTGACAGGTTCTATAAAAAATAAAGATTCTCAAATAATATTAAAAGAGACAAATAATTTTAATGAAAATAAAATTATTTCTTTTCAAAGTAATGATTCTAAAATAGAAGTTTACAAACCAGTAAACTTAAGTTTTTATAAAAATGGAAATAAAATAAACTTAGATTTAATTAAATTTTATAATGAAGATGGATATTATACAAATATATTTTTACAAAATAAATCAGATGTAAAAATTGATTTATTATACTATAAACTTGCTTTCAATAATGGTATTGCAGATACTAAAGAATACAAAAGTTATGGGATTAAAACAATTTATGACAGAATAAATGAAAATCCAGAATATATTTCTCTTGAAGGATATCAAGAAAATAGTTATAATATAGAAACACAAGAAATGCCTACAGAATTTATTGAAATGAGAGCAAAAGATGGTGAGGCAACAGAAACTTCTAACCACTTTTCAGTAGTTGAAAAAGAATGTAGTGTTATTAAAAGTAATACCTATAAATGTTATGATATTAAAAAATCAGATTCAATTAATGGTACAGATTATGAAATTGATTTTAAAATACCTGTAAGTTGGATAATTGCAAATGAACTTAAAGGAGATAATATTTCTCTTTACCATTATGAAAATGGAAATTATAAAAAACTAAATACAGAAAAGAAAGAAATGATTAATAATTATCAAAAATATACTGCAAATATTGAATCATTCTCAGAATTTAAGATTGGAGGAGAAGAAACAACTGAAGAAAGTTCATCTTCTCAAACAAATGATTCATCAAGTCAAGATACAACTACAAATAATGATACAAATACAGTAGATCAAAATAACAATACACCAGAAACACCAGATCAAAATATTACAACACCAGAAACAATAGATGAAAATAAAGAATGTAATATCACTTGTGATCCTGTTTATGAATATTTAGACATTGATAATTGTGAATGTATAGATATATCAGATAGAGTAGGATGTAGAATAGAGTGTGGTCCAGGATATACAGTTGATAGAGAAAATTGTGAATGTGTAGAAATTGTTCTTGAAGGTGTTAAAACAGGAATTAAATTCTTTAATGGTGTTCTTTATATAGTATTAATAATTGTTATAATAATACTAAGTATAATAGTATTTAAAAAGAAAAAACCAAAAATGAGAAAAAATGATACCCACAATCCTAAAAATAAAAAAAACACTAGAAGAAAATAATATTAATTATTTTCTTTCTGGTGGATCTTCTCTTTTTTTAAGAAAAATAATTAAGAATACTAAGGATATTGATTTTTCTATAAAAGAAGAAGATTTAAAAAAAGCAAAAGAAGCTTTTAAAGAAGAAAAACTTTTAACTTCTAATAAAAAAGCAATTACATTCTATAAAGATGGATTTGAAATAGAACTACTTTTAACTTCTGAAAAAACAGATAAACTTTCAAATGATATTCTAGAAAAAAAGCTTTTTGATAAAATTAAGATTAAAAATGAAGAAATTAATTTAATTTCTTTAAAAAATCTTCTTTCAATATATAGGTTTGTTTACTTAAGAGATGGTAAAGAAAAACATTTTGAAAGAATAAAGCTTATTGAAAAGTTATTAAAATAATATTTTTATTTGTATAATTATGCAAGTGTTTAAAAACCTTTTCTTACATAATTATATTACTTATTCTTAATAATTAACAAAAAAAATAAAAGGTGATTTAAAATGACAGAAAATAGTTTTCCTTTAATAGGAGATAACTTACCAGAAATGAAAGTTCAAACAACCATGGGAGAAAAAAACTTACCAGTTGATTACAAAGGTAAATGGATTGTTTTATTCAGTCATCCAGCAGACTTTACTCCTGTTTGTACAACAGAATTTTATTCTTTTGCAAAGAAAAAAGAAGAATTTGATAAAATAAATACAGAGCTTTTAGGTCTTTCAATGGATCAAGTTTTTTCACACATTAAATGGGCTGAATGGATAAAAGATAATTTAGATCAAGAAATAAATTTTCCAATAATTGCAGATCACGGACAAATTGCAACTAAATTAGGTATGCTTCATCCAAGTAAAGGAACAAATACAGTTAGAGCAGTTTTTATAATTGACCCTAAAGGAATTATAAGACTTATAATGTACTACCCACAAGAAATTGGAAGAAATGTAGATGAGATTATAAGAAGTATAAAAGCTTTACAATATGCAGATAAACATAATGTAGCAATGCCTGAAAACTGGCCAAACCACCCTTTATTAAAAGATAAAGTAATTGTTCCTCCTGCAAAAGATGTTCAAACTGCAGAAAAAAGAAAAGAAGAATATAAAGATTCTTGCTATGACTGGTGGCTTTGCTATAAAGACATGGAATAGTTAAAAAAATATAAAACAAAGATTTCCATATGAGATATTTAATAAAGATATTTAAAAGTAATTATTGCAAAATAGTTTTTTTAATATCTTTATTTTTATCTTATCTTCTTTTACCTAAAAACATTCTATCTTCATGGTATTTAATTTTTGGAATACTTTTTATGATTACAATATCTTTAACCATAACTTGCCTGGTTAGAAATATTAAAGAAAAAATAGTTATTGCAAGAACTTATAAAAACTCAATAATTAATATTATTCTTACAGTTCTAGGAATTTCTGCACTTCAAGTATGCGGTATTGGAGCCCCTGTTTGTGCAGCAACTGTTTCAGCTGGATTTCTTGGAACTATTTTTCCAAGTTTATTTTTAAATTTAAGTAAAGATTTTACAATTATTATAATTATTCTTTCAATAGGAATACAAATATTTTCTTTATACTCAATGAAATGTTTTAAAGTCTGTTCTAAATAACTTTTTTAACCTGCCCTTTAGATAAATATTTAGGGTTTACAAATCTTTTTTTACCTGAAAAAGCAGAATAGTCTTCTGGAACTTTTAGATTTTTATTTTTTAATTTATTAATAGTAAAAGAGACTAAAGGATCCTTAAATTTTTTAATCTTTTTAATAATATAGTCATCAGTCTTATAGAAATCTCTTAAATAAATTATTTTTTCACTTAAAGCTTTTTTTAAAAGATCAATAAAAAGATTATACTTATACATGTGAAGTTTTCCACCCCAATGATTCTCTGCAAAATATTTATAGTTTTTATAAAAGTTTAAAGCTGATTTTTTAGTATTAAAAATAATTTCATTTTCTACAACAATTAAATCATTTACCATTCTCTCTAAAGTATTTTTATCTTTTTTATAATAATAAAACTCTCTAAAAGTATAATCAAGCCTATCTGCACAAAGGTCAGGTGCATCTCTTTCAAGTAAAGGATAGTTTTTAAAATCAGAAATTTCTTCTAAACTGATTTTGTATTTTTTAAATATTTTAATTATTTCTTTATCTTTTTTTAAAAAACCATAAAAAATATTGTCTCCATGTGCTTCTTCTTGATTCTCTAGAAGATAATCATAAAGATGAGAAAAAGCCATGTGAGAAGCGTCATGCAAAAGACCAGCTATCTTTTCTTTTAAAGGAGCATTAAATTTTTCTAAAAGAAGTAAAACACCCACACTATGTTCATATCTTGAAAACTCAATACCATAGTGCCATTTTTTAGGTAAACCTTGCTGTCTAATCTCTTTTAATCTTAAAATTACTTTTGACTTTAAAAGAGCTATTAGTACAGGTTCAGTTATTTTAAAAGAACCATAGACAGGATCTTTAATAATAACATAATTTTTATAAAAAGTAAGTTTCATACAATAGATATTATACTTTAAAAAGATTTAAAAAAAGAAGTATTTTTTCTTTTTTAAAAAAAAATTATACTTCCATTCTTGAAAATAATTTACTTGCAATTACAACAGAAAATATCATAAGTGTAATTAATATAATAATACTAATAACTACTGAAAAAGAATTAATTCCAATTAAAAAATATCTAATTAAATCAACAGCATAAGTTAATGGGTTTAAAGAAGTAATTATTGAAATTGCTTTTGGAAGATTATCTAAAGGAAATAAAGCCCCTGATAAAAAAAATAAAGGCATTACTAAAAGATTCATCAGTAATTGAAAACCTTGCATATCTGTTAATTTAGAAGCAATTGCAGTTCCAATTGCTGTAAAAAGAATAGCTGTAATTAACATTGAAATAATAGATAATAAAGCAAACCAAACATTAAATATCTTAAATCCAAATAATAAAGAAATTAAAAGAATAATTATTCCTTGCATAACAGCAATTGTAGCTCCACCTAATACCTTTCCAATCATTATTTTAAGTCTTGAAACAGGAGCAACTAATGTTTCTTTTAAAAAACCAAATTGCTTATCCCATATAAGTTCAATTCCAGAAAATATTGATGAAAATAAAACACTCATAGAAATTATTCCAGGAACTAAAAATTGAAGATAACTTCCTTGACCTGCTTGTTCAAAAACAGGACCAAAACCAAAACCAAAAGCAACTAAAAAAAGTAAAGGTTGTGCAAAAGATCCTATAACTCTAGATTTATTTCTATAAAATCTTTTCAATTGTCTTTGCCATAGAATATATACTGTGTTCATAATTAATTCAAATTTTATTTTCTAGAGTGAAGTTTTCTTCCAAGTCTCATTCTATCAAGATTACTTGCTTCTTCTTCTCTTATGTTATAACCTGTAATCTTAATAAAAGCGTCTTCTAAACTTTTTGTTTTAGTTTTTTTAAGAATTTCTTTAATATTACCTGTTGTAATTATTTTTCCTTTATCAATAATTGAAACTTTTTTTGCAACTTTTTCAACTTCGTCCATATAATGTGTTGTAAAAAAGATTGTTGTTTTTTCAGATTTATTAATCTTTAAGATATATTCCCAGATATGTTTTCTTGTCTGAGGATCAAGACCTACTGTAGGTTCATCTAAAAATAATATTTTTGGAACATGTAAAAGCCCTCTTGCAATTTCAAGTCTTCTTTTCATTCCTCCAGAAAAAGTTGAAACATAATCGTCTTTCCTTTCATAAAGTTCAACAATATTTAATAATTTTTTTATTCTTTCCTCAATTTCTATTTTAGGAACTTTATATAAAACTGCATGTATTTTCATGTTTTCATAAGCAGTTAACTCATCATCAACACTAGGATCTTGAAAAACAATACCAAAAGATTCTCGAACCTTCTTTGAATCTTTAAAAATATCAAAACCATTTAAAGAAACATTACCAGATGTTGGTTTTAAAATAGTTGTAAGCATTTTTATAGTAGTTGATTTACCAGCACCATTTGGTCCTAAAAAAGCAAAGATTTCTCCTTTACTAACTTCAAGAGAAATATTATCAACAACTTTAGTTTTACCATAAACTTTTGTAAGATTTTTAATTTTTATCATAAATAATCATTTTAAATAATAAAGTATACGTGAAAAAGAATATATTAGTAACTATTTAAAAGAATTAATGATTCCTCCACCTAAACAAACCTTTCCTTTATAAAAAACACAAAATTGCCCTATAGTTACAAATTTTTGTGAATTTTTAAAAACAACTCTCAAGGTTTTATTTTTTAAGTTAGGATAAACAATAGCATCTTGTTTTTCTTGACCATACCTTATCTTTACTTTTAATTTAATTTCTTTTTCTTTTAATATTTCATTTCCAGAAATAAAACTATAATCAGTAACAACTATTTCCTTTGAGAAAAGAGGAGTTTGCTTTTTTGTAACATAGATAATGTTTTTATTCCTATTAAAATCTTTTACAAAATATTTTTCAGGAAAACCTAGACCTTTTCTCTGTCCTCTAGTGTAAAACCATAAGCCTTTATGCTGTCCAAGATATCTTCCTTCATCATCATAAATAGGTCCTGGATTTTCTCCTAAACTTTCCTTAATAAACTCTGTTAAAGAGCTTCTATGTGCAAAACAAAAGTCTTGACTTTGTTTCTTTTTAACAAAAATATCTAAATTATTTTCTCCAGCAACAAGACAAACTTCTTCTTTTGTAAAAGAAGAGACTGGAAACTCTAATCTTTTTATCCACTCTTGTGGAAGCATGGAAAGCATATATGTCTGATCCTTAAACTTATCTTTAGGTTCTATAAGTTGATAAGTTTTAAGTCTTTTGTTATATCTTTTAGATGCAAAATGACCAGTTGCAACTTTCTCAATACCATGTATATTCCCCCATTCAATTAAATGTTTTATTTTATGCTCTAAGTTACAATGAATACATGGATTTGGAACTCTTCCATTCTTTAGCTCTTTTAAAAAATATTTTACAACAGTTTCTTTAAATTCTTTTTTAACATCATAGATATGGTGCTCTATTCCTAAGTCCTTACAGACTAAAGAAACTAAGTTTAATGAATCAATTGTACAACAAGCATTTTCTGTATCAATATTTTTAGAACTATCCCATATTGGTAAAGCTAAAGATACAGCTATAGGTGTATATCCTTGTTTTTTAAGTAAAACTAAGGAAACCATAGAGTCAACTCCACCAGAGACTCCAACAACAATTCTTTTATCTTTTTCCATATTTAAAAAAACCTTATACCTTTAAATAAACTTTCATCTTATATACTATTATAACAAAATATTTGAGGTGAAATTAAATTATGACATATGAAGAAACATCAAAACTTTCTGAAAAAACATTAAACCTTAGAAGAGCAATTGATTCTTTAAGAGAAGAGCTTGAAGCTGTTGACTATTACCAACAAAGAGCAGATGCAACAAATGACCCTGAACTTAAGAAAATCTTAGAACATAACAGAGATGAAGAAAAGGAACATGCAGCAATGCTTATTGAGTGGCTTAGAAGAAACGATTCTCGTTTTGAAAAAGAACTTAAAGATTATCTTTTCACAGATAAAGAGATAGGACATCACGAATAGATTTTTTTTATAAAAAAAATCTTTTTCTTTTTTTCTTTTTATTTTGTTTTTAAAAAAACTTAATTTTCTTTTTCCCTTAAAACAAAAACTATTCTCTTGAATAATAATTTTCAAGTTCCCTTATCTGGTCAACCTTAAACTCTTTTGTCATATCTTCAAGTAAACTTACCTCTTGAGGAGTAATGATTGGTTTTTTAAAGTTTGCAAAATCATCATATGCTATTCTTGGGCATGCAGTATTAACATAACAATCTATCTTCATACCTAAAATATATTCTTCCTTTACATAATCTGATGCAAAGAGATATACTTTTTTACCTAATTTTTCTAATTTTTCTTGAATATGTCTTGCAAACCTTAATCTAAACTGTCCATGCTTTGAACTTACTAAAATACCAAAAGTTTTAGAAGTTAAAGCTTTTGCAACTAAACCATATCTCTGTCTTACAAATCTATCATTAATTTCTAATTTTTTAGTTTCTCTTAAAATAGGATTAATAACATAGATATCCCTTTCTTCAAAAACAAAACCTAAGTTGTTTGGATGAAAGACTCCATCTCCTATGTAAATAATAGGGTTTTCTTTATCAATAATAGTTGAAGAATCACAACCTAAAACCATATGCTTTCTAACATGCATAGTTTCTTTTGAGTCTAAGACTTCTATTCCTGAAGAAATTAATTCTTTTTTAATTTCTAAAATATCATCTAAGAAATTAGTTGTTGTAACTAAGTTTATTTTTTTTAAGTTAAGTTTTTTAATTTCTGAAAATATAAACTCTTTTTCTTCTTTTGAAAATAAATAACCAACAGGTACAAAATAAGTATTGATCAGTGGTTTGTTCATGTAGTTATGTCCAAAATGAACTAATGCCTTACATCCAAAATCAATAGCTTCTTGGTCTTTGATATCACAAGCACCAAAGCAAGGGTCAACAAACAATACTGGTTTATAGTCTTTTAATTCTTCAAGCATTTCTGTTGCATATTGTTTTAAGCCTTCAGGTATCTGTATAGCTAGAGGAGAATCTTTTTCTACAGCTAACTTTTCTTTTAATTTTATTATTTCTTTTAATATTCTTTCTTCATACATATAATTATCACTTTTTAATATATATTTAAGGGACAAAAATGTTTATAAATATATGATAATTAACTCATATATTCTTATACTGAAAGAATATTTTTAAGAAAGAAATAAATACTAAAATAATCTATATTATATAACACTTATAACAAAAAAATTAAAAAAAAAGAAAATGATAAACTATGAAATCAATATTAATGATAATTACAATAATTTTAATATTCTTTGCAATATACTTTTTTGGACTTTATTTTTCAATAAACAAATTATATTTTTATTTTAATATAAAGCCTCTTTTAAACCCATTAGTAATATCTTTAGTTATCTTTGGTTTAGTTTTTTTAAGTAATTTCTTGCAAGAAAAGTTTAGTAATTATTTAACACAAGGCCTATACAATGGTGCATATCTTTTATTTGCCTTAGCCTTGATGCTTGTTTTTGTAACTGTTATCTTAGAGGGAATAAAGTTTATCTTTAAGATAAATATCTTAAACCAGACTTTTGGTTTTATAATAATTATAGTTACTTTATTGTTATTTATCTTTTCTTTTATAAATGCCTTAAGCTATAATCAAAAGGAGATTGTTATTAAGAGTGATAAGATATTAGAAAATACAAAAATTATTCATTTATCAGACATTCATCTTTTTGGTATTAACTCTAAACATAGGTTTGAAAATGTTTATAAAAAAGCAATTAAGAATAATCCAGACTATATTGTTATTACAGGAGATTTATTTGATAGACCAGGAAAAATATCTTTAGACACTTTAGAGATTACAAATAAAAATAACATACCTGTTATCTATGCTCATGGAAACCATGACCTTATGTATGGAAAAGAAAAAGTTTTAGATATTTTAAAAGATAGTAAAGTTATAAATCTTGATACTGATATTTATATAGATGAACAAAGAAACATCACCTTTAGTGGTGTTAGGTATGATAGAGCAAATGACTTTTTAAAAAAAGAGCTTTCTAAAATAGAGATTGATGCAAATAATTATAATGTTTTATTATACCATGAACCAATTGATATTCCTGTAGCTTCTTCTAAAAAAATAGACTTAATGCTTTCAGGCCATACTCATGGTGGACAGGCTTTTCCAATAACTCTTTTAGTTAAAGCAATGTATCCTTACTATAGAGGACTTTATGAGTATCAAGATATGAAAATAATTGTAAGTCAAGGAACAAACTTTTGGGGTCCTAAAATACGTTTAGGAACAAGAAATGAGATAATAACTATTAAACTTGAGAAGATATGAATGAACATTTAACTGAAGTTAAAGATTATCCTAGAAGCTTAAAGGAACTTGCAAATGAGGTTGGTTTTCTAAGGTATAAAGAAACAGCTGAATTTTTAGAATATCTAAAAGAGAATATTAAGGAACAATCAATTGCTGATTTTAAAAAGGATAGAAAAAAGTTATCCCAAAGATTAGAAGAATGTTCTAAGCATTTAGAGAATGCAAGAAAAGAAATGGAAGAAGCTTGGAATATCTGCGAGCCTTATATGAAATAATTTTAAAAGAGATTATCCAAATAATTTAACTAGTTCTTTTTTACTCATTTTTTTAAAACCATATTTTTTAATATGTTTATTTTGAATATCATTAAGCTTTTGTATATATTCTTCTTTAGGAATAGTTTTAGACTTAATATTGTTTTTCATAATTTACATCGGATACATATTATTTATTTTAATAAATTTTATTTTCTAATATCTTTCTTTCTTAAAAGCCTATTGTAAGTTATAGCAAACCTATGAGTCTCATCTCTTATCCTCTGTAAAAGCTTTAAAGCTTTTGATTTTCTTGAAAGCTTAAGAGGAATTAAATTATCTTCTAAAAAGATTTCTTCTTCTTTTTTTGCAAGAGAGATTAAATTTACTTTTTTATAAAGGTTTAAAGAATCAATTGCTTTCTTAGCAGAAGATAATTGCCCTTTTCCACCATCAATAACAATTAGATCAGGAAAATCTTTACCTTCTTTTAAAAGTCTTAAATATCTTCTTTTAACAATCTCTTCAATTGCTAGAAAATCATTATTTCCTTCAAAAGATTTAATCTTAAATCTTCTATATTCTTTTTTATTTTCTCTTCCCTCTTTAAACTGAACCATAGAACCTACAGTAAACTTTCCTGAAAGATGAGAGATATCAAAACATTCAATAACTTTTGGAATTTCTTTTAAAGATAAAGCATTTTTAAGTTCTTCTAAAGCAAAAGTGTTTTCTAAAAATTTAATCTCTATGTTCTTATATGCAAAATCTAGAAGTTCTTTTTTTTCTCCAGTCTTTGGAACTATTAATTTTATTTTTTTATTTTTCTTTTTAAAATAATCAATAGTTGATTGTTCTGGAAGATAAGGTAAAATTATTTCAAGAGATTCTTTCTTTTCTAAATATTTATCTAAAATAAAATCATCTAAAATAGTTTCTTCTTCAAAAACATCTAAAGTATATTCTCTTTTGTTAACTAAGATTCCTTTTGAAATATTAAATATTACAAAATAAGCTTTATTCTTATGTAAAATATAATTAACTAAATCTTGATTATATGTTTTTGTTTTTTCAACATTTTGTTTTAAAGATAAATAATCAATGGCATTTATCTGATCTCTTAAAACTAAAGCAGACTCAAAATTATTTTCTTTTGAAAAAAATTCCATTCTCTCTTTTAAACTTTTTAAAACATCTTCAGTTTTTCCTTTTAAAAGAGAAGAGATTGTTTCAATAGTTTGAAGATATTCTTCTTTTGATATTTTATTTATGCAAGGAGCAGAACATTGTCCTATATGGTATCTTATACAAGGTGTTTTAGGTAAAGTTTTACATGTTCTTAGTTTAAAATATTTATTTATATATTTTAAAAGATTATCTCGTTTTTCAGCAGAAGTAAATGGTCCAAAAGCTATTTGATAATCTTTTGGTTTTTCTCTTAAAATAAATAATCTTGGGAAAGCTTCTTTGGTTAAGGAAAGATAAGAGTATTCTTTTGAGTCTTTAAAGATGATGTTGTACCTTGGTTTATGCTTCTTAATTAAATTGTTTTCTAAAAGAAGTGCCTCAAGTTCGTTTTTTGTAACTATAAAGTCAATTGAGGAGATGTTTTCAACTAAAGCCCTAGTCTTTGGGTCTAAATCTTCTTTTGTAAAGTAACTTGTAACTCTTTTTTTTAAGTTTTTAGCTTTACCTATATAGATTATCATGTTATTTTTATCTTTATAAAGATAACAACCAGGTTCTATAGGTATTTTTGATAGGTCAAGCATAAATATATAGTTAAGAGAAACATTATAAAAATAGTTATCTTGGTCTTTTTGGTCTCTTTATCATTGGGTAACCTTTTGAAGGTTTAATTCTTTTAAGTTTAAAATCTTTAGAAAATAATCTTTTAAGAAAGCTTTCTTTTTTAACTTTTTGTTTTTCTTTTTTTATTTTTTCTACTTTGTTATTTTCACTAACTTTTTCTTTTTTAACTTCTTCTTTTGGTCTTAATAATCTTAAATCTTTTTCTTTAATATCTAAAACTTTTTTATTTTTTGTTTTTCCTAAAAGATAATTAATTTCAATATAAAGACCAGCTTTATTTCTATTTGAAACATTTCTATGAAGATATAGTTCTAATTTTTCATTAGGTGCATAATAAAGAGCATAATTTCCAAAAGGAATCATTTTTCCATTTTTAGTATGTTCAAAACCAAATTGAACCATAGGCATAAATAAAACTTTTCCTTCTTTTATTTGTGTATGCCCTTGAATGGATAAAAATTGAGAGGATCTATTATTAGTGTATTTAAGACCAGAAGAATAAACTCCTTCTTGAAATTTAAAATCTAAAATTCCTTCATAACTTGTAATTTTTCCTTGATCTATTTTTATTGATGCTCCAGCACCTATTTTTTTAGAAGTAACTGAAGATTGTAAAGAGGTTTTATCTAAAGGTTTAATATCTTTTAAAACAAAATTTGAAATTTCTTTTGAAAAACCAAGTCTTACATCTAAAGGTGTTTTTAAAAGTTTTGATAAATAAAGAGTTGAATAGATTCTTGCAAAAGTTAACTCTGGAACTAATTTTCCATTTAAATAAAGATTATTTTTCCCAACTTCAACTGCAAAATTATATTGATTATCTTTTTTAAATTTTTTTCCAAATCTATATTCAAATGCTTGTTCTATAAATTTTTTAGAAGAAGAATCTGCTTCAAAACCATATGTTTTTGAAGAAAAAACATGTCCTTCTTTATAGATTGTAGGATATAGTTCAGTTGGGCTTATAAACTGTAAAGATTGAGCAGATATTTTTTGAGAACCAACTATAAGAGATCCAGAAACAGCTAAAGCTGTTAAAATTTTCTTTGGATCTTTTAAAAAAGATTTAATAAATGTAACTGGTTCTTTAAATTGCATGATTAATTACTTATTTATATATTATATATAATATATAGAAACAGACATTTAAATATTTAATGCTTTATTTTATTAAAAAATAGATATAAATCTTCAAAAATATAATAAATTTAGAAAAAAATAAGAATCAAAACCTTTAAACACTTTCTTACATAATATAGTTATTAAGAAAAATTTAGAAGAATGATAATTATGAAAAAAATTAAAGAAAAATTTAACCTAAAACATGAAACTAAAAAACATACGTTAAGAAAATTCATTCTAGTTTTTTTAGTATTAATTACATATTTTTTAATAACTTCTTTAAAAATTGGTTTTAAAGAAGGAATTTCAATAACATTATTAACATGGTCTTTTTTTGTTTTGTCAACTCCGATTGCAGATGCTGGTTTTTTATTAGATTTTCCAATAAGATTAATTACAAAATTAAGAATGGTTTATTCAGAAATAATTGTATGGGTAATTGCAATAGCTTTAAATATTTTTTATTTTTTTACAAATCCTGAAAGTTATAATCAAACCATACTTCTATCTCTATTTAAACAAATATTATCTCAACCATACCCTCTATGGATAATAATTATTCTATCGGGAATAGGAACTTTTCTATCAATAATATTTTTTGATGAACTAATGGATGTTAAGTATCATAAACATAGAAAAAAATATCACAAACACATTAGTAAATATCAATATATATTATTTGTATTCATTATTCTCTTAATAATTACAATATACTACTTTGTAATCAAACAACTAGGTATAAATATTCCTTTATTTTAAAAATTAAGAGAAAAGAGGTTTAAGATACTTTCCAGTATAACTTTTCTTTTCTTTTAAAATTTCTTTTACAGGGCCTTCAAAGATTATCTCTCCACCTTCATCTCCACCCTCAGGACCTAAATCAATTATCCAATCAGAAGCTTTAATAACATCTAAATTATGTTCAATTACTAAAACACTGTTTCCCTTGTCAACAAGTTTATTTAAAACTTCAATTAATTTTTTAACATCATGGAAGTGAAGTCCAGTTGTAGGTTCGTCCAACAAATAAAGAGTCTTACCAGTATCTCTTTTAGATAACTCTTTTGTAATTTTTATTCTTTGTGCTTCTCCACCAGATAAAGTTACAGAACTTTGTCCAAGCTTAATGTATGAAAGACCAACATCCATTAATGTTTTTAATTTTCTTTTAAGAGAAGGTATATTTTCAAAGAAAGTATAAGCTTCTTCAACTGACATATCTAAAACATCAGCAATTGATTTTCCTTTATATTTTACATCTAAAGTTTCATGGTTATATCTTTTACCTTTACATTCTTCACAATCAACATAAATATCAGGCAAGAAATTCATTTCAATCTTAATTTGTCCATCTCCAGAACATGCTTCACATCTTCCACCCTTAACATTAAAAGAAAATCTTCCTTGATCATACCCTCTTATTTTTGCTTCTTGAGTTTGTGCGAAAAGACTTCTGATATCATCAAAGACTTTTGTATATGTTGCAGGATTTGATCTAGGAGTTCTTCCAATAGGAGATTGATCAATAGAAATTACTTTATCTATTTTATCTTTATAAATAATTTCTTTATGCTTACCAGGACTTTCTTTAGATTTATAAATATCATTCATTAGTTGTTTATATAAAATATCATAAATTAAAGTTGATTTTCCTGAACCTGAAACACCAGTAACAGAAGTTAAAACACCAGTTGGTATTTTTACAAAAATATTTTTTAAATTATTTTCTTCAGCTCCAACAATTTCTATAAAGTCTTTTGGTTTTCTAGTTTCTTTTTTAATTTCAACTTTAAGTTCTTTTGACAAATATTTTCCTGTTAAAGAATTTTTATCATTTAAAATTTCTTTAGGAGTTCCTTTTGAAACTATATAACCTCCATGAACACCAGCTCCAGGACCAATATCAATTACATAATCTGCTTTTAAAATAGTTTCATCATCATGTTCAACAACAATTACAGTGTTACCTAAATCTCTTAGTTTAAATAAAGTTTCAATTAATTTTTCATTATCTCTTTGGTGAAGTCCAATAGATGGTTCGTCCAAGATATATAACACACCTGTAAGGTTAGTTCCTAAGTTGGTTGCAAGTCTTATTCTTTGTGCTTCTCCACCTGAAAGAGTTCCTGCCTTTCTTGAAAGAGTTAAATATCCTAAACCAACTTTTTCTAAAAATTCTAAACGAGAATTAATTTCTTTTAAAATATGTTTTGCAATTTCTTCTTGTTTTTTTGTAAGCTTTAAATTTTTAAAAAACAAAATTGCATTATTAACAGACATATCAGTAATATCAATAATTGATTTTCCAGAAATTTTAACAGCTAAGACTTTTCTTTTAAGTCTTTTTCCATGACATTTAGGACATGGTAAAGTTTTCATATATTTTTCCATTTCTTGTTTTCTATAATCAGACTCTGTTTGATGATAAAGTCTTTCTGTTTGTGGAATTAAACCCTCCCATACACCACTATATGAAAAGTTAGAAGTTCCATTCTTTCCAGAAAGATTAAAATCAATTGGATTTTCAGAACCATACATTAAGATATTATATTGTTTTTTTGTAAAATCCTTAATTGGCATTAAAGGAGTAAAACCATATCTTCTTCCAACAGCACTTAAATGTTGTCCTCTCCATCCATCAACAGCATTTCTATAAACAGCAATTGCACCATCTGCAATTGATTTTTCTTTATCAGGAATAATTAAATCAGGATCAAAAATCATTTTAATTCCAAGACCAGAACACTCTTCACAAGCACCAAATGGAGCATTAAAAGAAAACATCCTAGGTTCAAGTTCTTCAAAGGAAAGACCACATATAGGGCATGCCATTTTTGAAGAATATATTTGTTCTCTTTTTTCTTTTTGAGAATATATTTTTACAAGTCCATCAGGAGATTTTTTAATAGCATTTGTAACTGCTTCTATAAGTCTTGATTTTTCTTTTTCTTCAGAAGATATTTTATCAATAACTATTTCAATATCATGTTTTTTATATCTATCTAAAGTTATTGTTTCATCAGTTCTTTTTATTTCTCCATTAACTCTAACTTTAGTATATCCTTCTTTGTTTAGTTCTTCAAAAACTCTTTCATAAGTTCCTTTTTTTTGTCTAATGATTGGTGAAAGAATAATTATTTCATCTTTAAAAGAATCTAAAATATTTTCTGTTAGCTTTTGAGGAGATTGATTTTCTATTTTTTGAGAAGGATGATCAGGACAAAAAGGAGTTCCAACTCTTGCATATAATAATCTTAAATAATCATAAACTTCAGTAACTGTTCCAACAGTTGATCTTGGATTTTTAGAAGTTGTTTTTTGTTCAATTGAAATTGCTGGAGATAAACCATCTATAGAATCTACATCTGGTTTTTTCATCATCCCTAAAAATTGTCTTGCATATGCAGAAAGTGATTCAACATACCTTCTTTGCCCTTCAGCATAAATAGTATCAAAAGCTAAAGTTGATTTTCCTGAACCTGAAAGACCAGTAATAACAACTAATTTATCTTTTGGTATATTTATATCTATATTTTTTAGATTGTGCTCTCTTGCACCCTTAATAATAATATCTTTTAATGCCATGAATTATCTTTCTTTTTAGCTTTAAGTATTTTTATAAAATAAATATAAATATGATTTTTAAATCATATAAAAGTAGTAATATAATATAGAGAGAAAATATTTATAAAAGGATGCAAGGTGCCTGGCCAATAAAGAAAATAAGAAGTTTTAAAGAAAATCTTTAACTTAAAAGGAGTAGATAAACCCAATAATACATATAAAATTAAAAAATAAGCATAAAATACACTTAAAACCTAAAATATACTAAAAGTTAACTATTTATTATGTAGTGAATATTTAAAATAAGGTATAAAGATTTATAAAGAGAAAAATACTATTTAAAATATTAAAAGTTTAACAATAAAAATAGAAAACTATTAAGTGTACAGGCACTTACTGGTCGAAAAACAGTTCAAGAAAACATTTAGCTTTATAAAATCTCAAGTCCGCAACCCAAAAAGCATCAAACACTTAGGATACTGCTGCTTCCTTCCGGATCTGACAGGGTTTACTAAGATATTCGATCTTAATGGACGAACCGTCAGCAATTTTACAAAGAGTGCCTCCTTGCTTATTTGCCTTCCAGTAATAATCACTCCGGCTATGTAGATTTCCGGTAACAGGAGACTACAACCCCCCCAGCTAGCCTATACAAGTAATTAAAGTGACGATACATTTAAAAACACTTTGGACAATATATATAACATAAAAATAATGTATTAATTCACTAAAAAACAAAAAAAGGTGTGTTAATACCTTATATACAAAAAAGAAGCTTAATTTAAGCTTATTTTAATAATGAGGTGGATTGGATGAGATCAATTGTATCAAATGCAGTAGAGCACAAATCTGCAGCTGCTGAGAACATAAACGTTAAAGACAGCGAATTTGCAGCCCCAAAGATCATGGTTATGGGAATTGGTGGTGCAGGAAATAATTCTGTAAATAGAATCTGTGCAATGGGTGTTGCAGGTGCACAACTTGTAGCTATTAACACAGATAGACAACACTTAGGTATCATTTCAGATGATATAACAAAATTATTAATTGGAAAATCAGTAACTAATGGTTTAGGTGCTGGTGCATACCCTGAAATAGGTGCAAAAGCAGCAGAAGTTTCAAAAGCAGCATTAGAAGAAATCTTAGATGGTGTTGACATGCTTTTCATTACTGCCGGAATGGGTGGTGGAACAGGAACAGGTGCAGCTCCAGTAGTAGCTCAAATAGCAAAACAACAAGGTGCAATTGTAATGTGTATAGTAACTTATCCTTTCGCACTTGAAAGAGCACGTTTAATTAAAGCAGAAGAAGGAATTGACCTTTTAAAAGATATTTGTGACACAGTTGTTGTTATTGATAACAATAGACTTGTTGAATTAGTTCCAAACCTTCCAATGCAAGATGCTTTCAGAGTAGCTGATGAAGTAATTGCAAGAACAGTAAGAGGAATTACAGAAACAATTACTCAACCTTCATTAATCAACCTTGATTACGCAGACATAAGAACAGTAATGGGTGGTAAAGGATTATCAGTTATCGCTGTTGGTGAATCACAATCTGTTAACAAAGTTGAAGAAGTTGTTGAAGACACATTAAAGAATGCTCTTTTAGATGTTGATATAACTGGTGCAACAGGTTGTTTAATCCATATTACAGGTGGAACTGAATTAACTTTAGGTGAAGCTAACGCTGTTGGTGAAATGTTAACTGACCAAACAGATTCAAATGCAGCTGTTATCTGGGGTGCAAGAATTGATCCTACTTTTGAGAATAAAATAGAAGTAATTGCTATTTTCACAGGTGTAAAATCACCATTCATCAAAGGAAGTAAAATGTTTAGAGGAAAAGATTCACCACAAAGCTACAACGGAAGTGGCAAAGGTGGAAGATCTTACGATGACAACTATGGATTAGATGTTTTATAAGTAAAACATCTTTTCCTTTTTTTCTTTTTTTTATTATTTTTCTATTTCTTTAAAACACAACAATTTTTTATAAAAATACACTATTTTTATACATTTCTTTACACTATTATATTAGTACTTTTAACAAAAATTACAAAAAAAAGGAGTTTGAAAACAAATGAAAATAAAAATAACATTTCCAGATGGTTCCATAAAAGAAATTGACTCTGGAAAAACAGCAGAAGAAGTAATAAGAGAAGAGATCGGTGAAGGTCTTTTAAACGCAAGCATAGCTGTAAAAATAAATAATGATATTAAAGACTTATCAACTCCAATAACGAACGATTGTGATTTTAAAGTACTTACAACAAAAGATATAGAAGCAAAAGAAGTTTTATGGCATAGTTCAGCACATATCTTAGCTTATGCTATAGAAAAAATATATCCAGAAGTAAAACTAACTATTGGACCTGCTATTGAAAATGGTTTTTACTATGATTTAGATTTAGACACACCAATAACAGAAGAAGACTTTGAAAAAATAGAAAAAGAAGCTGAAAAAATAATTTCAGAAAAACTACCTTTCATAAGAAAAGAATTTAGCTATCAAGAAGCAAAAGAAATGTTTAAAGATAACCCTTACAAAATAGAAATGATTGAAGATTTAGAAAAAGAAAATCAACCAATAACATACTATTCTTTAGGAGACTTTAAAGATCTTTGTAGAGGACCACACTTAAAACATTCAGGAAAGGTAAAAGCTTTTAAAGTTTTAAAAACATCAGGTGCCTACTGGAGAGCAAATTCTAAAAATAAACAATTAAAAAGAGTATATGGTATTTCTTTCTTTTCAAAAGAAGAAATGAAAGAATACTTAATAAAACAAGAAGAAATTGCAAAAAGAGATCATAGAAAAATAGGAAGAGAACTTGATCTTTATTCTTTCCAAGAAGAAGCACCAGGTATGCCTTTCTTCCATGATAAAGGTTCTTTTATCTGGAATAAACTAGTTGAGTTTGTTTCACAGATAATGGAAGATAGAGATTATGAAGTTAATAAAACTCCATTAATCCTAAACAGAAGTTTATGGCTTCAATCAGGTCACTGGGATCACTATAAAGAAAACATGTATTTTACAAAAATAGATAACCAAGACTTTGCAGTAAAACCAATGAATTGTCCAGGAAACATCTTAATCTATAAAGCACATCAATATTCATATAGAGATCTTCCTATAAGAGCAGGAGAGTTTGGTTTAGTTCATAGACACGAACTTTCAGGAGTTCTTTCTGGTCTTTTCAGAGTAAGAGCTTTTACTCAAGATGATGCCCATGTCTTCTGTACTGAAGAACAACTAAAAAATGAAATTAAAGATTTAATTGATTTCATGGATGTTGTTTATAAAACATTTAACTTCTCTTACAGCATGGAACTTTCAACAAAACCTGATAAAGCTATGGGTGACCCTAAGATATGGGAAATGGCAGAAAATACTTTAGAAGAAGTTTTAAAAGAAATGAAAAAAGACTTTAAGATAAACCCTGGTGATGGTGCTTTCTATGGTCCAAAAATAGATTTCCATTTAACAGATGCTATTGGTAGAAAATGGCAATGTGGAACAATACAACTTGATTTCCAAATGCCTGAAAAGTTTGATCTAACATATGAAGCTGCAGATAACACTAAAAAAAGACCAATTATGCTTCACAGAGCTGTTTTAGGCTCAGTTGAAAGATTTATGGGTATTTTAGTTGAGCATTTTGCAGGTAAATTTCCACTTTGGATCTCACCTATGCAAGTAATTATCCTTCCAATAGCTGATAGACATAACGAGTATGCAGAAAACCTAAGACAAGCACTTAAAAAAGAAGGTTTTAGAGCAAAGATTAACGATAAAGCAGAGACAATGAACAAAAAGATAAGGTCTGCTCAACTTGAGAAAATAAACTATATTTTAGTTATTGGAGATAAAGAGCAAGAAAACCAAACAATAAATGTAAGAACAAGAGATGAAAAGATTTTAGGTGAGATGAAATTATCTGACCTTATTGAACAAATGAAACAAGAAATTTTAAAGAAAGAGATTAAATAGTTTCTCTTTATTCTCTTTTCTTTTTTTTTCTTTCGTTTTACTTTTTTTTAAAAAAACTATTCTTCAAAATAATAATTATTATCATCTTCAAGCTTTATAGCTTTTCCATTTACTAAAGCAGAAGAAATCTTTTTTCTAGCATCAATTAAAAGTCTATGAAAAGTAGGTTGAGAAATATTCATTCTTTCAGCACATTCTTTTTGCTCTAAACCTAAAAAATCTTTAAGCCTAATAGCTTCAATTTCAACAAAGCTTAATACTTCTTCTTCAATTTCTCTTAAAGGTATTCCAGCTGGTTTAAAATAATTAGAGGATGGTTTATGTGAAATATTTCTCATTCTTCTTTTTCTTGGCATATTTTAAAACCTTTTTTTCTTAATGTTTACAAGGAGTATTTAAATCTTTTAAATCAGCTATATTTTCAATTACTTCTTTTAAGAAATTATAATCTCCTGTTTTAAGAATAATATTTTTTTCTACAAATAAATCAATTGCTTTTTTACCCATACCTTTACTAAAAACTGTATCTATATTATTTTCTAAAATTTGATCTACTGGAGATTTAGAACTATTATGATCTAAATAATTTTTAATAATTTTTAATTCTTTTAAAACTGTATCATATATTGCAAAAAAATTACAAGTTCCAAAATGATTGCTTAATTTTGAATCTAAATTATTATTATCTTCTAATGAAATTAAAATTTTCATAAATAAATCCTCTAGTATCATTTAATATTTTTAAAATTAAATATTTAATGAATATATATAAATATATAAAGAAAAGAAATAAAAGAACTACTCTTTTTAAAGAGTAGCTCTTCTTCTAAGACCCCTTCCTTTTGTTTGAGAAACACTTTCTCTTTCAGGATTGCATCTTCCTCTTTTCATTCCAGTCATTGATCCTTTTCCATCAGGACCAGTTCCGTCTTTATTCGGCATATTAAATTCCTCCTTTTCTTTTATGAATCTATATTCATAATCATGTTACGAACAGTTTATAAAGCTATTGAATATATATTCATTTAAATAAAATACAAATATTTATAAAGATAATTAACAACATTAATTTATTAACAATAATAAATATAGGTGATATTAATATGGGATTATTTAAAAGAAAAACACCAGTTGTTCAAGAAAAAAAATCAGAATATGGACCAATTAACAGACTTGTAAGAAATGCTAAAGCAAAATCACAAGCAAAACAAAAAGCAAGAACACTAAAAGAAGTTGCAGAAATTAAATTTAATAAAATAAAAAGTGCTTTAAGACTAAGACCTGCAAAAGTAAAAATAACTTATGAAGTTTTATCTAAAGAATATTCTTCTGCAGAAATTAAAAAAATAGATCAAAAACTTGCAATGCTTGAAAAAAGAGCAGAAGAAAGTCATAAAAGAATACTTGAACTTAAAGGTAAAACATTAAAAGATAATACAAATATCGAAGTTATTAATAGAAAAAAAATTGCACAACAACTTCTTAAAGGAGAAGAAGTTAAAAGTATACCTAAAAGAAACGCAATTAATCCTGAAAGCTTAGAGGCAAATAAAGGAACAAAAGCATCTACTAAAACCTTAAAAGAAATTGAAGCAGGAGATAAAAAAGTTTTAAAAACAAGAGAACTTGACAAACATTTTACTTCAGAAAAGAAAAGAGCAATGGTTTCAAAAGAAATAAGAAAAGAAATTGAGAATGCAAGATTAATAAATAAAGAAATTGCAAGTATTCAATCAATAAAATTTAATGACATTATAAAAAATCAACTAAAATCTTTTGGAACAATAGCAGAAACTAAACAAGCAAGAGAAGAAATTATTAAATCTCTTTACAATAAATATGAAAAAGGAGCAATTAATTTATCTGGTTTAAGAGATTTAATTAAATATTTATCTGTTGAAGTTGAGATTGGTAAAAAAATGAATATTATAAATTCTGTTGAAAATGCAAACACTTATCTTTTAGGAAATGCTCAACTTATAAATGAAATAAAAGATATTTCTGAAATAAAAAAGAAATTTAAGTTTTTTTAAAAAAAATTAAAGTTTCTTTGAATAAATACCCCAAAGATAATCTTTTTTATCTTTGTGGGTTCCTATTTTTTTTAAATTAAAAGAAAGATGCTTATTAATTGATCTTTTATTTTTTATTGGACTTTCTAAAATCTCACAAATATATAATGAAAAGTCTAAAGACTTTGCATGTTTAAACATCTCTTTATTTAAAGACTCTCCAATTTTTGGAAAACTTCTATTTGAGACTAACTGTTTACCAAAAAGAACTTTATTTTCTTTTAATAATTTTTCATCAACATCTATTTCTTCTAAAAAACTAGGATTAAGTTTAATATATTTCTTTAAACTATAAGCTAAAAAATAACCAACAACTTCTTCTTTATTTTTTGCAACAAAAAGGAAAGTATTTTTACATCTTAAAGATTTTAAAAGATTTTCAATTGAGACTTCATAGACTAAAAAACCATTATCTGTAACTTCTTTTTTATTTATTTTTAAATTATATTCTAAAAGTTGAGATTTTTGTAAATTATATATTTGTAAAATATCGTTTTTTTTAGCTTTTGTAATATTTATTTCTGAATTCATAGGTTATTACCAATTAAAATTATATTTTTCTTTTTAAAAAAAAGAATGCAGGGTACAGGATTCGAACCTGTGAAGCACTAAGCAATGGATTTTGAGTCCATCCCCTTTGACCGCTCGGGAAACCCTGCTATATAAATATATTAAGAGAAGATATGTTTTTAAAAAGAAGTTAAAAGAAAATAATATTTATTGTTACTTAAAAAGATTTAAAATTAATAAAAAAACAGACAAAGAAATAAAAAAGAACAATTCAAAGATACCAGTGAAACCAAACAAAAATAACATTAAAAGAGAGCCTCCTAAAGTTATTAAAAACCAATTAAAAGATTTTAGATATATTTTCTTATTATAAGAAGAAAGATATTTAGAGAATAAAAATAAAGAAAACATTAAGAACAAAGAAAACAAAAAAGCAAATATATTATGAAAATTAAAAAAAGAAGTATTTTTAATTTCATAATCAACAAACTCATAATCATTTTCAACAAAAGTGTTATCAATGGTTGGAGTTAAAACAGTCAATACTAAAAAAAGTATTGAAAATAAAAGAAATTTAAAAGATTTTTTATCATGATAATTATATTTTTTATAAATATTATATATAGTTATAAATAATAAAATACCAGTTATCAATCCCCAAACTATAAACTTAAGCTTATAATCAAATAGATTTCCTATCTTACTTAAAGTATACTCAAAAGGAGATTCATTAAAGCTAAACCATAAAGTAAACAAAGGTATGCTTATTATAAAATAAGTTAAAACAGTGTTATTAAATTTAGTAAAATACATATATATTCTAATATAATATCATGCAATAATTATTAAAAATAGTATTATTTTTAAAATAAAAAAAAATAGAAAAATAATTCTAAAAATTATTCTTCTAATGAAGTTCTACCTAGATTTTTATTTACACAAACTTTATTTTCACAAGTACAATCTTCTGGAGAGTAAGCTGCCTCATACATGAAAATCATTGTACAAATTTCTGGTTTTGTAAATTCAGATTCATATTCTTTGTTTATACAAGAAGTTGGATGACAATCAGAAGGCAAAGGAATACAGTCATCATCTATTTGACATCCTTGAAATTGATCTAAAGAATCTATTTGTTTTGTAAAAATACCACCATCTTCTGCAATACATTTTTCAGGATAACTTTCTAATATAGGATTTCCTGCAGCAACACATTCTTCAAAATTTGTAATTATTAGCTTATCTTTTACAAAAATAACAGGAAGTAAAATTCCAAGTAAAACAACAATAATTAATAATACAACTCCTAAAATAATATATTTTTTATTCATAATTATACTACACCTTTTTATTTAAAAAAAAGAAAAAAAGAAAAAACTATCTTTTCTTTGAATTCTTTTTATTTCTTGAAACTAAATAAACTATCCAACCTAAAAATGCAAATGGAATTATTACAAATAAAAATTTCAATAATGCATTTACACTATTTACAAAAGATCTTACAAGATCAGATAATTTAACAAGTGCTATATTAGAATAACTGTATTTTTCAGAAATATTTAAATTAATTGTAGAATAATCAACTCTTTGATCCATGTTCTTTAATGAATCTTCTAAATATTTAATTGTTCTTTCTTGATTAAATATTCTATCATTTAATTCTATTTTATCTGAAATTTTTTCAGCACTATTATACATTTCTTGATATCTTAAAAGTCTTTCTCTTTCAACTTCAAGTTCAATTTCTCTATTAGTATAACTTCCAGTTATATCATTTGAATTTTCAGTAAAATAAGTAACTTTACCAATCTCTCTTAATTGAGAAACAACAGAATCAAGTTTTGAAGATTCAACTTTAATAGAGTAAGAACCATAATATTCTTCTTTATTACCATTTTCTCTTGTATTTAAACTTTCATTTAAAACTATTGAATCAGAAGAAGAAACAATTGACTTTACTTTTGAATCTGCAAGTTTAAATTCTCCACCTTTAACTTCTAAAGAAAGACTAGAATTTTTTGTAATTTTTCTATCTTCAACTTCTGGTGCAAAATCTTGACTATAGCTTAAACCATAACCACCAGCATATTCCATAGATTTAGAATACATGGCACTATCATTCATTGCAAAAGAATCTCTTGCAGAATAACTAGTTCCATTTGAAACTAAAAAAGTTAAAACTAAGAATGCAACAACAACTAAAAGAATTATTAACCAATTTTCTTTTAATCTTATTAATTGTTCTTTAAAGCTCATTTTTTTTATTCACCTCGTAACTATAAGTTTAATTAACTAATTATTATATAAAAAGATTTAAAAAGAGGAACAAATACTTAGGAAAAAACCTTAAAGAACATTTCTTTTAAAAAATAAAAAAGATTAAAGCGCAGAGGACGGGATTCGAACCCGTGTAGTCGTGAGACTCTAGCTTAGCAGGCTAGCGCGTTTGACCACTCTGCCACCTCTGCTCTATTTGTTTTATTCTTCTTATAAACAATTAGTAAATATTTATGCTTCTAAAAGTATTTAAAGGTATTTTTTTATTTTTTAGAGAAAACCTTTCCTAAAAAAACCTTTTTATTAACACCATACCTTTTAACATCAATATACCCTTTACCTTCTAATTTTTTAAGGTTTCTTGAAACAGTACCTTTTGGTAAAAAACATTCTTTTGAAAGATTTTTTTGCAAAATACCATTCTTTTCTAAAACAATTTTAATTATTTTTTGCTCATTTTCATTAAGTCCTAAAAGAAGATCTTCAGCTTCTATTTTTTCTTTATTTGAAGAAATTAAAGATTTTTTCTTTTTTAAAATAAACTTAACTAAAACAAAAAATACAAAAAAAGAAATAAAAAATATCATAAAAAACAAAAACCAATTAAATGGTTTTTTATCAATCATAGAAGAAAAATGAATTGAATAATTAATATCAAAATAAGAAATTGGCTCATTATAAGTTACTAAAAACTTATTATCTTGTATAGTTACATTTCTATAATCTAGAGAAAGAGAAATTATTTCTGTTTTTTTAGGTAAAATTAAAGAAAAACTATCCACATATTCTTTAAAAATAGGTAAATAACTAACAGACCAAACATTTCCATTCTTAAAAGAATAAACATCAGTTAAATAAATTATTTCAAGAGTTAAAGAATTATCTAAAATACAGCAATTATTTAGATTAATTGTTAAAGTATTAAATGAATAATTATAATTAATATCTTTATTTGTATTCTTTATCTTAAGATCATAAACAGGAATAATTGGAAGAACAATAGAATCTCCTTTTTTAATTTCTGTAAATAAAACTATATCGTTTACTTGTAAAATACCATTCTCATTAACAGTAATAGAAGTATCTATTTTTTCTATATTATATGCAAAAGAATTAACAGAAAATAAAACAATTAATAATAATAATAAAAAATAATAATTTTTCATAATAATATATAGTATATTAAAATATTTAAAATGTATTATTTAATTTTTATTAAAAAAAAAAGAAAAAGAAGAGAAATAACTATTCAGTTATCTCTACATCTTCAGAAGCATTTAAAGAAACATACTTTTCTCTATGTCCAAAAGGAATAAAACCAAATAACTTTCTTTGTTCTTTAACCTTTAAAACATATTCAAGTTTGCTATCTACAGAAACAAGTTCAACATTTCCAATAACATTTTCTGTTTTAATATTATTTTCAATTAAAACATTGTTAATTGGTTTTATTTTTCTAACCTTTTCTTGATTTGAAATATACATTTCAGTCATACTTTCATCTGTAAATACTTCATAGTCTTCTAAAGTCTCAATTAAAACATCATCACCTTTTTCTTTTCTAAGGTCTTTTTTAGCTTCAGCATTTATTGAAACATTAGATATCTTTACTTGTTCTTGAACAATCATTCTATTTTGAAGTTTTTCTTGAGCTTTTTCTGAAAGTGTATCAATTGGAGCAAAAGCTACAACAAAATTTTCAGAAACTATTGTTTTGTAAAGAGGATCTTGACTATCAACTATTCTTCTATTAACTAAACTTACTTCAATAGAATATTTGTTATCTCTAAATTCTTTCCCAAATACTTTTTCAATTAAATCTAGATTATTTTTTATAGATACTTGATAATTATAAGTATATACTCTTCTCATTTCAGGTAATACACTATTTGCTTGATTTCTAGTAGCAACTGATGTATTTGCTGAAACTGATCCAGAACCAGAATTATTTACTTGATTTGAAGCAGAAACAGATGCTCTTACTCTTTCAATATTCTTAATAGATTCTAAATTTTGTGATGAAGAAACTTGAGTATAAACTTCAGCTTTCACAGTTGAAACATCAATTTCAGAAGATTCATTTACAGAAACACTTGAATCAATTCTTTCTGTTGGAACTGTTATACCACCTTCACGATCTACCATTAAATAAACTACTTTATCTGATGTTGATATATCAACTAAAGGAGTCATTTTAAAAACTAAATTATATTCTTCTTTTAAAAGTTCTTTTGAAGAGATTACTCTTGCATGGATTTTTGAATTATTATAGATAAATCCAGAATTATCGTTTACAACAGGAGTAAATTTAACACTTAAACCTAATTTATTTTCAGTTACTGGAGGTTTAGGTTTTTCTATAAATTTTTCAATACCAACTTTACATTCTTGTTCAGTTTCAAAAGATCTGATATTGTTAACTCCACAACCACTTCCACATTCTACAAACTCACAAGAATATTCTATTTCAGATTCTTGATTATAATTTGTTTTAGAATCTTCTTCTTGAACATCTACATTAGTATGAACTTCAGAAGATATTACCCACATAGGAATACAAACAGCAGGACAGATTTCATCAATATTTCCTTGAGAATTATCAATTGTATCTATATTAATATTTGCATTCATATTAAGATTAGGAGTATTATCATCAACTACAATCATTTCTGTTACATAATCTGCATTTATTGGAGGAACAGCTAAAATTCCTACAGCAAATATAAAAGCTAACAGAATAACTGAAATTATTTTTTTTATAACATTCATATGTTATTACCACCTTTTTATTTTTTGTATAAAATTATATAAAAGATTATAACTTACTTTAATTAGCCTTTTAAAAATAATTAAAGCTACATTAAGTTATAAACTACAAAATACTTATAAACTTTATTATTTAAATAGAATAGGTGAAACATTGCGAAACTTTACGAAAAATAAGCTTAAAAACCAAAGAAAACTATATAATTTTAAAAGTTTTTTAAAAATTAGATAATAAGCGCCCCAGGCGGGAGTCGAACCCGCCCCACAACCTTGACAGGGTCGTATCCTAACCGATAGACTACTGGGGCTTTTTGTTAAAGATTTTAAATTTATACTAAATAAAATAGTTAAACTATAAATAAATTAATGCACAAAAACATTTATATTTGTATCTTCTAACAAAATTACATCTAAAAACCATGTATTATTTTATCTTTTTTAAAAAATACCAAAAAGCAATAAATAACACTACAAAACCAACTAAAAAAATCATTAAAACATTAAAATAATTTAAAACTGATTTTGAAATCTCTTCTCCAAGCTTATAACCAAGAATTGTTAAAAAAGAAACCCATAAAAAAGATCCTAAAAAAGTGTAAAAAATAAAATCTTTTAAAGGCATTTTTGAAAAACCAGCAGGAATAGAAATATACTGTCTTACAACAGGTATTAACCTTCCAAAAAAAGTTGCTGATTTACCATATTTTTTAAAAAACAATTCTGCTTTTTCTAGATGAGAAATATTTATAAAGAATATTCTTTGGTGTCTTAAAAGATATCTCCTTCCTAAATAATAACCTATAGAATAATTTATTAATGCACCAAAAACAGAACCTAAAGTTCCTAAAAGAATTACAAGAAATATATTTAAATTACCTACATATGCAAAAGCACCTGCAGGAACCATTATGATCTCTGAAGGAAAAGGAATAAATGAACTTTCAATAGTCATTAATAAAAACACCAATAAATGTCCAACAAATCCTGTTAAATAATCAGACAAAAATAAAATCATTTCTTCAAACATAAGTTTTCGTCATTTCTTTTTAAGATATCTAAACTATATAACTAGATACAAAAAAGATTAAAAGACTTACTGGAAGTAAAAAACATAAATAAATCCAAACTTTCTTTGAATTACTATCAATCTGTGATAAATAAATTGAAGAAATTATAACATATTCAACTAAATATACAATTGCACAATAATAACTTACAATAAACAAACTAGAATTAGAAGTTAAACCAACAACTGAAATATCAACAATTCCAGTTAAACTTTTAACCAAAGAAATTACAACCCCTAAAATCCCAGGAACAATAAAACCACCTGCAAAAAGAATAGTGTATTTTTGCATTAAAAGAATTGAAGTTCTTTCATCAAACAATTCTCTTGATTTTAAAAAATCTTTAACTAAATTTTTATAATCTTTAGAAGTAACTGTTCCAGTAAAAACTGAATATTCTAAAAGATCTAAAAAATTTGAAAGAAAAGAAGAATTATATTTATTTTTTAAAATATTAAACACTTCTTTAGGGGTATGCCCTTTGTTTATTTTATTTAAAATTAATTTAAATTCAGAAGATATTAATTGATTACTGGAAGATGCAAGCTTTACTAAAATTACTTTTAGATCATTTGTTTTAACAAACCCAGAGATTCTTAAAACTTCATCAATTAAAGCATCTTCAAATTTCTTTCTCTTAATACTAAAAAAATAATCTCCAAATAAGTAATTTAAATACTTCATTAATTTCATAATTAATTAACTCTCATTTTTATTTATGGAAGATTAGCTTTCATTGTTAGGAATATAAACATATCAATTATTGGAAATAAAATAACAATTATAAAAATAACAGATAAAGGTGTAAAAGATAATTCTAAAAAATTACTACCAACTAATAAAAACATTAAAAACAAAGCAGGAACAATTGCAGAAACAACAATATAGATTAAAGATAAAAGACTTAATTTAGTGGAATAATTTTTAATTAAATAATTTTGTTTTTCAATAATACTTGAAGATAATGTTCTTAAAGATTCAGATTTATTTAAAGAACCAGTAGATAAAACATCTTCAATCTGATAAAAAACTCTCTTTAAATCTGAGTTTTCAACACCCACAGAAATAAAAGATTCAGAAAGAGAATAACCTAAGACATTTACTTTATATAAAACTTTTTTAATAATTTGCCCAATTAAAGAAGAATCAACTCTATTTTCTAAAGCAATTTTTAAAGAAATATTCTTATCTAAATCATTTGCAAGGTTATTTAAGAAAAAAGGAATTTCTTTATTTATTTGTCTTTGATGATTTTGAAGCTTAATCTTGTATTTAAAAAAAATAATAAAAAAGAACATAAAGAAAAACATAATAAATAAATTAAATAAATAACTATAAGATAAACTAATAACCACTGAATCAATTAATAAAAAAATAATTAAAATTATTAAATAGAGAATAATAAATAACAAAAAGTTCTTTCTTGTAAATATTTCTTTCTTTAAAAAAATATAATCAATCATAATCTTTTCTAATTAATATTTCATCAATTATTTTTTCTTGTTTCTTATAAACTTTAAGATAATCTTTTTTATTTTTAATATCAAATGCAAATTTTAATTTATCATAGATTTTAATAGAATCATTAACTTTAATTAATTTATTTTTATAAATATCAAAATAAAATAAAACATTTAAAGAAATTTTTCCATCTTTATATATAACTTCACAGATTTCAGTAATATTTCTTAAATCAATAGATTTACCTTTTAAATATTTATTATATCTTCTTTGAGTTATAATTAAATCAATTACACCTAAATCAGTTTCTAAAACACCATATGACTTAAACCTTAATAGAGCTTCATTAGCACTTTGAGAATGGAAAGTTGTATATGTACCTTTTGCTTGACCACAAAGCATAGATTCAATTAAATATTTTGATTCTTCTCTACTTCTAATTTCTCCAATAACAACTCTATCAGGTCTCATTCTTAAAGTGTTTATAACTAAACTTTCAAGATTAATTCCAATCTCAGGATTTACAAGTGTAAAAACTTTATGTTTATGAGGGATATTTATCTCTCTAACTTCTTCAACAACAACAAATCTTTCATCTAAAGGAACAAAAGAAAGTAAAGTGTTTAAAGTGGTTGTTTTTCCAGAACCAGTATTTCCAACAACAATTATATTTGAATCTGTTAAAAAACAAAGACTTAAAAAAACTAAAGCTTCTTTTGAAACTGTATTAAAAGAGATTAAATCTTTAATTGTAAATGGTTTTTGAGAAAATTTTCTAATAGTAATACAAGCACTTTCAGTTATTGGGTTTATAACTGCATTAAGTCTTGAATTATCTTTAAGATAAGTATCTAAAATTGGATTTTTTAAAGTAATATATTTATTTGAGTGCCAAGAAAGTTTATTAATTAAATCCCTTATTACTTGAGAAGAAGAATAAGAAAGATTACTTTCAAGCCAACCATAATATTTATGATAAACATAAAGTGATTTTCCTTCTCCAATAATTACAATTTCTTCAAGATAAGGATCTTTTAATATTTCTGTTAATGGTCCATAATTATAAAGATTATTAAAAGAAATATCTATAATATAATTAAATTGATCTTCTTCAAGCTCTATGTTATTAACATAACAATAATCAATTAATTCTTTTTCAATATCTTCTTTTATTCTTTCAGTTGAAACTTTTTCAATATATTCTGTTCTAGTTTTATAAGAATCTAAAATAAAGTTAATAACTTCAATTTCTTGGATTGAAAGATTTTGATGAAAAATTAAATATCTTTTAGAAGAATCTTTCATTTCAAATACATTTTTAGAAATATTTCTTAAGATTTCTTTTTTTAAATCTAAAACAACATAACCTAAATATCTATTAAGAATATATTTCTTTTCATCATCAGTAAACTCATCCATTATCTTTAATAAAGCAGGATTATTTTTATAACAAAACATAGAAAAAGAACTTAAAGCACATAAATCACATTTATAAGCTTTATTTTTTCTTAAGATAATAGCATTATGTGGACAAGCTTTAAGACACTCACCACACCCATCACATTTTTCAGAATCAATTGCTACAACGCCTTTAGAAACATAATAAATAGCATTTTTTTTACAAGCTTTAATACAAGGAGCATCTTTACAATTGGTACAATTGAATACACAAGAAGAGTCTTTTTTTGTAAAATTGTAAGGACAATTTAGAAAAACATCTGTATCTTTGATAAAATCTTCTGTTTTCTTAAGATACATCTATAATTTAATTATAGAATAAAAAGATTAATAAATAGATCCTAAAATCTATAAAACAGGTTTTTTAAAAAGATATTTATATCTATCTATATTTAAATATAAGTATGGAAGATGAATATATTATTATTTCAACAAACAAAGAAAAAGCCCAAGCAACAACAATTGCAAATAAACTAAATCTTACACTTGGAGATATTAATATAAAACAAGTTCAAGGTTCAGAAACAAGTGTTGATGTTAAAAGTTATGTAAATTATAAAAAAGTATTTTTAATATATAACATATCTCAACCAGTAAATGAATCAATAATGCAACTTTTATTTATAGCTGATGCCATAAGAAAAGAAGGTGCTGAAAAAATATATTTAATTACTTCTTATCTTCCTTACACTAAAATAAAATATAGAACAGAATATAAATTAAATTTTAGTTTATTTTCAAGACTTTTACAAGAAACAAATATTGATAAAATATATACTTTTGGTCTTTATTCTCCAAAAATAAGTTTTTATCTTAAAATACCTCTTTACAATGTTCCTTTAATAAATCTTTTTTCAAAAGTTATTGAAGATAATTTCACTAAAAATAAAAATCTAATAATAACTACAATAGATTATGAAATGCAAGAAACTTCAAAAGATATTGCTAAAAAAACAAAATCAGAAGTTATTTTTCCAACAAAAGACATAATTAACAATAAAATTAAATTTAATATCTCAGGAAATGTTAATGGAAAAGATATTTTAATAATTTCAGATTCAATATTTACTGGAGAAAACATTATTGAATATTCAAACTATTTAACACTTAAGGGTGCAAAAAACATATCAGTTATAGCAACACATGGTATTTTAGATAAAAAAGCAATACCTCTAATTGAAAAATCTGTGATTAAACAAATATATGTAATTAATCATAATTATCAAAAATCAGAAAAAATAAAAATAGTTTCAACAACTAAGATAATTGAAGAAATTATTAAAAGAACTGTAGATAAAAAGAACCTTAAAAACGTATTAAAATGATTTAAATATCTTTCTATACTATATAATATATACTTGTTTTTGTAAACAATAATTAAAGGTTGTGATGAAAAATGATAAAAAGTGGAATGAAAAACCAAAATGAAAATAATGATAATTATTTAACAATTATCCTTGATGATGGGGATGAAGTTGTTTATTGTGTAGAATCTGCTTTTAAAGAAAACTCTATCAAGAAAGCTATATTAGTTTCTGCAGATGGAAAACTAAGAGATTCAAAAATGGCAATCTCAAGAGCAGGAAACCTAAGACAAAGAATATATTCAGAACCTTTAAAGATTAAACAAGTTTCAGGAGAATTTAATAAAATAAATGATGATTATTTTGGAGATGTTAACATCTCTCTTGAAAAAGACCCAATCCATACTGTAAGTGGAGCTTTACTTAAAGGAATTGCAGATGGAGAAGTAACAATTAGATTTAAAATAATTAAAGATCTTGATTATCAACCTAATAATACAAAAACAATGGTTAAAGAAAAAATAATACAAGAAACTGTTAAAAAAGAACCTAAGCCTATGATTATAGCTTAGTTTTTTTCTATTTTTTTATATATTTTTAAAATTATTTTTCTTATATTTCTTTTTAGTTTGTTTTTAAAATTTGGATTATTCTTACAATAGTTATAAGAATATATTATAAAAAGCAAAAAAACAATTACAAAAAAATAAACTAAAGTATAATCTTTTTCTTCTTCTTTATAGACTACTATTTTTTCTAACCTAAAGGGAAGATAACTTTGAGAAAAATCATCTGTTAAATAACTAAAGTTTCTATCAATAATATAAAATTTATTTAAAGATTCTGAAAATACACTATTTGTTTTAATTATATCTTTTGGAAAATCATAATAAACATTTAAATCATGTAAAGAATAAGTTACAAATAAATAATCTTGATAGTCTTTTTTAGAAATTACCCTTAAATGAATTTCTTTCTTTGAAATATTTAAAGAATCGTAAAGTTGAGTATAACCAGAAATATTTAAATCTTTTTTTAAAGAAATTTCTTTTTCAGAAATAATTTTAAGTTCTGGAAGAGAATCATATTCTTTTAATATCTGCTCATATCTTAAAGAATCATTAGCATCTATTATGGAAAAATCAATTAATGGAAAATCTAAAAGATAATTATTAAATTCATTTTTTAAAAGATTATAATCTTTTTCTAAAAGATAAAGATTACTTTCAAAATCACTTGCATAAATAAAAGGTGTAAAAAATAAGAAGAAGATAAATATTAAGATACAAAAGTAAGATTGTTTAAATAAAGAATTAAGTAAATCTTTATTATTCATTATAAAAATATTAGTTATTAGAAAACTATTTAATTATTACTATTTTTTAAAACCAGATATAAAAAATAAAGTTTTCTTTTCAAAAACTTTAAATAACTCAAATCCCTTAAACTCAGGAGAATATTTAAGAAGAGAAATATTTTCTTCTAAAAACCATTTTTTAACTTCTTTGATAGTATGGTAAGACTCAAAAGGAACTAAATATCTATCATAAATAGAATTTTTTGGAGCATTCTTTAATGGTTTTAATAAAAAAGAATGATTAAAATAATAATCTAGTTTTTTAGGATCTTTTGAAAAGAAAGTATGTAGTAAAAACCTAATAATTCTATACCTTAATCTTGCAAATTTATGATAAAGTGCAATAGTTATGACACCATTTTTTTTTAAAAGAGAAGTTAGTTTTTTAAAACCTTTAAAAGCATCTTCTGTATGATGTAAAACCCCTATTGAAAAAATATAATCAAATGTTCCTAAATCACTTAAATCATCATTTAAAATATCTTTTTGAAAAATTTTAATATTTAATTTTTCATCAATTACTCTCTTTCTAAGAACAGACAACTGTCCAGAAGATAGATCAATTGAAGTAACCTTTGCCCCTTTTTTTGCAAGAAAAATAGATTTTTCTCCAGTTCCACATCCAGCATCTAGTATTTTTTTACCTCTTAGGTCTTTTAAGTCTGCTTTAGAGTAAGAAATAATACCAGAAATTAGTTTATTATGTTTTTTTCTTTGACGATTAGTATAAAGTTTAATTAAAGGATAATTATAGTTATCATAATAATTTTTTACTTCTTTCATAATTTAATCAAAGACTTTAGTTTATTTAAAGTTATTTCTTTAGTACTTTTTACAATTAAAGAAGCTTTTAATTTTTTAAAATCAGAAACTGTAGTAAATTCTGATAACACACCTACAGATTTTAGACCAGCTCTATGAATAGAAACAATACCTTGAAGAGAATCTTCTATTCCTACACATTCATTAGATGAAAGTTTTAAAAAAGTTAAAGGATTATAAAAAGCATCTTTGTAAGGTTTATGTCTTTTAATATCTTCAGAAGTTAAAATTAAATCAAAATAATCTAAAAGATTAAATTTATTAAGTAAAAACAAAATATTTTCTTTTTCATTTGAAGAAGAAATAACAATTTTAATATTATTTTTCTTTAATGTTTTTAAAAGATTAATTATACCTGGGTTAGGTTTTATTTCTTTTAAGAAAGAATAAAAAATATCATGTTTTTCAGAAATATAATCTGAAAGCTTTATTGAAAGATTATATTTTTTATTTACATATTTTAGAAAATCTTTAGTTGTTGTTGCAAGATTTTCTTTTTGTTCTTTTTTTGTAAATTTTATATTATATTTTTTAAAAAAAAGTTCTCTAGTCTTAAGATAATATTTAGCAGAGTTAAATAATACTCCATCAAAATCAAAAATAACAGCTTTTAACATAAATTTACACCTATAAAAAAAATGATTAATAATAAAAAAAAAGAAAAAAGAAAAAATGATTTTAAAAAAAAATTATCTATCTTTCCATGCAACAAGACCTATTATTACTAAATATGCAATTCCAACAAAAATATTTACTATTGGAATAATAGCTAAAATAGGTACTAAAGCAAGCCATCCAGGATACTTTCTTTTCTCAAAGATTCTCCACATGGATATTAAAGCTAGAACCATTACAGCAGCCCATCCTAAAACAGGAACTAATAGTAAGAATATTAATGCCCAATGGAATCCACCAAGCTCTAAGATCATTGCATAATTTGCAATTGGGATCCATGCAAGCCAAGCTTTTTTATATTTTAATTTTTTTCCAATAGTTTGGAATGCAAGTGCTGTATAAATATATAAAGCAACACCAACTATACCAGCTAATAAAGCCATACCAGCAATTAAAGCAATTATACCACCTAATGCTTCAGGACTAGCTGTCATATTAGTGCTATCAACTGCAGCAAATAACATATTTGAAAACATTTATTACGCCTCCGTTTTTAATTGTAATTTATAACATATATAACATATAAAAGATTTATAAAGGTATTATTTTTAAAAATACCCTTAAATTTCTTTTAAAAACCCTTAAATTTCATCTACAGAATAAACAAAATCTAAATCTATTTTATCATATGAGAATAATTCTTCATCTTTAAAAAATCTTGCAATTTCAATATCTGAAGAAACTTGTGAATCTGAAGCATGTACAACATTACATTGCCCACTTAAAGAATAATCTCCTCTAATAGTTCCAGCTTCTGCTTCATAACCTTTTGTAACACCTACAAGATTTCTTACAACAGTAATAGCATTTACACCTTCAATTACAAGTAAAACAGAAGGAGCACTTTGCATAAATCTTTTTAAATGAGGGAAAAAAGGCTTATCTTTTAAATGAAAATAATGTTCACCTATTAAGTCATCATTTAAGTGCATCATTTTAAGTCCTACAAGTTTTAGTCCTTTTCTTTCAAATCTATGTAGGATTTCTCCAACAAGACCTCTATTTAATGAATCTGGTTTAAAAATAACTAATGTTCGTTCCATATTTGACACCTCTAAATTTATTTTCTTTCTAAAATGTATATGTATCTATTGATTTTTGAATCGTTTGCAGCTGCATAAAAAATAGGATTTTCAATTGAAATTTGGTTTGTAATTTTTGATGTATCTAAATAATCAAAACCATTATTTAAAAATACAGAATCAGAGACTTTTAATAATTGATTATCATATGTCTTAAGTTCTGGTAAGATACAAACAATTCTTGTTTTTGGTTTTAAATTACTATAAAGATTTCTAAATAAATCAGAATAAAGTTTATTTAAAGAATCAACTATACTTTTAGCTCTTAAAAAATTTGGTAATTTAGAGATAAAAGGACCCATGTATGGTTCAAAAACAACTCCGTCTACAGAAAAATTAAGTTTAGATGAATCACCATGAAGTACAGTAAAATCATTTGTATATTTAAAATAAGAAACAGCCCAGGCTAAATTTTTCTTAGAGCTTATAACTTTTTCTCTTTCTTTGTCAATTCCTAAAACATTATATCCTTTAGATAAACCTTCTATTAAAAAATTTCCAAAACCACAAAAAGGGTCTAAAATTCTTTTTCCTTTTTTAAGACCTAAAATATTTATCATTATTTTAATAAGTCTAAAAGAAGTTGAATATAATTTTTCTTGTTCAGGTCTTAAAGTATCTTTTTTAATTATATCTTTAGGAGAATAACAAACAACTGCATATCCTAAATAATATTTATTATCAACTTTTGTAAAAAAGATTTCAAAACCTTTATCTAAAGAATAAGAAAAATAATTATTAGGATTAATAATTGTGTTTTCTTTTTTATCTTTAAACTTTTTTGCTTTTTTTAAAACACCTTTAACTTTCTCTAGTTTAAATTGTTCTTTAAAAGATTGTTTTAAAAAATCAAGATCATCTTGAGAAATAAATTTATGTGAGATTCCATAATTAAATTTATTTGAATAATCTTTATCAAAAAAATTTAAAAAATCACTAGATAGTTTATTAGAACTATAAAAGACTTTATAGATCCTTGTAGTTCCACCTAAATCATCTATGATTTTTGAAAAATCTACTTTTTGTTTAAAATCAAAAATAGCATAAGTATCTGTACTTGTAATATAAGAAAAGGAAATATTATTTAGTTTAAAATAAGAAAATACCTCAAGTATTGATAATTTATAATCCCTTCCAAATAAAAATAAGTACATATATTTCAAACACAATTGTTTTTATTTTTTTTAAAAAAATGAAAAAATAAAAGAAGAAAATTACTTCTTCTTTTTATCATCTTTTTTAGCAGCAGGAGCAGCTTTACCAGCTGGAGCTTTTGAATCTTTACCAGCAACAACTTTACCTTTTGCAGCTTTAAGTTCTTGAGCTTTTGCTTCTTCTGCTTTCTTTTCTTCTTCTGCCATAGCAGCAAGTTTTCTTCTCTTCTTTGTAGTTCCAACAGATTTTAAGTTGTCTTTATTTTCTTCAATTACAACTTTCATTCTACAAGGAAGTTTAGAATCAAGTCTTTCAAAGACTTTTTTTACAAATTCAACATTTGCTTCATCAACTAAAACACTAAATAATTTTTGATTAGATTTAACTCTTGCAGCAACACCAACAACTTTTCCAAAAGGGCATTGACTCATACCTTGTTGAATTCTGTCGGCTTTAGCACCTTGAGCTTGTTTATTTTCTCTTAAGAAAAATTGAGGATATACTCTTAATTTCATATAGAAATTTTGAGCAGTTAATTTTTTATTTAAGTTTCTTACAACAGTTGTTCTTACAGATTCTAAAGCTGAATCTCTAATTTGTATTTTTTCAGAAGTTACATAATGAACTACATGAGAATATTGTTTTTCTCCAAAACCCATATGGTATTGTCTAACTTTAATACCTGGAGTTCCGCCTACATAGTTCTTTCTATGCACTCTTTTTGCAACTCTTGTATATGCTCTTTTATTTACTTTTGGATTATAACAATGTCCTGGTCTAACACCCATAAATACTCACCTATAATTTTAAATTTTTTTATAAATTAACTCCTTTATTTTAAAGTTTTACTTAGTAACAAAGAAATTGTCTAATATAATATATATATAGAAAAGTATATAAAGTAATATTTTAGAAGTAAAAATAAGATTAAAACTTAATTAAATTGAAAGTAAGAACAGGGATCTGTTATATAGGATAACAGTGTGCTCTTACCTTCTTCTTTCTGCCTTTTTTTTCTATTTGTGAAATTAGGTAATAGATTACCGTAAATATTATTGATAAAACTCTTTTTATAGGTATGGGGGTTGTAAAAAAAAACTAAAATAAGAAAAAAGTTTAGAAAACTAAACTCTTTTATGTTGAAGATAAATTAATAAAATCATCCATAAGTAGTTGCTTTAATACTTTTAACTACACCACTTACAAGAACCCAGCCACCCCATTGACCAGTATTTCTGGATGAATTGGTTACAGATAAAGTCCAACCAGGTTCACTGTCACCAACTTCCCAATATTTACATTTTTTAGAAGAACCAAAAGCTTCTACTTTAATATTATAATTACCAGCAGGAACTTTCCAAGATCCATCTTTATCAGTTGCAAGTTGTGAACCACCATATTTAAGATATAAACCATCATTTCCATAATCATTAGTTATTGAACAAACATATGAAGCACTTGTTGAAGAATAATTAAAAGTGAGACCTGCTTGAGAAGTATCATTTTCAGAAGCTAAACTAACTACTCCTTCTAAAACTAAATTACCTTGTGTACTTAAACCCTGGTAAAAGAAACCTGCAGAAGACCAAAATTCATTTAATTTAACACCACCACCTGAGAACGCAGGCTGAGCTACAACTGTACCACCTGATTGCGACCAACCAGACAAACTAGTAATACTAGTTTGATTTAATAAAACTACAGCAGGAGCTGATAGAACAAGATTAATACTTGAACTTGTTGCTGTTCTTGAAGCACCATCTGTTACAGTTACTCTAATATATTTTGTACCAGTAGTTGAAAATGAATAAGTTGGATTTGAAACTGAAGTTCCAAAAACAATCCAAGTACTTTGATTTGTACTATATTCCCAGGAATAATTAGATACTCCAGAAACTGCATTACTTACAGAAGAATTAAAACTTATTGTTTGACCAGTATCATAATTTGTACCAGTTGTTGGAGAAGTAACACTTACAGCTAAAGGATCACTAATTAAAATATTACTAACAGTATCAGAATAAACTTGATTAATAGGAGAAGGTCTTGAAGCATCTGTAACTAAAACTCTAAACTCATAAGTCCCACCTGTTGCAAAACCATTTGTTGTAGTATAACTATTAGAACCAAAGTTAGTCCAACCAGTACTGTTTCTATTATACTGCCATTGATAAGATTTAGTACCAATTGCATTTGAAACACCTACATCAAATATTATTCCTTCACTAAGATTATAAACATCACTTGCATCAGGAGTATAAATAGTTGCTGTTAATGGAAGAACAACTGTAAAATCTTCACTTGAAGTTGAAATATCTCCAGTTCCAGAATCTGTTACTTTATAATAAATAGTATAGCTTCCTGTTGAAGATAAAGTTTGAGATAAAGAAGCACAATTAGTACCAACTGCAGTATTAGTATCATTTGAGTTTAATATCCATTCACAAGAAACTGTTGAAACATTATTATCATAATTTCCAGTAAATGAAATTGTTTCATTATTATTCCAAGTAGTTCTTGACATTGTAATACTTGAAGATAACAAATCTAAAATATTTATTCCAATTGTTTGAGAATCACTTGAAGAATCAAAATCATCTAAAGTATCTAATTTAATTGAATAATCATTAAATACTGAAAAAGAATAACTTGTATTACAATCAGTACTAAAAGATGTAAATGATGGTAAGTCAGCTCTCTTATGACTCCAATTACAAGTTACATTTCCAACATTATTACTATATGAAGAATTAAAATTAATTGTTTTTGTAACATTATAATTTGATTCTTCTGTTGGATTTAATATTGTTGATGAAAAATCATCAAAAATTTCAACAAATAAATCATCACTAAAAGTTCCTTCATCATCATTTGCAATTACTAAAATTTCATAAATTCCAGGAGTTGTAAAAGTATAAGAAATATCACACAAGGTATCTGAAGGATTCATTCTTACTTGTGATCCACCTGCAATTGTATGATACCATTCACAAGAAACACTTCCTCTTTGATAAAGTGTATCAGTTTCAAAAGAAACAGAAGTGTTTACTCTGAATGAATCAAAATTTGTAACATTTGAAAAGAAAATTTAAGAAGATGGAAGTTCTACAGCACATTTTCTTAAATCAATTGTTTTTTTAGGACAAGTAGAGTTTGATAAAGTAAAAACCTTTAAATCTAAAGGATCAATTATTTCTCCAGAATCAACATTAATATCAGAATTTACAATTGTAAAATCAGTTGTTGATTTTAATTTTTTAATTTCTCCAGATAAAATAGGATTATCAAAATTACCATACATTTTTAGAACATTTGAAGAATTTTGAGAAGTTCCTTGAATATTTAAAGAAAGATTATAAAAATCAATAGGGGTTGGGTTTCTTAATAAAACTTCAATATTTCCAGTAGTTGAATCAAGATTACAAGATTCTACAACTAAATTATACTTAATACAATCCATTCTAGAAACTTCTTGTAATTGATCTTGTGAAACATCTAATTTTTCTCTAACAGATGTTTTTGACCAAGATAAAAATCCTGCAACTAAAACAGCTGTTACCAAGATTAATAAAACTACAGAAATTATTGCCGAAATTGATTTTTTTCTATTCATAAATATCTTTTTTAAAATATAATATAATTATAGATATTATAGAAACTATTTTAAAGGTATCTTTATTCTTTTAAAAAAATAAATATTTAAAAAGAAATAATATCATTTATTTTTATAAAAGAAATATCTGTTTCAATTGGAAGTTCAATTATATATTTAGCTTTCTTTTTTGGAGAATAAAAAGTAAAAGGTCTTAATCTTTTTTTAATATCAATAACTTTTTTATTTGAATCTAGAAAAAGAACATTTATTGAATAGAAAACAAAAAGCATATGAATTGAAGAGCCTACAATAGATTCATATTCTCTTTTAAAAATAAGACCAAAATCAAATTTCTTTCTTGGAAAAAACATAAGTCCAAGTCCTTGTTTTAAAGGAGAAATTATTTTCTTTTTTTTAATTATTATTTTATTATTAACTTTTATCAAAAATAATCACACTTTTTTTTTTAAACTTACCCTATATAAAATAACAAAATCAATATCAGATTTTCTAATCTCAAAATCAAAAAATACAGCATCTGGTACAAAAATAGCATACTCTGCACAAGAAAGACCACATTCACTTTGATCAAAAGGTAAAAAATATAGATTATTACTATATGTTTTATCTAGAATATATTTAGAACTAATAGATTTTAAAGCAATGACTTCAGAAATATTTACTTGTTCTAGCTGATTACGATTCATATAGGTAATAGTGTCAATTAAAACACTCTCAGCATCTGGTTTTGGAACAGCAATTTGAAAGATTAAAATTGTAAATATAAAAAATATGAAAATATATTTGATAAAATTAAAACTACTTTCTTCTTTTATTGCAAACATTATAAAAGAAATAAAGATAGAAAGAACAATTGCCATATAAAGAAGGAAATTATCAAAAAATATTCTTGTTATTAAATCTTGATCTGCATACCATAAAAAATTATTACCTAGTATAATATTTATGAATAAAATTACAACTAAAAAGATTACAAATAAAACAATGGATAAATAATATAAATTTAAAAAATATTTTTTCTTTTGTGTTTCTTCTTTAAAAATAGAAATATCTTTTGAAATATTTAAAAGAACTCTATCAAGAGGTATAGAACTTTCTTTAAAAGTCTTTAACAATATTAAAGTGTGAGTGATTATTGGACTTTTAATAGTCTCATTAATACCTGATAAAGCATTTTCAAAATCATCTCCCCAAGAAACTCTATTTGCTATTCTTTTTATTTCTGTATCAATTGAACCATAAACATTTGATGTTGTGATATTGTTTAATGATATTGATAAATTATTTGTAGATTTATACTCTCTCGATAAATCTTGTAAAAAGAATGTAAAAGAAGTTTCAATTGCTTTCTTTTTAAAGTGTTTTAAAACATATTCTAAAACAAAACCTAAAAAACTTACGAAAAAACCAAAAAAGAAAACTGCATAGTATAATTCAGTATGAAGAAAATATTTATTTGATAAATGAACAATTAAAAGACCAGATAAAATACTTGCAAGAATTAATATTTGGTATTCATAATTATAAATTAATAGTTTTAATTTAATATTCATTTTATCTAAAAATTTATTTTTTTCTATCATTTAAAAATCAATCTCTTCATTTATATAAAATCCCAATTAATACAAATTCAATTACTGCAAATATTATTGAAAAAATCAACAATGATTCTTTTAATAAAAAATAATCTGTAAAAGTTATAAAAAATATTATTAAAATAACAATAAAAAAGAAAAATAAAAATATTGACATTAAAAATAAAATATTAATTCTACTTTTCTTTTGTTCACTTAACTCTCTTTTAGATTGTTCTAAATTAGTTAAGAAATCAAGAATAACTTGATTTAAGTCTTCTTTTTGATCAATAACTTCAATTAATTTTCTAAAGAAGTTTTTTTCAACTTCAGAATATGTTTCAGAAATTATTGATTTAAAAGTATCTTTAAGATTATGATTTCTTTTATTTAAAGCAATTATTTTCTTTGCTTCTCTGCTTAATATATCATTATTTTCTAAGTTTTCAAAAACATTCAATACATCTTTAATAGTTAGATTTTCATCTCTTAAAACAGATAAATGTTTTATAGATCTTTGAAATTCACTACCAATTTCTTTTTTTATATTATTTAAAATAAAAAAAGGATATTTAAATAAAAGTAAAAAAATCATAAAAGCAAAAGTAAAAGAAATAAAAATAGTTATAAAAAAACTAAAAAGATTAAACAATATTCCAAGTCTAATCATTAAATAAATAAAAGCAAACTCTATAACTATTAAAAAAAATATAGAAATAAAAGAAATATTTGAAATATAACTAATAGAATCTTCATTGATACCAGTATATTCTAAAACTCTATCAAAATTTTTAAAAGTACCTTTAAATTGCATAACAATATCTTTTAAGAAAAATAAAGATATACTTGTTAAGAATTTACTAAACATATTTTTTTCACTTTATATCGAGTCTTTTAAACAACTCGTCCTTTTCATAATTATATTGAGAGATAATACTATTAAAATCTTTGTAATTGTATACTTTTGAATCCTTCATCCATCTCATAAGTTTCTTTTTCTTTAAAAAATCAACAACATTTATTGAAGAAGATAAAAGATTAATATTGTATTTATTTTCGGATATTTCTAAATCTACAACTACACTTTCATTTTTATTAATTATTTCTTTAATATTTACAATTTGATAAGTTTCTTTAAAACCTTGTTTAATTCTTTTAATTTCTATTAGAATAGATTTTTGATTAACCATTTTTAATTGTTCAATAAATTTATCAGCAACATTTGGTTTTATTGAAAAGATATTTAAGTTATACCAAGAAACATCAAAAATATCTTCTCCAAACTCATCAATTGCAATAATATCTGGTTTCTGAGAAATTGTTTGTTCAATAATTAAACGTTTACTTAAATCTGCATTATTTGTAAAAATTCTATTAATCCATTCTTTTTGAGGAAGTTTAAATCTATCGTATGCCTGAACAGTTATAATTTTCTGATCAGGATAAAATAAAAGTATAGAATTATAAATTACAAAAGAATCATCAACATCATGTAAAATAACTTTATAGTTTTCTGAAATTGCAGACCAGATATATGAAAATACATCTACAGAACCAATAGATGTATTAACTAAAGCAACAGGTGTTAATGGTTCATCAAGATATTTTTTAATTACAAAAGAAGAACCTTTACTACTAGTATCTCCTAAAGAATAAAGACCTTCAACTTTATAACCATTAGGTAAATATCCATCAATCACAGGATGTTCTGGAGTTATATAGATACCCATATTTTTAGTTAAAATAGTTACAAAGTTATTTAACTCAATAATATCTTTAAAACTAATATTTGTTTTTAAAACACCATACTCTACATGGTAAACTATAAGATTTGATTTTTCACCAGAACAACTAACTTCAATTATTTTTTTATCAAGTAAAAGATTAGTTAAAATACCTAACCCAAAAAATTCTCTTTGAATAAATTTAAGATAAAGTTTTTGTTGTAATTTACCTAAACTATAAGATAATTTTTCAACAGAAATATCAAATATTTTTTGAATATATTTATCAAGACTATGTTTATCTCCATTAAAAGAATAATAGTTTTTATCGATTGTATTAAAAAATACTTTTTTTAATTGAATATATTCTTTTTCTTGTTCACTATTAAGTTCTGGTTGTACTAAATTATAGAAAAGACCTTTAGTATTATCATAATGTATTGTAACATATGTAAAATCATCTATAGAATATTTATCAAAAATATTTTTTATATTTTCTTCAAATGAAGCAATAGGATCTTGATACACTAAAGAAGAAAATAGAGAATTGTCAGAAGATAATTTTTCTTGATATATTTCTTTATTTATTTTAACAGGATTTTTTCCAGCATCTTTTGGAAGGATATAATCCATACCTTTTTCTCTTAAGTCTTTAAATTTTTCTGCAATTAAATCATTTTTAACTTTCGGAGTTAATTTTACTTCTTTGATAATTTTAATTTCTTGTTCTTTTGGTAATGATTCTTTTTTAATTGTTTTAGATATTTTTTCATCATCATTATCTTCATCAGAATAATTCTCTTTTGAAGTAACTTTTTCTTCTCTTATAGAAGGAGAAATATATTTTTTATTTTTGTTTGAAATTTTAGATTTATCTTTTTTATTTTTAGGAGAAGAAATTTCTCTCATACCTTTATATATTCTTTCATCATCTTCTTTAGATAAATCAACATCAGAAAATACTTTTTTAACATCTTCTTCATCTTTATCTATTTTCTCATTTAAAACATTAACATCAAATTTTTCTTTTTCTTTTTCTTCTAAAGTTTTTGATTTTTTTAATTTAGAAATATTATTTTCAATTTCAGAATTTAATTTTACTTGATTATTATCAATTACAAAATTTGGTGTTTTTTCAGAAGATTCATTTGTTTTAATTTCAGAAGATAAAGAAGAATCTTCATTTAAAACTTTTAAATCATTTTTTGAATCTTTATCATATACAGAAAACTTATCTTCAACAGTGTTAGATAAATCTTTAACATCATCTTCAATTGCAAAAATATCTGGAACTTCAATTTCTTCAAATAAACCATTAGCCTCACCTAAAGAAGAATTATTTAAATGAGAACTAGAATTTTTAGAATCTATTTCTAAATTACCTGTGTTTTTAGGAAAATCATTTGAATTTGCTAAAGTTTCTTTATTTTGAGAATCTTTATTTTTATTTACAGATAAATGATCTATTTTTGAATATAAATTTTTAACATCATACTTTGGAAAATCAATTTTACTTTTTTTAGGTTTATCATCTAAAAAAGAAAATGATTCTAAATAAACTTCTTGATCAAGTTTACTTGCTTTTTTATTTAATTGATCTAATAAATCATCTACATTTTCATTTTTTGATTTTACTTCTGAAAAAATATCATTTGATTCTTTACTTTCAGAATATTCTTTTGGTTTAGATACATTTTCTAAAATATCTTTCAAAAGAGACATGGTTTTTTTATTATTATTTGATTCATCAAAATTTATTTCTTTTTTAATTGAATTATCAATATGATCTATTTTAGGCTCACTTATTAAAAATGAATTTGAAGGTTTTATTTTTTTTTCAGAAGATGAATCCGAAAGTAGTAGTTCATGAGATGAATCAGGGAGTAATAATTCATTATTAATTTTTGATGAAATTAATTTATTAGATGTTGATTTTTTATCAACTTTATCTAAAGGAACTTCTTTTTTAAAAATATTAGAATTATCAACCTTATCTAAAGGAACTTCTTTTTTAGAAATATTAGAATTATCAACTTTATCTAAAGGAACTTCTTTTTTAGAAATATTAGAATTATCAACTTTATCTAAAGGAACTTCTTTTTTAGAAATATTAGAATTATCAACTTTATCTAAAGGAACTTCTTTTTTAGAAATATCTAAATTATCAACTTTATCTAAAAGAATCTTTTTTTTTCTAAAAGGATTAAAATCTTTATATTTTTCTTCAATATCAGAAGTGTCAACTTTTAAGTTTACTTTCTTAACATCATTATAATTTTTATTTAAAGAAAAATCATCTTTTTTAGTTTCTGGTAAAACTACATCAAATTTTTGTAATTTTTTAGAATTACTATTATTTTTTAAAGAACTATCAATTTTATCTTCTTTTAAAGAACTATCAAATTTATTATTTTTTACAGAATCTGAAGCTTTAGATATAGATTTAGATAGAGGAATTCTTTTAATAACCTTAAAACCAGAAAAATTATCCTCTCCACCCATAAATATGCCTTCTTTAAAATATATTTTAATATATAGATATTAGTTCATTAGATTTATAAATCTTTAGATATTTTTTAATAGCTTCAAATAACAAAAGAAATAATTTTTGGAATAATTTCAAAAACATATAAAAGAATTAGAAAGATATAACTTACTAGGATTAATATAATAAATGGAATTAAAGGAGAAAACCACACCTTAGAAATATTATGATTTTTAGCAATAACTTTAATTTTTTTAATTTCATTTTCTGGTTCAATATTTGGCATAAAAACAATTTTTGAAATTAATTTATTATTTTCTACATACAATTTTTCTAAAGGAGTATAAAAATTATTTACTTTTTTTAAAGATAAAGGAACCCCTAAAAACATTAGATATAATGATTTAAAAAAATTATATTTAGGAAAATTTCTTGAAAATAAATTATATAAAAATAAGAAAACAGGTATAAGTAAAGTTAAAACTAAAGCAAAAAAGAAAATAAACATTGGAAAATATATATCAAAAATATTTGTAAATGATATTGCAAAAATAGTATAAAGATCCCCTTCTCCTATATATGTAAAATAACTAATCTTTCCTAAAACATAAAAAATTAATAAAAATATAAAACTTACAGCAAGTTGTATTAAATAACCTTTCCATAAAATAAAATCTGTTTTAAAAACAAAAATACCTAAATAAAGAATACTAAAGATGGCTAAGAAAAATAAAGACATTATATTTATTTCTCTATACTTAATATCTTGATAAGTTACATACAATAAAATAATTATAGAAAAAATAATTATTGGTAAATAAATATAATCCATAAGTTATCTATATTGATCTTTTTGTAAGATACATTAAATCTTTATAAGCTTTAACTTTTGTTTTTCTTGCAGTTGATCTTTCAAAAAGATTATCAGTATAATTTCCAGGAGGTCCTACTGATTTAATTTTTTTATTTTTAATTTTATTTAAAAGAATCTTATTCTTTAAATTATCATCATCTTTATCAAAAAAAGAAGTATTTAGATCAATTGTTAAAATACCACTACCAATCTCAGAAACATTATAACTTCCAGAACCAGCTGTAATATAGTTTGACATTTTACCAAGCTTAATTGCTGCTTCAAATTTATAAACAACATCATAACTTTTTTGATCAATTTTATGAGTTAAATATTCACTAAAACTTGAAAGTCCTAAAGTCTTAAAAAACCTATGAAGCTCTAAATAATCTAAAATATGTCTTAATTTTCTTAAGAAAAAAGAATCATGCATATAATAAGATAAATACCCAATTGTTCCAGTATATGCTTCAACACCAATTTTTTTTTCTTTAATAATTTTTTCTAATTTATCAAGTCCTAAAATATAAGTTGCAGAATTTGATATAAGTCCAAAAGGATGTGCAATTGTTATTAAATATCTTTTTTTATAACAAAAATCAATTAATCTTTTAAGAGAAACTTTATCTTCATAAAGTATAGAATAATTATAAATACTAGCATCTTCAGAAAAAACTAAAACTTCTCCAGAATCAGTTAATATTTTAATACCTGGAATTAATAATTTATCTTTTGGTTTAAATTTTAAAAGTTCAAAATATGCTTTTCTAGGATCTAAATAATTATATTCAGTTATAGCTGTACCTAAAAGATTATTTTCAGAAACTACTTTCCAATATTTTTTTGCAGACTCTTTATTTTTAAAAAGATGAGTATGCATGTCAATATTATATAACATATATTAATATATGAACCTATTAATATATATTTATTTTGCTTATATAATATATTACTTATGATGATTATTTAAAAATTTATATAAAAAATTACTATTTAAAATAATTTTTAAAAAAAAATATTAATTTTAAAAAAAACAAGGATGTGAATAAAAAATGAAATTAAAATGTTTAGGAGCCGGAAATGAAGTTGGTAGAAGTGGTTTTTTACTTTACGGTTCTGATAAAATTTTATTTGATTATGGATTAAAATTAAATCCAAAATATCTAAATGAAAAATCTGAAAAAGTAGATTTTGAAGGAAATGTTGAAGAACCTATAAAAATAACAGAATACTTAGATGCAGTAATTCTTAGTCACGCGCACTTAGATCATTCTGGAGACATACCTTCTCTTTATAAAAAATATAATCCAAATCTTTTTTTAACTCAAGCAACTTTAGATTTATCTTCTCTTTTATGGAAAGATACTTTAAAAATTGCAAAATATGAACAAAAAACACCACCTTTTGAAAAAGAAGATATGTATGCTGCACAAGATAGTGCTTTCTTTTTAAAACTTAATAAACCTACAGAAATTACAAAGAATTCAAAATTAACTTTTTATGATGCAGGACACATTACTGGAAGTGTAATTTCAGTAATTGAAATGGATGGCAAAAAAGTAATGTATACTGGAGATTTTAGAGCTGAAGAAAGTTCATTATTTGCAGGATATGATAGAAATATACCAGAAGTAGATTATTTAATAATTGAAAGTACATATGGTTCTGAAAATCATATACCTAGAAAAAAAATAGAAGAAGATTTAATTAAAGAGATTCAAGATACTTTAAAGAAAAGAGGAATGGTAATGCTTGCATCTTTTGCAATTGAAAGAAGTCAAGAACTAATAAGCCTTATGCATAAATATAAAATTAAAGCTCCAATATATGTTGATGGAATGGGAGTTAAAGCAACAGACATATTCTTAAACTACCCTGAATTTTTTAAAGATTATAAAGATTTTAAAAAATCAACTAAAGAAGTAAATTTTATAAGAAATAGCAAAATTAGAAAAAGTTTACTTAGAGAAACAAAACCATCAATTATTATAACTACAGCTGGAATGCTAGAAGGAGGACCAATACTTCTTTATCTTAAAGAATTTGGTGATGATCCTAAAAACAAATTAATAACTACTGGATATCAAGTAGATGGTACAAATGGAAGTAGACTAAAAGAAACAGGTAAACTTTTCATTGATGGTGACTTATATCAACCAAGATGTGAAATTAAACATGCAAGTTTTTCAGGTCATCCAGGAAGAGATGAACTTATTAAATTTGTTAAAAAAGTAAAACCTAAGAAAGTAGTTTGTGTACATGGGGATCCATCCTCAATTGTAGATTTTAGAAAAACACTTGAAAAAGATGGTTTTGAAACTATTGCTCCAATGACTGGAGAAATAATTGATTTATAGAAAAGTGATATATAACATGAAGAGATTTTGTCCAAAATGTGGAAAAGAAATAACTGAAGATGAAATGATTGATAATTTTTGTATTGATTGTTACATGTCAGAAAATGAACTTATAAAAATACCAGAAATAGACATTTCTCTTTGTGTTAAATGTTTTAAAATAAAGATGGGTAAAAAATGGTATAATAATTTTGAAGATCTTGAAGAAGATATTTCAAAAAGTATTAAATCAAATATTTTAATACAACCAAAAAAATCTACAAAAGTAAATATCGATCTTGAAAATAACATTCATTTTGCAGAAATTACAGTAAACACCATTATTGGAAATAAATTTAAAGAATTAAAATATAATGTAAATATTAATGTTAAGAAAGATACTTGTCTTACATGTTCTAGAATTGCTGGAAATTATTATACAACAATTATACAAATTAGGTTTAATGATAAGAAATTACAAAAACTTATTTTAGATAAACTAATTAAAGAAATTTATGAAATAATTAATGCAATAAATGAAAAAACAAGTAGACCTTCTGCAAATATAAATATCATAAAAGAAGTTCCTCAAAAAAATGGAATTGACTTTTATACAGATAATTTAAAGTACAGTAGAAATATTGGTATTCATTTAATGAAACATAAAAGCGCAATTGAAAGAAAATATTCCAAAAGTCTTGTAGGAATTGATAAAGACGGTAAAGATCTTACAAGAACAACTATTTGTATACACTTTGGAAATAAAGAATAAATTATTTAAGTTTCCTTAACTGGGAAACTTTTCCTTTCATGGAAATTACTAATAATTTATCTTTTTTTTCAAGAACCATTTTATCTTCAGTAAATAAAAATTTTCCTTGTCTGTAAAGACCAATTGTTCTTGTATCTCCTGGAATTTTATCATTAAAAAATTTAACAGTCTGTCCAATATATCTTGAATTATCATCTAAAGCAATTTCTACAATTTCAGCATCTCCTTTAGAAAAGAAAGATAAATCTAAAACATCAGGCTGAGTTACAAGTTGTGCAATGTATCCAGCAGCAGCAGCTTCTGGATGAATTACAATATCAATACCTAGTTTTTTAATAATTGGACCATGATAATGAACTTTACTTAAAGAAACAGCAACTGTTTTAACTCCTAATTCTTTTGACATAAGACCTATAATTAAATTTGTTTCATCAGTCTCTGTTAAAGAAATTAAAACAGCAGCTCTATCAATTCCTGCTTTTTCTAAAACAGAAGGTTCTGTACCGTCTCCAGTTATAGAAATAATATCTAAATCATTTGCAACTTTTTGACTTCTTAAAGTATCTTTTTCAACAACAACCACATCATGATTTTCAGAGATTAATAATTCTGTTACATAATAACCTAGATTACCACAACCAACAATTATAATATACATATTTATTTCTTCTTTTTAATTTTTTAATATTAAATATAATAGATGTTTAGATTTATAAATGTATTTTTAAATTAAATATTTTCTTGAAAAAATAATCCCTATTATTGATAATAAAGGAATAATTTCAAGTCTTCCAACCCACATATTAATAATAAGCATAACTTTTAGAGCAGAAGGCATATAACTATTTGTAAGTCCAGTTGTTATACCAACATTGCTTTGTGCAGAAATAACTTCAAAAACACTTTCTTGAAGAGAATATCCATAAAAAGTAAACATTAAAACACCAATTAAAATAAAAATTATAAAAATAAATATTAAAAAATATACAGATCTTAATCTTGCATTATCTATAAGTTCCCCATTATATTTTTTTGAAAAATATGCAATATTTGGAAGATTAATTTGTCTTATTTTCCAAAAAATAGATTTTAAAGATAAAATTAATCTATCAACTTTAATTCCACCAGTTGTTGAGTTTGTAGAAGCTCCTGTAAACATTAATATTAAAAAAATCACTAAAATAAAAGGTGAGAAAGATAAAATTTGTTCACTTGCAAAAGTTGAGAAACCCCCACAAGACATCATACCTACAACAGTTAAAAGTATTGTTACAAAATCAATTGAGCCATTTAATTTAAAAAAAATTAATAAAGCAGCAATAAGCATAATTAAAAGCATATAAATAAATTGTTTATCATTTAAATAAACCTTAAAACTTTTCTTTAAATAAAATTTATAGTGTAAAATAAAAGAACTTGCACCTAAAATCATAATTATAATCAAAGTAATATATATTGGAACATTTCCAATTGATAAAAGACTTTGAGAATTAGATTGAGAACCTGTAGTTGAAACTGCAGACATTGAATAATTAAAAGAATCAAATAAAGACATTCCAAAAATATTTAAAAAAATAACTCCTAATAAAGTTACTACTAAATAAATTACCCACATATTTATTATGGTATTTTTAAAACTTGGAGAAATTCTATCATGCCCTTCTGCAGAAATTAATTTTGAAGATCCTCTAGTACCTTTTACAATTCCAAAAAAAGCTAAAACTACAATTCCAAGTCCACCTATCCATGAAATAAAAGATCTCCAAAGAGAAAGACTTTTAAGAGAAGGAACTAAGTTATCATACATTGTAAGTCCAGTTGTTGTTAAAGAAGACATGGATTCAAAATAAGAATCAAGTAAAGATAATTCAGAAGATAAGAAATAAAATGGTAAAGATGCAAAAAAAGCATAGATTATCCATACAAAAACAACAACTATTAAAGATTGTGTTAAAGTAATACTAAATAGATTATCATTTCCTAAGAAAACTTTTTTTTTAGTAGACTTTAATAAAAGATAACCTGTTAATAAAGCAAAAAAGAATATTAGTAAATATACAAAAGAAACTCTTAAACTTTCTTTTAAAAATAAAGAAAGAATAAATGGAAACAGAAATGTAAAACTACTATAGAATAAAATTTGACCAGTAGAATTTAAAACATTCTTATAATTCCAATAATAACTCATAATTTTTCTTTTTAATAATATATTTTATAATATATAGCAGATAGTAAAGATTTTTAAAGATATATTTTATATATACTAAAAAAAAGAAGAAGAAAAAAGGAGAAAATAAAGAGATGTTTTATTTTTATAAAAAAATTAAATAAAACATCTAAGATATAACTTTATTTAAAATAACTAAGATTTCAAAAAAATAACTAAAAACTATTTCTTTTTAGTTTTTTTTGCAGTCTCTTTAGCAGCTGGTTTTGCTTTAGCTTTAGCTTTTTGAGCCATTTTTTAGTTCACCCCTTTTTTTAAAGAATCAATTAAAACGTAATTCCATTTTAATAGTCATCATCATCGTCGAAATCATCATCGTCTTCTTCTTCATAACTTGGTTTCTTTGGTGAAGGTTGTTTTTTAAAATCATTAAGATCTTCTTCAAAATCTTCATCAAATTCTTCCTCGTCAAAATCCTCATCATCGTAACTTTTTCCCATTGTAATAAATGATTTATTCATAATGACCATTTCCTCCAAATAACTATCAATAAAAAATATGATTTATTGATATATATTTAAAAGAACAGACTTAGTTTTTAAACTTAATGCTAGTTGAAAAAGTAGAGTAAAGATTTAAATACTTAACCATAGTATATTTAATCAAATATAATAAAATATTAAAAACCCTTATTTTAGAAATAGTTTAAAAAGAGAATACAAGAAATAAAGAAAAAAAGAACTCTAAATACTTATTATTAAAGCATTTAAAGTTAATTGTTAAAGACAGATTTTATGGATTTAATCTATCTGTGTCCCTTGGAAGGAAAGTAACTTCACGTACATTCTTCATATCAAGCATAAGCATTAAAAATCTTGTAGGACTAATAGCAAAACCACCATGAGGAGGACAACCATATCTAAAGAAATTTAAATAATCTTGTATTAAATCAAGATTAATTTTTTTCTCAATAGCTTGTTCTCTTAAAATATCTGTCCTGTGTTCTCTTTGAGCACCAGTAGTTACTTCTACACCTTTCCATATTAGATCAAAACTTTTTGTAAGCCCACCTTCTTTTTTCATATGGTAAAATGGTCTTGCAGAATATGGATAGTCTTTTATGAAAACAAATTCATGATTAAAAGTTTCTTTTACATATTCAAAAATTAATTTTTCACCATCAGCATCCAAATCATCTTCTGGTCCCTTATAACCTTTTTTTCTTACAATCTCTTGTGCTTCTTTCATTGTAAGTCTTGGAAAAGGAAGAGAAGGAACTATAACTTCCTGATTGAAAATATTTTTTATTTCTTCACCATATTCTTCTTTTATTCTTCCTATAAAATAATTTATCCAGGATTCTTCTAAATGCATTACATCTTCATGAGAATCAATATAAGATATTTCCATATCAATCATTGTAAACTCTGTATCATGTCTAGATGTATGAGATGGGTTTGCTCTGAAAACTGGATTGATTTCAAAAATTTTTTCAAAACCAGCAGACATGGCCATCTGTTTATAAAATTGCGGAGATTGTGCAAGGTATGCTTTTTTTCCAAAATAATCTACAGAGAAAAGTTCTGCACCAGATTCACTTGGAGCACCCATAAACTTAGGAGTATGTATCTGTATAAAATCATTCTTTGCCCAAAATTCTCTCATAGCCTTTTCCATGAAAGTACCTATCTTAAATATTAAAAGATTTTTAGGTTTTCTTAAATCAATCCATCTATAATCAAGTCTTTTTGATAGATCCGCAGAATCTTTTCCTAAAACAACTTGTATTGGAAGATTAACATCTGCAGTTGAAAGAATTTCTATATTGTTTACTAAAAGTTCAATTTTATTTTCAGTAACCTCTTGACCTTTTACATTTCCTTTTTGAACAATTCCTTTAACTGAAATTACTGATTCTCTTGTAATATTTTTAATTTCTTCAAAAGAAGGAGAATCACTAGTTACTACAAGTTGCACTATTCCGGAGTAATCTCTTAAAAGTAAAAAAGCTATTTTGCTTTGTGCTCTTATTTCATGTACAAAACCTTTAAGTAAAACTTCTTGTGAAACCTTATCATTTAACTGATTAATTTTTATTCTTTCCATTTTTAAAAACCTCATAAAACTATCTTTTATGTCAAATATATATATTATAATTAAAATAATTTATATATGTTACTAATAAGATAAAATGTATAAGAAAATAGAAAAATAGAAGATTAAATTAAAAATTATTTTTTATATTTAGAAAAAAAACATTAATACCATTAAATAACAGTATCTTGCTTTTTTTCCAAATAAAAATTATCTATTCTTAAATAAAACAACAAATTGTATAATTACTAAAATTGCAATTACAGCCCACCAAATAATATTTACTAAATCAACATTTTTACAAGTATCTAATGCATTCATTACTGGTAAACTACAATTACTTATTTTTTCAACAAAAGTAATATAATTACTTCCAAAAAAACCATAATCAACATTAATTATTTTTACATACCTTAATGCAAAAAGTATAGCTGCAATAAACACCCACACAAAACTAAATACCTTTATTTTATTTTTATTCATAATTTATTTTCCCCTTATTATTTTTTATTTTTTAAATTATTTAACAATAATTAATATTTTTAAAAATATTTAAACTAATCCAAAAAATTTTAAAATTAACATAATTCCTAAACCAGCAAGACCAAAGATACCTGATATAATTATTGTTAACCAGAAAGGTAGTTTAATACCTATAATTGTACAAAATATAAAACCTGCAATACCAATTATACTGTTCAATATAAAATTTTTAAAAAATACTAAAAATAAAATTGTTAATACTATTAAAACAATACCTATAATTAAACTAATAGGATTATTTACTAAATTATTAATACCAACACCAACACTTTGACTAATTATATTTGCATCCATATTTATTTTCTCCTATATTCTTTAAATTTAAAATAAAAAAAGTTGTTATTAAAGTTATAATATTTTAAACAATATACATAAGATGTAATACAAACAGTGTATAAAGTGGCTTATTTTAAGAAAACAAACAAAAATTAGAAAATAATAAAATATTTAATATAAATTGTAAAATAAATTAAAGCAGACCGAGTGGGATTTGAACCCACGATCCCAAGCTTAGGAGGCTTGTGCGTTATCCTGACTACGCTACCGGCCTTTTATTTTAAAGAAAAAAAGAATAAAATATAAAATACTAACCTTTTTAAATCATTGCAATATTACAAATATATAAGTATACTTAAATTTATATTATATTTGTTTTATATATTATTATAGAAAAATCAATCAAGATAGATATTTATGGCAAAAAACATTCTTATTTTCCTAGGACCACAAGGAAGTGGTAAAAGTACTCAAGCAGAAATTGTTGCAAAAGAAAAAAAATATGTACACATCACAGAATCAGATCTTTTACATGAATTTGTTAAAAAAAATAACAAAGAATCAAAAATGGTAAAAGAAATGATGAAAAAAGGAGAAATGGTTCCTTTTGAGATAACATGTAAAATTACTTTTGAAAAAATAGATAAAATTAAATCAAAAAATATTATTCTAGATGGTTTTCCAAGACTTTTAGATCAAACACATGTTCTTGATTATTATATCTATAAAGAAAATCATAATCTTTTAGGAATAGTATACATTGATTTACCTAAAAAAGAATGTGTAAAAAGATTACTTTTAAGAAAAAGAGAAGATGATACTTTAAAAGTAATAAATACAAGATTAAAAATTTATTTTGAAAAAACTAAAAAAGTACTTGACCATTATCAAGAAAAAAAGAAATTAATTAAAATTAATGGAAATCAAGTTATTGATAAAGTTTCAAAAGAAATATTTAAAAAATTAAAAAACATAGTGTGAAATTATGTCAGATCAAAGAATTATTGAAAATATCAGAAAATTAAAATCATTAGGAATGCCTGATAAAGAAATAATCGAGAATCTTGTAAACATAGGTTTATCCCCTGACGAAAGTGCAAAATTAATAAATGATTCTGGTAAAGAAAAAGAAGAAAGTGAACTTCAAACAAAAATTAAAGAAATAAAAGATAAACCTAAAAAAGAAAAAACAAAAGAAGTAACTCCAAAAAAGAAAGAAGAAATACCAAATGATTTCTTTTCAGATGATCAAGGAGAAATAATTGATTCACCAATTAACAATGATACTGATGATGATATCTTAGAAGACGATACTTCAAAAGAATTAAACAAATTAAAAAATATATCTTCAAAAGAAAAAAATGATGAGTTAAGTTTTGATATAGATTTAAAAGAAGATAAAAAAGAAGAACCTGATCTTTATAAGAAATACAAAGAAGATGAAAATGAAGATTTATATAAAAAATATGTTACAACAAATGAAAAACCAAACCAAGTAGAAGTTAATAATACTGGAGATGTTTGGCAAAAAGGATTACTTGCAACCATTAACTCTAAATTAACAGAACTTGAAAATAAACAAAAATCTATTGAAGATGCAATTAAATTAAAAATAGAAAATGAAATGGATAATATCCAAAAATATCAAGAAAAAACACAACAAGAAACAAAACAAATAACCAGTAAAATAATTTCATCTGAAACAGATAAATTAAATGCAAAAATTGTAACAGAAGTTGCAAAACTAAAAATTGCAGAAGCAAAAATAAATAATAAAATACAAATAATTGAAGAAGATAAAGGAAAAATACAAGAACTTTCAAAAGATTTTGAATCATTAAAAAAAGATTTAAAAGATAATATTATAGAAACTAAAAAAAGAACAGACTCAATTGTATCTAGAACAGAAGAAAGTCTTTCAAAAATAATTACAACAACAACAGTTAAACTTAATGAAAAAATTAAAGAAATCAATAGCACTTTAGCATTACAATCAAAAATAACAGAAGGACTTGTTAAAAATACTCAAAATACATTATCAACAGAAATTAAAAAATTAATAGAGTTCCAAAAAGATATAAAAACACAAATTGATCCTAAAAAAATATATGATAAAATTAGTGAACTTGAAGACTTTAAGATTAAACTTGCAAATAGATATGAAGAAAGATTTGAAACTGTTAAAACTGAATTTTTACATAAAGCAAAAATTGCAATAAAATCTGAAATTGAAAACGATTTAAAAGAGTTAAACCAAATCAAAGAAGAAGTTGTTTCAAAAACAGATCCAGAAAGAATAGAAAAGAAACTTGTAGAACTTAGAAAACTTGAAGAAGAACTAGTAGCATCAGTTGATACAAAAATAGAACAATCTTTAAAAATATATCAAGCATCAATAACTAAAGAATTTAAAGATAAAATGGTTGAAATTGATAACTATAAAAACAGTTTAGAAAAAAGCAAATTATTAGTTGACGAATTAAAAGATAAAATAAAAGAAATAGATAAATTTAAACAACAGTTTATTGCTGTAATTGATGAAAATATCGAAAAGATGAATCAAAATATGAAGATTCTTCTAGAACAAAAAAAAGGTTAGAAGTAAATTTAACTTCTAACACTACTTTTATGTTTTGTTTTAATAACTCCTGTTGTAAAAAGAATTATTAAAAGTAAAGCTAAAAATATTATACCAAGTAAAATAGATTTAGATAATGTGAAAAAACCTGTTATAGGGTTTACATCGTCATCATCATATTTTACTAAAGCATCTTTAACTTTTAAAGTTACTGGTTTTGATGTAACAGCTCCAGAATTACTATAGAAAACAAAACTGATTTCATATTCTTGAGCAGGTATGTCTCCTGAAATTATTTTTCCAGAAATAACTCTTGATGATTTTTTAGGAATATATGTATATTGATCAATTTCATAACTTATTTCTTGAGGAAGACCAACAATATCTATTCTTGAAATAGTTATATCTTTATCATCAAAGTTATAAATCTCAAATGAAAAATCTTTAGAACCATTTACATCAACTGAAAGTTCTTTTGGGAATGATAAAAATTCAATTTTAAAAATGTCTTTTTGTCTAAAAGAAGTTACATTTAAAACAAATCTTTCAGAAAAGTTAGATTGATTAGATGCAATAAGTTCAATTTGAGAGCTTTTCTCAACAGTATTTCTACCAGCAGAAACATTAAATACAACAGTCATTGTTGTGTTTGGAGAAAGTGTTACTCTTTCACTCATATCATTGATTTTAATATCATTTGAAGAAATAAAATCAAAATATATAGTTTCTAAAACATCTCCTTTATTTTCAACAACAGCAGTAATATTATAAGATTTACCAATCTCTAAAAGGAAAGAAGATTGTAAAAGTCTTATTTCAAGATTACTTTCTGGTTGTACTAAAAATCTTAAATTTCTAGTAGTAGTTGTTCTTTCATCAAAGAAAGATAACTCAACAGGATAATCTCCTGAAGAAATTTCTTGAGTTGCTAAGAAAGTTATAGATACTTCTTTTAATTCATAAGGAGCAAGTTTAACTTCTCTATTTGAAAAAGAAATTTCTAAAGAATTATCTGATTCTTGAGATATAAAAATATGTTTATTTTTATTAGAAGTATTTTTAATTGTAAAATCTAAAGTATATTCTTCTCCTTTTGTAAGTAAATGAGTTGTTGATTGAACACCAACTACTGTAAAATCAGGAGTTAAAACTTCTTGACAATCTGAAACATAAACATTAAATGTTTTCTTTGAAGTTATTTCATCATTTGAAATTGTTAAAGTAATTAAATGACTACCTGTGCTTGCATTAAAAGTTTCTATTTGAATAGGAATTTCTACATCGTCTTTTAAATATCTATTATTTCCACCTTTAATATTTGCAATAATAGTATCACTTGATAATGAAAGATTATAGAAATCATTCATTGAAACATCTTCAAAAGTTAAAATTACTTCTTGAGCATTATTATTACAATAAGAAGTTCTTGATAAATCAACTTCAAATTTACCATCTTCAGAATCATCATCAACATCTATTCTTAAAGAATAATCTCTAATACTGTTTGTTTTCATATCTTTTACAAAGAAAGTAACATCTGAAGATCCATCATCTAAAGATTTAATAATAAATGAACTATCAATTGAAGAAAATTGATTAAATGTAAATACTTTTGAAAAATCACATTCAAGTTCATCTTCATCACAGAAAGTATATACTAATACTTCTTGAGATGTTGAATTATTATTTTCAATTGTAAAATTTATTTTTAAAGTATCATCATCCATCATAGAATAACTATTTTTTTCAAAACTAACATTTATTTGGTCTATAGGCTCTGAAAAAACACCAACACTTAAAAGTGCTAAAACCACTAAAATTATTCCAAAAAATAAATAATATTTTTTATTCATATCTAATCATTTTCCTTATTTTTTATTTATATGTCTTATGTATCTAGTTGAGAAAGATAAAACTAAAACAACTAAAAATACAACTAAAAGTATTTTAAAATATATAGAATCTAAAAAATCTCCTATAAATTTAAGAGAAAAATAACCTGACAAAGGATTATTTTCTAAAATATTAATTTCTTTATTAAATATTAAATTATTACAAGTGTAGATAACATTTATTTTATTTTCATACTCTGAATATATAGTACTGTATAAATATTCTGAATTATTTGAAATACTTATTTCTTTTTCTTCAGTTAAATTAGCACCTATAATATCTGTAATTTTTACTAATTTTATATCATCAGAAGAATTTTTAAATAACATTTTTAAGTTAATAGAACCATCTTCTAAATTATCATAAGATAAATCTAAAGATAAATCTTCACAATTTTTATTAAATACTTGATTTATTGTAAAATATTCAACAAATCTATTACCTGCAAAAGAAGTCTCTATACTTGCAGTATAAGTTTGAGATAAAGAATTATTCAAAGGATATAACTTATAAGTTATTGTTTTATACTCATTTGGAAGTAAAAGTACCTTTTCAACAGAAAGGTCTGAAGTAAATGGAGAAGTATTTAACTTTATATCAAAGTATACAGCTTCAGATAGAAAATTGTATAAAACAACCTCTTTTTCAATAGCTTCATCAGTTAAGTACACGTTATTTTGAAGAGATATAACTGAATTTGAACCTTGAAGAGAGCTTGAGAAAACTAAAGTTATGATTATTGAAGATACTATAAAAAACATTAAATTTTTTATATATTTTTTCATAATTCTTTAAATCTCCTTATATTTTTTTATTATTAAATTTTTTAAAAGTTTTTGGGGAAAAAGGTTAAAAAGAAGGTAAGATAGTCTTTGTTAAATGAAGTTAATTTTTTATTAACTTATTAACTGTAAGGATTTGTTATTATATATCTTAAGAAGAAAAAGATTTATAAAGGAATCTATTTATTATGTATAGTTAAATAATTACTTATATTTAAAAACCTTATTATATCTTTTATGATTAATAATAGATATTAAAAAAGACTATAACTTCTAGCTTTCCTCTCTGGATCTTAAAGTATATAGCATTCTCCAGAATAAAGATAACTATAATCTGTAAAGATTAATTATCTATATATTTAACATATCATATAAGAATCTAAAATATTTATTTTAAATTTAAACCAATAACAGAAGTATGTTCCTTTAAAGTTACACCAATAATCTGATCTGCACCAGAAACAAAAGCACCATTGTGAGATACAGAGATAATAGTTGTATCTTTTGCAAGTTCTTTTACAAAATTAAGTAAAGTTCCTGCATTATAATCATCTAAAGCAGCATCAACTTCATCTAAAATATAGAAAGGAGCTTTTCTATAAGCATAAAGAGAGAAAATAAAAGCAAGAGCAGTAATTGTCTTTTCTCCACCAGACATTATATCTATATCTTTTGTTTTACCATTCTTTGTAATATTTATCAAAAGCTTAGAAGTTAAGATATCATCTCCTTCTAAAACAAGTTCACCAGATAAAAGTTTTGACATTTGTTTAATAATATTTTTAAATTCTTTATTAATCTTATTAAAACAATCAATAAACACTGTTTTTTTCTTTAAATTTATTTCATTTAACATACTTTCAACTTCTTCTTTTTCTTTTGAAAGTATACTACATTTTTCTAAAATTTCATCATATTCTTTTGCAAGCTTTCCATAAGAATCAATTGCATTAAAATTAATATTTCCTAAAGCATTCTTATCTCTTTTAACTTTTCTTAATTCAGAACTAATTTCTTCAAGAGAGATTTCATCCATTAAAACCATATCTTCTTCTTTAAGATCTAAAAGTTTTAAATTTTGTTCAATTTGGTTTGCTTTACTTTGGTTTGTTGAAATTAATATCTTTAAGTTATTTAAAGAAAGATTAAGATCTGATATTTGAGAATCATAAAGATATATCTTTTGTGAAATTTCAGTAATTCTTTTAGAAACATCTTGTTTTTCAGAATAAAGTTTATTTTTCTTAATATCTTCTTCTTCAAAATCATTTGAAATTTTTATAAGTCTGTTTTCAATATCTTGTTTTCTATCTTCAAGAATTGTAATTTCTTCTTTAAGTTTTGATATTTTATTAGTATTTATTTCAATATAATCTTTTTTATTTAATATTTTTTCTTGTAAAATCTTTTCATCAGAAGATTTTGAAATAACGCTTTGTTCTAAAAGATTAATTTCTGAGATTAAATCATCATATTCATTTCTTAGAGAATCATTAATACTTACATTAAATTTTTTTAATTTAATTTCTAAAGATTCCTTTTTTTCTGAAATTTTAGAAATATCATTTTCAAGAGAAGAGATTTCATTTTCAAGAGAAGAGATGTCTGTTGAAACTCTTAAGATTGTTGTTTGGTTTGTTTTAGTTAAGCTTTCTTCGTTTAATTTTTCAGTTAAATCTTGTTTAATTGCTTTTTTTGTGTTTATTGAAATATTTAAAGATTCTTTTTTATCTTTAAAAGAATTTATTTCTTTTAAAAGAGAAGAATTTTCTTCAATTAAAGAAGCATATTCTTCTTTTTTATTTTTAAGATCAGATTCTATTTTTAAAATATCAGACTCAAGTTTAGAAGTATCTTTATAGAGAATCTTTCTAAAAGAAAAACCATCAAAATAATAATCTTTTAAAGAAAGAGAAGGTTTTTTAGAACCTAAGCTATTCTTAAAATAAGAAGCTAATTCTTTTTGTCCAAGATTTAAGGCACTTAATATTACAAAAGATAAATTATAATCAATATTTGAAAGTATTTTTTTAATTTCACTATCATCTTTTAAAACAACATAAGAAACATAAAAAGATTTTTCTGAATCTGAAAGAGAAATTACTTCATCTAAAAAACCAATAAATGTTTTAAAGTCTGAAACTTTTTCTTTAATCTCTTTTCTTTTATCTGTTATATTTGAAGAAGAAGATAAATCTTTCTTTAAAGAAGATAAATCAATCTTTAAATTATTAAGAGTATTTTCTAATGTTTGTTTTTTAATTATATTATTTTCTAAATTTTTTTCTTTATCTTCAAGTTCTTTAAAAATTAAAGAGATTTCTTTTTCAAGAGAAGATATTTCTTCAGTTAGAGATTTTGATTTTTCTGTAAAAGATTGAACTCTTGAAACAATTTCTTTATTTTGTTTTTCTAAATTTTCTTTTTGTAAAGAAAAAGCATTAAGTCTACTTTTTTTCTCAAAGAAAAGATCTTGTTTTTCATTTAAAGATTTATTTTCAAGAGATAATTTTTCATAAAGCTCTTCTTGCATAGCTTTAATCTCTTCAAATTCTCTTTTATTTTTATCTAAATCTATTTTTAAAGCATCTTTAGTTTTTTGTTTTTCAGAAATTTTAGTTTTAATATTTGAAACAATTATTTTAATTTCATCAATTTCTTTTACAAAAGAAGATAGTTCTTGTGAAGCTTTATTATTTTCAGAAATTAAATAATTTAAATTATTTTTTGAAGAATTTAAAGAATTTGTAACTATTTCTTTAGAAGCATTAATTTCAGATAATTGTTTTCCAATGGTTGTTTGTACTTTTTCAGAATGAGCAATTAATTCTTGATTTATTTGTTCTAATTTTTCATCAAGTTCTTTTGTTTTTAAATTACCATCTTGTTTTTCTATGGTCAAAAGATTAAGTTTTTCTTCTTTTTCTTCTAAATCATTTCCATAATCATTTATTTCTTGAGTATACAAATCAATTTGTTTTTTATAAAGATTATAATTATATTTATTTTCTAAAGTTTCAAGTTCTTTATACTTAATAGCATTATCTTTTTCTTCTCTTAATTGTTCAACATATGGCTTTCTTTCATTTAAAGCAATGTTTACTTTATCAAGTCTTTCTTTTACTTTTTTTAAATTAACTTCAGCTTCTTTTTTTCTAGCATCAAAAAGAGAAATTCCTGAAACATCATCAATGATTGTTCTTCTCTCTTCTGAATTAAGATTTATAATTTTTGTAACATCTCCTTGCTGTACTGTGTTAAAACCATCAGTATCAAGACCTAATTCGTTTAAATAAGACATTATTTCATGAAGAGCTTGTTTTTTACCATTTAGAGAAAAAATAGATTTACCTTCTTTATCAATCTCTCTTGAAACTTCAATTTCTTGATCTTCGTTTTTTAAAACTGCTCTTACAAGAGCAGTATTTGCTTTTGTATGATGATTAATAAGGTTTGTAAGTTTATCAACTCTTAATCTTTTAAGAGAAGTTGCTCCAAAAACAAAAAGTAAAGCATCTACTATATTACTTTTTCCAGAACCATTAGGCCCAACAACAATATGTAGTCCTTTATCAAAAGGTATTTTAGTATATTCAAAGGATTTGAAATTTTTAATAATAAGTTCTTTTAATTGCATTAATAATCAAGGATTTATAATTTTATATTTAGTAAATATACTAAAATATATTATACCAAAATATATTTAAATACTACAATAAAGAAAAAAAAAGAAAATTAGAAGAAATTTTCATTCTTCTTAATTTCTGTCTTTCCATACATATAAGGAACTAAAACTTCAGGAACTTTTATGTTTCCTTCCTTTGTTTGGAAGTTTTCAATAATAGCAACTAAAGTTCTTTGAGTAGGTATAGCTGTATTATTTAAAGTATGAACATAATACTTTTCCCCTTGCTTTGTTTTTCCTTTAATGTTAAGACCAATTGCTTGAGCTTCTGTAAGATTTGAACAAGAACCAAGCTCTATAAAACCATTTCTTCTTGGAGAATGTGCTTCTAAGTCTATTTGTCTGTATTTCATGTCACCTAAATCTCCAGAACAAATCTCTAAAATTCTTATTGGAAGACCTAAGCCTTTAAAGATCTCTATAGAGTTATTTTTAAGTTCTTCAAATATTTTTTCAGATTCATCTGCTTTACAGATTACAACTTGCTCTATCTTATCAAATTGATGAAGACGGAAAAGACCTCTTTCTTCAATACCATGAGCTCCAATCTCTTTTCTAAAACATGAAGTATAAGAGTAAAGTTTTAAAGGTAATTTTTCTTCAGGAATAGTCTTATCCATAAACATTGAGATTAATGGATGCTCTGAAGTTCCTATCATGTAAAGGTCTTCATTTTCTATTTTATAGACCATATCTTTAAAGAAAGTAAAATCAATAACACCATCACATGCTTTTTTATTAATCATTAATGGTGGTAGGACGTATGTATATCCTTTCTTTGCTAAGATATCTTGAGCATACCTTATTAAAGCATTGTTAAGTAAAGCAAGATCTCCTAAAAGATAATAAAAGCCTTTACCAGAGTTATCTCTTGAAGAATCAAAGTCTACAATGTTTAGTTTTTCTGCAATCTCAGCATGACCTTTTATTTCAAAATCAAAGTCTCTTATTTTCCCATACTCTTCAGTTACAACATTTTCTTTATCATCTTTACCTATTGGTGTTTCTTTACTTATAAGGTTTGGTATTTGATTTAAGAGCGTATCAATTTCTTCTTTTTGTGTTTTTAAAACAACATCCATTTCTTTTATTTTTTCAGGTAAAGCTTTAACTTCAGCTAAGACATCGCTTGCATCTTGACCATTATGTTTTCTTTTTGCAACTTCTTCAGTTAAGATGTTTCTTTGATTTCTTAATTGATTTGCTTTTTTTAAAGTCTCTCTGTATTCTATATCTAAAGCAATTAATTTTTCTAGGGAAGAAACCTTATGCTCCTGGAATTTCTTCTTTAAGTTTTCAATAACTGCTTCTTTGTTTTCTCTTATATATTTTATGTCAAGCATAGTAATTTCCTCCTTTTACACTTTTTATGTTAAAATATATATATATTTATTATATCAAAACAAATATAAATAGAAAATAAAAAGAAAAAACCTAAGATTCTATTTTCCAGAATCTTTTAGATTTGTTTATTTTCTTTAATAAATCATAAATAATTACAAAAAATAAACCAATAGAAATAGCAACAACCCATTCAATAAACATTAAAGGAGTTGTTCCAAAAGATACATTTAATGGAGTATAAATAATTATAACTGTTGCAGCAATAGAAATTAAGGATGCATAAAATAAATATTTGTTAACTAATGGAGATCTATTTAAAACTCCTTTTCTAAAAGACCTAAAATTAAAAGCACCTAATATCTCAAGCATAATTAAAGTTAAAAGTGCAGTTGTTGCTGCATGAACTTGATTTAAACCTAAAATATTAAAAGTTATATAGTATACAGTTAAAGTAAATAATGTCATTAAGATACCAGAAAAGAAAAGTAAAATTAATAGATTTTTAGTTAAGATTTGTCTTTTAATTGGTTTCTCATTCATAATATCATTTGAAGATGGATTAAACCCTAAAGCTATTGCTGGAAGATTATCAGTTACAATATTCATAAATAAAATTTGAAGTGGTAAAAGAATAGGTATTGGCCATCCAAAATTACTAGCAAGCAAAACACCAAAGATAACTATAAATAATTCAGAAAAATTACAAGAAAGTTGATAAGTCATAAACTTTCTAATATTTGTAAAAATTGTTCTTCCTTCTTTTACAGCATAAACAATTGTTGCAAAATTATCATCCTTTAAAGTTAAATCAGCAACAGATCTTGAAACATCAGTTCCTGCAATACCCATTGCAACTCCAACATGTGCTTCTTTTAAAGCAGGAGCATCATTTACACCATCTCCTGTCATGGTTACAATTTCTCCATTTTCTTTTAAAGCTTTAACAATTCTTAATTTATGTTCAGGTCTTACTCTTGCAAAAACAGAAACATCTTTTATAATTTGTTTTAATTCTTCATCTGAAAAATCATCAATTTGAAAACCTTCTAAAACTTTTCCATCTAAAAGTCCAATTTCTTTTGCAATTGCAATTGCTGTTTCTTTATTATCACCAGTAATCATTTTAACATTTATACCAGCTCTTCTACAAAGAGAAATTGTATCTTTAACTTCTTCTCTTGGAGGATCTTCCATTCCAACAAAACCAATAAATATTAATTCTGATTCAAGATCATTATAATTCTTATCTTTATAAGCAAACGCTAAAGTCCTTAAAGCTCTTTTTGTCATTTCTTGGTTTTCTGCTAATATTTTTTTAACATCTGATTCTGTTATTTTATAGACTTTTTCATTTTTTAGAATATGTGTACATTTCTTTAAAACATATTCAATCGCACCCTTAACATACACTTCTTTATTTTCATCTTTAGAAATTAAAACACTCATCATTTTTCTTTCAGAAGAAAATGGAATTTCTTCATCTCTAACAATATTAAAATCTTCTTTATAAATACCTGCTTTTGAAGCTAAAACTAAAAGAGAAGCTTCTGTTGGAGTTCCTGTAATTTTAAAATAATTTTCATTTTCAATTTCTGAAATATAAGAATCATTACAAAGAACTGAAGATTTTAAAAGAAGAGATAAATCTTTTTCTTTTACAAGATCAATTTCTTTTTTATTATTTAAAAATAAACCATGTTTTTCATAACCAACACCAGTAACATCAAATAATTTGTTATCAATATATATTTTTCTTACAGTCATTTCTCCTTTTGTAATAGTTCCTGTTTTATCTGAACAAATAACTGTTGTTTCTCCTAAAGTTTCAATGATTGACATTCTACTTACAACTGCATTCTTTTGTGCCATTCTATAAGCACCTGAAGAAAGAGTAGTTACTAAAACAACAGGAAGACCTTCTGGGAAAGATGCAACTGAAATTGCAATAACAAGTATCAATACTTCAACTATAACTTCACTTGTAATAACTGGAGACTTTAATAAAACTAGAATACCTGTTAAGATAGATAAAGAGAGACCAATAAATGCAAGAACTTTTGTGATTTTATTTATTTTTTTCTGTAACAATATTTCTTTTTCGGTTCCAGAAATTAATTTTGCAATCTTTCCAAACTTTGTATTCATTCCTGTATGTGTAACTTTTAAAATAGCTTTTCCTGAAACTACAAAAGATCCCATAAAAGCTTTATTTTCATCAGTTAATTCTTTTTCAGTTGAGATTGTTTTTCTAACTTCTTTAGATTCTCCTGTAAGAATAGATTCATTTAAAGAAATATTTTTTTCACTTATCAAAACACCATCAGCAGGAACTCTTTCTCCTGTTCTTAAAATTAAATAATCTCCAGGCACAATTTCACTTGAAGGTATTTCTATTTCTTTTGAGTCTCTAATAACTAAAGAAACAGAAGTTATCATTTTTTTAAGAGCAGAAACTGCTTTTTCAGCTCTGTATTCTTGGAAAAAACCTACCCCCACAACTAAAAGGATAACTGCTATAACTGTATAACCAGTTGCTGTTTTTCCAACTAAAAAAGATAAAAAAGAAGCTGCAAGTAAAAGATAAACTATAAAGTTTGATTTAACTTGTCTTAAAAGAATATCATACCATTTAATTTTATTTACTTCTATGATTTCATTAAGACCATATTGTTTTAAATTTTCTTTAGCTTCCTTTGTAGTTAACCCTGTATACTTCATAAATATCTTTATTTTAAACAAAAATCAGTTGTTATAATATATGTTGTATATTATATTTATAAAGATATCTTTTAGAAATTATAAAAATTAAACCTCTTCAAAATGAAGGTCTTCTCTGTTTTCAAAAGAAGAAATATGTTTAAACTTTTCTTCTAAAAATTTCTTTTTATTAAAACCGTGTTTTTCAATCATTGAAGAAATATGCTCTCCACCTAAAAGATCAGGCATAATAACATGAGTTGCACCTTCTTTATAAAGACTAAAAGTATTCTCTACATTATTAGAAGTTACAATAATTATTAAATCTTTATTAATCTCTTTTATTTTATTAATAAACATTATATTTGATTCATAACTAGAAATAATAGATATAACCATCTTAGTTTCTTTTAGATTAAGATCATCTAAAAGTTCCATGTTTGTAACATCCCCATAGATACATGGAATTCTTCTTCTTGTAAGTTTTTGAATAGTTAAAGGATCATAATCAACTATTAAAAAATTAATATTATTTCTTTTAAAATGTTTTAAAAGATCATGGCCTACTCTATCATAACCAAAGACAATAACATCGTGAGGTTTATCTTGATTGTAAGATGCATCATCAACTTTCTTTCCTTGTTTTTCAAATATTTTTAAATATTTTGAAATATATGGAAAGATCTTATCAGCATAAATAATCATGTAACTTGAACCAGCCATTGTTATTAAACCAACAGCAGTAACTAAAGAAAGAATAGTAGTATCAACATGTCCTACAGTTACACCAAGAGCAACTAAAATTAAAGAAAATTCACTAATCTGTGCAACAGTTAAACCTGCTAAAAAACCATTTCTTCTTGAATATCCTAATTTACCCATTAGAATAATAACAATTAAAGGATTTCCAATTAAAACAAATAAAGATAAAAGAATAATTGGTACAATGTATAAACCTACACTTGAAAAATTCATTTGGTATCCTAAAAGTATAAAGAAAATTACAATAAAGAAATCTCTTATAGGTCTCATTCTAGAACTAATCTCATGCCTGTAAGGAGACATTGAAAGAGTCATTCCTGCTAAAAAAGCTCCAACTTCAATTGAGAAATTAAAAAAATGAAATACAGCAGATAAAATTAAAGCCCAACTTATTGAAAAAAGAATTAAAAGTTCTTGAGATTTTGCTAAAAATTTTGTAAATCTTGGAAGAACATATAAACCTATTAAAAAGAAAATTACAACTAGTAAAATACCTATTAAAACAGTTTTTATAATTTCAAAAGTAATATTTGTTCCTTGAGAACCTGCAATTGAAGATACAACCATTAATATTAATACAGCTAAGATGTCTTGAACTATTAAAAAACCAATAGAAATTTTACCATATAGTCTATTTGTATCTCCTCTATCAGAAAGAAGTTTCATAATAATAATAGTACTACTAAAGGTAAGAGCTATTGCAATATAAATAGAAATTACTGTTGAAAAACCTAAAAGTATAGATACTAAAAAACCTATTACAGAAGTAAAAATAACTTGACCTAAACCAGTAATTAAAGAAACCTTTCCAACTTCTTTTATAATTTTTGGATTTAAGTGAAGCCCTACAACAAACAATAAAAGAGCAATACCAATTTTTGAAAATAATTCAATTGTTGATATGTTTGATAAGATATTTAAAGCAGAAACAATAATTCCAGTAACAATATACCCTATAAGTAAAGGTTGTTTTAATTTTTGCATAATTAAACCAACTAAGGTTGCAATTCCGATAATAAGGGCAATTTCAAAAAATACTTGAATCATGTTTTATACACTATTAATAACTTTTTATAAATATATAAAAATATAATATAAAACATTTAAAAACAGAACTAATTATTAGTTTTTAAAAATAAGAAACCTTCTTTTTTCAAGGAAAATATTTTTTTTAAAATAAAGATATAAACCAAAAAATAATATTGAAAAACCAAGAAAATAACCAGCTAAAACATCTGTAAACCAGTGAATATTAATTATTATTCTTGAAAATCCCATAAAAATAAATAATAGTAAAGAAATAATTGAAATAAATTTGTTATTTTTATAAAACAAGAAAAAAATAAAACCAAAAAGAACAACACCCATAGTTGCATGTCCACTTGGAAAACTTAAAGTTGTAAGAAAAAGATTATCAGGTCTAATTCTTCCAATAATGTGTTTTAAAGAATAAACTATTAAAAGATCTAAAAAAACTAAAACATAGAGAAGATTAATTTCTTTATGTTTATTTAATAAACTTAAATAAATAGTTAATAGAATAACAATTATTAAAACACCATAAACAGAACCAATTGCAGAGATTATTTTTGCAAAAGAATAAGTAAAAGTATTTGTTAAATCAACTGTGCTACTGCTTACAAAATTATCTAATGAATTTGTAAGATTTATTTTAAATAAAACTAATACTATTGAAAATAAAGATAAAAAGAAAAGTGATATAAAAAGATATTTTTTACTTTTATTTATAGCTTTTTTCATAAAACATCAAAATTAATATTTGTAGTTAAAGAATATTCTATGAAAATATTTATATTTGTTTTTAAATTGAATTTTTTAAAGAAATAATTATTTTATCAAAATATAAAATACTAAATTAATAATAAACAACTAATCCAGTCTAACCATAAATGTAATAATACACCTAAAGAAAAATATCTTATAAACTTATTATTTTGTAATAAGCCTAATACCCAAAGAGGCATAGTATACCAACTATGTAATGGATGAAAATTTATTGAGCATCTGGTAGGATCATATATTGGAGTAGCTAACAAATGATCTATATCAATTAAATTTGAACCAAAAACTGATAAACAAAGATATAAGAAAGATTTTTTATCCTCTAAAAACCATTTTTTAACTTCTTTATCAAACAAATATATAATAGCAATTAATAATATATTTGAAACTATATGAATTTCTGTTGTAGGCATAAAAATTAATCCTAGTTTTTATTTTTTGAAAAATTAGATGAATGCTTGACCATCGCTCTTCAACTAAGTAAAGAGTTGAGTGCCTCGAGCCAGATTTGAACTGGCGGTCTCCAGATTATGAGTCTGGCGCTTTAACCACTAAGCCACCGAGGCAAAATATTTTTTAAAAAATAATGATTTTTTTTAAAAAAAGACTTATTTTATTAATATATAATTATGAAACATATAGTTTATATATATTTTTATTTTTGTGCAGAAACCCTATAAACAAGCATTCTCTTAGAATTAAAAGACTGCATATAAAAAGATCTGTAATTAATAGGAATATTTTTAGTTTCAACTAAAGATACATTTACTTTTTTAAAATTATTTGAAAAAGCAGAATTAATATTTTCTAAATATTTATCCTTTGATATAAGTTCAGCTTCTCTAAAAGTATAAACAATTACTTTTCCTCCAGGTTTTAATTTTTTAGAAATTAAGTCAACTACCTTTTGAGTATATTTTTTAGAGCCTAGGTTTACAATTGAAAAAACATTAAAAAATTGTATAAAATTTAGAACTTTTAAATTATTAAAATTTTTAGCTCTTGAATAAAAACCTAAAGCAAAATCACTTACAACAAGATCTAAAGAATTATTTTTAAATCTTGAAAGACCATTAACAAAATCTTCTTTATATTGTTCTAAGTTTTTAGGAACTGGTTTAAATTGTCTTTTTTCTTTTAAACCAAAATTTTTAAATCTCATTGATTCATGAACATAAGATTCACTTTTTATATCTTTTAAATCAATTCCAAAAAACATAAATTCAGGAAACTTTTCAGCTAAAACTTTAGATCTAAATGCAGCATCTTCTCCTACATTTCCTAAATGTACAATTTTTCTTTTTGGAGAAGCTTTATTTTTTACAAATAAATTAGAACTTTTTTTTAACACCATATAAAGCTACCAATTAATTTTCTCTTCTTCTTACAGAAACAGAATCTTTTTCAGGATCATAAATAATAACAGTATCTAAAAGACCTAAAAAAACACCAGTTTCTAAAACACCAGGAATATTTCTTACAGAATATTCAAAATCATCTAAAGTAATATTTTTATCTAATTTTATTTTTGCAAGAAAATGACCAATCTCAGTTTTTATAAATTCAGAATTAGAATCATAAAGAACTTGAGCAACACCAAAACTTTGCAGGTGAATAATTGTTCTTTGCCATGCAAAAGTTGAAATTTCAACACAGACTTCAGAATTAATTTCAGGAACATATTTTTTAGTATTTGTTAAAACAACAAGTTTTAAAGCAGATTGAGAAACCATCTTATCTCTAATAAAAGAATTTGTTTTAATCTTTATAAAATTATTATAATAATCAACTTGATCTCCAAGCTCTAAAGCAACATCAATCTCTTTATCATTTAAAGAAACAATATTTTGTTTTAAAAAAGTTAAATGTTTTGACTGCTTAGCATTTACAGCTACAAAATAAACTACTTTGTTTTCTTTTTCTAAATATTCTACAACTAAAGAAATAAATTCTAAGTCTTTTGAAAAAGGTGCAATAGCTATTGTGTTTTTATTATTTATTTCTTTAATAAATTCCTGAACAATTAATGATAGATTCATAACTAATGATTTATTGTTTGAAAAGTATTAAAAAGTTATGTTTTAAAAACAGAAGCACCTAAATATATATTAGGCGATGATGATATTGAACACCTGCTGATTAAAATATGATGATAGATGGGCGGGCTGAGCCTTATAAATCTTTTTTAGGTTTTAAGACTACTTTTTCTTTAATAACAAAATCTTTCTTATTTTCTTCTAAAAAAGATATTCTTTTATTTAAAACTTCAATTTTTGAATTTAAGATATCAAATTTAGCATCATTTGATGAAAAATTAAAAATTCTATTTTTTCTTACAATTACATAAGATAGTAAAAGATTTCCTATAAAAAAAATAATTATAAAAATTATTAAAATAACTGTTAAAGCATCCATATCAAACTAACCTCTTTTTTATTCTAAACAAAAACATAATTTCCTTTTCTTTTTTCAATTATTAAACCTTCATCTTTTAAAATTTCAATAACAACTTTTAAAACTTCTTTAGAATAATTTAGTTTTAAAGAAAGAAAATCAAGAGAAAAGTTTTCTTTTAAATTAAGATTAAATAAATTATTTTTAATTTCTATAAATAAATATTTATAAATAACATAATAGTTACCATCAAAAGATTTAATACCAATAACTTCTTTAGACTTAATTAATTCTTCAAAATCAAGAGAAAACTTTTTTGCAAGATTAACATCTTTTAAAATAATATATTTATTTGTTTGAAAATCTGAAAATTCAGAATTTTTAGAATCATTAAAATCTTTTTTAAAATTCATCTCTTTATAGTTTGAAGGTTGATAAACCCCTTTCTTGTATTTAGAAGACATTTTATATATTTCAATTTCATTATTTTTAAGCATATCCTTAAAAATCAATAAATCTTCTTTATTTAAGAGTTTTTCAAAAGAACCTTCAACTTTATCTTGGAAAGTTAAAGATTTATCATTTAATAGATTTAATATTTTTTTCTTTCTTAAATCAACAGAATCAACTTCTTTAACAGAACCCTCTTCTTTTTTAGAAAGTGATTCTTTTAAAGAAATTTTTAAAAAAGAACCTTCTTTTTCTAAAATCAAAGGTTTACCTATAAATACCTCTAAATCATTAGATTCTTCTTTAGAATCAACATTTAAAAAATAAACTTGATTTTTTTTAACAATTTTCATAAATTATCAATATATTCATTAATTTCTTCAAAAGAAACTGAACATCCTTTAAACTTTAGAGCGTATAAAGCACCTTTTAAATTATTTTTATCTTTAAAAACAGATGCTAATAAGCCTTTTCTGTAAGCATATACTAAAAAATCTACAGATCTTATAACATTAACATTACCAATAATCTCCATAAACTTAATATATTTTTGTTCATCAATTGAAACTTTACTAGTTTTATATTTTCTTTTAAAAATTTCTAAAAGAGCATGAGGTTGTTCAATAATCATCCTTGTAGTTCTTTCATCAACTGCTAAATAAGAAGCATCTGTAAGTCCTAAAAGAGCTAAAGATTCAGCTTCTCCAATTTGAATAATTTTTATTGGATTACCTCTAACATAAAACATATTATTTGTAAGATACATTATTTTATTTGTAGTTTCATCTAAAGCCTTATCACTTTGGTAAACATCAAAAATATGTGATGAAATTTCTTCTTCAATTCTTGTAGAACTAAGTTTAAATCTCATAACATTTCTAACTTTATCAATACATTCAAACTTAACATTTTTAGTAATTATAAAATTTCCAAGATTTTCTTTTAAATCTTTAAATAAAGGAATAAAACAGGTTTCTGAAAAACTAATAATTACACCAGAATCAAATACTATTTTCATTGTTTATCACCTTTATCTTTTTCAGCCATTACTTCTAAGAGATGTACTCTCTCATTTATACTTTTAAATTGTTTATCTTCATCTGGCATTTTTGTAATTCCAACATAAGACATTAATTGTTCTTTTGTAATTGATAAAAGATCAGAAGACTGAGATGCTGATAAACCATAAGCATATGCAGTTGATGCAAGTTTTACTCTTCCATCATCAATAACAACACTAACATATCTTCCAAGCTCATGATCTGCTTTTTTTATAAGTTCTATAATATTTTTAATATAATTATTAAATTTACTTGGATCTTCTTCTCTATATACATTTAAAGCAGAATTTAAGTTTTCAACAATTGATATTTTATAATTTGCCCAAGAATTTGTTTGTGAGATGTGTTTTTTAGAGATTAATTTTCTTAAACCATAAAGCATAACACAAATTTCTGAATAATCTTTATTAAAATTAACAATTGCTTGTTCTAAAGTATTATTCTCTATTAAATGTAAAGATTCATAATCATTTCTTTCAAGAAAAACAATTGCTGATTTAATAATATCAGTTATTTTTAAGTTTTCAATATTTTCTTCCATCTTCTATCAACTCATTTTACATATTTCTTAAGATATATGTATAAATATATAAAACAAAACATATTTATATTATTTTATATATAGATAATATTGGGTAGAATAACATATGAGTCTTTATAAAGAAAATAAATTTGATTTTTTAAAAAATAAATATATATGGATAGTTATAGGTGCTATACTTGTTTTAGCTATATTAGGTTATCTTTTAACAATGGTTAACTGGCAAGGAATGTTTGAAAAAGATAACATAAAAGTTAAATTTCAAAATAATCCTTTAGTTGTTTCAGAAAAAGACAATACTTTAATTGAGATAACTTTAATTAACAATACAGAAAAAGATTTAGATAACTTAGAAGTAACTATTAAAGATGTTGAAAATAACTTTGAAATATTTTGTCCAGATTCACAAGAAGACAAAACAAAAGTTATAATTCCAAAAATGGCAAGTGGTAATGAAAGAATAATAACTTGTAATGTAAGATATGACCCTACAAAAGATTTTTTTGAAGGAACATATAGTTTTGATATAGAATATTCAATTGAAGATTATATTTATACGAAAAGAGCAGACTTAACAGTTGAAAGGTGAAAGATAAATGATCAGTAGTTTATGGAAAGGATTTAATTTTTTTAAAAAGAAAGAATTTTTTAAAATATTTATAGCATTTGTTTTATATGGAATTTCAATTTTTTTTTTAATAGATTATATTAATAATATAATAGATAGAATTGATTTAGTGTATGTTACAACCATAAACTACCCTCAATTAATAATTAACACCTTAGGTTTTGAAATTATACTTATCTTAGGTTCAATTTTTATAATTCTACTAACATATGTTTTACTTTCAATAACAATTGCAAATACAGAAAGTAAAAAGAAAATTAATTTTTTTGAAAGATTAAGATTAAGTTTTAGATATTCATTATTATTTTTCTTAATATTTTTAGCATTTATTATATTGTTTGCTATTTTAGGAAGCATAATTAATATATTTACAATAATATTAATGATTCTATTATTATTTTCATTAATAATGGTTATATTTATGTTTTATATTGGGAATATGTTTATTGGAATATATAATATAGATATTAAAGATGCTTTAGAAAAATCAAAAGACTTTTTTAAGAAAAGATTTTGGAGAACTATTGCTATTTTGATATTAATATATTTAGTAAATGAATTAATTTTTATTGTTTTAGACTTTTTATATTTTAATATTTTTATATATAACACAATAGCTGCAATAATTACAATACAGATAACCTTTTTTATAGGTACTATATATGTATTAAATGCTTTAGCTATATATGTAAAATCTCAAAAATTTATATAGATGGTTTATTAATATGATTTTTAAAAAAATTTTTAAAAGAAATAATAAACCAAAAATTAATTTTGCAAGCTATCCTAAAAAAAAGTTAATAAAAAGTATATTGATTCCTTTTGGGAAAAATACTTTGATGGAACTTTAAAAAGATCTATCAATAAAAGAATAGATAATAATACAATATCTAGTTATAATCCTAATGTTAAAATATTCCCTCTTTCTCCTACAGTTGCTGTTACTATTAGAAAAATTCATAATGGAAAAAGATATCTTGAATTAAATGAATATTTTAAAAATAAACTTAAGAATAAAAAACTAAAATATTCAGAAATTGTAATTTCAGATATTATTGATTATAAAATAAAAGGAAGAGATTACTTTTTAATGGAAAGAATAATTCCAGGAGCATCTGTAGCAGATGTATTAAATTATAAACTGTATAATAGAACAGCATTCTTAAATAGATTTAATGATTCATTTTTAAAAATAGTTCAGAAAATGGAAAAAAAAACTTTAGATAAAATGTATATTAATTTAGAAAAAGCAGTAAAAGAACTAAAAATAACTATTAGGAAAAATGAAAAAGAACATAAAATAGATAATTCTAAAGGAAATATTATAATTATAGACTATAATCCAAATAATGGAAAATTTAAACTAGGATTAATTGACCTTGATAGCTATTTTACATTTAGTTTTTAAACATATTATAAAAAAAAGAGCGATGCCTATATTTTACTAATTCTTTTAAAAAAAAAGTTAAAAAAGTAGGAAATAATGCCTTTTTATAGCAAAGAGCAAGATGTTTTATTTAGTTAAAAAAAATCTTAAACTTTACTCGAACCATTAGTATTAGAGAGCTTAAATACTCGCCCGAAGGCTTGCATCGTATACTCCTAACCTATCAAACCGGTCTTCTTCCGGAGTTCTCGTCTCGCATTTCTGCGAAAATGGCTGTCTCGTTTTAGGGTTCGCTTCGTGCTTAGATGCTTTCAGCACTTATCGAATACAGCGTAGCTACTGGGCATTGCCTTGTCAGACAACCCACACACCAGAGACTGCGACCCATCGTTCCTCTCGTACTAAACGGATCTTACCTTCAAACAACCAACACAACCAATAGATAGGAACCAAACTGTCTCGCAACGTTCTTAACCCAGCTAATGTACGGCTTTAATGAGTGAACACCTCCACCCTTGGCTGCTTGTGCACAGCCAGGATGCCGTAAGCCGACAGCGAGGTAGCAAACCGCGGGGTCGATGTGAACTCTCACCCGCGACAACCCAGTTACCCCCAGGGTAAGTTCACTGTCAGACTAGGCCCCCATAAATAGGGACACTAGCGTTCGCTAGACCCAAGTTTCCTTCCAACGTTCCGTGCTTTTAAGAACATTGTTAAGCCTGCTTTTGGTCTTGTCCTCTACGGCTGATTTCTGACCAGCCTGAGCAGACCTTTGGACGCCCCTGATATCTTTTCAGGGGCGTACCGCCCCAGTCCAACCACCCGATCAAGTGATGTCCGTCATATAGACGTAAGTTGTATTTTTCCTACTAGATGGTGTTACATTGGCGTCTGACTACTTCCTAGCGAAAGCAGCTAAAGCGACTCCCATCTACGCTCTATAGTAAAAACAATACAACAACACCAGACTGTGGTAAACCTCCGTGGGGTCTTATCCTCCCATTGGTTGTCCGTGGCTTATTCACCACGCTAAGCAAGTTCACTAAGTTAAAGTTAGGGACAGTGACGATCTCGTTACTTCCTTGGTGCAAGCCGACATTTAATCGGCAAGGTATTACGCTACCATGAGAGCCTCAGAGTTAGGCCCGCTCTTTACCAGCGCTTAGACCAGTTGGACCTGGCGTTCACGTACTAGCAGTGAGCAGAAGTCAGTGACTATACACACCGTTTCCGGCTAGCAGTCACCTGTGTTTTTGATAAACAGTCGGACCATCTTTGTAATTAAAACTTACAGTTTACTCAACCGTAAGCACCCCTTCTACCTAAGATACAGGGCTAATTTGCCGAATTCCCTTAACTTTATTCTCTTATTACGCTTTGGCCTATTCAGCCAGGGACACCTTTCTCAGTTCTGGGTACGAACAACAATACACTTTATAGTTTCTTTTTCATGGACCCTTGGCCTTGATAAAAGATTTCTCCCATTCACCTCTTTAATCTCCATCTCATTATTATAATTCTCCGGAGATCTATAAGGTTTAGATATGCAGACAAGCATACTCCACCTTGCCAAAAGTGTTAGAAACTATACTTGCGTTACCACACGTGCATTATCGGTACAGGAATATGAACCTGTTTCCCTTTCGTCATTCTTCGAGTTACGAAGAGACTTAGGATCGACTTACCCTTAGCTAAAGATTAGTGCTAAGGAACCCTTGCCCTTTCAGCGGAAATGATTCTCACATTTCTTTGATGTTACTATCGCGAGGATCCATATCTTTGACAGATCCAGTGGACGTTACCCCCCACCTTCTGCTCTATCAAAGCACCTACCTACCAGATCACATATTGCATGTGCTCTATGATATCGGCGACAAACTTAGCCCCGTTAATTTTCAAGGCAATCGTCCTAGATTGGTGAGCTATTACGCACTCTTTAAAGGATGGCTGCTTCTAAGCCAACCTCCCAATTGTCTTAGGAAAACTACTCTTTTCGAATTTACACTTAGTTTGTACTTAAGGGCCTTAATCATAGTCTGGGTTTTTTCCCTTTTGGAACAGAGGCTTACCCCCCGCCCCCTACTCTGGACTTCTTAGAAAATAACAGATTCGGAGTTTAACAAGAAAGGTGGAAATTTCTTCCCAGTACTTTCTAATCAGTAGCTCTACCCCGTTATTCTTCTCCATCCATGCTAACCTCAGAGTTATTTCGATAGGAGCCCGCTATCACCAGGTTCGATAACCTTATCAGTCCTACTCCCAAGTCATACGAACAGTTAGACTAGTACCGCTTATGACCTCCACCAACCAGGCGGTTGGTTTCATCAAGCTCAGGAGTTTATCACCTGGTTTCGGGTCTAGTTTATGTGACTTAAGGCACAGTTAATACCTTTAGCCCTCAGAATCTTGCGGCACATCGGTTTCCCTACGACACAACGACTTAATCGCTTAGTCTTGCCACACAAACTAACTCCCTCGCCCGTGCTTCGTGACGGACAGTGTGACCCTGATCAAGTAATTTGCGCTTTAAAAGTTACCTTTTATCACTTATAAATTACTCTCATTCCTTTCAAGCCACACCCGCGCTGTCACCAATTAGTTTCAAGTGCTTTTTACTCCCCGTCAAGGGATCTTTTCAACATTCCTTCGCAGTACTCGTTCACTATCGGTCTTGTGTTATATTTAGAATTAGCTGTAAATGCCAGCTATTTTCTTACGCGATATCCAACGCGCAATACTCTAGGACATCGGAAATCTTCTCAGATATCTTCTGCTTACGGGACTATCACCCTCTATGGTAGATCTTTCCAGATCGCTTCAACTTAAATATATAAGAAGTAACCAAGCCATACCCCACATGTCTCTTATATTACTATAAGAGATTCGGTTTGTTCTCTTCTGCTTTCGATCAACTCTATTTACAGAATCACTATTGTTTTCTTTTCCTCCAGGTACTAAGATGCTTCAATTCCCTGGGTTACCCCTTCACCTTATTTTCATAAAGTGAATAATTCAGAAATCTTGGGATCAAAGGTTGCATGCACCTACCCCAAGCTTATCGCAGCTTGCCACGTCCTTCATCAGTACACAAGCCAAGTTATCCACTAATTGGTTTAGCTAAAATTTAAGAATCATTTTTTTTTAACCAAATAAACTTGCTTTTGTTATTATTAGGCATTATTTCCTACTTCTTTCATTCCGTAAAATTTGTTAAGTATTAAACGGTCTAACTCACTAAGAAAAAACTCCTAGTGGGTAATATAATCTTTAGAAGAGCAAAGCTTTTAAAGGTATTGTTTTTTTCCTAAGTGATTTTTTAAAATTAAAAAAAAGAAGGTTAAATTAAACTTTATTTAGAGTAAAAAACAATTAAAATTACTTAATTTTAGTTTGAACGGTTTTAAAAGGTTTTTTAATACAACTTAACTTATAAAAACACTTAGATGAATTTTTTAAAAAATTAAGATTTTAAAAAAATATTAATACATAAAATTATTTTGCAGAAACTAATTCACATTTTGTAGAAATTACTACTTGATGAGAGATATTTTTTTCAATATAACTTTTACATTGGTTTTTAGGATTATTATCAACAATACTTATTTTTGGTTGATTAACCACATCACAAGCCCAACCTTTAACAATTTCTTCTGAAAGACAAGGTCCTTCTGTTAAAATTATTCCTTTAGTGTTTGCCTGAAGACATTCTTGAATACAATTATCTATTGCAAGATCTTTATTTTCCATAAAAGAAGAGGGTTTATTAAAAATAACATTTAAAACACCAGCTACAAGTATTAATAAAAAAACTATAATATACACTGAAAATGGAATCTTTGCTTTTAGAAAATTAATTTTCAAAATTACCTTTTCTCCTTAGGGTTTAATAATTAAACAATTATATATGATATTAAATAAATATAAATGTTTCTATTTAACATATTTTTTAATAAATATATTGAAAAAACTAAAAAGATATAAAAAGACTTATATATTATAATATATAAGTGAATAATTATGTTAATTGGAATTGTCGGAAAACCTAACGTGGGAAAAACAACTTTTTTTAGAGCTTTAACATTAATGGATGCAGAATCTGCAAATTATCCGTTTACAACAATTGACCCTAACAAAGGAGTTGGTTTTGTAAGAAATAAATGTATTGATACTTTTTTTAATACACAATGCAATCCAAGAACAGGATACTGTAAAAACCACATAAGATATCTTCCTGTAGATGTTATTGATGTTGCAGGTTTAGTTCCAGGAGCATCTGAAGGAAGAGGACTTGGAAATAAGTTTTTAACTGACCTTAACCAAGCAGATGTTTTAATACAAGTAATTGATGCATCAGGTTCCACTGATGAAGAAGGAAAACCTGTTAAAGCTGGAAGTTATAATCCATCTCTTGAAATTAAATTTTTAGTTGAAGAAATTGAAAAATGGTTATTTGATATTTTTAAAAGAAATTTTATAAAAATTGGAACTGTTCAAAGAGTACAAAAAATTAAAACATTAAGAGTTTTAGAAGAATATCTCTATTCAACATTAGGATCAAAAGAAGAAGAAATACTTCAAGCACTTAAAAAAAGTAATTTAGTTGATAAAAATATTGCAGAATGGACAGATGAAGAACTTTTATTTTTTACAAAAGAGATTAGAAAAGTTTCAAAACCTATAGTTATTGCTGCAAACAAAATAGATCTTCCTTTTGCAAAAGAAAATATTGAAAGAATGAAAGAAGAATTTCCTGAACTTACAATTATTCCATGTTCTGCAGAATCAGAATATGCTCTAAAAGCTGCAGAAAAAGCAAAAATTATTGAATATCTACCAGGAGATTCTACCTTTAAAATATTGAAAGAAGATTTATCTGATAAACAAAAACAAGCTCTTGAATTTATAAAAACAAATATTTTAGAAAAATATCAAGAAACTGGAGTTCAAAAAATATTAGACACTTCTGTTTTTGAAGTTTTAAAATATATTGCAGTATATCCAGGAGGAACAAAAGGACTAGGGGATAAAGATGGAAATATCTTACCTGACTGTTTCTTAATGCCACCTGGCTCAAAAGCAATTGATTTTGCTTTTAAACTGCATACAGACTTTGGTAAAAACTTTATTAAAGCAATTGATGTTAAGACAAAAATGCTTCTAGGAAAAGATCATCCTTTAAAAAATAATGATTGTATTGAAATTGTTTCTGGGAAGTGAAAAAATGGCAATAAAAATAGAACTTAAAGAGAATCTTACAAAAGAAGAATATGATCAAATTTCTCAGATATATGCAAAAACATTTACAATCAAAAATGAATTTACAGAAACAAATTTAAGTTTGAAAAATTGTAATAAATTGTTTGAAAAATTTCCTAAATCTTCTGCTCTTATAAAAGATAATAAAAAAACAATTGGACAAACATGGATTGTCCCTACAAATAGAAAAATAATGACTGAATTTCTTGAAAATAAAATAACAGAACAAGAAATGGTTTTAAAGTCTTTAAAAAAAGTTTCTTTAGATAACTTTAATTGCATTTATCTTTTTTATTCTTCAATATTTCAAAAATATAGAAGACAAGGATTAATATTCAAAGCAAGAATAAAAACATTAAACCACTACATTAAATTTAATAAAAAAATAATTCTATTTGCATGGGTATACTCTAAAGAAGGAGAAAACCTAGCAATAAAGACTGCTGAAAAATATAAACTACCTTTAATTATTAAAAAATAATTATTTTAAAATAAGATTAAACTTCTTTTTATTTCTTTTATTAAATAAATAATCTATGTCAGTTTCTTTAATAGTTACTTTTTTAGATTTAATAATCTTTATTTTATCTCCATTTTTAAGAAGATGAGACTTATCTTTAATTATTTCTCCATTAATTTCTGCAAAATAAAAATATTTTGCAAAATCAGAATGAAGAGAAAATGCAAAATCTAGAAGAGTTGATTTTTTTGGGATTACAATTTCTTGATTTGTTTGGGTATAAACACTAATATAATCTATATATGAAATATCTTTTGGTTTTTCAATTAATGTTTTATCTTTTAAAATATTAATTAAACGATTATCTTTTTCAGAAAATTCAATATTTTTATAGTGGAAATGAGCAGAAACACCAAACTCAGCATTGTTATGCATATCTATAGTTCTTATTTGTATTTCTAAAGGAAATCCATCTAAAATAATATTTAAGTGAATAGATTGATAACCATTTTCTTTAGGATGCTTAATAAAATCTCTTACCTTTATATCATTATTCTCAATTACATTCAAATTATCTTTAATAAATTTTAAAGCAACATAACATTCTTTCTTAGAATTATAAATTAACCTTAAAGCATAAATATCTAAAACTTCATCAATATTATTTTTTTCTTTTCTAATAAATATTTTCTGAAATAAACTACCAGGACTTTTATATCTATAATTATAAGTTATTGGCTTATGACCTGAATTTTTTAAAAGATTAATAACAGTTTCTTTTAAAGAAGTAAGTTTTTCTAAAGGATATCTTTTTTTAAGTTCAGCATAATTTTTATTAAAACTATCTTTATATTTTAATTTCATTAGTTGAGTTAAAAAATCTTCTTTAAAATTTTGCATACCAAGTTGATAAGCTAAAGGAAAAATTGCAATTTCAATAATATCTAAAAATCTTTTTTTAAATTCAGGATCTTTTATTTTAGGAAAATAATCTAAAATAACTAAAGCTTCACCAAAAGTAATAATAATTGCTTCAATTTTAAAAAAAGACTGAACAATCATATTTTTAATTTTTATAGGAGAAATAGAAGGATTATTTATTAGATTATAAAAATTAATAAAATAAATATCTTTAGATATCTTTCTAATAATTTTTACAAAACCCTTTTCTTTAATATTTAAATTATATTTATAAGGATTATAAAGAACAGATGAAATTATAATATTTTCATCATAAACATTTAATCTTTTAGCAATAGCTAGAGAATATTCTACTAAAGATATATTCTTAAAAACATATTTATCAGAATAATTATCTATAATTAAATTATATGATTTTTCAATATTTGAAGTATAATCTTTAATTAATTCTTTATATTCTTTTACAAATTTATTTTTAATCATTTTAATTCTCTACTGTATGGTTTATTTATTTGTTTAAAAAATACTACTCAACTAAAAAACCTATTTTTCCAGGAGTTGCACTTTTTGCTTTTTCATTATCACTTTCTTCTGCTTTTATAATTTCAATAGATGTATTAAAAGTTAATTCTAAAAAATCTTTAATAGAAATTAAAAAATTATAATCTTCTTCTTGAGTTTTAATATTTTCTTTAGACATTGGTTGTTTTAATAACTTAGGAATAGCTTTTGAAACTTCTTGTTTATTATCTGGATATTTAGAAATAAATTTGGAAATAATTTGTCCAACATTTTTAGTAATTTCAAGTTCAGCAATAACTTCTGAATAAAAAACATATTTCCAAGATTCAGATACAAATAAAGAAATTTTATTTATTTTTTCAAGACCTGAAAGCTTAATTACATTTCTTAAGTTACTAATCATTTTTTCAACATTTTTTTCTTTATCATCAAGAGAAAGATTTATTTTTTCAATTTCAATTTCAGGAAATGTTTGTTTAACAACAAGTGTTTTATTTCCAACTAAACTATTAAGTTCTTCAGAAGTATGAGGAGTGAAAAGACCCATTGTTAAAATCCATTTTTTAAGAACTGAAAATATAACTTTTTTATTTATTCCACCTCTCTTAAGATACCAAGAAAAGTCATTATAAAAATTAAAATAAATTTCATCAGTAGCAGCTTTAAACTCTATTTTTTCCATAGATTCAATAATTGTTTGAAGTCTTAAATTAAATTTAGATTCAAACCATCTATCAAGTTCAGTTTCTTTTAAATCTTCTTTAAACTCATTTGAAGAAATAATATTTTCAATAAACACAAATATTCTTTCAAGTCTTTGTTTATAAGTCTTTAAATCTTCTTCTTCAAAAGTAATATCAACAAAAGGACTTGCAATATTTGCATAGAAAAGTCTAATTGCATCTACAGAATATTTTTCTGCTTCAGATCCAATAGAACCTACTCCACCTTTAGATTTAGAAATTTTACCACCATTTGAAACAACCCACCAATTCACAAAAATTCCTTTAGGATAGAAATTTTTTTCAAAAACAGCAACATGATTCATTAAAAATGTTGGAAAATGAACTGTTTGATGTTCTTTACCACCTAAATTAATATCTAATGGATACCAATAAATTACATCTTTTCTAATATTCTCTAAAATATTAATATCTATTGAAATATTTTTTGCAACCTCAATTGAATTTCCTTTTCCTAAAAACACAAAGTCAAAAAATTCTTCAGTTAATTGTTCAACATTTATTCTTCCTTGATTTACATAAAGTGAAACTAAATAATAAATAGGATAAAGAGTACTATCTGATATTGGTTCAACTGTATAAGATGGATCAAAAGGAAGTTTTGTTCCAAGCCAAGTTCCTTGTCTTGCACAAGCTCTATCATCAAACCAATTTAAAACATTTGGTAAATTCTTTTTAAAAGAATCTGGTAAAATAGACATTTCTTTAACATACTCAATTGTTTTTTCAGTTAATTGTTTATCTGAATATTTAATAAACCATTGATCATCTATTCTTTTTATGACAACTGGAGAAGAACATCTACAAAGAACTTCTTCTGATAAATCATAAAAGATAAAAGCATTATTTTCATCAATCATTTTTTGTTTTATTTTATCTTTTGCAACTTCTACTTTAAGGCCTGCATATTCATCACAAACTTCACTCATAACCCCTGTATGATATCCTTTTTTGTAAACTTCTTTTTTTGCAATTTCTAACTTTTCAGTATCTTTTTGAGAATTAATTTTCATATTTTCACAAATTTCAACTGCAGGAAAATCACCGAAATCTTTAGATTTAATTATTGGTATTAGTTTAATATCTTTAATAGTTTCAAAATCTAAATTATATTTATCACATTCTTCTTTTGATCTTTGTAAGTCATAAAGACCCATCCAATCAGCAGGAGCATCAGAAGGAACAGAAGTTACAATTCCAGTTCCTATCTTAGGATCACAAAAAGAAGAAGGTAATATAATTATCTCTCTATTAATTATTGGAGGAGTAACATACTTACCTAAAAGTTCACTTCCTTTAAAAGATTGACCTAAAAGTTCAAGATTATCTACTTGATATTTTATTTTTTCATAAAAATCTTTTGATGCAATCCAAGTTTCATCTCCAGATTTTATTTTCACATATTCTTCTTCTGAGGAAAGCCAAATATTTGTTTGACCATAAACTGTTTCAGGTCTTAAAGTTGCAACTAAAATAAATTGATTTTCTTTTTCAAATTTTAATTTAATAATTGTAAACTCTTGTTTTTCTGCATTTCCACCTTTTGATAAATCCATTTCAGATGGGTCTACTGCAACAGGTCCACATTTAACACAAGCTGTTGCAAAATAAGGTTTTTGTACAAGCAAATCTTTTTCTTTTAATTTTCTAAATTGCCATTCAATAAACTTTTGATAATCAGGATAAGTGGTTACAGTAAATCTTCTATCATCAACTAAATAACCATAAGAAATATAATCTTTAACATACATTTGAGAAAAAAAATCAACAAAACCTTCAGGTGTTGAAATTTGATCTAAATTTTCTTTTGTTAAACCTTTACTTTTATAATACTCAATTGTATCAGAATCATTTTCTTTAACTTTTAAAGCCTTTGAAACAGCACCATTTCCAGAAGCATGCCCTCCAGCTGATAGTAAAACATTATAACCTTGCATTCTTTTAAACCTACAAACAGCATCAGCATAAGAATACCCTCTCATATGCCCTACATGATGGAAACCAGATACTGTTAAGTATGCCCAGATTAAGAAAAATTTAGGTTTTGTCTCATCTCTATTTGAAACACCTATATTTTCTTCTTTCCATTTTGTTTGCCATTTTTTTTCAAAGTCATTATAGTTATACATGTATTCTCTTATTTTAAATATATTTTAGTATATAATATTAAGTATAGAAATGTTTATAAAAACTCAAGAAACTTAAAAACTATTTTTCTCTTTCAACAAATAAATAAACTTGAGGAAGATCTGGAGATTTCTTTTTAAAATTTGAAGGAAGATATGAAAAATCTGCTTTAAAACCTCTTTTCTCTAGTGCTTTTAAAACTTGCATTCTGTGTTCTTTATCTAGATTAGTACGAAGCAATATAGGATTAAAACTAAAAATAGCCACACCACCATTATTTAAAGAATAAAGATATTTTAAAAGAACTTCTTTTTTTAAAGGAGTTTGAGTATAATGAAAACCACCATAGACAGAAATAATTAAATCATATTTTCTTTCAGGAATAAAATTAATAACATTCCCTATTTTTTTAAAATCAATATTTTTTGTAGAAAAGCTTTTTGTTAAAGAAACTGCTGTTGTTTTTAAATCTGCAGATACTTTTTTTTCTTTTTTTAAAGTATTCCATTTTTCTTTAAGCTGTGATAAAAAATAACCTCTACCAGCACCATCATCTAAAACATTAATTTCTTTTTTTTTATATTTCTGTTCAATCATTTTTAAAGTAGAAATTATATCTCTTCTAAAAACAAGACTTTTAAGAGAAACTGTATTATTTAAGATTTGTTTAAAAATAAGATTATAATCTTTATATTTTCTATCTAAAATATATCTTCCAGACCTATCACTTTTCTTTAGTTTATTTAAAGAAAACTTAAGTCTTTGAGAAATTTCCTTATTTTTCAATTTTTTAGAAATTAGATCTTTTTGTAAAGATACCATACCATTAGAAATTTCTTTTTTAGTTTCTGACTTAGGATTAGTTTTTAATTTTTTAATCATATCTAAAAATTTTTAAAAACAATTATTCTCCACCAAAAATATTTGCCATAGCATCATAACTTGCTCTAAACTTATTATAAAGTTCTTCAAAATTATCAAGCATAGTATCATTTAATCTTCCTTCAATTCCAGTAACAGAATCATTTAAAGAAACATTAATATCTTGAACATCTTGATTTAAAGTATTAATTTCACCCATAACGTTATTATCAATATATTCTTGCATACCATAAATCCTCATATCTACAGAATTAATCTGTGCTCTAACATTTGAATCCAAGGCATTAATCTTTGCAACTAAATCATTATATTGTTCTCTTTGAGATTGAGACATTTCAACAATTAAATTAAGTCCAGGAGATACGTGGAAAGAATAAGATATGTTTAATGTTCTAGGAGTATCGTTTCTTACAACAGTACATCTTATATGTTCTTCATAAATACCAGGTGTTTGAGGTGTTGTAAAAGCATGATAATAGTTTCCAGGAACTGAAGTTGGAAGCATAGGGACATCTATTAAGAAATAAGATTTATCAGGATAAAGAAGAGACAATATACAATCAGCATCCTCTATTGGTGTGTTTCTAGTATCTTCTAGACGAACAATAACTTGTCCTTGTTCACCTGAAATATATTCTGTTCCAGATACCATTTTAATACCTGGTTCTGCACTTTTTTTACTATAACTTAAAATTAAAAATAGAACTAAACCAATAATTAAGACACCTATAACTATATAAAAAATAATTTTTTTATTAGAACTATTTAAATGTCTAAAATTATGATGTCTAAATCCTTTTTCCATTTGTACTCTTTTTTTAAAAATTAAAAGAAATAAAAAAAGTTCTTTTTTAAAAAAAGAACTAATAATTTATTTCTAAAATAATAAAAGAAAACTTTAAGAAATTATTCTTATATTAATTTCTGATTCTTGGTTTTCTAATATTTGATGAACAGTTGCATTGATATCAGTTGTTTGTGCTTTAATAATACCAACATCAGTTAAGATAGAATCAATGTTTGTCCTAACCTCACCACTTAAAAGATTCCATGTATTTAAAGTAGTTTGATTAATTTCTTCTAACTTTTGTGCTTGTGTTTGATCCATTATTTCAATAGCTGTTTTAATATTATAAACTTCTTGACATAATGGGCTGTTGTTAGTATCTTCATTACCACAAAAGTTTTCAACTAATGCAAGATTATCATCAACTGATGAAAATCTGTTTCTAATTTCTCCCATGTCTTCTTGATTAATTGAATTTGAAACTAACCAATTAGTATCTTGCTTAATTGATGTTAATTGATTTGTTAAATCTTCAAGCATTAAATCAAGTTGAACATTAATATTGTTTACAACTAAATCTGTCATTAAACTTGAAAGAGAATCATTTACATCAATTATCTGTGTCTGTAATGTTTGACCTGTTGAAACAACAGTTCCATTTACAGAAATCTCTAAATTATCAAGTCTTGTTGAAAGGAAATCATTTGAATCTGAAAACTTTTGTGCAATCAATGCATTTGTATAATTAAATTGATTTGTAATTTCAGTAGATAAATTAACATTAACAGCATTTAAAAGATCTGTTAAAGAAGTTGAAACATTTGTTAAATTTGTATTTATTTCTTCACCAGTTTCTGTAACAGTTGCAGTTAATGATAAATTTACATTATCAAGTTGACTAGATAATTCTGCAAATCTTAAATCAATCTTATCTGAAAGATCAGTATTAACTGTGTTTAAAAGATTTGAAAGAGTTGTTGTTGAAAGAGAAATATTTGTATTTATCTCTTCACCTGTCTCTTCTAAATTTGCATTTAAACTTAAATTAACATTTGTAAGTTGATCAGATAATTGATTAAATCTTAAATCAATCTTATCTGAAAGATCTGTATTAACTGTGTTTAAAAGATTTGAAAGAGTAGTTGTTGAAAGAGAAATATTTGTATTAATCTCTTCTCCAGTCTCATCTAAATTTGCATTTAAACTTAAACTTACATTTGTAAGTTGATTAGATAATTCTGTAAACTTTAAATCAATCTTATCTGAAAGATCTGTATTAACTGTATTTAAAAGACCAGTTAAAGAAGTTGAAACATTTGTTAAATTTGTATTTATTTCTTCACCAGTTTCTTCTAAATTTGCAGTTAAACTTAAATTTACATTTTCTAAATTATTTTGAGAAGTATTAAAATCTTCTTCTAATTGATTTAATAAATTATTATTTACTGAATTTAATAAATCTAAAATATTTGTTGTAGAAGTATTAATATTTGTATTAATCTCTTCTCCTGTAGTTGTAACTGTACCTGTTAAATTTAAACTAACATCATTTAAATTTGCAGTTAAAGAATTATAATCAAATTCCATTTGATCTAAAAGACCAGAATTAACTGAATTTAAAAGATTAGTTAAATTTGTGTTTGTAGTATCAATATTTGTATTTATTTCTTCGCCTGTTAAAAGAACAGTTCCTGTTAAATTTAAACTAACATCATTTAAATTTTCATTTAATGAATTTAAATCAGAATCCATTTGATCTAAAAGACCAGAATTAACTGAATTTAAAAGATTAGTTAAATTTGTGTTAGTTGCATCAATATTTGTATTAATTTCTTCACCAGTAGATGCAATTGTTCCAGTTAAATTTAAATTTACATTATTTAAATTTGCATTTAAAGAATCAAAATTTGTATCCATTTGTTCTAAAATACCAGAATTAACATTTGATAAAAGATTTTCTAAATTTGTATTAACATTTGTTAAACTTGTTTGAATTTCTTCACCAGTTGATGAAATTGTACCTGTTAAAGAAAGATCAACACCTGAAAGATCAGTTTGTAATGTTACAATTCCTTCTTGTAATTCATTTGCAAGAGTTCCATTAACATCTGCAAGTAAATCATTTAAAGAAGTATTCATGTTTGTTAAATTTGTTGTAATATATTCTCCAGTTTCAGAAATTTGACCAGCTACAGAAACATTAACATCTGCAAGTCTTAAATCTAAATTATCTGATTTTTCGGTTAAAACACTTATTTGTTCAAGTGCTGGATTTAAGTGAAAAGATTGTGAACTTTTTACAATTGTTGCACCACTTCTACAAGTTACTTCTTGTTCATAAGTTCCTAAAGGAGCATCTCCTAAATAATCTGTTCTATACCAGTTTCCTGCAATATTTGATTCAGACATTGGCTGATCATCAACAAATACAGATTTGTCTGGATGCAGTATAGTTACTCTACATTCATCTATTGGATAAGGATTACCTTTATAGTCTGATAATCTAACAATAGTTGAACCATAATCTTCTCTCCAGTATTCTGTGTGAGAAACCCATTGGAAAGAAATTTCATCTTCAACAACAGTTTTTCCACTAACATAAGCAGTTGCTAAAAAGGCAACAACAATTAATAAAACACCTAAAATACTTAATTTTAAGTATTTATTTCTTTTTTTCTTATCTGTCATAATTACTCTTAACCTCATTTAAATTTATTAAACAATATAAAAAGAAATTTTGAACTTTGAAAAATAACTGTTTTGATAAATAAAAATTTCTTAAAAATTTATAACTAAATTTACTATTATATGTTGTATATTATATTTATAAACATTTCCTTTTAAAAAAATAAAAAATTAAGATTTAATAATTAGAAAAAATTTTCTTTTTTTTAAAGAATCAGAATTATAAATAAACATCTCACTATTTATAAAAAATCTCTTAAAAGCATTAAAAACTGTTTGAAAAATAGTTTCAGAATCAGGATAAAATTGAAAAATTGAAATTCCGTCTTCTTTTAATATTTTTTTAAGATCTTTTGCAATTTTTTTAATAATATTTTTAATTTCAATTTCAGATTTATTTGAAATTACCCACTGAAGTGCAGAAATTGAAAGAATTAAGTCATATTTTTCATAGATCTTTGATAAATCTTGAAAACCACCGATTTTAACATCTAGTTTTTTAGATTTTGCAATTTTTATCATTTCTTTTGAAGGATCTATGCCTTTTAAAGACAAATAACCTAGATATCTTAAATATTCTAAAGAAAAACCAGTTCCACAACCTATGTCTAAAACAGATAAAGAGAGGTTATTTGAGAAAGGAGAAGATAAAGAAAGTGCAATTTTAGTGAGCTCTTCTTGTGTTTTTTTCATACCACTGCTTTGATTATATCTATTTGATTCATCTTCAGTGTAGAAATCATTAGGATCCTGAAAAACTTTTTCAGGAACCTCTAATTTAAAGCTCATAAATTATTTTTTAAGCTCAATTGTTTGAGTTGGGAAAGCAAACTCAATTTTTGCTTTTTCAAATTCTTTTTTAATTGCAGTATTTACTTCATCTTTTGTTTTCATATAAACATCATAATCTCCTGGAATCCAGTAAATAACTCTTATATTTAATGAAAAATCTCCAAAAGACTCAAAAGTTACATAAAAAGAATCTTTTTCAACATTTTTATTTTTATTTAAAATGTTTGTAACAATTTTCTTACCTTCTTCCATTTTCTTTAAAGAAGTACCGTAAGTTAAACCAAGAGTAAAATTTTCTTTTCTTGCTCTTCTTTGAGAAATATTTTCAACAGCAAAAGAAGATAATTCTCTATTTGGAACAACAATTAATGTATTATCAAAAGTTCTTACCTTTGTTGATCTGATACCAATTTCTTCAACAATACCTGTTCCATCTTTTGTAGTTAATATATCATCTATCTTAAATGGTTTTTCAATAAATATAACAATTCCTGCTAAGAAATTTTCAACAATATCTTTAGATGCCATTGCAAGTGCAAGACCACCAATTCCAAGACCTGCAAGTAAAGCACTTATATTATATCCAAAATTTGATAAAACTAAAAGAACTGCTATAATAAACAAAAATATTTTTATTAAAGATTTTAATAAAGGGATTAATTGATCATCATATTTAGAATCTGTTTTTGCAGCATAAGTTTCAAAATATTCTTCAATAAGACCTATGAAAAATTTTATTAAAAATAAAGTAACTGCTAAAACATAGATTAAAAAAGATACTTGCTTAATTGCAGTATCCCACCATGTAGAAACAGATAATCTTACAAAACCAATATTAAAAAATATTGTTAAAATAACAATCTTAAAAGGTAAAGGTTTTGATAAAATTCTTGAAATAATATCATCAACTTTATTTTTTGTAAAGTTTGATAATCTTGTTAAAAAACGTTTACTTATAAAGACTATTATTCCACTTACAATAAACCCTAACAATATAAAAAACAAAAACCATAAATAATCTTTAACTGTATTTCCTAAAAAAATTTGATCTAACATAATATCATTTCACCTTTAAAAATTGTTACTTAAATTAATTAAGTACCAAAATATTTATAATGATATAGATACATATAATATATACTATTTTTATACTTAAAAGAAAGAATAAACATGAAAGATAAACCAATTGTAGAACTTAAGAATGTATCTAAAATATACAAGATGGGAGATGTTGAAGTTAAAGCTGTAAATGATGTCTCATTAGAAATATATCCAAAAGAATTTGTTGCAATTATGGGTGCATCAGGTTCAGGAAAATCAACAATGATGCATTTAATCGGTGCACTTGATTTGCCTACAAAAGGAGAAATATATATTAAAAAACAAAAATTAAATAAATTTACAGAAAACCAACTTTCAAATCTTAGAGGAAAAACAATTGGTTTTGTTTTTCAAGATTTTTATTTAATCTCAACATTAACAGCTCTTGAAAATGTAAGATTACCTATTCTTTTTCAAGAAAACGATGAAACTGAAGAAGAATATAATAAAAGATGTATAAATTTGCTTGAAATTGTAGGACTTCAAGATAGAATAAATCACAAACAAACAGAGCTTTCTGGAGGTCAACAACAAAGAGTTGCAATTGCAAGAGCTCTAGCAAATGATCCTGAAATAATTTTAGGAGATGAACCTACAGGTGCACTTGATTCTAAATCTTCAAAAGAAATAATTAATCTTTTTAAAAAATTAAATAATATTGGAAAAACAATAATAATTATTACACATGATTTAAATGTTGCAAAAAATGCAAAGAGAATAATTACTTTAAAAGATGGTAAAATAATAGAAGATAAAAAAAACAAACCAGAATAAACATGAAAAAAATAATACCTTTTGTAATAATGAATCTTAAAAGAAGAAAACTTAGAAGTTATTTAACAATCATTGGTATAATTGTAGGTGTAATTGCAATAGTTTCATTAATGTCTCTTTCAGAAGGTTTAAAATCAGGGATAACTGAAGAATTCTCAAAAACTGGTGCACAAAAAATAACAATTTCATCAAAATATTCTATGATGGGACAAGGTTCAAATAAAGGACTTACTTTAGATGATGTTAAAGAAATTGAAAGAATTGGAGAAGTTGATTTTGCAACAGGATATTTAAATTCACAAACAATATCTAAATTTTCAAAAGAAGAAAGACAATTAAGTGTTACAGGATATCAAGTGGACAACTATGAAAAAATATTAACCCAAGAAGGAAAAGAACTATTAAGAGGAAAATATATTGATTCTGATAAATCTAATGAAATCATTATAGGATATGATCTTTTTGCAAGCGATGAATATTTTGGAAAAATTATAAAACTTGGAGACTCTATTGAAATTTCAAATAATAATTATAAAGTAGTTGGAATATTAGATGATACTGGAAATGTAAATAACGATAGAAAAATATATATGTCTCTTGAAAATTTAAGAGAAATTTCAAATGCAGGAGAAAAAGAAGTTGATGGGATATATGCATTTGCAAAAGAAACTTCAGATATTGAAAAGACTGGAGAAAAAATAGAAGAAAGTCTTGAAAAATTTAGAGATCAAGAAGATTTTGTTGTAACAACACCAGTTAAAGAAGCAGAAAATAGAGCACAAACTTTAGAAGCAGTTTCAATTGTTGTTGTAGGAATTGCAACTATTTCTTTACTTGTTGGAGGAATTGGAATCTTAAACTCAATGTATACTTCTGTTCTTGAAAGAAGAAGAGAAATTGGAGTTATGAAAGCTATTGGTGCAAGAAGAGAAGATATTTTAGGAATCTTTTTAATTGAAGCTGGAATAATAGGACTTATTGGTGGGATAATAGGAACTATCGGTGGATTTTTAATTGCTTTTATAGTAAATATTATAGGACAATTTACAGGTACAGAAATAAATTTATCATTTGATATAACAATTATTTTAATAGCACTAGGATTTTCTTTTATCCTTGGATTAATTGCAGGTTTTCTTCCAGCATACCAAGCCTCAAAACAACAAGCAATTGATTCTTTAAGAGAGGAATAAAAATATGTTAAAACAAAAATATGGAAGCACTAGAGTTGAAAAAAAAGGAGTTAGTGCATTCATTAATAATAAAAAGGAAATTTGGCCTGCCTTTGGTCAAGAATATAGATACAGTCACATATTTATTAAAAAATTTAGTGAAAAACCATTTTTACATTTAAAAAAAATTAAAAAAGAAAAACCAAAAATTATGGTTTTAGGAGCAGGACTTGGAGTTGATTTAATAGAATTTAAAAAAGCATTAAATTTAATTAAAATTAATCCAACAATTGATGTTCTTTCATTAACAAAATCATTATCTCCAAGAGCTAAAAAAATAGTTAATAAGGATTATTCACAAAACAAAGCAATTGAAACAATTGATTTTAAAAAAGAAACAAAACTAGCATCAAATTTAAAAAGCAAATACGATCTTGTAGTAGCTCCATTAAGTGTTGGAGTATATACTGATCATCCTTCATATAATATGTTTTTAACCTCATTAATGTTAAGTAAAAATGGAAAAGCATATATTGAATTAGGAGAATTTAAATTAAAAACAGTTACAAGATTTAAAAAATTTGTAGAAATATATAATCTGCAAAATAAAACAGATTATAGATTTACAGTAAATAAAATTAATCCAAATGAAGAAAAATTTTTAGAAATAACAAGAACAAATTAAGGTGAAAAAAATGAATTTAAAAAAAATAATGCTTATCTTGGTTGCAATTATGTTACTTGCAATACCAATTACAGCAAATGAAGTAAATTATGATATAATAAATTTAAATGCAGATACATATAATTACAATCCAACACCAGTAATTTCAGGTGAAGATTTTGAAATCTGGATACAACTTACAAACAAAAGTAATGTAGCTGCAGAAAATGTAGAATATTTTTTAGAAACAGAATATCCATTTATTCTAATTTCTGAAAATGAAGGACTAATTAATAAATTAGAACCTTTTCAATCAAAAATTATAAAATATAAATTAAAAACAAACACTGATGTTTTAACTGGAACTTATGATCTTGAATTTAGATATAAAAGAGAAGGATCAAACATCTATAATGTCAAAAAATATATAATTGATGTTAAAGGAAAAAGTGCAATAATTGAACTTATTGATTCTTCTTTTAATAATGCAAAGATAGGTGCTGATGGAACAGTTACACTTAATTTAAAAAATTTAGGTCAAAAGAATGCAAAAGATATTTTCTTAACATTAAATGATTCTGAAGATGAAAGTATAAAAGTAATTGATCTTAAAACACAGTATATTGAAAAAATAAATACAGAAGAAGAAACAGAAGTTTCATTTAAAATAAATATTTCTAAAAATGCAGAAAACATAAGTTATAGTCTTCCATTAACTATTAGTTATTCTGATGTTGATAGAGAATATACAATCACTAGAAATATAGGTCTAAAGTTAGAAGATCAACCAAAAATGATACTTAATGTTTTAGATATAGGAACTAATTTTAAGATTAAAGAAAATAGTGAAGAAAAAATATCTGTTGAAATATATAATATTGGAAATGTAGATACTGAAGTTTCATACATTACAGTTAATGGAGAAGGTATAAGACCAACTCAAGAGTTTATAGGATCTATTGAAAAAAATAACTATGATACTATAGAGTTAACAATTAACACAACAGATATTAAAGAAAAAGAAACAAAATTAATAATTAATTTATTCTATAAAGATAGTAATCTTAAAGAAGAAAAAATAACTCAAGAAATAACAGTTGAAGTTATGCCTCAAGCAAATGGACAAGGTGCAAATAAAGTAATAATGTCTATTTTTAGTATTTTGTTATTTATTGTAGGTCTTGCAATATTAATACTTCTTATAAAATGGCTAATAAGAATACTTATCAAACCTGCATTAAATGTTTTAAAAGAAACTTTTAAAAGAAGAAAATAATTTTTCTTCTTATTTTTTATTTTTAAAAGAAATTTAGAAAAATCATGAGTTTTGAAAAATATAAACATTTGTTAGATTTAACAATTAAAAATATCTTCAGAAGAAGATTAAGATCAATATTAACAATTATAGCTGTAGTTATTGGAATTGCAACTATTGTTTCTCTTTTTTTAATAAGTGATGGTTTATTTAATTATGTTGAAGATGTTTTTATGACAATGGGAATAAATACAGTTTTTATTTTTCCTATAAGCTTTCAAGGAGGTCCTACTCAAAGTATTAGTAGAATTACAGAAGATATAATGATAACAGAAAAAGATCTTAAAATAATTGAAAGAATTGGAGAAATAGATTATGCTATAGGTTTTTCTTTTAGAACTGCAAAAATAGAATATAGAAATGAAGAAATATTTCAGTTTGCAATAATGCTGGATCCAAAGCTTGCTGATAAAACTTTTGAAATTATGGATATTGATTTAAGAGAAGGAAAATCTTTACAAGGAAGAATCGCTTATGAAGTTGTAATTGGACCTTATTTTGCAGATAATCTTTTTAAAGATCCAATAAAGGTAGGACAAAAAATAAAAATACAAGATAAAGAGTTTAAAGTTATTGGAATTTTAGAACCAGTTGGTAATCTTGCAGACGATTCTCAAGTCTATATTACTTTAGATAAAGGAAGAGAAATATTTGAAATTGGAGATACTATTGATCAAATATATGCAAATGTTAAAGAAGAATATGATCCTTTAGAAGTACAAGAAGAAATTGAAAAAAGACTTGAAAAAGAACATGGTAAAGATAAATTTTATATAATTACTGCAAAACAAGTACTTTCAATTATTAAATCAGTGCTTGGATTATTAAAAGTAATTTTAGTATCTATTGGTTTAATTTCAGTTGTTGTTGGAAGTATTGGAATCATGAACTCAATATATACATCTGTTATTGAAAGAACAAAAGAAATTGGTATTTTAAAATCATTAGGTGCAAAGAGAGAAGATATTTATTTTATATTTACAATTGAATCTGTTATTCTTTCTTTATTTGGAGGAATTATAGGTTTAGGACTAGGGATAGGAATTGCAAAAGCTGTTGAGTTTTATGCAACAAGTCAAGGTTTTCTAACTCTAAAAATAGTTATAGGTTGGCAAATTATATCACTTGCTTTAATTGTATCAATAGTTGTTGGTTTAATATCTGGTCTTTTGCCTTCAAGAAAAGCTTCTAGAATGAATGTTGTTGAAGCACTAAGAAATAACTTTTAAGATAACTTTATAATTATTACTATAGTAAATATATTTGAATAATTACAAATTGGTAAAAAATATGATTAATGAAAAATTAATTGAAATAATTAATGATTTAAAAAATAAAAGATTATCAGATATTGAAATAATAGATATTTTACTTTTAAATAATTATAATATTGATGAAATTAAAGAAAATTTAACACATTATAATGAAATCCATGGATATAATAGTCTTAACTATATAGATAAATATGAAAAAATCCAAGGTAAAAAATTCTTTGATAATAATGAAAGACTTGAAGAAACTAATGAAGAACCATCTGTTAAAAAAGAAGTAGTCAAAGAAAATAAAAAAGAAGAAATAAAAGAACCAGTAAAAGAAATTAAAAAAGAAGTTTTAAAAGTTGAAAAAGTAAAAAAGAAAATGAAAATTGGAGATTTTATTGGTCTTCTTGCAATTGTTATTTTACTTGCATTTATTATTTATGTAATTTTAAACTATGATGTAATTGGTAAATTAAAGGCAGCATTATAGTTTATTAATTTCTAAAAAAGATTATGTTTTTAAAGTTATAGTATATATATTATTTATATATAGTCTATTTTTTTAAAAACTAGATTAACATATAAAGCCTCTATAGCTCAGTGGCTAGAGCGGCAGTCTTGTAAACTGTAGGTCGAGGGTTCAAATCCCTCTAGAGGCTTCTTTTTATTGGGTTATAGCTATTTCACTTTTTTTGTACGCTTTTTAATCTTTTCTACACTAATAAATATTTATGGATAATAAGTATTTAAAATATATAAATAATTTTGTTGAAACTGATTTTAAAATTCCAAATGAATTTAAAAATAAAAATATGTTTGGATCACTAAAAAACTTTCATAAGGGATTAGATCCAGAAACTATATTACGAGGACTAATTCAATTAATACCTGCAGGTGGATTGATCGAAAAATATTTGTTTGCTAATAAAGATAAAAATGAAATAAAAAAAATTTATTATTTTTTGTATTGTTATTATATACAAATAAATAAAATAATTGAGGATAATAAAAATAAAATTGATCAAAAATATTTAAAAACAGAACAATTTTATAATTTATTTAAACAATGTATTGAAAAAATAAGATTTGAAACTGAAATTAGTAAAATTCAATTATTTAAGAATTTTCTAATTAATGCAAGTATTTTAAATAATAAAAATATAGATAAAGAATATATTTTATCAAAATTAGATAATATTTCTTTAAATCATTTTGAAATAATAGACTGGTATTATAAATATAACTACATTATAATTACAGGGATTGGTTCCGAATACGATCAAAATAAAAAAAAAATTAAATTAAAATATTCTTATTTTGATTCTTATGAAAATGATTTAGCAACAATTGGTTTTTTAAATAAAATTAATGGATTAGGAAGTGTTGAACGATATTATTTAACAAAATTAGGACTTGATTTTTATAATTTTATAAAATATGATGATTTGTAAAAATAATATCTATGATTTTCATAAATTATTGTTTTAATTTTTAATAGTCTGGATTATACTTTTTAATTAATTTAGATTTTATTAATTCAATTATAAATAAAGCAATAAAAAAATAAATTATTAATTCTATAGTAAAACTATCTCGTAAATTTATGTCGTTAAAATTGGCAAGTATTTTTGATATTAATTGTATTGATGGAATAATAAATAAAGAAAATACAATTGTAATAAATAGATTTTTATTTTTTGAACTTATAAAGCTAATATTTTTTAGCGAAAATGTTTTATATATTCTTTTAAATAAAAAAACTAGTATGCAAAGATACATAATAAAAATAATAATAATAGCAATAACTTCTTTAAATTCTGGAAATAAAACCGGAAACTTTTCATTTAAAATTATATGAATCATTGCTAAATAATATAATCCAAAATAAGATAATAAAATAATAGGTTCAAAAAAATTCTTTTTAAATTTGATTAAATTTTCTAATTTCACATTTTCACCAATTATTCACAATTTCTTCAATATTTTTATTCATACTAAAAGGTTTATTTACTCTTGCATTCTTTTTAAGATAAAATAATGTGCCTTTTGATAAACCTTTATTCTTCCAATCAACATAAGATATATTTAATATCTTATTTCTAATTTCTTCTGTATCTTTCCTTTCTAGTTTATGTTTAGGTTTTGTAAAATCTATGTTTTTCGATTTTTTCTTTAAAAAGTTAGATAGTTCTCTTGTTTTTAATAATATTAAATAATGAAAGTTTACTTTATCTCCTTTATATAATATCTTATGATTAAAATGTTTATTAATACTTTCTAAAACCTTTTTAGCTCCAGAAGATCTTAACCTTAAATTATAGTTTTCTGTTCTTATAAAATCCTTATCATTAATCAAATTATTCTCAATTAAATCTAAAACTGCAAGATCAACTAAATATCTAAATGGTTCTTGCATATCATAAGCTAAACTATTCTTACCATTTTGCTTTTCATGTAAAAAACCTATGTGTCTATCAAGACCAATAGAATTTATTGATTTTAAAATCTCTGCTTCTAATATAGCATATCCATAATTAAGCATACAATTAAATTGATCTCCAGTACCTTTAGCTTCTTTCTTATATTCTCTACCTTCAAATTCATATTTTTTAGGTATAATCTTAATAAATTGTTTCCAATAATGAGAAGCAATTCTACCTTCTGATAATAAAATATCTTGAATTGTATTTGATTTCTTAAATAATTCTAGCTCTTTACTAAAATTATTATCAATTACTGAATATCTTTCTTTTAGATAATCTAAAACTAGTTGTTGTTTTTCAAATTTAGCTTCAACAAACTTTTTAGCTAAATTTAATCTTTGAATTGAATAATCATAAGCTTTATATTGTTCAAACTTAGCTTCTGAACCTATATTCTTATATGGTAACATACTAGTAAGTAGTTGTCCATCCCAATTTAGAAAGCTAACTTGAACATAGTGTTTCATTAACCATCTAATAGCATCTAAAGTTAATTCTCCCGACCTACCATATATTACTATATGATCAATATTCATTTTTCTTGGAGAGTATACTAATGTTTCATTAACTAAATCAGTTTGATGTTTAATTATTAGTTTTGCTTTATCTACTCTTAGGTTAATTCCATAACCATCTAATAACAATATTTTCATAAAATCTCACTTTCGGATTTTTTAATATTTAATAATTTATTAACATTGTATCTTATTTGTAGAATTAAATCAGTTTGTCTTGTTAAACCATTAAAATTAAATTTTTGTTGTAATTTATATAAGTCTTCTCTATGATTATGTATGTAATTAGTGATATATTTAACAGAATATGTATGTTTAACATAATCTTCATTTTCATTTATTAAATCATCTTCCAATTGTATTAATACTTGTTTATCATCATAATGTGCTAATAAATAAAGTATCCATCTTTTTAGATTTGAAAATTCACTATCATATTTATTATATTTTTCCAGTAATTTTTTTAATATAGTTCTAAATTCAGTTTGATTTATAACTTCTATATTATTTTCTAAAATTAATTGAACTAGTGTGTAACCAACAGAATTAATTAATTCTTTATCATTTATATTTAATTTAAGTATATTAATAAGATCATCAACGTTTTTAGCATAAATTAAATCATCTCTATATAAACTAATATCTCTTAATATTAACATTTTATTTTTTTCCGATTTTTCTTTACTTAACTCCTCTAATCTATTATTAATATATTGAATAATTTCTTTATTTTGTTTTAATCCAATGTACACAATCCTATTATCTTTTTCTATAATATCATAAACAGAATATTCGTCTTTAGTAATTTTAATTAATTCTTTACTATCTATAAAATGTTGTATATGTCTAACTGCTGTTGGTTTACTACATTTATAATTATCCATTATAAAATTAATTAAATCAGTTTTAGGAACGAAAATTTTATCTCTTATAAATTTACTTATTTTAGGAATATCAATTTTAACCATAAAAAAACCTTATCAAATTATGTATCAACTTATAAATATTATATATTACAATAAGTTTAAATACATATCATTTTAGATATCAAAATGGATATTAAATATAAATATCATTCTTTTTCGTCATAAGTTATCTATTGACTTAAAAGGTGATGTTATGTGTAGAGTTATATTTACTCTTCCCAAATATATAAAACAAAAATTAGAAAAAATAGCAAAAGAAAAAAATACAACACAATCTGAATTGATTAGAGCCTCTCTTTATTTGTATTTAGATAAGGAGAGTGATAATAAATGATATTCTCAAAAGCACATAAAACATATACTAGTTGGTTAAAATCAGCTAGTAAAACAAGATATACATTTAAAATCATTAGAAAACATTCAATATTTCCTAACTATAACTTAAAACAATTAAGAAATACTAAACTAAGTGGTTATTTTCTTAATAAAACAAATTGGAATAATTTAACTAATATTCAAAAAGCTAATAGAAAACAAGTAACAAACGCACTTAGACAAATAAGAAAGGGCTATTCATTAAAAGATGTTGTTAAAATTAATGGAATTAACAAAGAAACAATACAAAAACACTTAGGAAATTATCTATTCAAAAGAAAAGGCAAATGGCAAGTAAGAAAAACAGATAGATTACAACTAAAACTAATGATTTTTGAAAAAAGAATGTGTGCAAGAACAATAATTACTACAAATTCTAAAGATAGACAATTAATTGGTAAATATTTTGCTAATGTTAAACTAGCTCTTAGAGAAAATAACCCTTATTATCTAAAACAATTCAAAAATAAGAAAATAATTGATGCTTATGGAAAAGCACATCATTTTGAAACAGATTTAGATAGATTAAAAATGTGTGAAGAAGCTATAGAAGAGCCAGAATATTTGGAAATATATAGAAATAGATGATATTATGACTGAACAAATAGGCAGTGGTCTTTCTTGTTATCTTTGTGGAGAAGACCATCCAGCAGTAATTAAGAAATTAGAATTACATCATATTGATGGTAAAGCTAATTCAAATACCACTGTTGCTATTTGTCAAAATTGTCATAATAAAATTACTTGTGAACAAAATAAACTATCTCCTAAATTGAGATCTAATAAAAATAAAGATTCTTTGATCAAGTTAGGTTATCAATTATTAAGTCACGGGGCTTTATTGAAGACTTTAGGAGAAACACAAATAAAAATTGGAAAAGAGATGATTGAATATGAAAAAAATAATACTTAGAGCATTTGCTAATGTTAATACAAATAAGAAAGACTATACTACAGAAATTAAAAAACATAGAAGAGTTTTAGTATTTGATACTGAAACAACTACTGATGAATATCAAAACCTTAAGATAGGGTTCTTTCAGGTTTATCAAGATAATATTAAGGTAAATGAAGGTTTATTCTATATAAATGACTTACCTAATGAAGATATTAAGGTTCTACAAAAATATTCTAGAACCTACCCTACCTCACTATATACCTTAGATAAATTTAAAGATATATTCTATAAAGAAGTGTATAATAGAGGTACGTTATGTATTGGTTATAATCTAGCTTTTGATATATCTAGAATAGCTCAAAAATATGGATATTCTAGAAAATATAATAAGGGTGGGTTTACATTTACTTTATCTAAGGATATAAACAAACCTCCTATAATTATTAAAAAATTAGGTGATGCTAATACTTTTAAATTTCAAAGAAATATTGCTAATAAAGGTAAATCTTACAAAAGTGGTTATTTTTTAGATGTTCAAACAATATCTAAAATAATATTAGATAAGAGAAGGATTAGTTTAGATAAATCCTGTGAAATATTAAATACAACAACTAAAAAAATGAAAAATATCACACATGGAAAAATAACTAAACTTTATATTGATTATTTAATTACTGATGTGAAGTCTACATTTGAAGTATATTTAGAATTATTAAAAGAATTTAAAAAATATGATATTGATATTCCATTAGAAAAAACATATAGTTCAGCATCTCTAGGTAAACAAGCATTAGCTCAATTAGGAATAAAATCTTTTTTTAATTGTAATCCGAATTTTAGTAAAGAATTAATCGGAATTATAATGTCTACTTATTATGGTGGAAGATGTGAATGTGTTTATAGAAAAAAACCAGTTAAAATTGATTATCTTGATTTTACTTCAATGTATCCTACTATTACCTTATTATATGGTATTTGGGACTTTATAATTGCAGAACAAATAACTACTGAAGATGTTACTGATGAAATAAAAAATTTAGTTGAGAATATAGATTTAGAAAGTTTAAAAAATAAAGAATTATTTAGACAATTTAATGTACTTGTGAAAATTAAACCAAACAAAGATTTATTGCCAATTAGATTTGATTATAAAAACAAAAATGAAAATAATAACTTAGGATTAAATTATCTTACAAGTGATAAAGAATTATGGTATACTTTACCGGATATAATTTCATCAAAAATACTAACTGGAAAAGCACCTCAAATACTTGAAGCTATTAGATTTAAACCCAATGGAATACAAAGTGATCTTAAAAAATCTAAAATTGTTGGAGTAAATATAAACCCTAAGAAAGAAAATTTAATTAAAATTTGTGTAGATAAAAGACAAGAAATTAAAAAAGAGATAAAAGAGTTAAAAAAAGATGATTTAGAATCTAAAAGACTTGATGGTATTCAGAGAGCCCTTAAAATTTTAGTTAATACTTTTAGTTATGGTATATTTATTGAATTAAATCCTAAAGAGGTAAAAAATAACATTAAATTTATGGTTTAAATGAATTTTCTTCTGATGTAAAACATATAGAAAATATTGGTAAATATTTCAATCCTATATTAGGCACGATAATAACCTCAGGAGCAAGATTATTTTTAGCTATAGCTCAATCAATTACAGAAAAACAAGGGTATAAGCACGTTTATATGGATACAGACAGTATTTTAGTTCCTATTGAGGTATCTAGTAAGGTAATAAATTATTTTAAACCTTTAAATCCTTATTCTTCAGATATAGCTTTACTTAAAAAAGAGAAAGAAGATGTATGTTTCTATGGTATTTGTAGTAAAAGATATTGTTTATATAATTTTAAAAATAAAAAAATTGAACTTATGGATTATAAATTACATGGTTTAGGGCATCTTATTAATCCTTGGAGTAATAAAAAGGATTGGCATAAGGATGTTTGGTTAGATATATTGAATTTACATTATAATTATATTACATCAGCAGAAATTTATGAAAAATATTCTGTAGTTTATGGAATATCTAGATTTACAGTATCTACTCCACATTTAATTAAGAGATTTAATACAATTAATAATGATAGACCTTATGAAGAACAAATTAAACCATCTAATTTTTTTTATTTAGGGTTTTCTGTAAATAAGAATAATTCTGTAAAACCATTAGTGCCTTTTGGAGGAAATCCTCAAAAGTTGGTTTATGATGAATTTATTGATTATAATACTGGAAAGGTAATGCAAGGTTGTGAGTATTGGAAACCTTTAGGAAATACAATCTTAGAGTATATTGATCATTCAGAGTATAAGTTAGATGGGGGTATTGGGCAATTAGAAAGAAAACATATTGTTTGTAATGATATTCAGTATATAGGAAAAGAAGCAAACAATATTGATGAAGAAGCTATATCTTCTTTTAAACCTATTGAGTATAAGAACAATAATCAGTTTAAGAAGGATCTTAGGTCATTGAATAATAAGGAGTTGATGCAAAAGTACCATTTCAAGACTAGGAGTCACATCAAGTATTGGAGAGATAAATTATTCTAACGATTCATATTCATAGCAATGTTTTTTTTTAGTATTTTTAATAACTAATCTTTTATCCATATCTTTATAAACTTCAGGAGGCATAAAAGTATTTTTACCAAAAGTTACAAAATTATATTTAGTCATATCCTTAATATCTGTTTTTAAAACACCTATAATAAATGATAATTTTTGTTTAGTTTTATAATATAAAGTCCAACAAGTAAATTTATTTTTAATTAAAATATCATCTTTTTTACCATTTGAAAAAGCGCAATAAATACCAAAATCAAAATTATCCCAACCTAAAAATCTTTGGACATAATTTTTATTAGATTTTTTAAATTCAATGTATTTCTTAAATATTTCAATACCAAAATTACATTTTTGAAATGAATTTAATTTTAAAATTTGTTCAATAAATAAATAATCATCTTGCGATTCACACTTTTCTAATTGAAATATTAAGTCATCTATAAATACACTATATTTTTCATTATTCTTTTTAATATCTAGTTGATTTTTTAAAAACTCTTTATAATTAAATTCATCAAATAATATTAAACTCGCATCAACCCACTTTTTTGTAAGTTCAGCAATACCGTCTTTATTTTGTAAGTAAATACCTAATATATTTCTTTCTGAATCTAATAAATTATTTTTATTTATGATTAGTTCTCTTTTATCTAAATAATCTATGAAGTCAACAGGTGTGTGTATATAATTTATAATTTCATTTATTTCTGTATAATTAAAAATATGTGGCATTATTTTAATATTTGATGATTCTTTTTGTGTAATTGATAACAATCCTTTATTTGCTAATTCATAATTTCCATTATTAATAACAACACCATAGATTTTCTTAATTTTTTTAAAATTACTATTTGTTAATTTTATATTTTCATTAAATTTATTTTTAATATTCACATGAATTTTATTTTCTTTGATTCTATTTATACTTGCACGTAATTGTTTTGTTGGATTGTATATAGCTTTTTGTATATATCTTTTATCGATAATATCATGTATTTTTGTTTTTATTTGAATAATTATAGCAACATCATTTAATAAAATAATGAAATCGCATAACTCTTTATTATTTTCTAATTGTGGATTTGGAAAAACAAAATATTTATGAAAAATAGGTTGTAAAATATTATTATATATTTTTTCTTCAAAAGAATCTTTAAAGTTATAATTATTATTCATAAATAAATAATATTGCAAAATATGTATAAATATTACTATTAGAACAAACGTACAAAAATAATTAGATATATATAACCCGGCTTCTTTTTATTATTTTATTTTCACTCTTTGAAAGTTTTTTATTCTTTTCTATGAATAAAGATTACAACAATTACATTATTTCAGTAATAGGAGGATTAACAACTGGTTTTATAATTATTATAATTCCAGAATTATTAAAAGTTATATTTGATAAAAATATAAAACTATTTATTAAAATTATTTTTCTAATTGGGATGATATTATTTTTAATATGGAGTTTATTGTTTGTAGGAAATAAATTCTTTTTAAAACAAAAAAAACGTACTAAAGAATTAAACAAATTAATAATAACAAGTATTATATTTATTCTTATTAATATTATATTAGAGTGCTTAATAAATCTGTAATTATTATTTTTTTATTAAATTAACATAAATTATAAAAAAACATTTTTATTTAAAAAAATAATTTTTATATTTAATAAAATAAAAATTAATGATAATGCACAGATAACGTTAAAACTCCCGCTTCTTTATATTCACCACGATAATTTTTTACATGCCCATGATAATGATATTTAAAATTACATTTCTTTTTTAAATCATATATATTAATTGATCCTAAATTGTAAAACGTAATACCAGGACAGTGAGATACAAAAATTGTTTTATTACTAAAATAAGTTCTAAAAAAATCAATTCGTTTTTTATCCATTCTCAAACTATTATCAATTGAAGAAATATATTTTTCTTTACCAGATTTATCAGAATTAACTCCTGTTAAATATAAATCTTTATTTAAATATATTAGTTCTAAATCCATAGGATTATAAAAATTAGGGTTATTTATAATTTTATAAATTATTGGAATATTATTAAAATAATTATTTAATTCCATTAAATCTCCATTAAAAAATGAACCCATAATATATTTTCTTTGAGGAAAAGCCAATATACTATCGTGATTTCCAGAATAAAATAATATTCTTATGTCTTTTTTAACACAATAATTTTCAAAATCAATAAAATTATCAATCTCATTTTTATTTTTAGAATAAATTAATTCAGATAGTAAATTACCAAAATCTTCTGAAGTAATATTAAGTAAATTATTTTTATTTTTGTTTAAATAATCATACACTTGAAATTCATTCCAATAAGATTTTAAAAAAGAAAAAATATCTCCTAAAAACACAACTAATTTAATTTTTTTAGCACATAAAATTTTAATTAACTTTTTTTTTATTATTAAAGAAAATCTTTCAATATCTGATATAAAATAAATTTCATCTAATTCAATATCTTTATTAAATAAACGATGAAAATCAAATTTTATATTAATTAAATTAGGCACTATTTTTTTATCCTTCAATATTTATCTCCCCTATATACTTATTCACATTAAACAATATATTCAAAAATATTATTTATAAAGTTTTATTCCTTCCAAAAGATCTATTCCAATAGATTTTTTTACTGCAATTTCCCTTATATATGAAACTATAGATTTATCTAAACAATCCCAATATCCAAATTTATCTATTAAATAAGCAATTAATTGAAAATACATATATTCAAATCTATAATCTTCCTCATAATATAATGGGAAATGAATAAAATTATTTCTTTGATTTCCAATTAAATTAAATAAACTTTCGATTAATTCTTTATTTGAATCTTTATTATTAATAATATATGAAAATAACTTAAATTTTAATTTACCTAAAGTTCTATTTTTAATTGGTATTTGTAAATAATTTATTGGATCTTTATCAATTAATATTATTTTAACTAATCCTTCAACACAAATATTTAACAAAATAATATGAGAAATTTCCTCTGTAGTAGAATCTTCTTTTAATTTTTTATAATTATTTAACAAAAATTTAAATTGCTTAAATAAATTAGCTATAAATTTTTGTTTTTTTTCATCTACATCAACTTTATCTAATAATTTACATTCCATAATTAAAGAGAGTTTTTGTAACTCTTTTAAACGATTATTTAATTCTTTAACCATAATTTCACACATTTATTTTATAAATTTAATTTATTTAATTAAATCAGATATTTTAACACTTAACACATAACCAATTCTTGAAAGGTCTTTTGTTTCAATATTAATTACTCTTAAATTATTGTTTTCTAAAATCTTATTTTTATTTGCATATCTTTTTATTTCTTTATTTCTTTTTTCTTCATTTAATGAATTTAATCCTCCATTAAATTCAATATAAATATCTTCTTTAGGTAAATAAAAATCAATTAATCTATATTCTGCTTTATCACCTTTTAAAAAATCAACATAATATTCAGGAATATACCTAATTTTTAATTCTTGCAGAGAAAGTGCAACTAATTTTTCTCCTTCACTCCTAGTTTTCAAATAATTTTCTTTATTAATAGTTTTTAATTTTTTTTTATTAATATCTAATAACCAATTTACATACCATTGATAGGTATCCCATTGATCCCATTTTTCTCCTGCATAAAAATGTTTAGATTCATTATCTTTTCTATAATAAAATCTTCTCCAATCATGAGGAGTAGTTTTTATAATAAATGTAGTTTGTTTATCTTTTTTAATATAAACATCCTCTTTATTAACTACTAAATGTTTCATATGATTAGGAAACATTTTTTCAGAACCTGGTTTTTCAATATTTGGATCATATCCACAAGCTAAATGAAAATGAATAGTAACTTTATTTATTTTTATATTTGCACAAAATTTTTTATCATCAATAATTACACAGTATGGTTCTGAAGGAAACCAATCTTTAACCATATCTTGAAAAATTTCGGATGCTTTAGAATATTGACAATCTTTCTTAAATTTATCATATTTTTTTTTATCATACCTAGCATTAATTAATCTTTCTGAATTTGTTAATTTGTAATCCTTTAATAAATAACTCATAATAACCCTCTTATCTTTTTTTAAAATTTCTTTTTCTTGAATGATTAAATTTAGAATTCTTATTAAAGCGACTAGATAAATTAGAAGGCTGTCTTTTAAAAGATCTAAATTTATTTACTTTTCTCTTTAAATAATGTGTAATTGTATAATATTTAATAAAATTTAAAATAATTATTGCAATTAAAATATAAATTAATAATTCTAAAATTAAAGAAAATAATGAAAAATCACTTAAATTAAGTATTATTTTTACAAATAAACCAATAATAGGAATTAATAATAAACTAATATAAATTTCAATTAAAAAAAATCTATTTTTCGAATCTAATAAATACAGTCCACGTAACAGATTTTTGATAAAACTAATAATTGTTTTAATAATTACAATAAATATAACTATTAAAGAAATAGAAAAATAAATTGTTTTTTTTATTTCACTAAGATTTGAAGATTTTATTAAAATATTAATTAAAATAAAAAAAATCAATGTTGAGCAATAATATAAAAGGTTATTTTTATTTTCATTCCAAAAACGATGCCAAATATCTTTATGTAAAAAACTTTTATGTTTTTTAATCATATATATTAAATTAATCCATTTATTTATAAATCTATTTAATTATATAAATTATTAAAATTAATATAAAATTTATTAATTAATTTAATTTTATTTATAAGCTAATATATATTTCGAAAATCAGTATAATATTTATAAAAATACTACAAAAACTATATATTCTATAATAAATAACATTAAATCTCTTTTTAGGTATTAATAAAAATAAGAAAATAAATTATTTTTTTAAAGAAGGAATAATTTATTTTTCAAATTATTTATTTACATTTAGTATGTTTATTTTATTTTTTATGAGAAAATAAACCCCAAACTAAAAATATTACAAACAATACTACAAATATATAGAATAACACTAATGCAATGTTAGTTGCAACATCTGAAATTCTTCCAAAACCAAAAATTGCAGAAATTATTGCTATTACTAAAAATATAATTGCCCATCTAAGAAACATATAACATCACCTTCATATATTATAGTTGAAATATCTTATAAAGAGGTGTAATTAGCAGTTATACCTTAAATTACTAATATAAATGAATTAATAAATATAATTACTGAACATTTATTTATAAAAAACCTCTAAATAAAAATGTTTTGTTACTTAAATATATTATAACTAATTTTTTAAAAAAATAATTAATAAAGAAACACATATGCTTGAAATATATTTATACACACTAATCAGTATCTTATTTGTAAGCCTAATATCATTAATAGGAATATTAACTTTATTTACAAATAAAAAACATCTCTCAAAAATGCTTTTATTCTTAATCAGTTTTTCTGCAGGTGCACTTTTAGGAGATGCATTTATACACTTAATACCAGAAAGCTTTGAAAGTTTTAATCCTCTAGTTATATCTTTTTCAATAATTGCAGGAATCTTAATCTTCTTTATTCTAGAAAAAATAATACATTGGAGACACTGTCATATGCCAACTTCTAAAGAACACATTCACCCTTTAGGAAAAATGAACCTTATAGGAGATATATTTCATAATTTTTTAGATGGTATTATTATAGCTACAAGTTATATTGTTTCAATTCCTTTAGGAATAGCAACAACAATTGCAGTTTTATTACACGAAATACCTCAAGAGATTGGAGATTTTGGTGTTTTGATATATGCAGGATATTCAAGAAAAAAAGCATTAATCCTTAATTTTTTAATATCTTTAACAGCAGTTATTGGAGGAATCATAGGAATTGTTTTAAGTAAATATATTTCAGCTTTTTCAAGCATTATGATTGCATTTACTGCAGGTGGGTTTATTTATATTGGAGCATCAGATTTAATACCTGAACTTAAGAAAGAAACAAGTATTAAAAAGACAACCATACAGATATTAGGTATAATATTAGGAATTGCTTTAATGGCATTATTAATATTTATGGAATGATATTTTATGGATAAAAAGACAGACAAATTATTATATAATATTGTAATATTTTTACTAATTTTTGCATTAGTAATAAGTATTGTATTTACTTTTGAAAGATTATTTTTAGAAAAACCAATTAATGAGTGTAATAATGTTTATCAAAAAAACTACATGAATGATAAATGTGAATATGATCAAGAAAATGTTGATACTTGTTATGCAAAAGAAGGAACAGTAATTTATAAAAGTGATTGTTCTATTGAGTGTGATTATTGTTATAAAGAATATAATAATAAATTAGAAAATTATAATAATAATGCAAATCTTTTAAGAATAATATTATCATTTATTATAGCATTATCTTTGACATTAATAAATATTAAAGATAAAATAATTAAATATGCTTTACTTTCAGGAAGTTTAGTTTCATTATTTGTTGCAACATTAATGGCAATGAAGTTTATTGGAAGTTTACTTCCAATTGTAATTATTCTTGAATTTATTTTAGTACTTATAATTTATAAAAAAACAAAAGAGGAGAAATAATATGAGTGATAAAAAAACATCAGTTGAAATTGCTGGAACAGTTGGAGCATTTACTGTTGCAATTGCTGCAATTATTGTAATATTTGCAAGAGAATATTCTTGGGTAATAATATTTACAACATTAATTCTTTGTTTCTTTGGTATTGTTATGGCAAAAGAAAAAAATATTAACAATACTGAAAAACCAATTCAGAAAAAGAAAAAATCTAAATGATTAGTTTGGCTCTATTTTCTCTGAGCCATTTACTTTTTTCTTTATGATCTGGAACAAATTTTTCAACTAATTTCCAGAATCTCTTAGAATGATTATGATGAATAGTGTGACAAAGTTCATGAATAATCACATAATCAATCACATCTTTTCTTGCAAGCAAAAGAGAAGTTGAAAAAACTAGTTTTTTATCATAAGAACAAGAACCAAACTTTGAAATATTGTTCTTTAAAGAAATAGATTTAATATTTTGCTTAAAATAAAGATCATTAAAGAAGTTAACTTTATCTTTAAGTAAAGGTAAAAGTTCTTTTGAAAGAATTTTTCCAATTAACTTTGAAATTATTTTATCTTCATTTAAAAGATTATCTGGAATCTTTAAAATAATTTGGTTCTCTTTAATTTTTGCAAGAGAAGTTTTTCTGTTTTCTTTTTGAATTGTTAATATATATTTTCTATCAAAAATTTCAATAATCTCACCAGAAACATATTTCCTTGAAGAAATTGGAGCATATTTTTCAGGATCTTTTTTTAAATAATCAATCAATTTTAATTTCATATTATTTATCTGCTCTTCTCTTGCCTTTTCTGAAAAAAACTTAGGGACCCTTATGTTTATGTTCCTACCAATAGACATATATGTTGATCTTCTTCTTTCAACATATATTTTTAATAAATATTCTTTATTATTAAAAATTAGTTTTTCTTCTCTTAACATATTTAAAACAATCTTTCTATTTTAAAAAGAATATGCTACAAATATTTTATATAGATATCTTAAAAAAAAGAATAATTATGGAAAATATAATAGATAGAGTAAAACCTTTAAATAACTTTAAAGAAATAAAAGATAAACAAGAGATTGTTTACTGGATGACAAGAGAACAAAGAGTTGAAGATAACTACTCTCTTTTATTTGCAGACTATCTTTCAAAAAAACATAACTGTAAACTAAAAGTAATATTTACTTTAGTAGAAAAGTTTCTAGAATCACAAGAAAAACAATTTATCTTTATGCTTGAAGGTTTAAAAGAAGTTGAAGAAAAGCTTAATAACCTAGGAATTGAATTTATTATTTTAAAAGGAAAAGAACCTTTTAAAGAAATAACAAATTATATTAATAAAAATAAAATATCTGCACTAGTTACAGATTTAGATCCATTAAAAATAAAGGTTAAATGGAGAGAAGAAGTATTAAAAGAAATAAAAATACCTTTTTTTATGGTAGATTCACATAATATAGTGCCTATTGAAATTGCATCTAAAAAACAAGAGTATGCAGCATATACTCTAAGACCAAAAATTAATCATTTACTTGGAAGTTATTTAAAAGAAATTCCAAAGATTAAAAAAAGAGAACAAAAAACAGATTATAAAAATGATTTTAAAAAATTAATTAAAGAAAAACAAGATTATTCTTTTATTTCTGGAGAAAAAGCTTCTAGAAAAATATTAAAAGACTTTATTGAAAATAAACTTAACGATTATTCAACATTAAGAAACGATCCTTCAAGAAACTTTCAATCAAATCTTTCACCTTATCTTCATTTTGGACAAATTTCTTCACAAAGAATAGCTTTAGAAGTTTTAAAATCAGAAAAAAACGAAGAAAGTAAGAAAGCTTTTTTAGAAGAACTAATTGTTAGAAAAGAATTGTCTGATAATTATTGTTATTATAACAAAGATTATGATAACTATAATGGTTTTCCTGATTGGGCAAAAAGAACTATAGAAGAACATAAGGATGATAAAAGAGAATATCTCTATTCACTTAAAGAACTACAAGACTCTAAAACACATGACATCTTATGGAATTCATGTCAAAAAGAAATGGTATTGACAGGTAAAATGCATGGTTACCTAAGAATGTATTGGGCAAAAAAGATTTTAGAATGGACAAAAGATATTAAAGAAGCTCAAGAATTTGCAATATTTTTAAATGATAAATATAGTTTAGATGGAAGAGATGCTAATGGATATACAGGGATTGCTTGGTCTCTTGGCGGGGTACATGATAGAGCATGGAATGAAAGAAGTATTTTTGGAAAAATAAGATTTATGAGTTTTAATTCAACTTCTAAAAAATTTAATCTTAAAGGATATTTAGAAAAAATAGAAAAAATATAGTTTTTAAAAAAAAATAAAAAAACTATTCGTATTCAAGCATAAAATAATCTCCTTCACAAGAATTATTAACCATATCTCCTGTTGAAGAACAAACTGTACTATTATCATCTAAATAAAAACAATCAACTGAACCATTAAAAGTATTAGTGTCTTTTTTATCAAGATAATCTAAAAGAGATTGAGGTGTTTCAAAATAACAAGTACCTTCAGTTCCAATATCTTCTTTTGAAACCATACTTTCATTAAAATCATTTTCACCTATAATTTCAATATTTATATCATAAAGAGAAAGATTTACTTTACAATAGATATATTCAATACCATTTATTGTATATTCTGTAGTTCTTGTAAAAGATTTATTTTCAGTAGTTATTACATCTGTAAATAAAAATCTTGATCCTGATTTACATTCTGCAGCATATTGTTTAAAACAATTTAAGTTTGTTCCACAATTTTCTGGATTTTCAATTTCTATAATTTCAATAATATTTAAATCTTCTGGAGAAACAATATTTTCATCTTCTAAAAGATTAGAATCAATATTTAAATCTATTAAATCATCTTCTAAAGAATTATTAATAGAGTCTTTATTTGTTTTTACAAAAACAAAAAGCACTATTAATACTAAAATAATTACAATTATAATTATATATAACCATAAAAATTTTGATTTTTTAGATACTTTCTCTAAAGTAGTATTTTCATCCATAATTAATCAAATAATATATATTATAAGATATTTATACACACATAACATTTAAAAACTTATATTTTATGAGTATATACTTTATTAATATAATTATAGATTATTTTTGATTTAGAAGAATCTATTCCTTGTATTTTTGAAATATCAGATAAATTTAAACTTTTAATAGTTTTTAATGAATTTTGAGAATTAATTAAACTATTAATAGTTTTTTCATCTATTTCTGTTATTTTAGAAAAAAATCTATAACCTCTAGGGAAATCAAATTCTTTTTGAGAAGTAAAATTTGAAAGTTCTAAGATATCTATTAACTTTTCTGTATCTGCAATTTTTCTAATACCTAGTTGTTTTAGAAAATTTATTTTTTCTAAACATTCTTCTTTTAGATATATATTGTTAGAATAATCTTTTAAAATTAAATATAATTCTTCTTCAAGACCATATGTAATTTCATAAAAAGAATTAGAAATATCTTGACCTTGAGAACCAAGCTCTACTATTAAATCATCAACTTGAGTTTCATTTTTGAAAAAATATAAAATATTCTGTATTAAATCTAAAACTTCTGTTTTTAGATTATTTGATAAAATAATTTCTAAATCATATAAATTTTTAATTTTTTTATCAATCTTTGATCTAAAATCTTTTAAATTGTTAATTGCATAACTTGCTTTTACCATTAAAATATTAAAATCTTGTAAAACATATTTTTGATCTTTATAATAAAGAGAAATAACATTTCTTCTATGTGAAATTGCAATAACAGGTAAATCAGATTGCATTGCTGTTTGTTCAGCTGATCGATGTCTCATTCCTGTCTCTTTTGAAGAAATATCTCTATCTGGCATTAAATGTTTATTTGCACCTACAATCTTTGTTAAATCATTTGAAAGAACTATAGCTCCATCCATTTTTGAAAGTTCAAAAAGCTTTTGAGAAGAAAAAGGAATATCTAAATCAATTCCTCCTTTTAAAATAGGTTTTAACTTATCTGAATCACCTAAAACTATTAAAGCACCTAAGTTACCATGTAAAATTTCATCCAAACCACTCCTTAATTCTGTTCCAGGAGTTACAAGAGGGAGTATTTTAGTAATATCAATAACATCATTTTCATGTATTTGACTGATTAATTTTGATTGAAAATCTTCTTCTTGAATAAAAACTTTTTTTTTTGGTCTTGTAGGCATAATAATCTTTTCCTTTTTTTATAAAAATAGTCAATTTATAAATCTATGATATTATAGTTATACAAATTGTTTATAAAGATAATGTGTTAGAATAACTTTGTTTTATGGTAAAATATTTAAAAAATAATATTTTTAAATGAATTGGATAAATATAAAAATATTAACCGGTGTAAAAAATGAAAATATTAATCTTTTCTGAAAAAGAGTTTTTTAAAGAACTTGGACCAATAAGGCATTCTCTTACAAAGCATACTGGTATTTTTCAAACAACAGAGATTGGTAGGATTAACAAAGGGCTTTGTAAAGAGAAGATCATCCTTGATAAAGATATACAATTACTAAAAGAAGTAAATGCACTCTTAGTCTGTAACTTTAAGAAAGGAAAAGAAGAAAACCATGTTGGAGCTAATTCTTTATTAATTATGGCAATTGCCTATTCTCTTGGAAAAAAGATATATTTATTAGATGATATCCCTAATAAATATGTAGAAACATTAAAAAGTTTAGAAGTTAATCCTCTTAAGGGAGATTTAAAAAAAATAATGTGAAATATTTATGATAAAACTAATAGCATTTGATTTTTGGGGAACTTTAGCAATTAAAAGAAATCCTTTTTTTCATTTTTCAGAAGAAATAAAAAAAGAATTTGAAATTAATTTATCTAAAGAAAAAATAAGTACACTTTATCAAGAAACAGTACAAATTAAATATTGGGAAAGCCAAGCAGATGCTTTTACAGAATTTGCAAGAAGACTTAAAATTTCTCCAACAAAAGATAATATTGTAAAATTAATTGGTATTAGAAATAAATCTGAAGATGGAATATTAGTTTTTGATTTTGTAATACCATTACTTAAAAAACTAAGAGAAAAAAGATATAAAATAGCAATTGTTTCTAATTGTTCAATGTTTACTTATCAAACTATTAAAAAAGAAACTAATCTTTTAAAATATATAGATTATGAGCATTTTTCATTTCAAGCAGGATACACAAAACCAAATCCACAGATCTATTTAGAGCTTCAAAGAAAAGCCAAGGTATTTAATAATGAGATGATAATGATTGGAGATGATTTTGAAAATGATTTTAAAGCTCCTAAAAAACTTGGAATAAATGCTATAATGTTTAAGACTTATGAAGATCTTTTAATCGAATTTAAAAAATATAATATTGAGTTATAAGACTTTTTAGTAAAAATATTTTTACAACTCAATTTTTATTTTAGAAAACTATTTTTTAAAAACTTTCATACATGGAATAATTGCAAAAAATACAAATAATATTAGATAAGCATACCATTCAAGAGAAAGGATATTAGGACATAATTTTGCAAGCATTAATGTAAAAAATAAAACACTTAATTTTATTAAAGCAATGTCTGTCCATTTCATATTTTTTATTTTTTTATTTAATATTTTAAAACACATAAAAACACCTCTTTTTATAATTAAAGATACAGATAATGTATTTTTAAATATATTTAAAATAAGAAATCTCATTAAAAATGAGATTTCTCTTTAGATAAAATATAATCTAATCTTATTTTATTAGCTTCTTGAACATATTTTTTGTAATTTTGATCAGGCATTCTACTATGACTAAAACCACAAGTATAACATTCTTTTTTATGACCTGTTAAAACATCTTTGTTTTTAACTAATGCTTTTTCCCAATCTTTTGCAAAAGAATCATTTAAAATATTCCCTATAATTGTGTTAATTGTCCAACAAGTATAAACTTCACCTTTTGGAGAAATTAAAAGATCTTTACAATAACTATAACAAGGGACTATAATTTTTTCTTTTTTAAAATATTTTTTAATTAACTCAATTCTTTCCTTACTTGTAATCTCTATATTATATTTGTTCGCAAGAGAAACTACTTTATCTATAGATGAAAGATCAATATTGAACTTATAGTTAGAATTATTTCCAACACCATATATTTGAACAGGATCAAAGTCTATGAAAACTCCACCTAGTTCTTTAGATAACTCGACAATACTTTCAAGAGTAGAAATATTTTCATTTAAGATTGTACAATCAATCTCTATGTTTGGATGTTTATCTTTACTAATTATTTTTTTTAAACCCTCTACTGCTGAATTAAAAATTCCTGGGTAAATTTCTGATTTTATCATGAATCTCAGGAAATCCAGAATCTATTGAAACAACAAGATTATCTACAAAATTAGAAACAACATCTACATGGTTGTTTAAAAGAGAACCATTTGTAATAATTTGTACCTTTAAATTTTTATTTTTTGCATGTATTATTAAATCATCAATATTTGGATGAAGCAATGGCTCTCCTCCCCATAAAGTTACCCATTTAAAATTAAGATCAGATAATTTATTTATTATTGAAAGAAGAGTTTCTTTTTCACCCATATAAGGATTTTTCCATATATTACACATAACACATTTAGCATTACATGCAAAATTTACCTGCAGATAAGCATCTGTAGGAATTGAATTATTTTTTGCATTTTCAACATATAATTTCATTTTATCATATTTACTACTTTCATTCATTTGCATATTTTATCACCAATATATTTTTTTATAAATATTAAACCTATTTATGCTTAATCTATAAAAATAAATAGAACAATTATAAACAATAAATAGATTTTTTAAAAAAAGAAAAATCTATTGGTGCCGTCTCACGAATACATGACTAGAGTTTACAAAAATAGTTTTATTTTTAATCATATATATCGCCTTAAAATTATATTAATAGCAAATATTTAAAAATAGTAGTATTTGATAAAAAGTTAATTTTATTAAAAAAATTATTTTTCAAACCAATAAGGAGTCTTTTTATTCCAACCAGTAACTTCTCTTATTTTTTTAGAACCGTTTTCTTCTTTTAAAAGTCTTTGATAAAAGTTAATAGAGGTAAGTATCTGAGAATCTAGAAAATTAGAATGTTCTTCTTTCCAAATTTTAAAAGAATTATCTTTCATAAAGAACACCCATTTTTCAATAAAATCAATATGACTTTTATCTCTTTTAGTAGAGTATACAAAAGAAGAATTATCTTTTAAACTATTATAAAGATGTTTATCTATCATTAATTTAATTTTTTTAATTTCCTCTAGACTAAGAACCTCTTTATACAATAATCTTAGATGCAAAGCATCTTCATAGTCTTTATCACTTGAAAGATAATGTTCTTTATAAGCTATAGTTGATTCAATAGATGCAAAATAAATATCTAAACCAGTTAAAGAAAGTTTAGTTCTTTTAAGTAAAGTATATTTATCAACTTCTGTTTTTACAAACTTAAGTTCAATGTTAGGAAGTATTGTTCCCTTATAAACAAACCTTATAGATTCTTTTTTTATTAAATAATTATTATATATTTCTAAAGCATCATCAGATTGTATACACTCAAAATTAGAAGCATAAATATCTTCTAAAAATTTAAGAAATAAAGAAAAAGGTATTTTGTCAATAATAATATCTATGTCTTCAGTACCTCTTACTCTTCCGTTTGAAATTGCAACATAACCAGAGACGATTACATATTTTGTATATTTTTCTAAAATCGAGGTAAACTCTATTACAAACTTGTCTAAGATGTTTCTATCAGATACAAGATTAATCATAAATAATAATATTTAGTTGAAAAGGGTTTTTAACTCTTTTTAAAGAGAGAGTACTTGGCCGAGAAACAATAACTAATAATCATGCCCTGGGCAAAGAATCTCTATATCTAAATCTTTTAACTTGTTTAAAGAAGAAGACATTTCTTTTGGTGAAGAAAAAGGAAGATCCATTCTTCCTATGTTATCTCTAAAGAAAAGAGTATCTCCAGAAAAAAGAATTTTTCTTTTTTTATCATATATACAAATTGAGCCTTTAGAGTGACCGGGTGTATCTATTACCTCTAAATAATCTGGAAGAGATAAAGAAGAAATATCTTTTACATCAATATTAAATTTATCTGCGAGAGGTTTAAGTAAAATTGCTTTATATTTATCTTCTTCTAAAGAATCAACTGAATCCTTAGAAGCATAAAAAGAAGCATTTGTAAAAAGATGAAAGTTTCCTACATGATCATAGTGCATGTGTGTGAAGATAACTGTTTTAACTTCTTCTAAAGGAATTATTTTTGATAAATCTTGTTTTATCATAAGCTCATCTGTAGGATAACCTGTATCAATCAAGAGGTTTTCTTCCTTTAAAAAATAAAGATTAGATTCTCCTGTAATTTTAAAAACATCTTTATAAATTTCTTCAATCATAAAAATTCATTTTTAAGTGTCCAACAAACATAGTTTTTAATATTAAAAAACCTTTTTCTAAAAAATGGCTACTACCTTTGGGGGTGAAGCACCTTTCCTAAAGGAGCTCTCTTGCGCGTGAACAAGAGCAAACATTGGGTGCGAACTGACCGAAACCAGTTCAGTGGGTAAACCAAAAGTTATAAACCTTCTTCCCTTCCTTTTCCTCAATAGAATCAAGTCTTGCAAAACAGAATCTCTCAAACTGTATTATATCCCCAACAGATATTTGCTCAATTGTCTTTTCTGCCTTTGCATTTATCAATTCATGCTCAGGAGTAAAGATTGTAACATCTATTAATTGAGAAGGATCTTTTGGAAGGAAATGTATTATTTTTTTATTTTCATTCTCTTCATTCTTAAAAGATAAATAATCCTCAGAATCAAAAACAAAAGAACCATCCTTTACTCTAAAATTAATATTATCCATAAGTCTTACAAGGTTTCCTTCCTTAAAAGAATCAAAATCTTCATTCTCTATTAAATAAACACCATTTGAAGTGAAATTTCTTTGTCCAAGATTTAATGAAGGATGTAGAGATAAAGAATATTCTTTACAAACATCATTTTCAACAGTAATCTCAACAGGGTTTTTAATTGCAAAAAATCTTTTTGCAGAATCATTTAAAACTTTTTTATTATACTTAATTAAAGTATCCCAAGTTAAAACAGAACCTGCAGACTTTGTAATACCGGACTCAACAACCATTTGTTTTATTGCCTCAGGAGTAAAACCTCTTCTCTTAAGTGCACGAAGAGTTGGAAGTGAAGGGTCATCCCAACCTATAAGCTCACCAGAGTTAACTTTTTCTCTAATAGCTCTTCCTGAAGATAACATTCCTTCTAAGTTCATTCTTGAAAATTCATAAGTAACAGTATTATGTAAACCTAAAATTTTTCTAATATACTGATGAAGCTCACTTGCCATCTCAAACTCAACAGTTCTTAACCTATGAGTAATATTAAAATAACCATCTAAAACAGCATTTTGAAAATCATAAGCAGGATAATTTCTATGCTTATAACCTATTCTTGGATGTTCACAATCAATTATTCTAAAGATTGTAGGATCTCTCATTCTTGAATTTTTATGTTTTAAATCTATTTTTAGTCTTAAGGAAGCTTTTCCTTCCTCGTAACCGTCCATTTCCTTCCACTTGATTAAGTTTTCTTGAGGAGAGACTTTTCTACAATTACAAGGAGTTGAAGTTTCTCTATTTTTACTCATCTCTTCAGGTGTACAGAAACAAACATATGCTTGAGATTTTAAGATTAATTTTTCTGCCATTTCTTTCATCATATCTATATAGTCTGATGCAAAAACAAGCTCGTCCCATTCAATACCAAGCCATTTAAAATCATCTTGAGAAATTTCATAGAATTCAGATCTTACAAGACGAGGGTTTGTGTCTTCAAACCTTAATTGAAATTTTCCAGAATATTTTTTTGCTAAAAGATAATTAAGTAAAACTGCTTTAGCGTGGCCTATGTGAAAATATTTTTCTGGGCCTGGTGGAAATGCAGATTTTACAACATCGCCTTCTTTAATGTTTAAAAATGCAAAAATATTTCTTTCTTCTTTTTCTTTCTTTTCAAAAAAGCTAGGATTTATTTCTTTTAACATCTCTTGCTGTTTTTCAAGAGAAAGAGAATTAATTTCTTCAATTAAAGGAATAAGCTCAAGAGAAAGTTCTTTTGTTTTTTGTCTGTATTCAGGAAAGTCTTTAAGGATAGCTCCTAAGATATACTTAATTTCAGCTTTACCTTTATACTTTACAGCATTTTCTAAAATAATTTTTTTAAAAGTTTCTTGCATATTTAATCATAATTATTTTTATAAACATTATCTCTATGTTCAAAATATCTAAACAAAATTTTATTTTCTTTTTTTAAATATCTAAAAATTAAAACAAATTTCTGAGTAATGTGAACTCTTTTAAAAATTTGTAATGGTTTTTTTAAATTTTTATAATGTTCAACATCACTACAATTCTTAATTTCATCAACCTTATTAAGTACTTGAGCATACAACACAGGATCTTTTTTAGAAATTTTTATTAAATCCTTTAATAATTCTTTATGAAATTCAAAGTCCATTTATTTTCCTTTAATATAATTATCTAAATCATCTACAGAATTAAATTTTTTATAGTTAGAAGATTTATCTTTTTTATTATCAGATAAAACTTTTTTTATAAAGTCTGGTCTTAATTCTGGTTCTAGTTCTAAATCTGCATAATATTTTACAACTACAGAAATAGCTTCTACTTTATTTTTTAAATTATTCTTTGCTTTTATAATATTTAAGGTTTGATTTATATCTATTGGTAAGTCTAATAATGCTTTCATGTAATCACCATATATATAATATATAGAAACATTAATAAATGTTAATAATTGTTAACAAATATTAATAATTATTCATTTTTTATAAATTTCTTTTAAACTATATTTTTTAAATAAATTTTTAATAGGTAAAAATAATTTTTTAGGAAAAGCATCAATTGAAATCCATTTAACTTCTTTACATTTTTTAGGCTCTTTAATTTCTGGAGTTCCTGAAAAGTATTCTGCTTTATAAAAAATTGTAACATAATGTTTATCTGCCTTTATATAAAAATCATTTGTAATATCTATAAACTTTAGATTTTTAATTTTTATTCCAACTTCTTCTAAAGTTTCTCGCTTTATAGCTTTTTCAAAACTTTCAAACATCTCAAGATGACCACCAGGAATTGACCAAGTGTTTTCCCCTATTTTTTTAGAAGATTTTCTTTTCATTAAAAGAACTTTATCTTCTTTAAAAATAAAAACTGCAACTCCTATCTTTGGTCTTGGCATAAAAAATCACTAAAAATTACAATTATTCAGGATATGCCTCTTTAATTAACTCTTCTTTTCCTTCAAAGTTTTTTCTTATAGGTTCTAAAAGCTTATTAACTTCTTCTGCAACACCTGACTTAAGATCCATTGGGTGTAAAGCTTTTGATGCAAAGGCCTCTTGTAGATCTTCTTGAGTCTTAAACTTTAAAGGCCCACCCCATTTTTCTGGCCTATCAATTATAAACTCTTCACCTTTATCTTGTTTTTGAGTCATTATTAAAAGTTTTGCAAAATCTAAAACTCCATTTTCAATATTTCCTTCTTCACAATATGCTTTCTTTAATTTATTTTTAATAGTTTCATAATCATCTATTAAATCTATTTTTGAAGCTTGGTTTGAAGAAGACATTTTACCATCAGGAGTTAAGCCTCTTATAAAAGGAATCATAACTTCAACTCTTGGTTTTTCTCCAAGCTTTGGCAGGAATTCTCTTGCAAGAACAAATATTTTTCTTTGATCAATTGCTCCTAACTGCACATCAACATCTAAATGAACTTCATCAAGTGCCTGCATTAATGGATATAAAAGACCAGAAAGCTTAGGATTATCTCCTTGTTTTACAACATCACTAGATGCTTTTTCTGCATTTCTAACAGTTACTTCTGAAGACATTTTATAAAGATCTAAAACATATTCTTTAGATAATTGAAAATCTGAACCTTTAACAATTTCAAAATTTTCTAAATCTCCACCAAGTGCTTCAATCATTCCTTTAATAACTATTGAATAGTATTCGTATCTTTTTTCAAGTAAAGGCCAAGGAGTATTATCTAAAGCTCCATGAAGATCTGCTAAAAGAACTTTAACTTTAAAACCTGCATTAAGAAAATCATTTAACTTTTGAGCCCAGGTAAAATAACCTATATGAGGTCTTCCAGTAACTGATGTTCCTAAGTAAACAACTGGTTTTTCTTTTTCTTTTAAAAGTTTTAAAAGTTCTTCCTCACTTATAATTTCTTGAGTATTTCTTTTTATTAATTTAAATCTTTCTTCAACATCCATAATAAATCACATATTTTTTATTTAAAAAATTATTTTAACTTAACAGCAGTTCCATATGCAAGCATTTCTGAAGCTCCTTGCATAACCATAGAAGTTGTAAATCTTAAACCTATAACTGCATCTGCTTTAAGATCAATTGCTTCGTTTATCATTCTATTATAAGCTTCTTCTCTTGAATGAATAGTCATTTCTGTGTAAGTTTTAACTTCTCCACCAACTAAATTTCTAAGACCAGCACCAATATCTCTTCCAAGATTTCTTGATCTAACAGTATTTCCTTTAACAATTCCTAATATTTTTATTATTTTTTTACCAGGAATTTCTTGTCCAGTTGTAACAATCATTTCTTTTGCCATAATTAAATTTCACCTTTTTTTAATTTGTTCAATAACATCTTCTTTTTTATTAAATAAAATAAATAAAAATACAATAAATATTGGAACACCATATATAAAAAATATAGGACTTATAATAATTCCTAAAAATATTAAAATCAAACTTAAAATTAAACCAATATAATTAATTATATTTTTATTATCCATATCAAATTATCTCTTTTATAATATTATATATAAATTATAATAAGAAGTATATAAAAATATATAGATATAGTTAATATTTATTAAAATAAAGATAAAGATTTAAGTATGTTTAAAAAAATATTTTCTAAAAAAATTAATATTATATTAATTATTATTTTTATATTAATAACTACATATTCAATGATAAACTACATGCCTTATTGGGATGAAGCAGTTTATATTAATAATGGGAAATATTTATTTTCATTAACAGAAATTTCAACTTATGAATACCAAAGACCCCCTATCATGGGTATTTTAACAGGAGTTTTTTGGGTTCTAGGTTTAAATGAGATTTTGTTTACAAAAATCCTTCTTTCAATAATATTTATTCTTGGTCTTTTATATTTATTTAAGATTTCTGAAGATATTAAAAAAGGAAGTGGAATAATTACTACTTTAATATATGCATCTCTTCCAACAATATCTTTATTTACAAATAGAGTCTTAACTGAACTTCCTGGAAGCGCTTTATCTATTATAGGTTATTATTTTTTTACTAAAAAAAAATATATATTATCAGGATTAATATTTTCATTAGCATTTCTATTTAGGTATCCTACAGGACTTATCTTTGGAATTTTAGGAATTTTTTTAATTATTGAAGTTATTAAAAAAAGAAAATTTAAAAATTTAAAAAATATATTAAAATATGGAATTGGTTTTTCAATATTAGTAATTCCTTTTATAATTATTAATTATATATTTATTAGAAATGAATATCTAACATTATCATTAATTAATAAACTACTTTTACCATTTATTAATGCTTCTAAAATGGTGGCAGCAAATTCTTTTGATTTAGTTACAAATGGTTTTTTATATTATATTAAATATTTATTCTATGAAAACTTTTTATTAGTTTTTTTCATATTATTTTTAATACTTGGAATAATCTTTAAAAAAAGTAGAAAATTATTTTTAAAGAAAAAAGTAATTATTCCAATAGTAATTTCTATAATAGGTTATTTGTATATTTCATCACTTGTACACTATGAACCAAGATATTTTATTGTAGCATTACCTTTCTTTTCAATAATTGCAGGAGTTTCGATAATTGAATTTTTAAAAAGAATTAAATTAATAAAAATTAAACCAATAATTGAAATTGCACTTATAATATTTGTAATAGCAATATATATTTTTTTAATAAAACAACAAATAATGAATAACCAGATTACTGAATTTAAAGAAATTGAAGAATACTATAATTATGTTAAAAGTATAGATAAAGATTATAGAGGATTGGTAGCTGTTGATAATCCTGTATTTGGAATTTATAATGAAAATAAATTTATTTATCTATCAGGACCTTTTTATGCAGCTTACATTCTAGAGAATAACCCTTCTGTAAAATATGTTTATTTTGAAGAAAGAACAATTACTTGTTTTAATAAAGAAGATAAAGAATGTATTGAAAAAGAAGAAAAATTTAGAAACTTAATGTCTCAAAAATATGATTTAATATACACAACTAATTTTCAAAAAAGTACTCAATATATCTACAAGCTAAAATAAATCATATTCTTTAAATTTTTTTATTCTAAACTTAGTTAAAAGATATTTAGAGATTTCTTTAATTATTGAAAGCCCATAAACTAAAGATGCCTTTAATTTTATTGAAGATGCTTCTGGAAAATATCTTGTTTCAACAGGAACTTCTTTTATTTTGTATTTTTTAATAACAGTTTGTATAATAATTTGAGTATCAAAAACAAAATTATCAGAATTTTTATCTAATGGAATAGAAGTTAATAATTTTTTAGAATAAGATCTATAACCTGTATGAAATTCACTTAAAGAAGTATTAAGAAAAATATTTTCAAAAAATGTTAAAACTCTATTTCCAAAATATTTATAATAAGGCATACCCCCTTTAATTGGATCTTTTTTATTTAAAAATCTAGATGCAAAAACAGCATCTGCTTTTCCTTGAACAATTGGAATAAACATTTTATTTAAAATTCTAGGATCATACTGATAATCAGGGTGTATCATTATAACAACATCAGCACCTCTTTTTAAGGCTTCTTTATAACAAGTCTTTTGATTTGCACCATAACCTTTGTTTTTTTTATGCTTGATTGTCATAATACCTAGTTTTTTTGAAAGAGAGTAAGTATTATCAGTAGAATTATCATCAACTAAGATCATTTCATCTACATATTCTTTTGGAATATCTTTAATTGTCTTTTCTAAAGTACTTTCTGCATTATATGCAGGAAAAACAATAATTATTTTTTTACCATCATACATTCAAAATCAATATTTATAAATATTTAAGCTATCACTAAATATAATATAGATTCCTAAATAAATAAAAACTAAACTGATTAAAAGATGACAAACAATATTTTAGATAAAACATTTGATTTTCTTGAAAAAAGAAATAAACATTTTAAAAAAATTAGAACTATTGGAAAATATACAATCTTTTCTGTAATTGCAACACTTACAGATCTTTTATTTTTATATGTATTTACAGAGTTTATAGGTTTGTTTTATTTAGTATCAGTAAAACTATCATACTTTATAGGAATGATTGTTGCTTTTTTTGGAAATAAACAATATACTTTTAAAAAAACTAATAAAAGAAGCTATCATCAATTTATTGATTTTTTTATAATATCTGTTATTGATTTATGTATGAATGTAATACTTATTAAACTATTAACTGAATATTTAGGAGTATGGTATATTTTATCAAAAATAATAACTGTAATAATTATATTCTTTGGAAAATATTTACTTCATAAAAAAATAGCATTTAAAAATTAAAAGCGCCTCGGGTAGGATTTGAACCTACGACCTATCGGTTAACAGCCGATCGCTCCAACCACTAAGCTACCGAGGCAGATTACTAATATTTTTAATAACATAAAATTAGTATTAAATAATTAAGAACATAAATATATTTAAACCTATTTTTTTATATAAAAGTTAAAGAAATCAGGAAAAGATTTCTTAAAGCTGTTGAAAAACCAATTATTATTATAAATAGCTTAAAATAGTTGTTTAAAGAAGAATCTTTAACATATTTATCAATTATAAATAAAAGAGCTAGACAAAGAAATATTTTTACAAATAAAAAAACATAAGGATTTAAAGAAATTAAAAAATTTGATAAAACATGAATTTCTTTAAAATTATTTGGAATAAAACTAACCATATAAAAAGTAATAAAAGAATCTAGAACTTGAGAAAAAAATGCTAATTGACTAGATTTTTTTAAAAATAGTCTTTTTTTAAAAATAAAATAAAAAATTATAAAAATTATTGAAGAAAAGAAAATTAATTTTAAAAATAAAAAATAATTAACAAGATTTATAAAAAATAAAACTAAAAGAGGAAATAACAATATATAACTTAAAAATAAAAGAATGTTTTCAAAAGAAAATTTAGTTTTCTTTTCAATAAATAAAGATAATTCAAAGAATATTAAAAAAAGTAAACCTAAAAATAAAAAAAGATTAGGATAATATAAATAAAAACCAATTGAAAAAGGATTATTTGAAGAAGGAATAAAAAAATCTAAAGAAGTAAAAGAAAAAGATAACATTCTTAAGAAAGCACCAATAACTACAAAATTAAAAACAGATAATATGAATCTAAAATTAATATTTATTTTTCTAAATATTAAATAAGGATAGATTAAAAAATAAATAAAAATACCAATTATTGAATAAGTCAGAGTATTAATAATATTATATCCATTATCTAAAAGATTAAATTTAGAAAAATAATAAATTACCCTTTCTAAAGAAATTGGAGACATTTATTAAAAACCTTAAATTAACCTCTAGGGCCTCTTCTAATAATTTTTTTCTTTTTTAAATTAGATTCTAACTTGCTTTGAAAATTTTTAACTCTATTTTTATAATCAAAATTTTGAGTTGAAATATTTCTTTCAAGTTTTGGTTTTCTTTTAAAAATAAAACCTTTATCTATTAAATAAATAGGGTTTTTCTTTAATTGAGCCTGAAGCAATTCAACATTAAATTTATTTTTAAAAAGTGGATTTGTTGAAAAAAGAGTAAATAAACTATCTAAATTTTTTTTAACATCTTTATTTTTATATAACTCTTTAACTAAAGATTTAAATTGTTTATTTTTAGATTCTAAAATCTTAAGACTAGCTTCTGTATTAAGAGAAGAATTATTTAAGACTTTTAATAATTTTTCATTAGCTTCAACATTATATTTATAAAAATCATACATTTTATTAAAAACAGCAGTATCTGTATATAATCTATCTACAATTCTTTGTGCATTTTTCTGATTTGAATCAGATAATTTATAAGGATAACTTTTAAAAAATTGTTCTACAGCAACTTTTTGTTTTAAATTTTTTTTAATATTAGCATCAATAATTTTCTTTGCAGAAAATACAGATAAAAGTAAACTTAAAGAAATTGCACCCGAAATTATAGTTGATTTATTCATATAAATATCTATAACAGAATAAAATATAAATATATGCATCTAAATTTATTTATGAAACTTAAAATAACAGGATTTTCAAAATTTGAAATAACTGAAAAAGAATATAACAAATTCTTAAAAAAAAGTAAAGAAGAAATTTATATTTGCCTTAAAAAAACAAAAGATGAAGAAATTTATCTTGAAATTGTTGGAGATGATTTTGAGAAAATTAAAGAAACAGTAGTATATATTTTCTTTAAAATTAAAAAAATTAAGTTTTTTAAAACAACTATCCTAACATTTAGTAAAAAAATAAGCAAAAAAGAAATAAAGAACATAAAAAATGAAATTATAACAGAAATTGAAACAAAAATGGATAATATAAATTATAGTTATGCTCCAGAAGATTTACTTGAGATAACAAAAGCTAAATACCTTTAAATAAAGATTTATAATGGACAAAATAATTGGAATTAAAGTAAATAAAGATAAAGCACAAGAAACAATTTCTAAAATAAAAGAAGAAAATAACTTTAATTCAAGATATAAGATAATTAGAGAAAAAGAAAACATAATCATACCTATTAAAAAAATAACTTCAGACTTAAATAAAAATAACATAGTAGAAATTAATAATCCAGAAAAACAAAAAGAAATTGGACTTACATACAAAGAAATACTTAAAAAAGAAATAAATTCTAAATATATAGATAATCTCCCTTCTTCTTATGATATTGTAGGAGACATTATAATAATTAACATAGAAGATAAAGAATTTCTTAAAGAATATAGTTCAAATCTAACTAATTCTCTTAAAAAAATACATCCCCACATAAAAGTAGTCTTAAACAAATCAAAAGAACATCATGGAACCTTTAGAACACAAGATTTAGAATGGATAGGTGGCGAAAATAGAAAAGAAACAATTATCCAAGAAAACGGATGTTATTTAAAAACAGATGTTGAGAAAGTATTTTATTCAACAAGACTTGCAACAGAAAGAAAAAGAATAGCCTCTTTAGTCTTAGAAAATGAAACAATAGGAGTTTTCTTTGCAGGAGTAGGTCCTTTTTCAATAGCCATTGCAAAACTTGCAAAACCAAAAGAAATTATTTCCATTGAACTTAACCCTATTGGTGTTAAATATATGGAAGAAAATATTTTAAAAAATCAAATGGAAAAAATAATAACACCAATAGAAGGTGATGTTAAAGAAATATCTAAAAGATATCCAAACTACTTTGATAGAATACCAATGCCACTTCCAAAATCTGCAGAAAATTTTTTAGATGATGCAATTTTTTCAATAAAAGATAAAGGAATAATACACATTTATAATTTTGTATCTAAAAATGAACCATTTAAAGAAATTGAAAAAATAATAAAAGAAAAAGAAAAAAAGAATAATTGCAAGATAGAAATAATATTTAAGAAAGTTATTAGAAGTTTTTCTCAAACCACTGTACAGATTGTAATGGATTTAAAAATATCTAAAGATCTTTCTTAAGTTTAGGTTTCTTTTTAGAAGTTTTAGATTTAGAAACTTCTTTTGGTTTTACTTCTTCTTTTTTCTTTGAAGGTTTAATTTTTGAAACTATTTTTTTAACACTTTTAATAGAATCACTTTTTTCATTTTCTAAAAGAAGTTTCTTTCTTTTCTCAAGTTCAAATATTTGTTTATCAATAATTTTCTTTTCAAAATCAACTGAAGCACTATCATAAATAGTTTTAGATTTAGAATCCTTTAAAACATCTTTATTTTTTATTCTTTCAAGCTCTAAAAGATATTTATCTCTCATTTCTTTATAAGTGAAAGGACTTATTTTTCCTTCAATTAATTTTTCATCTAAATAACCTATTTGTTTAATTATTCCTTCCTTTGAATGATGTTTTTTAAATCTTTCAACTTCAAAGACAATTGTTAAAACCATTAAAAACAAAGCTGCAACAAATAAATAAAGATAAACATCTTTCTTCTCTTTTGAATAAATATAGATGTTTTGAGAAGAAGTTTCTTTTTCTTTACTTACATTTTCATCTTCATCAGAAACAATAATTACAGAGCCTTGATTTGAAGAACTAATATCAATAACTAATGTTTCAAGATCTGTATTTAAATAATAATCAAGAACTATTTTTTCTGTTTCATAAAGATAATGTGCAAAATTAAGTATAGAGTTTGCAACATTTAATTGAGATTTTGCTTTTTCTTCATCTTTATTTTTATAGAAATCATGAGCATTTTTATAATAAATACCATGATCTAAGAAAGTTTTAGACCAAACATAATTTTCATTATTCATTGCACTTTGATTTCTTAAATCTTTAGTTAATTGATCATATTTAATATTAAAATCATTTAATGTAAAATTATTTTTACTGTCTTCTTGTGTTTTTATAACAGCTAAAGCAGTTGCTGAATCATAAAGTGAAGTTACATACCATCCTCTTTGGTAATTAATCTTTGCAGCATTAAGTCTTCTTTTTAAATCTTCAGTATCTGCTATGTTTGGAGCAACTAAAATTAATTGATTTTCAACAGATATAATGCTTTCTTGTGCTTTTTCTTTAAAAAAGTTAGATTCTACAAACTTTAAATCATTATTTGTTGTAATTGATGCATCTAAAAAATCATTTGCAATTTCTGTCCATGCTAAAGCATAAGCATATTCTTGTATTTTTGAAAAATTATTTATAGTTTGCTTTTCTTTTAAAGATTCAACTTTATCTCTTGCCCAAGTAATTCTTTGTCTTCCACCAACACACCATTCTAAATATTCAATTGAACAGTTGTTAGATCTGTTTTCTGTTAAAGTTATTTTTTCATCAAGTTCAGAAACTCTAAGATCAAAAATAATTGAAGAATCTGCTAAAATTGATGGATTTGTAATAATTTCTTCAACAGAGATTATATTAATATAAGCTAAAAAAGAATTATTTGCTGCTGAATAAAAATAATTATTTTCATAAAACTTTTTTGAATTTTCAACAAGTTCTTCAGAATAAGTAACTGTTGATAAAAGTGTATCTAGAACATCTAAATCTTTTATGTTAGAGGAAGATATTTTAGAATTAATTGAAGATAATTTTTCTTCAGTATTAAGAATATATTCTTCAGTTATTTTTTTTAAAGGTTCAACAGCTTTAGAATATTCAATTTTATTATAAACAAAATCATCTACTTTTTCTTCTTGAATAGAATTTACATCAATTGAAGAAACATCTTTAAAAGCATAATCTAGAACATCATCAATAGTTGATACTTCAATAATCTTTAAACCCCATTCATTATAAGCATGCTCAATTAAATCAACTTGTTTAATTTCATCATCTTCATTAATCACTTGAGATCTATTTCCTTGAGGTATGAAAAATAAATCAACACCTATTTCAGAAGCTTTTTTTGCTTTATAATAAATTCCACCAACATCTCCAATATATCCATCAATTGAAATTGAACCAGTCATACTTACATTTTCAGGAACTGGAGAATCTTTAAACATTGAAATTATTAAGAGAGCCATTGCACCACCTGCAGATGGACCATCTATAGTGTGTGCATTTGAAGTAATATCAACTGTAAAATCATACTCTTGCTTAATATCTTCTTTTATAACTGAATCTGCAACTGCAATTGCATTTTTAAAAGATTCTTGTGTTGAAGAACCTACTATTGATTCATCTATTGAAGAATATATTTTTCCAGTACCAGGTATAATTTTTACATTTAATTGTGCATCTTTTGCACTTGTTTCACCAGATACTGCGAAAATCTTCATATTAGCATCAGAAACTAATGCAAAAAGATTAGGCATTAAAAGTATTAAAAATAATAATATTGCAATTGATTTAATTTTCATGTTTTCTTCCTCTCAAATAAATAGTTTTCAATGTAATATATATTATATAATATTTATTTAAAGGTTACTTTTTCTTGTTTTTGAAAAGAAGATTAAATTTTTTAGTTGTAGAAAGAATATTTTTCCTTCCTTTTTTTTCAATTGAAATTAAATCTAGTTCTTTAAGTATTTTTAAGTCTTCAAAAGGTCTTTTCTTACTTATTTTTGATTGTTCAACAGGAGCATTTAAAGAAATAAAAGCTAAAGTTTTAAGTTCAGATTTTGAAAGAGTTGTTCCTGTTGCAAAAATATTAAAAGAATGGAATTCTGGTTTTACAACAATTTCTAATTTTTTATTATCTTTAACAATAGAAAGAGAAGTTTTTCTTTTATTATAATCATTGATTAAATCATCTATCTGAATATCAATTATTTTTTTATCAATATTTGGAAATGAAGAATAAATTTTTGAAATTAAAGTTGATTTTGGAGATAGAAACAAAATAGCTTCAATTGCTTGTTTTAAATAATCACTACTTGTTTGGTCCATTATAAATCACATGTTAAAAAATTATTCTCTTTTTGCAGTTAATGTTTCATTACGTGCAGGCATTATGTAAACAAAATAATCTCCCTCTGAAACTTTATCTCCAGTAGATTTTTCAATCCAATAAACAGTAGAGTCATCTTCTGATTGACTTAAAAAACTTATAGATCCGTGAACCACATCACCTGTTTGATATTCTCCAGCTCCATTAAGAATAGGTTGAGAGATTCCAGTATCATTTTCTAAAGTTAAAGTATAAGTTTCTGGCTCAGAAGATTCTGCTTGAAAAATTGCAGTAACTGATTTATTTTGAGTCATTGTAACGTCACAATTTATAGCAGCAGTATCACAATTTCCAGTCCATCCTTGAAAAGTATTTCCTTCAGATGCATTTGCATTTAAAGTAACTGAAGTTCCTGAAGAATAATTTTGAGAACAATCAGTTCCACAATTAATACCTACTGGATTTGAAGTTACAGTTCCATTTCCAGAAACATTAACAGTTAATGTATAATTTTCAGGATCTGGTTCATCTGGTTCATCTGGTTCATCTGGTTCAGGATCTTCTCCTCCAGGATTAGGATTAACATTATCTATTTCTTCAACTTGAGAAGAATCATTTAAATCTTCAATAAACCCATCAACTGTTGAATCTATTCCTTCATTAATTTTGTCAGATTGACTTACTTTCTCATTTGAAAAATTAATAAAGGTTGTTGCAAGAACAATTGTACCTAAGACTAAAACACCAACTATAATTACCATTTCTAAAGAAACTTGAGCTTTTTTATTTTGAATCATATTTATTCTTATTTTATATTTTTATAATATTATTCTAAGCCACCATCAGTAATAGTCCAATTATAATTATTAATTAATATATTTTTTGCATCAACTGCAGAACTATCATAATTAACTGCTGTTGCACCTAATGTAACATTACTTTTTAAATTAGTTAAATTTGACCATCTAATTAAAATATTAGAATAATTTACAGTAGATAATGCATAATCAAACATATGAGCCATATCAGTTACATTTGAAACATCCCATGCACTAATATCTTGATCAAAACAAATATCAGAAATACTAAAGAAACATTGAAACATTCTGTTCATATTTGTAACATTTGAAACATCCCACATACTTATATTTTGATTAAATGAATAATTATTATAAAACATAGAAGACATATCAGTTACATTTGAAACATCCCAATTATTCAATGGTTGATTAAATCTAGTACATCTAAACATTGCAGCCATATTAGTTACATTTGAAACATCCCAATTATTTATAGAAGTATTAGTCCATGAAAATACACCATTATTTGGAGGACTACTTACACTACAATTTTGATAACCACTAAAAGTTCCTGCTAAATTTGTAATTCCGTTTAAATCAGGAACATCAGTTGCAGTTACAACTAAATTTGTAGCTCCAGAGAAATAATATCCACTATTTCCAAATTTTAAATTACCCCATTGACTAATTTCAGTTAATTTTAATTTATCTCCAGAATTATTAAACCTAAAACCTTCAATAAAACCTGTTATGATTACATCATATATCCCAGAACTTGAATATGTGTGAGTTTTATCAGGATCACTATAACTTGTAACCTCTGATGTAGTTCCATCTCCCCAATAAACTTTAAAATTATAATTATTACTATAAAGAGAAGCAGAATCTAAAGGTAATGTAATTTGATTTGCATTTGAAGAACCAGTACTAATTTTTGTAGTATCCCATTTAGATATAAATGCATCTGAAGTAGGTATAAAATTTGCAGTTAAATTCACATTACTTGAAGGCATTGTATAACTAAATGAAGGATCTGTACTTACTACAGTACCATTTTGATCAATCCAATTTACATAAGAAAATTCAGCAATAGAAGAGACAGATATATTTGCAACATCTCCAGGATTATAATTTCCTGCACCATTTAAACTAATATTTACTGAATCTGGATTTTCAATTAAATTTAAATTATAAGCAACAGGCAAACTAAAAGTTGCAGTTACATTTTTAACTTCAGTCATAGAAACAGAACAACTAATTTGAGGTCCAGAACAATCCCCAGACCATCCTTCAAAAACATATCCTGAAACTGGAGTTGCATTTAATTGAACAGATTGTTGATCAGGAAAAGTTGCAGAACAGTTTGTTTGAGATTCTAAACAATTAATTCCAGAAGGATAAGTTTCAACAGTTCCTCCAATTGTTTTAGTTAAATTTAAAGTATAACTGTTTGGAAGATTAAAAGTTGCAGTTACATTTCTTGCTTGAGTCATGGAAACTGTACAAGTAAGATTAGTTCCTGAACAAGCACCTGACCATCCACCAAAACTATGACCAGTAACAGGATTTGCAGTTAAAGTAACTGAAGTGCCTGAAGAATAATTTTCAGAACAATTAGTTCCACAATTAATACCAGAAGGATTTGAAGTCACAGTTCCATTTCCCGCACCACTTAAAGATACATTTAAAGTATAAGTTGATGGAGCAGTTGATGAAAAATTTGCAGTTAAAGAAGTATTTGAATTTAAATTAAAAGTATATGGATTTGTGGAAAGTGAACCTGTTGGAGTTGTCCAATTATTAAAAGTATAACCTGAAAGAGCAGTTGCAGTTGCAGTAACTGAAGTTCCACAACTAAAAGTTCCAGCTCCTGAAACAGTACCACCTGCTGGAGGGTTTGAAGATAAAGTTAAAACACAATTACTACCAACACCTGAAATTGGTTCATAATCTTCAGGATTTGTTAAATCTTTAATAAAACCATCAATTGTTGAATTTGTAGCAGCATCAATTTCTCCTGCTTGATCTACTTTTTCATTTGTAAATCCAATTAAAATAGTTGCTAAAATAACAGCACCTAAAATCAAAACACCAATAATAATTATCATCTCTAAAGAGACTTGAGCTTTTTTACTTTTATTCATATCTTTATCCACTTTTTTTACTTTTTTAGATTTTATTATTTTTTTAGATTTAATTTTTTTAACTTCTTTTTTCATAAATATCTTTTCTCTTAATTAAAATTTGCTGTAATACCAGTATTAAAATTTAAATCAAAATAGAATATTTCAGTTTTGCTCATAATAGCTCCAGAAGAATCTTTCCAGTTTAAGAAACTATGACCTGTAGCAGGAACAGCTTCTACTCTTACTTGAGTTCCACAAGCAAAACTACCATCTCCTTTAACAGTGCCAGCATCTTGAGGATTTACTGAAATTACTAGATTACAAATAAAGTTATCAACAATTTCATCTGTTTGTTTATTAATTGCATTAGATTGATCTGCTTTTGAAGAAGACATATTAATAACAATTGTTGCAAGAATAATTGTCCCTAAAACTAAAACACCAACGATAATCATCATTTCTAAAGAAACTTGAGCTTTTTTATTTATCATAAAATATAATCCTTTAATTATAAATATAATATAAATATAAATACATAATATATATAAATGTATTTGTTATAGAAGAATAAGTAAATAGTTTTAAAGATAAATAATTTTAAAGATCTTAAATAACTTTTATAAAAATCTCAGAAAAGAAATCATCTTGCCAAACATTTATCTTCTGATCTTGATGAAGAAATAAAAGAGGAATAAATAAATTATTAACAATATCAAAATTATCAATATTTTTTGAAAAAAGATTTTTAAAAGTTAAACAACCTTCCTTATCTGCTTCTTTTTTAATTGAAGAAAAAAGAGAATCAATTCTTAAGTTAATATCTTCAGTTGATTTTGGAACAAAAAATTCAACTTCTGCTTTTTCTTTAATCATTTTTTCAATGTTTTTTTTAGTTGGTTTATTCATTATAGTATCTATTGCTTCAATTAAATCATCTAAAGAAACTTGACTTTCTTTATTTCTAATTGGATTTTCTAAGTTTAAAGCATTAAGTAAAATATCATCTTCTTTAGGTATTATTAAATCATCTTCAGGATCAATACTTGAAAGCTTTAAAGTATATGTTTTAATTTTAAGAAGAATACTTGCAGCTAGAAGTGCATTTGCAGGAATCATTAAATTTTCTTCTTTAAACTCTATTATTTTTTTTAAATAGAGATCTGTAAGAGAAATAATATCAATATTCCAAATATCAAAATCATTTGATTTTACAAGATCAAACAAAAGTAGTTTCCAGTTTGGTTGATCTATAATGTTTACTAATTCTTCCATATATAAAAGATATCTTCAAAAAAGAATAAAAAGAGAAAGGTTTTTTAGTTTTTTAATCTTCTAAAACCTTTGCATTAAAATTGTTTGCTTCAATATCACATAATTTAATTTTTTTACTTTGGCCTTCAATATATAAAACAGTATCTTTTTCAAAGTAAATTGTTACAGAATCACAAACTAATCTAAACCTTACAGATTTAGATTTTAGTAATTCATCAAAAATTAAATCTATATTTTCTGAAAAAACTATAATATCTATTCCTTGTTTTTTACCTTTAATTTTTGTTGAAATTTCATTTAAATCAATAGTTCCAACAACATTAAACTTTAAAATAAACTCTTTAATATCAAATGAAGAAATTAATTTTTGAATATATTCTTTAGCTTTTATAGTGTCTGAAAAGATATATGTTCTATAAGCTCTATATTTTTCAAAAAACTTATCAGCTTCACCCATTTCTTTATAAAAACTATCCATTTCTTCTTTAATATTTGAAACTGTTGAATTCATTTTCTTAAAAAGAGAAATTAATTCTCTCTTATTAATTTCAGATTCTATATCTTTTTCTAAATATTCATTCTTTTTAACAATATCATTAATTTCTTTATAGTCATTTATAAGACTATTTAAAATATCATGAAGTGGATTGTAAAGCTCTAAAACCTTATTTGTTCTATATAGATTTTTATTTAAAGACTCAAAAGACTTTTTAACTTTATTATTAATATCAACCATTTTTTAAAACCCCTTTTTTAAATTTGAAAAAATTCCCCTATAATAATATGATAAATGGTAATATTTAATAAAGCTATCTTTTTATGTAGATAACAGATTATTTTTCAGACTTTAAATCTAAAAACATATGATATGATGCAATTGCTCCTTGAGAAGTAGAAGTTACAATTTGCTTAAGTTCTGTATGGTTAGTACAATCTCCAGCTGCAAATACACCTTCAATATTAGTTCTTTGAGCTTTATCTACAATAATTTCACCATGATCATCAAGTTTTATACTTAATTTATCTAAAAGCTCTGTATTTGGAACATGACCTATCTCAATAAATATTCCATCTAATACCATTTCATTATCATCTTTTAATTTAATTTTTTCTAATTTTTCAGAACCAATTAATTCTTTTATTTCAGAATTATAAACAACTTCTACATTTTCTTGTTTAAATAAAGAATCAAGCCACATAGGTTCTGCTCTTAATTGAGAGCCTCTATATATTAAATAAACTTTCTTTGCAATTTCAGAAAGTAATAAAGCAGCAGTTACAGCAGCATCAGAACCACCAATAACACCTACAATTTTATCTTTATAAAAAGCTCCATCACAGGTAGCACAATAATGAACCCCTTTACCTAAATATTTTTCTTCATTTTCAATATTTAAAGTTCTTTTTTTCTTTCCTATTGCAAGTAAAACTTTTCTTGCTTTTACAGTTTCTTGATCAGTATTTACTATGAAAAAATCATCTTGTTTTTTAATATCCATAACTTTTTCATATTTTATAGGAATTTCTAAATTATTAACTTGTTCTACCATTTTTGAAATTAAATCCATACCAGTTACTTCTAAAAAACCAGGATAATTCCAAATAGTGTGAGCAGTAGAAGTTACTCCTCCAAAAGAATCTGTAAACATTATAGTTGACATTTTATATCTTCCTGAATAAAGTGCACTTGAAAGTGCTGCAACACCACCACCAACAATAACTAAATCATAAATATTTGAATTATTTTCATTCATTTTTTAATCACATTTCTAATTTTTAAAGTATTTTTCACTTGTATATATTTACAAGTATATATATTTACTATCCAAAAAATATATAAACTAAACCTTTTCAAACCTATCCCAAGGAAAAATCAACCAATCAACATTAGTTTTTGAATAGAAATCAGGATAAGAAGTACAGTTTTTTTTATTTACATAAAGACTTGCAATTTTTACATCTTTTGGTTTATATTTTTCTTTTAATAAAGAAGAAATAAACTGAATAGTTTTACCAGAATCAACAATTTCATCTACAATTAAAATAGTTTTATTTTTTAGAAATTCTTTTGCAGGAAAATTAATTAATTCGATCTTACCTCTTTTTTCTTTAGAGTAAGATTTTACAGCAATACTAAAAAGATTTTTATTATCAAGAAGTCTTGATAAGTGAATAGCTGGAAAAAGGCCACCTACAGAAACACCTAAAATAACATCTGGAATATAGTTTTGTTTTTTTAATTGCAGAAATATTTTTTTACAATCATTTTCAATTTGAGTATAAGTAAGTTTTATTTTTGTCATATAATATTAATAAAACGAATAAAATAAAAATAGTATCTTAAAAAAAATAAAAAAAAGAAAGAGAAAAATTATTCTCCATCTATATTAAGATTTAATTTTGCTTTAAGTTCTCTATATCTGTTTCTTATAGTAACTTCAGTTACACCAGCAACATTTGCAACTTCTTTTTGAGTTCTTCTCTCACCTGTCATTAAAGCAGCTATATATACTGCAGCTGCAGCAACACCAGTTGGACCTCTTCCAGAAATTAAACCAGATGCAATTGCTTTTTTAACAATTTGTTTAGCTTTATTTTCAACTTCTGAAGATAAAGTTAAAACAGAAACAAATCTTGAGATATAGTAACTTGGATCTGTTAAAGGAACAGCAATATCAAGTTCTTTTACAATGAACCTATATGTTCTTCCAATTTCTTTTTTTGTTAAACCTGAAGCTTCAGCCATTTCATTTAATGTTCTTGGAACATTATATGTTCTACAGACAGAATAAAGAACAGCAGCAACAACAGCTTCAATTAATCTTCCTCTTATAAGTCCTTTTTCAACAGTTTTTCTATAAAGTAAAGCTGCAGTTTCAACTAAAGGATTTGGAATATTTAAATATGATGAAATTCTTTTAAGTTCTGTTAAAGCAATTGATAAATTTCTTTGAACAGAGTTTGAAATTGAAGATCTTTTATGCCATTTAATTAATCTATACATTTGAGCTCTTGATTTTGTAGAAAGTTTATTACCTCTTAAATCTCTACCTGATCTTTCAATCATAGTTTCAAGACCTTTGTTTATTTTTGTATATTTCATTGGTGAACCAGTACTAACATTATCTTGTTTTTCAGCATTATCAAAACTTCTCCAATCTTTTCCAGTATCGATTTGATCTTCTGATAAAACAGTATGACATTTACTACAGATATATTCTCCAGTTTTTGAATCTCTGTAGACTTTTGTGTTTCCACATTCTGGACATTTAACCATTGTTTACACCTCTATATTTTTTAAAAATTATAAAATTAGTTTACCATTTAATCTTTCTTTGTAATTTTTGTAAAACCTTGTATTTTATATAAGTTTTTGAAAAATAAGCAAACCTATATAAATATAATAGTTTTTCTAGTATTTAAAGGTTTTTATTTTTAAGTTTTCAAGAGTTTTTTTAAAATTAAATATCTTCTTTAAACTTATAATTTATAACACTTGAAGTAAAAGTAGGTCTGAAAAGTAACCTTATAGCATCTCTATTTGGATAATAAATAACCCCATCATTATCTTTAATTGAAATTATCTTTACAGAAGATAAATTACCATCTCTAAAATCAACTTCAGATTTTGAAGTTGTTAAAAAATTAAGAGTACTATTATCTTTAATTATTTGTTGGATACTACTTCCTAAATAAATATTATTAAAAACAAAACTTAATTCAGGGAAAACAACTAAAACATCATCTTTTAAATTTAAAGAAATATCTTCAACAATACCTTTTATAAAATAAGGAGCAATAGGATCTTTTGGATTAATATTTATTAATTTTACAGAACCAATGTTTTGATATCTTTGTTTAAATAATACAGAAACATTTGTTTTATTAAAAAAAGAACCATATTTTTTATCTAAAACTATTAATTTTGATAAAACTCTTAATTTTTCAAAATCATTGATTTCATTTGTAATTTTTATAGCTTTAACTTTTGTAATTAAATCTTTAATTGTTATAATATCTTTTGAAAAAACTTGATTAATTATTTTTAAAGAAACATCTTTAAATGAAAAAATATTTACAAAAGCATCAAAAGGAATTTTTCCTAATGGCATTTTAATATCAGAATAATTTATTTTTTTAACAGGAAACCCAAAAGGATCCATATTAAGTTCAAATTTATCTAAAACTTCAGAATTCTGTTGAGGATAACCAAGACTTATAAAATTATTAACAGTATCAAAAACAATAACTGTTTTTGAAGAAAGCAAATAATTTTCACAAATAATTTTAGATATAAATAATCTATCATCAAGATTTGGACCATAAACAGAAACACTTTTTAAATTTGAAAGAGAAGTTGTAACAGTAATATCTTTCTTTTTACCTAAAATTAATTTATCTAAAGGAGTTGAAGATTTAAAATCTAAAGACAAAGGCATATTTGATAAAGATTTAATAACTTCAGGATCTGAAAAGAAATAATCATTATCTCTTTTTTCTGCAAGTTTTAAAGAAATTAATTTTATATTATAAGATTTAACAACAGAAATTACAGAACCTACCATCTTGTTTAGTTCAGTTATTTTTTTATCTACATGATAAGATAAAGTATTAATGTCTACATATTCTGTTTCTGTATGTAGTAATAAATATTTAAAATTATTTTTTGAACCTATGTCAATATGTTTTTGATAAACAATAGCTGGAAATGGAAGAGTATTTGCAAAAGTTTCTAAATCTCCTTTAACTACAAATACCTTATATACTTGTATGAGTACATTAGTCTTATCTCTTAGTCTTAAAAAAGACACAAAAATATCATCCTTATACAAAATGTTTAATTCTTGATTTCCGTATTTTCCTTCATATAAGGTATTCCATGTGTTTAAAGAAATCATAATTTACTCTCTTAAAAATATATATTATATTTATTATTTAAAACAAAACATTTTTAATAACTTACATTTAAGATATTAACTATTGAAAATTTGGAAAAATTGAAAACTTATGGTAGATAAAAAACTTATTCAAGATACTATTGTTGAATTACTAGATGCTAACATAGATAAAGACACTATTTATTCAACATTAAAAGATATTGGAGTTTCAGAAGATGAAATTGAAGAAAATTATAAAGAAATGATTGCTTCAAGAAAAGAAGGTGGGGAAAAAGACACCTCTCCTAAAGAAGAAACTGAAGAAGATGATTCTAAAGAAGAAGAAACTAAAGAAGATGAACCTGAAACTAATGAAGAGGATACTGATAAAAAAGAAGATGAAGAAATTGAAGATGACGACATCTTTGCAAATAATGATTCAGAAGATAAAGAAGAAGCTGTAAAAAAACAAACTACAAAAACAGACTTTCTAGAAGAAAATAAAAAAAGAGATGAAGAAAAACAAGAAAAAGAACTTAAAGAAACTTCTGAAACTGTTGACAAAGAAACTAAAAAAAGTATTTTTGATGATATTGAAAAGAAAAATACTGAAAAAAAAGAAGTGCCTTCTAAAATTAATTCAAGCCAACTTGCAGACATAGAAGAACAAGTTAGAGAACTGAAAGCACAAATGAATGCCTTAACAAAAATAATGAAAGATATTTTAGAAGAAAATAGAAATATTTTAAATAAATTAAAATAAAGTTTAATCTCTTAAAAGAAAACCATATTCTTTATTATTAATATGATCTAGAATATCTAATAAAACATTTTCTCTTTCTGCTGGAGCTAAATCTCCAAAAATATATCTAATCATATCTTCTATTTGCTCAAGAGAAAAATCAGAAAAAACATATGCAAGTAAAGCCTTAAGATTAGATTTTGTAAAAAAAGATTTATTTTTCGATAAATATTCTTTAGAAGATTTTTTATTTCTTAAAATATTTTTAACGAATTCTTTTCCTTTATTAAAAAGAGAAGGCACATCTTTTCCTTTAATTTCTTTCTTAATAGAAGGATTCTTAGGTTTAGTTAAATAATTTTTAATTTCTTTTTTAACTCTTTTTACAGAAGATTTAATTATTTTATGCATAATTGTTTAAACCTATTTTAATTAATTTCCAAAAAGTTTACTAAAATCAACATCTCCAACATCATCTTCTTTTTTACCACCAGAAAAGTAATTTGTAATAACTATAATTAGTAAAAGAACTACTGAAGAGATTAATAAAAAATTAATATCACTTGCAAGAAGGAAGAAAATTAAAAAATAACCTGCTAAAACTAAAAGATTCCACCAACTTTTATCAAATAAAAAGTAAATACCTAAAATAAAAGGAATAAATATTAAAAGATCATACTTAATGCATAAAATAACTATAACCAACAAAAAGATTCTTGATAATATAGCTTCCAAATGCACACGTCCTTTTAAATTCTAAAATCCTTTAATAATTTTTTAATATCTGGTTTGCTTACAGAAAATAAAAGTGCACCAATTACTGCAAACCAAACAAAATCAGGATATTGTACAAATAATAAATATACAATAACAATTGTAATAATTACTGAAAAAGTATTGTTTGCAACTTTACTTTTTGTCCAGGAATATATTACCATTGAAATAACAATTAAAAGCACAATCCAGACAACATGCTGGAACGCACTTAAATATATAATATTATTCATACCTCTCAATTAAATAAAGAAAGAAAAGATTTAAAACTATTTAGCTTTTCTTAATTTTGCTCTATTTGAAGGACCAGCTTTTTCAGTTCCTGTTCCTTTCTTCACAAGACCTCTATTTTTCTTACCTGCACTTGTAAGTCCTCTTTGAGCTCTTGAAGAATGTTTTTCAGAAACTATCCAATTAAGATCCATATCATTAATTATTGATGGGTGATTTGGATCAACCATTATAACTTCAAAATATTTCTTTTGACCATCTTCGCCAACATAATATGAATTTAAAACTTCTAAATTTTCAAAAGCCTTATCTGCTTTTTGTTCTGCCATTCTTTGAATAGAAACTCTTCTTGTAATTTTATTTATTCCCATTCTTTTTGGTCTTCTAGCGTTTTTAGGTCTTAAAATTAAACCTCCACCTTTTCTTACCTTAACAAAAACAACAGAAACTCCTTGTTTTGCTTTATAACCAAGTTCTCTTGCTCTAGGTATATTTGATGGTTTATCAACTTTAACTATTGAACCTTCTAATTTTCTAAATTCAATTAATTTTTTTGTATAAATTTGTCTATAATCATAATTAGTATCTCTTTTTTTCTTATATTCATTTTGAATTGTTTTCTGAATATATTTATTTGCACTTGTCATAAAAAAATCACACTCTTTTTAATTTGTTTTAAACTATTATTATTTTATATTTAAAATAATTATAAATAACTATGAAACGAAATGTTTATATATTAGATGGAAATTAAAGGCTAAATTAACCTTATTTTCATAAAAAATAACAAAATAAGAAGTATTATGCTTAAAAAGAAAATAACAATAACAAAAAATGACTTTAATAAAACTTTAAGAGATATACTAATAGATCTTAATATAAATCCAGAAACAGTACTTGTAAAGATAGATGGAATATTTAAACCAATATCAACTGTTATAAAAAAAGAAACTGAAATAGAAGTTTTAGTTGTAATAAAGTGAAAAAAATATGAATATTAAATGCGATAAATGTTCTAAAGATGCTTTAATATATTTAGCATACGGAAAGCATAATTTCTGTAAAGATCACTTTAATGATTTTTTTGAAAGTAGGTTTAAAAAAACAATTAGACAATTTAAACTTTTTTCACAAAAAGATTATTTAGGAGTTGCAACTTCTGGTGGAAAAGACTCAATGGTTTTACTTTATTTAATAAATAAAATATTTAGAGAAAAAAGAATTAATTTCTGTGCAATCTTTGTTGACGAAGGAACTGATAATTATTCAAATAAAACTTTCCAAGTTGTTAAAGATTTTTGTACTAAAGAAAATATTAAACTTGTAACCTCCTCTCATAAAAAAGAATTTGATATATCAACACAAGAGATTGGAGAAAAATATGATAAAAAAGAAGGAACTGTTTGCACTTATTGTGGAGTTTTAAGAAGAAAAACATTAAACAGACTTGCAAATAAAGAAAAAGTTTCAAAACTTCTAACAGGACATAATTTAGATGATGAATGTCAAACTATTTTAATGAATCTTTTAGATAATGATACCTTAAGATTTTTTAGAACAGGTCCTGAAACAGGAATTATTGATATTGAAAATACAAGACCTAGAATTAAACCATTTTACTTAACTCCTGAAAAAGAAATTGCAGCATATGCTCTCTTTAATCAAATACCTTTTCATGATTGTAATTGTCCTTTCTTTAGAACAGCTAAAAGAAATCATTTTAGAAATTTTTTAAATGAAACAGAAATTATACATCCTGGATCTAAATTTTCATTAGTTAAAAGTTTTTTAAAAATAAAAGAACTTTCAAATCTTAAAAAAATAATTACTAAAAAAAATCTAAAAAAATGTAAAATTTGTAAAGAAGATACAAGTCAAGATATATGTAAGGCATGCGAGTTAATTTCAAAAATTAAAAAGATATAAAAAGCTATTTTACCTTATAATATAATTGTTTGGTCCTGTGGTCTAGTGGTTATGACGTCGCATTGACATTGCGGAGATCCCCAGTTCGATCCTGGGCAGGACCACTTATAATTTTATAAAGAAAATTTATGAATCCTATAAAAGATTTAAAAACTGCATCTGAAAAGATAAAACAAAATAGTGAAAAACTAAAAGATGACTTTATTAATTATAAATATATATTAAATCAGATTAAGCAGATTATAGATTTTCAAGACGCTTTAATTGACCCTTTAAAATCACAAAAGAAAATTTTAAAGAAAATAATTAAAAGAAATAAAAATACTGAGTATGGTAAAAAATATTCTTTTTCTAAAATAAAAACTATTGAAGATTTTCAAAAACAAGTACCAATTATAAAATATAATGATATTTCAGAAGATATTGAAGAGATAAAAAAAGGAAAACAAAATATTTTTACTAGAGACAAAGTAGTATACTTTGCATCAACCTCAGGAACTACAAGTAAGATTAAACTTATACCTGTTACGAAGCAAAGAATAAAAAATTATAATAAAGAATTTGCTTTATGGGCTGTATATGTTCTAAAAGATTATGTGAAAATTGCAAATGGAAAAACACTTTATTTTGCAGGACCTTATTTTGAAGGTAAAACAAAAGGTAAAATACCATATGGTAGTATCTCTGGATACCTTCCTTTTAAATCACCTTGGTATGTTAAAAAGAAAATATCAAATCCAATAAATGTTTATAACGAAATGAATTTTAATAAAAAAATTAAAAAAATGGCAATCCATGCACTCCAAGAAAATATAACCCAAATTGCTTTCACAGCACCAATTGAAGCCATTCTTTTTTTAGATTATATAAAAGAAAATAAAACTAAATTAATAAAAATAATTAAAAAGAAAAATTCTAAAAGAGCAGAATATCTATCCAAAATTGATGATTTTAAAGCGATTAATATTTGGCCAAATATAGGACTTGTAAGTTGTTTTAGATCAAAGACAAATGAAATGTATATTGACACATTAATGAAAAAAATTGGTAAAAAAATTGAAATTAGAGATCCAGGTATAAATGCTTCTGAAGGTAGAATATCTATTGGTATATCAAAAGATGGTATTTCAGGAGTATTTCCATTAAATACAACTTTTTTTGAATTTATTGATTTTAATAAAGAAAAAAAAGAAATAATTACAGTAGATAAATTAAAATTAAATAGAAAATATAAAGTAATAATTACAACTCAAGAAGGACTATATAGATATGATATGGGAGATGTTGTAAAAGTAACCAGTTTCTTTAAAAAGATTCCTGAAATTAAATTTTTTACAAGAGAAAATTATCTTAATATCGCAGGAGAACTTGCATATGAAGATGAAATTGTTAAAGCTTTAAAAAAATCTTTCACAGAAGAAAATTTTAAAATTAAATACTACACTGTAATTCCATATCTTAAAGATCTTTCAAAAAAACCAAGATATGAAATATTACTTGATCTTGAAGAAAATAAAACTGAAAAAGAAATTATAAAACTAAAAGAAAAAATAGATTTAAATCTTAAAGAAACAATAAACGACTACAAACAAATGAGAGAAGAGTTTGGAAGAATGGATATGCCAGTTATATCTATTCTTGAAAAAAATAGTTATGATGAATTTAATAAAAAAAGAGTTGTAGGCTCTGGAAATCCAAAACCAATAAATATACATCCTGAGCAGAATTTTAGAGAAAATTTTAAAATAAAGAAAACATATGAATAAATATTTTTCAGAAAACTATTTTCAAGCAAGAGAAAAATTTAGAAAAAGTACAGCTAAACTTAAGAAAAGTAATTATCATATAATTGATGATTTAACTATTGATGTTGCTGAAAGCCATCCTAAAAAAAAAGAAAAACTATTAATTATAATTTCAGGAACTCATGGAGTAGAAGGATATGTTGGAAGTGCTTTTCAATTATTTTTTATTGATAAATATCTATCTAAAATTAAAGATAAATATGGGATATTATTAATTCATTCTCTAAATCCTTATGGTTTTAAAAATAATAGAAGATACAATGAAAATAATGTTGATCTAAATAGAAACAATAACAAAGACTTTTCAAAAATTAATTATTTTTTTAATAAAAATAAATTATTTAAAGAAGAAAATATATTTAATATTAAAAGAGCATTTCTAAGTGATAATTTTGAAAGAATCAGATATAATTTACTATTGTACAAATTAATTTTAAAGCATGGAATATCTAAAACAATACAATTAATTGGACATGGACAAAATAAATATCCTAAAGGGTTATGTTATTCAGGAAAAAATAAAGAAAAATCAATCTTATTTTTAGATAAAAAAATAAAAGAAATAACTAAAGATTATAAAGAAACAATATTAATTGATGTTCATACTGGAGCTGCAAAAAAATATAATTTAGATATATTTACTGCAAATAAACTAAATGAAATTAAAATAGATGTTCCTTTTAAGTCAACAAACACTAAAAAAAAAGGAACTGATCATATTGGTGGAATTGAGAATAGTTTGTTTGAAAATTCAAAATCAAAAAAAAATATTCATTTCACTTTAGAGTTTGGAACAATAAATAAATATTCAACAGTAATCTCTCTAAATTATCTTAGTTATTTATTGTTTAAAGAAAATCAAATAACAAACTTTGGACCTTTTGAAAAAATACCAAAAATTAGACAAAAAATGAAAAAAGCTTATTTTCCAGAAAATAAAAAATTTAAAGAAAATATGTTAAAAAAAACAAAAGACTTTTTAGAAAGAATTATAAATTATCAATAGAGAGTTTAATCTCTAAAATATTATTTTTATAACTTGAAACTATACTTTCTTTAACAACTTTAAAACCTAACCAAACTTCTTTATAGAAAGAAAAATCGTGACTTCTTATCATTAAAATATTTCTATCATCATCAACATCAAATCTTATTTTATTTAAATTATGAGGAGTATACATGGTAAGATAAATACTCTCTTTATCAAAAACAAAACTATCAATATCGTCGCACATTTCAAAATCATCTTTATCTCTATTAAACTGTATATTAAGATTAATAGGTTCAGATTTTTCTAGTTTGTTTTTACGAGCAAAATCTAAGATCATTTGTTTAATTGCTTTGTCAATTTCATCAAGATTTTTTGTCATAAAACCACCCTATTTTGTTTTGATATAATTCATTCATAACATTATTTATTGTTTCCCATTTATCTCTTGCAAAAGGAGGAATCTTTTTATTTTTTATAATATATTCTTTTAAATATTTAATAGTCTTTGGATCAGAAGAATATCCTGAAATATCAAGACCTGTTAATTCAGAAATCATTTGATCTCTTACAACTTTTGCTAAAACAGAAGCACATGAAACAGAAATATGATTTAAATCTGCTTTATGTTCTGAAACAATATTAAATTTATAATCATACTTAAGTATATTAAAATTAGATATCATTCTTTTTTTATACTTTTCTGCACTAGTATCAGGACAATCTAATATTAATACATTTGGATTAATTTTTAAGTTTTTAATCATTTCAGCAGTTTTTATAGCTTCAATCTCATTTAAAGAATATCTATTCATTAAAACATTTAATTCTTCTGCTGGAATTAAAACAATACTAAATTCTGTTGATTTTTCTTTAATAATATTAAAAAAATTAATTCTTTTTGATTTAGATAAAAGTTTAGAATCTTTAACACCAAGTTCTTTAAAAAAAATCTCTTGCTCAGGATTTAAAGTACAAGAAGCTAAGACTAATGGACCTAAAACACACCCTCTTCCAGCTTCATCAACCCCACAATTTAGTACTTTTTCCATGTAATAATCACTATATATACTATATATGGTATTGTTTAAAAAGCCTAAGGTAGAATTTAGTAAAAAATAACCATTTAAAAAGAGTTTTGTTTTCTAATATATATAGATATAATATTTAAATATTTGAAAAAAGGTGACAATAATATGCAAGCAACAATTTTAAGTAACAGAAGAGGAGTTAGAACTCAATATAACAATCAATATATTTTAAAAGTTGATGACGAAAAATATAGTGATAAAAAAACAGTTTCTAGCCTTTTAGGTAAAAAAACAATTTATAAAACAGGTTCAGGAAAAACCATAACTGGAACTATTGTTTCAGCACATGGAAATAAAGGTGCTGTAAGAGTTATTTTTGAAAAAGGACTTCCTGGAACAGCAATCTCACAAAAAGTAGATGTTAAATAAATTTGTTATTCAGAAGATTTTTCTTCTGAATCTTTTTCATTTTCTAATTTTTTATCATTAATTAAGTTTTGGTTAATAGTTTTAAAAACATCAGCATAATTTTTATAACTTACATTTTGTTTAGGTATCTCTTTTGCTTTTTTTAAAGCTTTTTTAGATAAAGATTCTTTTTTAAAAACTACACTTGGGGACTCTATTGTTTCAACTAAAACTTCTTTTGGAGTTACAACTAAAGATTCTTCTTCTTTTACTGGAAGATTAAACTTTTCAATAACTTCTTTTTTTGTATATTTTGGAGCACTCTTAAGTTTAAATAAATAAATACCAGAAAATAAGATAATAAAAACTCCTATAAATATTAAATAATTATTTTCTTGTACTAATAAATAATAACCAATATAAATTACACCTGAAAAAATAATTGAAAGGTATAAAGATTTAATTAATTTGTTCATATACATTCACTTTTAAAAACACATTGTAACAATATTATATAGTATAAACAACTATAAATATATTTAGTTTAGTTAAGAGAAAATATGAAACAAGAAATATTACAAATTACTAAGAATAAAGTAAAAGAAAAATTAGAAAAATCTGATCAAAAGATAATAAACCTATCTTTAATTGTAGAAAAACTACAATTAAAAATAAATGAACTTACAGAACTTCTAAAAATTATCTCTGATCAAGAATATCCATCTATTGATCAAATTTTAGGTATTAAAGATTATTGTAAATTTTATCTTTTAGAAGATAAAAGTCAAATAAGTACACTTAATTTTAAAGAAGAAGAAGAGATTAAAAAAATATTAGATTATAATATTGGAATTACAATTGAAAAAGATGTTAAAGAAATTACAAATAAACTTTGTAAAAATATTTTAGAGTTAATTGACACTAAAGAAAAAATTGATCTTAAAATAGACACATTAATTAAAGAAAATTATATTAACCTTTATAATATTGCAACACCTAAAATTGCATGTAAAATGATTGAAATTGCAGGATCTTTTGAAAGATTATCAAGATATCCAGCATCAACTATACAATTATTAGGTTCTGAAAAATCTTTTTTTAAAGCTTTAAAGTTCAATAAAAAAACACCAAAATATGGAATTTTATATAATCATCCTTTAATTATAAATTTAACAAATAAAAAGAAAGCTAAAATAGCAAGAAGCCTTGCATCAAAAATTGCCTTAGGGTTAAAAGCTGATGTTGAAAAAAAAGATATTTCTAAAGATTTAATTAATAAAATTAAAACAAAAATTAGTGAAATTAATGAATAAACAAATAATTTTAAAAAATCAAAAAATATTTACAAAAAATAACTTAACTGAAAAAGTTAGAGAATGGGATCCAAATAGATCAAAAGTAGCTGCAGGGATTAAAAAAGGAATAATGCCAAATATTAAAGAAGATGACAAAGTACTTTATCTTGGAGCTGCAGAAGGTTACACAATATCTTATATATCAGATATTTTAACAAAAGGAAAAGTTTATGGTATAGATATTTCACCATACAGTATGCAAAAATTATTAATACTTGCAGAAAAAACAGAAAATATAATTCCTATATTAGGAGATTGTAACAAACCTTTTGAATATAATGAAATAATTAAAAAAAAATTTGATTATATAATACAAGATATTGCTCAAAAAAATCAAGCAGAAATATTAATTAAAAATTCAGATATTTTTTTAAAAGAAAAAGGTCTTGCTCTTTTAAGTTTAAAATTATCTGCAATTTCTCAAAAAAACCATAAAAAAACAATTGATGATCAAATAAACATACTAAGAAATAAATTTAGAATCATTAATCAAAAAAGATTAGATCCTTTTGAAAAGAACCACATGCTAATTTTACTTGAAAAAAAATAATTATAAAAGATTAAATAAGAATAATAAAAACAAAACATAAAATGAAATTAATAATATTCCTTCTTGTATTGTAATCTTTTTATCAAGAATTATAAAATAAATTAATATTGTTCCTAAAAACATTAAACCTAAAGGAAAAATTAAACTAGAAATATCAAAAGCTACTTTTCCAAAAATTGAAGAAACACCTAATATTCCTAAAATATTAAAAATATTAGAACCAATTATATTACCAACTGCAAGATCATATTTTTTAAGCTTAACAGCTTTAATTGAAACTATCAATTCCGGAAGAGAAGTTCCAAAAGCAATTGCACTAATAGCAATAATTTCTGTACCAATATTAAGAATTGTTGATAGTTTTATTGTAGCATCAATTAAATATTTTGCACTAATATATATTGCAAGTAAACTAATTGAAAAAATTAAAATATTTACCAAAAAATCTTTCTTTCTAGGTCTTTTTTCAACAATTGTTTGAGATAAATCTATTTCTTTAATAGTGTATATTAAATAAAATACAAAAACAAATAATAATAATAAAGTTTCATAAAAAGAAACAAAACCATTAAATAAAATTAAAACTAATAAAAAAGAAGTTCCTATAAAAAAAGGAAGATCTTGCTTAATTACATTTTCATTAACTACAATTTTTTTTGCAATAATTGCTGTAATCCCTAAAATTAAAAATAGATTTGCAATATTTGAACCAATAACAGTAGATACAACTATTTCTGAAGAACCTTTTAAAATTGCAAAAATTGAAGAAATTAATTCTGGAAGAGAAGTTCCAATACTTAAAATTATTACACCTATTATTATTGGTGGTAATTTTAAAAAAATACCAATATTTTCAGAAGATTTTATAAAATAGCTAGATGCCTTTATTAAAAAAAATAAAGAGGCTAAAAAAACTAAAATCCATAAAAATAATTCTAACATAATTAAGAAAAGAAAGAAAGTTTATTTAAAATAAACTATTCTTTAATATAAACTTTTTTAATTATAACATCTTCAACAGGCCAATCTTGATAATAATCATACTTAGTTGTAGTTTCTAAATTTTCAATTTTTAAAACTACATCCATACCTGAGACAACTTTACCAAATACTGCATAGCCTGGATTTTTTGAATCTTTATAATCTAAAAATAAATTATCAACAGTATTTATGAAAAATTGACTAGTTGCTGAATCAGGATCCATAGTTCTTGCCATTGAAACAGTCCCTTTAAGATTACTTAAACCAGTTATGTTTGTTTGTTCTAAAACAATAGGATCAAAAGTATCTTTTTCAGAACCATCTTCATTAAAACCACCTGTTTGAACCATAAAATTTTTTATAACTCTATGGAAAACAACTCCATCATAAAAATTAGATGACACATATTTTTTGAAATTTGCAACTGAAATAGGAGCATTCTTATCAAAAAGCTCAATTTCAATATTACCTTGTGTTGTTTCTATAACTATCATGGTTGGATACCTCTCTTTTTTTGTAGCTTGATCTGTAGTTAAATTAAATATAAAATAAACTATTAAAATTAATAGAATTATTGATAAACCAAATATTATTATTTTTGTTTGCTTCATATTAATAATATGCTTAAAAAGATTTTTAAAATAATAAGAAATATTAAATGAAACTAATAACATATGTTATTTAAAGTTTATGTTACATAATATATATACTTATTCTATTTAATTTAAAAAAAAATATTGGAGTGATTAAATGATAAAAATAAATCAAGAAGCACCAAGCTTTAAAGAAGACGCATTTGTCAATAATGAAATAAAAAAAATTAGTCTAGAAGAATTTAAAGGGAAATGGGTTGTATTATTTTTCTATCCTGCAGACTTTACTTTTGTATGCCCAACAGAACTTCAAGAACTTGCAAGACATTATGAAGAATTTAAAAAACTTGGAGCAGAAGTTATTTCTGTAAGCACAGATACTGCTTTTTCACATAAAGCATGGCATGATACTTCAGAAGCTATTAAACCAATTAAATTTCCTATGCTTGCAGATCCTGCAATGAGAGTTTGTAAGGCTTATGAAACATTAATTGAAGAAGAAGGTTTATCTTTAAGAGCAACTTTTGTAATAGATCCTGATGGAATAGTAAAAGCTTTTGAGTTCCATAATAACGATATTGGAAGATCAGTTCATGAACTTTTAAGAAAAATAGAAGCTGCAAAATTTACAAGAGAACATAATGGTGAAGTGTGCCCTATGAACTGGCATCCTGGAGAAAAAACTTTAAAGCCAGGTTTAGATCTTGTTGGAAAGATTTAAATCTTTCTTTTTCTTTTTATTTAATAACTAAAAGGTAATTTTAAGATATTAAGTTTAATTAAAATTACAATTAATAAAGTATATCCTATTGAAACTAAAATATTTATAATTAAATCTTTTTTTGTTAATTTATTTTCTTTTGAAACCATGTTTTTAATTCCAAAATGCATCATAAGCATACCTACAACATTTGAAACCCAATAAAAGAAAATCATACTTTCAAGAAAAATACCTTTTATTAAAAAAGATAATAAATAAGATAAACCATAAGCAATAGGAATATTTACTAAAAAGTCATTCCAAAAAGACAAAGGTGAAAGAATATATCCAACTATAGTTAGAGCTCCACCTTTAAAATATTTTTTAAAATAGTTCTTAAAATTCATATCTAAAGATCCTTAAAATTAATCTTTTCAAAATAAAGATCAAATAATATTTTGGATAAATTAGAAACATTAACTCTCTTTTGATCAAAAGAATCTCTATCTCTAATAGTTACGGTATTATCTTCTTTTGTTTGATGATCAATTGTTATACAGTAATTACAACCAATTTCATCTAAACGAGCATATCTTTTACCAATAGAACCTTTTTCATCAAAAAAGACTTCAAAAACACCATAATTTTTGTCCAAGATATCTTTCAAAACATCTTGTCCAATCTCTAAAATACCATCTTTTTTAACTAAAGGTAAAATTGCACAAAAATAAGGAGATATTTTTGGTTTTAAATGAAGAATATTTCTTAACTCTTCACCTTCTTTTTTAACTTCAAAAGAATTTTCTAAAAGAACATAGAAAAGTCTATCAAGACCTATTGAAGAAACTTCTAAAACATGAGGATTAATTACCTTACCTTCTTCTTTAACTGACAAATCTTTTTTAGAACCTTCACTATGTGCTTTTAAATCATGATCTGTTCTATAGTTAAAAGAGAATAACTCTATCCAGCCTAAAGAAGAATTAACCTCTAAATCAAAAGTTTGTTTTGAATAGAAGGCTCTATCATTATCAGGAACTTCTCTAAATCTTAAGTTTTCATGAGTTATACCAATATCATCTAAAAATTTTTGTTTTAAATATAAATAAAAAGTTAAAAGATTACCTAAAGAAATTTTATTTTCAGTAATTTCTTTTACAGTATAATCTTTTTCAACACCATCTTTTAAAAGTAAAAATCTTATTTTATAATCTTGAATATTTGATAAATCATAATCATTTATTTTATCAGGATCAAAGAACATTTCAGTCTCAAGTTGTTCAAATTCTCTACATCTTATAAGACCTTGTCTTGGAGAAATTTCATTTCTGTAAACTTTTCCATGTTGTGAAAGAGTTATTGGAAGAGTATTTCTTGAAGATTTATATATTCTTGAAAAATCTAAAAATATAGATTGACAAGATTCTCCTCTCAAGTATCCTTTGTTACCATCCTGTACACCTACATTTATATAAGCCATAAGATTAAATCTTTTAATATTTATTAAATCACCACCATCTTCTGACTTAATACTATTATCTGTAATTAATTTTTGATATTCTTCAATTGAGAGACCTTCTGGTATTTCAAGGTTTAATTTTTCAGAAAGATATTTATCAAGTTTATAAGATTTTCCTGTTTTAGAGCATGTTGCAATTGGATCATCAAAGTTTTTAAGATGACCTGAAGCTTGAAAAACAGGTTCTGGTAAAATAATTGAACCAGAGATTTCTAAAAAGTTATTTCTATTTACAAATTCTTTTCTCCAGAAATCAATAATCTTTAATCTTATTTTGTTTCCTAAAGGACCATACTCATAAAAACCAGCAAAGTTTTTAGAATATATTTCAGCTGAAGGAAAATAAAATGATCTTGTAGATATCATTTCGTTAAATCTATCTATTTTTAAATTATCCATATACTATCACAATAATATTTAGTAATGAAATGTTATAAATATATATTGGTTTAATAAATATTTATAAATATATAATAAAAATAAGCAGGGGTACCCAAGTGGTCAAAGGGGCATGGCTTAGGACCATGTGCTTAGTGCTTCGCAGGTTCGAATCCTGTCCCTTGCACTATTTTATAGAAGTTGAAAAATATGATGACTAATTTTGAAATACCAGAAGATAAATTTAATGTTAAATATTTAATTAACATAATAAAAGAAGATTTAAAAGAATATCAATTTGAAACATTTAATTTAGGAATTAGTTATCCTTATTCTGTAACTGAAGAAGAAAAACTACTTTTAAAAAAAGAATTTCAATATGATTTAGTAGTAGGTATTGAAAAAGAGCTTCTTAAAAAAAGAACAGAAGTCTCTTTTGGAGATATTGATATAATAATTGATTTTAATTATAAACAAATTGAATATAAAATAACCTCACTTTATATTTATGGAATATATAATAAATATTCAAGAGAACTACCTCAAACAATTGATTTTTGTTATAAATGTAGAGGAAAAGGATGTTCTTTTTGTAATAACACAGGTATATTGAGAAATATATCTATTCAAGAAATTATAGAAAAATACTTAAGAGAAAAATATAATTTTAAAGAACTTAAATTTCACGGAGCAGGAAGAGAAGATATTGATGTTTTAATGCTTGGAAATGGAAGAGAGTTTATAATTGAAATGACAGAACCTAAAGAGCGTAAAATTAATGAGAAAGAACTTTTAGAAATTGAAAATAATATTAATAATAATGAAAAAGAAAAAATAAAGATATCTAATCTTAAGATTACAGAGAAAGAAAAAGTTGCAGAAATCAAAAATGAAAAATATTTTAAAAAATATAAAGTTACTGCAGAATGTGAAACTGAAATAAATCAAGAAGATTTAGATAAGATAACAATTAATAAAGAATTTAAAATAAAACAATTTACTCCAAAAAGAGTTGCAAAAAGAAGAGCACTTATAACTAGAGAAAGAAGTGTAGAAATATTAGAGGTTAAAAAAATTAACAATACTATTTTTGAAATAGAAATAAAAGCAGAAGCTGGTCTTTATGTTAAAGAATTTGTTTCTGGAGAAGGAGAGAAAACTAAACCTTCAATTTCAGAGATTATAAATATTAATTGTAAATGCATAAAGCTTGATGTTACTTGGATATATAGGGAGTGATTTAAATTATGAAAGAAATACAAGAAAAAATTAAAAAATTTTGTAAAGATAAAAATCTTGATAGTACACTTGAGATAAAAGTGCTTGATTTAGTTTCAGAAGTCGGAGAAGTATCTAAAGAGATTATAAAAGGAACAAACTATGGAAAAAAAGATTTTAAAATTACAGAAAACACAGAATCAGAGATTGGAGATGTTTTATTTTCCTTAATAACTATTGCAAACCAACTAGATGTTGATCTTGAAATTGCTTTAGAAAAAGTTTTAGAGAAATATCAAAAAAGATTTGAAATTAAAAAAGAAATTGGATCTTTTTAAAAAATTATTTTAAAACAGTTCCTGTTTCAAGATACCATAGATAAAAATCAAGCTCACCTTGAGAAAGCTTTACTTTTTTTGAAAGACATTCTAAAATATTTTCAATTTCTAAATATTTTTGTCTGTTTAAAGATTTTGGTTTTTCTTTTAAATAACCATTCTTAATTAATATATCAACTATATGAAAATCAATTATAGCATAATCGTTATACCCTATGTTTCTTAAAAAATGAGAAGATTCCTTATAAGAGATACCTTTTATATTTTCAACAAACCAATCTCTTAAAGAGTTTTTTTCATTAAAGGCTTTTAAAACTTTTTTTAAAGAATCTAAATGCTTTCTATTAGATACTATATATTCTGCTCTTAAGTTTGGATATCTATAACCTAACTCTTTAAGCTTTAAAGAAAGATCTTTTAAAGAAAGAAAAAGAAACCCATCATTTATTTTTTTTTGAATCTCAATTGCTTTTTTAGCATTATAATTTGCAGTTAATACACAAAAAGAAAGTTCTTTAAAAATCTCTTTATTACTTTTATTTTTTATTTTTGAAAAAGATTGTATTTTTTTATCAATAACTTGTTTAACATCTTTTTTCTTAAGAGAATTAATCTGACGTACTAAAGAAGACATAAATAACACTACCTTTAAATAATTTAAGTATATTAAAAGTATATACCAAAGGTTTTATAAAAAAGATATATTTATTAAATATTTATACTTATATATAAGTGAGAAATATGAAGAACATTTTAGAATATATAGATCAATTATTAATAAAATCAAGAGAGATTTATAGATTAATGCCAACTCCACTCTATAAACTTGAAAAAAAAGAACTGATTGATAAATTAAATGAAATAAAAACAAGCCTTGAAAGCTTATCAAAAGAAATCTTAGAACTTAATAAATATACAGTAATACAATATTCTTCAGAAGTTAATTTTTCAAAAATGGATCTATTTTATCAAAACTTTTTAATGATTTCTAATAATATTAATTCTCAAATGTTTTTAGAGATTAATAAAAAAGAAATAAATCATGATTTAATAAATATTAAAGAAGCAATTACAAGACCACAGATTTTTTATGATATAGAAGAACAATTAAAAAATGAAATCACATTATTTTTAAGTTTTTTAGAAGAAGTTAAAACAAAAGTAAAGTATAAATATGTAGATTTATCTAATCAAAAAAAATCTATTGAAGAACTATTAAGAATAATTCAAGATAAAGAAGAAGATAATAAACTACTTAGGAAAAAAGTACAAGATTATAAGTGGCTAGAATCAAAAGAAAGAGCAAAAGAATCATTAATAACAAATCTTGAAAATGAATTAATTAAAAAAATAAAAATTAATGAAAAGAAAAGTGTCTTATTAAATGTACATTTACTTAAAGTTGAAAAAGAAATTACAGAAATGTATAAAGTAATTAAAAAGCTAACACTTGATATAGATGAAAGTGAAAAAGCAAATCTTGAAAAAGAAAAATTAGCATTAGAGCTTATAAAAGAACTTAAAGACGAACTTTTAAGTACAAGATATGCATTATCAAAAGTATATGAGGGTAAATAAATGGCTGAAAAGTTTGATCCATTTTCATCAGGAAGCACAAATTATTATAATCCAACTTCTGAAAAGAAAAAAAGTAATGGACTTGTAACATTTATACTTGTGATAATATTAATTGGACTTGGAATTTATTATGGTTCAAACTATTTATTTCTAAATAAAGTAGATGTAACTTTTAATATTAAGAACACAGAAGGAGAAACTATTCCTGCAAACATACAAATTTCAAAAAGTCCTATGTTTACAGATACAGTTCTTAATTTACAAAATGGAACTACAGGAGAATTGAAGAAAGGTAGCTATTATTATCAGATACAAGCAACAGGATATAAGTTATATAAATCAAGTACAGAAAAAGAATTTAAAGAAACATTTAATGAAGACTTTGAACTTGAAAAAAATATTAGTCTAAAATTAGAAAAAATTACTTTTCCAGAAAAAGTTTTTAAAAACCAAATGGCAATTCTTTCAATTGAAGTTATAAATACTTCAGAAAAAGAAATATATACTCCATCAAATATCATTGTAGAAGGTGATATTGAAGAATGGAATTTTGAATATGTTGATAATTATCAAGAAGTAATATCTGTTGAAGATATAGTTATTCCACCAAAACAAAGAATGAATATAAATTTAAGATATATTGTGGACGATACTGGAGATAAAGAAAATGATATTAAGGTAAGAATTAAATATAAATCAGATTCTAAAAAAACTAGTTTTGAAATCATAGAAATTCCAGAAATCACAATAAAAGCAGATATTGAAAAAACAATTGAAAGTGGAAGTAATAGTAATTTTACAATAAATATTGGAAATTCTAAGAATAGCAGTCCTATTTCAGACTTAAAAATAGCACTTGAAATTGAAAGTGAAGAAAATGAAACTGTAGAAGAATGGTTTAATTATGATAAAGGGAACATTGTAATCCCTGCTAAAAGAAATACAACTTTAAGTCTTTCAGTTTCAATACCTCAATATGCAAAAAGTGATACACTTAATGGAAATTTAATTTTTTCAAGTTCTGCATTTGATGAAAATAAAGTTATTCCAATAAAAATTACAATTGAAGAACCAAGCATTGATTTTGATACAAAATTAAGTACAAGTGAAACAGAAATTAATTATGATGTAAATAATAACACTACTGATAAAAAATATATTACTTTAACTTTAGATAATAAAAGTTCAATTGATATAGAAATTGTAAACATATCTATTCTTAATTTAGATCCTGACAAAAAAGATTGTAATAACTACATATATATTTCAGAAAACTCACTTCCAGATAAAAGAGTTATTAAAAACACAAAACCAGAAATACCAATTACAATATTTGCAAAAGATCCTTCATTAATTGGAGATCCAATAAATAACACCAGGATTTGTGGAATAAATGTAGAATACAAACATCCTTTTAGAATAGAAGAAACAATTAATATTTCTAAAAATATTATAATAAATATTGAAGAAAAAACATCATAAATTAAAAGAGTTAATATAGTATGGAACACATAGATTGGATTGTATCATTTGTAATTTTTATATTTGTAATACTTGCAATAATTACAGCAATACCAAGATTTCTTCCAGACAATTTAAAACAAGAAGATATATATACTTCAAAAATAGTTTATTCTCAATTAACTGAAAATATTGATAAATATACAATATATTCAGATAATAATTATCAAGATATATTTTTTTTAGAAGACATTAACAAAGGAAGAGCAATTTCTAATTTTATAATTGATGAAAATATTCTATTTTTAGATTATATTAAAAAATCAAATTTTTATTATTATGATGCAAATAGTTCTTTTGAAAAACCAAAAACTATTATTTTTAAAGAAAAAATAATTGATGAAAATAGTTTAGTTAATTTTCAATTAGATCAAGGACAAATAATTAGCTTTAATGGAGAAGCATATGCCTATCAAGAAACTACATTAAAAAGTATAGAAAATTATTCTAATGTTTATTTTGAGTATGTTGTAGAACCACAAGACATGAATGTTTATTTTAATTATGCAGATGTTAATAATTACTCACTTTGTTCAATAGATCAAAATCAGCTTAAATTATATGATCAAAATAGCTCTGGAAGTTATTTAGTAGATTTTGTAGATGTTAATTTTGATGAAGATCAGTATTTTATAACATTAAAAGTAAATACAAACTATACTGGAGAAGTTAGTTGTGTTATTGAGGATTATATAGCTGAAAATAATACACAAAGTTCTATTAATAGTGGGCAAATAATTTTAAAAAATATTAATGAACAATTTATAGATAGCTTTGAAATATACAAGAATAATTATCTTGAAATTAACTCAAATACAATCAATACAAATTATTTTGATCTAGAAATTACTGGAAACCAAATTGATGCAAATATTTTTGAAAATAGAAATCTTCTTGGAAATATAAAATTAAGTTTTGAAAATAATTTAGATTATAGCTTAATTGAAAACAATAATCCAGGAATAATAAAAGATAGTTTATCAAAACAAAAATTAGTTATTTTTCCAAACACAAATCAATTAATAACAGTTATTGAAAATGAAGATGTTAATTTTGAAGTATCACAAGGACTTGAAATTAATAATTATGATTATGAAATAGAATATTTAACAGATTATTATACTTGGATTAAAATGGATGTTCTTGCAAATTCTCAAAAAACAGTTTATTTAAATAAAATTCAAGGATATCAACCAGAGAATGATTTTTCAAAAGTTTATGATAGCCCAACTCATCCAAGCACAACAGTTACAAACCAAGGAAGTGGATTATTTAAAATTGATATAGATAATACTGGAGGATTAGAACTTTCAGATTATGAAATTAGAATAGATAATAATATTTTAAGTCTATCATCTACAACTGAAAGTTTATTGATTACAGATTCTAATTTTACAAATGTTAATAAAATAACACTTAAAAACAAAACAGAAAATAAATATGTAATTATTGAATTTTTAGATAAAGATAGAAATCTTAAAGAATGTACAGTAAATATTATAGATGATGGTTTTAATATAAATTGTACAAGCAAAACATATTTAAAAATAAAAATTACAGACACAACAGAACAAGAAAAAAGTAAATATTTAAAGAGTTCTGAAAAAATAATTACTAAAGAAAAAATAGATGATGTTAATCTAGATGTAATTGATAACTATAATTACTTTATTAAACTATATAATAATAAAGAAAACGTAGAAATTGGAAACTATGGATATTCAGGAGATTTTAAAATTCTCGAAAAAATATCTAAATATTTAAATGAAAAAGGACAAGAAGAAATAGTTAAAGTTTTAATAAAACCTAACTAAATCATTAATTTAAATATTAAAACCACAACTACAAAAGCAATAGATAAACCAACTACTAATTCTGGTGAAAGCTTATAACCACCTAAACTTTCATTAAACTTCATAATACCAATAGCACTACTTGGTCCTTGACTATTACTCTTCATTTGCTTTAATTTCATAAATATTACACCTCTAATAATAAATATATATATAGAAAACTATTAAATAACTTACTCTTATATAATTTATGTAAGAACAGTTAAAAAAAATTAAAAAAAGGATAATAAATGATTAATAAAAAAATGATTTGGAAAACTGCAGTAGTTATAATAATGATAATTATTCTACTATATCTTTTAGTATGGGCAGGAACAGTTAGATGTAAATCTATTCCTGGAATGTGTTCTATTTACTGGGGAACCCAAACATTAATTACTGGAAAACAACAACCAAGCATATTAATTGTTTATAATCCATCAGATATAGAAGGTCTTGGAAATCCTTATCTTCTAGAGAAAACAATAAGAGATAATAAAATAATTGGAATGAATGTAAGACTTGAAAATATAAATTATTTAAGTGAAGAAAAACTAAAAAATGAAGCAATGGTAATAGTTACAAAATCTAGAAAAATATCTACACCAAAGCTTGAAATGTTTATTAATTATGTATCAACTGGTGGTAGACTTATTTGGGTCGGAGATGCTGGAATAGAAAAAGAAACAAACTTAGATGTTCTTGCAACAAAAGGAGATATTGAAGGTTCATTTGATTCTAATATTGTAAGTGGCTGGGCAAGACTTGATTCTGAAAACTATATTTTAAGATTTGATAATTTCTTAGGAGTTAATTATCTTAATAATTATTGCCAAGTAAAAGATTGTCAAGATAAAATATATAAAGTTGCTAATGGTATTGAACTTAATTATAAAAAACCAATTGCTAATAATGGAGTACTTATACCAAGTTCAGAACATCGTATGGTCTATGGACTTAGAAGTTATCTTGAAGTAAAAGATGATTTTGCAATTGTACAAACACTAAAACCAATGACAACTCCTTTAAAATTAGATTTTGGATCAACACTTTTTGATTCAGAGAAAGTATCTTATGGAAATGAAGAAGGAGTATTCCCTTTAATAATATTAAGTAATTCAAATAAAGTTGCATACTATGCAATGCCTCCAGAATATTTAATTGAAGATGATGATAAAGAGAAATATTATTCAATAATTGAAAATATGATATATGGTATGGTTAAATGATAATTTATGATTAAATCTGTAGAAGCTGTTATTGCTGTAATGATTCTTTTTTTATTCATAATAACATTATTTTCAAGCTATACAAAAACAGAAACTAGAGAAAACTTAATGATTGAAAAAAGTTCAGAAATATTTTTAATCAATGCACAAAATAAAGAATTTAGAGATTATATACAAGAAAATAAAGGTCAAATAATATATAATGAATTATATGGTTATATAGATAGTAATTATTCAATAAAAATATGTGATTTTTTAGAAGAAAATGAAAACTGTGCTGATTTTGGAGATACAGTTCCTGATAAAAAAAGTTTAAGCTCTTTTAATTATTATTTTTATGATATTAATAAAACTTTAAATATAATAGTGTGGTCTTAAAAAATGAAAGAAAAAGGATTTACATACATAATAATTGTTGTTTTTATTATGATATTTGTAACTATGCTTTTTTTAATCTCAAAAAACATAAACTATTCAAATAAAATAAAACATTTAGTATCAAACTATAAAACTGAAATCAACTATCTTTCAGAAAATAACTTAATAGATGTAAATAGTTTAGATGAGTTTAATATAAATTTTAAAGAATTTATAAAATCAAATAACTATAATAGTAAAGCTTGTGGAATATATTTTGATGGTAATAAATACATTCTAAGTAATTATCTTGATGCAAATTATACTCTGATACAAGAAAATCAAACTATTGAAATATTAGCAGAAAGTGTTTCAGAAGATATCATATTTGGAAATTGTGAAATGGATATTTCTTTAGAAAATTCACTTTCTTTTTATATAGAAATTTATAATGATTCTGAGAAAAGTATATATAAACAATAAAAAAAGATAGCTTTATAAAGTAAACGAACTAATAATTTATAATATATTATATTAATAAATTTAGAAGGTGTTAATGATTATGAACGAAATTAAAGAAAATATTAGCCAAATAGCATTAAAAAGTAATGAAATTGTAGCAAAATTAGAAATATTAAGAGCTCTTGAAGAACATAAAGAAAGTATTTCTGAAGAAATTACAAAAACTAAAGAAAAGTTAGAAAAAGAAGAAATTACAAAATTTACTTATGCTACAATGCAAGAAGTTAATCAAAAAAATTTAGATGATAACACAAATAGAAGAAAAATAATCTGGAATGAAATTGCAGAAACTATTAATAATATTAGTGATAATTTAAATGGTCTTAAAGAATTATACAATCAAAAAACAGAAAACAACGACGCTCCAGAAGTTAAATAAATCTTTATTAGGGAATATTGATGAAATATGGTTTTTCCTTCTTTAAAAGTTACAAAAGAACTTACAGATAAGATAAGTAAACTTGAAGAAATAGAAAATACTAGAAGTGAAGATGAAGAAAAAATCATAAATCAATTTTTTAAAAAAGAAATATCTCAAAAACAATTAATTTCTCTATTAAGAGAGAAAAAAATACAATCTATTTCTAAAAAAACAGATATTAAGGCAGTACATGCACTTGTAGATTATAATAAAACTTTAGCAAAGTTATCAGAAAATCTACAACTACAAAAAATACCTATTTATAGTATTGAAAATAGATCTACGTTTAAAAGAATTTTAAAAAACTTATTTACAAAGAAAACTAAAAAAATAAAACCAAAGAAAGTAGAAGTTAAAAAAGATATTGATACAAAAAAAGAAACTGAAATTAAAAAAGACACAAAAATTGAAACCAAAAAAGAAAAGAAAGATACAAATATCTTTGATAGAATATTTAAGAAAAGAGAAGCATTAGTTACAAAAGTTGAAGAAAAACATGAAATCAAACCAACTTTTGAACCTCCAAAAGAACTTTTACCTGAAAACTATCAAGTCTTAATACATGGTTTTGCATATGCCTTTATTAGAGAATCAGAAAATGAAAGAATATATGTTGTTGCAGAACCAGAACTTACAGAAGAAGAAGAAAGAATTTTAAAAGAAACTAGAGAATCACTTATTAATAAAATATCACTTGCAGATCTTACTGATGAGTCTCAAATGTATACTTTAGTTGAAAAAATATTTACAAGAAATAAAATAAAACTTGAAAAAGAACAAAAAGATAAAATTGTTTATTATATTATAAGACAAGTAAGTGGACTTGATAAAATAGAACCACTTATGCATGATCCATTAATTGAAGATATTGAGTGTGATGGTATAGGGATACCAATCTTCATTGTTCATAGAAAATATGGACACATTGTAACAAATATTGTTCTAGATACAGAAAATGAACTACAACAATTTATTATAAAAATGGCACACCTTTGTAAAAGTTATGTTTCATATGCATCTCCACTTTTAGATGCAATTTTACCAGATGGATCTCGTGTAAATGCAACATTAACTTCAAATGTTTCAACAAGAGGACCAACTTTTACAATCAGAAAGTTCCCTCAAAAACCATTAACAACAATTGATTTAATTAACTCTGAAACAATCACTCCAGAAATTGTATCATATCTTTGGACATTACTTGAATTTAAAAAGAACATGATATTAATTGGACCAACAGCTGGTGGAAAAACAACACTTCTAAATGTAATTTCTTCATTTATACCAGAAGCACAAAGAGTAGTATCAATTGAAGATACAAGAGAAATTAATCTTTTACTTAACAACTGGATTCCACAGATTACAAGAAGTGGTTTTGGACCTCCTGATCAAAATGGAAAAAGATATGGTGAAGTTAACATGAATGATCTTTTAAAAGAATCATTCAGACAAAGACCAGATTACTTAATTATCGGTGAAGTAAGAGGAGAAGAAATGGCTTTAATGTTCCAGGGTATGGCATCTGGACACTGTTCTCTATCAACAGTACACTCTAAAAGTGTAGAAGCATTAATTACAAGAATTACAACTCCTCCAATCTCTTTAGATCCTTCACTTATAACAAGTCTTGATATTGTAATTGTAACAGGATTTACTGGTGTTGGAGAAGAAGGAAAGAGAGAAATTAAAGAAATTGATGAAATTAAAGGTTATAATAGTAAAGATAAGAAAGTAGAATATAATCCAATATATAAATCAATAGATAAATTTAAAGAAAAAAGTGCAACTTCACAAAGTGATCTTTTCCATAAAGAAACAGCTTTAGTATACAATAGTGATGTTTTAAAAGAAATATGTACAGAACATAATATTTCTAAAAAGAAAATGACAGATATAATAATGGCAAGAACTAAATTTATTGAAGCACTTACTAAAAACCCACCAAAAGATTACGTAGAATTTAATAAACTACTTAAAAATTATAAAAGAAAAGAAGATTTTACTGAAAATTAAAAAGGATCATCATAAGATAAAAGGCCGTCTTTTTGGGTTTTTTTAGTATAATTTTGTTTTTGTGGTTTTTTTTTCTTTTTTATAATTATTAAAAATATAATTAAAATTATTATTATTACAGAAATTACAATATAATAAAAAACACTATTTTGTTCAACTTCTTCTTCAATAAAACCAGAATCAATAATTGCTTTAGATTTAGACTTTAAAATTGAAATTTTATCAATAGCTTGTGAATATTGAGCTTTTGAAACTAAATCATTATATTCATTATATGTTCTAAAAAGAGCATCAACTTCTGATTGTTCCTTCCAATAAGGTTTGTATTCATCGTTTAAAATTGTAGTGATAGCATGCTCTAAATTGTTATAATTTGTAAAAGAAGCATCATAACTAGTCATCAAGTCCTTTAATTTAACAGACTCCATCCTAAGTTTCAAGTTATCAATAAATATACTTACCTTTTCATCACCTTTTAAATCTAAATATAGTTTAGAATAGAAAGAACTTGTTGAAGAAAGGCTTTCATAAACATAATTAATATTTGAATTAAGGCTTGAAGGAGGAGAAACTAAGTTTACAAGCCCAGAAATTTCATTTGCTGGAATATTATCTTCAGCTACAATTTTTGTAACCAATTGTTCTGATTCTTGAATATATTCTAAAGAAGCTTGAGATAATTTATCATAACCTTTAAAAGAAGAATCAAAAGATTTTAAAAGACTAGATGTATCTTTACAATCTGGAGAAGATAAAAATGAATTTTGAGAATTTAGAAGTGAAGTTAAACTTTCTTTTAGATCTTCAAGATAAACTATTAGATTATTTATATGATTAATTGTTATTGTTATTTGAGAATTAAGTTCAACAGAATAATTCTTTTCTAAAAGACCATTTAATTGTGCTTTCTTTGAATTAAGAGAAGTAATTATTGAATTAATTCTGTCAATTAATTGAGAAGATAAATAATTATTAGGATTTGAATTTTTTAAAGATTTTAAAAGATATTCAGTTTTGATTAAATTAACATTAAAAGAATCAGTTTCACTTAAATAAACTTGAGAAAGCTCATTTGAGATTGGAACAAATAAAACAGATTCTCCTAAAGAATTTACAATAGGTATTACAAAATATTCTTCATCTTCACAACTTATCTTTGGTTGTGTAAAAGTATCAATCATATCATTTTCAGAAAGATACTCTTTTGAAATATCTTGAGCTCCAAATAAAGATAAAGCAAAAAGGTTTGAAGAAAATAAAACAATCACTAAAAATATTAATAAAATCTTTTTCATAAACATCAATTTTTTTAAACTATTATTATTCATCTCTAATAGCTCCATTATTAAAAACTTTATAGAAAATAAAAACATATAAAAGACCTATAAGAGAAAAGGCAATTGAAAAATATATCTGCGCCATTGAAGCAATTAAAATACCAATGAAAAGAGCAAAGAATTTATTTACAACAACCATTAAAGGAATACTTGAAATTGAATCTAAAACTTGATTTTTAATATCATTAGTATTTAAATTTGCATAAAGTCTATCAAAATCTTCAGTACTTGTTTTAGCACTACTGTTTTCTTTAATATTTTCTATAAAGTCAATATAGTTATAGACTACAGGATCTTTTAATTTTTGTAACTCTTTATATTCTTCTGAATCTATTATAAAATTTACAACTGAAGAAGTACTTGCTTTACTTATACTGTAAGAAGTACCAAGCCAATTACCAATATCATCACCTACAAAAACTTCAACCATACCCATTTGCATTTTTTGAGAATAACTTGCTTGATTTGGTAAGATTACAAGAAAGATTACTAAAAATAAAGTTAAAGATAAAAGAATACTTATCTTTGAATTTGCATAGTTTGAAAGAGAGTTAAGATGATCTCTTTCTTTAAATTTATTATATGTTAGAATAGATAAAAGTAAATGAGAAGCTAAATAAAATAAAACAAATAACCAAAAATTTGCAGAAAATTTAAATATTAAAAAAGAAATTATAAAACCTAAAGTTATTCCTAAAAAAACTTCTAAAAGATCTAAATTTTTTTCTTTTCTAACAGATAAAGCAATACAGATTGCAGAAGTTATTGGAAATAATAAAAGTAAAAATAAAAAATCTAATGTTAAAAAAGTATTAACAATATCAGATAAATTAAAAACAATTAAAGAAGTTAGAGAAATACCTGATGCTTTATAAAAAAACATCCACATTATTATTGAAAAAGCAATTAAAAATATTTTTAAAATACCTTTTTTTTCAAAAACTTCAGTATAACTCATCAATGTTCACCAAATCTAAAAGACCTTCTTTTTCATCAACAATAAAAGTTGTTTCTGCTTGAGAGACATAACTATCTTTCCTATCAACTAAAACAGGAAAGCTTGCAATAATTTCATTTTTTAAAAGCTCTCTTAAAGCATATCTTCTTTGAAATGTAGAAAGATTTTTACCAACCCAATATTCTGAAAAAGGAGTTCCATTATATTTATGGATCTCTTCAAGAATTAATTTAGCGTCTTTATTTCTAATACCTCTATCTTCTATGTGTTGAAAAATTAAAATTTTATCAGCTTCAGAAACAAAACCATCTCCAGTAGATGCAAAAGGTTCAATTGCAAATGGAAGATTAATTTCTGTTATTGGAATATTAATATCATTTGAAGTGTTTGGTATTGATGGTGATGCATGAGGTTCATATCTTTCAATTGCATGTCCTGTAAGATTTATAATTGTTTTAAAACCTCTTGAAGTTATTTCTTTATCAATTATTTTTCCAAGATCAGAGATTTTTGTAGTTTTATAATTATTTATTAAATGCTCTTTTGCTTTTTTAAGAGCAAAAAAAGAAGCATCTCTTAAAGATTCATGTTTTTTATTAAAAATTATTGTTTGTGCAGAATCTGCAATATATCCTTCAATTGAAACACCAACATCAACTTTTAAAACATCATCTTCTTTTAAGATTACTGGAGATTCTAAATCATAGGTGTTATGTGCAGCTTCATTATTAACAGACAGGTTTACTGGCCAAGCAGGAACAGCACCATTATCTAAAATAAACTTATCAATTTCAACACCTATTCTTGAAAGGTCAGAGCCAACTTTAATTAAGTTCTTTGCAAATTTTTGAGTTTTAAAGTTTAACTCTCCAGCTTTTTTTAAAAGTTTAAGATTTATATCTTGAGTCATGTAAAATCATTTTTTATTTTTTTTAGAAATATTTTTCTTTGAACTATTAAAAGAAAGTATAAATAAAAATAACATCGCAATTATAATTCCTGAAAATAAAGGAAGATCACTTACAGGAACTTTATTTGAAGATTTAATTACTGTAAAATATTTACTAAAAAGATTATTTGAAGGATTATCATCTGTATCAGTTAAAAAAATTCTTAGCATATATGGTTGGTTTGAATAATTAATATCAGCACCTGTAACTGTTATTAAATTATCACCATCATTTAAAGAACCATTATCAGTATAGAAAGGAGCTCCTCCTGTTGGTCTGTAAATGTTTAAATCATAATCTGCAAATCCTGGAGAATTTGAAGAAACTACAACTGTAATATTAAAATCTGAATTAGCTCTTACAGTGTTTGGAATTACAACATCAGTTATTCCAAAATCATCATAAGCAGAAATATTGAAAGAAATAAAAATAATCATTAAAAAAGATATTATACTAAAAATAATTTTGTTTTTCAAAATCTATCACCTTACACCTAAATATATTTATATAAAACTAATAAATATATTAACTGGTAAGTAATAAAAAGCTTTTTGTTTTAATAAAAAAAAGAAAAATAGAGATGATCTAATACTTTTTAAAGTCTAGAATCAAAATCTCCGTGGTTAACCATTTTTGTAACTTCAGAAGCAGGAAGATTATCAATAGTAACACCCATTGCTCTACAGGAACCTAAAATTTCTTTAACAGCAGATTTTTTAGATTTTGAAACTAATTGAGAATATTTAGCATTCATGATTTTTAAAACTTGTTCAAATGTTAAATTTCCAGCAACTTCTTCATTAACTTTTGAAGCACCTTTCTTAATATTTAATTCTTTTTTAATTAATGCTCCTGTTTGAGGAGAACCTAATTCAATTGTAAATTTCTTTTTAGAATCAATATGTATCTTAACAGGAATTTCCATACCATTAAGATGTTTTGTATCTTCATTTATTTTATTTACAATTTCCATTGTATTTACTCCTAAAGGACCTAAAGCAGGACCAATTGGAGGACCAGCATTTGCTTTTCCAGCTTCTACTAAAACTTTTATTGTAGGCATATTTTAATCACTCTTTTTATATTTTTAATTTAATAATTTTATGTTTTCTGCTTTAATTGTTATTGGAATCTTAACACTTGCATCGAAAAGTTCAATGATAACTTCTTCTTTTGCTAAATTAATTCTAACAACTTTTGCTCTAGAACCTTTAAAAGGGCCTAGGATAATTTCAACAGTTTGTCCAGGTTTTATAGAAGTCATTAATGGTCTTGATTCTAAAACTCCTGCAATTTCTGAAATATTAATGTTTCCTTCAACAATTTTTCCACCTTTAATATGAGGAACATTATGAACTAAAATTTCAACTGTTTTTTTAGAATCAGCTTCAACTAAAAGATACCCTTTTAAATCAGCCATTTCAACTACAGAATAAACTTCAAGTTCATCTTGTCTTGCTTTATTTGCTAAAAGATCCATTATTACTTTTTCTTGACCAACTGTTGTTCTTATTGTAAAAATCATATTTTTTCACACACTTATAAGTTTTTTAAAAAAAGCTTGCAATAAGCTTTACAAAATAACCAATAACTCCTATAACTACTATTCCTATGGCAATAATCTTTGCCATAAAACCAAACTCTTTAGTAGTTGGTTTTTGAGAAATGTTTAATATTCTTCTTGAAGATGCAAAGAAATTATTTAATTTATTCATCATTTTTGACATATTTTAATCAACTCTTATATTTTTTTAAACACTATCAATATCAAGATCCATACCTTTTAGATCATCTGAATTATATCCTTCTTCAAGATAAGGAATATGAGCACCTGCAATTACAACCATAACTTTTACTTTTTTATTTGCAAGGTTATCATCAATCATAGCACCCCAAATAATATGAGCATCTTCATTTATTTTAGAAGCTACAGTATCAACAATAAGCTCAGATTCTTTAATTGTTAAATCAGAACCACCAATTACATTTACTAAAGCTTTCTTTGAGCTTGTAATATCAATATCAAGTAAAGGAGAAGTTAATGCATTTTCAACAGCTTCCATTGCTCTTGAATCATTACCTTTTTCAATATTTGATTCTCCAACACCAATCATTGCCATTCCACCTTTTGAAAGAATCGTTCTAAGATCTGCAAAATCAAGATTAATTATTCCTGATTTTGTAATAAGCTCAACTATACCTTTTACACTTTCAGTTAAGATTTTATCAACTTCTTGGAAAGCAACATTTAATGGAAGATCTGGAGCAATTTCTAAAATTTTATCGTTTGGAATTATTATTAAAGTATCAACTTCTTTTTTTAATTTATCAAGGCCTGCAAGAGCGTTTTCAATTCTTTTTTTACCCTCTACAGCAAATGGTAAAGTTGCAACTCCAATTGTTAAAGAACCTTGTTCTTTTGCAAGTCTTGCAACAACAGGTGCAGCACCAGTTCCTGTTCCACCACCAAGACCACAAGTTACAAATACTAAATCTTTTCCTTTAATTAAATCTATAAGTTCATCTTTTGATTCCTCTGCAGCAGAAGCACCAACATCTGGATTTGATCCAGCACCTAAACCTTTTGTTGTTTTTTTACCAATTAATATTTTTTTATCAGCATTAACTCTTATTAAAGCTTGAGCATCTGTGTTTAAAGCAATTGTAAAAGCTCCTTCAACACCAATATTTGTTAATCTTTCAATAGTGTTGTTACCGCTACCACCAGCACCAATAACACATATTTTTGGTAAAGATGCATTTAAAAATTCTTCAAGTTCTGCATTGGTTTGTTGATTGTTATCCAAGATAATCCACCTCATAAATAAATAAATATATTATTATATAATAAGTATAATATTATATATTATAGTGAGGAAACCTTTAAATATAATATGGTTAACCTATTTTTATGAAAGGTGAATAAAAATGATATATGAAAACGTAAAAAATGTTGCAAAAGGAATAAAAGAGATAAAAATTCAAGGTGCAAGTAATATTGAGCTTGAAGCAATAAAGGCTATTAAAGAATATATTTATGAAACTAAAAAGCTTGGAGAAGAATTAATTGAAGAAACAAAAGAAAACATTAATCATTTAGTTGTTCAAAGACCAAATGAACCAAAGCTTAGAAACTCATTAAACTATATTTTTCAAGAAGTTAAAAAACATCCACATAATACTGAGGAAATTGAAAAAGAAATTGAAAAATATCAAGAAAAAACAGAAATTGGAAATGAAAAAGTTTCTGAAATGGCATCTCAAATGATTACAGATGGATCTAAAATTTTAACACATTGCCATTCAACTTTAGTTGAAAATGCTTTTAAAAAAGCATATGACAAAGGAATTGATTTTCAAGTATTCTGTACAGAAACAAGACCTAGATACCAAGGAAGAATAACTGCTAAAAATCTATCAGATTATGGAATTAAGACAACAATGGTGACTGATGCTTCAGTTACACATTATCTTAAAGGAATAGATTATTTTTTCACAGGTGCAGATGTTATTTTTTCTGATGGAACAATAATGAATAAACTTGGAACTCATGCAATTAGTATTGCAGCAAAAGAATTTAAGACAGAACATATAGTTCTTACAACTACACATTGTGTTGAAGCAAACGATCTTTTATCCTTTGTTCAAGAAATTGAAGAAAGATCTGAAGATGAAGTTTGGGAAAAAGAAAATAGACCAGTTAATTTAAAGATTAAAAATCCTGCTTTTGATATTGTTCCAAATGATCTTATTGGAAAATTTATAACAGAAGAAGGAGTATTTTCTCCAGAAACACTTTCATTCTGGGTTAATCAATTCCAAAGAAAATAATTGTTTTATTTATAAAAAGAATTTTTCTTTTTATTTTTTTAATTTAGAAAAAATCATTTAAACCTTTCTGTTTTTTACCAGTTACAAGCTCATCTTTTGAAATATTAAAAACTTCAAAAATAGAAACTACAGAAGGTAATAACTGATTTTCAAGATAATAATTAGTATCATAATCATAATCATTTTCTTCTTTGTAAAGTCTTGCTTTATCAGAAATATTTTTAGAAGGATAATTTGTAATTATGTATTCAACTAAAGCATTTTCTGAAATCTTCTCTCCATTATTTTTAGCATAAGATAATGCAGACATTGCAGGATTTAAAGTTTTATAATTTTTAAGACTTTTATGAACAAAAGATTGTAAAACTAATTTTTCAATAGGTATTTTTTTATCTTCAAGAGCTTTAATAATATTTCTTACATACTCTAAAGCTTTTTTAACATCTTTATCAATTAAAAGAATATTAAATAATTCTTTTTGAGTTTCTTTTACAAGCAAACACCAATCTCTTCTTACAAACTCAAAACCTTTAATCTTTAGAGAACCATCTTTTGAAAGAAGAGCATATTTTTTCTTAGCTCCCTTAGTTTTATCTCTTGAAAGAACAAATAATCCAGAAGTAAAAAGACCCTCAGTTTCAAGAGACATTGACTCTGGAAGAGATTTATTTATTTTTTCAAGATCAGAATATAGTTTTTTTTCATCATTGTATTTTATAAAACAAGAATCTGTATCAGAATATATAACAGTATAACCTAAATTTTCAAAATCACTTATAGTTTCTTGAATCTTTGTCCTTACTAAATGATACATTATTTCAAGACAAGGCCTACAATACCATCTTGCACCTGCAAAACCCATGTAACCATAAGTAGATGCAAGTAATATTTTTAGAGCATATTGTTTTGCAAAAAGAGATCTGTATTCTTGAGTATCTTTTTTATAATCTTTCATTTTATTTTTAATTGAAATTCTTAGAGATAAAAAACTTTCTAAAAGTTCAGGAACAAAACCTTTTTTGTCTTTTGAAATTTTATAACCTAAAACTTCAGAATAATCTTTTGATTCAATATTAATTGTTTCAGGACTTATGTTATATGCCATAATTAAAGAAATATGATAACTTCTAAAATCAACAACAGCAATATTTTCATGAAGTCCAACTAAAGGATCTTTTACAAAAGCACCAGTAAAACTAAACTCATATCTATTTGAAACAACTTCTGGGGTAGGTTTATTTTCAAGAAGAATATCTTTTTTAAAATAATTATAAATAAATAATTTTTCAATCATCTGTCCTGCAGAAGTTCTTAAAGTATCATAAATTGGAGACGCTATTAATTTTGAAATTTCATTAATTATTGAAAGATAATTTATAGAAAGATAATATGTTGCAAAAACATCATCTATATTATATTCTATAATTTTTGCATAATCTTGAGAAGAATAAAGATCAATAAAATCTTTTACTTTTAAAATGATTTTTTTATTACCAGTTATTTTTTCATAAACAGAATTAAGATCTAATTTAGAATAATTAAAGACTTGAAGATAGTTTAAAAGTCTCATTAAAATATAAGTGTCAATGTGTATAATGCTATCTATAGATACTGAAGTATTTCCTCTTTTATGAAAAGTTAATTTTTTATTAAACTTTATATCTTGAGATTTAATTACTTTATATCTTTTATAAATATAATCAAAATCAAAACGATCTCCATTATAAGTGAATATTAAATCAGGATCTTTTTCTTCTATTCTTTTAAAAAAAGAATCAATCATTAAAGATTCATCTGTAAAGAAATTAACTATTGTATTTTTTTCTTTAAAAGACTTATAAAAATCATCTTCATTAAAAGAAATATCTTTAAAGAAGAAAATCTCCTTATTATAATTTTCATCCATCATACAGATGGAAATTATTGGAGAAGTTTTTGGTTTTGGAAAAGAAAGATCCTTTAAAGGTAAAACTTCAATATCAAAAGTTAAATGTTTTAAAGACTCTGGCAGAACATCTTCTAAAACTTCAAAAGAAAGTATTTTTGAACCTGTATAACTAAATTTAATTTTTTTAAAATTATTTAAAGAATGATCAATAAAAAACCTTTGAATAAAAGGAATATCATACTCTCTTAAAGAATAAGAAGAAGATAGATTAATTTCTTTATCAAGTAAATGTGCTCTTGAAGAAATTAATGATTCAATATCTTTAAAGATTATTTTATAAGAAAAAGAAGCGCCTTTTTTATCAGTTTTAATAATTTCTAAAATATTTTTTAAAGACTTAGAAAGTAAAATAAGATCTTTTTCTAAAAGAAGTTTATCTGAAACTAAATAGAAATATGGAGAAAAATCATAACTATAGTTTTTCTTAACACCATCATTTCCTTTTACACTTAAAAAAAGAGAACCATCATAAAAGGCATTTATAAAAATACCTTCTGATTTTAAAATTGTATTAGACATCATAAAAAATCTTATAAAAAATAAAATATTATTTTAAAGAATACTTGAAAAGAAATACATAATAACAAATAAAATAATTGTCATAACAATATTTCCTAAAACTTCAAAATTAAACATTTTTTTTACAAAATGATAAAACATTAAAATATAATAAACTAATAAAGCTATTGAAAAAATAAATAATAAAATTAATCCAACAACAGCTCCTCCACCTAAATTAGGAAGCATACCTGAATTATAGATGTAATCTGGATTTTGAATTGCCATTGACATAAAAGGAATTACTTTTGGCATAAAAATTAAAACAATTGCAAAAACAACTAATATTGCAATAATAGAAACTATTCTAAAAGCCGCAAGAGAAGAAAGTATGTTTTTTAGTTCTCCACCTTTTAGATTATTCTTACCTTTTACAAAATAAAGTATTAAATAAATAATTATTCCTAAAATAAACCAACTAAAAACAAAAGTTATAATTAATCTAATTGTAAAATAGGATAATACATTTGGTGACTTTAACAAAAATAAAACTAAAGTTTCAATAAAAATTGAAATGAAAATTACAATCGCAGCAGTAGAAACATCTACTTTTTCATAAAAATGATTAATTAGTTTTTTTGGATTAAAACTAACAATTTCTTTTTCATCTTCAATTAAGTTTTTCTTTTTAAGTCTAGCAACCATATAGTATCACAATATTATTATATATAAATATATTTATATATTTATCTTTTATTTATAATATTTCAAAAAACAAACAAATAAGTATTTTAAAGACAACTATAACATTATATTATTAAATAATTCAATAAATGGAGGTTTTTTAAATATGACAAGAAATAAAGAACAAGATTTGTTAAATGAAGCTATTTATGATAAAGGAGTAACTTCTCTTGATGATGTTAAAAAAGAAAAACCTCAAAAAGTTAAAAAAAAAGCTTTAGGTTATGATGAAGGTATTTTAGACACAGTTTTTAAAAAGAAAAAAGTTGTTAAAAACCAAGCTTCTGCTCGAAAAGAAAAGAAAGAAACCTCTCTTGGAAAAAAATCTATTAATCCTTTTAATATTTTTAAGAAAAAGAAAAAAGGAGTAGCCTTTTTTAATAAACTTTAAATTTTGAGAAATAAATGGATTTTGAAAGAAAAAAAGATGTTGAAATCTTAGAAGAGATTGTCCACAACTTAAATAATATTTCTACAAATCAAAACTTTATTATTAAAGAAATTAATGAACATAAGTTTAAGGATGGGTTTATTATAAAAAGCAATCTTAGAAGAAAACTTATAACTCTAAATTACGAGGGCGAAAGAATAGCGCTTCTTGGATTTACAATTAAAAACAGAAACATAGAAATCCAAAGTATACAAGGAATAAAAGGAACTACTTTTAAACACCCTTCAAATTGGCATCAATATCTTTTAACTCCTTTTATAGCATCTTGCCTTAAAGCATATCAAACTCCTCAGAGAGTTACTAAATACATTTCATTTCCAGATATTTCGTCTGGAGTTTTAGAAGGAAGAATAAAAGAACTGAAAGGGCTTTTAGAAAAAATTAATGAGACAAATAAATCAGAGCCGAATTTTTTTGATAAAAAGAGAATTAGTTATTATACAGATAAACTAAAAACATTAAATCAAAGACTCATTATTACAAAAAAGATTAGAGACGATTATTTTACAAAAGAGGGTTTTATAAACCTTAATAAGCGCAGAGTCTCTTTAATAGTTAATAAATATCAAGAACAAATTAATAGGTTAAAAAATAAGAAACCGCTTACAAGAATTAAAAGACTTAGAAAAAATACCATTAAAAAAAGATAAAATTACACTTTTTTTAAAAAGAAACCTAATTTTTATGGTTAGAAAATATATTTAAATAGATAGTTATATATATTATATATAATATACTTAATTATTAATTAAAAATGGTGAAAAAAAATGAGTGATTTTCAAATAAAGTTTGCCCAAGCAGGACAACTAAAAGAAAGACAATTTATTGTAATTGAAGAAACAATCTGTAGAATTGATACTATAGATAAATCAAAACCTGGAAAACACGGAGCTGCAAAAATTAGAATGACAGCAACAGGTGTTTTTAATGATAAGAAAATGAATCTTTTAAAACCAGCAGATGCTGATGTTGAAGTTCCAGTAATTGATAAAGGAAACGCACAAGTAATTTCTGATTCTGGAGATAAATACCAAATAATGGATGTAACAGATTACCAAACATATGATGTTGATAAAGCTGAATTTAAGGATCTTAAAGCTGGAGATAATCTAGAATATATGAAAGCTGGACCTTTTATTAAAATTGTTAGAAAGAAAGCAGACACAGAATAATTAAATTCTGTGCTTTTTTTATTTTTAAAAGAAAAAAACCTTTACTAAAAAAAAGGTTTATTCTTTAATTTCTATTTTTTCAAAAAGATGACCTTGTTTTTTTATGGTTTTTCCTTCCATAGTGTTAGTGAAAGCTAACCTCTTATGTCCAAGATTACTCTCATCCAAACCTAGTTGTGAAAAAATTTCTGTCCATTTTCTTGTAAGAATAGGAGATAACTCTAAAGCAAGTATCCTTATAGACTCTAAAAGAACATACATTACTTGATCAAACTTTTCAAGATCTTCTTTTAAAAGATCCCAAGGTTTGTTGTCTTGAACATATTTATTTAAAGCATATGACATTTGTAAAATTTCATTAATTGCTTTAGATAATTCATATTCTTTATAATGATTATGAATTATTTGTATCTTTGATTCAATCTCTTCTGCAAAAGAATCTTTAAAGAAATTAAATCCATTTTCTTTATTTCTTTTTTCAGCTAAAGTAACAACTCTTGATAAAAGATTACCAATACTTGAAACAAGATCACTATTTACTCTTTCAACAAAGCTTTTCTTTGAAAATTGACCCTCATCTCCAAAAGGCATTTCTTTTACTATATAATATCTATAAATATCTGAACCAAACTTTTCAATATACTCTTCAGGATAAACTACATTTCCAAAAGATTTAGACATTTTCTTTCCTTCAGACATCCACCAGCCATGAGCAAATTCTTGTTTTGGAAGAGAAACATCTATTGATTTTAAAAAGATAGGCCAATAGATTGCATGAAACCTAGAAATATCTCTACCCATTAATTGAAAGTCAGGAGGCCAATATTGTTTAAATTTTTCAGAATCACTTCCACCTAAAGCAGAATAATAATTAAACAAAGCATCAAGCCAAACATATATGGTATGTTCTTTATCAAAAGGAAGTTCTATACCCCAAGGCACTTTTTCTTTGTGTCTTGAAATACATAAGTCTTCAAGACCGTTTTTAATAAAAGAAACAAATTCATTTTTATTTGATTCTGGAGAAAGAAACTTAGGATTATCTTCAATATATTTTAAAAGCCAGTCTTGATATTTTGAAAGTTTAAAAAAATATGCATCTTCGTGTTCTATTGTAACTTCATGACCAATAGGGCATTTATTTTCAGAAACATCTTTATCTGTAAAAAAAGATTCACATCCTTTACAATAATATCCTTTATAGCTACCTTTATAGATATCTCCTTTTTCAAACATTTTTTGTGCAATTTCTTGCACTGTTTTTTTATGTTCTTTATCAGTTGTTCTGATAAAATAATCATAAGAGATATCTAAATCTTTCCATACTTTTTTTGTATAGTCAACTAAAGAATCAAGAAACTCTTTTGTATCTTTTTTTTCATCTTCTGCAGCTTGTTGTACTTTTAAACCATGCTCATCAGTTCCTGTTAAATAAAAAACATCAGAACCTAAAAGACGATAGTATCTTGCAAAGATATCTGCAACCACAGTTGTGTAAGAGTGACCTAAATGGAACTTACCACTTACATAATAGATTGGTGTTGTTATATAATATTTTTTTGGAAAATCTAAATTATTCATAATTTTAATCACATCCTTTATTTTTTATAAAGGCAAAATATTTAATGTAAAAAGATAATATAAAATATTTGCCAAAGACTTTAAAAAACCTGCTTTACTTAAGAGCAGGTATCACATGGCCATAATAAAAATAGTTAGAGCTAGAGAAGAAATATTTAAAGAGCTTTTCTCTTTTAGATATATGTTTTTACCTCTAAGCATATATATTTTATAGAAAAAAACATATTTAAAGAGATGTTAAAAAGTTTTATAATTAAACATACCCTTCAATGTATGCTGTTTTTGTTTTTATAAAAAGCTTTTTGGATAATTCAGGAAAAATTAAACCTTTTTTTAATTTACACACAAATTCAAAAAGTCCAATAGCAGGATAAGGAAGCAAATTATAATGAATATTTTCAAAAATAAATCCATTTAGAAAAACAGATAGCTCAGAAAGGTAATATTCAGATAATTTTTCTAACTCATTTAAAGTAAAAGATTTATCTGAAAAAAGATTTTTAATATAATTTAAAACATAATTTCTAAAAAGAATATTAGTATTAAATTCATCAAAAATTAAACACCTGTTTTTTTTATAATCAAAAGAATTAATTACATCTTTCCAACGAACAATAATAATTTTTTTTTGAATATCTTGCAGATATTTTGCAATGATTTTTTCACACAATCTTTTTACTTGAGATCCTTTCTTAAAAGCAGTTTTTTTAGCAGAATCTTTTGAAAGATTAAAAAATATTTCATCATTAATAGCTTGGATTTCATCTGCAATTAAAATAGCTACTTTTTCGTTTGTATTTTCTAAAGCCCAATCTAAATATCTTTTAATATGTTCTTCAGAAAAATAATTATTTCTTACACTTATTCCAATATAAATATTAAATTTTTTATTTTTAACTTCAGTTTCATTTGTTAAAAAATAATTTTTAATAATCATTATATATACCTAAGAAAAATCAATCTCAAAACCACAAACAGGCATAGTATAGTTGTGCTTTTCTAAAACTTCTGGAGAAAATTCACCTATATGTCCAACTTCGTCATCATTAATTATAACTGCAGCACTTCTTCCTTTAATATAAAAAGGATAATCTTTTTCTTTAAGTCTTAAAGTTTTACCTAAAACATTTGTTAAAGATAAAAGATATGAAGAGATTTCAGTAAAACTAATCTTAGAGTTTGCAATAACTGCTGCTAAGTGAAGTTTATTTTCAGATAAAGTATCAAGCTCTTTATTTTCTAAAACAACATAATCACAAGCAAATAATTTTTGTGGAAAAGACTTATGTTGATTATTTGTTAAAGCTTTAAATAATTTAGGAATAATCCAATTACCAACAATATTAATTGAACTTTCAGCACTAAAACCTAAAGGAATATATTTTTCTCCCTTTATATTAAAATTTTCAAAAGAATCTTTTTTTGAAGAAAGAATAAAAGGTAATATTTCAATAAAACCCATACCCACCATAGAAGTTATTATTTGTTCTTGGAAAATAGACTCCTTTAATCTTTCTCCATTAAAGTGAACATCTGAGTATGTAGGAGTAATATTGTTTATAGCAAACCCTCTTAAAACATCATCTACAACATCATTTTCATGAAGGATGTCTGTTCTAAAGATAGGAATGGTGACTTCTATTAAGTCATCTGATTGTTTATTACAAATAAACATCATTTTCTCTAAATTAGCTATAGCTTCTTTTAAAGTTAACTTAATTCCTAATAATTGATTTATATATTTTAAAGAAACAACCATTTTTCTTAAAGATACATCTGGAGAAATAATTTTTTTATCAAAATATTCAATTTCTAAAGAATAAACTTCTCCTCCAAAATCTGCAAAAATAGAAGTTAAAATATTCATTGTATTTTTAAGTTTAGTTAAGTTTTGACCAGTACATTCTAAAAAAACTTCTTTTGTGCTTTCTAAGACTCTACCTGTTTCTTGAGAGTTAATGATTGGAGGCATTGAAAGTATTTTTTCATTAGAATCTTTAAAGAAAAGATATTTTTGTTTATCTTTAACTAAATAAGAATATTCTTGACCAGTCGGATGATTTTTAATAATATCAAAACCAGTCATTTCTTTTGTTTCTCCTAAAGGTATAAATTTAATATTTTCTGGAAAATCTGCCATAAAAGTTATTGGAAAAGTTATTTTATCTAAAGGATAAACACCAATAGCAACAGATTTTCTTTTTCTACCATAAGTTAAGTGTAATTTTTCTTGAACATTTATTATTTCTTTTATTTTTTCAGAATCTAAATTTAAATTTTTAACAATTGCACACATGGTATGATTACCATAATTAGTTGCAGATCTATCAACAATTACTTTTTGTTTAGAATCTTTTAAACTAAAAGGAGTGTATTTTTTTAAAGATAAATAACTTTCTAAAGCTCTTTTAAAACCTACAAAAGAAAGAAGATCTATTCTTTCAGCAGTAACTTCTATTTTTAAAAGATCTGTTTCTTTATCATAAGAATCTATCTCTAAACCAAAATCAAAAAGAATTTCTTCTAATTTTTCTAAAGATAAATCTTTTCCAATTTCTTTTTTTAATCTATTAAATTCAAAATCTATTACTGCCATGTTAATTCACTCAAATTTTCTTTTAGGGATGATATAGTTTCTTAAGAAATCAATATCACAATCATCACCAAATACTTCCTTAATATTTCCTTTTTCTAAAAGAAGCATACCTATTCTTTCAATACCAATTCCCCAAGCAATTACATTATTTTTAATACCATAAGGCTCTAAAGTTTCTTGTCTGAAAATACCAGAATTCATAATTTCTTTATAACTTTTTGATTTTTCAAAATATGCAAAAACTTCAACACTTGGTTCTGTGTAAGGATTATAAGTTGGTTTAATTTTTATTTTTGTAATACCAAGTTTTGCTAAGAATTCTTTAATAAAACCAATTAAATCTGAAAGACCAATATTCTTTCCAATAACAAAACCTTCTGCTTGATAGAATTCAGCTAAATGTGTTGCATCTAAAGATTCATTTCTAAAAACTTTACCTATACAAAAATATTTTGAATTTTTCTTTTCTTCTTTAGATAAATTGTAAAAAGTTCTAAAAGTTACAGAAGTTGTGTGTGTTCTTAAAATTAAATCTTTTGCCATATCTTCATTCCAAACATATTGATGACCAGTAGAACCTGTTTCACCACCATTTTCATGAACATCTTTTATTTTTTCTAAAAAAGATTTATCTTTTACAAGACTACCTTTTAAAGGTAGATAAAAAGTATCTTGAAGCTCTCTCATAGGATGATCTTGAGAAATAAACATTGAATCCATTGGCCAAAAAGAAACATCCACATAAGGACCTGACATTTCTTTAAAACCCATTTCTAAATAAAGATCTCTAATATATCCCATTATAAGTCTCATAGGATGTATTCTTCCAATTTCTGCAGGTTTTGGTAGTTTAGAGACTTGGTATTCTTTAAATTTAAGATCTTTATAATCTCTTGATTTTAAAATTTCAGAAGTTAGATTAATTATTGTATCTTTATCTACTGCATAATCTTTTTCTTTTAAGAAAGAATATTCTTTCTCTAAAGTTATTTTTTTAAAAATAAATTTTCTTTGTAGAAAATCATTTATTTTTTCTTGAGAAGTCTCTTTTCCAGAAACAATTAAATTAAGATCATTTTTTTTAGAATCTATTTTTTCTTTATAGTCTTTTGTTGGAACTATTTTTCCTTGTTCAATGGATATTAGATTAGTTCTTTTTGAAACTCCAAAAGCTAAAGAAACTTCTTCTTTTTCAAGGTTTGGAATATCAAGAGATTTTAAAGAAGATACTAAAACTTCTTTACCCTTTATAAAATCACAAAATATTTCTTCAATAAAACCATTTTTTAGAGAAAGAGAACCTATTTCTGTTAAACTATAAGTTATAATTTCATCTACTTTTTCAGAAATTACTTCTTCAGATTTTAAAAACTCTAAAGCTCTTCTTAAAGAATCAACTTCTATATCTAAAGCTGAATTAATTTCTTCAAAGCTTAAAGTTTTTTTTTCTTTTAAAAGATCATATAAAGAATAATCAATCTCATTTATTTTTATAACCATAGAAATAACCTAAATTTATTTTATAATAGAATAAAATTAATCTTCAAACAATTCTGAATCTATTAAATATTCTTTCTTTTGTTTTTTAGGTTTTATTACAGAATTTTTAATAACAAAATTTTTAATAGATTTTTCAAGAGTATCTCTAAAGATTAAAATAATAGATAATAAAATAATAAATATAATTATTAAATAATAAAAAATATTTGAATCACTTGACCCAACAAGTACAAAACTTGGTTTTGGAGGTTTTTTTTCATAAATTAAAACTTTTATTTGGTTTGTTGAAAAACTATTCCAGTAAAGAGTATTATCAACAATCTCTGCTTTAGGGTTTGTATCTCTAAAAACTAAAGGATCGTAGACTTTTATAGATAATTTTGAATTAGAAGGAATTACATAAAGATTATTAACAATTAAACTTCTAAATAAATTTTCATTAAACTTCCAAAGAATATCATCTTCTGTTTCATAGAAATTTTCTAATATTAAATCAGATATTTCATAATTAATATTTATTTGATCTTTTGTTTCATCAAAAATAATAGAAACATTTGAAAAATCATTTAAATAAATATTAGGTTTTAATCTTGGATCAATTTCTTCAAATTTATCAAGATCTATATTTGCAGCAATTATTTGGTTTTTAAAATTAACTTTATCATTATAGATATAAGGGTTATAAGATACATCCCAAACTTCTTTAATAATTGCCTTATCTGGACTTTTAATATCAATAGTTATATTAAAATTAGTAATTTCTGCAGAATAAACAGTAGAGGCAAATAAAAAAATTAAGAAAAATATTAATAATTGTTTATATTTCATTTTAATAATCTACTCTTTATTTTTTAAATTGGTTTAATGTTTATTTACTAATATTAAACTAATCTATATAATATATTGTAGAAATAAGTTTATATACCTTTTTAATATTGTAAATAAAAGTAAAAGAGTAATATTTAAAAGATCCTATCAAAACCATTTATTTCAAAAACATAAATTAATAAATTATAAGAATTAGCATAATTTGCATACCCTAAAAAAGAAAAAAGAGAAGAATTAAAATTAATTAAAGAAATTTTTTTAGAATTTAATAAAAGATTATTAAGTTTTTGTCTTTTTATAAATCTCTTAACATTTGATTTTCTTAGTTTTACTTTAGTTGGGTAAATTTTATAACCTAAAAAATCAACCCCTTTATCTACTAAATTAATATAAGTTTTGTTTTTAGGAATTGTAAGTAACAAATTATTTTTTAAAAATAATTTAATTTTTCTTCTGAAAATACTTAACTCTTGTTTAGAATTTGAAAATATTAAAAAATCATCAACATACCTATAATAGTGTTTGATTTTTAAAGTATGCTTAATATATTGATCAAGCTCATTTAAATAGATATTTGCAAAAAGTTGAGAAGTTAAATTACCAATAGGAATTCCTTTTTTATTATTTAAAAACGAAAAAGAATAACTATCTATTATTTTATATATTATAACCAATAATTGCTTGTCTTTAATTCTTTTTTTTATAATATATTTTAAAACCTCTTTTTCAATAGAAGGAAAATATTTTTTAACGTCTTGTTTTAAGTAATATTTAGGAGATTTTTTAGATTGAACTAATTTTTTTATTTCTAAAAAACCTTTAAAAGTACCTTTTCCTTTTCTACATGCAAAAGAATTATTTATAAAAGTTTTATCAAAGATAGGCTCAATAATATTTATAATTGCATGTTGAACAACGACATCTCTAAAACAAGGAGCACTAATAATTCTTTCTTTAGGTTCATATACCTTAAAATTTCTATATGGAGAAAAATTAAAATTACCAGAAATTAATTCTTCTTGTATTAAAAATAATTCTTTTTCAAGATTTTGAGTAAATTTTAAAATATATTTCTTATTAGGATTTGATTTTCTGGCACGTTTATATGCATTATAAATGTTTTTAAAAGAAGTAAATTCTTCCCAAAGATTATTATATGATTTCATTTTTTATAGAACCTATTAAAAATTAAAAGTTATTACAGATTTCTTTAATCTAATAAAATTAAAATACTAAATGTAATAACTTATTTTTATATTCGATTTTTAAAACATAAAAACAAAAATGTTTTTATGGCATACCTTATATGCAATCAGGAAACATTTTACAGATGTAGTTTTTAGAATATACACTTTGCATATTTTAAAAAATAAAAATAAATATACAAACTCTGATAAAACCTTATTTCTTTAAAAATAAGGAGAAACTACTGAACACAGCGCAGGCCGATGTTGTTGTTCCGGTTCCCAGGAGTATTGTTCAAGTTCAAGTTCAAGACCCCTGCATTAGTTCCATTGTTCCAGTTACCACCGCGCAGGAAAGAAACGACTCCTTTTTCTGTAAAAGCCCTATTCTTTTTATAACTAAAAAGAACAAAATAAATAATTATTAGAAAAGTTTTTATAAATTATGCTTTAAAAGCCCCCCAATTAATTTACCTAAATCATTTAGTTTTTTAGAAATAACTTCATATTTTTTAAAAGAAATAATTTTTAGATCAAAAGAGAGCCTCACATATATTTTTAAAAGTTCTAAATCAGTATCAATTTGATTTAAAGTATTAATTTTATGTTTTGAAAAAAGAATAGTATTAGATAATAAAGAAATAGTAGTTTTTTTCAAATCTTCTCCTAAAATATATTTGTCAGATTTAGGAAATTTTTTAATTTCAGGATAAATATAAAGTAAAAAGTTATATGTTTCTTTATATAACTTTAAATCAAATAACATATTATAAACACTATTTTTTATTTTCTTCTATTTTTTTTATAAGTCCATTAAAATATTTAATTTTTTCTTCAAATTGATTATAAAAAAAAAGAATTTTATCTTTAGATAAATCTTTATTAATTTCACTTAATATAAGTAAATTTGATTGAGTTGTAGAAACACAATCTCTTGAATAAGAATAAAGTAATGATTTTTCATTAGAATGATATTTATTATATCCTTTTGATAAAAAAGAAAGAATATTTATTAAATTTGAAATAGTTTCTTGAAAAATAAAATTATCATTTATAGATGATTTATTTTCTTCTAAAAATTTATAAGTATTAATAACTAAAGGAAAGAGTTCTTTGTAAACCCCAAAATTTAAAATTCCTCTTTCTATATTTACTAAACTCATAACAACCATATTTTTGTCCAATATATATTGTGATTTATTAAAACCACTTTAATTGAGTAGCAAATTTTTTTGTAAAAAACAAAAAAATTTGCAAAAGCAAAAAACATTTGCTTTCTCTTTTGCCAATTTATTTTTTTCTTTTTTCACTTTTATTTTTTATTTTTTTGCACAAACTCAATCTTGAAGCATTGTTTTTCGCGACGTTACCCGTCTTACCGTCTTGCCGTCTCACCCGTCAAAATACAATATTCTCGAAATACATTTTTTCAAAAACTACTGAACACAGCGCAGGCCGACGAGGCTGCCCCGGCCCCCAGGAGTAAAGTTCAAGCGCAAGCCCAAGACCCCCGCATTAGTTCCACTGCCCCAGCCACCACCGCGCAGGAAAGAATATACAGTAGTAGAAGTATCTCCAAAATCACTATAAGTGTAAATTCTACCAACACCATTATCTGCTGCATTATAATTATTACTTGTAAGTAAAAATAAATCTTTATACTCTAAAGTGGTATTACCTAAATTATCAGAAGAAATGTATTGGGCTTCTCCACCACCTTTTGAATAATCAAAATAATCAAAACCAGTAGTAAAGTTACTATCATCAGCATTGTTAAAACCATCAGGTTGGTCTTTTCTTTGGATAGTGTCACTTGTCCATTGCCAAACATTACCAGCTAAGTCCCAAATTACTTCACCGTTTGTTAAAGTTAAGGTTCTTTTTGTAGTGCCAGAAAGTTCATCAAAACCTTCCATAGCACCAGAAGAAGAAGAATTACCACGTGGAAGATAACCTTCTCCAACAACTCCAGTTGACCAGTTTGAAGGTACTTGTTCAATGTTTCTTGCAATGGTCATCCATTCGTCATTTGTTATTAAATGTCCACCTACTGCAGCACAAGCTGCAATAGCTTCGGTTTGGGAAATTCTTGCTATTGGAGAACCTTCTGGAGTTGATACTAAAGTGCCTGGAGTAGGACATAATTCATAACTATAAGTATTATAGGTTAAAGAACCAGTATTACAATCTGGATAATCAGCTACAAGGTTTCCTTTACCATCTCCATTTGCATCCATTTTCATTTCATATTTTGAAACACAAAAACCACCACGCTCATTCATGGTTCCATATAAATGGTTTCCTGGAACTGGAACATAGCCTTCTGGACAAGAAAGAGGAGTTTTTACGGTTTGAAAAAGATCAGGTTTAGTTATCATTTGAGAATTGTCTAAATATAAAACTAAATCTAAAGAGTCACCTAAAATACCATGATCAAGAGTAGCAGATTGATTGGAAAGAATAGTGACAGGAGGTTCTAAAGGATTAATGTTTGAATTGCCTAATAAACTATAACCGGTAATGGTAATAGAAGTATAAGGAGAACCATAAGGGGGTTTATACTCTAGAAGAGAACGACCATTGATAGAAGATTTAATATTTAAATAAAAGCCAGTTTCTGATTCTGTATAAACTTCAATACTTGAAGCTTTAGAAAAAGAATCATTGGTAAAGCCTTTACCCCAAGAAAGAATAATACCAATAATAGCAACAGAGACAACTATTAAAAGAATGGTGGCTATCAAAGGAGAAATACCTTTTTGAAATCTAAAACGCTGAAAAATATATTTGAAAAACATAAGGGATCAAAATTAAAGTTAATTAAAATATAATATTATAAAAGAAGAATATATTTATAAACATAATGATTAAAGAGAAAAAAGGAAAAAAGTTAAAAAAACAATACTCTTTAAATAAAAATTGGTTTATATAATTATATATGAGTATAAGTATTAAATATCTTGGACACTCATCATTTCTGTTAACTATCGATAAAAAGAATATTTTAACAGACCCTTTTTTTAAAAATGATTCGTTAGGAAAAATGGAAAGATTAGTCCCTTGTCATCATAAAGTTGAAGATCTTCCAAAGATTGACTCTATTTTAATAAGTCACGAACACACAGATTCTTTCGATAAAGATTCAGTAAACTATTTATCTAAAAAATATAATCCAAAGATTATATCTCATTACAGTATCTTGAAAGATATTGAAGGTCTTGAACATAATAAAGTTTCAATTGAAGAATATCAATCAAAAGATATCAATAACATAAATATTCAAGCTCTTCCTGCACATCACCCTGGTGCGTTTTATCCTTTAAGTTTTTTAATTAAAAACAAAAAAGGAAAAACTGTTTATTTTGCAGGAGACACTTATATGACAAAAGACCATGACACTATAAAACCTGACATTGCACTTTTACCAATTGGTGGAAAAAGAACAATGGATCTTGGAACTGCAATTAGGGTTATGAAAAAAATGAGACCTAAGTTTGTAATTCCAATGCATTATGATACTTTTGAAGATATTAAAAGAAATCCTCAAGAATTAATCTATAGGTTTGGAAAAAACTATACAGATGTTAATACAGTTATTTTAAATCCAGGTAAAACTTTTAAATTTAAAAATTAATAATCTTTAATTTCTAAAGAAAAAAGATCTTCTGGAAGAGAAATATTCTTTTTATTTTTTAAATTAGCTTCTAAATCTTTATATCTTGAAGACACATGAACTAAATATAGTTCTTTTGCTTTTATTTTTTTTGAAAAACTAACAACTTCTGAAAAAGAAGAATGTTTCTTAAGTTTAGCTTTTTCTTTTTCTTCATCTAAGAAAGTACACTCATGCACTAAAACATCTGGAGATTCAATAAATTTAGGATGTTTTTTTAAAACAGCAGTATCTGTAAAATATAATATTTTTTTACCTTGTTTTTTGAAAGATAAATCCATTACTTGACTTGGTTTTATAACTTTACCATCTACCTTAATTGATTTTCCTTCTTGAAGTTTTGAAAATAAAGGTCCTTCTGGTATTTTAAGTTTAATTGCTTTTTGTTTATTAAACTTACCAATTTTATTATTTACTTTAAAACAATAACCATAAGATGGAACTGTATGATCAAGCTTTACAGAAGTAATTACTCCATTATCAATCTTTATTTTTTGATTACTTTTAATTTGTAAAATATTTATTTTAAAAGAAAGATTTATTCCACCAGCTTTTAAAAAATTTTCAAGAAAATTTTTATAACCAAAAGGAACATAGATGTTAAGTTCATCTTCTCTTTTTAAAAGAGACATGCTTGATAATAAACCTAAAATACCATAATAATGATCTCCATGAAAATGTGTTATAAAAATACTTTTTATTTTTTGAATACTTTGAGAAGTTTTTAAAATTTGTTGTTGAACATTTTCACTTGCATCAAAAAGATAATTACTTCCTCTATAATTAATTAATAAAGAAGTTAAGTTTCTAGATTTTGTTGGAGTAGATGCACTTGTTCCTAAAAAATAAATATTAATATTATCAGCCATATAAAATATATAAAAACAAATGTATTTTAAGGATATTGATACATCTATTATATATCATATAATATTTATATTCTAATTTTGATAAAAATAAAGAAAATTGAGAAAATATGAAAAAAGAAATTAAGATAAAAGAACTTGTATACAAAGATACAAGTGAAATAATAATTCCAAAAAAAACAATTGATCAAGTAATTGGTCAAGACAAATCTATAAATCTTATTAAAAAAGCAGCTTACCAAAAAAGACATATGCTTTTGATAGGTGAACCTGGAACAGGTAAATCTATGATTGCAGCTGCTCTTGCAGAGATTCTACCTTCTTATCAATTAAAAGATATTTTATCATATCCAAATAAAGAAGATTCACATAATCCAATAATTAGAGTTGTAAATGCTGGAGAAGGTAAAAAAATTGTAGAAAATGCAAAACTACAAGCTATGAAAAATAATAGTTCTCAAAGACTATTAAGTTTTATACTTCCAATGGCATGGCTTATTCTTTCAGTTGCTTTATGGCAATTTAAAGTTATTTCAGACACAGTTTTTGCAGCAATGCTTATTCTTTCAGGATTTATAATGATTGCAACTGCTTTAAGTTTACAAATGATGCAAAAAACAAAAGGTTTAGTTCCTAAAATATTAATAGACAACTCTAAAAGAAAAGAAGCGCCTTTTGTGGATGCTACTGGTGCAAGAGCAGGTGCTTTACTTGGAGATGTTTTACATGATCCTCTACAATCAGGTGGTCTTGGAACTCCACCTCACTACAGAATTATTCCTGGGATGATACACAAAGCAAATGAAGGAGTTTTATTTTTAGATGAAATAGCATCTCTTTCTCCAAAATCACAACAAGAACTTTTAACTATATTACAAGAAAAAAAATACAGTATCACTGGACAATCAGAACTTTCAAGTGGAGCTATGGTAAGAACAACACCTGCACCTTGTAATTTTATATTAGTTGCAGCTGGAAATTATCAAGATCTTGAAAAAGTTCATCCTGCTATAAGATCTAGAATTAGAGGTTCTGGTTATGAATGTCAAATGAATGTTGATATTCCAGATAATGCAGAAAACAGAAATAGAATGGCACAATTTGTTGCACAAGAAGTAATTAAAGATAAAAAAATTCCACACTTTACAAAAAATGCTGTAGAAGAAATTATTTTTGAAGCTAGAAAAAAAGCAAATAGAAAAAATCATTTAAGTTTAAAATTAAGAGAACTTGGTGGACTTGTAAGATCTGCAGGTGACATTGCAAAAGAAAAAGGACTTAGTCTTGTAACTGAAAAAGAAGTAATGGAAGCTAAAAAACTATCTTCAACCTTAGAACAACAAATGGTTGAAAAAATGATGGAAGTTAAAAAAGAATATGACATTTATAAAACAACTGGTAAAAAAGTTGGAAGAGTAAATGGACTTGCTGTTATGGGAATGACAGAAGCAGGAATAATGCTTCCTATTGAATGTGAAGTTACATTTGCACAATCTCAAAATCAAGGAAAAGTTATAGCTACAGGAAAATTAGGAGAAATTGCAAAAGAATCTGTTGAAAATGTTTCTGCAATTTTTAAAAAATTAACTGGAAAAGATATCTCAAACTATGACATACATGTTCAATTTTTACAAACACATGGAGTTGAAGGAGACTCAGCATCAATTTCTATTGCATCAGCTGTAATTTCTGTTCTTGAAAATATACCAATTAAACAAACAATAGCAATGACAGGATCATTATCTATTAGAGGAGAAGTTTTACCTGTTGGTGGAGTTACAGGAAAGATTAATGCTGCAATTAACTCAAAGATTAAAAAAGTATTAATTCCATATACCAATAAAGAAGATGTTGTACTTTCAAAAGAAGCTCTTAAAAAAATAGAAATAATTCCTGTTAAAACAATAAAAGAAGTTATAGAGCATGCTTTTGAAGATGGTGCTAAAAAAGAAAAACTATTAAAGAGATTAAAATCTCTTTAAAATTCTTTTTTTTAAATTAACATACTTGATAAATAGAAATTAATTTTAACCTTATTCTCTAAATAATACTCTAGATAAAGAGGAGAATCTTCTGATAACTTAATTAAAACATCAGTCTCATTATCTATTGATTTTGTAATATTTTTTAAATATGATAAAGAAAATTTAACCATAATGTTTTTCTTAGACTTAATTTTAACTTTAGAAATTATAGTCTCGATTCTTCCTTTATCTCCTTGAGATTCAATAATAAATTTATTATTTTTTATTTTAAAAGTAACAGTTGTACCTATAAGACTTATATCTTTAAAAATTTCTTTTAAAAGATAAGCTTTTAGAGAAATTTCTGCATCATATTCAATAACAGGGATAGAAATCTCATTATCAGAAATATCTATATAACTAATATTAAACTTTCTTTCAATTTGTCCTAAAAGATTAATCTCTAAAGAATTATCTTTTAATTCAAGTTTTAATTTATCAGAATCAAAAGATCTTGAAATAATATTATATAATTCATGAATATTTATTCCAACTAAACTAGGCTCAACTAGATAATTTTCAAAATAAGATTTATCAAAATAAAAGTCAAGTAAAAGAATCTGTGTTTTATCAACAGCTTTGATATATATTCCATCTTGTTTAAACCTTACATTAGTTTCTTGTATTAAGCTTGAGATTGACTCTAAAGCATCTTTAAAAAGTTTAGTATTTTTTGCAGTTATCATATCTAATCACACAATATAATATATATGCCCTAAGATTTATAAACTATAATCATTTGAGTTAATAATTAATAAGAGTAATAACGTTTTTAATTACTTCCTAAATATATTATATTATGACAAATTTTCTTGAAAAATACAGACCATCAAATCTTAGTGAAATGATTGGCCAGAAAAAACAGATTGAAACCTTAAAAGAAAGTTTAAGTAAAAATCCAAGTACACCAATCTTTATTTATGGAGAAAGTGGTATTGGAAAAACCTTGGCAGTAAAACTACTTGCAGAAGAACTTAACTTGTCTATTTATCATACAGATGCTTCTGATATGAGAGGAAAAGAAGCAATTACAAGTCTTGCTCAAGTAGCATATTCAGCATCAAACATATTTGGTCAAAAAAGATTGATTCTTTTAGATGAAATTGATGCTATGGAAGATAAAAGAGGAAGAGAAGATGCTGGAGGATTTGCAGAAATTACAAAGATAATTGATAAAACAAAACAACCTATTATTTTTATTGCAAACGATCCTTATGAAAATAAAAAATTAAGGCCTATCTTTAATAAATGTGTACAGATAAGGTTTGATCTTCCAAATAAACTATCAATACTTAAGTTTGCAAAAGAAATTTGTGATAAGGAAGAAAAAGATTATGATTTAATGTCTCTTAAAACACTTGTTGAAAATACAAAAAATGATATTAGAGCTTTACTTTTAGATCTTGAGACTTTATGTAATTTTGATAAAATAACATTAGAAGACATTGAATCTCTTGGAGATAGAAAAAGAGATGAAGATGTTTTTAAAGTTCTTGGAAAAATATTTTATCCAAGAGGTTTTCTTGAAACTAAAAATGCAATAAATGATTTAAGTATAGATTGGGAACTTTTATTTGCATGGCTTGAAGAGAATATACCTAGAAAATATAAAAATCCAATAAATCTTGAGAGAGGTATGGAAGCTTTAAGTAGAGCAGATGTTTTTAAAGGAAGGATAAAAGCTACAAATTGGATTCTTTTAAAATATATTTTAGATTATTTAACAGTTGGAGTTGCTTATGCAAAAACAGAAAAAGAAGCAGGAGGCTTTTCACCTTTTGTTTTTCCAACACTTTTAAAAAAATTAAGTTCTAATAAAAAAGAAAAAATAATTTTTGATAATATTGTATTAAAAATGCAAGAGAAAATACATGCATCAAAAAGAATAATTAAAAGAGACTACATACCTTTTCTTTTAATTATTGCACAAACAAATAAATTTACAAAAGATATTGTTAATTATTTTGGATTTGAGCATGAAGAAATTAAACAACTTGGAGCTAAAATATCTTTAAAAGAATATGAAAAAATAATTGAATAAAATTTAAAATGATTTAATATGGCAACAGAATATACAAGAATAGCAGTAATTGATAAAAATAAATGTCAACCAAAAGCATGTAACTATCTATGCCACAGAGTTTGTCCTCCTGTTAAAATGGGAGAAGATGCAATCGAAGTTACAAATAGAGAAAACTGGACACCACCAGTAATTAATGAATCATTATGTACTGGTTGTGGTATTTGTCCTCACAAATGTCCTTTCAATGCAATTACAATTATAAACACAGGAATTAAGTTTGGAGATCCAATACACCAATATGGTCAAAATAGTTTTAGAGTATATTCTCTTCCATCTGCTGAAAAAGGTTTTATTACTGGGCTTATTGGAATTAATGGTTCTGGAAAAACAACAAGTATAAACATCCTTTCAGGAAATTTAGTTCCTAACTTAGGAGCCTATGATGAAAAAGAAGACATAGATAAAGTAATTGAGTATTATAGAGGAAAAAACATCCAAAAGAATTTTATAGAAATTAAAGAAAAAAAATTATCTTTTGCATATAAAATACAGAAAGTTGAAGAAATTCCAAAAGTCTTTAAAAAAAGCATTAAAGAATTACTTGAAAATATTTCAAAAGATAAAGAATATTATGAAAAAATTATAAAAGAACTTGAAATTGAAAAACTTCTTTTAAAAACACCAACAGAGGTATCAGGTGGAGAATTACAAAGAATAGCAATTGCTGCATGTCTTTTAAAAGATGCTCAAATTTATTTTTTTGATGAGTACACTACATTTTTAGATATTAAACAAAGATTTAAAATTGCAAAAATATTAAGAGAGAAAATAAATGAAAATAATTCAATTATGTTAATTGAACATGATCTTGCAATCCTAGATTACATTAGTGATTTTGTACAAATAATGTTTGGTAGGAAAAATGCATATGGACAATCTTCTAATAAAAAAACAACAAAAAAAGGAATTAATGAATTTTTAGAAGGTTTCTTAAAAGAAGAAAACATAAGAATTAGAAATTATAAAATAGAATTTAGCTCTGCAAAATATGCAACTGAAAAAAGAATAGAAACCACTCTTGCAAAATATCCTTCTTTTAAAAAAACATTAGGAGAATTTAACCTAGAAGTTGAAGAAGGAGAAATTAAGAAAGGAGAAATAATTGGTGTTTTAGGACAAAATGCTATTGGAAAAACAACCTTTATAAAAATTCTTGCAGGAGAAATCAAAGCAGATGATAAAGATCTAGATATTAAACTTAAAGTGTCTTATAAACCACAATATATCGATCTTAATGAAGATATTACTGTTCAAGAATTATTTTTAAAAAAAGAAATAAATCAAGATATTTTTAATTCAGAGATTAGAAGACAACTTGATATTGATAGTATAATTGATCAAGAAATAAATCAACTTTCTGGAGGAGAACTTCAAAAGGTTGCAATTGCATATACTCTTTCAAGAAATGCAGACATCTATCTTATTGATGAACCATCAGCATTTTTAGATGTTGAGCAAAGATTAATTGTTTCAAATGTTATTAAAAGCGTTATCTTAAAGACAGAAAAAAGTGCTTTAGTTGTAGATCATGATCTTTTATTTGTAGACTATATTTCAGATAGAGTTCTTTTATTCCAAGGAGAAGCCTCTGTTAAAGGTTTTGCAAACAAAATAGATAAAATAGAAGCTTCTTTTAATAAATTTTTAAAAGAACAAAACATGACTTTTAGACAAGATCCTGATACTAAAAGACCAAGAGCAAATAAACCAGACTCACAAAAAGATAAAGAACAAAGAAAAGATAATAGTTATTATTATACTATTTAAGGTCTTCTTTGGAAAATAATTTCTGCAGAAATATAATTATCTACAATTGAAACATTACAATCAGATAAATCACCAGAAACATCTATTTCTTTATCAAAATAAACTTCTTTTGAAATTTCAGAAGTAATATTTGAAGATTGATTATTACATAATAAATCTAATTTTCCAGAATATCTGTCTCCTGAAAGAGCAGAATTTTCAATTGTAATATCACAATCAAGGCTATTTTTATTTGTTTCATTTAACATAGATGAAAGATAATTATTAACTCTTGAATCATAATTATTTTTTGTTGCAATTGAACAACTATTAAAAGTTTCATCCAGCAAAGAATCTACAACAATATTATCTGCTGATAAGGCTAAAAGAGAAACATGATTATAAGAATTTGTTATAACTTCTGTGTTATCAGAAATAATTATTGAAGGAGTTAAAAAAACTATAACAATTAATAAAATAATTCCACTAAACAAACCTTTTTCCATCAAACCCCTCACAATAAACTTTAGTTTCTAAATCATTATAACCATTATCAGTTGAAGTAAAATCATAATAAAAATATTCAGTACACCAGTAATACTCAGCTAGACTTGTAACTTCTCCTTCTCCTGAATTAAACTCATTGTAGTTAAGTGAATTTAAAATTACTTGCTTATCTGTATTAACTGACCTATAAACAACAAAAGTTGTAAGTGTTAAAAACAAAATAAATATCATTACATAATGAAGAGTTGTAATTGTTAAAATATATCCTTTATTTTGTTTCATTTATCTCCACACCTTTAAATTTAGTTCTTGTTTAGTATCTAAAATATTATCATTACCAGATAAACTATCAATATACCTTTTTTTATTAATTGCAAAGTTTGGTGTAATTGAAACATTAAAATCTATAGAATAATAATTATCAATTGATGGATCTAAAACATCAGTACATTCATTTGTAGTAAAAGCATAACTTGTAAGAGAACATTTATAGTTTGTAGGAATCCCTAGATTGTTTTTTGAAATATTTGAATTTTCAGTAAGGCATGCAGGAATATGATATCTATTATGAGAATCAAAAGCATAACAATTAATATATGGATTATTAACTATATTTTTAAAAGCCATTTTTCCAACATTGTTTAATTGAGAATTAATATTATCTGTTGTTGTAGAATAAACTTTTGATTCAACAATATTTACTAAAAGGAAAGAAACAAGTATGATTAGAACAACTGAAAAAAGAATATCTAAAACCATAATTTGTCCTTTTTTATTTTTAATCATAATCAATCACAAACAATATCTCCAGAACTATTATAACAAGTTACTATTTCTCCACAGTATTTCTCAAAATCACTAAAAGAAAATTTAGTGTTGTTTAAAGACATGTTTTGATCGTAATAAATAACAGAATCATCATACTCTACAATCATATTTAAAAAACCAGGGTTAATAATAAACTTACATTCTACATTCTTAGAAGGAATCGTAATGTTTGGAATTTTAAAAGTATTTTCAAAACTTACATTAAAATTATTATCAACAACATCAGTTACAAATATTTCTTGAGACTTTAAAAAACTATAAAGAGAATCTGAAATTTGAGATTGTTGTTCTTTTATTTTATATAACTCAATTGTTTCAACAGTATTGTTTGAAAGATCATTAAATACAGTTATAAATATTATTAGAAAGATAATAATGATTACAACTTCAATTGAAACTTGAGCTTTTTTATTTCTATTCATAAATATTAACAATTAATTAGTTATATATTATAAAATAGAATAAAACATTTATAAACATTAGCAATTTAAAGAAAAAAAAGAAAAAAATTAAAGTAAAGTAGATACTTCAATTTCTATGTCTCTAACACCATCAATAGCTTTAATAGCATCTTCAAGTTTATCTAAAAGACCATCTATTTTATCAGGGAAGACAACTCCTAACTTAATTACTTTTAAACCAAAAGCAATTGGTTCAATTTCAAGCTTTGCAACTTTGAAAGGATCACCAAAACCTTTTTCTAAAGATTCTTTGATCTTATCAATATCTTCTATTTCCTCAGGGTATACTTTGTATACTGAAAGAATGTCACCCATAAATAATTCACCTACATTATGTTTTTAAAAATAATAAATTTAATACCTAAGGACCTATAAATGAACAACTTGGACACTTATATTTCTTTGATATAGATTTACATCTGTTACATCTAATAATTTCTACTTTCCCGCAGTTTGGGCATTTAAATTTTGTGAAATTATCTGTAACTTCTATATTACAACTACTGCATCTATCCATTAGTAATGCACCTCTAATTTTTTTAAAAAGAATAATTATATATTAACTTAAAACTATATATATTTAATAAACAAATCATTTTTAAAAGGGTGGGGTTGTAGCATAGTGGATAGTGCAGTTGGCTTCGGACCAACAGGTCGTGGGTTCAAATCCCACCAACCCCTTTTTTCTATTTTTTTAAAAAAATTAGAAAGAGAACTATAAATCTTTTTCTTCTAAGATATCAAAGACAATAAGCTTTGAAGGAATATTTTGTAATTCCATCTCTTCTCTTAAATTTTCAGGAGTATATTTTAAAACTTCAAAGGTATCATAATGCATTGGAATTACAATTTTTGGTTTTAAAAGATTTAAAGCATAACAAGCTTCTTTTGGTCCCATATTAAACCTACCATCAATAGGAAGCATCACAATTTCTGGAGCATATAAATCTTTAATAATTTTCATATCTAAAAAAACATTTGTATCTCCTGCAAAATAAATACTTCTTTGATCATATCTAATAATAAAACCTACAGGAACCCCTTTATTTGAGGAATGCTCAGCTTTAACAAAAGTAAAAGAAATACCTTTATAATCAATTGTTCCACCTAAATTCCCACCAATTGTTGGAACATGAAATTTATTTAGTTCTTGAGCAAGATCAAAAATTGTAATAATCTCTGCACCAGAATGTTTAGAAATCTCAATTGCATCTCCTAAATGATCGTGATGATCATGAGTTAATAGAATAACATCTGGCTTAACATCTAAAACACCCATTTTAGATAAAGGATTGTTTGTTATAAAAGGATCTAAAAGAATTTTAATATTATTAATTGTGATTAAAAAACAAGAATGTCCAATGTATTTAATATTCATGATTTAAGCTCCTCACTTTTTTTATTAATTTTTTCAATAATTGTAAATGGTCCAAAGAAATAAACTTTTCCAAAACTAAATCTTACTAAAATATCATTAATATAGATTTTAAACCTAATAGATAGACTTTGTTCAAAATCTTTTAAAAGAAATTCTTTAAAAGAATCAAAATCTTTAATATTTAACTTAAAAGTAAAATCATTTTTTTTAATAAAAATATTATTACTCTCAAAAAAAGTTATAGTCTGAGGATATTGATTTGAGCAATCAATAGTTAGTTCTTCAAAAGAATAAAGTTCTAAAACATGTTTAAAAATATCAAATGTTTTAGCATTAAGGTTAAAAATTAAATAATCTTCAAAATTTTCATTTTTTAAAATAGTTATATGGTTTGAAAGAATAGATGAGATGTAAGCATAATGAGAAACACTTGAATCAATTTCTTTTTTTAAAATTTCAAGATCACTTATATAAAAATTAGAACTTGTTTTTCCTGTTTTTAAAAAACTAGGATCTTGCTTACTTCTTTCAAGAAATATTTGTAAATTTTTTACAATCTCATCAACATCTTCTAAAGAACTTTTCTTTCTTGATTTTTCTAAAAGATCATTTATGTTAATTAAAATTTTATTTTTAAGTTTAGACTCAATTGTCTGTCTTCCTTTTTCTGTTAAAAAATAATCATCATTATTCTTTTCAACTTCACCAAAAGCCACTAAATTTTTTAAAGCTCTTGAAAGAGCAGCTTTTGCAGAATTGACTGATGAATAGTTTGAAACCATTTTTGTTAAAAGATCATTATAATTTGTTTTCTTTTGACTTATCTGTAAAAGAATTGAATCTGAAAGAGCCATATATATATTTCACATCTTAAAATATTATTAATTACTAAATAATTATTAGAAGGAAAAATATATAAAGACATGTTAACATATTTATGTATTAACAAAGAAGTGTTAAGAGAAAAAAGAATATTTTATAAATCGTTTTGTGAAATAAATATATATAAGGAATTATTTTTAGAAAAGGAGGAGAATATATGTCAGAATTACCAATAGCAGCAATAGACAGACTTATTAGGAAAGCAGGGGCTGAGAGAGTCTCTGAAGATGCAGCAGAAGAACTTGGAAAAATATTATCAGAAGTTGCAATAGACATATCAAAACAAGCAATAGAACTTGCAAGACATGCAAAAAGAAAAACAGTAACATCAGAAGATATTAAACTTGCTACAAAAACAATGCAATAAAGGTTTTTTTATGGATAGATTTGACCTACATACACACACTCATTTTTCAGATGGAAAGTTAAGTCCAACAGAATTAGTGATAAAGGCTAAGGAAATTGGACTAAAAGGAATTTCAATCACAGATCATGATAGTATAGAAGGGTATTTTGAAGCAGAAAAAGCAGCAGAGAAAAACAACCTAACCCTTATCTCTGGGGTTGAGATTCAAGGAATGGGTACAGAGATTTTAGGATATGGTTTTGATCCTAAGGATAATTATCTTGAAATGTTTCTTGAAAAACAAAGAATACAGAGAAAAAAGTTTATTAAAAAAAAAATAGAAGGACTTTTAGAGTATGGTATAGAAATTGACTATAATGAAGTTTTAGAAAACTCAGGAAAAGGTCAAAACCCTAATTCTGCAAATATAGCACAAGTAATGGTTGAAAAAAGACATGTAAAAAGCCTTGATGAAGCATTTAGTGAATATTTAAGAGAGATTAGAGTTAGACTTGAAACTCCTCCTACTAGAACAAAAAAAGTTATTCAAATTATTAAAGATGCACAAGGAATACCTGTACTTCCACATCCATGGTATCTTAAGGATTTTCAAAAGGCAGAAATTGAATCTTTTATATTAAAATTAGTTTCAGAAGGTCTTTTAGGAATAGAAACTAATGGATATATTCCAGAAGATTTAATAAAATATAAAAATACTGTTTTTATGGATAAAATAAAAGAACTTACTAAAAAATACGAGCTAATTGAAACTGCAGGCTCTGATTTTCATGGAGATCTAGTACATGAAAATAATGTTTTAGGAAAATACACTGTTTCTAAAAAAACAATTTTACAATTAAGCTCTAAAGCTTAGATTTTACAAAATCTAATGTTTTTTTAAAGACTTGATCTATGTTTATGTTTGTAGTATCTAAAACATAGTTGAAAACAGATAAATCTTTACCAAAATCAAAACCATAAATTTTTTTATAATGAGCTCTATTAAACTTATCTTTTTTTCTTAAAATTTTATCTGCAGATTCTAAAGAAATTTTATTTCTTAAAGCCATTCTTTCAGCTCTTATCTTATGAGTTGCTTTAAGCCAAATTTTTAAAACCCCTTTTTTCTTTTTTAAAAGATAAGGAAGAGTTGAAGAATCTAAAACAATATTTTCATTTTCTTTAACTAAAGAAAGCAAATATTTATCTAAATTTTTATCAAAAGAAAAATCATTTTTTCTAACAACCATAAGATTTGATTTTTCATACCAACCTTTATTCATTTTAGTTTTTTCAGAAATTGTTTTTTGATTATCTGTAAATTGTTTTAAAACATCAGAAGTATGAACAACTTTATATTTTAGTTGTTTACCTAAATACCTCGAAACCATGCTTTTACCAGAAGCTGCATACCCACAAACTAAGATAATCATAAATAATCACATATATATTATATAGCAAAGATTTTTAAAACAAATATATTTATAAAACCATATAGTAACTAATAATATTGGACAAAAAAACATTAAAAAGTGGGGAAAATAAATGGTTGTTAAAGATTCATTGAATGATTTTAAAAAAATTAGTAGTCTAGATTCATCTTGTCAAGAACTGCATATTACAAAGTCTTTTTCAATAAAAATAATTACAAAAATAATTACAAAATGTAAAAGACTAAAGTTAATAACACTTTCAAAAACAACAAAAGAAAGAATGGGTGAAAATACAAAAAAATTATTAAAATCAAAAAAAATAGCCCTTCAGATTAAAAATGAACAAGGAAGACCTATTGATATACCTGCATCAAAACTTAAAAAAATTATTGAGATGCACAAAGATTTTTCATACAGAGAACTTGAAGAAAAATTAAAAGTTCCAAAAAGCACTATTCATTATTTAATTAGAAAATCTAAGAAAAAGAAATTAAAAGATGGAAAGAAAATTATTTATTTAAAATAATTTTTCCATTTTAATAGAAGATCCAAAAAAATCAGAATTATGGTTTTTTATTTTTTTATAACCTAATTTTGAATAAAAATTAATTGCTGTTAAAGAAGAATAAATAATTACAGAAGAAAAGTTTTTTTTTATTTCTTCTTCAGCAAAAAAAACTAATTTAGAACCTAAACCTTTTTTAAAAGAAAAAGGTGAAACATATAAAGAATAAATTTGGTTTTCAGAAATACAAATCGTTCCAATAATTTTATTTAGATCTTCTAGAACATATATATTTTTTTCTTTAGAGCTAGTTATAATTTTTGAAATAGAATAATGACTTAGCATGTTACTAATTACTTTTTTAGAATAATCTTTAGAATTAACATTTAAAAGACAATCACTAATAATTACATTTAGTTCTTTAGCATCATCTAATTTAAATTTTCTAATTTTCATAACATTAATTTATATAAAGTTAAATTGCTTAAAAATTAATTTAAGCAATTCCTTCAGTATTTGATTCATCCTTTGGTTTATCTTCTTTTTTGTTTTCTTTAGATAAATCATTTAATCTTTTTAAAGTGTCGTTTTCTTGTTTTTCAACAGTTTTTAATCTTAATTCAACTGTTTCTTTAGTTTCTTTTGTTTCTTTAATAACATCAGTTTTATCTTTTAAAATAAAAATGTTACCAACACCTTTGTAAACTTTAGTTTCTTTTGTATTTTCAAGTTCTTTAACTGTGCTATCTAACACATTTACTTGAACTTGTAATTGTTGTTTTTGTTGAGATAAATACATTAATTGTTGTCTATAAGTATTTACCATATTATTATCTTTACTCATTTTAAATCCACCTCATAAACTTTAGAAATTAATTCTAAAAGATTTATGTAATTATTAATTGTTGCTTTAAAAGCAATAATATCTTTAGCATAAATCTCAATAACTAATTTCTTATTTTCAATAGTTATTCGAGAATTTGAACGATCATATTTTTTTCTATCAATTTCAAGATCTAAAATTTCTTTTAAATCTTTTGGACTTTTTGTTTTTATTTCAAAAACAATTGAAAGAACTTGATCAATCAAAATTACTCACTTTAACTATTTTAAATTTAAATCCTAAATATTCTTCATTTTCAAGAAAATTAAAGACATTTTCTTCTGATGTTTGAAAAACACCAAAATTACTTTTTAAAGACAAATATTTTTTTTCAAGAAAATAAAATACTTTTTTTAAATCATTAAAAGAAGAATTTACTGAAGAAATATATGAAAAAGACTTTAAGTGTCTTAAATCAATAACTTCAATTAAATATTCTCTTTCAAGAAAATAACTATCTTCTCTTAAAGCATAAACTGAAAGTAAGATATTTCCTTTAATAGAAGAAACTATTAAAAAATATCTATGTCCTAAATATAATGCTTGTTTAAAAAATTTTAAAAGAGGAGTTTTTCCTCTTGGCAAATAATTCATTCCAGGAAGATATTTTGTAAGATATTTAGAAAATCTTTTTTCTAAAAGATTTGATTTCCTAGAAACTGTCACAAACATATTTAATTTGCCTTAATCTTTTTTAAAACAGGTTCTCTTTTTTTATAAAATATTCTAGAACCGCAAACTCCACATTTATCATTTTCTGGAATTGCATCATATTCAGTTTTACATCTTGCACAATAATACATTATTTTTCACCTTTAATTCTTTGAAGAAAGTTTATATGCAGCACCTGCTATTTCAGTTTTACATTTTGAACATGTAAATATAGCAGAATCTCTTTTTGAAATTCTTCCCTTATATCCACAATTAGGACATACATAAGAAGATTTATCTGTTTTAGTTGCAAGAAGATATTTTTGTCTAATTCCTCTTCCGCCTCTAACACCATATTTTCCGGTTTCTTTTACTTTTTTTGTAGCCATTTTAAATCACATTTATTCTAAAGCCTCTATTTTTTTTAAAATTTCATTGTATTTATTTACAGAAATATCAACCATTGTAAAAATTTCTTCTTCAGTAAAAACACCATTTTTACTTTTTTGACAAGAAACAACAGTATCTTTTACAAGACCTAAACTAAATCTTGCATCTGAAGCATATTCTTCTGATTCTGTAGGATCAACAATTATTTTTCCTTCAATTTTTTCAAAAGTAAAACTTAAAGGAATATTTAAAAGTTCTAATTTTTTATCAGAATATTCTTTTGAAATAATATTATTTTTTTCATCAAGTTTTGGTATCTTAGCGTTTTTTAAAGCTGCAAGAGCTGCAATTTCAGTTGCATCAATTAAATTACCATCAGCATTAATTGCAATACAATCAACGAAAATAATAAATACTTTTTCTCCTGCGACAATTGAAAGTTTTTTAAAATCTATTGCTTCTGCAGATCTTATTGCTCTATCAGCAACTCTTCCATACTCAAGAGCATCTATTTGTGGAGGACCTGTTGAAAAATCAGGAGAAGAAATTCCAGTAAGCTCTAAGTTAAGAGACATGCTTCCTTCATCTGGAGAATCTGGATATGGTGTTCCTACTGCAAATTTAATTCCAGCAACAATTTCTGTTTTTCCAAGTTTAACCCAAGCAGAACCATCTGCTGAAGACAAAACTGAAGTTTTAATTTCAAGATCTCTAAAATCTTCAAATCCTCTATTATCTTCTCTTTTTCCATTTTTTATTTTTTCTTTAATGCTTCCCGCATTAATTAAATTTAATATATCACTCATTAATATCACCATTTACAGGGTATTTTTCAAGTAAAGCATTCTTTTGAAGAGCATATACTTTTTCTGCAGCTGAAAAACCCATTGAAACCATTTTTTTCCAATCGTCTTTGTTTACAAAACCATCCATTTGTAAAAGAGCAATTTCTTTTTGAGGCATAGTAATTGCAATTGCAGTGTCAACTGCATCAGGTGCATCTTCTTCATCTTTAGTTAAATCATAGATTAAATCTCCATTTGCTCTTCCAATAGCAACCGCTGAAACTAAACCTTTCATTGGAAGACCTGCATCTGCACATGCTAAAGAAGCTGCTGTTAAAGCTGCAACTCTTGTACCTGCATCAGCTGAAAGAATTAATGTGTTTACATTAATAACTGTGTTTGGAAATTTTTCAGTCATAATAACAGATTCTAAAGCAAAACCTGAAACTAAAGAAATTTCTTTATCTCTTTTTCCAGGAACTGGAGATTTTCTATCAGAAACTGAAAAAGGAGCCATTCTATATCTATAATCTACAACTGCTCTTTGAGAATTTGACAAATGTTTTGGAAACATTGGTCTTGGTCCGTGAACTGTTGCAACAACTGTGTTTTTACCCCATTCAAGATAACATGAACCAGCAGCACTTTTTACAACTCCAAGTTCTATCTTGATTGGTCTTAAATCATCTTTTTTTCTACCATCTAATCTTGTACTCATAATTTATCACTTTAATTTATTTTTTTCAAAAAAATCTTTTACACTGTTTGTAAGATTTGATTTTTGAGAATTTTTTACAACTAATGAAAATGCTCTCTTTGCAAGGGATACATCTTCTGAGTTATACCAAATCCATCCATTTTTACCAATAACTATATTTCCACCTAAATGTTCTTTAAATAAATTTAGCATAGATTCATTTTTACCAATAAGTCTTGGTATCTTAACTGGAGAGGTTTGAAAAACTCTTGCTTTTGGTAAAATATTTATGTTATCAAACTCTAAAGAACCATTGTCTGCTATATTTTTAATTCTTAAAAAAACAACAGTACCAATAGCAAGTTCTTTTCTAATATTTGATTTTAAAAGAAAAGAATCATCAAAAGAATTATATTCTAAAATATAACCATTAAGCACTTCATCTTTTACAACAGCAATAATTCCATCTCCAGATATTGGAGAATAAGGGCCGTTTAAAGGTATTACTGAAACAAAATCATTTGATTCAGATAGAATACCAATAATTGAACTATATATTTTGTTGTTTTCAAAATAAACATTTTGTCCTAATTTTTTTACCTGATCTGTTATTAAGTCGCCAGGAACAACTATTTTTTTTTCTGTATTCATATTTTATCACATTTAATTTTCATCAACAACAGTTGCAACTAAATTCCCATGAGTTAAATTATTAAGATCAGAAACTAAATTTTGTTTTTGACCTGCTGGAATTTTTATTTTTGCAACTAATGCACCGCTTGAAAGCCATTTTTGATCTACAATTTCTTGTTTGTAGATTACAGATGATATTTTTCCTGCATAATTTGCAGGAACTTCAACCATTAAAATAATTTTTTCAAAAGAGATTGGCATTATTCTTTTTAATTTATCTACAATTTCTTCAATTTCTTTTTCTTTGTGTTTACTTAAATTTATTTTAATTTTAAGTTCTTCAAAAGCATTAACTATTCTTTGTTCAGGAATAGGAGTTTTGTTTTTAGGATCATGAGCATATTTTGAAATATAATTAATTATTTCTTTTTCTCTTTTTTCCATCATTAATTGTTTTTGAGCAGTTGTTAATTGAACATCTCCATCTTTAACAATTTTTTCTGCTATTTTAAAAACATCTTCAGTTTCAAAATGTTCTAAAAGTAATTCTCTTGAAGCAACATTTGATTTTTGAAGATCAGAATAAACTTCTTCATAAGCTAAAACATCTTCAATCTTTAAATCAGATTTTCCAAGTCTAAAATCCCATGCTTGGAAAGGATATACTAAAATTTCAAAATTATGATCTGCTCTTTTAATTTTGGCAACAACTGTATTTTCTAAATTACCTTTATTTTTTTCACCCTTATAAAACATAATTACTCATATCCTCCTTAACCTTTTAATTTTTTATTAACATTTTTTAAAATTTCTAAAACTTCTTTACCTTCTTTTCTATTGATAGCTTTTGAAAATTCTTTTATAAACTCATTATGTTTTTCTGTTTTTGAAAAACTCCATAAAAATTTACTAAAAATATTCTCAAACAAAGTCTCTGCTTTTTCTTTTTCAACTTTAGAAAGACCATTTACTTTATGTTTTACTCTTGCAGATAAAATTTTATGATTTGCAAGCATTTTTTGATCTAAAACAACACCTGTACTAAATTTAGATGCATTTGATTTATTTTTCACAAAAGTTTCAGCTAAACTTTTATATTCCTGAATAGAAGGATGTTTTTTTAAATTTTTAAGATAAGGATTTTTTTTTAATGCAGGATTATTACTTTTCATATTTTTTTCACTCTAAATATATTTTTTTGAAATTTCCATTAATATTTCTAAAACTTCTCTACCTTTTTTTCGATTTATCTTTTCTGCAAAAACTTTTGAAAATTCAAAATATTTTAAACAACAATTTTTTTCTTCTAAAAGATTTAGTTTATTATAAATCTTATTTAAGAGAGAGAGTGCTTTTTTCTTGTCTTCAACAGGTAAATTTTTTAGTTTATTTGAAACTCTAACACTTAATATTTTATAGTTTACTAAATTTCTTTCAATTAACATATGTTTCTTTAAAACTTTATCTGTGGTTCCTTTAAGTTTTGTTGCAAATCCCTTATAATGACTAACAGTATGAGATTTTTTTAAATCTGTTATCATTTTATTTTTTTTCAATGAAGGAAGATTTGTTTTTGGCATATTTTATTTAACACTTAATATTTTTAAATTAATTTAGAATATTTTTCAAAAGGTACAACAGAATCGTTATTATCATTTATGTGTATTACTTCTATATTCTTTGAATCTAATTTTTGTTTAGCTTCAAGATTTAAAGATAAAGTTTTAATTGCAAGTTTTAAAGCATCTTCAAAATTTAAATTATCTTTATAATTCTTTTCTAAATGTGCCATTAATTTTGGTTTATTTTGACCAATAGCTATAGCTTTATAAGCTGTTGTTGCTCCACTTGGTTCTATTTCATAAATATGTTTTCCTAATGAATCAATACCTGCAACAATTAAAGAAACACCAAAAGGTCTTGCTCCTCCATATTGTGTAAAATATTGAACTACATTTCCAACTTTTTTAACTAAAGTATCAATTTCTATAGGATCGTCATAGTAAACTTTATTTTCTTGAGCCATTTGTCTTGAATAATCAACTAAACGTCTACCATCTCCAATAAGTCCAGAACAAGCAACCCATACATGTTTATCAACTTTAAAAACTTTCTCAACAGAAGATGGAATTACAAGTGATGAAAAGATTTTTTTATCAGCAACTAAAACAATTCCTTCTTTGTAAGTTACAGCAACAGCTGGACTTCCTTTTTCAATTATTTTAGAAGCATAATCAACCTGGTATAAATGTCCTTCAGGACTAAAAACTGTTATTGATCTGTCATATGCTTGTGCCATTGCATTATTATTAGAAATTGGAAACATATTTTATTCACCTTTTTTTTCCTTTAATTATAATTATAAATAAAAATAGCTTTTTTTAAGATAAAATACTAATTAATAAAAAGCTATTAAATAATAGCTAAAAATACTTAAACTTTAGTTACCTCTACTATTCTATACTATATATTATTATAGCAACAGATATAAAAACATTATGATTAATAAAAATATACAATTTAATCTAATGATTTAAGAGTAGAAACTTGCTTAGTTACATAAACTAAACCTAAATCTTGCTTTAAATAGAAAATAGATGTTAAAAAAGAATCTTTGTAATCTTTATTAATCCTAACAATTGCTGTGTTTTTTGTTGACTTCATTAAAGTAATATTTGCATTAACTAAACTAAACAAACCAAAAATATTTTGATAATTTTTTAAAAACAAACTAAAAAGATTATTAGAATATTCCTTTGTAAACTCTAACTTAAAATATATTTTTTTATGTCTTAAAGTTGGTCTTATAACATTTAATTTTTTTTTTAGTTTCACCATTTATTATCAACCATCCCTTTTGATAAGATTTTTAAAATAAATGATTCTTCTAAATCAAAATTTTTTAATAAACTAAATAAAATATCTCTTGAAACTAAATCTTCTTTTGTTTTTGCAAAAGACGCAAATGTAAAATCAACTAGATGTATTTTTAAAAGGTTTACAATAAATAAATTTTGTTTTAAATATTTATTTTGTAATGGTTTATCTCTTAATAGATTATAATTAAAAATAACTTTTACTTTATGTTGAAAACAAGATCTTGCATTTTGTTCATCAAAAATCAATTTATCAGAAAGTGGATTATATAAAAAAGGAATATTTTTACTTGTTGAAATTACTGTATTATTTTTTAAAGATTGAGAAGTTACTAAAAATAATTCTTTTTTTTTATAAAAATGTGCAAGAGAAGGTTCTTTTAAAAGATAAGCTTTCTTAAGTTTTAATATTTTTGATTTAGGTAAAATAAAATCTTTTTCTAAATCTTCTTTTTTAGATATTTCTCTAAAAACATAGATATTTTTTATATTTAATTTTGTAAAAGTCTCTTCTAAATCTTCAATAGAATATTTTTCTATTAAATCATCCATTACAAAATCAAATGTATTTTTCATAAAATCACATTTTACTAGGAACTTTTATGCCTAAAAGATTTAAAGCATTATTTAAAGTAATTAAAAAAGCTTTAATTAATAATAATCTAGTATTTTTTGTATTTTCATTAACAACTAATACAGGACAATTAGTATAGAATTTATTAAAGATATGAGAGAGTTCTAAAACATAATTAACCATTACATGTGATTTATAGCCTTTATATGAGACAAATACTTTTTCTTTAAAATCATTTATTTTTAAAGCTAATAAAATTTCATCTTCTTCTAAAGAATAATCAATAATTAAAGAATCTAAAGATAAATCACTTGAATTTGATTTTTCTAAAATACTTTTAGCTCTAACCCCACTATATTGAACATATGGAGAAGAATCTCCTTGGAAATCAAGAGCAGAACTTATATCAAATACAATTGTTTTATTTAGATTTGTTTTAAGCATTTCAAATTTAATAACTCCAAAAGATATATCTCTAACAATAGAATCATCAAAATCTAAACCATTTTCAATTAATTTATTTTTAACTCCAGAAAACAAAGAATCTCTGAAATCTTCATAAAGAAAACTCTCGCCTTCTCTTGATTTCATTTTCCCTTCAGAAGTATTTATAAGTCCATGATTAATATGGAAGTGTGTTGTTGAAGGATAAATAAAAGAAAATAATTTAAATAATTGTTTAAAATAAAAATCTTGTTCACTTGCAACTACATATAAAAAATCATTACAAGAAGGATATCTTTCTTTTTTTAAAGAAACTAAACCAATATCTTTTGCTCCATAAAGAGCAGCACCATTTTGTTTAATTAAAATAAAATTACCTAAAGATTCATCTTTTAAATCAGCTACAATAGCGCCATCATCTTCTAAAAATAATTCTTTATTTTCAGAAAATAATTTATCTTTAACTTCAAAAAATCTTTTTTCAGTATCAGATTCAAAAAAACTACTATCTAAATAAACATCAAGTTCTTTTCCAACATCCATGTAAGCTTGATGACTTTTATTTGCTAAATTTTTAATTTCTTCTTGAAGAGAACTTGATTGCATAATTTCTACTTGAAGAGAATCAATTTCTTTAGTATAAACTTCTTTATTTTCTTCTAAAAGTAAACCTGCTTTAATATAGATACTTCCAAACCATTTAGAAACATCTTTATCAGGAATTTGCTTTTCTGAATCTGTTAGTTTAGAATAATACCAATACCATTTAGCAACATGAGTTCCTATATCTCCACCATAGGAAACAGGTTTAGGATCTGCTCCAACAAAGGTTAAAATTCTTGAAACAAAATCACCAGTTACAATGTTTCTTACATGTCCTATATGTAAAGTTTTTAGAGGATTTGCATTAAAGGTATCAATAACATATTGTTTATCATCTATTTTTAATGAACCATACTCTTTATCTTTTGTTAAAACTTCAGTAATTGTTTCTTTTAAAAGAAGAGAATCATTTATTTTTGCATTAAAATAACCATTAACTTCAGAAAAAGTAAATACTTCATTTGAAGGTATCTTTAAGTATAAATCTTTAGAAATCTCTTGAGGAGATTTTTTTAAAATTTTAGAAACTGCAAAACAAGGAAATGAAAGATCCCCTAAATCTCTTGAAGGAGGACTTGAGGTTAAGTTAAGTATCTCTTGAAAAGATTTAACATCATCTTTTAAAACTTGAAAAATAGAGTCTGCAAATAATTTTTTATAATCCATTCTAAAAAAACCTTTTTAAATTTATTTTACAAAATAGAAATTGTAAAAAAGCGAGTCCGGAGGGATTCGAACCCTCGACCCACAGCTTAGAAGGCTGTTGCCCTATCCACTAGGCCACGGACCCATATATATATTATGAAAGAATAAATATTTAAAGGAAAGCTATTTTTAACTTTTTTGAAAAAAAGAAAAAAAAAGGAAAAATTAATTTCCTGTGTTGTTAGAAGATAAATTTGTGTATGCTTCTTCTAATTCCTGAATTTCATCTTGATAATTTAAAGATACAAGATCATATACTGTTTGAACTCCTAAAACAGGATTTAATTCAAATAATTTTCTATTAACATCTAAAGAAATATTTTGATCTTCAGAACATTTTAAGAAAAGTATAGGGAATATTGAAAAAACATCATTTGTAACTAAAGGTTTAATTACAAGATTTATTTTATCAGAATATAAATATTCTTCATAAAATTCATCTGTTAAAGTTTCTTTTTCAAATTGATTACAATAAGGACAATCATAATCTGTGAAAAGAACAACTGAAACAGGTGCATCTTCTGTACCAATTAATTTATCTGATTCTTTAATAATTGAAGAATAATCTAATATTTTATAGATACCATCAATACCACTACCTAAAGCAAGTTGAGGGAAAACATCTTCTCTTAAGATATATCCATTGTTAACAGTTTCTTCTTTAAAGATTAAATTAAAAATATCTTTATTTTCAGAACCATTAAAATCAACGGAATTAACATCTCCTAAAACATACATTGCAGGTAATGTATTTGAACCAATAGTTTCTAAAATTTCAATTCCTAATTCAGAATCGTATTGTACATATTCAACATCTAAATCAAATAAAACAGAGAAAATAGAATTTACATTTTCAAGTAATAATTCAGAAGTTTTTAAATATTCAATAAACTCTGTATTCTTTTCAGAAATCATTTCATTTTCTTTATCGTAAATATAATACATTTTTAATGAATCTTGAGTATATGAAAATGAAGAATTATCATAATTTAGATCTAATGACTCTACGTTTTCTACAGAATCAATAAACTCTGTAAAAACATTATAATCTTTAAAACCAGATAAATTATATCCATTTACATAGATTGTTGGAGTTGACATTACATATAATTCTTGTGCTTGTAAGAAATCATTTTGTATTACACTTACTTTTTCATAATCATATAGATTAGAATCTTTTAAAAGATAATTATTTTCTAAAAGACAAGCATCCATTTCTTCAGAATTAATATTTAAATCTGAATAACTTTCTTCTAAAATTTCTTTTTGATAAGTTCTCATATCAGTTAAAAGAGTTAAAGTTAAGTTTAATGATTTTTCTTCAAATTCTTCTGCACTCATAGTAACAGTAAAAGTATTTGAATCAATTGTATTTGTGTCAGTTCCATTTAAAGGATCATCATTTGTTTGAACAGGAGTTATAGGAATTAAAAATGCTAAAGCAATAATTAAAACTATTAAACCAGCTAAAACACCAATAATTACATAATCTCTTTTTTTAGTAGATCTCTTTTTTGAAACATCTTTATGTTTTTCGTGAGAATGAACTTCAACTTTTGGTTCGTGTTTTTCAATTTCAACTTTTTTAGGTGTTGAAACTTTTTTTGAACTCATCTTCTTTGGCATTGCCTTTTTTGAAGTAGTTGATTTTTTTTTTGCTTTGTTTTTATTAACATCTAAAACAGTATTTGTATCTTCAAAAACAACTTGTACTTTTTTTGGAGATTTAGCTTTAGATTTTTTTTTAGTTTTAGCCAAAAATAATCACCTTTTATTTAATTATAATAATAGTAATTAAAAACAAAAATGTTTAAAAAGAGTACTAAAGCTTATATTCTTATGGATAAGAAAAATAAAAATACAGAAGAAATATTTAAAGATTTAAAGAAAAAACATTATGGAATTTATGGAAAACACTCTGCAGTTGAAATCTGTAGCTGGAATAAAAAAGCATTAAGAGGAGAGGGTGTTTGCTATAAAGAAAAATTTTATAATGTAGATTGTCATAGATGTGCACAAATAACCCCTACAGTTATTAATTGTCATTTTAATTGTAACTTTTGTTGGAGACCTTCAGAATATATGAAAGAATGGGAAATGAATGAAGATTTATTAGATGATCCTAAAGATATTGTTGAAGGACTTTTTAAAGAAAGAATCAAACTTTTAACTGGGTTTAAGGGAAACCCAAAAGTTAATCAAGAAAAATATCAAGAAGGGACAATTCCAACACATGTAGCAATCTCTCTTGCTGGAGAACCTACAATTTATCCTAAAATAGGAGAAATGGTTGGATATTTAAAAAATAAAAAAATGAGAAGTATATTTATTGTAACAAACGGAATGGAAACAGATAGACTTCTTGAAATGAATAAAAATAAACAACTTCCAACACAACTTTATTTATCTATTGTTGCATGTACAAAAGAAATGCATCAAAAAATAAACAGAACAAAAATTAAAGATAGTTGGGAAAGATTAAATAAAACTATTGATATTTATCCAACACTTAATTGTAGAAAAGTAATTAGATTTACTTTAATTAAAGGAATGAATGATTCACTTAAATATTTAGATAAATTTATTGAAATGTTTGAAAGAAGTAATACAGATTATTTAGAAATTAAATCATACATGCATTTAGGACTTTCAAGAGAAAACTTAAGTGCAGATAATATGCCTGATCATCAAGAAGTTTTAGAATTTTCAAAAGAAATTGAAAAAAGAAGTAAATTATTTAAGATTCACAATGAACAAAAAGAATCAAGAATAATTCTTTTAAAAAATAAAAATAGTAAAGTTATAGATTTTATTAAATAGAGAGAAGAAAAAAATGGAACTTAATACTGAACTTATAGATGTTTTAAAAACAATTAATAAAGAAAAAGTTATTTGTCTTTTAGCACCAAGCTTTGTTGTAGATTTTAAATATCCTAAAATAATTTTAGAACTTAGAAGAATTGGTTTTAATAAAATTGTTGAACTTACATATTCTGCAAAATTAATAAATAAAGAAATACACAAACAAATATTAGAAAATAAAAAAAAACAATATATTTGTGGAAACTGCCCTAGTGTTGTTAAATATATTGAAAATAAATATCCAGAACTTAAAAAAAATATTATGGATATAGCTTCACCTATGGTTATTATGGCAAGATTTATGAAAGAAAAATATCCTAGTCATATAATTGTTTTTGTAGGACCTTGTTTTTCAAAAAAACAAGAAGCAAAAGAAAACAAAGAAGTTGATTATGCACTTACCTTTAAAGAAATAAATGATATGTTTTTGTATGCTAAAAAAAATGGTTTTTATAAAAAACAAGAAAATGAAAATAAGCATTTTGATAAATTTTATAATGATTATACAAAGATATACCCTTTATCTGGTGCAGTTGCAGAAACCATGAATACTAGAGAAATATTAAAACCAGAAGAAATGATTATTGCAGATGGAATTAAAGAAATTGATAAGGCAATTATGAAATTTAAAGAAAATAAAAAAGTAAGATTTCTTGACATGCTTTTCTGTACTGGAGGTTGTGTTGGAGGACCTGGCATAATTTCAACAGAAACTATTGAACAAAGAGAAGACAGAGTTATTCATTATAGAGATAAATCAAAAAATGAAAAACTTGGAAAAAACTTTGGAAAATTTAAATATGCAGAAAACCTTAGTTTAAAGAGGAAATAATAATTAAATAGTTAAAGAAAAAATAACAGGAGTCTTTGGTTGTTCAGAAATAAATTTTTTTAAAGCAACTTTTAAAAGATTTAAAGTTAAATAAGCACATCTTACTCTTGTTTGTAAAACTCCATCTAAATTTTCAATAATTGATTCTGGTTTTAAATTTATAATTTCATCTATTTTTTTATTTAAGGAAAGCTCGGTTGCAATACAGCCCCCTGCTTTTGAAATTACACAACCAGAATGAACAAATGAAATATTTTTAACTATCTTTTTGTCTTTTGAGAATTTAACATAAATTGTGACTTTATCACTGCACCCAGAATTATTACCTTCTATTTTTATATCAAAAGGCTTTAATACACCATAATTAACTGGGTTTGAATAATAATCTAAAATTATTTGACTAGGGATATAATCATCACTCATAATTTATCTTTTATTTTTTTCTCAATATAATTAATTATTTTTTCAGGATAGAAAGAAATATTTGCTTTTAAAAAAGAAGAAACCATTAAGTTATAAGCATTTTTTTTAGATAAAGATCTTGAAGATAAATAAAATAATTGTTCATCAGTTACATGTTCAACTGTTGCAGCATGAGTTGCTTTAACATTTTTTGGAACTATTTCAAGCATTGGGACACTAATAGATCTAGAGGTATCTGAAAGAAGCATACTATTTGTTTCAAGATATGCTTTTGAAAAATCACCAGATTTTAAAATGTTAATCATTCCATCATATCTTGAAAAAGATTTATTTTTTAATACATTTTTAATTGTTGTATTAGAAATAGTTTCTTTGTAAAGATGATTATTTCTTATATTTATATATGCTTTTTCAGATTTAGATAAAAGTAAAACATCATTTTGATTTAATTGAGAATCTTTTTTTATAAAAGTTTCTTGATTATATTTTAAATTATTTAAATCAAAATAAAGATTTGAAATGTAAATAATAGACTTATCTAAAATAAAATTATTATCATAACTAAAATCATTAACTTTAAAATTTCTTATAAGATTTAAAGACTTAGTATTTTGAAAATAATAAATAATATTTTTATGTTTTAAATTTTTAAAATCAGAAATTTCAAATAAATTTTTATTAGAAATTTTATTAAAAATTATTAAAGAATTATTTTTAATAGAAGAAATATTAAAACTTGAAAAATCTTTAATAGAATCATCTATTAAATAGACATCACTATAATTAGATAGATTAAGTTTATCTAAAGTATTTAGAATACTTTTAAAAATTTGTTTTAATTTATAATTATTTAAATTAATTTTTAGAAACATATAAATCTATCCTACAGAATTTTCAAACTCCATTTCAATTAATCTATTAAGTTCAACTGCATACTCTAAAGGAATTTGTTTTGAAAATTCACTTATAAAACCTAAAATGATTAAAGTAATTGCTTTAGATTCATCAATACCTCTTGACATTAAATAAAATAATTGTTCTTCACCTATTCTTCCGACAGTTGCTTCATGAGAAACTTCTGCAGTAGGTTCATCAACAACTATTACAGGATAAGTATCAGTCTTACTTATTGAATCAATTAAAATTGCATCACATCTAACATTAGATTTAACATTTTTAAGACCCTTATCTATTCTTACAAGCCCTCTATATGCTGATTCACCACCATCTTTTGAAATAGATTTTGAAACAATTGTTCCGGTGGTATTATTTGCTTGATGAACAATTTTTGCACCTGCATCTTGTTTTTGATTTTTTGAAGCAATTGCAATAGATAATACTTCTCCTCTAGAATTATCTCCTTTTAAATAAATTGCAGGATATTTCATTGTTAGTCTTGAACCTAAATTACCATCTACCCATTCAACACTTGCATTTTTATAAGCAAAAGCTCTTTTTGTAACTAAATTATAAATATTATTTGCCCAATTTTGAATTGTAGTGTATCTTATACTAGCACCTTCTAAAGCAATAACTTCAACAACAGCTGCATGCAATGATTGAGTGGAAAATCTTGGAGCTGTACATCCTTCGACATAATGGATTTTACTACCTTCATCTGCAATTATTAAAGTTCTCTCAAATTGACCCATATTTGAAGAATTAATTCTAAAATATGCTTGAAGAGGAGTATCAACTTTAACACCTTTAGGAACATAAACAAAAGAACCTCCTGACCAAACAGCAGAATTAAGAGAAGAAAATTTATTATCATCAATTGGAATTACAGATCCAAAATATTTTTTTACAAGTTCAGGATATTTTTTTAAACCTTCATCCATGGATAGAAAAACAACACCTTTTTCTTCAAATTCTTTTTTTGTTTTATGATAAATTACTTCAGAATCATATTGTGCACCAACACCTGCAAGAAAATCTCTTTCAGCTTTTGGAACCCCTATTCTATCAAAAGTTTTTTTAACATCTTTTGGAACATCTTTCCAATTTGTTTTTTCAGAATCTCCAACTGATGCAAAATAAGTTATATTTTTAAAATCAATTTCTTCAAGTGGCATTATTCCCCAAGAAGGCAATTTTTGTTTTATAAATGTTTTATAAGCTTTTAATCTAAAATCAAGCATCCATTTAGGTTCTTTTTTTATTTTTGAAATATTTTTTATAACAGTTTCACTTAACCCTTTATCAAACTTAATTTTATAATCTTTTGTAGAATATGAAAAGTCATATTTCTTTATTTTTGTAGCTTTCTTAGCTTTTTTTAGAGAAGAATCTTTTACTCTTCCATCTATTTTATTTCTATTCATAATTTATCTATTTAGACTTTTTTTTATAGTCTTCAATTATTTTTGTAAAACCATTTTTTTCAATATAGTTTGCAAAAGAACTATCTCCGCTTTTTATAATTTTTCCTTCATACATTACATGTACAAAATCTGGTTTTAAAAAATCAAGTATTTTTTTATAGTGTGTAATTACAATTGCAGAAAATTCTTTATTTTCTTTTTTTAAATTATTTATAGAATTACAAACAAGCTTTAAAGAATCAATATCAAGACCAGAATCAGTTTCATCTAAAATTGCAAGTTTAGGTTTTAATAAATTAAGTTGTAAAATTTCAGCACGTTTTTTTTCTCCACCAGAAAAACCAACATTTAAATCTCTAGATAAAAAATTTTCTGGCATGTTTAAAAGAGAAATTCTTTCTTTAACTAAAGTATTAAACTTTAATGGAGAAATTCTTTCTTGATGAGTTGAAGAAAAAGAATTTTTTAAAAAAGAAAAATAATTAAGACCTTGAATCTCTAAAGGAGATTGAAAAGATAAAAATATTCCTTCTCTTGCTCTCTTGTCAACAGATAATTTTAATAAATCTTTTTCTAAAAATTTTATTTTTCCAGAAGATATTCTATACTTAGGATGACCCATAATAGAGTATGCAAGAGTTGATTTTCCAGAACCATTTGGCCCCATAATTGCATGAATCTCTTGATTTTTTACATCTAAGTTAAAGTTATTTAAAATTTGTTTCTCTTCAACAGAAACTGATAAATTTTTTATAGAAATTAAATTTTTAGCCATATATTATCACATATAAATGAAATACAATTCATCTATATATGTATTATATAAAAGAATTTAAAAAGGTAAGGTATTTATTTAAATGGAACAACTAAATATGTATAGATAAAAAAGGGGGTTTTTTAAAAATGCTTGAAACAATTATAGGAATAATAGGTTTAATTTCTGCAATCTGGGTAATTTATGATGTATTAACAAATAATAAAAGATTATCAACAGTTAAAAAAGTTATTTGGATTATTTGTGCTATTTTATTTAGTATACTTACAGCAATAATTTATTTTTTAGTTTACAAAATGAAATAAATTATAAAAAAAACAGAAAGAAGAAGGAAAGAAAAGAAAAAGAATTTAATCTTCAATTCCTTTTTCTGTAACATTATATGCAACTTCACCATCAGGAAGTGCAGGAGAATCAACAAGCTTTGCAATTCTTTTTGAACCAGAACTTTTTCTTAAGTATAATCTTGTCTTGGAAGCGTGTTTTACAACATTTCCACCAATAGCGTCAGTTGGATCACCAAACAAAACATCTGGTCTTGACATTACTTGGTTTGTAACAAATACAGCAACATTATAAAGTTCTGCAACCTTTTGTAAAAGTCTCATATGCTTATTTAATTTTTGTTGTCTATCAGATAATTGACCTCTACCAGTAAACTCAGATCTAAACTGACTTGTAAGAGAGTCAACAATTAAAAGCTTAATATTTTTTTCTTTAATTAAATCAACAGCTTTTTCTGCTAAAAGCATTTGATGATCACTATTATAAGCTCTTGCAACAAATATTTTTTTCATAACTTCGTCAGGATCAAGACCTTTTGCAATAGCCATCTGACTTACTCTTTCAGGTCTGAAAGAATTTTCAGTATCAATATACAACACAGAACCTTCAAGACCACCTTTGTCTTTAGGAAGTTGAGTTGTTACACATAATTGAAAACACCATTGAGATTTACCAGAAGCAAACATACCATAAACTTCAGTTATTGATTGACTTTCAATACCACCTGCAAGAAGTTCATCAAGACTTGCAGAACCAGTTGTGATTTTATCAATCATTTTTCTTTTTTCTAAAAGAATATCAGCACTCTCAAAGCCCATTTCAAGAGAATCTCTTGCAGCCTTAATACATTTAATTGCAGTTCCTTCACCTAAACCTGCAATTGCAACAAGTTCCATTGGAGAAGCAACAGCTATTGCTTCATAAGTATCAAAACCAGCAGCCTTAAGTTTTTCAGCAGAAGTTGGACCTATTCCTGGAAGATCTAGAATATCCTTTGGTTTTATTTTATCTTTGATTGGATCAGCATCCTTAGATACCATAGTATCTGTTTCTAAATCTTCTGAATCTAGAGAATCATCTATAGTTTCATTTACAAAATCATTATTTTCTTCATTATCCATAATCTTTTCTTTCTTCATATTTTCATCACATTTTAATTATTCTAAACAATTATATTAAGGAATTTAAAGAATATATGTGTTTTGGTAGGGGGTAGCTGGCCGAGAAAAAAACCAAAAATAAGATAAACAAATAAATAGTTTTCTATCTACTATTAAAATAGCTATATAAAATATTATATTATAATAACTATAAATTACTACAAAAAGAAAGATAAAAAATGCTTGAAACAAATATTAAATGGCTTAAAGAAATTTCAGATCATGAAGTCCTAGAAGTAGGATATAAAGCACATATTTTATCAGAAATTTCAAAAGCAAATATTCCACTTCCAAGAGGTTTTGTAGTTAATTATAAAAATTTTTTTAATTTTGTACAAAAAGATAATTTAAAAGAAAAAATAAATGAAATTTTAAAAACTATTGATTATAACAACAAAGAAGATATTGAAAAAAAATCAATAGAAATAAGAACACTTTTTTTAAAACAAAAATTTGATGAAGACTTTATTTCTGATGTCTTAAAAATGTATACAAAGCTTGGAGAATCAAAAGTTGGATTTATGAATACCAAGGTAGATGAATATACAGCTATAAGAGCATCTGTTTCTTCTGAAGAATATCCTTTAAAAGAACTTGATCCAATAGAAAGACATACAGGTTTTTTAAATATTAAAGGAAGAGAAGAAGTATTAAACAGTATTAAAGAATGTTGGGCAGATCTTTATGCTCCTGAAATCTTAGAATATAAATATAAAAAAGGTTTTGAAGAAAATAAAATACATCTTTCAATAATTATTCAAAAAATGATACCTGGTAAAAAATCAGGAATAATGCTAACTTCTAAAAATGATTCAAAAGATACAATTGTAATTGAAGCAATACATGGTTTTGGAGGAAAAAGCCTAATTACAGAAGTTACTCCTGATCACTATGAGATTAATAAAAAAACACTAACTACAATTAAAAAAACACAATCAAATCAAGAATGGATGCTTAAAAGAATTGTAGGAAAAACTACAAAAACAAATGTAGATGTTAAAGATAGTGAAAAACAAAAATTAAATCAAAGAGATCTAAATGAACTTGCAAATATAGGAAATAAACTTGAAATGATCTATGGAACTTCTTTAGAAGTTAATTGGGTAATGGATGAAAACGAAGAATTTCTAATTGTTAGTGTAAACCCAATTGATCCTAATCTTAAAAAAATTAAAAAAAAGAAAAAAATAGATATTACTTCTTATCAAGAAAAACTAGATAGTTATAAAAAAAATTTACTTTTAGAAGGTATTGGAGTTTCAAACGGACTTTCAATTGGTATTGTGAAAATAATTAATAATAAAAAAGATCTTTTAAGAGTTGATGAGAATACAATTTTTGTAACTAAAATGACAACTCTTGAAATGTCACAAACATTAAGAAAAGCAAAAGGAATTGTTACAGATGCTGGAAGTACAATCTGTCATGCAGCATTAATTGCTAAAAAATATGATGTACCTTGTGTAGTACACACAGAAAGATCAACAGAAATATTAAGAGATGGACAAGCTGTTTTAGTTAATGGATTTAATGGTAAAGTGTATAGTGTTATAGGGTACGTTGCACCACCAATTACAAAAACAGTTACAGAAACTAGAAGAGAAAATGAAGTATCTATTGAAAAAGCACAAAATAAAGATCCAGAATATCCAAAGACAATTACAAAAATATTTATTAAAATAAATAATTTAGAAGAAGTTAAAAGTATTAACTTACCTGATATTGATGGTATAGTTTTAAGCATAGATTCTTTATTTACAAATTATGAAAAAGGAAGTATGCTTGAAAACATTAATTTATTAGTTCCAACAATTAAAAATAAACTTTTAGAAATTACTAAAATATTTGAAGGAAAAGAAATTTTCTATAAAGTAAATACACATAAACAAAATTTAATTACTGAAAATGTTTCAAGTTATGAAATTGAAGCTATTATGGAACTTAAAAGTAGAATTAACATTTTACTTGAAAATATTAAATCTGCAGATGAAATAATTCCTGTTAAAGAAAATACAGAATCAAAAATAGGAGTTTTAGTTGAAAATATTAAAGAAAATATAATTTCTGAATATATTTCAAGAGGTATAGAAAATATAACCTTTAATTTAGAAGAAATTGATTTTGTAAAAGTAAAAGAAGTTATTAAAATATGTAAAGAAAATAAAATTATGAGAATTGCAGAAATTAATTCTAAAAATACAATTTCAAATATTAAAACATATATTGATTCAAATATCAATGGAGTAATTATTAATAAAGAACAATTAGAATATAAAGATACAATTTATAAACAAGAAAGAGATCTCTTAAAGAATCTTCTTTCTGTTTAGAATTTTTTTAAAAAAAAAAACTATTTTTTAACAGAAGGAGCTTTTCCTTTACCAATACCTGATAAATAACCCATTTCTTTTAAAACTTCACCAGAAGTAACTCTTGGATTTTTTAGAAACATATCTTTTAAATGTTCTTTTTGTATTTTTGAAAGACCATGAGGATATACTTTATTTACACTTCCAAGAACATGTGTATAATGCTTTTTAATAGATTCTATAGACATGTTTTTTGATTTAGATATTTTTGGTAAAGTTCCTTTTGAAACATAAGGTTTTTTTCTTGTAATTGCCATATTTTAAAAATCCTTTTTAAGTAATTTAAAGCCTCAATAGGGAGTCGAACCCTATTCTTCCGCTCTGCAGGCGGATGCATGACCGTTCTGCCATTGAGGCTAAAAAACATTACACAAACTATAAATAATGTTTCATAGGTATATATTTAATAATTAGAATAGTTTATAAACATTAGGTAAAATTTATGAAAATTGCAATATTTAGTGATTGGCACTTAGGCCTTAATTTTGGCACAGATCTTGAAATGGATTCTTTTGTGCAGTTATCAGAAGCTTTCATGCAGATTAAAGAAGAAAATGTTGATTTTATAATTACTTGTGGAGATCTATTTGATAAAACTATGCCTACACATGAAGTTTATTATGAAGCTATCTCTGTACTTAACAATGTAGATATTGAAAACAAAATTAATCTAAAATCAAGACAAGAAAGAAAATTAAAAATACCAATGATAGGAATTATTGGAAATCATGAATTTAGAGGTAAAGACTTTAAATCAACTGTTGAACTTTTAGAAGTTATGAATTTTTTAAGAGTTGTACATGCAGATTCAGTAACTATAGAAAAAGAAGAAGAAAAAGTAAATGTTTTTGGTCTTTCAGGAGTTCCAGATAGATTTGCAAAAGATATTTTAGATAAATGGAATCCTACACCTAAAGAAGGATACAATATTTTACTTCTTCATCAATCTTTTAAAGAATATCTTCCTTTTGAAAGTGAAGAAATGTTATCTTTAAGTAACCTCCCTAAAGGTTTTGATATTATTGCAAATGGACATCTTCATTGGAAAGTTATAGAACCACTTGATGAAAAAACAAGATTTATAATGTCAGGTTCAACTGTCTCAACACAAAATAAAAAAATTGAATCAGATACTGAAAAAGGGTTTTTTATTTTAGACACAAAGACAAATAACTTAGATTTTCATGCAATTAAAAATACAAGGAAAGTTTTCTATAAAGATTTAGATCTTAAGTTAACAACTCCTGAAAAAACAATTGAAATTATAACTTTAGAGATTGAAAAACTAATTGAAAAAAAAGAAGATAAAAAACCTCTTCTAAGAATAAGGCTTAAAGGAGAATTACTAAAAGGTTATTTTTTAAAAAGTATTAATCTTAAAGAAATTGAGGATAAATATAAAGATTATTTTTACATTTCTTTTTCAAATAAAATACAAGAACAGAAATTAAAAGAAAGTGTTGAAAAATTAAAAAGTATTGAACAGAATAAAGGTAATCTTTTTGAAATTTCTAAAAGTATTTTCTTTGAACAGATATCTCAAACAAATATCTCCAAAGATTTTGATTATCAAAGATTTTTTGATATTCTTTATAATGGAGATTTATCTAAAGCAAAAGAGTTTATTTTAGATAAAAAATAATTTGAAAACAAGAATAAACTCTAAACAAATAACTATTTAAACATTTTCTATATAATATTTAATATGAACTGCGCATCATATTATTTTTTTAATGTAATCTCAAACGAGACCAGATGGAAAATCATTAATTCTTTATATGAATCAGATAAGTTTGTAACAGACATCTGTAAAGATATTAATGAAGAACAATCAAAGGTTAGCCATAATTTAAAAATACTTCTTGAATGTAATGTTGTTTTTTCTCAAAGACAAGGAAAATATATTAAATATTCCTTGAATAAAAAAACCATTAAACCACTTATTAAGATATTAAATGATCATATGAAAAATTTTTGTGGTGGAAAATGTAAAAGAAATGTAATTGAGAAAAAATGAATACTAAATATTTTGATTATGCATCAACTTGTCCTGTGGATACTAGAGTTCTTGAAAAAATGAAGCCTTATTTTTCAGAAAACTTTGCAAATACCTCAAGCATGCATTCTTTTGGTGAAAAAATAAAAGATGAAGTTGAAAATGCAAGAGAAGAAATTTTAAAAAAAATAAATGGTATTAACCATAAACTAATATTTACTTCTGGAGGAACAGAAAGTAATAACCTAGCCCTTAAAGGAATTGCAGAAACCTATAGAGAAAAAGGAAATCATATTTTAATAAGTAAAATAGAACATGATTCAATTTTAAATTCTGCAAAATATCTTAAAACAAAAGGATATGAAATTGAGTATATTGAAAATGATTCAGAAGGATTAATTGACTTAGAAGACTTAAAACAAAAGATTAGAAAAGATACAATTTTAGTTTCAATAATTCATGGAAATAATGAAATTGGAACTTTACAAGATCTTGAAAAGATTGGAGAAATTTGTAAAGAAAAAGAAGTTTTTTTCCATACTGATGCATGTCAAAGCTTCTGTAAAAGTGAAATTGATCTTGAAAAACAAAATATTGATCTAATAACAATTAATGCACATAAAATATATGGCCCTAAAGGTATAGGTGCGCTAATTATTAAAAAAAATATTAACCTAACTCCTCTTTTTCATGGAGGAGGACATGAAAATAATTTAAGAAGCGGAACTTTAAATGTACCTGGTATAATTGGTCTTAGAGAAGCAATAAAATCTTTAGATAAAGAAGAACTCTTAAGAGAAAAAAAATTAAGAAATTATATTTTTTCAGAAATTGAAAACATTAATTCAATTAAAATATTAGGATCAAAAGAAAACAGACTTGTAAACAATGTTTGTTTATTATTTGAAAATATTGAATCAGAATCAATTCTTTTATCTTTAGACTTAAAAGGATTTTATGTTTCAACAGGTTCTGCATGTCTTTCAAATAATAATGAAAAAAGTCATGTTGTTTCAGCACTAAAAGTTTTAAAAAATAAAAAAAATGGAATCTTAAGAATTTCTTTAGGTAAAGAAAATACTTTAGAAAGCACTAAAGAATTAATTATTGAAATTAAAAAAACAATTGAAAAATTTGATTAACTATGAAAATAACTTCAGAAACAAAATTAAAAGAACTTCTTGAAAGAGAAGATATTTTTGAAATATTAATGGCACACGGTTTTCCATGTGTAACTTGCCCAATGGCAAGAATGGAAATGGATATTCTAGAAATTGGTGCTGTTTGTGAAATGTATGGTATTGATCAAATATCTTTACTTGAAGATTTAAATGAATTTTTAGAAAAAAAGGAGAAATAATTTATGAAATTAAAATATTTATTTATAATTATGGTGCTTGTAACCATTTTTTCAAACACAGTCTTTTCAGAAGATGTAAATGTTGATATTAATCAGAATGTAATAATTGATATAAACCAAGAAACAAAAATAAACGTTTATTTCTTTGGAACTTCAACTTGCCCTTACTGTGCTCAGGAAAAAGAATTTTTCACAGAATATGTTAAAAATAATCCAGATGTAAGAGTTTATTATTTTGAACTTGATACTCAAAGAAATAATTCAAAACTATTACTTGAATTTTCAAAAGCTTTTCAAGAAAGAAGCACAAGTGTGCCTATAACTTTCATTTCAGAGAAAGTATGGATTGGCTTTTCTGAAAGTATACAAGGACAAATGGAAACAATAATTAATAATTGTAGAGAAAACACTTGTAAGGATTCTTATACACTTCTTGAAAATCAAGAAGAATTTAGAGAATACTTAACTAATGACAAGTATGTTAAATATCTTGGAGAAGAAATTAAAAAAGAGAAAACAGACAAAATTGGTTTTTTTGAAAGAATAGTTACTTTCTTTAAAAATATATTTTAAATATATTTAAAACATTATTCATATATAATATTATTAAAACAATAATTAAAATAAGAGATGACTAAATGAATTTTAAAAAAATTATACTTTTTATTTTTTTATTTTTAATAATTACAACAACATATATAGGTAGTGTTTCAGCTCTTGAACAAAAAGAAGTAAACATCTATTTCTTTGGAACCTCAACATGTCCTTACTGTGCTCAAGAAAAAGCTTTTTTAAAAGATTTTGTAAATGAAAATATAAATGTCACTGTTAACTATTACGAGCTTGACAAACAAAAAGAAGCATCTAAACTATTACTTGAGCTTGGAGAAGAATTTAATCAAAGAACAACAAATGTACCTTTAACTTTTATATCTGACAAATCATGGATTGGTTTTTCAGAAAATATAAAACAAGAAATAATAAATCAAGTAAATGATTGTTCTCAAAACGAATGTAAAGATACTATTAATTTTCTTAATGAACCTAAATTCTGGGAAAAATATACAACAGATAAAGAATATGTAACAATAATTGAATCTGATAAAAAAGAAACTAGTTTTGAAAAACCAGAAATTGAAGATGTTTATGTTCATTTATTCTATGTGCCTGATTGTGCACAATGTCTTAATACTTTAGAATATTTTAAATATATTGAAAGTAAATACCCATTTATAATTACAGAAAAATATAATCTTTTAGATCCAAAAAATAAAGAACTTTTTGAAGAATATAAAAATTTATATTCTCTACAAGTTGAAATTTTTCCAATAGTATTTATTGGAGAAACATATATTAGTGGAGAAACAAATATTAAAAATAATCTTGACAAAGAAATTGATAGATGTTATAACACAGACATTAATTGTTCATGTCCTGAAAAAACAATTCTCTCAAAAACAAATAAAATACCTTCTTCAGAAGAATATGTTTCTGGAGAAGAAAATAAAAAAATTAGTTTTTTTGGAAAACAAATCGATCTTGGAAATAAATCTTTATTTTTAAATACTTTAATTATTGCTTTTGTTGATGGGTTAAACCCTTGCTCTTTATGGGTTTTAATGTTTCTATTAAGTATTGTTGTTTATTCTGGTTCAAGAAAGAAAATATTTTTAATAGGTATAACTTTTTTAGCAGTTACAGCAATTATTTATGGTTTATTTATAACAAGTGTTTTAAATGCTTTAATTTTCTTTTATAGTCCAATTATAAAAGTTATAATTGTTCTTGTAGCAGTTATTTTTGGACTAATAAACATTAAAGATTATTTTTGGTATAAAAAAGGAATTTCTTTAACTATATCTGAAAAAGAAAAACCTAAAATCTATGATAAGATAAGAAACATAATGAATCCTAAAAATAGTTTATTTGCAATTATGTTAGGAACAATAATCTTAGCTGGAGGAGTTACAATTTTAGAAATTCCATGTACAGCAGGGCTACCTTTGCTTTGGGCAAACATGATTGCAAACAGTACTCTTTCAAGTACAGGATATTATCTTCTTTTAGGAATATATATGATTATTTATTTGTTAGATGAAATAGTTTTATTCTCAATAGCTATATTTACTTTGAAGATATCTAAGATGGAAGAAAAACATGGAAAGGTCTTAAAATTATTTAGTGGGCTTTTAATCTTTGGTATTGGTGTTTCCTTTGCAGTTGCAGATAAATTTATGCAAAGTATTTTAGGAATATTACTATTAACAATAGGTTCTATTCTTTTAACATATATAATAAACAAAATATATACAAAATATAAAAAGTGAAAGAATCCTTAACTTAGGATTCTTTTATCTATTTCTGAAATTTTATCTCTAACATCTTCATTTAATCTATCATAATCTCTTTCAATATTTGAAGGAACATCTTTTTTTGAAATATTATCTGAGATTGAATGTTGAAGATAAGAAATATCTTTCTTTAAAGCAGTTAAGTCTTCTCTATCTAAAGAATTTAAAGAAATTGAAAGAAGTCTTTGTAATTTTCTAATATCCGTTACAATTTTTGATAAAGAAACTGGAGAATCATTACCTCTTTGATTATAAGAATAATTTGTTGAGCCTTTTGACCAAGAAAAACTATCTTTTGATTTTATATTAGCCATATTTTTTAACACCTTTTTTATATACTTTTAATAGAAACATTTTTTATTTATATTAATATAATACATAAGAAGAATATTTATAATATATGGATATTAAAAACATACCAAAAATAAGTTTTAGATATACTTTTTAAACTTAATTAAAAGTTAGGTTTTAATTCTTATTGGTTAATAACTATAATATAATATTTATAAGAAAGAAAAAATATGGACACAATAAACATATCTATTTATGGTAGAGGGGGGCAAGGTGCTAAAACCTGTGCTCAAATCATTGCAGAAGCAGGAGTTAAGGCAGGGAAAAATGTACAAGCTTTTCCTGAGTATGGACCTGAAAGAAGAGGTGCTCCTGTAAGATCTTATGTAAGACTTTCAAATAAACCTATTAGGACACATGAGCCTATCTTAAACCCTGATGTTGTTATTGTAATTGATGGTAATTTAGCAAATGTTTTAAAAGAAATTAAAGAATATTCTTCTCCTTTAATTATTAATGGAAATGCAGAGATTAAAGGTTTTAAAAGTAAAGAAATATTTATAGTTGATGGGACTAAAATATCTTTAGAAGAGATTAAGATTAATAATCCAAATATTGTTTTAATAGGTTCTCTTTTAAAAATCTTAGAAGATAAAAAAATTAATTTTATAAAATATAAAGATGTTGAAAAAGTTATTAAAGAAACATTTACTAAAAAAAGAAAAGAACATTTTATTATGCCAAACCTTAATTGTCTTAAGAGAGGATATAATTTTAAAAAATAAAAAATAAGAAATAACTATGACAAAAGAAAATAAAAAAATTGGTGGAGTTTTAGAAGGTGGAACTTCTAAACAATACAGTACTGGTAACTGGAGACATAAAAAACCAATCTGGGATTCTAAAAGATGTGTTCAGTGTATGTTGTGCTATGTTTATTGCCCTGATAATTGTATTTTAGTAAAAAAAAATAAAGATGGTAAGCTTGTAAGAACAGAAACAGACTTAGAGTTTTGTAAAGGTTGTGGAATCTGTGAAAAAGTATGCCCTGTTAAATGTATAAAGATGGTTGAAGAAGACAAAGAATGATTCTAATGAACTTTATTGAAGAATTAAATCAAATAGAAACAATCATCAAAGTAAAAGAAAGCAAAAGAAAAAGTATTGTTGAAGAAAGATATGAAAGTTCTGCAGAACACACTTTTGGATGTATTCTTTTAGCACAATATTTTTTAAAAAAAATACCAGATAAATTAGATGAATTAAAAATATTAAAATTATTAAGTTACCATGATATTCAAAATATCTATTTTGAAGATATAAATATAACAGATGAAAATTGGAAAAATAAAAAAAATCTTGAAAAAATAGCACATGAAAAAACAATTAAGACAATTCCAAAAGAAATATCTGAAGAATATAAGACACACTACATAGAATTTGAAGAATTAAAAACAAAAGAATCCAAATTTGCAAAAGCCATTGATGTTTTAGAACCAGTAATACACGCTAGCAATCATAAAGAACATTGGATAAGAGGAAACTGGAAGGAATCAGATTTAAGAAAACATAAAGAAAAATATTTAACCGAATTTCCAATATTAATGGAATTCTTTAATGAATTTGTAAATTATGCAAAAGAAAATAATTATTTTATAAAAGAATAGATGTGAAAAAAAATGAAAACTAAAAAAACAGCACTTAACGGCGGAGAAGCAATCTCCTATGCAATAAAACAAGTAGATGTTGATGTGTTTGCAATGTATCCTATAACACCACAAACACCAATCATTGAAAGTTATGCAAACCATCATAATAATGGAGAAGTTACAACTGAATTAATCTTAGTTGAATCAGAACATTCTGCTCTTTCAACAGTTATTGGTTCAGCTGCATCAGGTGCCAGAAGTGTAACAGCAACAGCCTCTCAAGGTTTAATGTACATGTATGAAGTTTTATCAGTTGCATCTGGTTTAAGACTTCCAATTGTTATGCCTGTTGCAAATAGAGCTATCTCTGCACCTATAAACATACATTGTGATCATAGTGACGCTATGGCTTGTCTTGATCAAGGATGGATGATGGCTTTTTGTGAAAGTGCACAAGAAGCATATGACATGACAATCTTTGCTTTTAAACTTGCAGAAAAGGTTTCTCTTCCAATCATGGTGTGTATAGATGGTTTTTATACTTCACATAATTTAGAAAATTTAGAAACATATGAAGACAAAGTTGTTAAAAAATTTGTAGGAGATTACAAAGGACCTTATAATCTTTTAGATACAAAGAAACCAATCTCTATTGGTGCACTTTCTCTTCCAAATACATTTTTTGAAATAAAGGTGGAATTGTTTAAAGCATTTGATGATGTTGAAAAAGATTTTTTAGAAGTTTCAAAAGATTTTGAAAAGACTTTTGGAAAAAAAATTAATTTCTTTGAAGAGTATAAAGTAAAAGATGCTGAAGTGGTTATTGTTGTAATGTCCTCAACTGCTCAGTCAACAAAAAATGTTATTGATAAATTAAGAAAAGAAAGAAAGAAGGTTGGGCTTTTAAGACCTATTCTTTTTAGACCTTTTGTTTATTCTAAATATCTTAATACTTTAAAAAAAGCAAAAGAAATAATTGTTCTTGATAGAGCTGAAGGCCCAGGATCCTCTTCTCCTCTTTATAAAGAAATTAAACTTTCTGTTTGCGATAATGATAAAAAAATAAATGTAACCTCTTATGTCTTTGGACTTGGAGGAAGAGATCTTTTTGAAAAAGATATTGAAGAACTTCTTAATGGTTTTATAAAAGGAAAACCAAATAAAGAAAAATATTTAGGGCTTAAAAAATAAAGTGAAAAATTTATGAACTATATTGAACTTGCAAGTAAAATTGAAGAAAGAAAAGCTATTGTTCCTGGACATAGAACTTGTCCTGGGTGTCCTATAGCCATTATCTTAAGAACAGCATATGCTGCAACTGATAAAAAAATAATAACATCATCTGCTACATCCTGTGCAGAAGTTACAACAACAATTTATCCTTACACCTCATGGAATGAACCTTGGATTCATTCTGTTTTTGCAAATGCTGCAGCAACCATATCTGGTGTTGAAACTGCTTATAGAGCTTTAAAGAAAAAAGGAAAGATAAAAGAAGAAATTAAATTTATGGCTTTTGCTGGAGATGGTGGAGCTTTTGATATTGGACTTCAGAGCCTTTCAGGAGCTCTTGAAAGAGGACATGATTTTGTTTTTGTTTGTTACGATAACGAAGGTTACCAAAACTGTTTATCAATAGATTCATTAATAATGACAGAAACAGGTCTTAAAAAAATAACTGAAATTAAAAAAGGAGAGAAAGTCTGGGCTTTTGATCAAAATAAACATTTGCCGGTACTAAAAGAATGTACAGGGGTCTTTAATAATGGAAGAAAAAGAGTATACGAAATAGAAACTATACATCAAAATATAAAAGCAACATCAAACCACCCATTCTTAACTTTAAAAAGAAACGGTAGAGGAAAAGAAAACGAGCTTATCTGGAAAACAGTTTCTCAATTAAAGGTAAATGATGAAATTGTAACTATGAGAAAACTTTATGATAAAGGAAAAGCATATGAATTTAATAAAATAAAGCTAACTAAAAAAGGCGATTATAAAGTAAATATTATTAATGATGTTAAGCTTCCAGAAAAATCTACAAAAGAATTAATGTTATGGCTAGGTTTATATGTTGGAGATGGATGGATTAGAGAAGAAAGAGGAGAAATTGGATTTGCTCTTCCAGAAAATACAGAAGAGAGAAAAATACTTCTTAAGATCCATAAGAAAATATTTGGACAAGAAAATAAATCTAAAGATAAATATTACATATACTATAATTCTGTAAATATTTCAAAATTTATTAATTCCTTAGGGTTTATGCAAGGTGCTAAAAATAAAACAATACCATCTTGGGTTTTTACTTTACCAATAGATCAAAAAGAAGAATTTGTAAAAGGTTTATTAATGTCTGATGGATATATTTATAAAAAGAAAAAAGATAGTTGTAGATATTTATCAGCAAGCAAAGAATTAATTAAAAGATTAAGACTTTTACTTCAAACAATGGATTACAGAGTAGGAAAAATAACTATTCAGAAAAAACCAAAAGGAACTTTTGTAGTTTATAGAGAAATGTTAAATGATGGAGAATACTATAGTATTTGTTTTAGTAAAAAAGACAAATGGGATGTTAAAAAATACCCTAACCAATACAAATATCAAAATTATTTTATTGAAAATGAATATTTTGAAACAAGAAAAATAAAAAATATTATTCCTAGAGGAATTGAACAAACATTAGATTTAAGAGTTGATGGAGAACACAACTTTATTGCAGATGGAATTGTTGTTCATAACACAGGAGCACAACGATCCTCTGCAACACCTTATGGAGCTTCAACAACTACCACTCCTGGAGAGAAAAAAGAATTTCAAAAAGATCTTGCAAGGATAGCTATTGCTCATAAAATACCATATGTTGCAACTGCAAACCCAGGAAATCTTTTAGACATGCATGAAAAGTTTAGAAAGGCTTTTGAAAAGAAAGGGCCAGCTGTAATCATTGTTTATGCAGCATGCCCTACAAACATGAAGGCTCCTGAAGACTTAACTATTGATATTTCAAAGCTTGCAACTGAAACTAATTTTTGGCCACTTTATGAAGTTGAAGATGGAAAATATAAAGTAAACTATAAGCCTGCAAATAAAAAACCTATTGAAGAATTTTTAAAAATGCAAACTAAGTTTAAAGAAGTTTTAAAAGATAAAAATGAAATTAAAAAAATACAACAAGAAATAGATGATGATTTTAAAGAACTTCTAAAAATGGAAGAAGCTTTTCCTTTAAAATAAAAATATAATGGCGGTTATTATAACCACTATTATAAATCATTTTAAAAAAAGAATTAAATCTTTTTAGATTTAATTTTTTCAATAACCTCTGGATTGTAAAGTGTTGAAAGGTCTCCATAATCTTCAGAGTCATAAGCAATTGCTCTTAAGATTCTTCTTATGATCTTACCACTACTTGTCTTTGGAAGAGAATCTACAAATTGTATTTTATCAGGTTTTGCAATTGGCCCGATTTCCTTTGCAACATGCTCTCTTAATTCTTTCACTAAATCTTCAGAAGGATTTATTCCTGCTCTTAAGATTACAAAAGCATAAAGAGCTTGACCTTTAATTTCATGTGGGAAAGGAACAACTGCTGCTTCACCAACATTTTTATTTGAAACTAAGGCAGATTCAATTTCTGCAGAACCAAGTCTATGTCCTGAAACTTTAATTACATCATCCATTCTTCCAATTATGAAAAAATAACCATCTTCATCTATTTTTCCTCTATCTCCACAGAAATAATAACCTGGGTATTTAGAAATATAGATATCTAAATATTTTTGATGTTCTCCATAAATTGTTCTCATCATTCCTGGCCATGGTTTTTTAATAACCACAGAACCTGGTTCATTAACATCTGCTTTAGAACCATCCTCTCTTAAGACATCAGCATCAATACCAAAGAAAGGTTTTGTTGCAAAGCCTGGTTTTAAAGGAAAGGCACCTGGAAATGGTGCTATTAAAAATCCACCAGATTCTGTTTGCCACCAAGTATCAACTATTGGACAATTACTTTTTCCAATGTTTTCATAATACCAAACCCATGCTTCAGGGTTTATAGGCTCACCAACTGAACCTAAAAGTTTTAAGGATGAAAGATCATGTTTTTTTACAGGGTCAGTTCCATATCTCATTAATGATCTTATAACTGTTGGAGCTGTATAAAAAATATTTACTTTATGTTTTTCAATAATTCTCCAGTATGTTTCATTATCTGGAAAGGTTGGTATTCCTTCATACATTAAAACTGTTGCAGCATTTGCAAGAGGACCATAAACTAAATAAGAGTGCCCTGTGATCCAGCCTATGTCTGCTGTACACCAATAAACATCATCTTGATGATAATTAAAAATATATTTAAAAGTCTCCTTTGTGTATACTAAATAACCTGCATTTGTGTGAAGTGTACCTTTTGGTTTTTCAACAGTTCCTGAATTAAATAAAATAAATAAAGGATCTTCAGAATCCATTTCCTCTGGTTCGCAAGTGTCCAAGATATCTAGAGATTTTACTTCTTCTTGATAGATATATTCATTTTCTTTTAAAGTTAAAGGAATATCTATATTTTTAACAACTAATATTTTTTCAATATCTTTAATATCCTCAATTGCTTTTGAAACTTCTTCTTTAAAGTTTATTTTCTTTCCTGCTCTTAGAGAACCATCAGCTGTGATAAGCATTTTTGATTTTGCAAACTCAATTCTTTCTTTTGTTGTTTGTGTGCTATATCCTGCAAAAACAACAGAATGTATTGCACCTATTCTTGCACATGCTAAAAGAGAGATTAGAAATTCTGGTATCATTGGCATATAGATAGAAACACGATCACCTTTCTTTATACCATGTTTCTTTAAAACATTTGCAAATCTTGAAACTTCTAAATGTAATTGTTTATAAGTATATTTTTTTACATTACTTTCTTCTTCCCCTTGAAAGATTAAAGCTATTTTTTCTGCATTCTTTTCTAAATGCTTATCTAAGCAATTATAAGAAACATTTAGTTTTCCATTCTTAAACCAAGAATAAAGATATTTTTCTTTATCTTCCCACTCAAAGACAGAAGTATATGGTTTAAACCAAGTAATATCTTTTGCTACTTCTTTCCAAAACTCTTCTGGGTTTTTAATAGAAGCATCATATATCTTTTGATATTCTTCCATTGATTTAATATATGCTTTTTCTTGAAAAGCTTTTGAAGGGTAATATTTTTTTTCATCACTCATAAATAATCTCATTTATTATATTTCTATTTGTACAGATAAAAGAGTAGATGAAAAGATATTTATATGTTTTTAAAGTATCTTTTTTCTAACAATAGGTTTCTTTTTAGAAACTTCTTTTGCAAAATAATTTTTAGGACTTTTTGTATCAAAAGGATTTAATCTAGGTTTAGGTTTTTTAACTTCTATATATTTTTCAAAAAAATAATCTCTAAACTTACTTTTAAAAATAATATTTGATGCTTTTTTATTTTTTTCTAAATTTTTAAAAGCAGAATATTTTTCTAAAACAGGGTAAAGAGAATCTAATTTCTGGTTTGACAAAGAATTTGTAAAAGCTTTATAAAATCTATTAAAAGCAGGGTAACATGATTTTTTAGTTAAAGTTCCTGCTCTATAATAATCAATATGCTCAATAAAACTTTTAGCATGGAAAGAAATATCTGGATTTTTTAAAATAAATGAAATTTCTTTAACAACAAAAGCACTATCTTCTTTTGTTAATTGATATTTTTTTGTTAAAAAATTAGCTTGGTTTTCAAAAAGATATTTTTTTACATTTTCTCTTTTTTTATTTTGATCAATCTTAAGAGTAGAAAAAGTAACAATGGAAGAAACACTTAAAATAAATAAAGCCCTTTTAAGCAAATCTCTATCCATAATCATTTTTTTTCTTTTTTAAAAAAATCTATAAGAAAATCTCATTATCTATTTTTTCTGGCAAATACTTTTTAGCAACAAAATCTAAAGATTTGTTTGCAAGAGCCTGCTGTTCAATTCTGATCTTTTTATCAATTGCAAGCTTTAGTTCTTTTTGCCAAGCAGGAGATTTAAACCAATCATAAGACATAAGCTCTTTTGCTCTCTTAACATCCCCATCTTTCATTTTTTCAGTTACTGCTTGAAGACCGTATTCTTCAACATCTGTTAAAGTCATACCAACATACTTTGCATCAGGAACTGCTAAAAACTTAGAGTGAGCTGCAAGAGCCATAGAACCACTCTTAATTACAGAATAAATATACCAACCATAAGGATCTCCATCAGTGAAAACAACAATTGGAAGATTAAACTCATATCTTAAACGGTGAACAAGTCTTCTTGCACCTCTTGCTGCTTGACCTGAAGTTCCAATTAATATAGCGTTATGTTTTTTAGGATAGTTTTCTTCAATTAATCTACCATACATCGCAGAAGTCTCTACAACTAAAACAAAATCAGCATTAACTTCTTTAATTTCAATTTCATCAGGCTCAATTCTGGACATGATAGACCATCCACCTCTTCCAAGATTTTTACAACTAAACTCATCATTGTTGTGTTTTCTATCAATTAAAGTAATGTCACCATAAAGTGAACCTTTAGGATCAGCTTGAAGTCCTAATTTTTCTCTAATTGTTGAAACAGAATGTTCAATATCAACAATTACATCATTAGATTCTTCTTGACCATCAAAAGTATTTTCATTAGATTTTGCAACAGTGTGCTTAAGCTCATAATAAATTTCTCTGATTGATGCTGTTTTTGAATGTTTTAAATATTCATTACATTTTTCTGTGACTAAAACAGTTTGCATAAATTTTCTTGCAGCACCAAGATTTAAGAAAGGCCTTGTAACGGTTTTATCTCCAAGTTGTATAAATCCTTTTTCTTGATCAAAATAAACGTTTGAAAGTCCTCTTACCTTTGTTGAAAAAGTTGGAGTATGTTCATGTTCTATTTGATGAACAATATTTTCTGCAATTTCATATACTCTTTTACCTATTTCTTTTGCACCCTCAACTTCGTGCTTTTCAAGTTCTTGTTTTTTTGGTTTTTGGTTTGCCATATTTTAATCACATTTTTATAAAGTTTTATTTTTTTTAAAAAAGAATCATTCTTCAATTTCTTCTTCTTCTTCAATTTCTTCTTCTATCTTGTCATCTTTTGCTTTTTGCTTTTGATCTTCTAAATCTTCCATTTTTAATTTTTCAAGAACCATTTTATCTAAATTCTTTTGAAGTTTAGTAGCATCAGCACCTGTTATTCTTGAAAGAGCTTGAACAATTTCAGGAGCATATTTTGCAAAGACTTTTCTTTTTTCTAATTTTTCAGCTTCTTTCTTTTTATCAATAATATATCTTCCAAGTCTTCTTGAAACATCCATTAAAGCAAGCTTTGTTTCTGCTAAAATTTCTTCTTCATCAGCAATTGCAGATTTACCAGCTGAAGTGTAAGGGATATGCACAGAAATTAAATTTACAAAAACAGTTACTGGAGCAGATTCAAAATTATGAATACCATATCTTTTCCAATCAATAGATTGAACAGTTTTTGTAATTGCACAACCTCCTGCATCAAATAAAAGAGGAGATTTATTTGCATATCTTATTATTTCAGAAACTCTTACTTCTTTAGTATCTTCTTCATTATCAAGAGAATCTTTTCTGTTTTTAGCTTTTGGAGAAGAAACACTTACAAGACGTCCTGCATTACCTCCAAAAGCAACAGCAACTTCAACTTGGAAAGCATATCCTCCTTTATAAACAGAAGGCTTTCTAGTATACACAAAACAAAATTCAGGCTCAACAATTGTTTGTAAAGACTTTTCAATAAAATTTTCACCAATTGGAACTAAGTTATTTGTGTTTGGTGCAATAAATTTAGTTTTCTTAATAGCAGATACAATTTCTTCTGCTTCTTCCCAAGTTATTTTTCTTGGATCTTTATTAATATCAAAATGAATCATTTTTGCAATTGAATCAACTGCAGTTTGACCAAATCTATCAAAAGTTAACATAAGATAAGAAGATATTTTTCTTGCAGAAGTATATCTTGCAAGAGATAATAATTCATCAACAGTAACTCCTCTAGGGTGAGGTTTTACTTGTTTTGGTATCTTTGGTAAAGTTTTAACTATTCTTTCATATTTTGTAACTTCTTGGAAAGGATCTTGAAAAACTATAGTTGCATGAGGATTTGCAATAGCAGTTCTTCTTAAATATTCATCAACAGAACCTTGTCCTTTCTTATACTGGATTTCTTTAAATTTAGCTTTTATTCCAGTACCTCTAAATTTTTTTTCTAAATATACTTTATTTGTCATTTTTGGAGAATTAGTTTTTGAATCAATTGTTATTTCTAAAGAAACTGCTCTTTCTTTTGAAGTTCCAGAAATAACTTTTGTTGGTTTTCCAGTTGTAATTTGTGAAAATAAAATAATTCCTGAAACACCAATTCCTTGTTGTCCTCTAGTCTGAACTAACCTATGAAATTTAGTTCCAGCTAAAAGCTTTCCTAAAGCAGAACCAATTTTGTTTTCTGGAATACCAGGACCATTATCCATTACAGATATTTCATAATATTCTTCTCCAATCTCTGAAATCTTAACTTCAATCTCAGGTAAGATACCTGCTTCTTCACAAGCATCTAAAGAATTTGTAACTAGTTCGTGAATAATTGTTGTTAAAGTTCTTTGTTTTCCATAAAGTCCTAACATTTGTCTGTTTTTTTTAAAAAAGTCAGCAACTGAATGTTCTTTAAATTCAGAGAATAAAACATTAGCATCTATTCCATCTTTTGAAACTTGAGTTTCTTGTTTTGTTATTTTTTCATTACTCATAAAGTATCACTAAAATATATTTATATATATAATATACTTAAAAAGATTTAAAAAGGTTATCTTAAATCTTTCTAAACTTTTCAAAATAAAAAGTATTAAAGAATATTTAAAGCAATAAGTATTTATATTTAACTTATAAAAAAGATACATAAAAACTAACTTCTTAAATTAAATTTAAAAACAAAAGCATCTAATGGAAGATTGTTTTTAGCAGCAGTTACATTTTCTGAAGAATAATGATACATTTCGATATATTCTATATTTCCATTAAATTGTTCTGCAAAAGAATCAATAGAGCCTAAATTTGCAGCACCAAAAACATTCTTAGGATTATAATTTTCAGAATAATAAATTGGATCAACATGTCCTCCATATGGCCAAGTCCAAACTTCTGAACAAATAATGTTCCTAAATTCATCATAATAACATGCACTAAAGTTTTTTCCAGTCTTAAATAAAATTACTTCATAATAATCACTGGATGGAGGAAATTTAAATTCAGATTGAAAAGGTTCTGCAAATTCATCCCAACCTCCCCACCACCAAGAATTAGCACCACCAACAGCAACTATGTGTTGAGAAGGAATAATTTGTAATTTAAATCCACTCCTATTAGTCCCAGTCATTCCAACAGTCCCAGAATATTTATAAGACATTAAAGTATTTGCAGAAGTTAAAGAATCAATTTTAAATTTAAGTTTAATAATAAAATTTGAAATATTTGGAAGATCTAGATCTCCATTAACATCAACATAACTTTCATTTACATCTAATCTATAAGCTAAAGGGAAAAGTTCTTCAAAAGAATAAATTTTATTTCCATCAAAATAATTATTATAATAAGAAAGAGTTTTTTCTCCAGAATCATCCCATCTAAAAGCAAATCTTGAAGAAGTTTTTGATTGATTATTTTTAACAGACTCAATAGATAAATAATAAGTATCTCCACAAGAAATAGTATCTAAAGGAATATTTGAAACAACTAAATTATTTAAAATATTTGGATTTAAATTTTCAGAATCCTGAATAACATCATTATAAGTTACAACATATCTACTATTTTCTATTTTTTCATTATTTGAAGTCTCTAAAATAAGTTTATAAGTACCATCTTTTGAAATTGGTTTCCAAGAAAAATCTAAAAGACCAACTTTATTTTTTGAATTTTCTGGATTAACTAAATAACAATCTAAATATTTTGCGTTTACAGAAACAATAGTAGGTGCTAAAGGAGCATCTTTTGAAGAAGAAATATTGTTTGCTTGATCTGAAACAGAATCTCTTGATTGTCCACCTAAAGATACAAGAATAGTTATTATAATTACAGCAATTAATACAGCACCACCAATTAATATTAAAGTTTCAAGACTTGCTTGACCTTTATTTTTTAATAAATTTAGTAATTTAGAAGGATTTTTAATAATAGCCATACATAATCACTTATAATATTAGCTATATTAATGTATAAATACTTTACTAATAATTAAAAAAATCATTATGTGCTCAATAATTGGTTTTGTAAACTACAAAGAAACTAAAAAAGAAATAATCTCTGCGTTTAAAACTCTAGAAAAAAGAGGTCTTGATGGATATGGAGTTTTTTGTAATGATAAGTGTAGTTATTTTAAAGAGATTAAAGAGATAGAATCTAAAAACATCCCTGATGATGTTGTTTTTGGACACAACTTACTTTCTATAACAGGAAATGTTTCACAACCTATTATTATTGATAAAAAAGTACTTTTATCTAATTGTGAAATATATAATTACAAAGAACTTTCTTCAAAATACAAAATAGATTCAAAAAATGATTCTGATTTTTTACTTAAAGCAATAATAAAGATTGGAAAAAAAATATTTACTGAAATTAATGGACCTTATGCTATATGTTATTATGATGGCAGAGAAATTTATTTAAGAAGAGATTTATTAGGGATAAAGCCTTTATGGTATTCAATAGAAAAAAAATCATTTGGGTTTGCTTCAGAAAAGAAAGTTTTAGAAAATGCAGGTTTTAAAAAAATTGAATTTTTAGATCCTAGAAAAGAACTTTCTTATAATGTTTTAAAAAATAAAATTAGTTTTAAACAAATACCATTCTTTAAAATAGAAAAAAAACAAACAACAAAAGAAAAAGTATATGAAAAACTAAAAAATGCAATTTTTAAAAGAGCATCTGGAAAACAAAAAATTGCTCTTTTATATAGTTCAGGAATAGATTCTTTAGTTATTGCAAAAATTTTAAAAGATAATAAAATTCCTTTTAAAGGGTACTTTGCATATTCTCAAGATATTTTAAACCCTAAAGATCTTTCAAATGTTTTAAGAACAGAAAAAGAATATGGTTTTTCTATTGAAAAGATTAAAATTTCTAAAACAGAAATTGAAAAAACATTACCTTTACTTATAGAGAGAGTAGAGTCATCAAACCCTATAAAAATTGGTGTGTCCTTACCTATATACTTTGCTTCAAAAAAAGCAAGAAAAGATGGTTGTAAAGTTATTCTTTCAGGACTAGGATCTGATGAAATTTTTGCAGGATATTCAAGATTTAAAGAATCAACTAATCTTTTAAAAGATACTTTAAACCTTTTATACCAAATGCATGAAAATGATCTTTATAGAGAAGATGTGGTTTGTACAAATAATAACATAGAAGCAAGATTTCCATATCTTGATAAAGAAGTTATTGAAGAATCTTTTTGCCTTACAGACAAACAAAAAATTAATAATGAAGAAAATAAAGTAATCTTAAGAGAGATTGGAAAAGAAATTGGTCTTTTAAAAGAAGATTACAAGAGGAAAAAAACAGCAGCACAATACGGAAGTGGATTTGATAAAATGATTGAAAAAATAGCAAAAGAAAATAATGTTAAACAAAAAGGAGAATTTCTTAAAAAACTTTCAAAAAAAGAAAACCTTACTTTAGGATGTCTTTTCTCAGGTGGAAAAGATTCAAACCTTGCATACCACATTATGGCAAGACAAAATTATAAGATTGCATGCTTAATGACAATGGTCACTGAAAACCCAGATTCTTATATGTTTCAAAAAATTGATGAAAAAATACTTTCTCTTCAATCCAAAGCATTAGAAGTGCCTTTTGTTTTTCAAAAAACAAAAGGAATTAAAGAAGAAGAACTTAAAGACCTTAAAAGATTACTTTTCAAAGCAAAAGAAAAATATTCTCTTCAAGGAATAATTACTGGTGCTATAAAAAGTAATTATCAAAGAGAAAGAATACAAGATGTTTGTAATGAACTTGGTTTAAGAATGTTTTCTCCTCTTTGGAACAAAACACAAGAAGGTGTTTTAAAAGAACTTTTAGATGATGACTACCAAGTAATGATTGTAAAAATTGCAGGACAAGGACTTTCTGAAAATTGGCTTGGAAAAGTTTTAACTAAAGAAGACGTCATTAACTTAAAAATAATTAATAAAAAGAAAGGAATTAATGTTGCAGGAGAAGGAGGAGAATATGAAAGTATTGTTCTTGATGCTCCACTTTATAAGCAAAAAATAGTAATCACAAGTGCAAACCCAATTATGGAAAATGAAATCACTGGTTATTTAGATATTTTAAAATTAGGTTTAGAAGAAAAATGATTGTTTTTTTAAAAGAGAACAATCATTTTAAAATATCTTCAACAATTGATAAAAATTCATAAGCACTTTTTTTAATTCCTAAAGAATCTTCTTTAGAACATAAATCTCCAGAATATTGAATTGATTCTCTAAAAGATCTATACATGTTTAATAGATTTAAATATTTTAAAACTTGAGGATATTTACTATATTCTTCTTTTAAAAAAGTAATTAAACAATAATGGCTTCTTTCTGTATATCCTTTATTAAACAATAAAGCTCTTGCTGAATGAAATTAACTATTATAAGACATTAAATAAGAAGTATCATAATAATCTATATTAAAACTCCCTTCTGCTCTTTCTAAAAAATGTCTTGAAACTTTAAGTGAACCATTAATTCTTTCAAAAGTATTATTGTCTTTTTTAATTAATTTTTTTTCTAAACATTCTTCAAGAGTCATTAATATTAGCACCCCACAAACAAACATGATTATTTAAAATAGAAGTTATAAATTCATCCTTTTGATTTAATTTTTTAACCCATTGGTTTAAAGATAACTTAGTTATATTAATCTCTTTTTTAAAAACATTTTCAAGATTTAAAATTGAATTATAATTTATTTTATCAGAATTATAAATTATTAATATATCAACATCGCTATTTTCTGAATAATTACCAGAAGAATATCCACCATAAAGGATTAATGAAACTAAACTAGATTTATTTTCTTCAATAAATTTAGAAAAAGAAGAAGAATTTAATATACTTCCAATAAAATATGATTTTTTAAAAGATTTTACAAAAACATTATCATTATTAAGACTAAAAAAAACAGAATTTGATTTTTTCTCTTTAAAAAGAACAGTATCTTTAACATAACTATTACAGTATTTTAAAACACTACTTGCACTTACATTTAATTTTCTAGCAAGTTCATTTAAATGAATCTTTGTATTTGGATTTTCTATAAAATAAGAGAGAACTTTAAAACCAGTATATTGAGACCATTCTTTAAGCATAAATATAATAGAACCATTTTATTTAAAAAACAATTGTTTTTTTAAAAGAATAATCATTCTTTTAAAAGAATGATTTATTTTCTTACAAACTTTTGCTTAATTCTTGAAAAAAGACTTTTTTTTTCTTTTAAAGATTCTTTTTTAATTTCTTTTAAATGAAGTGGTTCTTTATGTCTTTCTTTAAAAGAAGTTCTTTCTTTAAATCTTGAAAGATAATTTTTCATTTCTTCTTTCAATGAGGCTAATTCATTTCTAGAATAAGGATCTGTTCTTAAAGAAAGAATAGCATCTCTTCTACTACTAAGCTTTATTTTAGAAGTGTCTTTTAAAGAAAAAACATTTGAAATGCCTGCAAGATTATATATTTTAAAACTCTTAGGATCTAATATTAAAGAAGAAAAACCTAAATTTTCTGAAGGATTTTTAGAAAGTCCAACAAAAGTTTTTATAAAAACTCTTCTATTTTCTCCATCAATATTTATTTTTGTTGAAAAAACAGAATCTTGTTTAAAAGCTCTAATAAAACCAAATATAGTTTCTTTACAAGTTGCATAACCAGTATGAAAGATTAACCCTTTAGGAATAATTCCTTTTTTAATCCTCCAAAGCTCTCTTTCAAGAGAATTAAAGGAATTAATTTTTTTAGAAAATTTATAATTATAACTATTGTTATCAATTGCAAGTAAAAATAAGTTTTTTTGATTAAAAGAAAGAGATTTATAAACATTTAAAGCACTATTAAGTTCTTTTGAAGAAAAATTATTTAAGTAAGAAAATAATTTAGGATAATCAAGAGTATGAAAATGAAAAACTGGACTTCTATGATTATCTGATTTTTGTTTTTTAAAAAGTTTTAAATTTTTACTTTTTTCAGAAATTAATATTTTTTCTAAACTATTTATAAAATCTAGAGCATCCATAAATATTTCTTATTTTTAAGAAAAATCAATATCATCAATTTTTTCTTCTTCTTTAACTTCTTTATAACCTTCAAGAAGAGAACTTCTTTTGATTGCTTTAATTACAGTTGAATGTTTAGCACCAGCAAGAATTTTTTCAACAGCATCTCTTGCATCTTTAATATTATCTTCAGATGCAATTATTGAAACTGTTTTTCCATAAACAGAAATAATTGAAGAAAATTTACTTTCAATTAATTTTTTAATTCTTCCTTCTCTACCAATAACTCTTCCCTTTATTTGAGTATGTCTATGTCTTGAGTTTTTAACATAATCTTCAAGAGGAATAACTTCTAAAACAAAATCATCTTTTAAAAGATTAAAAGCATTCTCTGGAGAAAAACCTCTTCCAATTGCAGAAATAATATTCTTTGCAGTATGTACTTCAAAAAAAGATTGATCAGAAGAAATTGTAACTTCTCCTAAATGAGAATCAATATCTATCTTTGTTTTTGTTTTCTTTTCAATCTGTTTTTTAACAGTTCCATTTGGTCCAATTAAGACAGGAAGTCTATTATGACCAACTCTAATTATTTCTTCCATAAAGCTCTTCTTTTTTTGTTTTTAAATCTTCTAAAAAAGATTCATAAGTAATATTTTTATTTTTAAATTTTTTATTTAAAAAATCAGTAATAGAAATTATATCTCTTTTTAAAAAATCTTTAGATAAAGGATGACTATAAACAACAGCTTGGCCCATATCAATAATTGTAATTTCTTCTGTTTCTGGATTTATTAAAATATTAAATGCAGAAAAATCTGCATGAACAATCTTTGCACCATATAACATTTTTGCATAATTTTCAATTATCTGTGGATAAACCACATCAAAAGAAAACTTCACCTCTGAAAGTTTAGGAAAAGGAATCCCATCTTTTGAACCTAAAAAAGACATAACAATTATATTTTTTTCTTTTGCAATAACAATTGGAACCTTAACATTATTTCTTAAAGCTAAAGTTAGATTTTTATATTCTTTTGAAGCCCAGATTAAGAATAACTCTCTTCTGTCTTTAGAGATTCTTTTAAATCTGTGATCTCCAATAATATATTTATCCATGTTTTTAAAATCAGAAGTTTCTACTTTATATATCTTTAAAGCAAGAGGAGTATCATTTAAATAACCAAGAAAAGTTATAGCTTCTTTTCCACTTGATATTGGAGAATCTATAGTATCCATTATACCATTCTTTGAAAGTTTAAAAATAGCTTCATGTGTTCTATTATCAAACACATAACCTTCAACTTTTCTTTTTTCAATCATTTAAAATAACATCCTTAATATCTATTTCTATTACCAGTAGAACTTTGTGCGTGCTTACTCATTTCTGTTAAAAGACCACGTTTTTCAAGAGCATTTACTTGGAAACCTAAATATCTCCAAACAACATCTCCTTTTGTAGGTTGGAAATCCCATAATTTTACAATTACTAAATCTCCTTGCTTTATCCAGATGTGTTTAAACATTTTACCAGGAATTCTACAGATTCTTTCTTTTCCATCTTCACACATTATAGAAATATTATTAACACCCATTAATTGAGTAACCACACCAAACATTTCAAGTTCTTTTTTATTTGGTGTTTTTAATCTAATATTTGTATTATCAGTATTTGGTTCCAAAAATTAATCAACTCCTTTTCTCTAAACTTTATAAATTTGAACATGAGGAATTTTTTCAATATAAATAATTGACTCTTTTACAATTATTTTTTCCTCTAAAAGTAAATTGCAGACTTTTTCTCCAAAAATATTTGCAGAATGACAACTATCAATATACTTTAAAATTTCTTCTTTAGAAAGTAATCTATCACCATAAAAAGATTCTGAAAAATAGATTTCAAAATCATCTGTAATAATTGTTTTTCCAACTAAAGATTTATCACAAGATGCAAAAATTTTATTTCCACTTACATCATGTATTTTACCAATCATAAAAAGTACCTTTCTTTTAAAACTTAAGATTTACAACTTAGGTAATGGACTTATTGCTCCGCAAGCAGTACATTTTAATATCTTAACATTATTTTGAACAACAATCTCTGTATCTGGTTTTTTACATGCAGAACAAAGTACAAAATATTTTAGATATTTATCTAATATCTGATTCATCTTTTGATTATTAAAAATACCATTTAATACTAAAGTACCATTAACAATAGTAGAAGATGTTGAAATTTCTTTCATAACAAACTTATACATTTGCAATTCTTCTCTTTTTAGGTCTTTTGCACATTTTGAAAAATTTTTCCAAATAGTTTGTTTACCTTGAACAATAGAGTCAACTGTTGGAAGTTCAAACCTTGTGTTTTCTAATGTTTTTGTTGGAAGAGACATGTAAAGTCTATCTAACAAAGAATTATAATCTAAAGGATTATCAGTATTTGTTTTTTCTTTAACCATAATATATTATATGTTTAGAAGTGTTTATAAATATTAGTTAGTTTGGAAATTTTGATAAAAAGTAAAGTATAAACATTAAATCAAAAGAGAGTAAAATTTAAGTTTAAAACATTATTTCTTTTCAATCTTATTAATCTCTTTTATAAAAAGACTATAATTTTCAGCATATGTTAAAGGATCAAATAAATAAAGATCTATTGGTTTTTTGGAAAAATCTATAAAACAATTATTCTTTGTTAAATCAAGATCCTTAAAACCTATTTTTTCAAGTGATTTGTTTAATTTTAAAAATTTAGAATTAATTTCTTTTTTATCTTCTAAAGTAAGTTTTTTTTCTTAATGGCATCACTAACTGTTATTAAATAAGATAAATCATAAGCAATAAAAGATCTAAGATCAGAAGCATTATAAAAAAATCCTTTTTTTTGAGAATAATTATCAAATGCAAAATGAGGTTTAATTATTTTAAAACCAGACTTTTTTGCTTCTTTTTCAATTAATCTTAAAGCAAGTAATTCTTCTGTTAGAGACATGTCTACCTTACCTTTTGTTTCTTTTATAAAAAACCTAATTGGTTTTTTATTATTAACAATTAAAACAAAACCATTAGAGGTGTTAAGAACACTGGTATTTCTGTTATTAAGAATTTGATTTGTAACTTTTAAAATTTCAAAATTACCTTTTTTATCAACAAATCTTATTTCTTTTTTATTTTTTGACAAAAAATCAATTGCTTTAATAATTCCTGGATTTTCTATTAATACTTTCCTTGCAAAATTATTATAGATTAATTTTTTACCTAGATATCTGTAAGGCCGATTATCTTTATAAGTTAATTGATCTGGATGTTTAGAAGTTTTTGATGGAACTATTTTTTTCTTTTTTTCAAAAGCACTTTTTAATAACTTAAACATTATATCAAAACCTTTTTACATAAAATATAAATATTAAAAATAACAAACCATTTATAAAGATTGTTTTAATGGCTGTTAAAAAAAATTAAAAACTAATTAAAATAACCATCACAATAATCATAAACAAAGCTTGCAAAGGAAGAGCAGGCATTGCCTTAAATTTATATTTCTTTAAAAGATAAAATGTTAAAAATAAACCTAAAAGAGAAGAAAGTAAAACTAAAGAAACATAGAGAAGAGAACAAAACAAAGTTATTTTAGAGCTTAAAAAGAAATAAAAAGAAGAAGCCACAACTAAAGGAATTACTAAATCTCCTCCACCTAACTGATAGGTTTTTTCTTTTGTTGGAATATAAAAGATTAAAGCCATTTTAGTTTTTGAAAATGTTTTTGCTAAAGTTATCATGTGCTTTGTATAGAAAACAGCAATAATATCATAAATAGATAAAAGAATTAAAAAAACTAAAACAGGAATAAAACCTAAAGAAAGCCCAATTATTGATCCTGCTCCTGCAATAGAGATTGCAAGAAGTATATTATTGTACCAAGAAACTAGGTTTAAAGATAGTTTTTTGCTTTTATCCATTAAATATTTAATAAATAAAAAAATTACTGTTAAGTACATTGCAAGAGTTTCAAAAAAGAAAACATCAAAAACAATTGTAATACCAACAAATAAAGCTAAATATTCAAATATTCTTAAATAAGAGGTTTTTTTTGAAAATCTTTTTATTAAAAGAATAATTCCTGTAACTACAAGAATTTGAACAATTATGAAAACAGAATTAATAATATCATCAGGATTATCAGTGATTAAAGCAATTCTTAGATCTGTTAAAGAAGAATAATAAGATGCAGTGTAAAGTCCTATGACTTGAACAATTACAAAAATGATTATTAAGTAAAATATAAAAGATGTTGAAAAAGAAGTTTCTTTAAAAGACTCTTTTTTACTATTCTTAAGAGGTTTATCCTTCTTAAGAGGTTTATCCTTTTTAACAAATTTTGTTTCTTTTTTAGAGCTCATTTTCTACCATGCTTTTTAATTAAAATATTTGTTTTTGGTTTTATTTTTTTAAATTTATCAATATACATTTCAGATTTTTTTTCTAAAGAATATTCTTTTTTAAAAGATTTATTTCTTCGATTAACTATATCTTCATTTATAGAATATATTTTTTTAGAAATCACAGCACCACTCTCTATTTTTTCAACCTTATATTTAGAAGACATAAAAGTTGTAACTCTTAGTTTTAGTTTTCTACCTAAACCTTTATTTTGAAAATCAGGATGAATATAAAGATTATTTATAAAAAAAGATTTATTCTTTAAATTTCCTTGACAAACACCAACAATCTTTGAATCTGATTTTAGTAAAAATAAATGAGTGTTTTTCTTTAAAAGATCTTTTTTAAAAAGAGAAACTTCTCTTGAAGTGAAATTTTGAATCTTTGTTAAATATTGCATCAATATTGAAAAAGTCTCATTAACTTCACTTCTGTTTTTAATAAATTCAGATATATTTTCTGAAGAATAATGTTTATAATTAATCACAACTTATTTCCTCTTTAAACTTGTTTTTTTAAAAACCTTAAAAGATTTTTTAGAAAATAAAGTATCTTGAAAATAACTAATTCTTTTTGATTTATTTTCTCTAGAGAACATTTTTTTAAAAGAATTTGTTGTTTCTGGAGATAAAATATAACTTGATTCAAAATGTTTAATATCTTTTTTAACTCTTAAATATCCAATTGCTCTTGTAATTAGCTTTTGCTCAATCAACGATTTGTTTGTTCCTTTTAAAACAAAAAAATGATTTAAAGTAAAATGATCTTTAAAAACACTACCTTGAGCAATTGCAATTAATTTTTTATTTTCAAAAGCCATAAACAAAGAAGTATTTAAGACATCTTTTAAAAGTTGATTTTTTATTTTTTGAGAATAAGAAATTGGAATTTTTTCAACATTAAAATAAATTTTATAAACTTCTTTTAAAAATTCTGGTTTATGAATTATTTTTTCATAAATCTCATTTCCAAAATATTGTTTGTAAGTTATCATATCTTTTTACCTATATTTATTTATAAATAAAAAAATATATAAAAGACTTTATAAAACCTATTTTTCTAAAAAGCATCAGGCTCTGTTGCTTTTAAAAGACCAGATCTAGGTTCATAAATATCCCCTATTTTCTTAAGCTTTGAAATAGCATCCATTACTTTATCTTTATCATGACCTTCTTTTGTTGTAAAATCAATAAACTCTTTTGTGGTAATAGGATCTTTTGAAGATAAATCTTTTAAATATTTTAAAACAACTTTAATAAAGTTTCTCTCACTTTGAGATTGACCAGTCTGCAAAATATCAATATCAATCTTACCAGTCTCTTTATCCATAGCAACTTGCTCTAAAGAAGTTTTAAATATCCTAATTGCTCTTTGAGCATCTTCTGCATCAATGGTTTTTTTAAGTTTTATTTTAGCACTAGCTTCAGATAATCTTATAAAACCTTCAAGCTGTCTTGGTGTTGCAGTAAAACTTCTATTTTTTCTACCTAAATCTCTTAACTCAACATAATATTTTAAAATAATATCAGAAGCTTCTTTTGAAAGAACAGGACGTATATTCTGTCTTGCAAAAGCTACAAATTTTTTAAAAAGATTAGGATCAATTGAAGGAAGTATTTCTTTTTCAATATCATTTAATTCTTCTTTTGAAATAGTTTTATCTCTACCAGATAATTTTTCTGCAAGTTCTTGAGTTCTTAAAACATGTTTTGCAATATCTGAATCCATTTGTCTATCTAAAAGATCTGGAATTACAAAATAAAGATCAAATCTTGAAAGAAGAGAAAAAGGTAAGTCAATTTGTTCTAAAGGATTCTTATAAGGATCAAACCTATTGTATTTTGGATTTGCAGCAGCTAAAACTGATGTATCAGCTCTAAATTTACTATATAAACCTGCCTTAGATACAGAAACTGTAGCTTGAGCCATTGCTTCGTGAAGAGAAGATCTATCATCTGCACCAATCTTATCAAACTCATCAATCATTGCAATTCCACCACTTGCTAAAATAATAGCACCGGCTTTTAAAGTCCAACCACCTTCTCCATATTCATCTTTCACAGCAGAAACTGTAAGACCAGCACCAGAAACTGTTTTTCCTGCAACATATATACTTTTTGGAGCTAAAATATTTGCATATTCTAAAATTTTAGATTTACCAGTAGAAGGATCTCCCACAAGAAGAATATGTATGTTTCCTCTAAACTTTTGTTTTGCAATTTCTTTTTTAACACCACCAAACATTTGTAAGGTTACAGCTTCTTTTACAACTTCATGTCCAAAGATATTAGGAGCAACTGATTTTGATAATAATTGATAAACATCTTCTTTTTTTGAAAGAGCTTTAATATCTTGTTCTTCTTCATAAGATATTTTTAATTCTTCATACTCTTGATCTATTTTTTCAATATGGTTTGCAACTAGATATCTTGAAAAAATATTAATGTCTCCTTTTGGAGGTCTTAATTTTAATGTACCAGTTACAATTATTTTATCTCCAGCTGAACATCTATTAACTAAATCATCTGATAAATAAACATCTATGTTAGAGGCTTGTTCTGAACCTTTTAAGTTTTCTAAAGGTTCTTGAATTTGTATTTTTTGATAATCAATAAATTTAGATTGTTCTAAATCTAAATCAAACTCTCTAGATTTACATTCATTACACATTACAGGTTTTACAAGTTGTTGTGTTTTTTGAGATAAAACAACTGGAGTTGAACATTTTCTACAAATATAATAAGCTTGAGTTAATTTTTCTAATTTTTCAGTAATAACTCTTATTGTTCCTTCAACAGAGACAAGATCAGTTAAATGTTCAGAACCAACTTCCCTTATTGAAACTCTGTATTCTTCAGGAAGATTAAAAAATCTTACAATAGGTTCAAAATTATCTTCAATTTCTGAATCTAAAATACCAAGATCTATTTTTTTAATAGCAACATTTGCTGCTTCAAAAATAATACCTGGAGAAGATAATAACCTTTCTGCTAAATTTAGATCAAAATCTTCTAATTTTTTATAATCAATATCTAATGATTTTTTTGTAGGATAATTAGAGGCTAATTGTTCAATTTCTTTTTTATAAACATCTTCAAAAAAATCTATAAAGAGATCAACATATTCATCAACTAAAATACTCTTTGATTCTTTAATATCAAACTCGTTTAATTCTTTTTCAAGATCTATATCAACCATTAATTATCAACTTTTTTTTGTTCTATCATTATATTTAAGTTCCCAAAACCTTTTTAAAGGTAAATTGGGAGGGAGAGGATGTGGCCGAGAAAGAAAAAAAAAAATTTTTTCTAAAAGATAATTTATTTTTCCTTTAACTTTTCACAAACCTCTTTTTTATTGATAACTATTATATGTTTATAAAAAAGCAGAATTTTATATAAAGTAATTATACAGTAAAATGATTATAATTAGATTTAGTTTAGAAAACTAAGAAAATTGTTAAAAATAGATATAAATTGAACTAAATATAGTTAATTTATTTAAGTTAACGAAAAGTTTATAAAAGAAAAATTAAAAAAGAAAAGAAATAACCCTCTTTTTCTCTTTTAAAAAAGAAATAAAGGTTATTTTTTATTTTAAGATTGTATTTTTAAGTTTTAAACAAATAAGGATTCTAATGTTTTAAAATTAAACTTTTTGAACATTAATTGCTTTTTGACCTTTTTCATCTTCTGTAACTTCAAAAGTAACAGGCATACCATCTTTAATCATTTGTCCGTCAGCAACGCCTGAACTATGAACAAAGTAGTCTTTACCATCTTCTCCAGTTATAAAACCGAAATTTTTTTTAAAATTATAGAATTTAACAGTACCATTCATATTTTTTTCACTCTTTTTTTATATTTTTTTTTTATTTAAAACAATATCTTAGATAACCAAGTTTTCTTTATAAAAATAAGTTATTTAAAAGAATCATTAAAAATAAAGATTTTTAATTCATAGTATAAAAATTTTATTAAAAATAGTTAATTATTGTTTTATTGTCAATTGTAGTATAAGGATTTGATAATAAATAGTTTTTATTTTTATTAAAACATTTTCCATTGAATTTATTTTTTATTTTTATTTTCTTTAACAACACATTTTATTTTTTCAACTTTGTTATTAATCATTTATCATTTTATAATGTAATTATAGATTAGAAAAGTATATAAAGGGTTTTATTTTGTATTATATAAAAACTGTGATTATATATGACTATATTTAAAAAAATAATAACAACTTATAATAATGAAGGATTAAAGAAATTATTATTAAAAAGTAAAAATTATATTAATAGAAAATATTTTAAAAAAGATAAAAATATATTTCACAATATAATTACACTAATAAAAATAAAAAGATTTATTAAAAATAATAAAAACCCAAATATTAAAAAAATTATTAATTTTTTATTTAATAATAACTTAACTATTAGACCAGCACAAATAAAATATGAACTTAAAGAATTATTAGAATTATTAATTTTAAATAATCCAAAATATGTCTTGGAAATTGGCACATACAATGGGGGAACACTATTTACTTTTTCTCAAATTAGTAATAAAAAGTCAACAATTATTTCTTTAGATCTACCAAATGGAAAATATGGCGGTGGATACCCTAATTGGAAAAAAAAAATATACAAAGCATTTATTTTAAAAACACAAAAAATACATTTAATTAGAAAAAACTCTCATCTTAAAGAAAGCTACTTAGAAGTTAAATCAATACTTAAAAACAAAAAACTAGACTTTCTATTTATAGATGGTGATCACACATACGATGGAGTTAAAAAAGATTTTAAATTATATAGTACTTTTGTTAAAAAAGGAGGTATAATTGCATTACACGATATAGTTGTTCACCCTCCTAAATTAAATTGTCATGTAAATGAATTTTGGAAAGAACTAAAAAATAAATACAAATATAAAGAGATAATAAAAAATAAAAATCAAGGATGGGGGGGAATTGGGATAATTTACAAATAAGATAAATATGAATACAAAAGTATCAATCTTAATTTGCACATATAATTGTGAAAAATACATAAAAAACACAATTCAAACAATATTAGATCAAACTTACAAAAATTGGGAACTTTTAATATTAGATAATAATTCTAAAGATAGCACTAAAAATATACTTTCAAAATACAAAAAAAATAAAAAGATAAAATTATTTTTTTCAAAAAATAATAAAGGAGCATATTCTGGACTTAACTATCTAATTAAAAAAGCAAAAGGAAAATATATTGCAATCCAAGATCATGATGACCTATGGCACCCTAATAAATTAAAAGTACAAGTTAAATTTTTAAACGAAAATAAAAAATATATAGGGTGTGGAACAAATCAAATTACTTATTATGAAAAAGAAAAAAAAATTTATTTTGGGTCAGTTAAAAAAGATAATTTTTTTGCATGCCACACTACATTAATGTTTAGAAACAATAATTTTTATTACAATCCTAATATTTCTTTTGAAACAGACCTATATTTTATGAAAAAAATTATTTGCAAAGATGAATTAAAAATATATAATATTAATAAATTTTATAGTGTACATATTATTAGAAAAGATCAAAATAACTTAACAATAAAAACAATTAAAGAAAATAGTTTAATAGAAATAATAAAAATAATAAAAATAAATAATAGATCTAATATAAAATATTTTTTAAAAATAATATTTATAAAATATTTTTATAAAATTTACAAAATAATTGAAAATAAAAAAATAAAAAAAATAAAAAACAAAAATAAAATTAACTATTTTAAAAAATATTTAAAAGTAGATTAAAATGGATTTAATTAGCATAGTATTACCAGTATTTAATTCAGAAAAATTTATTTTTAAATCAATAAAAAGTATTCTTAATCAAACATACAAACATATTGAATTAATTATAATTAATGACGCATCTACAGACAATAGCGAAAAAATTATTTTAAAATTTAAAGATAAAAGAATAAAATATATTAAAAATAAATTTAATTTAGGAGAACAAAAAACTACTAATGTAGGTTTAAAACTATGTAAAGGAAAATATATATCTATAATGCACTCAGACGATATAGCTCATAAAAATAAAATAGAAGAACAAACAAACTATTTAAATAAAAATAAAAATATATTTTTAGTTGGCACAAGTTATAATATTATTGATGAAAATGAAAAAATAATAAAAATAGTTAATAAAAAAATAACACCAAAAAAAATAAATAAAAAAATACTTAAAGGAAAAAATATAATCTGCCATCCTACAATAATGTTTAGAAAAGAAAAAATAAATTACAGATCAAAAATATACTATTGCCCAGATTTAGATTTGTATTTAAGATTAATTAAAAAAAATAAAAAAATAGCTATTTTAAATAAAGTTTTATTAAACTACAGAGTACACTTTAATCAAATAAGTATTTCTAAAAAATATAAACAAAACTTATTTAAAAAAATAACTCTAGAAATTAACAATGGAGAAAGAAAATATAAATTATTTAATCCTCAAAAAATATTAAACATAAATGAAAAAAAATTAGATTACAAAGAACAGATTATATACCACTATTTATATAAAAATCCTAAAAAAATTAGAGATAATTATATCAAATACATATATAAAGAAAAAAAAATTGACAAATATTTATTTTATTATTTATATTCTTATTTAATTAACATTTACATTTTATTTAGAAACAATAAAAGAATATATTTTTAAAATAGCAATATTAATTTTTGAAATATAATAATTTTTAGAATATTTCATAATTTTTTTATATTCCCATTTTTTATTTAATCCATAATTAATTAAAAAAAACAATTTGTTAAAATTATAAGGATCATCTAATATAATTCCTATGTCTGGAAAAATAATTTCTTCCATTCCACCAGCACTTGAACCTAAAAAAGGACATCCACAAGTCAATGCCTCTAACATAACAGTAGGGTTTCCTTCAAAATAACTTGGCAAAACAAATAAATCAGAAGCACTCATCCAAATAGGTATTTCATTGTGAGATTTTGAACCAACTACTTTAATATATTTAGTTAAATTTAATTTAATTATTTCTTGTTTAATTTTAAATTCATCTTTTCCAGAACCTATTAAATATAGAACAAAATCACCTCTTACTTTTGATAATTCATTAATAGCTTTTATTAAATTAATTTGATTCTTAATATCAACAATATAATTACCAACATGTAAAATAATTTTCTTGTTTAGAGGTAATTTTAATTTTTTCCTAGCAATTACTTGTGACGTATTTTTAAAATAATTAGGAATTCCATTAGGAATTATTTTATATTTATCTTTAACGTCAACAATTGAATTTACTTTATTCATATTTTTTTTAGAAACAGTAATAAAATAATCACAATTATTTAAAGTATAAATAAACTTACTTTTATTATTTTTATTTCTAAAAGGAAAATCATAAACATCAAATCCATGACCAGTAACAATTAATTTAATACCATATTTCTCTTTTAATTTACTTGCAACATATCCAGAAGGATATGTGAAATGAGCATGCATTAAATCAAATTTCAAGTTATTTTTTTTAATAACACTATCGACTGAATCAAATAAATTAAATGTTTTATAACTAATTTTATTTGGAAGTTTAAAATAAGTTGTATAATAAACTTCTATATTTTTATAACAATAATTCTTATTATTAAGTCTATTTTTATAACCTTTAACAAACTTACTTAAAAAAATAGAAAAATAAGGTGTTGGTACAATTACATACACTTTTTTAAAATATTTTGAAAGTTCATCAACCTGTGTTTTTACAAAAGTACAATCTATACTACCTTCTTTATTAGGATAACCATTAGAAATAATCAATAAGTTCTTATCTTTAAACATTATTTTTTACTCCTTTTTAATGAATTAAATAGCAAATCCACAAATTTAGATATGTTTGTAGATTTTAACTTTTTAGCTTTATTTTTTTTAACAAGCATAATATTTTTAACAGTTTTTAACTTTTTTAAATAACCTTTTTTTAATAAATATTTATCAACACCCCCTATTTTTAAAGCTAATATAGTGTATACCGGAGTGCCTAATGCACAAGCCTCTCTATTCATAGTGCCACCTGCGCTTATCACTAAATCAGATTGTTTAATTAAACTAGGAGCGTCAATAGCTTTAACAGGAATTATAAAATTATTATATTTATTAGATTTTATTAAATTAATTTGATCTACATCTCTCCCTAAATATACTACAACTACATTTTTTTTATTTGATAAATAATTTATTAAATCTAAATAAATATTATTTTTAATCCCTTTATGATATAAAGATTTTTCAGCAGGAGGTCTAAAAACTACAATTATCTTTTTAGAATCTATATTTAATTTTTTTAAAATTTTATTATCAAAATTATAATCAGAAAGATACATTTGCTCTTTAAGACCATCATATTTAATAATTTTTTTATCATTAACACCAAATTTATATAAATCTTTTGAATTTATATATTTAGGACAAACTATTTTTGTTGCACATCTAAAATTAATATGATGGAATTGAGCATACTCATAATCAAAGATATCTATTATAGGTATTCTTGAAATCCAAGAAACGATACAAATATCAATAGAATTATGAGATAAAGATAAATGAAATTTATGTTTTATTGAAAAAAATAATAATCGAATAGACCTTGTTATAAGGAACAATATTTTTTTAAATAAATTATTTCCTGCATATTTTCCAAATTTATAATACTTAATATTATATTGATCTAGTAAATCATAGGTCTGCGCAAAATCTCTTGCAGTAACTATAACTTTAAAGCCTCTTTTTTCTAAATTTTTTATAATAGGTCTAAAAAACAAAACGTGAGGTGAATTTGTAACATCAATCCATATTTTTTTAACCATAATAATCAATTATTTTTTAAAAGTAAATAATATTTCTTTAATTTCAGTAATAGAAAGTATTTTTGTAACAAATAATAAAATTAAATAAATAAAACCACTAATTAATAATATAAATAATATATCTAAAGAATTATAAAAGAATCTAATTACATAAATATTTTTTAAAAAATAAACTGCAAAACACATTAAAATACTAGATAAAAATAATTTAATAAAATCTATTTTAAAACTAAAAAAGGTGATTTTTTTAGTATGAATAGATAAATATATTAAATTAATAATTTCAGATATAACAGTTGTTATTGCAGCTCCGATTATTCCAAATAAAGGTATAAATATAAAATTTAAGAAAATATTAATTCCAGTTGATATTCCTCTTATTTTTAAAACAAATTTTTCTTTATTATGAGCCATTAAAAAAATAGTGAAAATTACTGAAAAAGACATAAGGAAGAAAAATAAAAGTAATATAGAAAAAGAAGTGCTTGCTAGAATATACTCACTACCAAAAACTAATTGAATAATCTCTTTTGAAAGTAATATTCCACCTAAAAAAATTGGAAAAGAAATAATCATTGAAACTTTTAAAAATTTATTTAATATTGAAGATACTTGTTTTTTAAAAGAATACTTTGAAAATAAATTAAAAAATACAAAACTAAATAAACTAATTATTGCAGTTAAAAAACTAATCAATGTAACACTTGAAGAATAAAGCCCTAATTGAAAATCATTTATAAAAAAAGAAATAAATAATTTATCAAAATTAAAAAAAATTATTGTAAAAAGATTAGACAAAGCAAATGGCCAAGAATATTTTAACTTTTCAATAAAAAAAGAAATATTTAATTTTAAATTAAGTTTAACATATTTTTTAACAATAAAAAACAAATATAAAAAAACAATAAAGAAAGCAATTACTTGAGATAAAAATATACCTAATAGCCCTTGATTAAAATAAATAACAATTATTGCTAAAACAGTATATAATAATTTAGATAATAATTCTTGATAAGCCTGATATTTAAAATTTTGAAGAGAAGATAATAAATTATAAATTGTATTAGAACTATAATGAAAAATTAAATAAAATAAACCTAAAAAAATCATTTCTTTAACAATAAATGGCTTATCTATAAACAAAGAAACAAAAATCATTACAAGAGATACTAAAAATAACAAAAACATCTTTGGCAGAAAAAGATCATTAAAATATTTATCCTTAAGAGAAGGATTCTTTGAAACATCCCTAAATATCAAAGTGTTTATCCCTAAATCACCAAAGATTGCAAAAAGTCCAATAAATGACAAAACAAAATTTAAATAACCATAATTTTCAACACCTAAATATCTAGGAATTAAAGTAATAGTTACAATAGATAATAGATAAACTAAAAACTTAGAAATAGATAAATAACCAATATTTCTAATAACTCCTCTTTTTTCTTCTAACTCCATAATAAATATAAATATATAAACAAATTTATAAAAACATAGTTTTTTTTAATATTAAAATAATTTCTTATACCATAAAAACAAACCAATAACAACAGATATAACAAAAGAAATTAAAAGTATAAATATAAAAGCACTAGGATTATCTTGAAAAGGCAAAATAACATTCATACCATAAAGACTTGCAACTAAAGTAGGAATTGCAATAATAATTGACATAGATGTTAAAAATTTAACAATTCTATTTAAATTATTAGAAATTAAGGAAGAAACTACATTTAAAGTATGCTTTAAATTATCAGAATAAATATTATTTGTCTGTATTGCTTGTTTTGTTTCATCTAAAAGATCAGAAATTAAATCTTCATTTTCAGAAGTTTGTAAAAAAATACTAGATCTTGAAACTTTTTCAAAAAGAATATAATTATTTGTAAGAGAAGTATTAAAATAAACTAAAGACTTCTGAACATCAAGTAAATGACTCATTTCTTTGTTTGTAGGATGTCTTTCTAAAACATCTTCTATTCTTTTTAGTTTTTTATTAATTAATTTTAAAAAATACAAATAGGATTTAGTAGAAGTTAACATTAACCTTAAAGTAAAATAAACTGTATTAAAAGTATACTTTTTTTCTTTCATTCTTAAGATAGTATTATTATTTTTCTTAAAAGAAATAGTCACAACAATTTCTTTTGTTAAAATAATACCTAAAGGCACAGTATCATATTCTTTATCTGCTCTATAATGAGTTTCTTCTGGTGTTTTAATAATTATAAAAATTAAACCATCATTCTTTAAATCAAATAAAGGAATTTCTTCTTCATCTGAAAGAGAAAGAATATCTTGTTTTAAATCTTCAAAATCTTTTTTTTTAATTTTTAAAATTTTAGATAATTTTTCAATATCTGCTTCTGTAGGGTTTGATAAATGAATCCAGCTTTCTGATTGTACTTTTTTAAAAGTCTTAAGACCAGTTAGTGTTGGTTTGAAATATTCAATCATAATTTAATGTCACCCTAATATATAAATAAATAGTATTGTTTCTACTTTAAAAAAATAGTACATCAATTAATTTTTAAATAGCATGTATTTATTCTACTCTAAAAGCCAAGGATCATAGATAAATAATTTTTTATTTTCAAAATCAATAAAAACAGGAAGAGAATGGTTTTCTTTAGAAAAATGAGGATAAATATCTTTTATTAAAGCATTAGAAGATATTTTTAAATCTTTATAAGTATATAAAAATTGATTTACTTTTTTTTCTACTTTATAAAGATTATTTCTAATTTCTTTAATATCTGTATCTTTAATTAGTTTTTTTTTAAAAGCAATTTCTACATCCATTAGCTTTTCTTGAAATTCATAAAAAATAAAAGATTTCTTATTTATTTTATCAACATATCCAAAATGAGCAGGAATTACATTAAAACCAGCTTTTGAAATAACATCTAAAGCTTTAATTTCTGAAGCTCCATGAAAATTATTAAATAAATCAACAGAATCAGCTGTATGTTTTACAAAATATTTAGAAGAAGAGGAACCAGATTTAATTTCAAATAATAAATAATCTTGAGTATGAAAAGAATTAAGAGAAGGTTTTTCTAAACTTTTTAAAGAAACAATTAATGGTTTATTTGAAATTGATTTTAAAGTAATTGAAGTTTCTTTAACTCTTTTACTATTAAAAGATCTTACTTCTTCAAACATTTTTAAAAAAGAAGGAATTAATTTAGGAATGATTGCAACTTTTGATTTTGCATGTTTAGAATAAACTAATTCCCTTCTATTCCCAATAACTTGTTTTAAAGGATTTTTTTTACCAACAGTATCTTTTAAAGACTTATAAACTTTTGAAGAAAATTTAAATTTATTTTTAATATTAAATAATCTAATCATTTATTTTCTTTTTTAAATAAATTTTAAATAACTTCAATTGAGTCTGCTAAAAACTCAATTTGTGAAGAAAAGCTATTTAATTTAGCTCTACCTGAAAGTTTAATTCTTTTTCCTAAAAGTTCATTTTCAAGTCTATCAAAGATAGTTAATTTATCTTCATCTGATAATTCTTTTTTTAAATCTTCTTTATTAAGAGAGAATAGTTTTTCAGCTAAATCAGAAAAGAAAACAACTTTTAAAATACCAGTTCCATCATCAATATCAATAGAACCAAATAAATTTGTATTAACATCAACTACTTTAGAACATTTTTCACAAATGAAATCTCCATTTATAATTTGTACTTTTTCATTACATTCTTTACATTTAAAATATCTTAAGTTATTTCTATTTATAGAAACAATTAAACCTTCAAGAGAATAATTTCTTCCATCTTCTAAAGATTCAATTTTTCCTTCTTCTAAAGATTTTGTAAGTGTTAAGATATCTGAAAGAGAAGGTATTTTTTTAGAAGTTTTTGGATTTTTTAAAACTGTTGAAAACCAATTTAAACTAACTTCAAGATCATAAAGACCTTCTTTAACTCTTAAATCACTTAATTTTACTAAATCTCCTTTTGAAAGATTTTCTAAAATATAATCTGGCCATGGGTCCCATGCTACAAATCTTAAAGACTTAATACCATCTGATACTTCAAAGTTTAAAACACTTTTATCTCTATCGTCTTTTCCTTTAAAAGTATTTTTATTATAGATAGCTGTTATTCTTCCAATAACATCAATTAATTGTTCAGTTGCAGAAATATCTGAAACATCAACTAAATTTTCTTCCTTTGGAGGAATTAATGGAAAATCTTTAGGATCTAAAAGTATTGAACCTCCTTGTCTTAGAGAAAGTTCTTTTTTATCATTATAAGTTGTAATATATGCATCTTTAATTAAAATTTTTGAATTTTTATCTAAATTAAGAGAACTTATAAACTCTGAATGTTCATTCCAAAGATTTAATTTTATTTCTCCAGTATCATCAAAAATAAAAAGAGAAGTTATTTTTCCTTTTGAACCATCTTTTTGAGTATAATATCTTGGAGGAGAAATAAATTTTATTCTTGCATAAATAGAAGCTGCATCTTGAATATTATCTAAATCTTTTATTTTAACTATTGCAGAAGTTGATTGTTTAATATCTAAGTTAACACCTAGTTGTTTTGCAAGCATTATACTTGCACCAACTTCTGATAAAAGACCTTGATATTTAGCTTTTATTTTTTCAAGTTCTTCTAAAAGAAAAGGTTCATCTTTACCTGTTTCTTCCATTACTCTATTAAATATTTGTTTAGCATCGTTTAATTCCATAAGTAGTTCACAAATATAATTATAGAATGAAAATATTAATAAAGGGTAAGTTTTATTGTTATGTAGTAATTAAAGAAAAATAGGTTTTAATTAAAAAAACCTATTCTCTTTAGTTGTAATTTCTAAAGATTCTAAAGAAATATTCTCTTGATTATAAGTAGTTTGAGAATAATTAATATTATCTTTAAAAATATACATGTTTATTTCTTCTTTTTTTTTAAAAGAAAAATCTGTTTGCACAGCTAAAAGTAAAGATGCAATTATTACTAAAGCTACACCTATTACTAAATGTCTTGTTTTTATTTTCATTTTTAGTCACCTTTTTTTATAATTGTTTGATCGCTCTTAGTTTTATTTTAGAAAAATAAAAACTAGAAAAAGATTTCTGTTGAAATAAAATGTTAAACAAAATGTTTTTAAAGCAAAGCTTAAAGATAAACATAAAAAAAAGAAAAAAATGGTTTAATTAACCATTATAAGGATATTCTTTTTCAGTTTCAATACCGTACTTTTCATCTGAAAAGTCATAATTAGATTCTTCATCAGTATTTTCACTACCGTCAGGTTCAATGTATGGATATTCTTTTTCAGTGGTTATACCTTTATCACTAGTAAAAGTATATGGATATTTATCTTCAGTTGTAATACCATGATCCATTGTACTTGTAGGACTAACAGCACCTTTATCAACCCAATCTACATCATCTGAAGAAGACATGGTATAAGGATATTCTTTTTCAGTTGTTAAACCTTTATCTTTTGTAGAACTAAAAGATAAAAGTAAAGCAAAAGCAACAACTATTGCAAAAATTGCAACTAAATATATCTTTTTCATATTTCTCAACTCATTTATTATTTTTTAATATAATAATTATATAAAAGATATATAAATAAATCGGTTAATTAAAAAAAATACATTTTTAAAAGTAACATACATATATATTGTTAAAAATAAACATTTTTTAAAAAAAAGGAAAACACTTTATTATGGATATAATAAATAAAAACTTAGAAAGTTATTTTAGTCTTGCAAATCAATTAAAGGAAGCGTTTAATAATAAAAAATATGCCTTTATTAAATCAGTTTATATTCATGGTTCTTTTGCAAGAGGAGAAATTACTCCTAAAGAAAGTGATATTAACTTAATGATTTTTACTAAGAAAAAAGAAATTTTAGAAAAAGAAATTGAAACTATCTATAATATTAAACAAAAAATTGAAAGTAATTATTCAATAAAAATAGAATTTAAAATAAATAATATTGAGAAAAATAGTCTTAAAAACATTACAACAGATATGTTCTATCCTTATCTTTATGATTTTATATTAAATAGCTTTTATATCTACGGAGAAAGAATAGAAGACAAATTATTAAAAATTTTAAAAAATAAAACCTATTTTGAATTTTCATTTGAAACTACAAGTGTTTTTTCAAAAATAAGAATTGATTTTTTAGAAAATTATTTTAAAGAAAATAAATATAGAATGTACCATAATCTTTACAAATATTCAAGACTTTTAAAACAATTAAAAGTAAATGAAGAAGATATAGAAAAATTAGTTTTAAAAATAACAGATTATAAAAATATAGATAAAGAAGAAATATTAAAATACATACTTAAATTTGAAGAACTTCTTGAAAAAGCAGATCTTAAAGAAATATATGAAAATAATAAAAAATTAAAATTATTTTTAGGATATGCAAAAGGAAGTTTAATCTATAATACTAAAACTAAAAAACTATTAATCCTTAGAGAAGATAGAAACATCTGTTCTTTTTGGTCAAAATCAGAAAAACAAGTAAAAAATAAAATTACTTTAAAAGATATCAAAAAAGATATTAAAGATAATTGTGGAATTGATAAAATAACAATTGTTAAAAACAAAATAGGGGAATGTCATAATTGGTATGAAAAAGAAGACAATAGCTTTAAGAAAATACACACAGAATACTATTATGCAACCACAGATTCTCCTGAAATGCCAATAAAAGATAATTGTTATGCATGGATTAAATTAAATGAAATTCAAAAATATATTTCTTCTCCTTGTCTTGGATATATTGCAAAAGCATTCTATGAAGATTATATTAAAAAATTAGAAAAATAAAAAATGTACGTAAAAATGTAAGAAATCACTAATTTTTCTTACATTTTTTAGAAAGAAAACAACCAGTCAAAAATAACAAAAGAGACCATTATTTAGATTTTTTTAAATGAGGAAATTTATCTAAAAATTCTTTTTCAGAATACATTTTTAATTTGTTTTTTTTAATATCTGAAAGTTCTTTTTTAATTGCTTTTCCAACTTTATATAATTCTTCCTTATCTATAACAAAATTAAAAGAATATTTCTTTTTTAAAAAACTTTCTTTATTCATAACAATTAACCTCTATTTAAAATATAAAAAATAATAACATTTAAATAAACTATTAACCTACTATAATAATATATTTTACACATTATATAAATTTAAAACAAAAACTTGAAAACATATGAAGATAGGAAACTACACTGTTGGAGACCATGTAGTTACAACTGAAGGTAATAAGAAAAAATTAGTTTTTGATTGTAGAAATTGTCCTTATAATACATCAATTGCAGAAGACCCTAGATGTAGGTTTCATGCAATGAAAGTTTTAGAAACTGTTGATGCTGATGAAATAATCTTAGCTGAAGTTTATGAAAGAAACTATAATGAAGAACAAACTAAATATTTAAAAGAAATGGTAAACCTACTTTTAGAATTTGAAAATAGAGCTGTCTGGGTATCACAACATCTTGGAATAAAGGATATTGATTGTGATGAATGTTATCCTGAAAGACATAATAATATTATTAAATTTGCAAGAGAACTTTTAGCATATGATCCTATAGCCTCATATATTAGTCTTTTAAAAGAAATAGAAAATACAAAAAACAGAGGAAATGAAAGAAAAGGACAACCATGTGAACCATGTTTTGTTGCAAATGTTAAACATTTATCAAAATTAAAAGAAATGTTTGAAAAAACAGATTTTATAAGAAAAATAAAACCTTTATTATTAAAAATAAAAGATTTATCTGAAGTTACAGACATCTATAGAACAATTTTTGAAGTTGAAATTAAACCTGCATTTATTGGTTCAAAATTAACTTTTAAAGACATGGATACTTTAGAACTTCTAGATGAATATCAAGTATTAAACACAACAGTTCAAATTTTTAAACATCCAGAAAAAGTTGAAAACATTTATTTAATTAATCCTCCTGAATATACCTTATCACCAGATCATTATTTTGTTTTAACTAAAACAAAAGAAACTGTTGCAAACTATAAACCAGGAAAAGTAACTTTAACAACTGGAGAGTCTACAAGAAAATATTTCCAAAGAATATATCAATCAACAATTATTGATATTGCAAAAAAATATAATATTGAACTTTCACCTGATGATGTTTATTCACTTTCAGAAATTGTTACAAGATACACTATTGGATATGGGGTTTTAGAATTATTATTATCAGATAAACAAGTTACAGATGTTTATCTAGATTCACCATTAGGTGCAAAACCAATATATTTAGTGCATTCAAAATATGGACAATGTCAAACAAATGTACATTATCCAGAAAAAGATGCAGAAAGCTTTGTTGGAAAAATAAGAGCAATGTCTGGAAGACCATTTGATGATGCACACCCTGTCTTAGACTTTGATATGCCAGACTTAAATACCAGAATTGCAGTTATTGGAAGACCTCTTGCAACAGATGGTATAGCTTTTGCTTTTAGGTTACATAAAGATACTCCATGGACTTTACCACAACTTATAAATGTTAAATCCTTAAATCCTTTAGCTGCTGGAATGTTAAGTTTCTTTATTGATAATAACTCAACTCTTTTAGTTGCAGGATCTCGTGGTGCAGGAAAAACTTCACTTATGACAGCTTTAATGCTTGAAATTTTACAAAATGCAAGAATTATTGTGCAAGAAGACACTTTAGAGCTTCCTATAACTTATATGAAAGATATTGGTTTTAATGCTCAAAGATTAAAAACAAGATCTGCAATTGGAGGATCAGGAGATCAATCTAATGCAGAAGTAAAACCTGAAGATGCTTTAAGAACAGCCTTAAGATTAGGTGATTCTGCTTTAATTGTTGGAGAAGTAAGATCAGTTGAAGCAAAAGTACTGTATGAAGCCATGAGAGTTGGTGCTGCAGGGAACGTTGTTATGGGAACTATTCACGCAGACTCAGCTTATGCTGTATGGGATAGAGTAGTTAATGATTTAGGAGTGCCTACCACTTCATTTAAAGCAACAGACATTATTGTTGTTGCAAAGCCAATTAGGTTTAAAGGTTCTCTTAAAAGTTATAGAAGAGTTGTACAGATAACAGAAGTTAGAAAACATTGGAATGATGATCCTGAAGCTGAAGGTGGAATTTTAAATTTAATGGAATATGATGCTTCTAAAGATACTTTAGTTTTAAACGAAGATGCTTTAAAAGATTCTGAAATCTTTTCAAAAATATCTAAACTTACAGGTATGACAATTGAAGAGATTTGGGATAATATTACTTTAAGATCAAAAGAAAAGAAATTCCAAGTAGAATTTGCAAATGAAAAAGGAGTAATTGAACTTTTGGAAGCTGAACATACTGTTTTTGTGCATAATAAACTACTTATTACAAAAGAAGACTATTTAGAAGAACATGGAAAAACAGATTATGATCAAGTCTTTGAGCTTTGGAAGAAATGGTATATAGAAAAGTTTGCTCCAAGGATGATGAAGAGAATAATTGAGAATAGAAAAAGTGAAGAATAGTTTTTTCCTCTTCACTTTAAATGTTTAAGTTACTTTTTTTAACATCTTTTAAAAAATATAATACAGACATAAACATATTTAAAATAATTGGAACTAATATATTGATGGTTGAAAGAATATTTAAAAAAATGAAGAGTATGGAAACTAAATTTAAAAAAGCAATAGAGCTTCTTGAAAAAACAAATGCTACTTTATCTGAAGGAGCAAAACTTTCAGGGCTTAACTACAGAGATTTTTATGAAAAGGTCATAGAAAGTAAGGTATTATCAAAGACAGAGATCAATAAAAGAGAAATAGATGTTAAAGAAATTGATGATGTTTTAAAAAAAATAAAAGTTTAAAAAGAAAAAAATTATTTTTTATAAAAAATATCTTGGAACCTCTAACAAACTTAAAAAGATACAAGCAGGAATAACTAACCTATTTTCTACAAAAACATCTCCAGGGGGCAAAACTGATTTAGATAATATTAAATAGTCTTTAACAAAATTAACATTATTTGGTTTTATTAAAGTATTTCTATATTTTACTTCTACTGCTTTTTTAAAAACAATAAAATCAATTTCTTTTTTATCAACATTAAAATAAGATAAATCTAAATTATATAGATTATGTAAATGACTTGCAACAATGTTTTCAACTATAACACCTAATTTTTGTTCATTAAATAACAATTCTTTACTTTGAGCAAAATAATCTATATTTTTATAAAAATTTGTAATTGCATGTATTATAAAAGGATCTTTTACATAAAATTTTTTAAGAATAGAAGATTGATTTTCTTTAACTTCAAAAACAACTAATAGCTCTGACAAAGTATTTAAGTAACTTTTAATAACATCTTGAGAATAACCTGTTTTTTGTTGAATTGTAGAATATTTAATTTGGTTTGATAAAGAATCTATTAAAACTCTTAAAATTGCAATAGATTTTTGTTTATCTATTTTTTCAAATATTTTTTCTACAATATCTTCATAATATTTTTCAGATATATGATTTTTTTCAAAAAAAGAATTTATTGTTTCTGGAAAACCACCAGTTAATAAATAATTATAGAAATATTTATTAATTTCTTCAAAATAATTTTCTAATAATTTATATTTCTCATAAATTAAAGTATTATCTTCACTTAGATTTATATGGTTATTTAATATTACATCATGTAGTTTTAGGTTTTCTTTTTTTAATATAGTTAAAATATATTGTCTAAAAGTTAATGGGCCCATAATATTTTTTTTTTCAGACCTTCCAATTAGATATTGCCTACAAGCATCTATTGCTCTTGGATCAGAACCAGTAACAAATACACAAACATCTTTTAATAAATTTAAATCTTTTAAAGATTTTAAAAATAAACAACCTTCTTTTAAAGACTGAATTTCATCTAATAAAATTATTTTTTTATTATTTATTTTAATATCATGTTCTATAGTTTTTATTAATTCACTAGATCTTATATTTAAAAGAGTGTCAAAATTAATGTAAGTAGAAGTATTTGGGTTATCTTGAGCAATTTTTTTTAAAAAAATAGTTTTTCCAACTCTTCTAGGGCCCTTTATTAAGTATATTTTGTTAGGAGCTATCTCTAATTGCTTTCTTTCGATGGAATATCTATTATTTTTTATTTTGGTAATCTCTAAGTCTTCTTTTCCTTGCCACCAAGGATTTTGTAAAATTATGTTTTTCCAATCAAGCATATATATCATATATGCTAACTAGTATATAAACTTTTCTAAAAGTTACAGGGCTAACCCTTGAGAAACACCCTTTTCTTACAGGATACACCCATGAGAAAAGCAAAAGTATATATATAAGCAACTTATTAATACTAAATAGTTTCTAACCGGCTAGTCTATTGACCGGTTTATATTGTTAACCGGCTAGTCTATTGACCGGTTTTTAAAATAAAACTTAAAATAAAATTATATTTAAATATACTAAACAAACTTAGAACTTGTTGTTGCTAAAAAAGAACCTAAAAGAGCAGTTATTAATTGTAAAACACCCATGTTAATTAAAAAAACTTTTGGAAAGTTTAAAATAAAAATAAAAGCTAAAGAAACAATAAATAATAAAGAAAATTTAATTACAGAAGAGATTACTGAAGAAAACCATTTATTATTAATAAATCTTCTATAAGAAACAATAAAGATTAAGTTTGAAAGCCAAATAAAAGGAAGATAGTATAAAAGAAAAGAAGTATTTGTACTAAAAATAATACCTGCACTTAAAACTCCTAAAGAAGGTAAAAAAAGTAAAGGTAATAAATATTTAAGTTTAAAATAAAGAGCAGCTCTTATTAAAAAGAAATTAACTAAAGTACCTATAAGCCATTGAGGATGACCTATTAAAAAAGGAAGAAAAAAAGAAACTATTGAATAGATTGTAAACTCATAAACTTCTAAGTTTATGTATTTATAGTTTTGTTGTTGTTTGTAAAGATTCATGTTTATTTCTTTTAAAATTTATATTTTTCTCTTAATTTACCTATAAATAATTCAGCAACACTACTATTTACATGATTTTCATTATACCTAGAATTATTAAAAAAATTCTTATAAAAAGAATTTAATTCACTAGGATCAATTTTAGATAACTCTCTTTTATAGTGGACTCTATAAGATCTAGGATGATTTAATAAGTTTATTAAAGAATTTACTTTTCTTAAAGTTGTTTTATTTAATTGAGCCCTAACTTTAATTAAACTTCTTTCTCCTCTTTTATTAATATTAGAGATATTTTTAGAATAATCAATTTCTTTTAAAGGAGCATTTGGTTTTTGAACAGTTATCATAAAAGATAAAATATCATGAATATTATGTTCTTTTAAATTTGTAAATTTTAAGTTATTTATGTAAAGATATCTATTTAAGCTTTCTCTTAAAACATTTGGATCATTAACTTTTAAGTTTTGTTTAAAAGCTTTTATTTCTTGTCTTGTTGGTTCTAATTCTAGAAATAAAGAAAAATATTTTTTTTTAATAATTTCGTCTTGTCTTTTTTCTCTATCTATAGCTCTTTTTTTTAAATATTGTTCTTGTTT